>Ga0187892_10000044_pt1 | contig 252763 bp, 205 predicted proteins | sample MA1701073metaG_FD_139345 | JGI IMG/M metagenome (GOLD analysis project Ga0187892, IMG submission 139345) | Bio-ooze microbial communities from a basaltic lava cave in the Kipuka Kanohina Cave System on the Island of Hawaii, USA - MA170107-3 metaG ... | reverse complement strand
CTGGTGACCAGGGGCGTGGCGGTCGCATCGTGCAACTGCCGCGTCGCCTGCGGTGTGTCGGGCGGCATGAGCTCCTCGAGCCACATCGGCCGATAGGGCTCGACAGCCCGCGCGATGCGGATGGCGCTGGGCAGATTCCATTGGCAGTGCCCTTCAAGCGCCACCTCCATCTCGTCCCCCACTGCCTCGCGAATGGCGCGAAAGACCGAGACGCCCCCCTCCAACTGCGCTTGTGTGATCGATTGCCCCAGGCTCGGTATCGCCAGGTCGTCAAACGGCCAGACCTTCATCGCGCGAATCCCCGATGCGAGCAAATCTTTCGCCAGCGCGCCGGGGTCTTCGTGCGACCGCTCCAGGTCGAGGAACCGCCCGTAGCTGGCGCAGGTGTTGTAGGTCGGTATCCGCTGGCGCGAAGCGCCGCCCAGGAGCTGATACACAGGCAGGCCGGTTAACTTGCCCAGCAGGTCCCACAGCGCAATGTCGATGGCGCTGATGGCGCGCATCTCGGCGCCGGCGTAACCGGCATAGTGCACCACCCTGAACATGTGGTGCCAGAGGAGCTCAATCTGCGTCGCGTCCTGCCCCAAGAGCACCTGGGCCAAAGTGCCGTGGATGACGCGCGCCACGGCATCAGCCGACTGAAATGTCTCCCCAACGCCAACCAGCCCATCGTCGGTGTGCACGCGCACCCAGACGAGCGGCGCGTGTTCGGGATGGAGGATCGTTTCGATGGCGGAGATTTTGGACATGGATGACCACTCCTCTGGCCGTCGATCACCGGGGGGCTTACGCCGCCCCGCTCGCCACCCCCTTCACCCACTTCGGCGAGCGGTCGGCGTGAGCCGGCCGGTGGCGGGTCGAAGCGCGTAACGTTATCCGTCGATCGCCTTTCCAGAGTCGTGTGACGCATCGGCTAAGAGCTCGCCAACAACGCGCGCTCGCGAGACCGCCACGTCGGTCAGCGATTCCTCTCGACCTTGGTGCGTGTAAACAAGCCGCGTGTGATCGAGACCCAACTGGTACAGGATCGTGGCGAAGAGGTCGGGGACGCTCACCGGCGATTCGACCGCGCGATAGCCCACGTCGTCCGTCGCTCCGTGGACATAGCCAGCCTTGAAACCGCCACCGGCCAAAAGCAGGCTGAATCCGTTGCGGTTGTGGTCTCGGCCCGAGCCGTTCTGCGAGACCGGCAGTCGGCCGAACTCGCCGGTCCAGAGGACGATCGTGCTATCGAGCAGACCGCGCTGCTTCAGATCGCGGATCAGCGCCGCGGTGGGCAGATCGGTTTGCGCGGCGATCTTTTCGTTTTCGGTTTTCACGTTGCCGTGGGCGTCCCAGGGATTGGGGCCGGGCTTGACGGGCGCAAAGACCTGCACGAATCGAACGCCCAGTTCGATAAGCCGCCGCGTCATGAGCAAACGGAGCCCGTAGTTGGCCGTGGTCGCGTCATCCACACCGTATAGTTTTCGCGTGGCGTCCGTCTCGCGTGACAAATCGAGCGCGTCGCCCGCGGCAAGTTGCATCCGCGCGGCGAGCTCATAGTTGCGAATCCTGGCGTCGAGGGCGGATTCTGATGGGTAGTCGGCACGGTGCCGCGCATTCAATCGCGCCAGAAACGCGAGGTCATCTTCACGCGCTCCCTGCGGCAGCTCGACCGTAGGACGCAGATTCGGCACCGGCGGACCGGAGGCGCTAAACTCCGTGCCACGGTAGATCGCCGGTAGCCAGCCGTTTTGCCAGAGCGTCGCCCCGGTGCCGGGATATCCTTCCGGGTCGCGGAGCACGATGTAGCCCGGCAGGTTCTGGTTCTCGGTGCCCAGACCGTAGCAGACCCATGCCCCGAGCGTCGGGCGGCCCGGAAAAATCTTGCCGCTGGTGATCATCACCAGCGATTCGGTGTGGTTGTTGTGCGCCGTGTGCATCGAGCGGACGAGGCACAAGTCGTCGGCCACCGAACCGATATGCGGAATGACTTCCGAGAGCTCCATGCCGCACTGACCGCGGCGCTCGAAACGAAACGGGCACGCCAGAAGTTTGTTGGCCTCGCTCCCCGGCTGGAACATCTCCACTTTGTCGTGGTGGACCTCGCCGGCGCGGCGGTTGAGCTCGTGCTTGGGGTCGAACAGCTCCATCTGACTCGGGCCGCCATTCTGCATCAGCATGATCACCGCGGTAGCGCGGGGCGGAATCGCGGTGGAGCTTGCGGGCCGCTCCAAGGAGCTCGCGTGCGACTGGGAAGACGCCGCGCCGGCGGCGTATCCGTCGGTGCGCAACAGGTGGCCAAGCGCAAGGGCGCCAAAGCCCATGCCGGCGGTTTGAAGCATTTGGCGGCGCGAAAGACAGTGTGGATCGGGTCGCATAGCCTGCCTCACTGGACGTAGAGGAATTCATTCGTGCAAAAGAGCATGTGGCATAGATGCGAAAGCGCCTTATGCGCCGCTTCGACTTCCGCGAGCGGCACGGCGCGATAGCGCGCCGACTGCCGATCAATCAGTTCCGTGGCCCACTGAAGTTCGTCCGGGCGAGGCGGCCGTGAAAGCGCCAGTTGGAACGCTCGCTCGATCTGTCCGTTTAGCGATGGGTCCATTGCCTCTCGCCGCACGCGATCGGCAAAGTGGCTGGCCTGGTCCAGCAAGAATGGATCGTTCAAGAGCGCTAGCGACTGTGACACGACTGCCGAGGGACTGCGGCGCGGACAATTGCCGGCCATCTCGGGCTGGCCGAAGACGTCCAAAAGCGACAGATGGTAGCGCCGCCGGCACAGCAGGTACATGCTGCGGCGGTTGCCGCTGGTTGGACTCGGCTGGCCATCAGCCTTGACGGCGACCGTGGCGTCGGGGCGGCTTTCGGTCATGATCGGTGGTCCGCCGAGCGAGCGGTCAAGCTGGCCGCTGGTGGCGAGGATGGCATCGCGAATGATCTCGGAATCGAGCTGTCGCAGCCGAGTGCGCGACCATAATTCATCGGCTCGGAAGGTCGCGTCCGCACCGTGCGCGGGATTGGCATTGCTCGCGCGGCGGTAGGCGGAGGATGTGACGAGCAGCTTGATGAGCGGCTTTGTGCGCCAGCCGGTGGCGATGAACTCGTGGGCCAGCCAATCCAAAAGCTCGTGATGAGTCGGCTGAGCTCCAGAGGAACCGAAATTGTCGCTGGTGGCGACGATACCCTCGCCGAAGAGCTGTTGCCAGACGCGGTTCACCCACACACGCGCGACAAGCGCCGCGGCAGGCGAGTCGGCAGCCGTCAGCCAGCGCGCCAGTGCCATACGCCGGCCGCTCGAATGACTCGTCGGCGGTGGCGCCGTAAGGACCGCTTCGGCGTCGCTTGTACAAAGAACGCGCAGTAGACCGGGCTCGACGGCCGCACCGGGAGTTTCGTGATTCCCGCGCCTAAGGAGATAGAAGGGGGGCGGCGGGCCCACATCGTAAACGGCTTGAATGGTGCCCCAGCGTGGGCGGCGGTCCTTCAAGCCAGCGATGTCCGCCTGGAGTTTTTGGCACGTATCGCGGTCGGCGGCAGTGAGTGCGGCGTCGACCTCCTCGGTCGAAACGCGCAACTGGGGCTCAAACTTCTCCACGAGATATCGCTGCACGTCATTGCGCTTGTCGGCCGGCGTTTCGAGCGCGGCCTTCGTATCAGCGCGGATCACCTCGTGCAATGCGGCCAGCCGCGCCTCGAAGAGTCGCTCGCGAGCCGGCTTGCGCAATTCTTCCAGGCGCGCCTCGCATTCGCTCACCTGCTTGTCGATTTCGGCGATTACTTTGTCCAACCGCGAACGCTCGGCGGCCGATACGTCGGGCAACTCGCGCTGCGCCGGCTGGATCCAAGCCTGAGGATTGAATGCCGGAGCAAACACCGCCAGCAGCCGGTAGTAGTCTTCCTGCGGTATGGGATCGTACTTGTGGCTGTGACAGCGCGCGCATCCGACCGTAAGTCCGAGCAGCCCTCCAACTGTGACCTCCATCGTCCGCGCCAGGACCGCATGCCGGATGTCGGCCGTGTTCAGCTCGTTTTGCAGCGTCTCGTCGGCCGCGCTACGCAGATAGCCGGTGGCGATGAGCAGTTCAAGCATTTCGGGCGAATAGCGGTCGGCCGATCGCCAGTCGACGAGCTCGTCGCCGGCAATTTGCTCGACGAGGAAGCGATCGAAGGGCTTGTCGTTGTTCAGCGCGGCGACAACGTAATCGCGATACCGCCATTTGCCCGCGGCCACCTTGGCGATTGTCGCGTCGGTGTCGTCGCCGATCGTGTCGACGTAGCCGGCCGTATCGAGCCAATAGCGGCCCCATCGCTCGCCAAAATGGGGCGATGACAAGAGGCGATCCACGAACCGCTCGTAGGCGTCGGGCGCGGTGTCGCCGAGAAACGCTTCGACCTCCTCGCGCGCGGGTGGTAGGCCGACGAGATCAAACGAAAGGCGGCGAGCCAGCGTGCGAGGCTCCGCCTCGGAGACGGGCGCAACGCCATCTTTCTCCAGGCGTGACTGGATAAAGGCATCGACGGCCGTGCGGACCGAGGAACCAGCGCTCACCTCCGGCACGCTCGGTCGAGCGAGCGGCCGGAAGGCCCAAAACCGGCGGTCTTCGTCTCGAACGGGCGAGGCAGCCGGAACGTCGGCCGCGGCGTCTGCCCCGGCCGTCTTAGCGCCGGCGTCGATCCAGCGGCGAATCCGCTCGATCTTGTCGTCCGTCAGCGGCAGCTCGCCCTTGGGCGGCATCGAACGCTCGGCGATCCGCTGGTGGATCAAGCTCTCGGCCGACGAGCCAGGAACCATTGCCGGCCCGCTGTCGCCGCCGCGCAGCATCAACTCGACGCCACGCAGATCAAGTGCTGCCTTGGCCGCTTCCAGCCCGTGGCACTTGAAACAATGGGCAGTAAGTATGGGCAGGATTTCGCGTTCGAACTGGGGGGGATCGGCCGGTTCGGCGGCCCTCAGCCCTGCACCGCCTATCGCGACGACGAACCCCAGCGCGGCCACGAGCAGATCACGTCGCATGCCAGGCAGTGACATCGCGGCCGTCCCTCACTATCGCCCTCAGCAATGTAAAGAAAGGTGGAGCGAGGTGTCAAACGCGCGGCGGTCAGGTGTGGGCCCCGGCCGTCAGACGGGACTTTTCACGCGCACGGACGGCTTGCCGGGCGACAACTTCCCAAAGCGCGCTACGGCTCGCGCAGCGAGCGGCGGATGAGCTTGTGCGAGGCAGTGCGAGGCAGTGCGAGCTCAAGTACGACGTCGTGTATTTTGAACAGTGGATTGAGCTGCCTGCCGAGCGCCTCTTGCAGAATTGGCCGCAGCGACTCGGGCGTGGCGTTCTGCCCGTGCGACATCACGACGTGAATCCGCAGCAAGATAGGTCCGCCGCCGGGCGGCGACAGAGCCACGGCAGCCGTTTCTTGGACGTGCGGCACCGTGTTCAAAACTCGCTCGACCTCGACCGCGCTCACCTTGATTCCACCCAGATTCATGGTGTCGTCGACTCGCCCCAGCGCGCGGTAGTAGCCGCCGCCAAGACGCTCGAGCGCATCGCCATGCCGTCGAAGCGGGGCGCATGATAAATGGGACGGGGTGTCGGCATAATACACCTGGTGGTGGTCCCCCTTGAGGAGCCGCGTCGACATGCCGATCGTGGGCGGCACCAGAAACACTTCGCCTTGATCGGTCGCATGGCCCTCCTCATCCAGAATCACCAACTCGGTCCCGAGCGTCGATGTCGAGAACGCCGAAAGCGCGTTGGGCTGGACGAGCGTGCTGGCCAGATAGCCGCCGCCCAGCTCGGTCCCGCCGCAATACTCGACGACTGGACGATAGCGTGCAAGCGACATGAGGTACAGCATATCGTCCGCATTGGAGCACTCACCCGTGGAGCTGAACGCACGCAGTCGGCTCCAATCGAGCCCATTCATGCACTCGCTCTGCCGCCATGACTTGATGAGCGTGGGGATGACGCCGAGCATCGTGACGCCTGTTTCCTGTACGAACGCTCCGAAGTCGCGACCGGTCGGAGCGCCGTCGTAGAGCGCCATCGAGGCGCGATTGATCAGACTGGCGTACACGACCCAAGGGCCCATCATCCAGCCCAGGTTTGTCGGCCACGCCACGCGGTCGCCGGAGCGCACGTCCTGATAGAGAAAGGCGTCCGTGGCCGACTTCATGGGCGTGGTGTGCGTCCAGGGGATCGCCTTGGGGTCGCCCGTGGTGCCCGAGGAAAAAAGGATGTTGGTGGTGTCATCGGGTGCGGCGGCGTGCGATTCGGTGAGCTCGCGGTTGCTGAGAAAATTCTCCCACTTGAGATCGCCCGTGCGCAACGGCACCGCCCCGGCGTTGTCGGTGCGCAGCACGACCGCCGGAGGGGCCCCGGCGTCCTTGATTTTTTCATATAGCGGCAAGCGCTTGCCGCCACGCAGCAGGTGATCCTGGGTGAAGATGACTCGCGCGTCGCCGATCCGCAAGCGCGTGGCGACCTCCTGCGGAGCGAGGCTGTCGGCGATCGACACCGCGACGCAGCCGCTCTTGATCGTGCCCAAGTAGATGGCCACGGCCTCCGGGGTGAGCGGCATATCAATGGCCACCGCATCACCCGAGCGGAGGCCACCGTCGAGCAGACTCTGCACGACGCGGTTGGTAAGTGCTTCGAGTTCGCGATAGCTGACGACGCGGACCGGTCCGATTTCGTTTTGCGCCACGATGGCCGTGGCGGCCGGGTCGGCCGCGAAGCAGGAATCCACGATGTTCAACCGCGCGCCGACAAACCATTCCGCGTGTTCGACCCCCTGCGACACATCGAGCGGCTGAGAGTAAGGCTGCCGGAACTGGATGCCGACACGTCTGGTGATCGCTTCCCAGAAGGCGGCACGATCTCGGACACTCCAATCGCGCAGCTCGTCGAAGGTACGGTAGCCAAGCTCGCGCAACCACGCCCCGAGATTCGTGGCCGCTGCCGATTCGCTCGTCGGCAACCAGGCCGGCGGTGGGCCGGCGTTGTGGTTCCAGTTGGCGTACGCCACGTCAAAGCAAGCCCTGTGCACGCCAAAGGGCATGGCCGGCGTGAGCAAAGTCTGCGAAATCTGTCGCCAGGCCGCGACGGCAGGCAGCCAATCGATCAGCGCTTGGACCTCGCCGGAGAGCCAGTTCGCCACAACAGCATCCAGGCCGTGCGAAACGAGATTCGCGGGAGTGATTGAAGGTCGCATCGTAGCCGAAGTCGCTTTCGAATCGCGGCGCTGCTTGACTTGCGCCGCGCCGCGCTTCATCTTGCTGTCAGAAACGGGGAGCCCATCACGTGTACGTACCAACCGCAAAAATTCTAGCGTCGTGCGCAGTCGTATTCTGCACCGTTCACCTGCGTTACGCCGCCTCGGCCGAGCCGAAGGGTGTCCACGTCACGGATCTCTCGCTGTTGGTCAGTGCCGAGCTGCCGTGCACCTGGCCGGCTCGTTTTCCCTGGTTTCAGATGCAGCCGTATCGCCGGCTTGGGCCGCTGAGTGCATACAATAGCGAGATCCTGCTGATCGACCCGAACACCGGCACGCAGATGGACGTGCCGCCCCACTCGATTCCGCGGCCGGACTCGGGCCTGCCAAACGCGGGGCCGACCGGTCTCTTGTTTCCCGAGCAGGTGCCGCCGTGGCAGTTCTGTGGCGAGGCGTGCGTGATCGACTGTGCCGAATTGCGCGACGCGGCGCGCAACGGGTCGAGCGCGCTGGTGACCAAAGAGCGCGTTATGTCGTGGGAACGCGAGCACCGACCCCTAAGCGCCGGCGACGTGGTGCTTTTGCGGAGCGGCTACAGCGACACGTATTATCGGCCTCTACCGGAGGGCCGCCGCTTTATCGCCGACGCGGCGGAAGGCCTCGCGCCGGCCTGGCCTGACCCAGACGTCGATTGCATGGAATACCTCGCCAGCCGCGGCGTGATGCTCGTGGGCACCGACAGCCCGAGCATGGGGCCACTGCCGGCGCACCTGGCCGAGCCGACGCACGTGGCGGGCTTGCGGCACGGCATGATCTTCACCGAAGGCCTCACCGCCCTTGGCCCATTGCCGCCAACCGGCGCGTTTTACGCGATGCTGGCTCCAAAACATGTCGGCACGGCCGGCAGCGAAGTGCGCGCGATGGCTGTCGTGGGCGAACCGCTGGCAGGTGAATTGATCACTCACGCTCGAAAGCACAACGTGACCGATCTGTCGCTGGCACTTTCACCCGACTTGCCGCTGACATGGCCGGGGCGCGGCGTGGGCCATCATCGGCAGCCGTTTCTCAAGGTGATGTTCGACTACAACCCCAACGTGGCGAGCCCGTTCCAGATTCACATGCTCGACAGTCATGCCGGCACGCACCTGGTGCCGCCCTCGTACGCGCTGCCCGAACCGGGCCAATCCGCCATCCAACATGCGGCTGACGTTCGTGGCTGGCTCGCGGAGTACGAGCGCCGCTTCGGACCGCGCGGCACAAGCGACGTGACGACCGACCAAGTGCCGTTGTCCCAAACGTGCGGGCGAGCAAGGGTCATGGATGTCGCACAGTTGACCGGCACGGCCGACTCAAAAAACTGGCCGGTTTCACCCCAGATCACGGTGGAGATGATACAACGCTATGAAGCGGAGACGGGTTCGCTCGCCGCGGACGAAATCGTGCTGCTTCGCTGCGGCTGGAGCGACCGCTACTGTAAGGCGGGACCGGCCGGCGCGGCTTGCATGGTCGATCCGCTCAACGGTCGCAGCGAGGGCTGGCCGGCGGTCAGCGCGGAGACGATTCTCTATCTGGCCGAGCGCGGCATCGCCTGCGTGGGCACGGACGCGCCGTCGATTGGGGGCGTCGATCCGAAACAAGCGTTGTGGACCTATTGGGCGCTAGGGGGCCGCGGGATGGCGGCGGTGGAGTTCCTCACCGGGCTGGGCGCGCTGAAGGACAAAACCAATCAGGCCGATCGCGCGTACTTCCTCTTTGCCCCAATCAAGATCCAAGGCTGCCACGGGGGGCACGGGCGGGCGCTCGCGCTGGTTGACGAGGGGTGAGCGTCACCGTGTGACGTCATTCAACTCGTGTGTCGCCCGTCTCCACGCCGTCCCGTGTATGAAGAGCGTGCCAAACGTCGATGTCAATCTCGTTTCTGACGAAGTGAACGGATCCGTCACAGCGCAACGTGTTGACGCCACGCGGATGCAAACTTCGGGCGCCAGCTCTGATGTTAACTTCCGAGTCCGGACTGCTAGGGGAGCAGAGCATATCCTGGCGGTATAAGTAACCGGCGCCAAGGCGCTCCACTAAAGCCCCACACCCGATGAATTCCTCAGTCTCTGGATCGCGATTGTTTGGCCCGCCGGGGCCTTCGAGTTTGCCATGTCGAGCAACGCAGCTTGAGCCGACCTGACCTAAAGCCCATGCGCCCCGCGGATCAAGGGGGTCGATGCCGGCGCGTATCTCATCGACCGCGATCGTATTCGACAAACCATCGGTCACGCTTGCAAACGCGAATGAGCGGTTCGCGCCGGCGATCCCTGTACCCCAAACCTGGTCGTTTTCTCGAGCGAGGTCCACGCCTCGCACGAAGAATCCGTTCAGGCAGGGTTCTTCTTCGGTACCGGGCTTCAGACAGCCGTCGTCCGGCCCAACATTAATCGCATAATTGCCGCGCGCATATTCATTTTCTGACAAACCAGCGCCGAGCCCGCGCTTGAACTGGTTTTCTGCGCCATTGTAAGAGTCGCTCGGACATTTCAGCATAGGCAGGTTTGTCTGGCGAAGGTCCGCGTTGCGCTGGTGCGAAATCGGCAGAGCCGATTGAAAGCGATCGTACAGGTCGACCTCTCCTATAGTTGGCAGCAACATGATAAGCCAGTTCGCGTAGATCGTATCGTCGGCAGTCTTGCCAAATCGCGCGACGCGGTCAATCACCCCAATGGGCAATACTCCTTCACCCAGAGGTTCTCCCATTGGCATCCAAATGACGGCTGGGGGGAGTGACCCAACGCGCGCATGATAGCTTTGCAAGGCGATCCCGAGTTGCCGCAAGTTGTTCTGGCATTGCGCTCGCCGCGCCGATTCGCGCACTAACTGGACGGCCGTCAAGAGAAGCGCGCAGAGGATACCGATGATGCCGATCGACACCAAGAGTTCCACCAGCGTGAATCCACTTGAGGATTCATAACGCCCTGCTCGGCGCCTTGCCCGTGCGTTGCGGTCGATCATGATCGGACTCTCCGAGATCGCCATCGGATGCGTCGAGCTCAGGCTATCAGGCGTACTGAGAAGCGTCAATGAATGGATTGCCGTTGGTTGCACGGTAGAATGAAAAGACCTATGCGGCGCTGGGCAACGCGCCGTCATCAGTCCATTGAGCCGCCGATGGCAACGTCGCACTTCCTGGTCGGCGTCAATGTAGCGCCGCGTCGCCGCACGACTCGCCGCGTCGCCGCATTGAAATCGTCCTTGGTTAGCATCGCGTTGCCGTGTTCTAGCGGGCTTCTCCTCGCCGCGGCCTTTCCGCCAATCAATTTCCACTGGCTCGCCTGGTGCTCGCTTTTGCCATTTGGCGTAGCGGCCGGCCGACGCAGCGCATCGTTGGAACTCTACCTCGGCACCTATCTCGGCGGACTCTTGTTCCACCTCGTCGGAATCGATTGGATGCGCACGGCGTCGGCAGGTACTTGGCTTGACGGGCCGCGTGCTCTTTCGTGGTTTCTGACGGGGCAATCGATGGCGACCTCTTGGCTCGTGGCGATCTGGTGTGCCCGACGGTTAGTCCTAGGCCGCGCTTCGCCCATGGCGCTTGCGCTACCATTGGCGTGGCTTACCGCCGAGTACTTTCGACTATATCTGGGTGTTTTTGTGGCGGGAACCCAATTCCCATGGTTGCAGCTTGGTCATAGTCAGGTTCAGGTTCTGCCACTGATCCAAATCGCCGATATTGCAGGAGTCTGGGGGGTTAGCGCTCTGGTCGCGGCTGTAGGTGGCGGTCTCTACGACGCATTGAGCGTGGCAACACGGCCCTCGGATCGCCGTTACGTGCGGCGAGCGGCGCTGTCTTGCGCATGCGTAACCGTGTTGCTCGCCACGGCGTGGCTCTATGGGAAATGGCGTCTCTCCCAGCCGATTGAGCGAAATGGACCGGTCGTATATTTGATGACGGCGTCGATGATCCCACGAGCGCGCACCGCCGACTCGGCGCAGGCGACTATCAGGGCGCTGTCGGAGATCGCCGTAATGGCTGACCGGCCCGCATCGAATTGTTCTACCGCGGCGCCGCCGGATCTCCTTCTCTGGTCCGAGCAGGTTTATGGAACGCCGCTCGTCGATTGGGCGCCAGGGGTGCGCCGCCTGCCTCTGTCCGAGCTGCCGTACGACGCAAGCCAACTTCTAACCGAGGATGTTATCCGTCGGCAACCGGGAATACTCACCGCTCTCGAGCGATACGCGCGTACGGCCAATGCGACGATTGTGCTAGGGTGTTCACGCGTTTGGCTGTCCCACGAAAGGGGGACAAGATACAACAGCACTGCGATCTTTGACGCGCGCCGCGGCCACGTGGGGTATTACGACAAGTCCTACCTCGTGCCCTGGAACGAATATACGCCCTGGCTGCGAGTGCCTGGACTCGTGCCCATCAGCGTTCCGTACAAAAGCGGCGATCGCTGTCCGCTCTTTTCCGTTCGGACGCGCCACTCAATGCGCGATTGTCATTTCGGCACGACCATCTGTTACGATACCTGCTTCCCCAGCCTGCATCGCCGGTACGTGCGATCCGCCGCGGGGAGCCCCGACTTCTTTGTGACTTCCTCTTGTGAGTTGATCGACGCGACCAAACGACTCGCGGACGCGATTCTGACCATGGCCCAGTTCCGCGCCATCGAGTGCCGACGCGCAATCGTTCGCAATGTCGAGGGGGGCCATTCGGGCGTAATCGACGGCAGCGGACGCTTCGCGCTCGCTCCGTCAGCGGATGAGATCAACCGCCCAGTATCGGTTGGTCGCGTGCCGCTCGACCGTAGGGTCAGTCTCTATGCCTACCTTGGCGATTGGCTGCCTATTGTCGCCAGCCTGATTGTCGGCTTGGGCGCGTTCTCCGGGCGCCCATCGTCGCGCTTCCGCCGATTCGTGCAGCGCGGCGCGATCCGTGCGAAGATCGTGTAGCCGGGCCGGTTCACGGAGTCAACATTGGACGGTATTTCTCAGAAAAATGAGAGGAATTATGTTGACAAAGCCCCCCCCCTACAATACAATCCACTGTGGTGTAATTGCCGGCGGCGACCACAACCGCGCAAGCAAGCGAGGGGGCTGATGCAATGTGGCGCTTCGCGTATCTTTTCGCGGCGGTAGTTTTCCTTGGCATATCCGTTGCGGCGGCGTTGCTCGCCGGCGTCGATCAGCAGGAGGGGCTCGCGGTCGATCGCGCCGTTCACGACTTCGGTCGGCTATACCAGGGCGACACGGTCACCGCCAGTTTTGTATTGACCAACAACACTGCTGATCCGATCGAGATTCTCTGTGTTCGGCCCCGGTGCGACTGCACGACGACGTCGCTCGATCATTGCCGTCTCGATCCTGGAGAGTTGGTTTCCCTCACCACGATATGGAAAATCGGGGCGAGCCGTGGGCAGACGTCGACGACACTTTGGATTGAGTATGAACAAGGACCGCCCGCCGATCGACACATCTGGCAACGCCCCTTGAGCCTCGCTGCCGACGTGCTGCCAGATATCGTTTACACGCCGAGCGAGCTTAACTTCTCCCGCGGCAACGCGGCCACGAAGCGGGTCGTATTTTCGCCTGGCCGGCTCAAGGAATTCCAACTATTGGAGGCCTACAGCACTCACCGTGCCTTCGACGCGCAGTTGCTCGCCGACAATTCGGCGGTCAAAGTCAGCTACGATCCCTCAAAATGGGTGCCAGATGAATTGACAAAAGTCCAGGCGCGGTTGGTTGTGCGGACGACCAGCGCGATCGAGTTTGTCAGTACGATTAGGCTGGAAGTGAAGTGAGAACTCAACTGCGAGCCAACGCACTATCGGTTCGCAGTATTGTTCTTGGACGAAGGCGTTTTTCAGCTATTAAGGAGACCTCCGATGCTGTACCGGCACATTTCACAATTCCTGGTGCCCTTACTTGTTTTTGCAGCGCCTTTCGTCTATTGGGCGCGCTCCAGCAACGCATCTTGCCCTGAGCTTGAGCCCTACGGGACTGCATGCCTCGCCATCACCGAAGTGTGTGCCGGCGGGAATGTTGGGTGCACGGAGCGGACACAGCAAGACTCGTTAGACGGAACGTTCGGCTGCAAGAGCACCAAGCAGAAAACTGATTGCGTTAACGGAGGCTCAGGTACCAAAGCGCCCTGTTACGTGACGTCAAACTGTATCTGGAATGGCTCGGCCTGTGTTCCAGGAATGACGCATCATTACTTCGACAGCGTAATCAAAGTGAGTGTGCCCTGCGGTTAGACGTTCTTGGTGACCGCATAAACTGATGTTGGAGATTTTGGGTTGACAGGGTAGTGCCCGAGAAACTGATGCGCGCGCGGTATGACGCGTAAATTAATGATGAATCTAGTCGCAATCATTGCAATGTCGGTCGCTTCCGGCGGCGCAAGCAACCGTATGCCCACGGCACACGAACTGGAGCAACGGGTCTTGTCTAGTCGCCGAGCGATTACGCGAGGGCATTTCATTCTCAAGTCGCAGGGCAGGGAAGGCGACACGCCCGTGTCGTGCAACTGGGAGATTCGCATCGATCATTCGCGTAGGCGCGGTGATATGACGGCTAACGACATGTCGCCGCGCGGAGTGCAACAGGCGAGCTTTCGTCAAGTAAGTTGCTTCGGCGACAAGGACCACTATTTTTTTAGCGATCGCGTGCCCAATGGCGGTGGGCAGTTGTGCGTCGTAGTTCAGAATCGAGACGCCGCGAGCGAACAACCGCCTTTGCTTATACCAGAGCCTCGCATGCTGGGGCTCGTTCCGCTGGACTTTGTGACCATGCAGAGCAGTCATAGTGAGTCGTTCATCGGCGCGGCTGATCGAGGCGAACCATTGCTTACTCGTGACACGCAACGCAGCATGGATTGTTGGAGAATCAGTTACACAAAACGTAATGGCGTGTCCGTGCGTTTTTGGATTGCGAGCGAACTGGGCGAGAGCATTGTGCGGATCGAACAACATTTTTCGATGCAGTCACGTGCAAATAGCCACACCGACGTCATCGATTTCGTGGACTGTGAAGTAGCAAAGCACGGCCCGTCAGGCATGTGGTTTCCCACATCGTGCTTTTACCAGCGCGTGGAAGGTGGCAACCGAGTGACGCGAGAGGAGAAACTGGCCATCGAGGTGGTTTCGCTGAACGAACCACTGGACTCTGACCTCTTCACGTTGGCCGCATTAGGAATTCCGTCTGGTCGACGCGTGGCGATGTTAGGGCGTCCAGCGGAATCCCTCCTATGGAACGGCTCGGAAATCGTCGCCGCTCAAGCAGAAAAGCCGTCGATTCTGGAGGTGGCGCAGCGCGAGAGTCGGTCGCGTCAGATCTATATCTATTCGACGATTTCAGTAATCACAGCCTTCGTTGCCGCCGTTCTCGTTTGGCGGTTCATGTCAGCACGCGGCTAACTCGATCCACCATCATCCGCATGTGGGCTGCGCACCTCTTGTCCTTCAACACGCGCCAACGCTCGATCGATCTGCGCGCCGCACGACACGCGCTCTCGCTGAGAACTGAATCACAGGTCGCCGTCACATGCGGCATGATGAAGATCTGGTTACCAACGGCAGGATCTAACAATGCTCGAAGCCAAGCACTGCCGACTTCATGAACATAGGCCTTCACTAGTGCGCTTGTGTCGAGATAGAACGCAGCCACCTACCGGCGTTCCTCGATGATCGTTTCGGAAAGCGGCCTGCCCTCGATCACGATCGGTTGCCAACGGCGAAAAATGGATGGATCACGCCGGCGGGGCTTGACATCGCGAACCAAGCCTTTCTACTTCCGCGTGCGAATGGCGACTAGGCTAGATCCTTGGCCAAATCAGGCTACCCAACCGCGCCAAACAGTCGTCGTGCGTTGCCGCCGAGGATTTTTTCCTCGTCGCTCGCCGGCAGCTTCAAACTGCGCAATTCTCGCAGAATCAACGACGGCTCGACCCACGGGTGATCGCTGGCGAAGAGCAATCGGTCGGGGCCCACCAGGTCGTAACAATACTTCATCGCCAGCGCCAGCGGCGAGACGATGTCGAACCAGACCAGTTTGAGGTACTCGCTGGGCGGGCGCGTCAAGGTCTTTGGGCCGCGCTTCAGCACCTGCGTCTGGTGGTCCAGCCGGCCGATGATGTAAGGGAGCGTGCCGCCCAAGTGCGGGCAAACGAGCTTGAGCTTGGGAAGCTCGTCGAGGATGCCCGACATGATGATCCGCACCAGCGCGATCGTGTTGTCGAACATGTTGCCCAGCGAGCTGGTCATCTCGTAGCCCTTGACGACGTCAGTCGTCAGCGGTTTGGCCGGGTGCAACAGAATCGGCACGTTGAGCTCCATGGCACGAGCAAAAAGAGGACGGAACTGCGGCTCATCGGGAAACCGGCCGGCCAGGTTTGTGTAGAGCAGGATCCCCCGCAGGCGGAGAGAGTTGATCGCGCGGTCCAGCTCAACCATCGCCGCATCCATGTCCTGGAGAGGCAAAACCGCCAGACCGATAAATCGAGTCGGATGCTCGCGGACGACGCCAGCGACGAAATCGTTCATCGTCCGCGCGACGGCCGGCCCATCGCCGCCGAACCACTCGGGCCCCGGGTCGTTGGTGCTCAGCGCCGTGACGCTGATGCCGCTTTCGTCCATTGTGGCCAGCTTCGCGTCGAGATCAAGATAAATCGGCTGGATTTTGCGCAACCAGTCACCCATTTGCAGCCAGCGAACGCCGTCGCGCGTGTAGACGCGCGGATCGCTTGCGCGCTTCTCCATGAGCGCCACGATTTCAGGACAAAACAGGTGGCTTTGGCAGTCGAGAATGAATGGCTTCGTGTCGGCCTGTTGTGAACCGACCTCCGCTGATAGCGCCGGTTCGCCCGAGGATTCACCAATCTCCGGCAATGCAGCCAGTGCCAAGGTGGTCGCAGTCAGAAACCGGCGGCGGGATGGCATGGGAAGAAGCGCCGTCTAGGGGTGAGCCGTTGGATCGTCAACTGCCGCCCCTTCCGCACGAGCGGCCGCATTCAGCTCCGCATCCGCCGACAGCAGCACAAGCGGCGGAAGTTGCACCCTGAGTCGTCGTTGATTCAGGTCAAGAACCCCTGCAAGTTGCAGCGCGTCGTAGGCGCGCAAGGCATGGCGCACTGCCAATTCCACCGCGTCCCAAATGATCAATCGCGAAAGCTCTACGGTTACGAACTCATTTTCAAGGTCCCAAGCGAAGTGATGCCGAAGGGCGTCGAGTGCCGCTCGCGTCAAATCACCAGTCAGGCATCGCGCCACCGCCACGAGTGTCATGGCTTCTAGGTTGCGGACCTTGGATTGCGTTACAATTCCGCCCATAATCTCGTCCAGTGGCACAGCGGTCAACTCACATTCACTCTCGCGGAGGTCCAGAAATGTCGCGCGTCACTCGCAGGGAATTGTTGTCGACCGGGGCGGTCTTGGCCAGCGCGGCAATACTGCCACAACGCTCCAAAGCCGCGGCAAACGATCGCGTTGGGGTAGCCGTTCTCGGCGGTGGCCGCGGAGTACACCTGGCGAGCATGTTCGCCCAATTGCCGGACAGCCAGGTCGTGGCCGTGTGCGACGTGGACGACTCGCGCGCCGCGCGGCTCGCCAAGGCGGTCGAGAAGCACCAGAGCCCACCGCCGAGCGTGAAGGACTTTCACCGGCTGCTCGAGGCGAAGGACGTCGACGCACTGGCCGTCGCCACGCCCGACCACTGGCACGCGCCGATCACGATCCACGCCTGCCTGGCCGGCAAGGACGTGTACGTCGAGAAGCCGGCGTCGCACAACATCGTCGAGGGGCGCAAGGCGGTCGAGGCGGCTCGCAAGCACCGCCGCATCGTCCAACACGGCACCAACCTCCGCGCGGCGCCGCACTACGCCGAGGCGTGGGAGATTTTGCGCAGCGGACAACTGGGCCACATCCTCATGGTCAAGGCGATCAACAACCAGCGCCGCGGCCGGCTCGCGCCGCGCGATGACGAGCCGGCGCCCAGCGGCGTCGACTACGACCTATGGCTGGGGCCAGCGCCAGCTCGGCCATTCAACGCGAACCATTTCCACTCCGGCTGGCATTGGCTGTGGAGCTATGGCACGGGCGATATCGGCAACGACGGTGTTCACCAGCTCGACCTGGGGCGCTGGGCGCTGGGGCTCAAGGCGCCCCGCGCGGTCAGTTGCAGCGGCGCCAAGCTGGGCTCGAAGGGAGACGCCCAAGAGGTGCCCGACACGATGGTCGTCACCTACGAGTACGACGACCTGCTCTACGTCTACGAGCAGCGCGACTTCACGCCCTATCGCCAGCTTGGCCATCGCGTCGACAACGACAACATCTTTTTCGGCGAGGAGGGCTACTTGATGATCGACCGCGAAGGATATCGCGTCTTTTACAAGGGAGGCGAACGCGGTCCCGAGTTCCAGCAATCATGGCAGGACACGCAGCGGCACTACCAGAACTTCATCGACTGCATCAAATCGCGCGACGCCAGCCAGCTATTGGCCGACATCGAGCAGGGACACTATAGCGCGATGCTGTCTCACCTGGGGAATATCAGCTACCGCACCGGGCGCCGGTTGATCTTTGACCCCCAGAGCGAGACCTTTCCAGGCGATGACGAGGCGAACCGTTTGCTCTCGCGCGAGTACCGCAAAGGCTTCGAGCTGCCGAATGTTTGAGGATCGACGCTGGCTGCGATCCCCGCGCCTGTCGGCACGACATGCTTAGATCGTGGATGGGGCAGCTACCGCGGTAAAACGAGTCGAATTGGGTGCACCGCTTGATCGGCGGCCCCACCTACGCTACAACGAATGGATGGTTGACGAGCCACAGAAGCCCATTCATTGAATCCGCGGGCGTAGCTCAGTTGGCAGAGCGCTAGCTTCCCAAGCTGGATGTCGAGGGTTCGAGTCCCTTCGCCCGCTTTCTTGTACACCCGTAGTCAACGATTGACTGCGGGTGATTTCTTTTGTCGGCAAAAGACTTTACGTTGCCGTCGCCCCGTCGCGCGTCGCGCTCCGCGTCGCCTGCCGTTTTGACAGGAATTGACCACGATTTGCACGAATCGTCAGTAGTTGGTGCAAACGCTGGTGCAAACTTTCTGGGCCTCGAATCGTCGGTCCCGGTGGCCCTTGCGCTCATTTGTTCCGCGCGCGAATCGTCCAAATCGAGCGCCGGCAGGGCGTCGAGCGCCCCGTGAACGTCGAGCAGCTTCGGATCGGTGTAGACGTTCATCGTCAGGTCGATCGTGCTATGCCGCATTGCGGCTTGCGCGGTTCGCGGCATCACGTTCCCCTTCGACAAGTGCGTGCCGAAGGTATGGCGTAGCGCGTGCACGTCGATCGTCCGGCCGCGCTCGTCGCGCTTGGGAATGCCGGCCAGCTTTAGATCGCGGTCGAGAATGCGAATCAATCCTTTGGGCACATTGAACAGCGGCGTATCGGCCGGCAGTCCGCCGGATTGCGATACGCCAGTCATTGGCAGACATACTTGCCCGTAATTTGCGCCAGAATCGCTTGCGTTGCGCGATTGTAGGTCGGCGACCCACGAAGCCAGATCGGCGGCCAGATCGCAACGTAGCGGAATCTGTGAGCCTTCGCGATTCTTTTCGTCCGCCGCGGCCAGTTCGGCATAGGGATACTCGCCCTCAAGATGCAATTGGCCAAGCGTGAGCGAAGTCAATTCGCCTTTCCGCAGTCCGGTCAGCACCAGCGTCTTGTAGATTAGCGCCCGCTCTCGCCCGAGCCGCTCCAGCCGTTCGACTACCTCGGGCCGAAGCTTGGCGATTGCTTCGCCTTTGCGATCGCCGCGGCGAACGGTCAGCGCATCGAGTAGCGGCCGGCGACGTGCCACGTCGAGCAGTTGTCTTAGTTCAGCCTCTGTCATCGCACGGCGCAAGCGCCTTCGGTCCGTTACTTCGTCCGCCTTGGCGACCTTCGCGAACGGGTTCGCAATCAGGCGATGCGTTGAAATGCACCAATTGCAGAACGCCACCATTGCCGCCCGATAGGCGTTTCGCGTCCGTGCGCCCATCTTGTCTTTCGCCCTTTGTACAAGCCATCCCTCTAAGGCGTCGCGGTTGAATGTCGCCAGTGTCGAAAAGCTGCAATCGGCCGCTATGCGGTCAAGGCAACGGCGCACGTTGTCACAATGAACCGGTGACACGCCTTGCGATTCGAGCGAGATAAGATAAGCGGCGAAGTGCTCCGCGATCGGCAGGCTGTTGTGGTCGGCTACGGCGCCCTCGGCCACCGTGAGCACCTTTCCCTTGACCAGCTCAGCGCGACGCTCCAGGTCGGCCAGGATCGAGCGCGCGGCCGTTTCGTCGCGGCAGCCGGTCGCCACTTCCCGTACCATCTTCGAACCGTCGCGATACTTCGCCGTGTAGGTCCGCGCGGTTACAACTATCCGCTCTTGGCCGTCCGCGCCAATGGTCAGCGGCTCGGTCCGGGTTCGCCCCTTGGCGTTTCGCCAGCGTGCGCGCCGCTGGCCTTGGCGCGTGAAGATTTCGGCGCCGGCGGGTAGCGGCTTCGTGGCAGTTTTTCGGTAGACGGTTCCCATGATGGTTTACTTCTGCATTTGCTTTAGGTACGTGCGTCGTACTGTGTCGAGAAATACGAGCTTGTCGCTTTTGTCGCGGTACTGCCAAAACCTCCAACCGTTTGTATTCATTTGACGGCCGGTCACCGTGTGTCGGGCTGCCTCGCCAGCCGCCGAACAAGTCTTAAATCGCTTACCCTCAAAGAGGACGCTCCCATCGTCTTGCAAATTGGCCTTCATCAGTTTGCCCTTGTATTTTCGAGTCAGTTCAAGCGGTGTACTCACCAAGCCAGCTTCGATGATATGATTGAGTTTGACGACCACGAACTGGCGAGTTTGCGCCGTGCGGGGTCGCTTTCCAAGCGTTGCGCGGTCAACCTTTTGGGAATCTGTGTCGATGGGAAAATCAAATCGCAATCGCATCCTAGCCAGGCTCGCCCGTATGTCCTTCGCTGACAATTCTCGCACGCGCTTCCTGACGAGGCGGATTAGGGACGGGTCATTGTCCGCTGAAAAAAGTTCCTCAAGCGCGTTGCGGACTTGTCGGTCCACAAAGTGCGCCTTCCAAAGCACCTCAATGTCGTTGTCCCGAATTCGATCCTTGGACAAGAGCGCTAAGGTTTCTTCGGCTGCGATCCCTGGACTTGTTACGCCGATGCTGCGAAACAGCTTTTCTTCGATGGGGACTTCGACGCAGGCATTGAAAATGCGGTACTCATCGCCGTTGGTGATGACCGTCCATTTGACGCCCGCAACCGCAGCGTATCCCATGATTTGGTTTGCCCACTTACGGTCATCCAGGGTTTGTCGGAACGCCTTGGCTTCAACGAATACCTTGGGGGTCCGCAAAAGGAAAAGCGCATAGTCAACTGGCTTATCCTTTGTCTGCCGCTTGTATTCTTGAGACACTTCGTCGAGATTGCCCACATTCCAGCCCAAGGCGCGTAAAACCGGATCAATAAGGGCCGTCTTTGTGTTTTGCTCGTTCAGTTCCTTGCCTTGATACAGAGCAAGCTTGTTACGCACGTCGGCCAGTGCCTGTGCGAGCGCGTTGTTTTTCATTTCGGCGCCCTCTGTCGAACGGCCACAATTCCGAAATAGACTGCCAGTTTATCTGCGATGTCGAGGCGGATTGACGTGTTGCCGCGCTTGAACCGAATCAGGCTTGCGCGTGCGATGCCCGTTTCGTTGGCGAGCGTAAGCAGCGGCAACCCGCTGTCGCGAATCGCTTCGCGTAATGCATCGGTTAACGGCGACTTGCTCTTGCCCTTGGCCATATTGTCCTAATCATCACAGTGCAGCGCGCCCTTGTCAAGCGTGCCGGAATTCTGCCTTTCCGCGGGTCGATAGCCGATGAACGTGTTGCAATGCCGGCAGGTCGTGCGGATGTAGCTCGGCCGGCTCGGCGCCGGCGCGTCGACCCACTCGCGCGGATCGATATGCGGACCGCACCGCGGCGGTTGCGGCGGCGGCTTGGCCGGCGGGGTCATCGCCACGGTCGGCACGTCGACGGCGGCCGCGCTCCAGAGCGCTTGCAATTGGGCGAGTAGCGCCGGGTCAGTCGGCATGGTTCACCAAGACACTTTTGACTCAAGGTATCGCTCGAGCGCGGCATCAAAACCGAACTGCGTCATGATTAGCCCCGCCTTTTCCAGCTTGTACTGCAACGGATCGTCGCTTTGTTCGAGGCGGTCGAGCCAATGCAGGATGTCGTCGTCCAGCTTGCGACGCTCGGCTCGCGCCGCATGCAGGCGTTCTACATACGCGAGAATCTCTTCGGCTTCGGCCGTTTGTATCCAGCCGAGCCGAATCGAGTGTCGCCGGCCACGCCGATCGGTAAAGGAAATCCACCAACCTGCATTCCGTGACTTTTTCAATCGCATGGTCTTTTCCTATCTGTTGTTTGAAGCGGTTGCCTTCACCAAAGGCGACCGCGTCTTTATGGTCCCTTATGGGAAGTAGGACGCGGGTGTCCGCAGTAACTGACGCAAAATGTCCGCCTATAACCGGACATGGGTGTCCGCCTTGTTCCCCTCGGCGAGCGCGTGCACGCGGTACGTTGACGAGCCCCGCCGCAGCCCGCCGCGATAGACCAACGTGACCAACCCGGCCGTTCGCAAACTCTCAATCGCACGCCTGACGGTCCGCTCCGCGATGCCCGCTCGCCGAGCCAGGTCGGCTTGCGACGTGCGTGCTAGTCCGTCCGGCTTCGTGTCGCGCCAGAGCAACAGCCAAACGGCAATCTCGGCGCGGCTGAGCGCGGCAAGTGTAAAGTCGGCGAAGGCATTGACCGCCTGAAACCGTCGGCCGGCAGTCTTAGCGTCGGTTCGCGTCGTGCGGCGCCGGCGCTCTTGACCGCCGGACGTTTCCAGCGGCGACAACACCTTGCAACCGTCGAGCATCGGCGCGCGGTGGTTGTTCATGCGTCGGCCGCTCCGTCATCGTCGGCGGCCGGCGCCGTGCGGTTCCACAGCGCGGCCAGCTTCGACCGCAACCGTCGCGACTCACGCCGACTTGGTCGCGCTGTCTCGGCCTCGGGCTCAACCGGCGTAAAACTCTGGCGCGGCCGGTCGAAACGCAATTGCAAATCCTTCGCCTCGGTGTGCCGCGCTTTCAGGTGGCGAAGTGTTACGCGGTTCACGTCCTGCCGGTCGGTCGTCAGGATGAAGGCGTCGTCGGCGCCGAATTCCAATTCGCTACTTTCGCGGTAGCTCGCCAGGCTCAGCCCATCGGCGTCGTAGCTGCTTCGCCCTTTGCGATCCTTTGTCCGCGCCACGGCGGCCACCACGATGACCGCAATGCCCGCATCGGCAAACTGCCGCAGGTAGTTCATCGTCGCGTCGACACTACCGCGGCGGTCCCCCGACCAACCGGGCGGCGGAATCCGCTGGATGTAGTCCAACACAATCAAGTCGGCCTCGCACGCATCGGCACTTCGCGCTACGTTCCCCAGGTCGAACGGCGGCCGTACGAAGCAAAGTCGCTCGGCCATGTGCTCCAGCGTGTTCATCGCCTGGTCGAGCCGGTCGGCGTGCGCGGCCCCCAGCTTGCGGTAGCGAATCGAGCTAAGGTCGATGCCCGAGAGCCGCGCTAGCTGCCGGTCGAGCAGCACGCTTGCCGGCATCTCGATATTGCAGACAAGCGCCCGCAACGTCGGCGTCAGTCGCAGCGCGTCGACTACCATTTGCATCACGAGCGCCGTCTTGCCGCCACCCGGCGCACCGCCGAAGAGTGTCACCAGATTTGGCCCAACTTCGATTCGCGCCAGCTCGCCCGCTCCAACGGGATACAGGATCGGCGGCGAGCCGGTCAGCACGTCGTCGCGCCAGCCGTCGAACACGTCGGCCGCGGTCTGGTATTTGGCCGCCTTCATTTGTGTTGCTCCGATGGTAGAATTGAGATATGAACGCTGAGACATTGAAAGAACTACTCCAGCGCCGGCCTTTCGAGCCCTTCGAGGTTTGCATGTCCAGCGGCGAGGTTCATCAGGTTCGGCATCCCGAATTCGCGTTCGTTTTGCAATCCAATCTCTTTGTCGGCTATCCCGATTCCGACCGCTTTGCCATCTGCTCCTTGCTGCACATCACCAGCGTGCGGCCGTTGCAGCTCGCGTAACGGCTTAGCGCGCGCGGCGAGCCCACACTCGATTTGCCGGCGCACGTCCTTTGGCGGCAGCCCGCTATCGAGCGCCATCTCCGATAGCAAGGCGTACGCCAGATCGAACGAACAACCAAACTCGGCCAGGTTCGCAGCGGCCGAGAATAAGAGCCGATGTCGGTCCCCCTGGTCGGCGCCGTCGCGGATAAAGGCCAGCGTCGCACGGTTGAGCGCCGGCTTGCCGTTGGTTGCGGCGCGGCGCTCGGCATTAGCGGCCGCCTGCCGCTCGACGGCTTGCACGGCTTGCGCCCAATCGGCGATCGCTTGATCGCTTGTGCCGGTCGGCGTCGGCAGGTCGAACGGCTCGGGCTGCCTAGCCAAGTCGAGAATGCCGGCGACCGACAAGCCCATCAGCACGTCGATCGGCAAGTGGCGCTTGTGCAAGCCGGTTTTCGCGTGGCGTGAATTCGGCGCGCGAAACGCTCGCACGCGGTCATAGACTCCGGTGTCGATCGCCACGCCGGCGCGCTCGGCGAGCGCTGTTGCAAACTGCCGCGCCACGCGATGGAACCTGTCCGACGGTTCCGGCCGCCAGAGCGCCGTCGGCAAGCCCAAATGAAAACCTTTCGAGCCTGAGAAGAACGCAAGCAAGGCGTCATCGGCCAGCCTGTAGCGCTCGTCGAGCGTGACAGCCAGGCGGCGCGCGTCGGTCGCGGCCTTCGGCAAATCATCGTCGCGGTCGATGTCGAACCACAACCACGGCGACCAGCAGATGCCCGAGTAGCCGGCGACCGATCCGGTTTCGTCGAGCAACCGGCGAAACTCTTCGGCAAATTGGAATGCCGATAAATACGATTCGCAGTCGACTTGTGCGGCCGGATCGCAGGCGGCATAGCCGGCGAGCGCGGCGGCGGCGTCAACCAGCCGCCTGCGCTCCCAGATGCCCCCTACGGTCCGAAAACCATAGGGGCAGCCCGTCATTGCTCGCCCCCTTCTCCGTCTTGAGGCTCGCCATCGCGCTCGGCTTGAGCGTCAACGGCCGGCGCGAAAGGATCGCTTGCCGGCGGTTCGATGCGCAACACGTCGAAGGATCGCAGGCGGTTGCGCTCAGTGCCGTCATCGTCCTTGCGCACGGCCAGCCGCACGTTGCAAACGATGCCCTCGGGCAGCGGTCCCTCAAGCTGGTCGATTGACGTGACGCCCAGCTTGCCAAGATCGCGCTTCGTCATCGGCAGCGCGGGCGCGGTCAACCAGAATTCCGGCCAGAACCGGCGCCCCTCGTGCTCGCCCTCAATGACGCAAAATGTGAGTCGATAGCCGGCGGTTCCCTTCGCCTTAGCGTTGAACAGCTCGCCCTTTTCGATCCGCGCTATGTACTCGCCAGCCGGCAACGGTTGAAACTCTTCGGCTGCTTGGGTTGAATCCCACGCTTGCCGAAGTGATTCTTGCTGGCCATTGGCTAAAATGTCACTAAGTCGCTTTCGCTGGGTCATGCTACTGGCCCTCCGTATTGCCGGCCTCGACGGTCGCCGCCGTCGGGGCCGGTGTATTGTGCTGGTGAATCGAATCGGAATCGCGACCGTCGCGGTCCTGGTCATCGTCGAGGGGCATCGTCATCGTCCACCCCCTTTGCAGTCAACGAGCGCACGGGCCGGCATCCGCCGGCAATCCATTCGTCGATCGCGGTACGATTCCAGCGCACGAGCGAACCAAGTTTGACGGGCGCCGGCATTCGACCGGCATCGGCCAATCGACGGACGTGGCGCGCGGAGCAATTGAGCATCGCCCCAACGGTGTCCACGTCACAGAGCAATTGCGCCGGCGACTCGGTCGGCGCGATTGTGACAGCGGTATTCATTGCTGACTTCTCCAAGCCACTTTGCAACCGATGGCAAGCAACGCGCTTGCCTCACGGCTTGGAGTTCAGCATCCTGCGACAGTGAAATGTCGGAAAGGAAGAAATCAAACGTGTCGTAAGTCTATCGTGGTCAATGGCATTCCGACATAGACTCACGCGACCGACACAAGCGACAGTTTGAAACTGTCTCAACTGTCGCTTAATCCTTGGGCTCATTGCGAGTAAAGGAAAGGCGCAACGTGCCGCGGTTTGCTTTCTTGTCCTTGGGGTATTTTTTGCAGTATTCCTCGGTGATCTTCGACCACGGTTCGCTTTTCTTGCGCCGCGGTGCGGAGAAATTGTTGCGCTGCTCTCGAATTAATTCACGTTGCGACTTCGGTTTATCCTTGTCCTGTTCGAGCCTCGCCAGTCGTTTCTTGATGTCGCGTTGATTTGAAGAGTCGTCGCTATTTTTGTCGTCCTTGTCGAGATTCGTTTCGAGTGTTTCGGCCACGAGCCGCATTGCATCGACGTAGTCGCCTGCCCACAACCGCAAGTGCTTCATCGCATCGACTTCGTCGTAATCATCTACGACCGTGGCGATTTCGCCATTCAATTTCCAGCCGCGTTGGCCGGTGTCAGCATCTGTGTAATTGACTTGCTGGAGCGGCGCTCCGTCGTGCCCGAGCGGTCTGCCCTCAGAATCGACCTTGAGCATCGGCCAGTCATAGGTACCGGCCTCCGGCTTTAATCGCGACGGAAACTTCGCCTTGAGCCATGGCACGACGAACAGTTTCCAGTACAGCCAAGCGTTGCCGTCGTGGATCGGCCGCTTTAGCACTGCGGCCGCGCCTTTTGGTCCCGACCATTTTGCTGTTGGAAAATGTTCGACCAGTTCCAACATCAGACGGCCCGCTTGTGCGCCGCACCGATAACCCGAAACCCACAAATGCTTGGGCCTGGTGTCCTGCGTAATAGCGCGATCCAGCTCAGTAGCAAGAGCCGAAAACGCGCGGCCGAACTGGCGAATTCTCTCGCCTGATGCGGCGTCAGACATGTGCAATCCCTCGTCGGGTCGGCCCGACGTGACTCACGCGGGATTGCAAAAACGTGAGCCCGCCGGGTCCGCTCGGCTGGGAGCTAACCAGCCTGCCCAATTATCAACATTGTCCGCGCCACGATGCAGTTTGCCAAGCCTTTAGCCGGTCGGCCGAGAATGGCGACGGCGTAGACCACCCGTGCCTTCTGTTCTCCGACGGGTTTGCGTTGGTTGCATCCGCGCCATCGACCTTCGACAATGGGCCCACGTCCCAACCAGCCAGTCGAAAGGGCCTCTCATGGACCGCAGGTTTGTAGTTATCGCCGTCGTCGCATGCTCATTTGGACAGTCCAGCGCAGCGATCTTGTTTGAGTCGTCGGCACTCGGGGTAACAGGCAACACCAGTGGATTTGTCGTCGCGTCGACACAGATTCTCGCCGCGAGGTTTTCCCTTACGCAGACCGCGGAGGTGTCGGCCGTTGGCGGAAATATCGGCGGCGGAGAGATATTCGCTGCGATTCTTCGCATGTCAGGCCCGACCTCGCTGCCTTCCGGCTCTCCATTCGACGATAGCACTCTTGCGGCCACGCTGCTTACTCCAGGACTAGCAAGCGATGTGATCGTGCCATTGAACGTCCGGCTCGCCCCGGGAGATTACGCGCTCGTGTTCGGCTCTGGCTATTACGGCGCAACCGGAAATGGCTACATGCCTTTTCAGAATATTGAGTTGTCGACTCCGGAGACGTACTTCCATTGGAGGGGTGAATTTTTGCCGCACGGCTGGCGTACAGACGGTGGAACTCAGGCTACGCGATTCGTGGTTTACGGCGAGATCGTTCCCGAACCATCCACGGCAGTCATGGGAATCATGGGTGGCGCCGCATTGACCCTTGCATGCGCGCGCCGAGCCTCAACTCGAAAGGGTGCGACGATCGCCACCTTGGTGATACTCGCCGCGGCAACTGCAACGCATCGGCGACGGATTACGTAGCGGGTAAATCTCGCGCAAGCGCCAGCCGTTCGTCGTTGGTCAATAGCCCGAGCCGTTCCAGGAATTCCACTTCGGTCTCGTACACGGCGCCGAAGTCATCCAGCCCAATCAACGATGATGGCTTGCCAAACCACAGGCGATAGGCGTCGCGGGTTGAATGGCCCCATTGAATGACCAAGGCGTCGCGCGCGGGGTTGTCGAACGGGTGCGCCGGTCCGTCGATGCGGCGCCGACGCTCCGATGCGTCGAAGCGCCACCAACCGTGCGGCCGCGTGCCCGGATGCTCGGCAATCCATTTGGGCAATAGCTCGCCGCGCAGCTCGTGCCACGCTTCGCGCATCGCCTCCACGTCCAGCGTCCCGTTGCGTTCGCTTCCAAACGTCGGCCCGGCGAAGCTCCAGTCGTGGCCGCTCAATAATTGCTCAATCTCCGTCTCGCTGTAGCCCGTTCGTCGCCGCTTGGCGCGCCTCCTGCGTCGTACCATCGTCAATCCTGCCCTTTCTGTAGGCGAGCGTTGCCGCGTATCTGCGGCGGTCTGGAATCGTCGGCCGGTTCGTTCACGTCGAGCGCCAGCTCTCGCACCAGTCGAGCAAACGCGATCCGCGAATCGCGCTCGATTGCCACTTCCGGCCGCGCCCTCGGTTGGTCAAACCGATCGGTAAACGTGATGCCGAGCGTGGCGAGCGCTTCGCGTGCCTCTTGGCATCGGTCCCACGCCTCGGCCGCCAGCGTCAACAGCCGCACATGGTGCGGCTCAAGCTCGTACTCGGCGACCACCGATTGCCACCAGAGCGCGGTAGCGCCGCGCAGGTGGTTCGGCGGTTCGTGTTCGCTATGGCGTTGCCCCATTGCAGCCCCCTCGATTCTCGTTTCAACCGGGTACGTGCTTTCCCGCGCAAAGGTATGCCGACGGTTTTGCGCACTTTTGCGCCACAATCTTGCCCCCCCTACACCTCGGGTCCGGTGGCGGCCTTCACCAGCGCGGCCACGGCCGATCGCACGGCGGCCGGCAACCGCGGCCAAGCATCGACGATGCTCGACAGTTCCGCGTCGAGCCGCTCGGCCTCGGTGTCGGCAGCCGCTTCGGCTCGCTCGCCGTCGGCCGTTCCGTGCACGATTTCCGGCCGGCTGGTGCAAACGCTGGTGCAAACTTCTGAATCGCCTTCCGTAAGTTCTTTGGTATTACCACTTACGACACTGGGCCGCCTGCTTCCCAAGCTGGATGTCGAGGGTTCGAGTCCCTTCGCCCGCTTTCTTGTACACCCGTGGTCAACGATTGACTGCGGGTGTTTTTGTTCTCGCAGACGCGTTACGCTTACTGGCTGGTATTTAAGCCCTGCTCGGCCAAAGTATATTCCCTTGCGATGCCTCTATGCTGGGAGCCCGCACACCGCGCCGCATCCCAAAGGTACTGAGATGCTCGTCGATCTCAACGCCGGCCACGCGCTTATCCGCCATTCCTGTGACCGCGCCGAACATTCTTAGGTCGGCGGCGCACCTTCCTCGCGGCAGTAACAGCGGCCAGGTAGATTGTCTCAATTCGCTCTTGCAGCAGCGCGTAGCCTCGTTCAGTCCGATTGCGCTCGAGCGCTGTGTTCCGGTCGAATTCGTCATCCCGTCGCGCCGCCTCCACGTCGCAATGCCGCGACGCGCGCAGCAGTCTCAGCTGTTCCATCAATTCCGGATCATCGGATTCCACATGCGGTACAGTCGCAATCTCGTGTCGGCGGGGTCGGTAGTTCTTCTCCAAGATCAATTCGCCCGCGCCCGGACCGCTCCACCCGGCGCGTTCCGCGCGCTACAGGCGTGATTGCACCCTTCTGATCCATCACTATTTGACGATAACGACCCGCCGAAAATTGTGCCGATTGGAGGTACAGCGATGGGTGGATTGATGATCGTGGATACCGCCCCTGGAGAAGGTAAAAATGCCATCTTTTTGAAGCAGGTCTTTGGCGAGTTCTACTATCTCACCGACGGTATCGAGGCATTTTTCGCTCGCTTGCGCGAGCCAACATCGGGTTGAAGCGGTCTGCTGGTAGAACGTAACCGCTTTTCCGACGTTGGGCGTTACAGGCGCTGTCACGGGAGCACAGGCGTTGCTCATGAAGCTGGATCGAGCGGCGCCCTTGCTGCAACGATTCACGCCCTCCTTCCGGCCGCATGAACGACGGGGTGTCGGGTGGCTGGGGCTAAGGCCGAAAGGCCGTGCCCCAGTGGCGCCGCCACTTGGGAAAGCGCTGAGTGCAAGGGAAAGTGGATGCTTCAGCCGCCGAGTGCCCAAGGATGATTGCGCGGCGTGCCGTCAACCGGTGCGCTGCTGGGGCTCGGTGGCTCCTCGGCCAACTCCCGTCCGTCTCCACCAGAAATGCCAATCATCACGCTGTACCTTACCTCGTTGGGCCAATGTGGGTACGTAAGGACTACGAAATCCCGATTCTCCTTCGCGCCGCTTTGTTTAAGTCGTCGCACGGCGACATTTGAGCCAAGCTGGTAAACCACCGGAAGAAACCGGACCGTTGCATTGGAAGTTCGTCGTACGTGTATGTCGACAGGAGAGACTATTGCGAAGACGGCCAAGACAAAGCCTATTCGCGCAAGGACCCGGGTGAGTTGCTTTCGTACGAACAATGATCGGACAACAATTGCCGTGGCTATGAGCAACAACACTATCGCCACAGTCTTTAAGCTCACAAATATGAAGAAAATTGCAGCGGGAACGAATGGTCCCACATCTATCTCAATTCTGCGCATGGCATTGTCGTTGGTTTAGTAATAGAGATCTCCTAGTTCGTTTGCTTCGTTTGGCACTCTCGGGACCAGGGTAAAGCCGTCAAATCGCCCGTCGTCCGGATGCTCGCACCTCGTTCACCAGCTTCTCGCCACGCTCGAACGCCGTCACGTTGCCTAGCGTGGTCTCCGCGATCCGCTCCAGTGCCTCGCGCGTGAAGAAGGCCTGGTGCGCCGTGATGAGCACGTTTGGAAAGGTCAGCAGGCGCGTGAACACGTCGTCCTGGATCACGTGCGCGGAGTGGTCCTCGAAGAATAGCTCCGCTTCTTCCTCGTATACGTCGAGTCCCAGGTAGCCGATCTTTCCTTGCTTCAGGGCGCGGATGACGCTCGCCGTGTCGACGAGCGCCCCTCGACTTGTGTTGATGAGCATGACGCCCGGCTTCATGCGGCGCAGTGATTCCCCGTTGATCAGGTGGTGCGTCTCGCTTACCAGTGGGCAATGCAGCGTCACGATATCCGACCGCGCCAAGAGCTCGTCGAGTGCAACGTACCGGGCGCCGGCGGCTTCGCATTCGGCATTCCGCACCACGTCGTACGCGAGCACCTGGCAGTCGAACCCTCGCAAGATGCGGACGACGCGTTGGCCGATCTGACCGGTGCCGACGACGCCGGCGGTCCGGTCCGCCAGGTCGAATCCCAAGAGCCCATCCAGTGAGAAATTGCCGTCGCGCACCCGCGCGAACGCTTTGTGCAGCCGGCGGTTGAGCGAAAGGATCAGTCCCACGGTGTGTTCGGCGACCGCGGCGGGCGAATAGGCCGGTACGCGGCACACGACCAAGCCCAGCGAATCGGCCGCGGCGAGGTCGACATGGTTGAAGCCGGCACTGCGCAGCGCGATCAGCCGCGTCGCTCCGGCAGCCAATATTCTGAGCACCGGCGCGTCGAGCACATCGTTCACAAACGCGCAGACTGTCTGGTACGGATGGGCCAAGGGCGCGGACTCGACCGACAGTCGCGGCTCGAGGAACGTCAGTTCATGCGCATGCCGTTGATTGGCGCCGGACAGATACTGGCGGTCGTAAGGTTTGGCGCTAAAGACAGCGACCTTCATGTGGAGATCTCCGGGCGGTTGTCGCCCGGCTCCACTTTAGCGCGCCTGTGCCGAGAGGCAAGCAACCTGCTCGACGTACGCCACGAGCCGGCGCTCGAAACGCTCTTGGCGAAAGCACAACGCGCGGCGCCGCGCAAGCTGCGGATTTAAGCGGTCAAGGTTCGCCTCCAGCCAACGGATCGCTTCGCAAAGACGATCCACCGTTGGCTCCGTGAAAAACACCCCCGTGCCGATTTGGTTCTCGTCCGCCGGCAATATCGTCTCGGTGGCGCCGCCGCGTCCGAGCGCCACAACCGGCGCGCCGCAGGAGTTGGCCTCGACCGGAACGATGCCGAAGTCCTCGTGCGCGGGGAACAGAAGTGCGCGGCATCGCCGCAGGTGCTCGCGGATTTCTCGGTTCGTCCGCCACCCGAGGAACGTCGCGACGTTGCTCGCCGGCTCGCGGAGCCGCCGCTCGAGCGGTCCGGTGCCGATGACCACGAGCCGGCGGCCGAGCCGGCGACAGGCCTCCACTGCCAGGTCGATCCGCTTGTACGGCACGAGCGCGGAGACGCAAAGATAATAGTCGTCTCGTCGCACCTCGGCCGGCGTGTAAAACCGCGTATCGACCGGCGGATGGATGACGACGCTCGATCGGCCGTAGCACTCGGCGATGCGCCGCGCCACGGTTTGGCTACAAGCGACGAAATGCGTCACTCGGTCACTCGTGACACGATCCCACTCCTGCAAGCGATCCAAGACCGCGTCTCGCGCCATGCCGATTGGCGAGTTGAGGCAGCGAATTGCACGGGCGCGACCGTTCGCGTGATCACCAAAATACTCGCCGCGCATCTCCCAGGCGTAGCGCATGGGAGTGAAGCAGTAGCACACGTGCGGTACGCCGGCGGGTGGACGAACGGCCTTGGCCACCGCATGGCTGAAGCTCAGCACCAGGTCCACGTCGTGCGGAATTCGCAGCCCCTCGATCGCGCGCGGCATCAAAGGAAGCAGGTAGCGGTAGTAGCGAGAAACGTCAGGCAGCCGCTGCAATCGGCTCGTGTGGATCCGCATTTGGTCGATTGTCGGCGAGGTCGTGCCCAGTACATGGAAGAGCGTAAACAGCTCCGCATTGCGAAACCGGCCACAGGCCACCTCCAGGCACTTCTCGCCTCCGCGCATCGCACAGAGCCAATCGTGCACCAGCGCCACCTTGAATGGCGCATTCGGCCGCCCATCAGCCATGTTGCCCTGACGCACGTGTGCGCTGGCCTCGGGCGGAATGGCCGGCGCAGCTAGAATGTGATCGGTCGCGGACATCGTGCGCGGATCGTTGCACATGCGCCCGCGGCCGGTCAAGATGTTTCGCTCTCCGGCCGAGCAACGAATGACGCCATTTCGCCCAATCCGCGGCCTGATCTTCGACCTGGACGGCACGCTGGTCGATTCCGGGCTCGATTTCCCCTGGATGAAGCGCGAGATGGGGCTTCCACCGGGACAGCCCATTCTGGAATCGGTCGAATCGCTCGACGAGCCGCGCCGCGGCGAGTGCTGGCGTTTTCTGGAGGCGCAAGAAGAGGCCGGGGCGCGCCGCGCCACGCTGATGCCCGGCGTGACACAGTTCCTGGCCGAGCTCGAGGCGCGTTACATTCGCCGCGCGGTGCTGACGCGCAACAGCCGCTCGGTGACGCTAGCGACGCTGGCGCGCTTTGACCTGCGGTTCGACCCAATCGTGACGCGTGAAGACGGCCCGGTGAAGCCCGACCCCTCCGCAATCTGGGAAATCTGCAAGGCTTGGGAGCTGGCGACCGACGAGGTCGCTTTGATCGGCGATTTCGTGCACGACATCGAGGCCGGCCGTCGTGCTGGCGTACGCACAGTGCTGTACGACGGCCAGCGCGAATTATCTTCGCGGGACGGCACCATCTTGGCCGACCAGGTATTGCTGAGCTTCGAGCAATCGGCACAGTTGCTCCGGTGGCTCGAACAACCAGCATAGCCGCGAACCGACCTAGGGCCTTCGCAAGGCTGTTTGCTAGAATCCGCCGCGGCCTTAGGGGGGGTGCGTGACGCCACGCCATTGATCCATCGCAGAAACAGTCCCACGCCAAACGAGCCATCCGCAGATGACACAGATTTCGCAGATAGAAAATGATCGGGATCGTTGTTTTATCGGTTTGGCGGATATTGCGAGTTGCCTATGTCCATCTGTGTCATCTGCGAAATCTGCGGATACTCTGAATCGAACCTTGCGCTGGGTAGCTCTCGTTTCGCTCTTCAGTTTGTTACTTTCGATCCCTGCGAGGCGCGCCGCGTGCCAGACTGCACGGCAGACTCCGCTGCCCAAGGTCGACGATCGCGCGCCAGCGACACCGCCGCGAAACGCTCAGCCTGACACCCGCGCACCGTTTGGCGCGCTAAGTCGCGAACAACAAGAGAGCCTCGATCTCGCACTCGCGGAGTGGGAACGCCGCAGCGGAGGAATCAAGTCATTGAAGTGCAACTTCACGCTCTGGGAATACGACGGCGTGTTCGGCGATCCAGCAAAACCGAAGCGCCGCGAAGGCGAGCTGCGCTATAAGGCACCCGACAAGGGGCTCTACCGAGTGGTGGATGAGACGCAGGGTGAACACTGGGTCTGCGACGGAGAGGCGATCTACGAGTTTGATTACGAAAAAAAGGAGCTCGTCGAGCGTCCCTTGCCGCCCGAGCTGCGCGGCAAGGCGATCAGCGACGGGCCGCTGCCGTTTCTCTTCGGCGCCAACGCCGACAAGTTGAAGCAGCGCTATTTTCTGCGGCTGATCGCGGCGCCACCGGGGCAAGAAGACAAGCTCTGCCTGGAAGCCTTTCCACGCTATCAGCAAGACGCCGCGAACTTCCGCCGCGCGGTGCTCATGTTGACGCAGCCAGACTTGGATCCTTTCGCCTTGCAGATCGAGATGGCCAACGGCAAGGATCGCACGGTCCATCAATTCTCGGAGCCGTCGATCAACGCCATGCAGTTTTTGCCCGGCGATTTCTCCAAACCGCGCGTTCCGTTCGGCTGGAAGAAGCGGATCGAAGACGCCTCGCCCCTGCCTCCCGACGACGGCCAGCGCACCGCCGTCGTGCCGCCGCCCAGCGCGCCGCAGCGGGCGCCCGGCAGACCCAACCGCCGCTAGGCTCATCGCCACTGACAGCCTCGGGCAGGTTCGATGGAATGACGGCGTCGCCGACGCGTACGGCACGTTCAGCGTTGACACATTACGGCACGACGGATTGCACGTTGGCCGCACAAAGCGCTAAAATTCACGGCGAGTAGCATAAAGATGATACCGTCGTGCTTGATCATGCTCGGCCGCGCGCCGTTGGCCGGCATCCTCGCGGTCTCCATATTTCTCGCGAGTTGTTCCACCACGGAAGCGGCCGAACCGAGCGGTCGCCCACTTCATTGTGACGACGCGCGCTTCTGGCTGGGGAATATGTTTTGGTATCACCGCTTCACCACGGAAGAGATTTCGGCAGCGACGGGCATGTCGATCCCGGAAGTTGACGAGGCGCTCCGTACCCATGGTATTTGGACGGGCAACCATCCTGGTTGGCCCGTCATGAAGGTGCTTCCCTATCCCGGTGGCCGTCACCCGCGGATCGGCTTCCTCGACGGGGCGATCGACCCGCAGCGCGAGACGAAGTTCAGCGTGTTCACGCCCTGGGGCGACGGCAGTTATGTCGTCGTGGACCTGCCCGAGGCCTTGTGGTCAAACCTGGGGCTCACGTACCTGGCGCACACGCACGTGCCTACGATCTGGACGGAGAAGGGCATAAAGCTCGAGCCACTCGAATGGAACTGCGGCCGCGGCGGGCGGCTGGAGATCGAGCGGCGGCTGCCGAACGGGATCGCGTTTCGCGTGAAGGTAGTCCCGGCGGCTGATGCCGTGCGGATGGAGATGTCGCTCACCAACGGCACCTCGGTGGCATTGAGCGACTTGCGAGTACAAGCGTGCGTGATGCTTAAGGGAGCGGCGGAATTTGAAAAGCAGACGAATGACAACAAGGTGCTTACGAATCCCTATTGCGCGTGCCGTTCTTCGCTCGGCATCCGCTGGGTCATCACTGCCTGGGAAGGCTGCGTGCGGCCGTGGGGAAACGAGAAATGCCCTTGCCTGCACTCCGATCCTCAATTCCCCGATTGCCCGCCGGGCGAGACGAAGCGCCTCCGCGGCTGGCTTTCCTTCTACGAAGGCGACGACGTCCACGCCGAGTTCGACCGCATCGAGGCTACCGGCTGGCGCAATTGACTTGAGCGCAGACGTGCCGATGGCGCGCGGCCATGCCCGCCCACTCAATAGAGTCGGTCGCTGCGCTAGGAACGCGTAATCGCGTCGCGCTTGCATGCCCAACGATACAAGGCGTTGGTCCAGAAGTCGCCAACCGACACGAGCGGCATTACAATAGCCGTGTCGCGCATTCGCACGGATGGCTCGACCTGTCCGAGCCGCTGGCGACGCATTCCGTTTTTCACCGAACCGAACGACGTGCCCATGCGAAGAAAAATCACGCGCGGTCTCTTGCTCGTGGCGATCGTGCCTGGCCTGACGGTGTTGGCGGCGGCCACGGCGCGTCGCATCTGGCCGGCGCCCAGCGAACGCATCCAGACGGGTTTGTTGCTGCACGTCCTTCGCCCTGCACCGTTTTCATTTCCTGAAATGACCCCAGCCCAGGAGTTTCGCGAGGTCGCAACACGGCTGCGCGCAAGCGACAACGAGTTTCTCGGCGAAGTGCCCTATCGGAAGGTCGAAGAGCAACTCGCAAGCGACGATCTGAGTGCTGGCAAGCGCTGCCAACTTCAGGGCGAGTTAGCGCGTCACCTGCTGCGACTTGGCAAGACATCCGCGGCCGTGACGGCGATCGAGGAGGCCGTGCTACGGTCGCGGAGCGACGCGAGCGTGTCCTCGCATTTGCCGAGCATGCTCCGTATTCAGGCGATCGTCCACCTGCGGCAAGCGGAGCAACAGAACTGCATTGATCGGCATTGTTGCCAAAGCTGTATCTTTCCCATCGAGCGTGGCGGCGTTCACCAGCGGCGTTCGGCAGCCACGCGTGCGCGCCGGGCGCTCGAAGAGTACCTCCAGAGCAACCCTGACGACAAAGTGGGCATGTCGTGGATTTTGAACGTACTCAACATGACGCTAGGCGAATATCCCGATGGCGTGCCTGAGGCCTATCGGCTTGACGCGAGCTCCTGGGCATCGACTGCCACGGTTGACCGTTTTGTTGATATTGCGCCGCAGGTCCGGCTGAATCGCTTGAGCCTTGCCGGAGGCGTGGCCGTTGACGATTTCGACGGCGATGGCCGCCTCGACATCGTGAGCTCCACGACCGATCCGGATGGTCCACTGGCACTCTACCGCAACCGCGGCGATGGGCACTTTGAAAATACCGCACGACAAGCCGGTCTGGCCGATCAGCTCGGCGGCCTGCACTGCGAGTTCACCGACTACAACAACGACGGCCTACTCGACATCTTTGTTCTACGGGGCGCTTGGTTTGGCCCAACCGGGCGCATTCGAAATTCGCTGCTGAAGAATCAGGGTGATGGCACGTTTCTCGACATCACGCGCCAGGCCGGGCTCGCCGAGCCCGCCTGTCCGACGCAAACGGGCGTCTGGGGCGATTTTGACAATGACGGCCATCTCGATCTGTATGTCGGCAATGAATCGCTGGACGAAGTGATCGGGTTGGGCGCCGCTCGCTATCCAAGCCAGTTGTTTCGAAACAATGGCGACGACACGTTTACCGACGTGGCCGAAGCGGCCGGTGTCGCCGCCCCCGCATGGGTCAAAGGCGCCGCGGCGGCTGACTACGATAGCGACGGGGACCTCGATTTGTACGTCTCGGTGTATGCCACCGATGATGCCCAGGCCGGCCGCAACCGGTTGTATCGCAACAACGGCGATCTCACGTTCACCGATGTCGCCGAGGAAATGGGCGTGATCGAACCGATGCGCAGCTTCGCCACCTGGTGGTTCGATTACGACAACGACGGGTGGATCGACTTGTTCGTCTGTCCATTTAGTCCGCGTCCCGTGCCGACCATCCTGAACGACTTTGTCCGTGATCGGCGCGGCCAGCCCTTTCGCGGTGATACACCTCGCTTGTACCGCAACCGGCAAGGTCGAGGTTTCGAGGACGTTGCGGCCTCGAGCGGGCTAAAGCATCCCTACTTCGTCATGGGGTGTTCCTTCGGAGACATCGACAACGACGGATTTCTTGACATCTATCTTGGCACCGGGGCGCCGGCCTACGAGGCGATCGTCCCCAATATCCTGTTGCGAAACGATCGCGGCGGAGGCTGGCGGGACGTCACTACGGTCGCCGGCGTCGGCCATCTGCAAAAGGGGCACGGCATCGCCTTTGCCGATTTCGACAACGACGGCGATCAGGAGATCTATGCCGATCTGGGCGGGTTCTTTCCAGGGGACAAATACACGAAGGCCCTCTTCCTCAACCCCGGGCGAGGGGAGCGTTTTCTTGTGTTAAAGCTCGTTGGCCGGCGCAGCAATCGTTTGGCATACGGCGCGCGCGTTGCGGTGGAGACCGAGACCGACGCCGGCCCGGTCGCGCTCTACCGTTGGGTCGGCGCGATCAGCAGCTTCGGAAGCACACCCTCGCGGTTGGAAATCGGCCTCGGCCAAGCCAAGCGCATAACACGCTTGGAGATCACCTGGCCTGCCAGCGGCCGTAAGCAGACTTTCTTCGACGTGCCCATGAATCAACTCGTGCGGATCACCGAGGGGGAAACGGTGCTCGACGTCATGGCCTTGCCTGAAATTGACTTCGAGTCACACCTCCGCGCCGCGGATACGGCGCAGTTGAATGCGGCCACTCCGTAGCGAGTGTCTTGGCGCGGAACGAAACTTTCGCCCAGTCGACGTTACGGGCCGCAATCTTTTACCGGTTTGCCCCACTCGCCACATCGCCCTCAATTTTGCAGAACTCGCCTTGACGTTGCGGCCGATGAATCGAAATAATCCCCGCCCCTATTTCGGAAGGCTTTGGGCAGACCGCGCACTGCGCCAGCACCATATAATATTTACAGGAACATGCCGATGTCTCGAACCGCGATATTCCTTTCGCCGATCGTCTGCACGCTGGCGATCAATACGGCGGCCTGCCAGTCACCTTATCATGCGGACCGCGGGGCGCTGTTTGGCGGCCTGGCTGGCGCCGGATTGGGGGCGCTGGTGGGCAATGCCGTCGGCAGTACCGGCGCCGGGGCGGCGATCGGGGCCGGTGTCGGGGCACTAAGCGGGGCCGCGGTCGGCGGGGCACTCGACGACATCGAGGCTCGCAATCGCGCCATGATCGAGGACCAACTAGGCCGGCGCGTCGCGGCAGACGCCGTGACGTTCGACGAAGTGATCGCCATGACCGAAGGGGGCGTCGACGAGGAGTTGATCGTCAACCACATCCGTTCACACGGCGCGGCGGCACCGCCGACGACCGATGACCTGATTCGCCTGAAGCAAGCAGGTGTCGGCCGGCGCGTGATCTCGGCACTGCAATCCTCGCCTCCGCCGCCGGTCGTGGTGCGCCAGGCCGCCCCGCCACCGGTGATCGTTGAAGAGCACTACTACGATCCGTGGGGCCCCTGGTATCACCCTCACCATCACCACCGCATCTATTACGGCCACCGCTACCCGCCTCGCTCGCGCGTGAGCTGGGGCCTTTCGTATAGCCGCTGAGTTTCGCGGCGGCCACTTCAAAACCGGGGGCTTGTCGTCGCCGCTGGGTCGCGTCGGCGCGGCCGTTAAACATGCGACCGCTTCTGCCGCATGGCGCGCTGGACGGCTGTGCCCATGTCGGCGGGGCTGTCGGCGACGATAATTCGCGCCGCCTCGAGAGCTGCGACCTTTTCCGCCGCGGTGCCGCGACCGCCGGAAATAATGGCACCGGCGTGACCCATGCGCTTGCCCGGTGGGGCGGTCCGGCCGGCGATGAATGCGGCGACGGGCTTTTTGACGTGTCGCCGGACATAGTCGGCAGCTTGCTCTTCGGCGTTGCCGCCGATCTCGCCGATCATCAGGATCGCCTCGGTCGCTGGGTCGGCCTCGAAGAGCTCGATCAGGTCGATGAAGGACGTGCCCACGATCGGATCGCCGCCCAGGCCGACGCACGTCGACTGGCCCAGCCCCAACTGGCTGGTCTGCCACACCGCTTCGTAGGTCAATGTGCCCGAGCGGCTGATGATTCCCACCGGGCCGCGCTTGTGGATATAGCCCGGCATGATGCCGATTTTGCACTGGCCGGGCGTAATGACGCCGGGACAATTAGGCCCCACCAGGCGGCTCGATGAGCGGCGAACGATGGGGTAGGCGCGGACCATGTCGAGAACCGGTACGCCCTCGGTGATCGCGACAATTGTGCGGATGCCGGAATCGGCGGCTTCCAGGATGGCGTCGGCCGTGAACGGGGGCGGTACGAAGATCATGGACGCATCGGCACCGGTTTTTTCCACCGCCTCGATCACCGTGTCGAAGACGGGCACGCCATCGACTGTTTCGCCCCCTTTGCCCGGCGTCACGCCAGCGACGACGTTCGTTCCGTACTCGCGACAGTTCTTGGTATGGAACTGTCCGACCTTGCCGGTGATCCCCTGGCAGAGGACACGAGTCGAGCGATCGATAAGAATGCTCATGGCATCCAAAACCCCCTCACCCTGCGCTCTCCCCCAGAGGGGAGAGGAGTTAGCAAGTCCCCCGCGCGGCGGCGACGACCTTCTTGGCGGCATCGGTCAAATCGGTCGCCCCAATGATATCGAGCTGGCTGTCGGCCAAAAGCTTGCGAGCCTGTTCGACTTCGGTACCTTCAAGCCGAACCACCAGGGGCACGTTGAACCCGACCAGCTTGTACGCCTCGAGGATCGCCGTGGCGATCGTGGTGCAGCGCATGATGCCGCCGAAGATGTTCACCAGCACCGCGCGGACGTTCTTGTCACCCAGGAGAATGCGGAAGGCCTCGGTCACTTGCTCGACGTTGGCCCCGCCGCCGACGTCCAGAAAGTTGGCCGGCTGGCCGCCGTGCAGCTTGATGAGGTCCATGGTGCTCATCGCCAGGCCAGCGCCATTCACCAGGCAGCCGATGTCACCATCGAGCTTCACGTAGCTGAGGCCGGCAGCCGCGGCACGGACCTCAGCGGGTTCTTCCTCGGCCAGGTCGCGCAGCTCCTTCCACGGCGCGTGGCGGAATGGAGCGTTGTCGTCAAAGTTCATTTTCGCGTCCAGCGCCAGCAATTCACCAGCGGGGGTCACGACCAGCGGGTTGATCTCGGCCAGGCTGCAATCTTGTTCGACGAATACGCGGCACAGGCCTCGCATGAATTTCTCGGCCGAGCGGATCGCGGGGCCCTTGAGCCCCAGACGGGCCGCCAGCTTGCGCGCTTGGAACGGCTGGAGGCCGGCGTCGGCATCGAACGTCTCGCGGTAAATGAGGTGTGGCGTTTTGGCGGCCACTTCCTCGATATTCATTCCCCCTTCGCTCGAAACCACCAGCACGGGAGCCGAGGCAGCGCGATCGACGACGATGCCAAGGTACAATTCGCGCGCGATCTCACACCCTTCCTCAACGAGCACCTGCCGGACAATCTGGCCCTCGGGGCCGGTCTGCAACGTCACAAGCGGATGACCGAGGAGGTTGCCGGCGACGCGGGCGGCCTCGTCGGCACTGGACACCAATTGGACGCCGCGCTGCGTCGTGTTGGTCTTAACGGTACCCTTGCCGCGACCCCCAGCATGGATCTGGGCCTTGACCACCGCTCGTGCGCCGTCGAGTCGGTTAAAAGCATCAGCGGCCTCTGGTGCGGTGGTGGCGACGATACCGCGTGGAACGGTGATGCCGGCTTCGCGCAGGATTCTCTTGGCTTGAAATTCGTGGATTTTCATGGAGGGGCGGATTATAGGTCGCTGGCACGGAAGTGGTCAAGGATCGCACCGCGCACTTCGACCGTCTGAGTGACCTGAGGTGGCGGATTATCCACGACCGGCGGCCCACGCCACCGGAGAATGCACTGCTTGGAGCGCGATCGTTTTGCTTGGTCAGGCGCCGTGGAAAGTATTCTCCCCAATTGCAGCCTTGCGCGGCCGATAATGATAATGGCACAATAGCGATACAGCGATTCAACGAGGACTCGTCGAACGCCAATGTTGATCTCTCCTCCCTCGGTTCCGGAGCGTCCCCGTCGACGGTGGTCGTTGGCGGCACTCGAGCAAGAGCTCGTCAATACGTTAACGCACGGGATCGGCCTGGCGCTGGCCGTGGCGGGCTTGCTGGCACTGGTCGCCTATTCGGTCACCCGTGGCGGATCTCGACAGGTCGTCGGATGCGTAGTCTTCGGGGTCACGCTGGTGATCTTGTACGGCGCTTCGACGGCCTATCACAGCGTGCGACATGCGCGTGCCAAGCAGATTCTGCGGACCGTGGATCATGTTTGCATCTACCTATTGATCGCCGGAACCTACACGCCGTTTACGCTGACGATGCTCCAGGATTTCTGGGGACCCGTGCTGCTTGCGGCCGTGTGGATCTTGGCTGCCAGTGGCGCCATCTTCAAGATCGGGTGGGGGCATCGCTCGGAAGTCGTCTCAACCGGCGCTTATCTCGGCATGGGCTGGCTGGCGCTGATTGCGGCGAAGCCCATCTGGCAGGGAACGCCCACGGGCTGTATCGCCTGGCTTTTGGCGGGTGGTGTATCGTATACGCTCGGAGTGGCGTTCTATTGGCGCGACTATTTGCCCTATTATCACGCCGTCTGGCATGTCTTCGTGCTCGCCGGCAGCAGCTTTCACTACTGCGCGGTGATGCTGTACGTCGCGCCGGCGGCCGGATAGGGGCGTTACACTAAATTCCCGGTCTTTCGGGGGTCAGTGGCGTCACGCCGAGTGCCACCGCTTGCTCGAAGGGGACCGGCCGAAACGTGCCGGTCTGCTCAAACCCGGGCCCGATGCCGCGCGCCACTTTGTAGGGGCGGCGGATTCCCTCGCCGATGCCCAGGCGATCGATCTTCAGGTCGCGGATGCCGTCCTCCATCCGAAGTGCGACGTTCGAGTCGTACAGGGCGCAGTTGTCGATCCGCACCCGCGCTCCGCCGCGCTCGCCGGCCCCGCCGCGCAGCCGGAAACAAATGTCGTTGTCGCGGAACACGCAGCCGCTGACCGTCACCTCTACATGGTTCTTCAGGTTCAGCGCTGCTTGGTTTTTGATGAATCCGCCACGCCACCCGTGGAAGAGGCAGTCGCGGATCACGAGTCGGCTTCGCGAGTTAGCGGCCTGCTGCTTGGTGTCGACGGCGTTCTCGCCGGGGCGATCCGCCTGGCGGAAACCGGCCCAATCCGACTCAAGTGGCCCGGTCCAAAACGTACAGCGCTCAATCAGCACATCGTCCCACGGACCGCGGTCCGGATCGAATTGGACTGCATCGCCCGAGACGAGAAAGATTTCACAGTTGCGAATCACCAGACGCCGCGCGCAGCCGGTAATGCCGTGCGCATCCTCGGGTTGTTGGGACGTGCCCTTTAGCAGGTGATGAATGCGGCAAGAGTCGATCAACACGTCGGATGCTTCGACGGCGATTCCGTTATGGCGTGCATTGCGGATTTCGCAGTGGCGGAGCGTGACGCGATCGGCGTTGATCTTCACCAGCGAGCGACCGGCCCAGTCGCCGTCGACCAGCACGTTTTCGACCAGGCCAGGAGAATCAATCACCAGCCTTGAAACGCGAGTTGGATCGGACAAGCACCCCAACCTGCCGCGAGCGCCCACGGCCGGTTCGAGCGACGGGGGGGCATCCGCCGAGTACGCTCGGCCCGACCATCCCACCGCGATAGCAAGCAAGCCGACCAGGACCATGCCAGTGAAGCGAGGAGCCGAACACAGCCGGATGAAACTGCGGCCGAAAATCATGGCGTCTTCCTCACTGGCGAGTACGTGGTTGATGGGCCGGCCGGATTGGGTTGATTCCAATTCAACCCTACTCTGGCGCTGGGGACCGAATGTTGATTTCCCAGCTTTCCGGACCGTTAAGGTCGCTCGACTGGCTGGGACCGGGCGGCGAAAGACGGTGAAGGGGTGGCATCGTAACTGCCGAGTGTGTCAATTAGACGCCTTGCCGCTAGTTTGTGGCACGGGCCCAGGGGCGCAATTAAGCTTGAATTAGTACAAGCGCTCTTCGCGCGAGGCGACCACAGTGGCATTACGGGGATTGTCGCGATGACACGAATTACGCAGTTGGCACTGGCGGCCGGCATGGCCATGCTCATTACGACGGATGTAGCGCTGGCGCAGTTTCCCGGCGGCGGCTATTCGCGACCGCGCGGGCGAGGCGCGACCCAAATCACGCCCTCGGTCTCGCCGTACTTGAACCTGCTTCGCGAGAACCGGTCGTTTGTTCCGAACTATTTCACCTTCGTGCGACCGGAGGTCCGACAACTGGAAACGAACATGGCGCAGGGCGCGGCGATCGGGCAGCTCGAGACTCGTCAGGCGCAGATCATGCAGATGCAGCAGCAACTGCCCACGGGGCAGACGCCTCCACTGCAAACATTTCCTCAGATGCAAAGCACGACGGGGCATCCCACCTCGTTCATGAATTACCTGCACTATTACCCGTACCAGAGGTCGACGACTCGGTAAGGGGATGCACGGCCGCATGCGGCAGACCTCCTGCGACCAGCACAGGCTGGCGCTCGGCCGGGTGGCTTGCTCAAGAATGGACGCTCCTTCCCATTCGCCCCGGCGAGTTTCATCGTTCTCTTGACACCTCCCAGGCAGCGCTCTCGCCTGGCGACTTGGCACCCGGTCGTGACAGGTCCGCGATACGCATCGAAGCGTGACATGTTCGCGCCGCGCGAATGGTGAGACATTAACGGTCATGGCGGATTTAGCGGTAGATCCGGATATGGCGCAAAGGACTGAAAAGCTACTTATTCGCGTTGTGTGTCGTCGACACCACATACGGGCTGAAACGATTGCGCCTTCGATGGACATAGCGGGTGTGGCGTCACGACGCGATTCTCGTTCGTCGCCCGAGATGACTGGCCGTAAGCGAAGTGCCAAACGAGAAGACGTAACGATGAGATCAACCCACAACACTGCAGCGAGCGCGAAGATTCGACAAGCCGCGGTGAATTGCTGCAAACGGAGCAAAGGGCAAGCCCCGAACGTGCCGATCATTGCGACTAACGGCGTCACCCGATGTGCCGTGCGCATTCGCTGTGCCAAGCAGCCGTCGAATGCGCCGTGCGTTGAGATACATCATTCCAAGCAGTACCCACCGATACGCCCCGACAACCTCACCCACGGCGCCTGCTACACCCGAGCGACGAACGACCCCCACAATCAACCCGCCGATATCAAGTGCCGAGCCGCGGTGACCGTGGGTGGCTTGGCAATGACCGACTGAATTCAAGGGATCCACCGATGACCCAGAGTCGTCCACGCAGCGTGCTGGGGATCTTTAGCCTGGCGGCGGCCGTCTGCACCGCCGTGAGCGGTTGCACGGTTCCGCGGAACCCGCTTCACAAGCCCGTCGACAAGTACAACCGGATCGCTCCGCCGAAGGCCGAGGTGGTGGAAACGCACGACCGCTTCATCGAGACCTCGACCTTTCCGCCCAACAACGACATTCCGAAGGAGCTGTTCAAGGCGACGCTGCCCACCTACACGGTCGAGCCGCCCGATATCCTGCTTGTGGACGTGATCAAGATGGTGCCCAAGCAGCCGTACCGCGTCTCGACGCTCGACGTGCTGCAAATCCAGGCGCTGGGCACCTTGCCCGACCAGCCCGTTGCCGGAATGTATCCCGTGGGACCCGGCGGCCTGGTGAATCTCGGCGCGCCTTATGGCTCGGTGATGGTGGCGGGTTTGACATTGGCCGAAGCGGAAATGGCGGTCGAAGATCACCTGCGTACGCACGTTCAACTGCCCGAGGTGAGCGTGACTTTGGCCGTGCCGGCCGCACAACAAATGATCACGGGTCAGCATCTCGTGGCGCCTGACGGAACGATCAGCCTGGGCAGTTACGGCAGAGTGCTGGTGGTGGGAATGACGCTGGACCAGGCCAAGCACGCCATTGAAAGCCATCTGAGCCAGTTCCTGGAAGCGCCCGAGGTGAGCGTTGACGTGTTCGCGTACAACAGCAAGTTCTATTACGTCATCACCCAGGGAGCCGGACTCGGCGACGGCGTGGCACGATTTCCGATCACCGGAAACGAGACCGTGCTGGATGCCATCGCCAACGTCAACGGCCTGGAGGCGATTTCGTCGAAGAAGATCTGGATTGCACGGCCCAGCCCCGCGGGAAGGGGCTGTGACCAGATCCTGCCGGTCGATTGGCCGAGTGTGACGATGCTTGCTTCGACCGCCACGAACTATCAAATTCTGCCAGGCGACCGGGTGTACGTTGCCCAGGACAAGCTGGTAGCATTCGACACGAAGGTTGCCAAGATTACCTCTCCGTTTGAGCGAATCTTCGGCTTCACGTTGCTCGGTACCTCAACCGTCCAGCGCTTCAAGTTCTTCCACCGGTTTAATGGTGGTGGTGGCGGTCTGTGATCCGCTGGCGATGGCCTTCAGTTCGACTTCAACCTGTTAGGAAATCAACCGATGTTCCGGCACGGACAACTACGCTTTCTGGCGATTCTCGGGACCGCCTTGCTCTGGGTGCTGTTGGCCGGCACCAACTGTTGGGCTCGCGTGTGTGGCAAATGCGGGCACCATGGCGACAAATGCGTTTGCTATCCGCGCTGCATGTATTGGGGGTATTACCCCACCTGCTGGCGACAGATACATTGGCCCCAATGCCCGACCACCATCAGCCACGTCATGCCGTGCGATTACGGGCTTTCGCCGTGTCACGGCGAGCCGATTACAACGCCGGCCGCACAGACCCACGAGGACGTGTCGGCGCCCGAAGCTCCAGAACCTTCCGCCCAGGGTGCGCGAACGCACCGGCGGTCGCACAGCGGCAGCAGTAGTGTGACGTTGAAACGACGCACTGGGGCCACGCTGAATCGGCCGCTCCTGGCCGATCGGCTCAGCGCGTTCGGGTCGGAGCGATACACAAAGCCCATCAAAAACCACGTCGCGGCATCCGCGGTAAGCCGCAGCGCGACTGGACTGGTCGGTCAGCCGACTCCGGCGCCGCGATTGGCCGAACGGTTGGGCACGACTCAAAAGGCTGCCGTATCGCCAGCCGATGCCCCGATGGGCACGATGACGGGCGCGACGAAGTTGGCGCGTGCCAGCAACTCGGGCCGATTGAAGGCGGAGCCGGCGATTGCCTCAAAGACCGATTTCGCCGCCCAAGGCCAGAAGACCGATCCGGTTGCAATGGGGTCCGATCAACGTCTCGCCGAGGCTGCTAATAGCACGCGTGCCGCCGAGGCGACACACGAACCACCAGCGGTCAACGGGGCGGCGGAGCCTCCGTCGGCAAGTGCCAAGGAGCCACAGCAGGCCGAACCGTCTCGCCTCCAAGAGAATGGGATCCCCCCGCGCAGCAATCCGTTACGATCCGCGGGATCGGCACAACCGCAAACGCTTGGTCCGGGCCGTACCAACCCGCTGCGATCCGATCCGTTGCCCAAGGCGGTCGAGGGTGGGAAAGCGGCCAGTCCGCTGCGGTCCCAGGCGGCGGCGAATGTGCCGTTGCCCGCGGCGTCGCGCGAGGCAAGCTGAGGCGTCTCATGGGGCGCCGCGCGCGCGCGGCGCAATCATTCGAGACATGCGTCTTATAACGACGGCGTGCAATGGACACGCCGTAGCGAGACGTGTCTCGTTTTCTCAACACGACTCTCCGTGAGTCGTGCTTCGCGCGTGAGAGAGTAATACCGATCTGGCCGCGCGCGTGCTCACTTCCATTTCGACACACTCCCTTTGCGAAAGCCGGCAATCGGCATAACGCCCCCTGGCCGCGCGTTCGGGGCCGGCGCCGCGATACCGCGAGTCTCGCCCGAGCGCAAGACGCTATGGTTGTCCGCTCGAGACGTGTATCATAGTGGTATGAGATGGGGTTGAGGAGCGCGGATTCGGATATGAGATTCGTGCGAAAAGTTCCTTGACATCCGCACATCTCCAATTAGTCTAGAAATTCGGGCCTCTTTCCGAGACGGGCCCGGCCGCATTGGCCGGAGCCCATGTCATTTCCGCTTGGAATGGGGCTGCGCACGCCTCGAGGCATGGCGCGAATGCGCCGCGCGATCGAACGGCGAGCATCCCTAGCGCGTTGGGGTCTCGCTGGCGTGTCTGTCGTCTCACGGCAGTTTGAATACGCGTGAGCGTCCGAGGAAGGGACGTTTCCGCGCGCGGCGCTCGTGCCGCGCGCCGTGGCGCCCGCACGGATGAGGCACCACGCGAACGGGAACGGAGAAGGAACGAGCACGATGCGCGTGACGAGTCGGTCGGAATGACAACCGACAAGAACGGAGTGCGCGCCGCGCCAATCGGACCGCGCAATGTATTTCGCGCCGGGAGGGTCATCGCTGCGGAACACGCGCCACACGCCCCAAAGGGGCTCCAGCGGCGCCGCGATCCGCGATTCGTAGCATACCTGGTTTGACTGCGGAGGTTGAGACGGCATGAGCAATTATCAGATGACTAGACGATCGTCGGGTGGCGAGTCGAGCGGCGCGCGCCGCTCGGAGCTGGCCGCGAGCGGAGCGTACGGGCGGTCCGTCGCGCACGGCGGCCTGGACGGCGAAGTCCGCGGCGGCTCGAGCCTGCCCATCACGCTGCCCTTCGTGTTGCACGTGGTGCGGCAGTGGTGGAATGTCGCCACGCCGGTCGGGCTGGTGCTCGTGGCCGTGGCCGCCACGATCGTGTGGATCTCATTCGAGCCGGCCTACCGCGCCACGGCCTGGGTCAAGATCGAGAACGAAAGCCCCTTTGTGGCCTTCCCCGGCCCCAAGACCGACCCGAAGCTCTTCGTCCGCACGCAGCTTGAGCTGTTGCGCAGCCCCATGGTGGTCGAACGCGCCGTCGCCGACAAGGAAGTGGCCCAGTTGCCCGAGATCGCCGAACACGAGTCACCCAGCGAGTGGCTCAGCCAGCGAATCGCCGTCGAGCCGGTGGGTCAGTCTGAGCTGTTCCACGTGACGTTTGACGGCCCGCATCCGCAGTCGGCCGCCTTGATCGTGAACAAGCTGCTCGACAGCTATTTCGACGTGCACTCGAACGACACAATCAACCGTTCGAAGCGCGTGATCGAGCTGTTGGAGCAGGAGAAGAGCCGCCGTGCCAAGAACTTGGACTCGCTGCGCAATCATGCACGCGAGCTGGCCAAGCAGGCCACGGGCAAGGAGACCGTTTTCATGAGCACCCCGCAGGAAGTGGTCCGGGTGCACAATCCTCTGGCGGCCTTGGAGGACCGGCTGACGACGACCGAGGTGGAGCGCGAAGTAATGCAGGCGCAGGCCAAGGCCTTTGAAGAGTCGGTGCTGCGTCAGGAGGTGGACGTGCCGTCGGCCATGCTTGACGCCCAGATCGAAGTCGATCCCGAGGTCGCGAACCTGAAGCGCGCCCTGCTGACGAAGCAGTCGAGACTGCACGAGATCGAGTCGACCTCGTCACGAGGGCCCAACGATCCGTCGGTCATGCGAGCCAAGAAGGAAGTCGAGCTGTATCAGACGACGCTCGCCAAGGTCCGCGCCCAATTGCGCGAGAACCTGGGCAAAGAATTGAAAGCTTCCATTCTCGGCAAACGCCAGGACGAGCTCGCCCAAATGCAGGCTCGGATCGAAGGCTACCGGCTGACCGAAAACCTGCTGGAAGAGCGGATTACCGAAGAGCGGAGCAAGCTGGCGGAAGTGGGCGATCATTCGCTGGAGCTGGAGTTCGCACGCGGCGACTTGACGCGCGAGGAATTGGTGTTTCAGCGGATTGCGGATCGGGCGGTGGCGTTGCGGACGGAGTTGGAGGCCCCGGCGCGCGTGTCGCTCTTGAAGCGAGCCGAGCCGCCCAAGGGGCCGGTCGAGGCGATTCCCTCGATGCAGCTCGCGGCCGTGTCGCTCGTTGGTTTCGGTTTTCCGTTCCTGCTGGCCGTCTGCTGGGAGCGGTTGGTGCGTCGCATCGCCGAGCCGCGCCAGATTCTGCAGGAGGCATCGGTGGCGGTCGTGGGCGAGGTGGCGACGTTCCCGGCTCGCACCATGTTCTCGCCACGCAAGCCGTCGACGCGCTATGAGCGGCACCTGGGAACCTTCGAGGAAAGCATCGACTCGCTGCGTACCTCGCTGGTCCTGTCCGAGAGCCTGAACGACCTGAAGGTGTTGGCCATCACCAGCGCCGTGCCGGAAGAGGGCAAGACGAGCCTCGCCTCACAGATGGTGGTGAGCCTGGCGAGGTCGTGCCGCGAGCCGGTGCTCCTGATCGACGCCGACATGCGCGACCCGGACATCCACCAGGTGTTCGAAATCTCCAGCGAGCCTGGGCTGGTGGACGTTTTGGATGGCCGATGCTCGCTCGATGGGGCGATCGTAACAAGCTGGAGCGAGTTCGTGCACCTGCTGCCGTCGGGCCATTTGAACAAGAGCCCGCACGTGCTCTTGGCCAACGGGGCGTTTGAACGGCTTCTCGAAGAGGTCCGCGGGCGCTACCGCTACATCGTGATCGACACGCCGCCCATTCTACCCGCCAGCGAAGCGCTGGTCGTGGCGAAGTCGGCCGACGGCGTGCTGGTGTGCACGATGCGAGACGTGAGCCGCGGCCCGCAGGTCCGCTTGACGTGTCAAAAGCTCCAGGCCGCCGGCGCCGAGGTGATTGGAGCCGTGCTGATCGGGATTCCCGGCAGCGGCTACGCCCACAAGTACGGCGCCTACAGCTACGCCAAGGCGTAGGGGCAATTTCTCAAGGCGCGGCACGAGGCCGTGCATCCTCGAGGTAGGCAGTAGGAAGACGGTACGTAAATATGACACTGACGTCGTCCAGTCAACCAGCGCGGAAGCGCGTCGCGACGCCTGAGCCCCCAGCGAGTCGCGAAGGAATCTATTCCCAGGCGGCCGCGTACCTGCGCTGGCAGCCCGTGGTCGACCGCTTGTTGGCGGCGATCCTGCTCGTGCCGGCCATCCCGGTCATCGCCCTGCTGTTAGCGCTGGTTAAGCTCAGCTCACGTGGACCCGCCCTGTTCCGGCAGGTACGCGTCGGACGGCACGGTCGTACTTTCTTGATGTACAAGATTCGCACCATGCGACAAGACGCGGAAGCCGCGACCGGGCCCGTCTGGACGGCCGTGAATGACCCGCGTGTAACCTGCGTCGGCAGGCTTCTGCGTGCCCTGCACCTGGACGAGCTTCCCCAACTGTTCAACGTGCTTAAGGGCGAGATGGCGCTCGTGGGTCCGCGCCCGGAGCGGCCGGAATTCACGCAGATGCTCGCTCGCGAGATACCGGGCTATCTCGGCCGGCTGGCCGCGCGACCGGGGATTACGGGGCTGGCGCAGATCAATCTGCCGCCCGATACTGATCTGGATAGTGTTCGTCGAAAGCTGGTGCTGGATCTGCAGTATGTCGAGCGTGCCGGACTTCTGCTGGACTTGCGGATCATGGGCTGCACGTTGCTGCGGATGTTCGGCATCCCGGGCGAGCGCGCCGCGCCGTGGTGTGGGGTGCGTCGACGCGTCAACTTAGTGCATGCCCCGAGTCACAACGGCGCGAAGAACGGAAAACCGGTCGTGGCGGCCGGCGCCAACGGCCACGCAAGAGCCGGATAGCGATGTCCGCGGCCGTAGACCTGCTGAACGCCTTTACGGTCGACGTTGAGGACTACTATCAGGTCACGGCGTTCGAGGGACAAGTCGAGCGTAGCGCTTGGCCGAGCTATGAAAGCCGTGTCGCGGCGAACACGCGGCGGCTGCTGCGACTGCTCGAGCGGTTCGAGGTCCGTGGTACGTTTTTCGTGCTGGGGTGGGTGGCGCGGCGGTTTCCGCAACTGGTGCGGGAAATTCAGCGCGCGGGACACGAGGTCGGATCACATAGTTATTGGCATCGTCTGGTCTATCGACAGTCCCCCCAGGAGTTCCGCGACGACCTGGTTCAATCTCGGCGCGTGCTGGAGGATGTCACCGGAGCGCCGATCATGGCCTATCGCGCGCCCAGCTTTTCGATAACACGGCAGTCGCTGTGGGCGCTGGACATTCTGGTCGAGGAAGGGTTTCGCCACGATTCAAGCATCTTTCCGGTGTACCACGATCGGTACGGCATCCCGGACGCGCAGCCGGGCGTGCACCAAATTCCCGCCGCCGGCGGAATGCTGTGGGAGTTCCCCGCAAGCGTCTTGCGGTGGGGCGGGATGAATATTCCCGTGTCGGGTGGGGGGTATTTTCGGCTTTACCCGTTGGCATGGACGCTCAGGAGCCTGGCATACATCAATCGCCGCCAGCGTCGACCGTTCATGTTCTATGTGCATCCCTGGGAGGTGGATCCAGACCAGCCGCGATTGCGCGTGGCCGGCGTCAAGACGCGGTTCCGCCACTACGTGAACCTGAAATCGACGCACGCGAAGCTGGAGGTGCTCTTGGGGCGCTTCCGGTTCGGTCGTTTGAGCGAAGTAATCGAACAACATGTCGGCGCTGGGGCATCGCCGGAGGCAACCTTTCCGGAGACGATTTCCGCTTAGGAATCGAATGACCGTGAGTCAAAGCGTCCTCGACCCCAGCACTATCAAGCCGCCGCCGCGCGCCGTGATGCCGAACGCTTCGGCCCCCGCCACGGTACCGACCACCATCATTGAGCCGAGGCCGGGCTGGAAGGCACTCGACCTGCGCGAGCTCTGGCGGTATCGCGAGCTGCTGTATTTCTTCGCCTGGCGCGACGTCAAGGTCCGCTACAAGCAGACGATGCTGGGCGCGGCGTGGGCCATCATTCAGCCGTTCATGATGATGGTGGTCTTCACGATCTTTCTGGGAAAAATGGCCGCAGTCTCCTCGGGCGGGTTACCCTATCCGATCTTCGTCTACGCGGGCCTGCTTCCCTGGAGCTTCTTTTCGACCGCGATCGCCAGCGCCGGCAACAGCGTGATCAATCAGCAGCAGTTGATCACCAAGGTGTACTTTCCAAGGCTGTCGATTCCGTTCTCGGCGGTCGGGGCGGCCATGGTGGATTTCGGCATCGCGTTTAGCGTGCTCTTGGCGATGATGGTCTATTATGGAATTGCACCGGGGTGGTGGATTCTACTGGTGCCCGCGCTGGTGGGCCTGGCGACCTTGGCCGCATTGGGCGTGGGCACCGTGCTGGCGGCACTGAACGTGTCGTATCGCGACTTTCGGTACGTCATTCCGTTCCTGGTCCAGGTGTGGATGTTCGCCACGCCGGCCATTTACATGAAGGGGGCCGCCTCCCCACAGCCGGTCGCCGTCCAAGCCGCCTCGCGCACGACTACGCAGTCGGCCTCGGCCCAACGGTCCGCGGCCGACAGCGGTTCGTTCGATCAGGACTTCCAACGCCCCACCGCCGGTATGCAAAAGGCACCGGCGTGGGTCAGAGTGCTTGTGGACCTGAATCCCATGACGGGCCTGATCTCGTTCTTCCGCGCCTCGACGCTCGGGGGCGATCTTCCCTGGCGCGAGCTGGGATTCTCGACCGTTACGATTGTCGCAGTCTTTGTCGCCGGTTGTGTCTACTTTCGGCGAGTCGAAGACTCGTTTGCCGATATCATCTAGATTGCCCAGATGCGCCCCATGACGCTCGCCATTCGCGCTACCGCCGTCTCCAAATCGTATCGAGTGAACCAGGCGATCACGCGCGTGAAGTATCGCACGCTGCGCGAGTCCCTGGTCGAAGCGATCGCCAAGCCACTACGGCATCTGCGCGATGGCGCCGCGCTGGGCAAGACCGAGGAGTTCTGGGCGCTCTCGGACGTCGGTTTTGAGGTCGAGCCCGGCGAGGCCGTGGGCGTGATCGGCCGCAACGGCGCCGGCAAATCGACCCTCTTGAAGATTTTGAGCCGCATCACCTGGCCCACGCGAGGCCGGATCGAGCTCTGCGGCCGCGTGGGCAGTCTGCTCGAAGTGGGAACTGGCTTTCACCCCGAGCTGTCGGGACGCGAGAACACGTTCCTCAGCGGGGCGGTGCTGGGGATGAGTCGCCACGAGATACAGAACAAGTTCGACGAGATTGTGGCGTTTTCGGGCGTCGAAGAGTTCCTCGACACGCCGGTGAAGCGCTATTCGAGCGGCATGCGCGTGCGATTGGCGTTTGCCGTGGCCGCGCATCTGGAGCCGGAGATCCTGCTGGTGGATGAAGTGCTGGCGGTGGGGGATATCAGCTTCCAGCGCAAGTGTTTGGAAAAGATGGGCGAGGTCACGCACTGCGGCCGGACGATCATCTTTGTCAGCCACAACATGGCGGCGGTCGAGGCGTTGTGCAAGCGGGGCATCGTGATCAACAACGGGCGGATCGAGTACGACGGAGGCACCGATGCGGCGATCCGCCACTATGTGCGTCTCTCGCAGCAATTGTCGACGGCGCCGGTCTCCGAGCGAACCGATCGCAGCGGTAATGGCCTCGCACGGCTTGAGGACATCGTGGTGGTCGACGAGCAAGGCACGGCGACGACCAGCGTGGGCATGGGCTCGGCGCCGCGCGTCCAACTGCGATTTCAATCGCGCGAACGGCTGGCGGCGGCAAGCATCACGTTGATTTGCGTCAACTGGATGGGGCAGCGGATGTTTACGGTCCGCAGCTCCGAGGCGGGCTATCCTTTGACGGCCCAGCGTGGCCAGACCACGGTGATGTGCTCGCTCGCCGAGTTGCCGCTCGTGCCGGGGCGGTATCACTTGCACGTGGTGCTGAAAAACTCGCGCGACGTGCTGGACCGCGTTGAGCAGGCCGCCACGTTCGAGGTCATTCCTTCGGACGTCTACGGAACGGGGCGATTTCCCAGCCCCGCCGACGGGACGTGTTTCGTCACATCGGGGTGGGAGTGCGAGGCGTAGTGCACGCGGCATTTTGTGACCTGCTCGCGCAACTCCACGCGGCCGACATTCGATACGCCATCCTGCGCTCCCCGGACGACGAGAAGCGGGACCGCCGCGAGCTGGACATCCTCGTTGATCCTCAGGACTTCGAGCGATTGCTGAAGGTTAGCCGGTGGCACGGCTTCGTGCGCGACGGCATGAGTGCGCTGCGTCCGCTCAAGGACGTGCTGTACTGCTACGACGATCAATGTCTATTGGTGCTGGACGTCCACCGCGCATTGGTCAGCAAGGGCGTGGTGTATCTGGATGCCGAAGGCGTGCTGGGCCGGCGCGAGCTGCGTGACGGGGCGTTTAATCTGTCGCCGGCCGATGAGCTTGCTCACCTGGTGTGCCACGTCATTCTCGATAAGTCGGTCGTTCCGCTGAAGTACCTGCAGCGCGTGAGCGAGCTGTTGGCGTTGGGGTCGGTGCGCCGCGCAGCCGAGCGATATCTGAGCGGCCGGGGTCTGAGCAAACCGTTTTCCCAAGTGGCCGCGCGCTGGCAGGAGCTGCCTTGGCAGCCCCAGGCATGCCAGCGATTGAGGCGCGCAATGCTTGCCAGGCTGTTCGTCGCCCAGCCGGCGAACCTGGTGCGCTACGCGGCGCGCTGGGTGGGGCTCGCGATGCGCCGCCTCGAAGGTCGCCGAGGTATCGTGCTGGCTCTGTTGGGTCCGGATGGCGTGGGCAAGAGCACCTTGGCTGAACGGCTGAAGTCGCGACTCGGGGAGCTGGGGCTCAAGACTGGTACGGTTTACATGGGCCCCTTTGGACAAAGCATCCTTCCGGTGTCAAAGCTGGTGCGCTGGGTCGGACGGCCGGGGGAGCGGTCGCGGCGATTCTCGTACGCTTGGGTGGGCGAAGCACGGTGGTTGGTCTACCTGGCGATACTGGCGGTCGAGTTTACGTTGCGCTATCTGCTCCGGCTGATTCCAGCGCGGCGCCGTCACGACGTGGTGCTGAGCGACCGTTACTTGTACGACATTCTCGTCGGTTACAAGACGAGCACCACGGAGCAGGCGATGTCGGCGCGGAGGCGATTGTGCCGCCTTTATCCGCGGCCACGCGCCACGGTGATCCTCACGGCGGAGGCGGCCACCGTGGCGGCGCGAAAATCCGATCTGAACGCTTCGGCGGCGCAGGCCGCGCTGCAGGCCTATCGGCGAATGGCGCGGCATTTCAACGTCATTCTTCTGGAGAACCAGGGGGAGATCAACGGGATCGTCGAGCGGCTGATTGGCACCCTTTGGCCGACGTTGTTTTGTCGTCGCCGTGCACATTCGGTGCCCTTCGCCAAGGTCGCCGCCGGCCACGAGCCCGACCGTCCTGCTTCAAGCCGCAGTGTGACGAGCGCCGCGCGCTGAACTGATGCAATTGCCGAACCAAAGCGGCGACATGACCGTTCTGACCGGGCTCGTGGAGCGAATTGACCGCTTGGGTCTCGAGGCGAGCGTGGCGGACTTCTTGAAGTCGGTTCCCGCGCGCGAAGGCGCAGCCTGGGTGCGCGAGCTGACCGATACGCGCTCGGGGATCAGCCGCATGCTGCTTTCCATACCGCCCCACGCAAAGGCCTTGGTGGCCGGCGAGCAACTGGCGGGGGCATCGCTGGCGCTGGCCGCGGTCTGTCAGGAAGTGGTGGCCGTCGACCGAGACTTGCCCCGTTTAGGTTGGATCGCTCGTTGGGTGCGATATCACCGATTCGATCACGTTCAGTGTATGGAGATCGACAACTTGCGGCGCCTGCCGTTTCGCGATTCCACTTTTGACCTGGCGTGGATTGACGCCTCACCGCACCCGTCCGCGCGCCGACGCAGCGGAACAGTCGAGCGACGCGCCGGCGTTGACAACGCGCTATTGCGCGAGGTATCGCGTGTCGTGAAAGCGAACGGCCAGATTCGCCTCGAAATGGGAAACCGTTTCGGCATGCGAAGCGTGATTCCGTATTGGACGCGGTGGTTGACCGGCCCGCGCGTGGGCGGCCTTGTCTCAACGCGAGGCGACCTCGCTCGCGGTCTACGGCGATATGGATTCGCGAAGTCCAGATTTTACGCGCCCTATCCAGACTCGGGACGTGCAAAGCGACTGGTGGCACTCGATCGCGACGTGCCCACGTTCTCCCCGCAATCTCGATCCAAGAAACGGACTCTCTGGGACCGATTGACCGGTCACCCCTGGGTGTTCCGCCATGTTTGTCCGTCGTATGTCGTCGTGGCTGAGCGCAGTCGACCAGGCCGAGCGCTGATTCACGAGGTGGTCGAAGCCTTGGGACTGTTCGGCGATCCGTTCCGCATCGGTCCGATCTCCATCTCGAAGACCGGCATGGTGCTTGCGCGAGCACGCGACCGGAATGGCCAAGACGTTTTGTTGCGGTTGCCGTTCTCGCCGGTCGGTGTTTCTCGGTGCAAAGCGAACGCTCGAGCATTGCGCGCGATCCACGATTCGAAGGAATTTGGTGCGCCGTTGAAGAGCCGCGTGCCACGACTACTCGGCCAGACCGTCGTGCGCGGTCAGCATGCGACGGCGGAATCGCTCTTGCCAGGGCTGCCCGTATCCAAGACGCCCGCACGGCGTGCCGGGGACGTCTGGGATTCACTTTGCACGTTGGTGATCGAGCTAGCGGGCGCTCCGTCGAGTGTCATCCTACCCGGCGATCCGGAACGCGCGAGCATGCTCGGTGGCCTGACCGAACGCATATTTGATCACCTACAGCGCGACACCGATGCTCGCGCGCTGGTCGATCCGCTTCGCGCGCTGGTCGCCTACCTGGCCGATCAGCGGATTCCGCTGGCTCTGGCGCACGGAGACTGCCACCCGGGAAATGTGCTGACAACCTCCGAGGCAAGCGTCTCAGGGTTGGTCGACTGGGATCGAGGCTACACCGATCAGTTTCCACTGGTCGACTTGCTGGACTTCGCCGTGCGCGCCGAGGGACTGAAAGCTCGGCAGGCCGTGCTGCCGCTGCGGATTTCGGCCGCGTGGGAACGGCGACTGACGGTGGCGATCGAGCGTTACGGCATGAATCACGGCTACCTGGAGCAGCTCCAGTGGTATTACGCGCTTCGCCGCGCCGCCGATCTCTGGCACCGCCCGTTCTTGAACGGGCGGCGCAGAGGGCTGGCGATGGAATTCGTCCAATGGCTATCGGGGCGTTTCACAACGACGACCGCGAGCGATTTTGCGTGGGGCCACGCCGCAGTCCCAAAAAGGCAACACCCATGATTAGTACGCCCACGGCCACGAGCGATACCTGCCCATTGCCCTTTTACGCGCCGAGCGCGACGCGGATGGCGTTTGTCGTGCACAACTTTGGCCCGGCGGGCTTGGAACACTGCGTCGCGCGGCTGGTCAATCATCTCGATCCGACGCGGTATCGCCCCATGATCGTTTGCATGACGACCAATGGCGCGGCGGCGCGCTGGCTGAATTCGGCGGCGGACGTGCCGATCGTCGAATTGCAAAAGCGGGCGGGCAACGACCCACGCGTGGTGCGCGACCTGGCTCGCGTCTTTCAGGAGCATGGAATCGAGCTCGTCCACTCGAACAATTGGGGGACGTTGGTCGAGACGGTTCTGGCGCGGATCTGGGCTGGCGTGCCGGTCCACGTCCACGCGGAACGAGGCACGGTATTGGGCGCGGTGCAACTCGGAACGTGGCAGCGGCGCCTTCGTGGCCCAATCATGCGGTGGGCGCTGGCTCGGACGGATGCGGTCGTCGCGGTCTCCGAAGCTGTCCGGCAGCGGCTGCTGGAGCGGAGTGGATTCCCGCGCGAACGGATTGATGTCATCCCCAATGGCGTCGAGGCACCGGAAGTCGATGATCCCCAGGGAACGCGAGCACGGATCCGCGCCAAACTGGGCATCTCCGCCGATGCGATGGTCGTGGGAAGCGTCGGCACGCTCAAGCCAGTGAAAGACTACGGCACGGCGATCGACGCCGTGGCGACTGTGGCGGCCAAGGGGCTGGACGTGCACTTGATGCTCGTTGGCGGCGGTCCAGATGAAGCCAAGCTGCTGGAACAGGCTGAATTGGGGGGGCTCGCCGGGCGCATCCATTTGGCTGGCCACCAATTCGACGTCGGAAGCTGGATGACCGCCATGGACGTGTATATCAACTCCAGCGTCAGCGAAGGAATGAGCCAGGCCATCTTGGAAGCGATGTCCATGGGCCTGCCGCTGGTCGTGACCGACGTCGGCGATAGTTCGCAGGCGGTGGGCAAGGTCGATGCATGCGGACTGGTCGTGCCACCATCCTCGCCGTCCGAAATGGCCAACGCCATCGAGTGGCTGTTAACCGATCAGGAGCTGCGACGGCGGATGTCGCGAAACGCACGGCGACGGCACGTCACGTGCTTTGGACCGGAGCTGATGGTCCGCTCGTACGAGGAGCTGTACTTCCGAGCTGGATCGCGCTCGCGGCGCCGCGCGCTGCCGATTCGCGCGATGAAAGCGCCGATTGAGGGCTAACCCATGATCGACACGTGCGAAATGTTACCAGAGAAGGTGCAATGCCTTACAAGGCGCACGAGCGGCCGGCTGCGAGTCGCGTACCTGGTCGGCACGGGCCATTGCGGTTCGAGTCTGATGGCTCTCTTGATGGACTCGCACCCGCAGATCGTCAGCGTCGGCGAGGTCTCGCCGGGGCGGCGCAGCCGCCACGTCGCCTTCGAGACGCAAAGCTGTTCGTGCGGCGTGATTTTGAATGAATGCCCGTTTTGGACGCACGTATTCGACGCGATGCGCCAGCAGGGGTTCGCGTCCCCCTGGGCGCACGATTACCGGTATGCGGGGACGCTCGCGCATCGAGTGCTGACGGCCTATTCGTCGTATCGCCTGGCACAATGGTTCCAGCGAACGTGTGCGGAGATTCTGCCCTACCACCGGCAGCGGATTCGCAGGGTCGATCGGGCGAACGTGGCGTTCATTTCGTCGGCGCTGAAATGGAAGGGCGCGGAGGTGTTCGTTGACACGACGAAAACATTGACGCGGCTGTCGCGCTTGCTCGGAATCAATGAGCTGGATGTGCAGATCATCCGCGTGGTGCGCGACGTGCGCGCATTTGTGAACTCGAACCAGCGCAAAGGGCGGAGCCTGGCGGCGTCGGCCGAATCGTGGACAAAATTCCAGCAAACGGCCGACGCGTTTCTGCGCCAAATCTCCCAGGACAAGATCATCCAGATTCGCTACGAGGATTTGTGCGACGATATGGCCGGCACGCTGGCGCGCCTGTTCGACTTCCTGGGGGTCGAGCCGATGGAGCCGAATGAAATCGTGACGCCTCGCGAACATCACATCCTTGGCAACCGGATGCGGCGCCAGCTACAGCTCACCGTGCGCCGCGACGATGCGTGGCGAAAGGACCTTTTGCCGAGCGAAATCGACCGGACACTGCGCATCGGTGGGCCAATCAACCAGCGCTTCGGCTACCGCTGAGGGCTGGACCACGTGCTAGCTTTTACCATGGCGGGGCCGTCGCGACGGCCGCCTTACGCAATAGGGACAGAGGCATGCTGAAAACGATTCTCTACATGGGCGCGTTCTCCTTGGCGCTGGTGATCGCGCCGTTCAGTCCCATTCTGGCGGCGGTCGTCAGCCTCGAGTCATACTTGATGCACCCCGTGCGCGTCGCGCGCGAGCTGCCCGAGTTCCGCTATCAGTTCTGGGCGGCATTGGTGTTCATCTTCACGGTGATCATTCACCAGCCGCGCGGCCTGCGCGCGGTGGCCAACGAAGCCAGGTCGCTGCGCGCCTTGTGGGTCTATGCGGTGATTGGACTGTTGACTCCCTTTTGGGCACTCGTGGACGCCCAGATCGCGTTTGAGAATAGTTACGAGTTCGCCAAAACGATCCTGTTGGCTTCATTGCTCATCCTGGTGATCCGCAACGAACGCGACTTGAAGATCATCATGTGGGCCAGCCTGATCGGTGTATTGCACGCCGCCTTCATGCACACCGTGGGCGTCGACATGGGCTGGGTATCGCGCAAATTCGGCCGCGAGCTGGGCGTGCTGGCCGACTCACAAGGGGCGGTAATGATCCTGTTCTTGCCCGTATTCATGCTGCTGACCATCTACGGCAAAGGACGCGAGCGCTGGTTCGCCTGGCTGGCGATCCCGTTTGTCATGGACAGCATCGTGAGCACGTACCGGCGCACGTTCTTCGTGTCGTTGATTCTGCAGTTCGCGCTGTTGATCATCCTGCTGCCGTGGCAAGTCGTCCGCAAGATGATCGTGGTGTTGGGAGTGGGCGTCGTCCTGTTCGTGTTCGTGCTGACTCCCCAGAACTATTGGGACTGGATGAGCACCTTGACCGATCCCGAGGAGGAAGGCTCGGCGGCCAGCCGCTGGGTGATCAACGACGCAAGCTGGCGCATGCTGAAAGATTATCCGATGGGCGTCGGCTATCGGAACTATCCGGCCGTCAGCCCGCAATATCTGGACGAGTCATACCTGACCGACGGAGAACGAGCGGCCCACAGCACGTTCTTCACCGTGGCATGCGAGACGGGTGTCTTGGGCTTTGCCGCATGGGCGACGGCCATCGTGAGCACGATGATGTTGTTGCGGACGATCCGGCGGCGGACCAACGTGTTCGACCCGACGCGCCCAGAGGTGTTCGCCATGGGAATCGAGATCGGCATGTACGGTTGGCTCGTCTCGGGCCTGTTCCATTCGGCCAATGAGGTCGACCCGGTCTACTGGTTCGTGGCCCTGGCCGTTACGCTGTTCCGAATGCAACAGCAAGCGCACGATCGCCGCAGCCGGTTGAATCGCGTGGAAGACGAACCGGCGAGCCCCTTGGAGCTTTCGGCCTCGGTCGCCTGACCGTAAGCCGCCCTTTATCACTTCGACGTCACTTCAGAGTCGCGTCCGCGGTCCTGGGCACAAGATCGCGTTCCCTGCGCCATCATGGTTCACGAAGCAATGCCGTCCGTGACGAGCACGGCCGCCATCCAGCGGCGCGCGTCGAGCACCATTCGGCGCGAAGAGCGCCATGGGCAGTTCGTGTACGTCAAGCGATACGTCGAAGGCGACCAGCTTCGGCCATGGGACGTCGTGCAGGCGCGCACGGCGCGCGAGGCCGAATTAGTGACGCGAGCGGCCGCCTTGCACGCGATGCGCAGGCGACTTGGCGTCCCAAGAATCGTGTATTGCGATCCGGCGGCGGCGGAGTTGGTCACGGCCGAAATTGCTGGCCGGCCGCTCGACGAGCTGTTGCGCGGAAGCATGCGCGGCATGCGGTCCGGCGAATGCCGGCGAGCCTTGTTCCTGGCGGGGCGGTGGCTTCGCGCGTTTCAGATGCTCGCGGTGCGCGATGGCGATCGGCGGAGGATCACGCGCGGCGACGACGACCTGGTTGAGTACTGCGCCGCTCGAATCGAAGCGGTTGCGCGGCATGGCTATCCCTGGCCGGGACGGGGCCGTGCGACGCAGATTTTGAACCCGTTGCGGCACCTGCGCCGGCAGGCCGACGGCGCGGACCGCCGCCTGGTCTGGGCGCATCACGACTACGGACCATTCAATGTCATGTGGGACGGACGCCGATTGACGGCCATCGACTTTGCCATGTGCGAGCTCGATTACCCGCTGGCCGATGTCACGAATTTCGTGCATCGGCTGGAAATGTTGGGCCTGCAATCCCCCTGGCGGTGCTGCCCGATTGCCGCGTGGAGACGCGCGTTCTTGCGCGGCTATGGGCGAGCCGGCGCGGCCGCGTCGCCGATGTACCGCGCCCTGATGATCCGCCACTTGCTCTGCCGGCTGCAATCGCTCGTGCGTCGACCGGCAACAAGCTGGCGTGCAACGTGCCACAACGCCTGGCTTCGCGCGGCGGTGCGGCGAAAGCTTACGGCCATCGCGGAGCTGGATTAGCAGGCCGCGCCTTGCGCTTCACTCGAAATACGATGCAAGAGGTCGCGAAGCGTGCCTTCTACCACCTGGCTCGTCGCGCTGGCATCAACGCCGCGTTGCGCCATGCCTTCCGCGGCCGGCTGCTCGTGCTGTGCTATCACGGCGTCGTTTCCAGAGATCAAACACGGCAAGCGTATCGCTATCGCAACACGGTCAGCGTGCGACAATTCGAGGAACAGATACGCACCGCGGCGCGGTTTTTTCGGCCCATCTCCGGGCACGACCTGTTGGACTCGCTGGACGGCCGCGCGTCGCTGCCCGATCGGCCGGTATTGGTTACGTTTGACGATGGGTTTCAAAACAACCTGACTCAGGCCGCGCCAGTTTTAGAACGACTGGGCGTGCCGGCGATCATCCATGTGCCGACCGATTACATCGGCCGCGAGCGCCTGCTCTGGACGCAGGAACTGGACGAGCGCGTGCTCGGCTGGAGGCGCTCGACCGTTCCGATGCCCGGCCGCGCGGCCGATGCGCCCCTTCCGGCCGAGTCCCATGCGCGGCAGCAGTTTGCCGAGCGCCTTCGCCAGCAGTGCAAGTCTCTCACCAACGCGGCGCGGCAGGAATACCTTGATCGGTTGCGAGATGAGTCGCCGAGTGGGGCCACCGGCGTCCACGACGAGTTGTTTCGATTTCTGTCCTGGGACGAAGTGAAAGAACTGTACCGCAGAGGTTTTGCGATTGGTTCGCACACGGCGAGCCACCCCATCCTGACGCGCCTTGAGGCGAGGGAGCTAGAGCACGAGCTTACGGCGAGCAAGGCGACGATCGAACGACAGTTGCAGACGCCGTGTCCCTGGATTGCCTACCCGAATGGCGGTCCAAGCGACTTTTCGCCGGACGTCGTGGCCGCGACCAAGCGCGCCGGTTACCGCGTGGGTTTCACTTTGACCGAACAGTACAACGCACCGGCCCCGGACGCACTGCGGATTTCGCGCATTTCGATCCCGGGCCACGTTCCAACCGCCGTTTTTCACAGCCGCATTAGCGGACTCCATGCCATGCTCTCGCGACCCAGCCGCAGGCACGCGGCCTGACTTGACTGGAAAGGATCTCATGACACCCGATCCCCACGTTGAAACACTCGAAAAGGACGAAGTGGCCAAACACTTCACGTCCCTTTCGCAAGCATACAATCGCAAGAACTATTTCCTGGCCGGTAAGCGCGCGAAATATCCCGACATTTTTCGCCGCCACCAGTACATCCTGGAGATGGTGGAGCGACTACGCGGCCGCGCGATGGACGTCGGTTGCGGCAGCGGCGAGATGCTGTGCGAGCTCTTGGCGCGGGGCTTCTCGGTGGTGGGGATCGACCTCTCGACCGGTATGGTTCAGGCGAGCCGCGCGCTCGTCGCGCAGCGCGTGCCCGATCGGCATGCGCAGATCCAGGTGGGCGACGTCGAGCAGCTCGGCTTCGCCGACGGGGTCTTCGACGTGGTGATTGCCGCTGGCGTGATCGAGTACCTGGCCGAGGACGACAAGGCACTGGCCGAGATTCACCGCGTTTTGAAACCCGGCGGGACGTTCATCTTTTCCGTTCACAACCTGCTGCACTTGGGTCGACCGCTTACGACGACGCGCGACCTGTTGCGAATGACGCCGATCATCGGAAGCGGCGTCGCACGCGTATCGCGCGCGCTGCGACATGCACTGAATTTGGCGCCCAACAATGGAATCCCCGGGCGAAGGCATGCACCGGCGGCACTGCGGAAAAAGTTGCGGAGGATGGGTTTCGTCCCGCAGGAGACCGTCTTCTATCACTTCAACGTCACGCCGCGGTTCCTAAAACGCCGCTGCCCCAACTCCTGCGTTCGTTGGGAGGAACGGCTCGAAATACTTGCTCGGACTCCTTTCGGCTATTTTGCGAACCAGTTTATCGTTCGAGCCACGAAGGCCGCCCAGACGCTGGCGCTACTGGCTGGTACCTGTCACGGCGTATTCGTCGAGCTCTAAACGCGGTCGATAGCAACACGGGGTATAACGGCCTGCCATGACGATTGACGTTCGTGAAGCCGAACTACCGGCGGAGCGAGAGATTCTGCTGGACACGCTTGTGCGCAACCGCGACCATGGCGACATGGCGCTGCGCCGCCAGCGCTTTCAATGGTCACACTCGACCAATCCGTATGGGACGCCGCGCGCGTGGCTGGCGGTCGATCGTGCGTCGGGGCGCGTGATTGGCGCGACGACGGCCTTTCCGCGGCAGGTCCTGGTCCACGGCCGCGCGACGCTGGGCTGGAACGGGGGCGACACGTCGATCGACCGCGAGTTCCGCACCTTGGGCCCGGCCGTCAAGCTCCGCCGCGCCGTCAAGCAATGCGTCGACCGCGGAGAAATGGCGTTTTTGTATTCGTTTCCGGTCGATCGGATGCGCGCCGTGTTGGAACAGATCGGGCACGTCGTCATCGGCGAGCTGGCTCGACATGGGATTGTGGTGCGAATCGACCGGTTTCTCGGGAGAGCGACGGGGAGACCGAAGCTGGCGAGGTGCCTGGCCGGCATGACCAATCCGTTCTTGTCGATGTGGCCGGGAAACTGGCGGCGCGGCGGCGAATTTGAAGTCGTGGTGGAAAACCGTCGTCGCTTCGATCGTCAATATGACGACCTGTTCGAGCGCGTGGCCGCGCGCCATCCGGTCATCACCGTGCGCGATGCGCGATTTCTCAACTGGCGCTTCGCGGACAATCCGTTGCACGCGGGCGCCCTGACGTTTTCGTTGAACGGTGGCGGGCGATTGTGCGGCTATGCGATCGTCGACGTGAACGAGGACCGCGCACGGGTCATCGACTTTCTGGTCGATGGTTCCGCCGAAACGCAATACGCGCTGTGGAGCCGCGTGACCGGCTGGCTGCGGCGACGCGGAGTCTGCACCTTGACGATGCACGCGACCGAGCGGGAGCCGGCGATGCGCATTCTGCGCTCATTCGGACCGGCATTCCGCGATGGCACGAATGCATCGATCACCGTGCACACGCGGGGTGAAGGGCCCTGCGGGGCGCTGCTCGACGAGCAGAACTGGTTCATGACGCAGGCTGATCGGGACGTGTGACGGCCTGAATTGGCAATGATGAATTCCGTCAATCGACTGCAAAAGCTGCGCAAGATGTCGCCGCGAGAAATCGCCTGGCGAACGGGCGAAATCGTGCGACGCCGGCGCGAACGGATCGCCTATCGCCAGCACGGGCGCATTTCCTGGGATGCGATAACCGTGGCCAAGGTCGGCGGCGAACTGGCACGGCGCGCTGCCACGATGGTTCCCGGCAGCTCAGCGGCTGAATTGTCGCGGCTGCAAATGACCTTTCCAGCTTTTTACGAGCTCCTCCGCGAACGGAGCATGCACCGTGCAGAGCGACTTCTGGCCGGCGCGTGTACGATTTTGAACCGCGAAGTATCGATTGCCGGCGCGGTCGATTGGCACCGCGATCCGTTGTCGGACTATCGTTGGCCGAGCGCGTTTCATGCGGACCTGGCCCTGTACGAGCTGGGAGGACGCATCGACGTCAAATACGTTTGGGAGCTGAATCGGCACCAGTTCCTGGTCGATCTGGCACGCGGCTGGATGTTCACGCGCGATGAACGATTCGCATCCCGCGCGTGGGAGCTGATCCTCGACTGGATCGCCAAGAATCCGTTGTATGAGGGCGTAAACTGGACGAGTGGGTTGGAAGTGGCCGTGCGGAGCATCTCCTGGCTGTGGACGCTCGCGGGATTGGCAGACTGGCCGGGCGCGACCGAGGTCCGGCGAGCCGAGGTCGTCCGGAGCCTGGCCGAGCATGCCGTGTATCTCCGGCAGCACCTGTCGTTTTACTCCAGCCCCTACAACCACTTGATCGGCGAGGCGACGGCGCTCAACCTGGTCGGCCGCTGGTTGAGCGGTTTGCCGACCGCGATTCGCTGGCAGTCCGAGGGGCGAGATGTTTTGGTGGAGCACGGGCCGCGGCAGTTTTATGCCGATGGGCTGTGCGTGGAACAGGCCGTCGGCTATCACTTCTTCACGCTGGGCTTCTTGACGCACGCGGCGATTTCAGCGCGATGCAGCGAGTCGACTCTGCACGAGATCGAGCCGATCGTGTGCCGCGCCTTCGAGCGCGCCGCGGTATTGCAGCAGCCAGACGGTCGGTGGCCGGCGATTGGTGATGTGGATTCCGCGCGCTCGATCCCGGTTTTGCCTGACGACTTCTGGGATTTTCGCGGTCTCTGTTCGCTGGCGGCCGTCGTGTTCGAGTCGCCCGCGTTGAAGACCACCTCCGCGGTGCCGGGTGCGGAGCTCTACTGGCTGCTGGGGACCGATGGCATCGCTGCCTGGCATCACCTGACCGACTCACCGCTGCCCCAGGGCGCCGTTTTTTGTGATGCCGGCTACGCCGTGGCACGCTGCGAACAGGGCCGAAAACGCGATTGGATGTTGTTTGACGTGGGTTCACTGGGAGACGGCGTCCATGGCGACGCGACGCCATCGGTGGCCCATGGTCATGCCGGCGCGCTCCAGATTGTCTTGTTTCAAGATGGCCGGCCGGTGACGGTCGATGCCGGCATGCCGTTCTACTTCGGGCCGCGCGAGTGGGTCGACCATTTCCGCTCGGCCGCCGCGCACAACACGCTGGAGGTGGAAGGGGCCGCGATGGCGCGGACGGCCGGGCGACTGGCATGGTCGCATGCCTGCCGGCCGGGACGCCTGGATACAAATATCGGCCCTGATGCGTGGATTGCCCGTGGCCGTCTGCACCTCCCTGGGCGTGTCCGCGTCGAGCGGCACATCCTCGGCCTGCCGGGTCGCGGCATTTGGGTGGCCGACTTGGTTATCACAGACCGTCCGCGCGAAGTGCGCTGGTATTGGCAGCTCGCCGATGGTTCGTGTGAGGTAGAGGTTGGTGGTCCGTCGTGGAGCAAGGTGAATCTTGCTGGTCGCATGCTCCTCACATGGACGAGTGGTCACGATCTGATGACCGACTTGGACGTGTCGCGCGACGATGGACCTGTCGGATGGCAAGCGCCCGAGTATGGACAGTTGCGGCCGGCCGCGCGGGTAGCCAATCGAGCTCGAGCGAACGGCACGTTGTTGACGGTGAGTTTCTTCGGCGTCCAGACGCCTCCGGTGCGCGTCGTCGTGCAAGGCGGCCATCGACTCGACTGTCCGCTCTTTGCACAACGCGCCAGCTCTTCTGTCGATCCATGTGCGGCGGAGATCGAGTGGCGAATTGGCCACGAGGAGGACGAGGAGGTGTTTGTCGCGGGACCGGCTGACTCGCCCAGCGGCGAGTGGACGCACCTCGGCGGCGTAGGGGGCTGGCCGGCGTACCGCCGTCGCTGCCGCGAGCAGGAAGTCGGGGTCAGCGCATCGTGAGCAGCCAGTCGTCAACCATCCGTGCGGTCGAGTCGACGGCGCGTCGCGTTAGAGTCGAGAGTCGGCCCGCGCCGCCAGAGGGCGAAGATCTTCGTGCTCCGGCTCGACGATACACCAAGATTCTGGAAATCGGCTCGATCCCCCCTCCACGCGGCGGCTGGGGCGTGCGGATCGACTATGTGTTACGAGAGATGCGCAAGGCGCGAATCGAATGTGCGGCGCTCGACGTGGGCCAGAACCGCCGCCAGCGGCGGCCGCAGTGCGACGACGTGCAATCAGCCTGGGATTACGCACGCAAGGTGCTGCGTTACTTGCGCCGCGGCTACCGCATTCACAATCATCTGAACGGCGATTCGCCCAAAGCCTACGCGATGGTGTTTTATGCCGCGCTCATGAGCCGTTTCTTCCGACGGCCGGCAGTCTTAACGTGGCACGGTGGGCAGGCCCAGCGGTTTTTCCCGAGCAACGGGAATCGGCTGGCGGATTTCGTCAACCGCATGATTTTCGGCCTGCACGGCAAAATCATTTGCAACGACATGAAGGTCAAGCGGCATATCGTCGCCTACGGCGTCCGGCCGAGAAAGGTTGTCCCCATCCAGGCCTTCTCGCGACAGTATCTCGATTACGAGCCGGTACGGCTTGCCAATGACGTCGAGCGGTTTCTCGCCCAGCGCGATCCGATCCTTTTCTGCTACATGTGCATCCGGCCAGAGTTTTATTTGTCCGTGCTGATGAATGCGATGCGGAAGCTCGTCGTCGACTATCCACGGTTGGGGCTGGTGATGGTGGGTTTTACCGAAGGTCGAGAGGGATTTACCGGCGGAAGCCAGGGTCTGCGTGACGAAATTCGTGCGGCCAGGCTGGAGTCGAACGTGTATTTCACCGGTGACTTGGACCACGACCAGTTTCTGACGCTTTTGGCGCGGGCCGATCTCTTCGTGCGTACGCCAAAGCGGGACGGCGTGTGCAGCTCGCTCTTGGAGGCGCTGGCGCTCGGCGTGCCGGTCGTGGCAACCGAGAACCCGATGCGTCCTCCGCAGGTCGTCACGTACAAGACAGAAGATGCCGACGACTTGGCGCGCGCCGTGCGCCAAGTGTTGGCGCTGCCGAACAGTGCGCGGCGCCCGGCGCCGCCGGAGATACCAGATACCGTGGCGGCCGAAATCGACGTGCTAACGGACCGCCGGCGACCAGCAACGACTGGTGCGCGACTCGGCGGCTCGCTGGGCGGCGCTCAGGCCATGCGAGGCCGATCTTGAAGATCCTCTGGCTCCAGAAACGCCCCCTGTATCCGGCCACCACGGGGGGACGCATCCGCACACTCAACGTGTTGCGCCATTTGTGCGCGTGGCACGAGATCACGTACCTGTGCAACGTCCAACAGGGCGAGGAGGGGGCGATCGACGAAATGCGCCGCCTGGGATTAAAGCTGGAAACGATCCCCTGGCGCGAAGTACCGCGCGACACGCCCGCATTCTACGCCGCGCTGGCGCGCAACCTGATGTCACGCTACCCGTATAACGTGGCGAAGGATTTTGACCGCGAACTGCGGCAGCGAGCACGCGCATTAGTCGCCGACGGCTCGTTTGATCTGGTTGTTTGCGACTTTGTGCAGATGGCGCGAAACGCGATCGGGCTCGATGTGCCGGCCAGGCTACTGTTTCAACACAATGTCGAGGCACAGATCTTTCGGCGTCACGCGGAGAACGATCAAGGCAGGCTGCGCCGCGGATACATGGCGCTTCAGGCGATGAAGATGCGGCGGTTCGAAGGTTATGCGGGGCGCCAGTTCGACGTGGTCGTGGCCGTGAGCTCGCGTGATCGCGCGATGTTCGAGCGCGATTACGGCTGGCGGCACGTGGAGACGATCGACACCGCCGTCGACCTGGACTACTTCCGTCCCGGCGCCGCCGCCGAGCGGCCGGGTCGCGTGGTGTTCATCGGGTCAATGGACTGGCTGGCGAATGAGGATGGCGTGCAGCACTTCGTGCGAGACATCTGGCCGCTCGTGCGAGCACAGCACGCCGCGGCCACGTTTCAGATCGTGGGGCGCAATCCGTCGCGCGCGGTGCGAGAGCTTGCCGGCGACGGGGTAGAGGTAGTTGGCACGGTGCCCGACGTCCGGCCCTACCTGGCCGACGCGGCGGTGGCCGTCGTGCCGCTGCGGATCGGCGGCGGAACGCGGATCAAGATCTTCGAGGCCATGGCGATGCGCAAGGCCGTGGTGAGCACGCGGATCGGCGCCGAGGGGCTGGCCGTCCACTCGGGCGACGATGTTTTACTCGCGGACGAGCCCGGCGAGTTCGCGGCCGCGGTCGTCCGGCTGCTCGACGACGCGGAATACCGACGGCAGCTTAGCACTGCGGCGCGCGACTTGGTCTGCCACCGCTTCGGTGCCGAAACCGTTGCACGCCAATTCGAGGCCGCCTGTCGCCTCGCTGTGAAGAAGGCATTTCCGGAACGAATCGAACGCCACGCCGTCGTGAGCGCCTGAACTATGTGCGGCATTGTTGGATTCTACTACCGCGATCCCGCTCGGCCGGTTGAACGGTCGACGATCGAGCGGATGTGCCGCGCGATCATCCACCGCGGCCCGGACGACGAGGGAATGCTGCTCGACGGCAACCTGGGAATGGGCATGCGCCGCCTGTCGATTATCGACGTAGCCGGCGGCCATCAACCGGTTTTCAACGAGGACGGCCAGGTGGCAGTCGTCTTCAACGGCGAAATCTTCAATTACCCGGAATTGAGGACTGACCTGGAGCAGCGCGGGCATCGATTCCAGACGCGTTGCGACACGGAGGCCTTGGCTCACGGGTACGAGACATGGGGCGACGAATTGCCGCGGCGACTCAACGGCATGTTCGCCTACTCGATCTGGGACGCAAGGCGGCGGCGGCTCCTGATAGCGCGCGACCACATTGGGGTCAAACCACTGTACGTGTACGAGGACGAGGAGAAAATCGCCTGGGCCTCGGAGATCAAGGCGCTCTTGGCGGCCCCGAGCATCGAGGCGGAGCTCGACGAACGCGGACTGCTTGACTTCCTCACCTTCGGCTATGTTCCCGCGCCGGGGTCGATGTTCCGGCGAATTCGCAAACTGCCGGCCGCGACGCAAATGGTGATCGACGGTCGTGGATTGCGCGAGGAAACGTACTGGGACGTGGCGTTTGGCGGCGAAGAGCGCGATGCGGCCTCGTGGTGCGAGGAGCTGCGATCGCTCTTGGATGACTCGGTCCGCCGGCAACTGATGAGCGACGTGCCGCTGGGGGCGTTCCTGTCCGGGGGAATCGACTCGTCGGCGATCGTGGCCACGATGCGGCGGCTGGGCGTGGGGCACATCGCCACCTACTCGATCGGTTTCGGCAAGGAGGACAAGTTCCACAACGAGCTGGACAAGGCGCGGATCGTCTCGCGCGCGATGGAAACGGATCATCACGAGATCGTTGTCGAGCCCGACGCGACCGAGTTGATGGCTCCCTTGATCTGGCACCTGGACGAGCCGTTTACCGATACCTCGTTCCTGGTGACGTACTTGGTGAGCAAGCTGGCACGCGACACGGTGACGGTGATCCTCTCGGGAGTCGGCGGCGACGAACTGTTCGCGGGCTACCGGCGCTACCTGGGGCCGCAGATCGAGCGTCTCTACGGCTGGGTGCCACGTGGGCTGCACCGCCGCGTGATTCGGCCGCTAGTGGAGCGGTTGCCGGTGGACCGTGGTTCGCGTTGCAAGGCGTTGTGCCGATACGCGCGTGGTTTCCTTTCGGAGATGGAGCGGCCGGCCGCGGCACGCTACCAGGGTTATGTCGATATTTTCGATGGCGCGGAGCATGAGGGCCTGTTGGCGGCGGACTTGGCCGCGACGCGCCGCCAGCACGCCGGTGAGCAAGTGGCCCAGTGGTACCGCACGGCCCCAGCACACGACGCGCTGAACCGCATGCTGTACGCCGACCTGAAGACGTCTCTGTCGGAAAGCCTATTGGCGTTCACCGACAAAATGAGCATGGCGGTGTCGCTCGAGGCTCGCGTGCCGCTCTTGGACTACCGCCTGGTAGAGCTGGCGGCGCGGATTCCGCCGGCGTTGAAGCTGGCTCCCTGGGGCGGGATGAAGCGGATTTTCAAGGCCGCGGTGAGCGACCGGCTGCCGAAGACGATCCTGCATCGCAAGAAGCAAGGTTTCGGCGCCCCAGTTGGCCGCTGGTTCCGTTCCAGCCTGCGGCCAATGATCGACGAGCTGCTCTCGCACGAGCGGATTGCCCAGCGAGGCTACTTCCGCCCTGAGGCGGTGCGGCGGCTGGTCGACGACCATGCCAACCAGCGCGCGGACTACTCGGAGCACTTGTTGGCACTATTGACGTTCGAGATCTGGCACCAGACATTCCTGGATCGAAAAGCAGCATGATTCTCGCGGCGAAAATCGTCTTGTGGTTCAGCCTCTCGGCCGTGTTGGCCACGTACGCGGTGTACCCGGTGAGCTTGATGCTATTGGGCGCCTTGCGGCGGAGACGGCCTCCGGTGGCTGGCAACGCGACGCCTCGCGTGACCTTGGTGGTGAGCGCCTACAACGAAGCGGCCGTGATTCGAGACAAGATCGAGAACGCGCTGGCGCTCGATTATCCGCGCGACCGGCTGGAGGTGATGGTCATCTCGGATGGCTCGGACGACGGCACGGACCGGATCGTGGCGTCGTACGCCGATCGCGGTGTCGTGCTGAAGCGTCAGGAGCCGCGTGCCGGCAAAACCAGCGGCCTCACGCGTTTCGTGCCGCGAGCGCGAGGCGAAGTATTGGTCTTCAGCGACGCAAACTCGATGTACCAGCGAGACGCGCTGCGGCTGCTGGTGCGTCACTTTGACGATCCGGCGGTGGGATACGTCGTCGGCCTGCAGCGCTATGCGGACACGTCGAGCTCGGCGGTTGGCGTTTCCGAAGGGCTCTACTGGCGATATGAAACGTTCATCAAGGTGCTGGAAAGCCGCTTCAACTCGGTGGTTGGCGGGGACGGGGCCATTTATGCCATCCGCCGCGAGCTGTTCCGCCCGTTAGCGGCCGACGATATCAACGACTTCGTCAACCCGCTGCAAATCGTGGCGCGGGGCTACCGCGGCGTCTTCGACAGCGAGGCGGTGTGCTACGAGCAGACCGCCGGCGACTTCGAGGGTGAATTCCGCCGCAAGATGCGGATCGTCAACCGCAGCTTCCGCGGTGTGCGGCGCGTTCCGCAGGTGCTCAATCCGTGGCGCGTCGGCTGGTTCGCGTATCAGTTGACGATGCACAAGCTGGTTCGCTGGTGTGTGCCGTATTTCCTGCTGGCTCTGTTGGCGGCGAACCTGTTGTTGGTGCGCGCGGCGCCGACATGGGGTTATGGCGCATTGTTAAGCATGCAGATGATCTTTTACGGCGTGGGCCTGTTGCACGCGGTACCGCGGCTGCGGTGCTTCAAACCGGTGTATGTGGCGTACTACTTCTGCATGGTCAACGTGGCGGCGGCGATGGGCATCCTCACCAGTTTCGGCGGCGCGCGGTTTGTCACCTGGACGCCGGAGCGCGCCGAGGCCGACATGGCGGCCAACGCGGCGTTCTTGCCGTTGAATTTGCACCACGGCGGCACGGACGCACGGAGACAATTTCAAGAGAGTGCGTAAGGACGCCGTAGGTCAGGCACCCCGTGCCTGACCGTGCCCCGCCTTCACCGTCGACCAATGCGATACGCAATATCAGACACACCGTGACAAGCGATTCGGCAGCGATGTGTCAGGCACGGGGTGCCTGACCTACCAAGACATGTTGATTTCAGTCTCGGGATATAACGGCACGGGCAAGTCGACTCTCACGCAGGCGCTCGCGCAGCGATTGGCCGAGCGCGGCGTGCCGTACCGTTTGTGTCGGTTTGACGCGATCTATCCATCGTCGTTTTTCAGCCGCAAGGGAACCGGCGTTCACCAGGTCAACGTCCAGGGCGAAGTGGGGATTCGCAAGATCACGGGCCAGCGCGGATCGTGGGACCGGCCGTGTCGTTGGCACCACGCCGTCAATACGCTGGCGGCCATGGTGGGGCTGTTGATGATTCGGCTCTGGTATCGCCGGACCGTGATCATCTACGACCGGTATTTCTACGACCGTTATGTCCACTTCGGCAGGGAGGAGTGGTTGTACAAGCTCGTGGAGTGGCTGACGCCGCGGCCGACGCTGGGGTTTGTGCTCTTCCCGCAGCCGGCCGTGTGGGAGGAGCGATTACTAAAGCGGCTCGAGCGCCGCGGCGTGCGTCTCGAAGCACTTTCGGAGGCCGATCGCCGCGAGCTGGCACACGTGCGCGAGCGGTACGGCGACCTGTGCACCCGGCACCCGCACCTGAGGCGGATGTCGTCCACCAGCGGCGAATGCATCGAAGCCGCGTGGCAGGCCGTGCGGAGCATTCTCGCCACATCGCGCCGCTTTTATTTCCAGCAAAACGCTTCAACGGAAAGTCAAGGGCAACCATGAAACGCGTGAGCGTGTTTGGAATGGGATACGTGGGCTGCGTGACGGCGGCCTGCCTGAGCCGCGATGGACACCACGTGATCGGCGTCGACGTCGACGCGGAGAAGATCGCCGCTCTGGCCGCCGGCCACACGCCCGTACATGAACCGGGCCTCGACGAGCTCGTTCGCCAGCAAGTGGCCGTGGGCCGGCTCGAGGCGACGCAGGACGTCGAGCGCGCGGTGCGCGAATCAGAAATCGCCCTGGTCTGCGTCGGCACGCCTTCGAGAGACGACGGATCGGTCTGCACGCGCGCGGTCCATCGCGTGGTGCGCGCGATTGGCGAGGAGATTCGCCGTCACCAAAAGCGGATGACCGTGGTGGTACGCTCGACGCTCTTGCCCGGGATTCTGGAGGACGAGCTGGCGCCCTTGCTCGAGGAGGCGGCCGGCTCGGAAATTGGCGAGCAGCTAGGGCTGTGCAATAACCCGGAATTTCTGCGCGAGAGCACGGCCATTCGCGACTACGACCAGCCGCCTTTCATCGTCGTCGGCGCGGCCGAAAGCTGGCAGGCACAAGCGGCGCTGGACCTTTACGAGCAAGTTCACGCGGAGCACATCGTCACCGATACGCGAACTGCGGCATTGATCAAATATGCCTGCAATGCGTTCCATGCGCTGAAGATCGCGTTCGCCAACGAGGTGGGGACGCTGGCCCAGTCGCTTTCCGCCAACGGACACGAGGTGATGCGCATCGTGTGCCGCGACCGCAAGTTGAACATCTCGCCGGCGTACATGCGTCCCGGGTTCGCCTTCGGTGGCTCGTGCCTGCCCAAGGACCTTCGCGCGCTCAATCGCCACGCCGAGCGCGAGGCGCTCAAAGCGCCGCTTCTGGGCTCGATCCTGCCCTCCAACACGCTTCACCTGCAGCGCGCGATCGGCATGGTCGAACAGGTTGGCGTTCGCCGCGTGGGCATGGCGGGCCTCAGCTTCAAAGCCAACACCGACGACCTGCGTGAAAGCCCGCAGGTGATCCTGGCCGAGGCGCTCTTGGGCCGCGGCTATGACCTGCGGATTTACGACCCGGGGATCAGCCTGGGCCGCCTGACGGGCCGCAACCTGGCCTACGTGGATCGACACCTGCCGCACCTGGCGGCACTGATGGTGGACGAACCCGGCCAGCTTTTCGAGCACGCCGAGCTACTGGTCCTGTGCACCGACGTGGCCGAGGCGCTTGACGTTTCGGGGAGTTACTCAGGCGAGTTGCTCGATCTGCGCAAGGACATGGCGATGCCCCAAGTACGCACGGCGGGAGTTGCCACATGACGTGCGCGCCAGCGCTGATCGTCACCGTCGATACCGAGGAGGAGGGCCTGTGGGGGGCCACCTACAAGGCCAACGGTCACACCGTGCGCAACGTGGACGGGATCGAGCGGTTCCAGGAGGCCTGCGAGCAGGGCGGCGTTCGACCGACGTATTTGGTCGATACGCCGATCGTGGAAGATGACCGCGCGGTCGAGATCCTCCGCGGACTTCAGGACGCCGGTCGCTGCGAGGTGGGCGCGCACCTGCACCCGTGGTGCGCGCCACCGACGAACGGCGCGCTCGGGCCGCGTGAGTCGTTTATGTGCAACTTGCCCGAGGCGCTGCAGCGCGAAAAGTTGACGCGCCTTACCGATCGGATCGAGGAGCGCTGCGGCCGGCGGCCGACCTCGTTCCGCGCGGGACGTTACGGCCTGGACATGATGGGCGTGCGGATCTTGAGCCGCTTGGGATACCTGGTTGATTCGAGCGTGATTCCCTTCAGCGATTTCTCGGCGCAGGGCGGGCCAAACTACGAACCCGCGCCGTTCGTGCCCTACTATTTGGATGGGGCCGACATCGCACGGCCTCACGCGGAGGGGTTATTGCTGGAGGTGCCGGTTTCGGTGGGCTTCAATCGCGTGCCGTTTGCGCGGGCCGCGCGGCTGCGGTCAATCGCCTCGCACCGCGCTCTGCAACCCTTGCGGACGGTGGGCATGCTGGATCGCATGGGCGTGCTTCAGCGTATCAAGTTTTCGCCCGAGCAGGCGGATGCCGCGCGGATGAAATGCCTCGTCGACGCTTACATGCGCCAGCAGGCGCCGTCGATGGTGATGATGCTGCACAGCTCGTCGCTGGTGCCTGGCCTTTCGCCCTATGTTCCGGACGAAGGTCGACTGGCGCGGTTTTACGACGATCTGGCCGAAACGTTCGATCACTGCCGTAACGGCTGGGCAATGCGCGCAGAGACGCTCACGAGCTTCGCGACGGTGTATGTGGACAGGCGAAAGCCCCTCACCCTGTCCTCTCCCCAAAGGAGAGAGGGGTTGAGCGATAGCCGCGTCAAGCTTTCAAGCTTTGCATAAGATGCGCGACCCCAAGGTACTCATGCTGGCGTATCACTTCCCGCCGTTGGCCTCGGCGGGCGTGTTTCGCCCTTTGCGGTTTGTGCGCTATCTGCCGGAGTTCGGCTGGCCGCCGATTGTTTTGACCGCGCTGCCGGAGAATGAGAACGAGCGGCAGGATTTTTCGCTGATGGACAAGGTGCCGCCGGGGGTCACGGTCGTGCGAACCGGCCTTTGGCAACCGGAGGCTCGGATCAGGAGCTGGCTACGCTTTGGGCGAAGGCCGGAGCGCGTGGCAAGTCACACCCTGGCAGCCGTGCCGTCAATTTCACCGGCACGCGACACGCCGCCGGATGGCCTGCGCGGCATGATGCGCGGATTGGCTCGAAACGTACACGACCTGGCCTTCATGACCCCGGATGATCGCGTGTGGTGGATGGGGCCGGCCGTGGCCGCCGCGATGCGGCTGGTACGTGAGTACCGGCCGCGCGTGCTCTTCACGACCGGGCCGCCGCATAGCATTCACCTCATCGGGCTGGTGCTCAAGCGGCTGACGGGACTGCCCTTGGTCATTGATTTCCGCGACCCCTGGTCGCGCCGCCCTTGGGGGAAAAAACCGCGGAACCCGTGGGGACAGCGGCTGCTCGGCCACCTGGAGAGATTGTGTGTGCGATACGCCGACCGCGTGATCTTGAACTCGCACAACCTGGGGCGAGACTTTCGTAAGCACTATGGCGCACGCCACGCGCAAAAGTTCACGGTCATACCCAATGGCTACGACCCGGAGATGCTGCACGTGGTCGAGCAACTTGCGGCAGGCATGGGCCAGAATCGCAAGGGCGGTCCACTGCGGTTGTGCCATCCGGGCTCGCTCTATCGGCGGCGCGACCCTCGGCCCATCCTCGCGGCCGTGAAGCAGCTTGTCGATCGCGGACGACCGGTGATCTTCGAGCAGATCGGGCATTGCGAGAGCGCGGCGGAGGTCCAATCGTTCGTCGAGCGTAACCGGCTGGATGAGCACGTTCGTATGGAAGGCCCCGTGCCGCACGAGAACATCATCCGCCGCATGGCCGCGGCCGACGTGCTGATGGTCGTGCAGCCAGAGAATGCACTCCAAGTGCCGGGCAAGCTGTTCGAGATGATGATGTTCCGCAAGCCGATTGTGGCGCTCGCCGACGAGGGAGAGACGGCCGAGATTGTCGAAAAGTATCACCTTGGTGCTGTCGCGCGATCGAACGATGCGGGCGCCATCGCAGCGTGCATCGAGCGCGCCGGCGAGCTGTCCGCAGCGCGATGCCGCGAAAACGGGTGGGCCAGCGCACTGGCGGCCTACGACGGCCGGCAATTGACCGGTGATCTGGCGGAAGTGTTTTGCGAGTTGGTCGATGGCGACGACAAATCTCGTGCCCGTCCTGGGAAAAGGCAAGGTGAGAGGCAACCTGACATCGGCCCCGCACTGACGACGGTGGGGCGACAATCCAAAGAGAACGCAACTTCAAGCCGGTTGTGCGCAGTTTGACGGTCGCGCTACGTGCACGTGCTTGATTGACAAGCATCCCGGAAACGACGAGACGATCGACTGCAACGGTGCGCCGCATTTGATTCAACTTGCACGCAACGTAGGGTTGTCGAGTATCCGTAGGTCAGGCACCCCGTGCCTGACGCGGCGCCGCCAAAAAGGCTTGCCATGGGGGAGACGAATACATGATTGACGAGATTCGCCAGTACATTCTCCGACAACTCGCGCCCCCCGGCGTGCGCGAATTGTCCGAGGACCAATCGCTCCTGGAAGCCGGCGTGATTGACTCGGTGGGCATGATCGACGTGATCTCCCACTTGGAAAAGACGTATCGAATCACGGTCGACGAAGACGACATGACGCCTGAGAATTTCGACTCGATTCGAGCGATCGCCAGCTACGTGACCGACAAGCAGGCGGCGGTATCGAAGTAACGTTGTACATGTCGCTGGTCGATTCATTGGCTACCGCGGCCGTGCCGCTGCCCTGGGGAGCCTGGTACGAGGACTCGTTCCACGAGCTGCGCCTGCCAGCCCACTGGCAGACCGACGTGCTTGAGCCGCCGCTGGCCAGAGCGCTTGCATGTGACGAAATTGACCGAGCACTCATGGCGCCGATCGGCTGTCGGCCGCTCTGGGAATTGGCACGCGGCCAGCGCACGGCCTGCGTCGTGGTGGACGACCTGGCGCGACCGACGAAGGCGAGCGACATTTTACCTCCGCTGTTGCGGCAACTACACGAGGCCGGCATCGCTCGGCAGAACATAGCGATCGTGATCGCCACGGGATCGCACACCGCACCGGGGCCGGGCCGAGTTGCCTGGAAGGTGGGCGCCGACGTTGCCGCGACCTATCGCGTCGAGACTCACCGGGCGGATGGCGAGCTGGCCTCAACCGGGATCATGTTCGGCGATCACGAGCTGCGATTGAACCGCACCTTCCTCGAGGCGGACTTGAAAGTCGGCATCGGGGCGGCGCTGCCGCATTCGTTTGCCGGCTACAGCGGCGGGGCAAAGCTGATGCTGCCGGGGCTGTCGGACCTGGCATGCACGTCGCGGAGCCACAAGTTCGTCCAGATGGGGCTCCGCGGCGGAGCGAACCCGAACACCAACCGCTTTCGCACCGAGATCGAGGAGTTCGCGCGGCAGGTGGGATTCGAGTATTGCGTGACGGTGGTTCCGAACGCGCGTCGCGAGACGGCCGGTGTCTTCGCTGGCGACATCGTGGCCGCACACCGCAAGGCATGCGAGTTTGCAGCCGAGAAATATCGCGTCGATCTTCACCGCACGTACGACTGCCTCGTGCTCAACGCATATCCCAAAGACAGCGACCTGCTCCAGGCCGATAACGCGCTGGTGGCACTCAAGGGACTCAAATCGCCGGCCGTGCGCGACGGCGGCGTGCTGGTCGTCGCCAGTGCCGCCTGCGAAGGGCTCGGCCACCACGGGTTGTTCGGGCCAGGCGGCTTGAATTACCGGCCACCGCGCCAAAAGCCCGGCATGGGCGAGCGTGAAATCTGGCTCTACGCGCCCTCGGTCACCGAAGAAGAGGCACGAACAATTCACTGGGAGCGTTTTCCATTTTTCCGAGACTCACAAGCGCTCGCGGAAGCATTGGCCCAGCGCTTTGCAGGCGCGACCCGCACGGCGGTATTGCCGAGCGCCCCGATCGAGCAACTCCACGATATGCGGTCTGAATCGGCAACAGAGGGGCTAGCATGAATATCGACGCGAACACGATGACCGCGCGCAACGAGCAGGCGTTCGCGCAGTATGCCGATCGGATCGCCCTGCACCACCTTGGGCGTGACTGGACTTACGCGGAGCTGGACCGATGGAGCGCACAGGTGGCGGTTTGGCTGCGCGATCGTGGACTGCGGCCCGGTGAGCGCGTGGCGATGGCGCTGCCGAATTCCGCGGAGTATGTCGCCTGTTACCTCGGCGCGCTGCGCGCCGGCGGCGTGGTGGTGGCGCTGAATCCCGATACGACCGCTCGCGAGCTGGGCGACACGCTCGCGCATTGCGAGGCCTCGGCGGCCGTCGTTGCTCCACAGTGCGAAGGGCCCTTCCAAGAGGCATTGCCGCGGCTGGAAACGGTGCGCATCGTGCTCTCCACTCGCGCCGACGGAACCAAGCCGCCACTGTCCGGCGTACAATGCCTCAACTTAGGTGAAATCGGCACGTGGCCGAACGAGGCGGTTCAGCCCCATCAGGCGGCTCCGTCGGACGTGGCCCAGATCATTTACACCTCGGGAACGAGCGGCCGGCCGAAAGGCGTCACGCTGACGCAGCGGAACCTCGCAGCGAATTGTGACTCGATCATTGAGTATCTCGGCCTGTCCAAACATGACAGCGTGTTCGTGATCTTGCCGTTTTTCTATTCGTATGGCAATTCGCTCTTGATCACGCACCTGGCGGTCGGCGGCAAGCTGGTGCTGACCTCCGACTTCGTGTTCTGGAACCGTGCACTCGACCTGATGGAGCAGCAGCGGACGACAGGCTTCGCCGGCGTGCCCTCGTCGTACGCGATGCTGCTGCACAAATCGAATTTCGCCCAGCGCGCCTGGCACGACCTACGGTACGTAACTTGCGCGGGCGGCGGACTGGCGCCGGCGGTCGTCGAACGATTGCGCGTGGCGGCGCCCAAGGCGCAGATCTACTTGATGTACGGCCAGACCGAAGCCACGGCCAGGCTCTCTTCGCTCATGCCCGACGAAATCGACCGCCGGCCGGGCTCGATCGGCAAGGGCATCCCCGGGGTCACACTTGAAGTGCTGGACGACGACGGACGACCGGTAGCGCCCAGCCAGACCGGCGAGATCGTGGCTCTCGGCGAAAACATCATGCTCGGCTACTGGAACGATCACGAGGAGACGCGGCGCGTCATTCGCGCCGACGGGCTGCACACCGGCGACCTGGCGCGAGTGGACGACGACGGCTACGTCTACATCGTCGGTCGCAAGAGCGACATGATCAAAAGCGGCGCCTATCGGATCAACCCGGCGCAGATCGAAGAGATCATCCTCGAAATGGAGGGGGTCGCCGAGGTGGCCGTCGTCGGGCTTCCCGACGAAATCCTGGGCGAGGTGCCGATCGCGCTGGTCGTGCCCACCGCTCAAGCAACAGGGCTCGCGGCCGAACAGATCCTGCGATATGCGAACGAGGGCCTCCCGCGGCACAAGGCGATTCGCTCCGTGCGGCTGGTGGCGGCGCTCGAAAAGACGGCCAGCGGCAAGATCAAGCGCTCGGAAATGCGCCGCATCGCGCGCGAGGCCATGGAGCAGGCCGCAATTGGACCAACGCTCAATACACCGGCTGACTGTACGACGAAACAACTGTGGCCAGCATCGTAACAACCGCAATTACCGCCACGACCGTTCCGGCCACCAGCGCCGGCGCGGTCCGTATTCGCATCCTGGAGCGCGGCGATGCCGCGCCTTGGCGAACGTATCTCGAGCGTCACGAACGATGCTTGTTCCATCGCGAACAGTGGGCTGCCCCCTTCGCGACTTACCGGCTGGCATATACGAAGCTTGTCGCGCTGCGCGACGGCGAGCCGGTTGGCATTCTGCCGCTGGTGCGGCAGCGGAGTTGGCTGTTTGGCGATTGGTTTGTGTCGCTCCCCTGGTTCGACGCGGCCGGCCCGCTGGCCGATGACGAGCCGACTCGCTCAGCGCTCACCAGCGCCGCGGTGGCCTATGCGCGCAAACAGGGCGCCGACGGAGTTGAGCTGCGGCACCTTGTGCCGGATGAATCGCTCCCACCGGCGCGCTCCGATAAGGTGCTGCTGCGGCTTCAACTGGAGTGCGACGGCGACACACTGTGGAAACGGCTGGCCGCCAAGGTCCGCAACCAGGTCCGTAAGGGAGAAAAGGCGAACCTCCAGACCGAGACAGGTGGACCGGAACTGGTCCGCGACTTCCACCGCGTGTATTCCACGAACATGGGCGACCTGGGGAGCCCGGCGCATAGTCGGCGGTTCTTCGACGCGGTGATGAAATCGTTCGGCGAGGACGCCCAGATTCACGTGACGAGACTTTCAGGCAACGTGATCGGAGCGGGATTGACTCTGCGTAACGGCGACTGCCTGGAGATCCCCTGGGCGTCGAGCCTTCGCCGGTACAATTCGCTGTGCGTCAACCACGCGATGTATTGGCACATGTTGCGCCGCGCCTGTGACGATGGCTTTCGCTGGTTCCACTTCGGTCGCAGCACGGTCGACAGCGGCACCTACCATTTCAAGCGGCAATGGGGGGCTGAGCCGGTGCCGCTGTACTGGTACCGCATTCCGACCGCCGCGCATTCTCCGGCGAAGCCGCCGGGGACGCACGACTCGTTCGTTCGTGCCACGGCAATCTGGCAACGAATGCCACTATGGGTGACGCGCGCCGTCGGGCCGCACGTCATTCGGCGAGTTTCGTAACGCTTGACGATGGGATTCACCACGGAGACACGGAGGCACGGAGACGAATGCAGAAGGTTTTCCTAAGTCGAGTGAGTGTTATCAACCAAGAGCCGGGGGGTTCATCCCCCCGGTCGGTACCGCGGTTTCGGCGCGCGATCACTCGTGCCGTGGTCGCCGTGATGATGGTATTGGTTGCGCTCGATTTGGTGGTCGCATGGCGGTATTGGAACGATTCGCGCTCGCTAGCGCACTTGGCGCAAAGCCTCGTCGCGGCAGCAGATCCCCCGTCGGAAAAAATGCGAGCCGTCGCATCCTTCCTGCATTACAAGGTCGATCAAAAGCGGACGGAGGACTACTTCCTGTTGCCGATCTTCAGTTGCTTGCGGCCGACTGCCGCACAAGTGATCGAGGGCGGCGGCGATTGCGCGTACAAGGCGCGCGCTTTTATCGTGCTCCTGCGCCACCTGGGCATCGAAGCATCGAAACTCGCGCTCTACGACCCCAGCGGCAAGCCGGTCCACGCCGTGGCCTTGGCCCAGACCGAGCGTGGGCCGTACGTGGTCGACCTGCGGTTCGGCATCGTCTTTGACGACGCGCAGGGCTATCCGATTCCACTCAAATCATTGAAAGCGGACCGCCGCGTACTCAATGACGTCGTGGACCGCGAGGTCGCCGTTGGCAACGCCTGGTGCCGAAAATACAAGCGAGACCGTTTCGTGTACGACAACGTTCGGACGATCAACTGGGAAAAAAACGCGGCCTGGCGACTCGTCTATCAAGCACTCGCTGCAACCTGTGGCGCCGAAGCCGTGGATCATTTCGCTCGGCCTTATTGCGCCGAGGAACCGGCGCTCTTGGTCATGATCGGCACGAGTGGGCTCTTGCTCGGAATCGTGATCATGTTGCCGCTCTGGCGCGCACGGCGCGGCCGGCGCCAGCAAGCAAATCAACCGCGATCAAGCGGCTATACGGAAAATGAACCGGAATTGGCAAGCGTGGGAGCTGACGTCTGAGCGGCGCGTTGTTGATCGCCGCGGTTCTACTGACGGCGCAGCCGGACGGGAGACGCCACGCGCCGCCACGCGCACCGCAAGGAATAGCCGGCGATGTGGCCGCTGAGCCGCCCGAGGCAACTCATGAGGCGGACCTGTCGATCGACGTCAATGCCCCAGCTATTCAACTACAGCACGACGTGGTGCCCAATCTCGCGCGATTGCCCGACACGGTCAGTGTCTCCAGCGGCAGTTGGTTCGACCCGGCCATCTGGCTCAACGCCGCGGTGCCGCGCGCGGGCGAGGTGGTGCAGATCGGCCGCGGCACGGTTGTGACGTACGACGGGGTCAGCAACGAGGCGATTAAGACCGTCGGCGTCTGTCCCGGCGCGCGGCTCGAATTCGCGAACGACGTCTCCACGAAGCTGGTCGTTGGCACGCTGTTGGTGTTTCAAGGGGGGCATCTGCGAATCGGAAGCCGGGAAAAACCGGTGGCCGCGGAAGCAACCGCCGAGATTGTATTTGCCGACTTGGCGCCCGACCTGGCGATCGACCCCAAGCAATACGCCACGTCGCTCTTGGGGTTCGGCAAGGTCGAAATCTGCGGCTGGCCAAAGAGCCGTACGTGGCTGCGGCTGGCCAAAGAAGTGCGGCAAGGCGATCGCGAGTTGCAGCTCGAGGAGGAAGTGACGGGCTGGCGGCCGAGCGAGACGATCATCCTGCCCGACACGCGCCAGGTGCCCCCCACCCAGATCAAGCAGTTCGAGCGCCGCTCGAAAGAAGGAACGCAGCCCGAGTGGGAGGAGCTCGTAATTGCACGCGTCGAGGGGACACGGCTGATCTTGAAGCGCCCAGCGAAATTCGACCATCGGTCGATGCAGAGCGCCGATGGGAAAGTGGTGCTCCGGCCGCATGTCGCAGTGCTCGATCGCAACGTCATCTTCCGCTCAGCCAATCCACGCGGCACGCGCGGGCATGTCCTGTTTGGCGACCGTGCTGACGTCCGCATCGGCTTCGCTCGGTTTCGAGATCTTGGGCGGACCGACGCGTTGCGGCCGCTCGATAACACGAAGGTCGATCCGCGCGGCACCGCGACGCACATCGGCACCAACCACATCGGCCGCTACGCGCTCCACATGCACCACGTAATGGGGCCGCCAAACCCTACGAACGAGGGCTATCAGTTTGAGCTGGTGGGGAACACGGTCGATCATGCGCTCAAGTGGGGATACACGGTTCACGGCAGCCATTTTGGGTTGATCCAGGACAACGTCGGCTACGCGATCCAGGGGTCGGCGTTCACCACGGAGGACGGTTCAGAGACCGCCAACGAGTTCATTCGCAACTTCGCGATGCGAACCCAAGGGACCGGCTCCGACGGCAAGAGCGGCGTGAAGCACGGCGACTTCGGCCGCGGCGGCGTGGGGTTCTGGTTTCGCCGCACCGGCAGCATAGTGCGCGACAACGTGGCGGCCAACTCGTCCTACGGCGGATACGTCGTCACCAGCTACTACCTCGACGATGTAAAAACGCCCCGTTTTCGCGGTGCGCATCCCCAGATGGCCGGTCAGGCGGTCAAGCGATCGAGCTCGCCACCCGGCGTCTTCGAGGACAACGAAGCCTACGGGCTGACGCGCTTCGGCTATTGGTCCGCATGGCCGTCGGGCATGGAGCTGGACGAGATGCGCGAGACGCTGCGGATCGGCGGTTTTCGCGCCTGGGGCATCCATCACCACGCGATCGATACTTATCACACAAATCGTGTGCTGGTCGACGGCGCGGTCATTCTCGGTGACGCGGGGGTCCTGGCGCCCGACGACCGCGAGCGTCCGACGATCGGCATGAACTTCGCCGGCTACGAAAACGACAACCTGGTGATCCGCAATTCACATGTCGAAGGGATGAAGTTCGGCATCTGCACGACCGGAAAGGACGCGGGAGGGCTGGAGCGGGGCCGGCCGATGCTCATCGAGAACGTGCGGCTACGGAACTATGTCAATATCGAGATCGGCTCGGCCGCCGGCGCTCGCGGCAAGGGGGTCGATATTCGCAACGTGCGGTTCGACCGCCTGGATGTCGCCGGGTTGGACGAGCCGCCACGGCCGTACCACATCTACATGCGCTATCGCCTGAATCAGTCACACTTGCTCGCGCCGGACATCGTACGTGTGTTCGATTACAACGGTCGCGCCGGCGAGGATTTTCGCATCTTTTATCCCGAGCAGCATGCGGACTTCGTCGTGCCCGAGTCGGGGCGGAAGCTCGTGGCGGCACCGGCTACCGGTCTGACCAATCGCCAGCTTTGGCAGCAGTACCGAGTCGCCATCGGCGGAGCGGTGGCGCCGGCCGACGCGACAGATGGAAGCAGTGGCGGCGCCTACGCGGAAATCTACGGGCTCGTTTCGCCCTTAGGCGGCGCGGCGAGTAGTTCGCAAGTCGCGGAGGAACCAGAGTCACGCGCTGGCGGGTAACAACGCATCCAATGCCACAACGCCGAAGGCATGACACATGTCAGCCCGGAGCAACGCCCTGGTGCAAATCACGACAGCATCTTGCGCGACAAGTCGACCGCTTGTTGGCGGATGCGATCAACATGGTCCATGAGAGCCTCGAGTTGCTCTTGATCCTCGCCCACTTCAAACATATGAGAGGTCAGTTTTTCGTAGGCGTCGTTCCAGTTCAGCCAAAGTCGGAGCGCCTCTTCGAAGGATGAATTGGGTGAGCCGCTTTGGCACTCCGTGGCGCTGCCGGACCATGCGGCAGCGGCACCCGAGGGCGCAGCCGCGCCACACTCACGCGAAGTCCGGCTGGCTGGGCTGGGGACGTCAGTGGTCATATTCGTCGGCTAAATGAAAGTTCGCGCATGCGGAAATAGTATCTCCGGAAGTCTAGGTCTAAGGCTCTAACAGGGCAAGCTTTGTCAGCCATGCGGCGGCGGCCCAAACGGGGCCCCTCGGGCGGCTGGACTAATCGAAGCGTGCGCGAGCGATAGCGCCCGGTTGTGCGGATTTGCGCGACGACGCGGGCGTCGAGTGGTGACAAAGCACGTGGCACGCGTACACGCGCGCGTGCCTCGAAGACCTTGACAAACGGTTGCCCGGGGCGAGTCCGAGCAATGAATCGAGACCCAAGTTGCGACACACTCCAGAACAGATTCGACAAAAGCTCCACGAGGCCGAAGGCGAGATGGCGTCGGGTTCGACGCTTGAGCAAGTTTGCGCTCGGCTGGGAATCAGCAAGGCCACGTATCACCGCTGGCGCGGCCTGCGGGATGGCAAGCCTGCGGAGGAAAACGGTCGCGCGGCGGCCCTGGAAAAGGAGAACGTGCGGCTACGAAAGATCGTCGTCGAGCTGACGCTGGTCGTGGGCATTCTCAAGGAGATTATCGAAGGGGAGTTCTAGTTCTGTTGTAAGCGCCGCGGTTCGAGGGGCAGGCAGTTTGGCGCCAAAACCAAGAAAGGCGGCTAATGATTGTCATCCGAAGCAAGCACCGACGCTGGTGGCGGCTGTGGCGTCCCATGGCGCTGTTGCGTGTCGAGTGCGCCGTATTGAGAGGCGCCGATTTGGCAGCCTCGTGGCTCGAGGGAGCCAACCTGCGCGGCGAAGAGCTGGCCGGCGCCAAGCTCGCGCGGGCCGACCTGGCCGGAGCCGACTTGTCCCATGCCAACCTCGAACAGGCCGACCTGGCCGGCGCCAATCTCGCCGACGCCGACCTGCGGGGCGCGAACCTCGACCGAGCGAATCTCGAGGGAGCCAACCTCCGGTCCGCCAACCTCGCGGGCGCGCGATTCCGCGGCGCGAACCTGAAGGAGGCCGACCTGCGCGCGGCAAACCTGCTCGGTGCTCGAATGTTGGGAGGGGCCACCGTGCAAGGCGCCGTGTACAACCGCGAGACTAAATGGACGGCGAAGTTCGATCCGCGAGAGCGCGGCGCCGTCAAACAGCACTAAGGTGACGCTAAACCCTAGACCCCTTTCCTAGTGAGTCGTTACTCAAGGGGCAACGTAGTTGTCATGCAAATGGGGCCGACACATTTGTGTCCGCGGCGACGCTAACTGGGTACACGGTCCGCCGTAAAACCTGAGCGCGAACTTGACGCGGACGGCACTACCCTTCCGTTCCTTGAGGAGTTTGCTACATGTGGTTCGTTCCACGCGCATTCGGACATAACAACGCGCCGATCGGCGAGACGGCACGGCGCCGGCAGGCCACGCATCGTCGCTCGCGGCGTCGCGGACTCGTTCGGCGCGGCTCGCTGTCGCTGGAATTCCTGGAATGCCGGTCACTCTTGGCCGCCGTGCCCGCGTTTGACCAGGTTCTTGACGACGGGCAATCACAGGCCGTGGCCGAGTCGATTCAACAAATCGCCCACATGCCGATCCACGGCGACACGGGCGAAAAGCCCCAATCGAAGGTTTGGCGCCGCGCAGACACCTGGTGGTCGGTCATTCCCAACGACAGTGGCACGTGGCTCTGGCGGCTGGATGACCTGGCCTGGACACCCGTTCTCAAGCTCACCAACGACAAAGGCGTACGCGCCGATGTGAAGTCGATCGGCAATCTCGCCTACGTGCTCCTCTTTCACGCGGGCTCCACGCAATTGGCCACGGTGCAGTACGTGCCCGGGGCGCCGGGGACATACCAGTTCGCGCCCGGCAGCCCCGCGCCGACGAACGTGCCGCTGACGAGCGCCGTCGAAATGGCCACCATCGACATCGACTCGACTGGCCGCATGTGGCTGGCAAGCGACTTGGGAAGCAACATCGAGGTCCGCTACAGCGACGGTCCCTACGCGACTTGGAGTTCGCCGATCAACCTCGCGTCGAACGTCGATGAGGATGATATCTCAGTCGTCACCGCCTTCCCCGACGGCAAAATCGGCGTCCTCTGGTCCAACCAGAACACCGATCGCTTTTATTTCCGGTACCACGTCGACGGCGCGTCGCCCTCGAGCTGGTCCACGGCGGAAGTGGCCGCCTCGCAAGGCGCAGGTACCGATATGGCCGATGACCACGTCAACGTGGCGGTCGCCGCCGACGGCACGCTCTACGCCGCGATCAAGACCAGCTACTCGGGCAGCCTGCCGACCTTGGGCCTGATGGTGCGGCATCCCAACGGCTCGTGGGATCCGCTCCATGGTATCTCGACGGGTGGCACGCGGCCGATCGTCATGCTCAACGAAGTCGAGAACACGCTGATCGTGGCCTACACGGCGACCGGCATCTCGTACCGTGAGTCGTCGATGTCGTCGATCTCGTTCGGGCCAGAGCTGGTCATGATACCCGGCGGTTCGCTCAACAACGCCTCGAGCACGAAGCAGAATTTCACCGACGAGCTGGTTGTGATCGCGTCCGAGGGCAGCACCGTCTACGGAGCCTTGATCACAACCACCACGCCGCCGAATCAGGCCCCGGTGGTCAATGCCGGCTCCGACCGTACCGAGCTGCATTTGCCGGACATCGCGCTGGACGGCACGGTCGGCGACGACGGTCCCATGGCCGCGCTCGACACAATGTGGACCAAAGTGAGTGGCCCCGGCACGGCCACGTTCGCCAATGCGTCGTCCGTTGACACGACGGTCACGTTTAGTGCGCCGGGTACCTATGTCCTGGGCTTGTGGGCCGACGACGGCGAGGCCGTCGGCTACGACGAGCTGCAGCTTACGGTGGCCGACATCGGCTCACTGCAGTCGATCGCGTTCCAGGACGGCACGTCGCCCATGTCGAGCTACGCCGGCACGCGCGACGCTCGCATGGTAAGCGGCAATCCGACCAACAAGTACGGCAACAACTCGAAGCTGGAAATCGACGGTTCGCCAAGTGTTTCGACCGTGTTGCAATGGGACCTGAGTCTCGTGCCCCCGGGAACATCGGTAGCCATGGCGTCGATGACGTTTCAGGTGACGGGGAGCACGAGCAGCAATTACAACGCCTTTGGTCTGAAGCGTTCGTGGACCGAAGGGGACGTCACGTGGAATTCCGCAGCGGCGGGCGTCAACTGGGAGGTGCCGGGAGCGCTTGGTACGACGGATCGAGACTCGATCGTTCTTGGATCAATCGGACCGGCCACGTCGGGTCCAGCCACGGTCCAGCTTAACGCGGCCGGTGTGGCGCTCGTGCAATCGTGGATCAACAATCCGTCGACCAATTTTGGAATGGTGTTTAGCGGTACGGCGGCAAATACCGACAACGTGGAAATCTCGTCGAGCGAGATTTCGACTCTTTCCAGTCGGCCCAAACTGACGCTGTTTTTCACCCCCGGCGGAGGCGGACCGACAAATCAGGCCCCCAGCGTCTCGGCTGGGCCCGATCGGAACGTGACGCTTCCGGCCGCGGCCTCGCTCGACGGAACCGTGAGCGACGACGGACTTCCCAATCCGCCGGCCGGTGTTACCACCACTTGGAGCAAGTTCAGCGGCCCGGGTACGGTCACCTTCGGCAATAGCGCCGCGGTCGACACGACGGCCACCTTCAGCGCCGCCGGATCATACATCCTGCGATTGACGGCCAATGACGGGAGCCTTTCGGGATGGGATGACATGACGGTCGTTGTGGCGCCTGCGCCGGCGGGCAACCAGGCTCCCACCGTTAACGCCGGCACGGACCAGGGCGTGCTGATGTCGTCGGCCGCCTCGCTCGACGGCACGGTGAACGACGACGGCCTGCCAAACCCGCCGGCGAGCGTGGTGACAGGCTGGACCAAGTTCAGCGGTCCCGGCGCCGTGACGTTTGCCAATTCCGCCGCTGTCGATACCACCGCGACCTTCAACGCCGCTGGCACGTATGTATTGCGCTTGACGGCCAATGACGGCCAAATGTCCACGAGCGACGACGTGACGATCACGGTCAGCGAGGCGACGAGCGGCAACACGGTGGTGTTTCAGGACGGCGTCTGGCCCAGCGGCACATATAGCGGAACGCGCGATGCCTACATCCGCAGCGACAAGCCGACCAACCAACACGGCACCACCAACACGCTCGAAACCAACGGCGACCCCTTGCGGAGCATGCTGTTGGCCTGGGATACAAGCAGCATCCCCGCGGGAAGTTCCGTTCAATCGGTCTCCCTCACGTTCAACGTTGTCAATGGCACCGCAAGCGTATACGAACTGTATGAACTGAAGCGGGCGTGGGTGGAGACCGGAGTGACTTGGAATGTGGCGAGCGGGACCAACTGGGCTGTGGCCGGGGCACTGGGACCGACGGATCGCGGATCAACCCTACTGGGCACCATTTCCACCAGCCTGACCGGGCTGGCCACCGTTCAGCTCAACGCGGCCGGCGTGGCCGTCGTGCAATCCTGGATCAATAGTCCGACAAGCAATTTCGGCATTGTGATGGCTGGCGATCCGGTTGACACCGATTCGCTGCAAATCAGCTCGCGTGAAGCGTCGTCTGCGGCAAACCGGCCGAAGCTGACCGTGATCTACTCCGGCGGATCAGGCCCCACGAATCAGGCGCCAAGCGTATCGGCTGGGCCCGACCGCACTGTGACGCTGCCAGGTGTGGCCTCGCTCGACGGCACGGTGACCGACGACGCGCTCCCCAATCCGCCCGCCGGTGTAACCACGACCTGGACGAAGTTTAGTGGTCCCGGCACCGTAACCTTCGGCAACGCCAGCGCCGTAGATACAACGGCGTCATTTAGCGTCGCGGGAACGTACGTGCTGTGGCTAACGGCCAACGATGGCAGCCTATCAACCACCGACGACGTGACGGTCGTCGTCGCCGCAGCGCCCCCTGGAAATCAGGCCCCCTCGGTCAACGCCGGCGCGGACCAAGGTGTGCTGATTGCGTCCGCGGCATCGCTCGATGGCACCGTCAGCGACGACGGGCTGCCGAGTCCGCCCGCCGTGACGACCACTTGGTCGAAGTTCAGCGGCCCGAGCACCGTGACATTCGCCAATTCCACGGCCGTGGACACCACGGCGACATTTGGCGCGACTGGCACATACGTCTTGCGGTTGACGGCCAACGATAGCCAGCTTTCGACAAGCGACGACGTCACCATTACGGTCTCCGACGCTTCCGGCAATACGACGGCGGTCTTCCAAGACGGGGTTTCTGCGGGAGGGACGTACACGGGCACCATCGACTCCTACATCCGCAGTGACAAGCCCACCAATCAGAACGGTATCAATTACAAACTAGAGGCCAACGGTGATCCGCTTCGGAGCATGTTGATAGCTTGGGACACGAGCACGATCCCGGCGGGAAGTTTTGTGCAATCGGCCTCCATTACACTGAATGTCACCAACACTTCGTCCAGCACCTACGAGCTCTACGAGCTCAAACGCGCATGGGCCGAGGCACAAGCGTCCTGGAACAGCGCCACCACGAGCACACCATGGGAAGTGCCGGGCGCGCTGGGCACCGCGGACCGTGGCGCTTCGATCTTGGCGACGGTCGCGGCGCCCACGACTGGCCTCGTCACGATTCCATTGAACGGCGCGGGCGTGGCTTTAGTGCAATACTGGATCGACCACCCCCAAAGCAACTTCGGAATTGTCATTTCCGGTGATGCGAGCGACACGGACTCGCTGCAAGTCGATTCGAGCGAGGCCACGACGGCCGCCAACCGACCGAAACTCACCGTGATCTACTCAACGGGTTCCTCGAGCTTGATTTCGGACGAACCGAGCGGTGGCAGCAGCCAAGCAGCGGCGATGGCGCCACAGGCGGCATCGGCCGTGAACACAGTTGAACTCGTGCTTGGTGACTCGCCCCAGAGCTTGGTTCAAGCACCGGCTCCGAGCATCGGAATGGTCGCGCCCCCGCTCGCGGCCGGAGTGCCCAACAATGTCAATGTGACAACCACGACCATCGTGACGGCGAGCAGCGCCAACGATCTGTCCTCCACGGTGGACTTGTCCATAGCCACAACCATACAAGAACCGAAAAAAACCGATTACGTGGCTGCCGTCGATTCGGTCCTTGAAGACGAAACGTGGTGGAAGCTCCTGTAGCGCCGCGGCCTCCAGAGGGCCTCTGGGTTTATCCCGGAAGTCCATCATCATGACGCGCCGCGATTCCGTCTAGCCCAGCGACCGGCCTAGTCGCTAGAATTGTCGGCCGCACGCGGACGACACATGCGCGGTGCGGCGCATCTCATCGAAGGGCGGCATGGACGCCATCCGGCCGGTATCGTTTGGGCTCCTGATACTGGCCGCTGGCGCCCTGTTTTCGCGCCTGGCGACCGTGGCCGTGCTGGCACCTCCTAGCCAGCCGGAATTTGCCTACGAACACGGTGAAATCGCGCGGAACATCGTCGCCGGCCGCGGTTTTTCGGCACGGTTCCTGGGGTGCGAAGGGCCGACCTCTCAGCAGGCGCCCTTTTATCCGCTGGCGTTGGCCGGCGCATTCTGGCTTTTCGGCGGTGACACAGCGCCGTCGATTCTGACTTTCCAGCTAGCGCAGTGCGTCGCCGGCACGGCGCTGGTGCTGGCGACGGCGTGGGTCGCGTGGCTGCTCGTGCCGGGGCGCCCCGCTGTCGGCTGGCTGGCCGGCGCGATCGCGGCGGTCTTTCCTGCCCACCTGTATATGGTCACGCATATTCAGGTAGCCGTTTGGGCGGCACTCGCGCTGACGTTGCTCATGGGTGTTTCCTTGTCGCTTCCGGCCCGCGTGCCGTGGACGGCGGCGATTCTATCCGGCACGCTGGGCGGATTGCTGTTGCTGATCGATCCGATTCTCGCGCTAGCATTGCCGCCGGTGGCCTGGGCGTACTTTCAAGCCGACCGCCCAGCGACTCAATCTCCGCGACGAAAAATAGTTCGACGAATGGGCCGCCTGGCGGTGATGGCCGCCATTACGATCGTGCTGTTAGCTCCCTGGATATGGCGCAATCGGCGCGTCCACGGGGAATTTGTATTCGTCAAATCGACCTTCGGCTATGCCTTCTGGCAGGGGAACAATCCGCAAAGCCTGGGGACCGACAAACTGCCAAAACGCTCGGTCGAGGCGATCCGCACTCGCCACGACGGCTCGCTGCGACGCGCCAATCAGGCACTGTGGGAGGCGAGGCATGAGACGCTGTACATCGACGACGTGCTCTTGAAACCCAGCGGATATCGAGAATTCGCTGGTCTGTCGGAGCCGGCTCGGTCACGCCTGCTCGGACGTCGCGCTTGGAACTATGTTTGCGAACATCCGCGCGCGTACCTCGAGCGATGTGCCAGGCGGCTGCGATACTTTCTCTTGTTCGACGAAACGAATCCCAAGGCGGCGAGTCGCATCTATCGCGCCACCACGGTCGGTTGGCTGGCGTTTACGGCAATCGGTCTGTGGAGCTGGCGGCGACGTTGGCGCGTGGCTGCCGCCCCGTTGGCGATCTTCGCCCTGGTGACCGCCTTCCATACGCTGGTCATCACCTCGGCGCGATTCCGCATTCCGATCGAACCCCTTTCGCTGACGTGGACGGCACAAGGCCTGCTGACGTTGGTCGATTGGCGTTGGTCGAACATCGTCTCGATCCCATGGCGCCGAGAACGGACGACGGTGATTAGAACCGATACGTCCACGTCGACTGCGAATACTTCTCCCGCGCCAACTCGGCAGCGCGCTGGCGCGGCCAGTCGACGCACGGTCGCGCGTCCGGCCACGCCGAGCGCAAAGCTTGACGCAACGTGGAGCCATCGCGATTCACATTCGTGACGAACGACGCGTGCGATCGGCTGGCACGATACGCGGGCTGCCGCGGCGGAGTGGCGAGGCAGTGTTCGATCAGCGCAAGCGGAAAATCGTAGAGCAACGTGCCGTGGTAAAGAAAGCAGTCTCGCTTGCACCGCATGCTGTTGCCGGAGAATTTTCGATTCAAGACGGCCAGGTCACTGGTGCCGCGCATCGCCGCGCCCGTTAGCCAAGGGGCCAAGGCGTCGGCAACGGTAGCGAGCACGTAACGATGCGCCGCGTCGATGGCGCGCAGATGCGGCCGCAGGCGGTAGTTCAGCACGAGCGAGTACATCAGGCATCCGGGGCCGATCACCACGGCCGCTCCGCCGCTGTCGCGCCGCAGGATGCGAATGCCGCGCTCTTGACACTCCGTCTCGCGTACTTCTTGCGCCACGCGCGAAGAGCGGCCCACGACGACTGCCACGTCGCGCGACTCCCACAATCGTAGCCACTCTCGCGGCTCGTGGGCGGCCTCTGCATCAAGCAGGAGCGCCTCATCGAGCGCCAAGTCGTCGGCCGTGCTCTCGCAGGACCATTCCAGGAATTGCATGGCAGTGGTCAGTTGTCAGTAATCAGTCGTCAGTTGACAGTCGTCAGTTTCCTTTCACTGGCAACTGTTGACCGAAAACTAATTCCTTAGTCTTCGGATCAAATCAAGGCAGTGAGCATTTTCTTGACCTCGCAGACTTGGTTGTGCAATCGCAAGTGCGAATCGTCCGACAAGAGGTCGAGATCCTTACCTAAGAGCAGATGGTATTCCAACTCGCTAGCTGATCCCATGGCAATTTCCAGGTAGCGACGAAGCTCATTGCCACCGCTCCGACCGCAGCCTTCGGCGATGATCGCAGCGATCGAAGCAGCAGCGCGGCGAAGTTGACGTGTCAGTCCATACTGTTCTTCGCGCGGAAACGAGCGCGTTGCACGATAAACTTCCAAGCATAGCTCGTGTGACTTGACCCAGACTTTGAGATCGCGAAAGGCTTGCATGGGAGTTATCAATTGTCAGTTATCAGTTGTCGGCGGTCAGTGAGCAGTTATAGACGTCGTAAGAACCTGGGTAGCCGTCAGGCATCCATCAGCGGCCGCTGACCACTGATAACTGACGACGGATTACTGACCACCACCTTGACCCATCCGGCCGCACGTCTACACTTTAGCAGCACCGCTCCGGTCATCGAGCGCTTCGAATGTCTGCGCAGGTCGACGAACGCAAGCCACTCTCGCCCGACGATGTGCTGCCGCCGGTCGAGCCCCCCAGCGCTGGCTTTATTGTGCAGTTGTTTATCGTGCCGGCGGTGATGGTGTCGATCATCGTGGCGGTGTGGCTGGCGTTCAATTGGCTGGCCCGCGCCAGCGAAGACCCCCACGCGTATATTCGCCAGCTTCAGCGTGACAATAACCTCCGCTGGCAAGTGGCCGTGAACCTGGCCAACGCCTTGCGGAATCCGCGCAATGACTCGCTACGCGAAGACCGCGAATTCGCCAAGGAGCTGGCCGCGATGCTCGAGGGGGAGCTCGCCTCGGGACGCCAAAGCGACGAGGACGTCAAGCTTCGGCTGTATCTCTGCAAGGTCTTGGGCGAATTTTCCATCGCCGATGGCTTACCGACGCTATTGAAAGTGGCCGCGACCGAGCGCAGCGAGCAGGAGGTCGAGGTCCGCTGGGCGGCGCTCGGGGCGATCGCGCTGTTGGCGGACAACATGAAGGCCAAAGGACAGCTCGCGCACGCTGATCTGCACGCAGTGCTCATGCAAGCCGCCGGCGACGAGAAGGCGATCATTCGCTCGGCGGCGGCCTTTGCGCTGGGCGTGATGGGCGACGAGCCGTCGCTCGCGCGGCTCGAAGTCATGTTGGCCGATGCGCACCCCGACGTCCGCTACAACGCCGCCACGGGCCTGGCGCGGCACGGAAAGGCGGTCTGCGCCGACGTGCTGGCCGAAATGCTCGACCCGCTGGAGATGGCCGGGGTGGAGGCAGAAGGGCGCGAGGGCTCGCGCGAGTTCAAACGCGCGCTGATCCAGGTGAATGCCTTGCGTGCCGTGGGGCAATTGACCGCCGCCAACGCCGACCTCGAGGTCGATCCGCTACGCGAAGCAATCCGCAAGCTGCTCGCGGCCTCGCCCAACCTCGAAATCCAAGTTCGAGCCAAGGAGGTATTGCACCAGATTTCGCAAACACGCTAGCGCCACGATCGACTTCGCGAGCACGGAGGTCGCCGGAGCGAAACGGTCGCCGCGGCTCTGCGATCGTTCGAGGATATCATTACTCAATTCAAGCCTTGAAGGAGCTTCACCATGGCTGCCACGACCCAAGAAGTCATTCAAATGTTGACCACCTCCTACTGCATGGAAGTGGAAACCGTGACGAACTATCTGGCCAACAGCATCAACCTGGATGGCGTCCGCGCCGAGGAGATCAAAAAATCGCTCGCCGCCGACGTGACCTCCGAGATCACACACGCCCAGCAGCTTGGCCACCGCATCAAGCAGCTTGGGGCTCTGGTGCCGGGCTCGCTGGCGCTGAAGCTGAGCCAAAAGAGCCTGCAACCCTCGTCCAACACCACTGACGTGGTGAGCGTGATCCGCGCGGTGATCGAGGCCGAGGAGGCCGCGTGTGCTCAGTACAAGAAAATCATCCGCGCCACCGAGGGCGAAGACTACGTCACGCAAGACCTCTGCATCCGCCTGCTAACCGACGAGGAAGAGCACTTGGAGCTGTTCAAGGGCTTTTTGAAGGAGTACACCCAATCGTAAGGGGGGTGTTGCGGCTTCGTGGTTGCGGTTTGGCACGATGTCGCGCCAACACGACGTGGGCAGTTGTCGGCAGGCATCATCGAAATCTTCAAAGTTTTTTTCAACGCTTAAAGTGCTTTACGATAAGGCTTTACGTTAAATTCTGCATTTTTTGGCCAATTTGGCGGTTTGCAGATGCGTAATTAGTCGGCCAGACTCATTTTAAGGAAAGGGCGCTCGCATTATCCGCTGCGGCTTGCTTTGCGTTCGACATGGGGTGCGGCGCGGTCGCAATTCAGTTCGGAATCCTCGCTTACGGTGCTCGACGATGATGAAACACACGATGTGCCAGCCACCGTTGCTGTTACTGGTTTTTCTGACCTTCGCGGACACAGCGAGGGCCGAGGCCATGAGCTGTGGATCGTGCCGGCCGTGGCAGACGTATCGGCTGGTATACGACACGGTGTTTGAGGAACAGGCTGTCGCCGCATTCCGAATCGAATTCGAGACGGTTTTCGAAGAGCGGCAGATCACCACCTTCCGGCCGGTGTGGGAAACGGAGATGCGCGAGCGCCGGTACACCGTCGCACGCCCGGTGACCGAGACCTCCGAACGAGAGCAACGCTACACCGTCGAGCGTCCGGTATGGGAGACCGAGATGCGCGATTTCAGCTTCAACCGTGTCCGCGACGTCTTCGAAACTGCCGAGCGTGAAGAGCGGTTCCAGGTCATGCGGCCCGTTTGGGAAACGCACGAGCGCGAGGAACGATTCACGGTCCGCAGGGCAGTGCTCGAAACCGTTGAGCGCGAGGAATTGCACACCGTGATGGACCCGGTGACGACCATGCAAACGCAACTTGTGGACCAGGGTGGGTTTGTCAATCAGCAGGTGATTATTCCGGGCCGAATCCGGTTCCGCCTCGGCTGGCAGCCGGCCGGGGTCGTCGTGGATCCCGCAACGGGGGCCACGGCATGGCAGCGCGGCGGTTTAGGATGGATTCCCTGGCAGCGCCCGAGCACGGTCGCCGTGCAAAGCTTCTACCAGCCGAACATCGTGGCGCAGCAGGTGGCGCAAACCACCTTCGTCCCGCGAACCGAGGTCCGCCGCGTCCCGGTCCAGGTGCAGCGCTTTGTCGATGAAGAAGTCGTGCGCCGCGTGCCCGTGCAGGTGTGCCGAATGGTGGCCGAGGAGCAGGTGCGCAGAGTGCCCATCACCGTGCACCGCCAGGTGGTGGAGCGTGTGGAGAACATCGTGCCGGTGCAGGTCTGCCGGATGGTTCAGGAGGAAGTCGTCCGCATGGTTCCGGTCACCACGTTTCGCACTGTCTTCGAGGAGCGTGTCGAGCAGGTGCCGGTTCGCGTCTGTCGTCAGGCCGCATTTCAGGAGACGATTCGCGTGCCGCGCGTGGTTGAGCGGCGAGTGCCCGTGACGCTGACTCGGCGCGTGCCGCGATCGGTTGTCTACCGCGTGCCGCTCGACTCCTATTTCGAGGATTCTTACGACGGAACCTGGGTCGCGCCGGCAACCCCAACGCCAGCGGTGCCGAAGAGCCGATCGAAGGTGGCGCCGAGCGAACCCACGCCCGCGGAGAAGCCGGCAGAAGCAAAGCCGAGCCTCGAGCCGCAGCAAAAAGTTCCCGATGCGCCCGAAGGCACGGAAGGAAAGAGCGAATCGGAACCGGCCCCCCATGAAGATGTGACCGAGTCGTCGGAAGCGCCAACCGCGTAACGCTGAGGTGCATGACTCGTCAGATTCGGCCGCATTGCCTGGGGATGGCCAGCAATTGCGTGCGCCCGCGGGTATACTGCATTCACGGTCGAACCACTTTGCGATCCGGATCGGTTGCGGTGCGCTGTGCGTGCGATTCTTGTAGGCTGTGGTTTAGCGCTATTCAGCGTCGTAGTGGCGTCGGCGACTGAGCTCCGCGACGCCGATCCGCGCTTGGGTCGGCGAATCGAAGACTTCGCGCTCCGCGACTACCGCGGCGCCGAGCGCGCTCTTTCCGATTGGTCAAAAAGCCGGCTGATGGTGGTGGCGTTCGTCGGCACCGAGTGCCCGCTCGCCAGGCTCTACGTGCCACGTTTGGCGCAATTGTCGGCCGAATTCGCACCGCGCGGCGTGGCCTTCGTGGGGATCGACGCCAACCGGCAAGACTCGAACACCGAACTGCTGCACTTTGCACGCGTGCACGGCGTTCCGTTTCCAATCCTCAAGGATCTCAGCAGCGTCGTGGTCGATCGGTTTGGTGCCGAACGCACTCCCGAGGTCTTCCTGCTGGACGCCGAGCGCGTCATTCGCTACGTGGGCCGGATCGACGATCAGTACGGCGTCGGTTACCAGCGTGCGCGGCCCGAACGACGAGACCTGGCCGAGGCGATTCGCGAACTGCTTGCCGACAAGCGGGTGAGTCGGCCGGTTACGGAGGTGGCCGGCTGTCGCATTGGCCGCGCTCGGCCGGCCAATCCGGCCAGCGAGGTCACGTGGTCGAAGCAGATCGTGCGGATCGTCCAGGAGCATTGCCAGGCGTGTCATCGGCCAGGGCAGATCGCGCCTTTTCCACTCTTGATCTACGAGGAAGCGGCCGGCTGGAGCGAGATGATCGGCGAAGTGGTCACGCAGGAGCGCATGCCGCCCTGGCATGCCGATCCACGCTATGGCCACTTCAAGAATGACGCGCGCCTGACCGCCAAGGAGAAGGAGCTGATCGCCCAGTGGGTGCGCGACGGAGCGCCCGAGGGAGACGCAGACGACTTGCCGCCGCCGCGCCGGTTCGCCGAAGGCTGGCAAATCCCCAAGCCAGATCAGATCGTCTACATGACGGAAGAGCCCTTCGCCGTGCCGGCCGAGGGCGTGGTGGAATACCAGTGGTTCGAGGCCGACCCGCACTTCAAGGAAGACAAGTGGATCAAGGCCGTGGAGTGCCGCCCCGGCAATCGCGCCGTCGTGCACCACGTGACGGTGTATTTCAAACCACCCTGGCAGGGGTGGAATCTGAGACTCAACAACCGCATCAACCTCTTTGGCGGGTTCGCACCGGGCAAACAGCCGATCGTCATGCAGAACTGGGACGGCACGGCGCGATACGTGCCGGCCGGCTCGACGCTGATGTTCGAGATGCACTACACTCCCAACGGCACCCCTCAGACCGACCGCAGCTCGGTGGCGTTTTTGTTTGCCGACCCGCGCGAAGTCCGCCGGCAGTTGTCAATCGTCATGGTCGCCAACGACCGGTTCGAAATCCCGCCGCACGCCGACCGCCACCGCGTCAATGCATCCTACACGTTCGATGAGGATTCACTCCTGTATTCGATGAGCCCGCACATGCACCTGCGCGGCAAGCATTTTCGCTTTGAGGCGACGTATCCCAACGGCCGTCGCGAGGTCTTGCTTGATGTACCGCGGTTCGATTTCAACTGGCAGTTCGACTACATGCTCGAGCGGCCGAAGCACGTCGCCAAGGGGACGCGGATCGACTGCATTGCGCACTTCGACAACTCGGCGGCGAACCTGGCCAACCCCGACCCCAGCGCCACCGTCCACTGGGGAGATCAGACCTGGGACGAGATGATGATTGGCACCATCGCCATCACGCCGGCCGGCCAGGACATCAAGGCAGGCCGCGGCAAACCGGTCGTGGTGGGCGGCGCCCTGCCCTCTGGCCGCCTGGCGAAGTGGGCGATTTTGGGAGCGGGCGCGACCGGGCTGGTGGCGATCACAGTCGCGATCCGCCGGCGCCTCCAACGTCGCGAGCGTTGGCCAATGGGATAATGGCACGCAAAGCCGTTCGTACGCCCGCGCCGATTCATCTCCTATTGGCGCGTTTTGACCCAGAGAGGCGTTGCTTGACTCGACCCCGAAATGGCGCCAATACGATTGAAACAATTCACATGTCGTCGCTTCATTGGCTGGTGCTGTCGACGCTCGTTGTTGGCATGCTAACCGGCTGTGCGAATGAGCGGATTCCTGACGATCCGGCCGCTGGCTCGCAAGAGATGGCGGAGGAACACCAAACAAGCACAACAGCGGCGGACGCCTTCACGCACGTGGTGACGAGCGAGACCCCCTATTACCTGGATGGCCCACAGCAGGGGCGGCCGCCCGATGGGACGCTGGCCACCGGGACCAAGGTCAAACTACTCGAAGAGGCCGGCAGCTACGTCCGCGTGGAGACTGAAACGGGCGTGACAGCCTTCGTCGCCGCCGATGCAATTCAGTCGATCGCCAGAGGCAAAGACGACCGATGAGGCAAAGGTTGCGGACGTTTTTTGCCCCTCAAAATCTGGTTTTCCGTGAATCGAATTGTAGCGCGGGACCGAATCTAACCGTTGAAGGGGTTGCATGCCGCGCGAGCCATGCGCCTCGACACTCGGATTCGGCGAGGGATTGTGATGCGAGGCACGCGAGGACGCATTAGCGGCTGGCGATGCGCCTGGCCGGCGATATTCTGCCTGCTCGGAAACTGGAGCGTGGGGCTGGCGCAGAGCACGACGAGCCGCGTCTTTGACGAGAGCCTGCGCCGACCAGAGTCCTCGGCGCCGCTATTCGATCTTCGCCGCGCCATCGTGCGCGCGCAGGACGAAGACGAGCCCATCAGGACCGACCGGCCTGATTTTACTGAGACCAGCTCCACGGTCGGCCGAGGGGTCGTGCAGATCGAGGGCGGCTACACGTTCATCTACGACGATGCGCCCGACGGGACCGTGACCAAGGCGCATAGCGCGCCGGAGACGCTCTTTCGCATCGGGCTCTGCGAGTGGCTCGAGATGCGCATCGCCTGGAATTACGCCTGGGAGCGCGTCGACGACGGCGCCACGATCACCGACGACGACGGCGCCGAGGACCTGTACTTCGGCGCCAAGATCGAGCTGGCCGAACAAGAACGGCTGCTGCCCGAGCTGGCGATCATCCTGCAAGGCACGGCGCCGACAGGGGCGAAGGCGTTTTCCAGCGCACATACCGAGTATGGACTGAACCTGGTCTACAGCTGGGATCTGCCCAACGAGTGGAGCATCGCCGGCTCGACCGGATTCGATTCGTCGACAGAACATGCTGGCGGCGTGCTCTTGTTTCCCGCGGTTGTCCCCGGCGCGGCCACCGACCGGCACTTCGTCTACCATCAGTCGATTTCGCTGGGAGTTCCATTGACGGACAAGCTCTCGATGTACATCGAGTATTTTGGCCTGTACACCTACGGGCGAGATTCTGATTTTCCGGAGAATTACACGGACGGTGGATTCACCTACCTGGTGACCAACAACTTTCAGCTTGACGTGCGCGCCGGAGTAGGGCTGAACGAGAACGCGAACGATTTCTTCACCGGCGCCGGCGCCGGGGTGCGGTTCTGACCGCCGCGCGCAAATTCAACGGGTCTGGTGCATGGCGTTCACTCACGACGGGCGGTAATTGCTCACCGAGCCGGTATGGCGCGGCGCTATTGGACGATCATCTGCCCGTTCATGACCATCCAATGGCCGGGGAAGGTGCAGAGGTAAGGGTATCGGCCGGCCGTGGATGGCGCCTCGAAGTACACGGTAAACTCGTGGCCCGCCGGGACGATGTCGGTGTACGCCAGGACGTCGTCGGTCTGTGGCACGTAATGGCGCAACGCCGCCTCGGGATCGGCGACGAGGCGGTTCACAAGGTCGCCGACTCGCTCGAGGGCGCCGGGCCGCACCAGCACCCAGTTGTGCGGCACGGCGTCGGGATTCATGAACGTTAGCTTCACCGCCTCGCCCGCTCGGACCGTGAATTGCCGCGTGGTGTAGCTGAGGTTCTTGCCAGCCTCGATTTTGATCGAGCGCGCACCTTTGATCTGTTCGCGCCAGGGATTCGGCGGTGGAGGATGGGCGAGCATCGCCATGTCCGCCAAGAGCGGATGTGCCGCGATCGTCTTCTCCAGCGGCCGGTAGTCGGGGAACTCGGTGAACGGCTGATCCAGCGCGTGGACCGTGGCAAAGAGGTCTTGCGGCGGACCGCCATCGACTTGCAAGCGCAAGTGAAGCTGGTTCACAGGCTGCAGGTCCGGGATTTCGAGAAAGACACCATGGCCGTCGTGCAGCACATGCGCTGCCGTGATGGCAAGCCGGTCGTGTCCTAGCGCGCCGGGATGCGACGGGGCGTACTCGGCCGAGCCATAGGCGGCACTGTAACGGTAGTTCCACGCTTGCGCGAAATGCCGCTCGGGCCGGCTGGCCACGGTCGGATCGATGGTCGACGAGAACTCGACGCGAACGCCGTTCTGGTGTACGTGAAAGTTCACCGGTAGCTGCACGCGGCCGCCCGTGTAGCGGACGCGCTCGAACGATCCGTCCGCGTGCGTGTACGTTCCCCAGCCCGCCATACCGGTCACGTATAGCTGCCCGTCGAGCGGATGGAACCGCCCACGATGTGGACCGGCCGAGAAATCACCAGCAAGCGGTACGACGGCGCCCTGTTCCTGACCGGCGACCTCATCGCGAAATACCAGGAAGTATGTGCCAGCACCGTAAGAGAAGTGAAGCAGTTGACCGGCGAGCGGTCCCCAATTCTGGCTGTTGACGCAGGTCTGGCCACCCGCCGAGTTGTCCAAGCCACGCGGCAAGTACACAAGCGGCAATTGTGGCGGCTGATTCTGCCTTGGCCCACCGTAGCCGAAGTGCAAGGGCTGCGGTTCGGACGCATTAACCGCGCCTTGTGCCACTGCTGCGAGGGGGGCCACAGTTGCGAGGGGTGCCACGGCTGGCTCGTCCAGCAGTGCTCTGGCGCGAGGCGGAACCAGGCAAATCATGGACGTGGCGGTCCATTCTCCCTCCGAGCACGGAACGGTGATCGAGCCATCCGGCAGCAAGCACAGCCCGTCAGGATTGCGAAAGCCCGTGGCAAGCACTTCGGCGCAAGTGCCGTCGCGCGAAATGCGCAGCAGCCCCTGATTGCCCGAGGCGGTGTAATAATTCCCCTCGTCGTCGCGCTCCAACGCGCAGACGAAATCGTGCCCCGCCGGCGAGGTTTCGTACGCTTGGCTAAAGCATTCGTAGAAATCGGCCTCGTCATCGCCGTTCAGATCGTACAGGCGCGTAATTTGGTCTCGGCCGAGCACGTGGACTTTGCCTTCGACCAGCAGAAGGCCCAGCGGGTGATGTAATCCCGATGCAAATCGCTTCCAGCGCACCCGTTCCAGCCGTTCATCGAGCCCCGTCACATGCCACACGTCTCCCTGCATCGTACAGAGCATTGCCGAACCATCGGACAGAAAATCGTGGCCGCCGAAAAACAAGAGCGCGTTCCACGGGTTCTCGAATGGCGGATGAATCGTGTCGATTGCATATGGAGCACCACTCCCTAGCGTGCCGCGCGTTTCCAGCACGTCGGGCCACTGTGCCGGCCCGCCGTGCGTGAGATCGGCGAGCGGATGCTCGTCGGCCGGCGCGACGATGCGCACGAACCTGCCGTCAACGAAATCCGGCGCATCGAAATACCTCTGGCCGTTCACGTTATAGGCAAAGATGACGCGACGGCCGTGGCGGTAGTAGCCAAGATACTGGGCCGTCCCCTCCGGCCGCGGCGGAAGTTCGAAATCGACCAGACGGCCATCGATCGCCAGCCCATCGAGAAAACCATGCCGCACGTCCGAGAATTTGACGAATTCCCCCTGCCATGCCGCCTCGCAGGTGAGCGAATCGAGATTAAAACAGGCGGCCAGCTCGCCGTGATCTCCCAGCCGCACACACACGCCGCGTGGCACGACCTTCTCGCCCGTGCGAAACACGCCGCACATCAGGCTGCCCAGTTGCATGCGGTTCCAGCGACCGTCGCGCCACGTATCCTCGTTCTGGTTGCCCCAGTGCCCGTGGCGCGCGCCGTCGAGACCGGGGAACTGCGGCAAGAGCGCCGGTCGCGATGTCAAGTCGCGAAAGTAATCCGCCTCCTTGGCGTAGAAATCGTACAGGCGGTCGCGGTTGACCGGATGAGCCGCGAATCGCCAATTGGCCGGCACAATCGGGCCGCTTTCGTACTCGAAATCCACCGGCTGGTGCGCATGCTCAAGCAGCTTCTCACTCGCCGTAGCGTGGGCATGCCCCAGGTCGAGGAGGAATCGCACCAGATCGCGGCGCTCCACGGCCGACATGGACGCCATGAGCCCCTCGGGCATAAGCGTGCCGAGCTCTTGGCGCTCGGCGATGGCCTCTTTAATCAGCGAGAGCGGCTCGCCCGTGGCGGTCTCACGCAGGACGAGCCGCTCGGCATCCTCGGACAAGATGTAACCCTGGTGCACAGTGCCCGCCTCGGTGGCCAATGCCCAGGCGATGTATTCAGGTTTCACCTTTCGCTTTGGCCAGAGAAGAGACTCGGCGATCTCCTCGTGCGTAAGTGTCGCGCCCACGCGCGTGAGCTCTGGGCCGATCGTGCCGCCCTGACTGCCAACGCGGTGGCATGACACGCACGCAAATCTAGGCGACGCGAAGACCGCCGCTCCGCGAGCCGCATCGCCGTGAGTTTTCGCCGCCGTGATAAGCTCGCTCGCCGCCGCGCGTTGGTCCTGATTGGAAACACTGCTCGACGACCCGGCGTGCGAATTCGATTGTGTTTCGGACTTTGCCTCGAACTCGTAGGTCCGCATCTTCGGTCGCGCGCCGGCAGGCTGGCCGTCGAGCTGCTTGACGAGCCAGTCGAGTCCGGCGAGGTTGTCGACCAGCCGCGCCTCGGCGTCCAGATCGGTGTGATTGAGAATGCCGATTGGCCCACGATAGCCGCTCGCGCGAATCGTGCGCAACAAATCCAGGTCTCGCTCTCCCGCCCCAATTGGCAGAATCTTTCGACCGGTTTCGTCGCCGCGCTGTGTCATGCCGTTGAGATTCAACGCCAACAAGTGTGGCTTGATTCTCTCCAACAAGGCGGGAAAACGGTCCAGATGCGCATGGCCGTGGTGCAGGTTGTAGACGATGCCGACGTTGTCGAGCTCCAATTCGGCGATGATTTGAAGCTGGTTCTCCGGCTCGCCGAACCAGCCGCCGTGGTTGTAGAGTCCAACCTGGCAGCCGAGCCGTGCCGCCTCTTCGGCAAGCGGGCCCACCGCGGCCGCGGCAGCGCGCACCTTCTCGGTCTGCGGTACGTTGGCATCCGCAGGTTCGGACGCCAGCGTCCAGAACTGGAGCTTCAGGCCGTGGCGCCGGACAACGTCAAGGATCTTCCGATTCGTCTCGTTCAAATCCGGCGGCGAAATCCACCAGGCGACCATGCGGATGCCATGCCGCTTCATCGCGGCGACTTCTTCGTCGAACTGGGGAATGTGCTCCTCGCGCCAGTCATAGGCCAGTTGGCGAATGCCCAGGCGCGCGAGCATTGCGGCCCGCTCCTCCGGCCCACGCCGAGCCGCATCAAACGGCACAATGCACCACGCGACGAGATTGCCGCGATCGAAGATTCGAGCCTCGGCGGCGCAGGCCGGAAAAGCTGTGCTCAATAATGCCGCCGCGAGCGCGGCACAGTCTCGAAGTTTCACGTTCACCTCGGTGGCTAATCCGCCAAGTGTAACCAGTCGCCACAGCCGCGAGTAGCGTCGAACGAACTCTTGCCATAACATAGCGCGGACAACGAACCGACCCATATCAGGCTTTCGGAGGACTGACCGATGGCACGATTCACCAATGGCTTGTTATCGCGGCGCGAGTTTCTCACCGCAGCAGGGGCAGGGGCTGTGGCGAGCATGGCGTTTCCGTCTGTGATCACGGCGGCCAAGACCGATTCGCAGGTCGTCGTTGGCGAGGGCGACTACCGGTACGAGGTGATCCACGACTGGCCGCGGTTGCCCGAGCCGTTTCGCTGGCAGACAACGCACAACGTGGCGGTCGATCGCGAAGGGCTGCTGTACGTGATTCACGAGGGCCATGCCGACAAGCCGGACCACCCGGCGATTTTTGTCTTTGACTCCGAGGGCCGCTGCGTGCGGTCGTTCGGCAGTCAGTTCCAGGGTGGCGGGCACGGGATCGAAGTTCACGAAGAAGGCGGACAGGAATTCCTGTACGTCTGCGCGTATCAACAGGTGAAGGCGTTTGCCAAGCTTGACCTGAAGGGCGAAGTCGTCTGGCTGAAGCACGCGCCGATGCAGGCGGGCATGTACGCGGTGGGAGAGGACACCGATCCCAAGAAGATTTGGGGACGCGACCGGTTCATGCCGACGAATATCGCGTTCCTGGCCGATGGCGATTTTCTGCTGACTGATGGTTATGGCTCGTTTTACATCCACCGGTATGACAAGGATGGCAATTGGAAGGCCTGCTTCGCCGGGCCCGGCGAGGGGCAGGGCAAGTTCAACACGCCGCACGGCATTTGGGTCGACGCGCGGCCGGGCCGCGAGCCTCGCCTGGCCGTCACCGACCGCGCCCATCATACGTTGCAGTACCTGACGCTCGATGGGCAATACATCGAAACGCTCGAAGGATATGGCCTGCCGGCCAACTTCGATACCTCCGGCAAGCTGATGGTGGTGCCGGAGCTGGTAGCGCGGGTCACGCTCCTTGATACCGACAATCGCGTTGTCGCGCGGCTCGGGGATGATTCGCAGCGGATCCGCGCCGACAGCAAGAACACGATCCGCAGCGACCCAAGCCAATGGCAGGCTGGCCGATTCGTGCATCCGCACGATGCCTGCTTTGACGCCGAGGGCAACATCTTCGTTGCCGAATGGGTCGCCACCGGGCGCGTCACGAAGCTCAAACGGCTCGCGTAACGCGCGCCACCGGACACAGAAGTGCGCGCACGGGCCGATCGGAAAACAGTCGCGAATCGGCTATGATGAATGGCAACATGTTCGGCCAGGATGGCCTTTTCGAGTGCAGCACCGAAGTGGTCGGAATCCATGGCGCGCGATGTTCGCCGGATCGTGGAGTCGCTGTTTGTCGCGGCCAGGGAGCCCTACGTCACCTCGCTTTGGCAGCCACCGGCTGACGTCTATCAAACCGAGCGCGGGTGGATCGTCAAGTTTGACCTCGCCGGTGTGCGACCCGACGATCTGGAATTGACTGTCTACGGCCGGCGGCTCACGCTACGTGGAGTCCGGCGCGACTGGACGGCGCGGGAGTGTCAACACGCCTATTCGATGGAGATTTCCTACAACCGCTTCGAACGCTCGATCGAGCTTCCTTGCGACTTGGATTCGTTTCGCATCATGAGCGAATATCGTGACGGCATGCTGATCGTGTCGCTGGAGGCGGAGGCGACCGCTCGATGAGCCACGCGAAACTTGACGTGCCTCTGCCCGTATTGCCGCTGAAGAATAACGTTCTTTTCCCGCACTTGTTGCTACCGCTTTCGGTCGCTCGAGCCGCGAGCGTCGCGGCCGTCGAGGCGGCGATCGCCACGGAGGACAAGACGCTGGTGATCGTGGCTCAGCGCGAGCTCACGGTTGAGGAGCCCGTGCCCGAGCAGCTTTATTCGGTCGGCACGTTGGCCATCATTAAGAAGATGCAGCGCGCCGAGGGAGACGCGATCCAAATACTTGTGCAAGGGATCGAACGGGTCAGACTAGAGCGGCTCGACCAGACGGGGCCCTTTCTGAAATCGTTCGCGCAGCCGATTCCCGAGCCGACCGACCAAGGCGCGGAGGTCGAGGCGCTGCACCGTGCCCTGCTCGACCACGTGGGGACAATCCAGTCCTTGGTGCAAACGCAGGTGGATATCCGCCAGATCGTCGGTCAGGCGGAAGATCCGCTGCACCAGGTGTATCTGCTGGCATCGATGCTCAACCTCGATCTGCAAAAGGAACAAGCGCTGCTCGAATCGTCCACCCGGCAAGAAGCGCTGCGGCACATGCACGAAAACCTGACACACGAAGTGCACGTGCTCGAATTGCGTCAAAAGATCGCCAGCGAGGCTCAGTCCGAGTTAAGCAAAGAGCAGCGCGAGTATCTGCTCCGGCAACAGATGCGTGCCATCCAGCAGGAGCTGGGTGAGCACAGCCCCGAACAAGCCGAGGCGGCCGAGCTCCGTCGCCGCCTGGACGAGGCCGACGTACCCGACGAGGTGCGAAAGGAGGCGCAGCGCGAGCTATCGCGCCTCGAGCGGCTGCCGCCAGCCGCACCCGACTACCAATTGACGCGCACCTATATCGAATTGGTGCTGGAGCTTCCCTGGCGGAAACGGACCGAGGATAACCTTGACCTGCCACGCGCGCGAACCATTCTCGACGAAGATCACTACAACTTGAAGGAAGTCAAGGAGCGGATCATCGAGCACCTGGCCGTGCTCAAGCTGAATCCCACGGCCAAGGCTCCCATTCTCTGCTTTACCGGCCCGCCCGGCGTTGGAAAAACGTCACTGGGAAAGTCCATCGCGCGAGCGCTGGGGCGAAAATTCGAGCGCATGAGCTTGGGGGGGTTGCACGACGAAGCCGAGCTCCGCGGGCACCGCCGGACCTACATCGGGGCGATGCCGGGCCGCATCATTCAGTCCGTGCGCCGCTCGGCGGTGAGCAACCCGCTGGTGATGCTGGACGAAGTCGACAAGCTGGGCGCCGATTATCGCGGCGATCCCGCGGCGGCCCTGCTCGAAATCCTCGATCCGGCTCAGAATTTCGAGTTTCGCGACAATTACCTCGATCTTCCGTTCGATTTATCCAAGGTCTTCTTCATCACCACCGCCAACGCGCTCGAACGGATTCCCCAGCCGCTATTGGACCGCATGGAGGTATTGCGGATCTCCGGTTACACCGACGAGGAAAAAACGCAGATCGCGCGCCAATATCTGATACCGCGGCAGTTGTCCGAAGCCGGACTCGATCCGCAGAAGCTGTCGGTCCCCGACGAGACGCTGTGGCGCATCATCCGTCGCTATACACGCGAGGCGGGCGTGCGGCAATTGGAGCGCACGCTTGGCCGCCTGGCGCGCAAGGTAGCGGTACGCTTTGCCGAGGGACAGACCAGCCCGGTTACCGTCGCGCCCGATGACCTGGGGGAGATGCTGGGCGCGGAACGGTTCTTCGCCGAAGAGGCGCGCAAGACGTTGCCGCCGGGCGTGGCGGCCGGCCTGGCCTGGACCGAAGGCGGTGGCGAGGTGCTGTATATCGAGGCGGTGCTATTGCCGGAGGGACGCGGCCTGACGCTCACCGGTCAACTTGGCGAGGTGATGCAAGAGTCGGCCAAAACGGCGCAGAGCTACGTGTGGTCGCGCGCCGCCGAATTGGGGATCGAAAAAGACGCGATCAGCAAGTCGGGCGTACACATTCATATCCCCGCCGGAGCCATTCCCAAGGACGGTCCGTCGGCCGGCGTGACGATGGCCACGGCGCTGGCCGCGCTCTATTCGCAGACCTCCGCGCGCAGCGACACGGCCATGACGGGTGAAATCAGCCTCACGGGTCTGGTGCTGCCCGTGGGCGGACTGAAGGAAAAAATTCTCGCGGCTCGACGCGCAGGCATTCGCCGCTTAATCTTGCCCAAAGAAAACCAAAAGGATTTGCGCGAGCTGCCCGACGAGGTCCGCGAAGAGGTGGAGCTCGTCCTGGTCGAGCGCGTGGAGGAAGCGCTCGCCGCGGCCGTGCCCGAGCTGTCGGACCGCCTATCCATGGTTTCGGCCGCCTAGCAGCCATGCCGCGCGACGACCTCGTCACACCTGAAGACCGGCGCCCGCAAACGCTTGCCCCGGTGCTGGGCCTCTTCACCGCCGTGGCCTTGGTGATCGGCGAGGTCATCGGCTCGGGCATTTTCATTAAGCCGAACCAGGTTGCACAGGCGACCGGCGGATACGTAGGGTTGATACTGCTTTTGTGGATCGGCTGCGGGCTGGTGGCTTTGTGTGGCGCGCTGACCTTGTCCGAGCTTTCGGCCATGCTGCCGCACGCCGGCGGGACGTACGTGTTCCTCCGCGAGGCTTACGGGCGGCTGTGGGCATTTCTGTGGGGGTGGGCTGAGTTCTGGGTCATACGCACTGGGGCGATAGCGGCGCTAGCCACGGCCATGACCATGGCGTTGGAAGAGCTGCTTGTCATGTCGGGGTATTTGCAGCCCGACGAGTCGCACCGACAGTTTCAGACCGTTGTGGCAACACTGGTGATCGCGCTGCTCGCCACGGTCAACATAGTGCGGACGCGATGGGGCGGTATGGTGCAGGTGGCAACCACCGCGATCAAGGCGTGCTCGCTGGTGTTTCTGGCCGTGCTTCCATTCATCGCAGCCGAGTCCAGCGGACGCTTGGGCACAAGCGGCGCTCTCTGGCCGCCGGCGAGCGAGATTGGGCTATTAGCCGGCTTGGGCGGTGCGCTCTCGGCGATCCTTTGGACCTATGACGGTTGGGGTCAGGTGACGGTCGTGGCCGAGGAAGTTCGCAATCCGCAGCGCAACATGCCGCTGGCGCTGGCCGGCGGCGTTCTGGTGCTGATCATGCTCTACGCCGGCGCCAACCTGACGTATCACCTGACGTTGCCAGCCGCGGAAATTGCGGCAGCGAAAATCCCCGCGGCCGACGTGACGGAAAAGCTCCTTCCCGGTGTCGGCCGAAGGCTCGTGCTGGCCATGCTGCTTGTCTCCACGTTTGGGGCGCTGAATTCGAACATTCTGGTCGGCCCTCGCGTGCTTTTTGCCGTCGGCCGCGATTTTCGGCGACTTGGCTGGGCCGGACGCATTGACCCGCGCACCGGCACGCCGGCCCTGGCGATCGCCGCGGTTTCATCCTGGGCCATCGCGTTGGTTTGGGCGGGGGATTTGAGTCCCAATCCGAATAAACGGCTCTTCGACGTGCTGACCGACTATGCGATCTTTGGCGGTTCGGTGTTCTACTTCACGGAGGTATTTAGTGTGTTTGTATTGCGCTGGCGGCGTCCCGACCTGGCGCGGCCTTATCGCACACTCGGATACCCGGTCGTGCCAAGTGTTTTCGTCGTCAGCTATGTGTTCCTGCTGGTGAGCATGTTCTGGGCGGCGCCGTTCGAGTGCACGAGCGGGTTGACGTTGATCGCGTTGGGGCTGGTTGCGTTTTGGTTGGTTTTCGCTCCGCGCGGCCACCGGTCAGACAGCGGTTAGACAGCCGGACGCACATTCGCACAGGTGTCCGTGGGCGAGAAATGAGCCGGACTTGCGGAGTTTTGCTCGTTTTTTCGCGTTACAGGTGGCCGATCAATATATAACGGTGATATTAGGTATGCGGGCCAGCCAGTCGGTGAGACGCCTTCGAGCAATCGCGTGCGTAACGGTGGCAAGCGTTCGACGAGCCGGGGGGTTATCCCCCCGGTGTGCGGCACCGTGGACTTAGGCGCGTGGCTCGTTATGGAGCCACTTTATACGCTTCCTAAGCTAGCCTTGAGCATATCCGGCGGAGGCCAGATTCGGAGGGTACTCCAGTTTTCCCAAAGTCTCACACTTCTGGACCTTGGGAGAAAAAACCGCTAAGTTAAACGCGTCTGGGGCGTCACGTCGTCGGCCGGTCTATCCAGGGCACTCAGCTCTCGGCAGTGGGCATCGGTATGAGTACGGAACAGTCGGTAGACCCGGACCTGGTCGAACAGACCAAGCAGCAAATCCGCGCCTTGGTGGCCGAGATTTCGCAGCTTTCCAAGAGCGAATCGACGCCCACGGAGTTCTACGGCGAATTCCTCAACCGGATCGTGCAAGCACTGGCCGCAGCCGGCGGCGCCGTCTGGGGGCGCGGCGAGGGGGGGCGGCTGCAGCTTGAGTATCAGATCAATCTCCGCAATACGCGCCTGACCGAAGACGAAGAAAGCCAGGTGCGGCACGGCAAGCTGTTGCAAAAGGTGCTGACGACCGGCGAAGGAATGCTTGTCCAGCCGCACTCGGGCACCGGCGGCGACGACGGCGGCGCCAACCCGACCGATTACCTGCTGGTGCTGGCGGCGCTCAAGAGCGATCAGGACGTAAGGGGGGTCGTCGAGATCTTCCAGCGAGCCGGTACGCGCTTGCGGACGCAGCAGGGCTATCTGCGTTTTCTATTGCAGATGTGCGAGCTGGCGGGTGACTTTCTCAAGACGCGGCAACTGCGGCATTTTTCGGATCGGCAGACGCTGTGGGCGCAGTTGGACCACTTTACGCGCGTGGCGCACGAGAGCCTCGAACCGCGCGTGACCGCCTACACGATTGCCAACGAAGGGCGGCGATTGATCGAGTGCGACCGCGTTAGCGTGGCCGTTCGCCGCGGCAGCAAGTGCCGGATCGAAGCAGTCAGCGGCCAGGACATGTTCGATCGTCGCTCGAACACCGTGAAGCTATTGGGCAAGCTGGCCACCGCCGTGGTCCGTACCGGCGAGCCGATGTGGTACACCGGCGATACCAGCTCCATGGCGCCCCAAGTGGAAACCGCCGTGCAGGCCTATGTCGACGACTCGCACTCGAAGACCGTGGCTGTCTTGCCGCTCAACAAACCGGGGGATCCGCACGGCGATGGGAAGCCCGGCGAGGCGATCGGAGCGTTGATCGTCGAACAGATCGAAGACAGTCGGCCGCGCGACGGGATGATGCAACGCGTGGAGGTGGTGTCGAACCACTGCGCGTCGGCACTGGCCAATTCGATCGAACACAACAGCTTGTTCCTGTTGCCCGTCTGGCGGACTTTGGGAAAGCTGAGCTGGGTCGTCCGTGCACGGACGCTCCCCAAGACGATCGCCGTGCTGGCACTCATCGCTGGCCTGGTGGCGACTTTGGTCTTCGTTCCGGCGGATTTCGAGCTGCACGGGACCGGCACATTGCAGCCCGTGACGCGACATGACGTTTTTGCCGGCATCGACGGCGAAGTGACGGCGGTCATGGTGAAGCACGAAGACACGGTGCGGAAGGATCAAGAGCTGGCGCTCTTGCGCAATACCGATCTGGACGTACAGCGTGAAGGTGTGGCGGGCAAACTCGCCGCGATTACCCAGCAGATCGCCTCGATTGAAATTGAGTTGGGCGGCTCCGGCGCGCAGCGCGCTGCCACGTTGACTGAGACCGATCGGCTTCGGGGCGAACGCAGCACGCTGGAAGAGCAGCGATACGGCCTGCAAGAGGAACACCGACTGTTGGAGGAAAAAGCCAAGAAACTGACCGTGAAGAGCCCCGGCGACGGTCAGGTATTGGACCTGAAACCGGCGGATGATCTTTTGTGGCGACCGGTCAAACAGGGACAGGTGCTGATGCGTCTGGCCGATCCCACCGGCGACTGGGAGCTCGAGCTCTTGATGCCCGAGGACCGCATGGGGCACATTACTCGCGCGATGCGCGAGCTGGGTGACGACCTGAAGGTGACCTACATTCTCGCGACCGATCCGCGGACCCAGCATGTGGGAACCATCAAAGAAGTCCATTCGGTGGCGGTGGTCCGCGGCGAGGAGGGCAATACGGTCCGCGTGCGTGTCACGATCGACAAGCAGGAGCTGGGCGAGCTGTTGCGCCCCGGGGCAAAGGTGACGGCGAAGGTCTACTGCGGCCGGCGGTCGCTCGGGTACACGTGGTTCCACGACCTTGTGGCGTTCGTTCATTCGCGCATTCTGTTCCGGGTGCTGTAGAACAAACAGAGGAGAGGACGACGATGCACAGTGCGTCGATTCTTTTAGTGTTGGCCGTGGCCGGCGCGCCGGTGGAGGGAACGCCAAGCTCGCGCGGCGGCGACATCACGCTCCCCATGTGTTTAGTCCAGGCGATCAAGGATATTCAAGTTCCCGCTGAAGAGGCGGGCCAGCTATTGTCGGTCAACGTGAACGAGGGCGACGAAGTCCAAAAGGACGGCCTCGTTGCGCAAATTGACGACGAGCAGGCTCAAATGGTGCAGACCGTGGCCTTTCACGAGTTTCAGGTGGCGAAGCATCAGGCCAAGAGCGACGTGCAAATTCGCTTTTCGCAAGCCGCCAACAAGGTGGCCGAAAAAGATCTCGAAATGGCCCAAGATGCCAATCGGAAGGTACCCGGTTCGATAACTCACGCCGAAATCTTGAAGCGCGCCTTCGAGCTACGACGGACGGAATTGCAAATCGAGAAGTCGGAAGACGATCAGGTGGTTGCCACGCTCACCGCTGGCGCCAAACAGGCCGAAATGGATGCGGCTCGCAAGAAGGTTGATCGCCACAAAATTCTTGCCCCGCTGGATGGCAAGGTGGTCAAGATCCTCAGGCGCGAAGGCGAATGGGTCAATCCGGGTGACCCGGTCGTCCAAGTGGTGCAATTCGACACGCTGCGCGTCAACGGGCCGCTCAAGGTTGTCGTTTACGAGCGGCCGGAGCGTGATCGAGCTCAACGTCCCGGCGCAGGTGTCAACGATCCGCCCAAGGTTCACGCTTACGAGCCCTGGCAAGTTGAGAATCGGCCGGTAACGGTTCGCGTTAAATTGGCAGACCGAGATCAGCCCGAGGAGTTCACGGGCGAAGTAACCTTCGCGAACCCCGTGATCGAGGGCGGCCGCGAATTCCGCGTCTGGGCCACTGTTAAGAACCGCAAAGAAGGCGATAAGTGGCTGTTGCAGCCGGGCCGCCTGGTCGAAATGACGATCCACATGGGACCGTGACCAGCGCGCCGCAGGTCGTGCGTTCGACACGGACCGTAGCGCGCCGACGAGAGTAATGCTCCAACGATGGTCAGCCTGGCCGACAGTCTTGTCTCGAGTTCCGCGCGGCGGCTGTCGATGCGGATGCGGCCCGATCTTTCGGCGCGCCGGCACCGCTATCACGGTAAGGTCTATTGGGTCGTCAAGGAGCCCGTGGGGCTGAACTACTTCCGCTTTCAAGAGGAAGAGTTCGCCATTCTGAAGATGCTCGACGGGGACATGAGCCTCGACGAGATCAAGGAGCAGTTTGAGCGCGAGTTCCCGCCACAGAAAATCACCGTCGAAGAATTGCAGCAGTTCATCGGTACGTTGCACCGCAGCGGGCTGATCGTGGCGAACGTGCCCGGACAGGGGCACCAACTCAACAAGCGACGCGACGAGCGGCGGCGCAAGGAGCTGCTGGCCGCGCTCACCAACATCCTGTGCATCCGCTTCAAGGGAATTGATCCGGACCGGCTATTGGAACGGCTGCATCCCTGGGTGCGTGGTTTTTTCACGCCGCTGGGCGTGACGATCTGGGCGATCATCGCACTGTCGGCGTTGGCGCTCGTGACGGTTGAGTTTGACGTGTTCCGCTCGAAGCTGCCGGCATTCCACCAATTCTTTACCGTGCAGAACGCGATCTGGCTGGGCGTGGCGTTGGCGGTCACGAAGGTGATCCACGAGTTTGGCCACGGGCTGTCCTGCAAACACTTTGGCGGCGAATGCCACGAGATGGGCGTGATGATTCTGGTGCTCACCCCATGCCTGTATTGCAATGTTTCCGATTCGTGGATGCTGCCCAACAAGTGGCACCGCGCCGTGATCGGGGCCGCCGGCATGTATATCGAGGTTCTGATGGCCTCGATCTGTACGTTCATTTGGTGGTTCAGCGAGCCGGGATTGCTGAATCACCTGGCACTGAGCACGATGTTCGTCTGTTCGGTGAGCACGGTGATCTTCAACGCCAATCCGCTCTTACGCTACGACGGCTATTACATCCTTTCGGACTTGATGGAGATACCGAACCTGCGGCAAAAGTCGAGCGACATCCTCAGCCGCAAGCTGGGCTGGTGGTGCCTGGGAATCGAGCGGCCGGACGACCCCTTCCTGCCGCAGCGTAAACAGATATTCTTCGCGCTCTACACGGTGGCCGCGGCCATTTATCGCTGGTTCGTGGTGCTGTCGATCCTGTGGTTTCTATACAAGATTTGGGAGCCGTATCGGCTGGAGATCATCGGCCAGGCGATCGGCGTGATGGCGATTTACGGGCTGGCGATCCAGCCATTGGTCAAGGTCGTAAAATTCTTTTGGGTGCCGGGGAGGGTGGAAAAGGTGAAAAAGCTGCGGATGTTCGCCACGCTCTTGGTGCTCGCCGGGGCGGCGGCCGCGGTGGTGCTGGTGCCGCTACCGTTTCGCATTTACGCCCCGGTGGAGATCACGCCGCGCGACGCCACGACGGTTTACGTCGATCCGCCGGGCTTCCTCGATGTGATCCACGTCGACGCTGGGCAGAAAGTTGAATCCAGCCAAGAGCTGGCACGGCTGTCGAATATCGATATCGAGCTGGCAATCGCCGAGCTTTCGACCCAGCGTTCGGCGGCCGAAGCGCGGCTGCGGAGCCTCGAACAACTGGCGGCCACGGACAACGCGGCATCACTGGAGATTCCGGCGGTCCAAGAGACGCTTTCGGCCATCGACGATCAACTGCAAAAGCGACTCGGCGAACAAAGCCGCTTGACGCTAAGGGTGCCGGAAAAGGTGTCAGGAACCATTTTTCCACCCGTCGAAGTGCCGGTACCGCCGGAGAGCGAGGACGATCTGCCAACCTGGCATGGCACGCCGCTTGAGGAACGCAACGTCGGCTGCTTTTTGCCCGACGCTGTTCCGTTCTGCCGCATCGGCAACCCCCTGCACATGGAGGCCAGGATCATTGTTGACCAGGCCGACGTCGAGTTTGTTCGCAAAGGTCAGCGCGTGGAGATCAAGCTGGACGAACTGCCCGAGGACATGCTGCCGACCCACGTCGACGAGGTCTCGCCCGAGGCGTTGCGCGAAAGCCCCAGACAACTTTCGAACAAGGCCGGGGGCGAGCTGGCCACCAAGACGGACGAGACCGGGGTCGAGCGGCCCTTGAGCGTCTCATTCGAGGTGCTGGCGCCCTTGGATAATCCGGACGGTCTACTGCGCATCGGCCTGCGTGGCCGCGCCAAGATCCATGCCGGCACGCAAACGCTGGGCCAGCGTGCGTGGAGGTATTTGACCCAGACGTTTCACTTCCGCTTATGACAGGCCTGGCCGACCCCTTGCCCTTCGACATCGCACCTCGCGAGGTCCAGGCGCTGCTGAAGGCGAGCGAGGATTTTCTGTTGCTGGACTGTCGCGAGCGCGACGAGCACGCGCTGGCCCGTATTGCCGGCGCCACGCTGATGCCAATGAGCGAACTGGGAGCTCGCGTGGCTGAGTTGCTGCCGCACCGCCAGCGCCGCATTGTGGTGCACTGTCATCATGGCGGCCGCAGCAGCCAGGTCGTCGAGTGGCTCAGGCAACAAAGCTTCACGCGCGCCCAGAACCTCTCGGGCGGAATCGACGAGTGGTCACTTCAGGTCGATCCCACTGTGCCGCGCTACTAGGATCGTGGCTAGTGGTCGGTGATTGTCGGTGATCAGTGGTCAGTGACCTACGACCGACGCACCCATTGTTTGGCGAGCGGGGGGCGTAAGCCCGTCGGTCCGATCCGCCTTGAAGTCGGGGCGAGCGGCGCGTATAAGATTCAAGTGCCGCGACGGTACATCCACGGCGTGCCGGGGTGTTTATCTCCCCGGTCATTCGTGTTAGGGTCGTCTCTCGGTGAAATTTGCCCGCGTGGCGGAATTGGCAGACGCGCATGGTTCAGGTCCATGTGGCCTTACGGCCGTGGGGGTTCAACTCCCTCCGCGGGCATTGAGAGCACCAAATCCGGTGGCTCGGGCTAAGCGCAGCGTGCCCCAGCGCAGTTCGGTATCGCGCTGCGTTTGGCTTGCGCCTCACGCCAGTTCTTCGCGGACCTTTTCCAGCAGCCGCTTCGTGGCGCGGATGCCTTCCGGTTCGCTCAGCGTGCTGCCTTCGTACTCGATGCCCACATAGCCGCAGTAGCCGGCATCCAGCACGATCTTCATCATGCGTCGGTAGTCGGTGTGGATTTCATTCCCTTGAGCATCGAAGTCATGGCTCTTGGCGCTGACCGCCTTGGCGAAGGGCATTAATTCGCTTACGCCCTTGTAGCGGTCGTACTCTTCGTCCTTGCCGACGCGGAAGTTTCCGAAGTCGGGCAGCGTGCCGCAGTTGGGCAGGTTGACCTGCTTCATGACGCCAGCCAGCCACTGGCCGTTGGACGAGAGGCCGCCATGGTTTTCGACAATGACGTTCAATTCGAAACTCGCGGCGAACTCCGAAAGCCGACGCAGGCCGTCGGCGGCCAGCTTCTGCGCTTCGTCAGAGGACCCGCTCGACTGGGCATTGACGCGCACCGAGTGGCAGCCGAGCGACTTGGCGGCCTCGACCCATTTGTGATGATTCTCGACCGCCTTGGTGCGCTTCGCGGCATCTGGATCGCCAAGGGCCCCTTCGCCGTCGATCATGATCAAGAGGCTCTTGACGCCCAGGTCGGCGGCACGCGATTTCATCTCCGACAGATACTTGCTGTCTTTCGCCTGGTCCTTGAAAAACTGGTTCACGTACTCGACCGCGTCGATGCCGTAGTCGATCTTCGCCGCCTTGGCAAAATCCAGATGGTCCATCTTGCCGCCGAAAAGCGTTTTGTGCAGCGACCACTCGGCCAGCGAGATCTCATACATCGGTTCGTCCTCGACGGCTCGAGCGGACCGCGACGCCAGAGTCGAGAGCGAGAAGCCGGCGGTCCACCGGCCGATTACTTGCAGGAATCCGCGGCGGCTAGACGGGTTCGACATCGAACGACCCCCCTCATACAGCGTTGAATTGAACTAGCCAATAGAAACCATTGGTCCGCGCGACAGTATAGGTATGAGCGCGCGGGCGAGCAACCAGCCACGTTGCTCCGGCCACGCCCCTGGGTTACGATAGGCTCGGCCGCAACAACTCCCGGATGACCGCCGTGGCGAAGCTTTCCCAGGAGCAGTCATGATGCCTATGACGATCGACTGGTATTACCACCGCAACGGCTGAATGACATGTCGCAAATCGCAGGGGTTCCTTGCGAAACGCGGCGCTCGGGTCATCGAGCAGAGCGATGCTCGAAAGACAAAGATCGGGCCAGCCGACGCGGTGCGAATTGCGCGCCAGGCTTCGCACCTCTGGGTCGCCAAGGGTAAACAGGTCGTGCACTTCAACATGGCGCGCGACAAGCCCTCGGAAAGCGAGCTGCGAAATGTGCTGCTCGGGCCCTCCGGGACACTCCGCGCACCGGTGATCCGCTTTGGGAATAAGCTGTTCGTGGGATTCGACGAAGCGTGCTTTGCGGCCGAAATGGTCGACTAACCCATCGACCTTTACGTGCGCGTAAATATCATGCCGGATTCGGGTTATTAGGTTGACCAGCCGCATTCGCGTCGGTATCATGTTTCAGCCGGGTGTGTTTGTCACGCCCATTCGTGTGGACGTTCGTCCCTAGCGGCGGCAGGCTCACATCGTCCGCTTGCCCACAAGATAATAAGCAGTTCGGCGAAGGACTGTGGCGTCGTTCTCTCCGCGGATGCCCGCAGGAGCCTGGTAACCATGAACGACCAAGATTCGCGAGATCCGCCTGATGCCGTGCGCGAACGGACCAGCGCGGCATCGGGCGAGCCGTCTGCCACGCCGCCGCAGGCGTCGGACGATGGTGGCGCTCGGTCGCCCAAGCCGGTGCGTTACGATCAGCCGACCGTGATTTCACACCGCCCACCCATGGGGGTGACGCCCACGCTTCGTCCCGGCACGGGTCGCCCCGAGGAGGGCGCGCTGGAAATCGGCACGCGCTTAGGGCACTTCGAGTTGGAGCAATACGTCGGCGGGGGTGGCATGGGGGCCGTTTACCGCGCGCTGGATACGACGCTCAATCGGGTCGTGGCGGTGAAAATCTTGTCGCAGCAGCAGGCGGTGGATGAAGAGACGGTGCTGCGCTTCCGCAACGAGGCGCAATCGGCGGCGCGGCTCGACCACGAGAATATCGCGCGCGTGTTTTTCGTCGGGGAGGACCAGGGGCTCCATTACATCGTCTTTGAGTTCATCGAGGGAACGAACGTCCGCGATCTGGTGCACCAGCGCGGACCGCTTCCGTTGGACGAAGCAATCAGCTACACGCTGCAGGTGGCCGAGGCGCTCGTACACGCCAGTGGCCGCAACGTGGTGCACCGTGATATCAAGCCCTCGAACGTGCTGGTCACGGCCCAAGGCCGAGCGAAGCTGGTCGACATGGGACTGGCGCGCCTGCACAAGGTGGCGGGTGTTGGCGACGAGCTGACCGCCAGCGGCGTCACACTGGGCACGTTTGACTACATTTCACCGGAGCAGGCGCGCGATCCTCGCAGCGCCGACGTCCGCAGCGACGTCTATTCGCTGGGGTGCACGTTATATTACATGCTGACCGCACGGCCTCCCTTTCCCGACGGGACCGTGCTGCAAAAGCTGCTTCAACATCAAGGGGATGCGCCGCCCGATCCAGCCCAGTTCAATCCGTCGGTGCCGGCCGAGATCAGCCGCGTCGTACTGAAGATGTTGGCCAAGGGCCCGCTCGATCGTTATCAAACCCCCGGCGAGTTGGAGATCGAACTATTGGCGGCGGCGAAATCACTGGGGATCGAACCACGGCCGATTGCCGCGCCGATCGTCGTTGCTTCCCAAGTCGAGAGTCGCTGGTCGTTCGAACGTCAACTGCCGTGGCTGGCGCCTTTGGCGATGTTGATCGTGATTGTCATTCTGGTCGATCTTTGGAGTGCTCCAGAGCGCGACCCCTTGGGACCCAAGCCGCAAGGGTCCGGCCGCGCGCCGCAAATCGCCAAGCTCGACGGCCGGCACGATGTCGCCGACGCTGCGCATAAAGCGACCTCGAATGTCGCGCCTTCCGCGTCCGAACGCGCCCCTGCCGGGAGCCGCCAGACCGACAAAGGCCATTCGACCGCGACGACCGCAGATCGCGCTCGTCGGCGCGATGGTTCCACGTCGGCGGCGAGCACTTCCAAGTCGGCTCTGCCCCAGGTGTCTGGCACACCTTCTGGCACGAATTCCGAGGGGTTGATTCCGCCTCGCGCGGCATCAGCCGTCGACGATCGCGCTGTGGAGCCGCCGGCGAACTCGACTTTGGGTGCTGGCAGCAATCTGCCGCCCGCGCCACTGAACGACGGGCAGTTCCAGCCGATCCAAACGCCGGCTGCCGCCCCAGACCTTCGCGCGCTGCCCAACACCGTGCGATTTGATGACGGCAGCGTGGTGAGCGCGTCGGCTCCCGCCAGCGACGAGGCGGTGCGCGACGACGCCAACGTGTCGGAGAGCGGCCAGGGGGCGGCCGCCGACCGCCAGACGCCCCCAGGGTTTTTCGTGCCGGCAATCCCGCCCGCCAAGTCGCCACTCGCCGGTGAACGGATCCCGTCGACCGGCACTCTCACGGCCACGCCACCCGGGATTCTCGTGGTGGACGACCTCGCGGCTGCGGGGCATTATGCGACGCTTCGCGCCGCATGCGCGGCGGCCAAGAGCGGTGACGTAGTCGAGCTGCGCTTCGATGGTCACCGCGAAGAAATGCCGCTGGAGTTGACCAATGCCGATCTCACGATCCGTGCGGCGGCGGGATTCCAGCCTGTCGTTGTCTTTCATCCCACCGAGCCGGACCCGCTCCGTTACCCGAGAAGCATGATCGCCGTGGCCGGTGGTCGACTGGCACTGGTGAACGTTCACCTTGAGCTGGCGCTGCCGAGGCACGTTTCCGCGGAGCGCTGGTGCCTTTTCGAGGCGCGACAGGTGGAGCAGCTCCGGCTGGAGAAGTGTACGTTGACGATCCGCAACGCCTCGGATTTGCAAGCCGCATTCCATCCTGACGTGGCGTTCCTTCGCGTGCCCGGCGTCCCGGTGAGCGACACGACGGTCATCACGGCGAACTCCCCGGCGGAGAAGCCCGTCGAGATTCAGCTCGAACATTGCGTCGCGCGCGGCGAAGCCGTGTTCCTTCGCACCGAAGGTCTCCAGCCGCTGAGCCTGAACTGGCGCAACGGCCTGTTGGCGATCAGCGAACGTTTCCTGGTCGCCGCGGGCAGCCAGACGGGTCCGCCGGATGACCCGCGCATTCAGATCGATCTGCGACATCTAACCGCGGTTATGCGCGGCGGATTGTGCATGTTGACCAATACGCGCGACGCCCCGTACCTGTTGAACACGGACATCCACTGCGTGAACAGCGTCTTGTTCGCCGACACCGCCGCGCCGTTGATCGAGCATCGTGGCGTCGATCGCGCAGAGAGATTGCAAGAGCGCGTCAAGTGGGATGGAAACTGGAACCTCTACGAAGGATTTGGCGCGTACTTCAGGATCTCGCCCGAGGACGGAGTCAGCGGCGAGGTCGAGGAGCTCGATTGGCGCAAATGGCGGTCGTTTTGGAACGCTGGGCACGAAATTTGGGGCAATGCGGCCTGGAAACAGCTTCCCAGCGCCGAGCGGCCGCTGCACACGCATACGCCGGTCGAATATGAATTGGACGAGCGCCGCTCCGCACGCACCGCGGCCGCCAACGACGGGCGCCTGATGGGGTTTGAGTTCGAGCTGCTCCCCAGTGTGCCGCCACCGGTTGACGACGGCTCAGGAGAGCGCGACCCCCAGCCGCGTTTCGATTCGCCGCGATAGGGCGAACTCCAGCCCCCTTGGTCCTTGACACTCCTGGGTGCGGTCGCTTAACTAGACAAGCGGTGGTCAAAGGATTCCCCGACCACCCATGCTGGTGATCCCCCCCGCCTAGGGGTTTCTTTGCGGATCACCCGTGGCGGGATTCGCCGCGGCAACGGTCACGCGATTGGGAGATGATTCGATGAGAGCGACATGCTGGCGGAGTCTTTGCGCATTTGTGGTCACGAGTCTGTCGCTGAGCTGGTCCGCCGGCGAGGCGCAAGCGCTGCCGCAGTTCAAGAAGCAGTTCGACCTGAAATACGTCAAGGCGGACAGCCAGGACGAACAGGACAAGGCATTTGCCGCCGCGGTGAAGAAGGCCAATTGCAACGTCTGCCATGTCAAGGGAAAGACCGACCGCAAGCTGCGCAATCCTTACGGCGAAGCGCTCTCGGGACTTCTCGACCATAAGCTGGACAAGGACAACGCCGTAAAAATCCAGAAGGCGCTCGACGACGTGGCCGCCATGAAGAAGGACGCCGGCGATCCGAATTCGCCAACCTGGGGCGACATCCTCAACGAGAAAAAACTGCCGGTTGAACAGTGATTGCGGCAACCGGAATCGGTGCGTCGCTCACCCAAGCGAATCGACCGTAATGGCCATCTTGGCGGAGAATGTCTCACCCGGCGCAAGCGTCCGCAATCCCGAGTCGATCCCTTGGGCGGCCAGCGTGAACGGATCGGGCACGCAGGTGTACGGCTCAATCGAGATCGCCTGGCGATGTGGCGGGTTGTAGACGACGCACGTGTCAAACGCGCTGTCGAATTCCAGTACGAGCCGCCGGCCGTTTGCGTGGTCGTCGATGCGCGCCGTACAGATGCCGCCCTGCGAGGCAAGGCTGCCGAACACGTCGTCGAACCGGCTGTCGGCAAAGCGGATTCCGCCGGCCAGCGCGTAATGTTCGCTCGCCGGAACGGTTTTGCCCGTCGGCAGCAGCTCGTCGAGCTCCCAGCGGCTCTCGGTCGGAACCCGGATGCGACAGTCGTCGCCGCGCCCTTTCCGCCCGAGCGGCACGCGGAAATAAGGGTGCGTGCCCAGGCCCCAAGGCAGCCAGCGCGTGTCGGGGTTTTCGATCGTAAAGCCGCACGAGAGACGGTTGCCTGTTAGTTCGTATCGTGCCGTAAGACAAAAATCGGCTGGCCACTGGTCAAGTAGCGAACCGTCCACGTCCGAGGCACGGAAGCGGCCGGTGACATGCCCAGCGCCGCGCTCGACCACGGACCAGGGTCGGTCGAGCACGAACCCGTGTATGGCGTTGCCCCGTCCATCGCCGCGCGTCGAAAGGTGGTACTCTTTGCCGCGAAACGCGAACCGCCCCTCGCGGATGCGGCCCGGAAACGGAAACAAGATCGGCACCCCGCTGCCCGACGGCGACTCATGGCGCTCGGCAAACCGTTTGGCCGACCATAATACTTCCAATGGCCCGTCCGCCGCCGCGATTTGAAAACTGTGGCAATTGAAGCCGAGCGCCGGCAAGATTTTCGCCACCGCCCCGCTTGCCTCATCCCGCAGCAAGATACTTTCGAATAACGACATGTGCTGGCTACCTCGTGCTGATGGAGTTGGCCGAGTGCGGCGCGACAAGCGATTCACTCGTTTCGCGCGCTGCGGCGTTCGGCAATGAGTGTGCCGCAAGCGAGTCGATAAGTCGACTACGCGTGCGGTGTCGCGTGCCAACCATAAGGCACATGACCACGGCTAGCAGCAGCAACGAGCGCCGCCGCATGGCCGACGTCGCATCGCCGAGCGCCATCGCGACCAACTGCTGCAACAGCCAAATCGTCGTCAAGACCGAGGCCGCGAAGAGCGCCGTCGCCAGCCAATCGCCGCCGAGCAGCGCATGCCGCGCGACATGCGACGCGTTCAAGAAGACCGCCATGCCCGCCGGAAACTGTAGTGCCACCGCCACGGCCGCAATCCGAGCGCCCCAGGCGGCCACGCGCGCTGCCTCCGCATCACTGGCGCCCCAACGACTCCACCGCGCTGCCTGAGCGATCACCAGGCCTCCGGCCAGAGCCGCCGCGGCCAGCCAATGGTGCACGATCCGCGCGGCGCACTCGCGTTCGAGCATCAAGGTCACGAACCGCCGGCCGCCGCCCCACATCTCGGGCCGCGTACTGAGGAAGCCGATCACCACGAACAGCGGCGGAAAATGGTACATCAGGTTCGTGCTCGCGACGACCGCCAACGTGCGGTGCACGAGCCGCCACCGCGACCATCGCTGCCAGCCGTAGCAGTAAGCAGCGATGCAGAGCACCGAGAACAGCAGTTCCACGAGCCCGAACCATAACCGCCGCTGTGGAATCTGCCGCGCTGCATTGAAGTAGCGTTCCGCATAGTCCCCCAGCGCAACGAGCACCAGCGCCCCCAGCGCCATGCCGGCCAGGAGCAACACCAGCGATTGCCAGGCCAGACTTTGGCCAAGCCTCGCCGCAACCAGATCGCGGCGACGCGTGGCGCGCCATTCAAGCCAGGGACACACGAGAATCGCCATCATGGCCGCGCCCACCGCGAACAGATGGAGCGCCACAATGATCACCATCACCACGGCAATCACGCGAGCGAGCCCTTTCGCCGAGATACGCTTTCGCCGAGTTAGCTCGGTTGATCGTACTGGCTCTGGGCGTTGATGGGTACCGCTATCGCGCGATGGGCAGGATTGGCCGAGCGAGCGTGAATTGACTTGCGGGCGGCGCAGCGATTACGATTTTGCGCAAGCGGGCGATTAGCTCAGTCGGCCAGAGCGCCACGTTTACACCGTGGATGTCGGCGGTTCGAGTCCGTCATCGCCCACTCGCACGAATCGTTGACCAGAGCGGTCGGCGATTCGTTTCTGTTGACGGCATCGGACGTTGCGCGTTGTGGTGTCGCGAGCGCCTTGTCTTGCCGATCGCCTGCCGTTTTGACAGCAGATGACCACGATTTGCACGAATCGTCAGTAGTTGGTGCAAACGCTGGTGCAAACTTTCTCGGCCTCGAATCGTCGGTGCCCGTCGCCTTGGCGGGCATGCGTGCCGAGTCCGGCGAAGCGTCGAGCGAAAGCGCCGGCAAGGCGTCAAGCGCCCCATGCACGTCGAGCAGCTTCGGGTCGGTGTACACGTTCATCGTCAAGTCGATCGAGCTATGCCGCATGGCGGCCTGCGCAGTTCGCGGCGCCACACTCCCCTTTGACAAGAGCGTGCCGAACGAATGTCGCAGCGCGTGCACGTCGATCGTCCGTCCCCGCTCGTCGCGCTTCGCAATCCCGGCTAGTTTCAAGTCGCGCTCCAGAATCCGATTCAAACCCTTGAGTACGTCGAAATCGCGGCTTGCACCAACCCATTGCGTAGACCGCCCCGACGCCGGCAGGACGAGCGCCGTGCGGAAGAGCTATGCCGCGCGTGTCCCATGTGAGGTTCTCGCATTCCAAGGAACGGCGCGAACGACTGGCCTACGTCGCTCGGACAGGTTGATTTCGCCAGCCCAATTCTGGCTTGACGTGCCAAAGTTTGACGACCGCTATCGCGGGAATTGACAGCGATTCCTTGACGTTCGGCTGGCGGCCGGACTTGCCGTGTTGATCGATGGCACGCTAACCAACCGGGGGATCCTTGCGGCGGTTGGAAAGTAAAGCGAGTTGCATTTTCTCCCTGCGCTGGGGGGTGGGTGGCGAATCGCACCATAACAACTTGCCGAGGGTGTAAGCCACCGGAGTGAACCACCGGATGGGGCTGATCGCTGTAAGAATGTACCGTAAAAGCGTTTACGAACTCCGGTTGTGGCCTGATGCACTCCGGGGGGCTAACGCCCACGGCTCGGCAATGGGGGCCGCGAACTCCGTTGCGGTTCCTCGCGTAGTGAACTGCAATGCTTGTTGGCGTCGTACCGCCAAGAAATGGTTTTCCACGCGGCTAGTTGCTGGGCCTTGCGGATTCTTCAAAATAGCTAGAATCTACCGTCGAGTTCCACGTTTTTCATGACCCTTGTTTCAGGAGGATGTATCGCCATGAGATTGCTAGTTGGATCGCTGGTCGTTGGGGCACTTGTCTGCATGGTTTCGGCGGTCGGCGCCGCCGAGCTCAAGAGCGGGCTTCAAGCCGGCGACGAAGTGCAGCCCTTCAATGTCGTCAAGTGCTCAGGGGCCATCGACGACGGGGTAAAGCTTGGGGAGGAGCTCTGCTACCGCTGTCGCTACGGCAATAAGCCGGTGGTGATGGTCTTTGCGCGACAGACCGATCCGGCGCTGGCGACGCTTGTCAAGGAGCTCGACCAACTGATTGCCAAGAACGAGTCCAAGAAGTTTTCGGCGTTCGTCAACCTGATCGGAACCGACCAGAAGGCTCTGGAGGTGAAAGCGAAAGAGCTTGGCACGAAGAACAAGGTCGAGCGCGTCCCGGTGGTCGTGCCGGTCGATCTGCCGAATGGTCCGGAGAGCTACAAGATCAATCCCGAGGCGAACGTCACGGTCTTGATCTACAAGAACGGCACGGTCGAGGCCAACCACGCGATCGCCGGCAAGCTGGCGGAAGATCACGTGAAGTCGATCGTGGCCGACACCGCCAAGATCCTCAACTAACGATCGGTTGTTGAAAGAGACCAGCGCGAGCCGCCGGGTCGGGTACCAGCCCTAGCTGGTCGCCGGCGGTTTTTTTTTGCGCTTCTCCGTTGCCAAGTTGCGTCGCGAACCGGATAATCCCGGAGCGTGGTTACAAGTTGGTTCATGTCAAACAGAAAGGAACCCCCATGAGATCTCTTGCCGTCTGCGGCTTGGGAGCGATGTTCGTCCTCGGTGGCATCGCGGCCCATGCGGCCGACCTGAAGAGTGGCATTCCGGTCGGCGAGTTTGTCCCCGCCTTTGACGTGATTAAGCACTCTGGCGCCATCGACGATGGCGTGAAAGCGGGCGACCGGCTCTGCTATCGCTGACGCTACGGTAAGAAGCCCGTCGTCATGGTTTTCGCTCGAAAATCGGACGCGGCCTTGGCCAGTTTGGTCAAGCAGCTCGACCGGGCCATCGCGGAGCATGAAGACAAAAAGCTCTGCGCCTTCGTGAATTTCATTGGGCCCGACCGCCAAGCGCTCGAAAAGGCGGCCACCGAATTCGGCACGAAGCACAAGATCACGGCCGTGCCCATCGTCGTGCCGGTGGACCAACCGGATGGGCCCGCGGACTACGCCATCGCCCCCGAAGCCCAGATCACCGTGATGATCTACCGCGATCAGACGGTAAGGGCCAACCACGCCTTTCCGGCCGGCGGCCTCAACGACAAGTCGACCGCGACCATCATGGACGACCTGGAGAAGACGCTGGAATAAGCGCCGTTGATCCCTGTAGATCCCGGCCGCAGGACGGGACTCTTGGTGTATCGACGTGCTCTGTCGATCAAGAGTCCCGCCGGGCCGGCCGGACCTACATACTCGTGCCTCAGGCGATCAGCCGTTCGAGCACGCGCCCTTCCACGTCGGTAAGACGCATGGCGCGGCCGCCGGTGAAGTAGGTGAGCTTCGTGTGGTCCATGCCCATCAGGTGCAGGATCGTGGCGTGGAGGTCGTGGACGTGGACCGTGTCTTGGACGGCGGCAAACCCGAACTCGTCGGTGGCCCCGTAGACCTGGCCGCCGCGGATGCCGCCGCCAGCCATCCAGGCGGAGAAGCCACGCGGGTTGTGGTCGCGGCCCTTGCCGTTCTGCGCGGTGGGCGTGCGGCCGAACTCGCCGCTCCAGACCACGAGCGTCTCGTCCAGCATGCCGCGCCGCTTCAGGTCGCGCAGTAGCGCGGCGATCGGCTGGTCGGTCTCGGCGCAGTGTAGCTCGTGGTTCTTGTTCACGTCGCCGTGCGCGTCCCAGTTCTCGTCGTTGTGGCCGCCGCCAGAGTAGACCTGCACGAAGCGGACTCCACGCTCGATCAGCCGCCGTGCGAATAAGCAGTGGCGGCCGAACTTCTCAGTCTTCGCGTCATCCAGGCCATACATCGACAGCGTGGCGGCCGTTTCACCGGCCAGATCGACCGCCTCGGGCGCGTGCGACTGCATGCGGAAGGCCAGCTCATACGTTTCGAGCCGCGCCATGAGCTCGGCCTGCCGTGGCAAGCCTTCGCGATGCAAATCTCCCAGCCGCCGCAGCAGGTCAAGCTGCTGCCGCTGCTGCGCGAGCGTTATCCCGCCCGGCGGCTTCAGATCGATCAGCGGATCGCCGCTGGTGCGGAACTGCGTCCCCTGGAAGGCGGCGGGCATGAAGCCCGAGCCCCAGTTCGGTGCCCCGCCGATCGGCCCGCCACGATGATCCAAAAGCACCACATAGCCCGGCAGGTTCTGGTTGAACGACCCCAGCCCAAAAGTGACCCAAGACCCCAAGCTGGGAAAGCCCTGCCGCAAGTAGCCGGTGTTCATCTGCAAGAGGCCCGAGCCGTGGGCGAAGCTGTCGGCGTAGCACGAGCGAATGATCGCCATGTCGTCGACGCATCCGGCCAAATGCGGGTAGAGGTCGGAGACCTCGATTCCCGATTGCCCCCAGCGTGCGAACTTGCGCGTGCTGGCCAAAAGCTTGCCGGGGCTTCGAACTTTGAAGAGCGGATCGTTGTCGAGGTTCGGCATGGCCTCGTCATGCCGCCGTGTCAGCTCGGCCTTGGGGTCCCAGGTGTCGACGTGGCTGACGCCGCCGTACATGAAGAGAAAGATGCACGCCTTGGCGCGCGGCGCGTAGTGCGGCGGCTTCGCGTCCATCGGCGAGCGCGGCGCCTCGTCGGCGCACGCAACATGCCCGAAGAAGCCGTCCTGCGCAAGAAGATATGCCAGGGCGGTCCCGGCAAATCCGCCGCCGGCCTGCCAGAGGAACTCGCGGCGCGTGCGACCGCAAAACGCACTGCCGGAAGAAGCGCGGCGGCTCGCTGGATGTTGATCTGACACAGTTCGCCTCAGGGCATGTAGACAAATTCGTTCGTATTGAGCATCACTAGGCAAAAGGCCTGGAGTGCCTGTTGGGCAGCAGTCGGCGCGTCTGAAGGTGCGTCGCGGCTCGCTTCGGCCATCACCTGCGCTTCTTGCGCGGTGAGGAATTCACGGCTTGCCACCATTTCCGCCGGCGATGGCGGCCGGCAGACGGTCAATTCGAAGGCGCTTGTAATCTGCGCCTCGACATCCGCACCTGCCTCGCGCCCCAACCGCTCGGCGAAATGGCTCGCCTGGGCGTTGATGAACTCCCCGTTCAGATACGTGAGCGCCTGCGGGGCGATCGTCGAGACGGTCCGTTGCTCGCACGAAGCATTCGTATTCGGAAAATCGAGGACTTCCAGCTCGGGCACTGGCAGCGTCCGCTTGACAAAGGCATAGATGCTGCGCCGTGCCGCCTCAGCGCGATCGGAAGGCTGCCAGCCATTGCCGGGCCGCGACTGCGTGGCCAGCACCGATGCTGAAATCGCCGGGAACACGCTCGGCCCGCCGCGTTTCGAGTTAAGCTGGCCGCTGGCGGCCAGGATCGAGTCTCGGACCGCCTCGGCCGAGAGCCGCTGCGGGCTGCGCCGCCACAGCAGCCGCGCCTCGGGGTCGTTCTTCAGCCCGCTTTGGGTCACGGCGCAGCTCAATTGGTAAGTGTTTGACATCACGATCAGCCGGTGTAGTGCCTTCATTCGCCACCCGCCGGCCACGAATTCGCTGGCCAGCCAATCCAAGAGCTCCGGGTGGCTGGGCATGTCGCCCATCTGGCCGAAGTCGTTTTCGCTTGCCACAATCCCTTCGCCAAAATGGTGCTGCCAGACGCGGTTGACCATCACGCGTGCGGTCAGCGGATGTTCGTGCTGGATGAGCCACCTGGCGAGTTGCAACCGCCGGCCGCTAGAGGATGCCGTCGGCGTTGGCGGCGAAGGTGGGCTGTCGACCAGCACGGCGGGCAAACCCGGTTCGATCCGTTCGACTGGGGTAGCCGGGTTGCCGCGCGTAAAGACGTGCGTTGGCGGCGGATCGCCCGGTTCTTCGTACCACACGTAAGCACGTGGCGGCTCCGGTGGGCGGCCGGCTTTAACGGCCTCCACCTGGCCGCGCCACTCGTCGAGTTGGCGGCGCTCGTCCTCGGTGGCATGGTTCTTGGCCAGTTCGGCCAGCTTAGCTCGCGCATCGGCAAGCGCCTTCGATTGCTCGGCTGTGCGCTCGGCCGAGGGCTTGCCGAGAGCGGCGACGAGCGGCTCGTCCAGTCCCGAAGTGCCCGACGCGGCCGCCCTGGTGCAGATCGCGGCTTCAATCCCCTCGATCTGCGTGGCCAACTCGCTGGTGCGTTGATCGGCCTGCGCCGTGGCCACACGGTAAGCGTCAAGCTCGGCCACCGTGCCCACCAGGCGATCGAGATCCGCTCTTTCGTTCTGCGGCCGTTTCAGCGGTTCGAAGATGGCCAACACCCGCGCGTAATCGCGCTGCGTGAACGGCTCGAATTTATGGTCGTGGCAGCGTGCACAGCGCAGCGTGACCGCCATGAACGTCGCGGCCGTGGCCGACAGCACATCGTCCAACTGGTCGTAGCGATCGATCAGCGGATCGGCCGGCTCGTCGTCCCAAGGTCCCAAGCGGAGGAAGGTGGTGGCGATCTGCGACTTGGCGTTGGATTCTTCAATCTCGTCTCCCGCGAGTTGCTCGAGCACGAAGCGGTCGTACGGCATGTCGCTGTTCAGCGAGTCAATGACCCAATCGCGGTACCGCCAGGCGTTTGGCTTGGCTCCGTCGCGCTCGTAGCCGTTCGACTCGGCATAGCGCACCACGTCCAGCCAGTGGCGAGCCCAGCGCTCGCCATATTCCGGACGCGTCAATAGGCCGTCGACGACTCGAGGCCACGCCTCCGGCGAGTCGTCATGCAGAAACCCCTGCTGCTCGGCCGGCGTCGGAGGCAGACCTATCAAATCGAGATATACGCGCCGCAAGAGCGTCCGCCGGTCGGCGATCGGGGCAGGCTCGATCCCGGAATTCTCCAGTTCCGCCAGCACGAACGCATCGATTGGCGTTCGCACCCAGTCGCGACGCTGCACATCGGCAATTTCCGGTCGGATGAACGGGACGAATGCCCAGTGCTCCGCCTCGCCGCCCGTGAAGTCGCCTCGGCCGTAGCCTGGCTCCGCGGCGGCAATGTGGTGCGCGAGGCTCAAGCACACCACGGACGCGATCAGGAATCGGCGGGCCATACGGCGCTCCGTCGAACCAATGCGGCCAAACCTTTCGGCCGCGGCGTGCAGCGTTTCGGGAGCGAAAGCTCCGGCGGGCAAGTTGGATCGAGTTTACCAGCTTCGTCGACAAATAGAAAGCTGCAATCTCTTGATACAATGGAGTTTTGCTTGACAGAGATTCACGATGCCGGCCCCGTTGATCCGCGGCAAATTCGTCATCCTGCGCGAAATGCGCGACTCTGACGCGCCGGCGGTGGTCGCCTTGCGCAATCAGCCGGAGGTCGCACGGTGGATTGCCGATTACGAGCCTCTGACCGTGGCTCGCCATGCCGCTTGGTTTCGCGCGGCCCAGGCACGTCGTGATGCGCTCTTCATGCTCGACACACTCGATGGGACCGCATTCGGCACCGTGTCGTTGTATAACTTCAACCCCCCGCGGACAATCACCGAGCTTGGCCGGCTGTGCAAGCAAAAGGGATTGGGTTCGCTGGAAATGATGCAGGAGGGTTTGTACTTGACACACCGCTTCGGCTTCGAGCGGCTAGGGCTGACACGGATCGTGGCCAACATCTCGGCCGACAATCATTCCAGCCTGCGTCTCGCTGAATTCGAGGGATACGTACACGAGGGGCTTCGCCGGCGTCACTTTCATGCCCCCGAAGGGTTCCGCGACGTCGCGGAGCTGGGTTTGCTGGATGCCGATTTCGCGAGCCGCCGGGGTGCCATTGAAGCGCTGTTTTATGGTCAAGAACGGCCGGAGTTTCATGCGACAGCCGACGAATACGCCGCGCGTTTGTGCGGCAGCAGTGCACCATCAACCAGCCACTGAGAGCACGCTGCACGCCAATTGAACTGCGATGTGAACCATCGACGTGCACGCCTGTAACTCAAAATTATTCGCTTCTTGGCCTTCGCGTCCTTTGTGGTAGCACCGATGCGAACCATCGACGAACCGATCTTCTGCCTGACCACGGACACGGACTGGGCCTCGGATTTTGCGTTGGAGGACGCCTTCGCACTCTTCACCGAGCGCGGCATCCGCGCCACGGTGTTCGCCACGCACGCCAGCGCCGTGCTCGATGCGTTCGTTTCACGCGGACGAAGCGAGGTGGAGATTCACCCGAATTTCCTGCCCGGCTCCTCGCATGGCAAAACGTTCACCGCGGTCATCGATCACATGCTTCGCATCGTACCGCGCGCGCGATCCTTTCGCGCGCACACGGCGTTCGACGCCGCGGCAGTCACCAGCCAGATGTACGCGCGCGGATTTCGCTACGACAGCAACCTGGGACTCCACTTTCAGCCGAATCTGGTGCCATTGCGGCACGCTTCGGGCCTCGTGCGATTTCCTATCTTCTGGGAAGACGACGTGCACTGGCACGACACCGGCGGAGACTGGAACGTGGTGCGCTATCTGCCCGCCTTTCTTTCGCCCGGTCTAAAAATTCTCAACGTTCATCCCTTCTTCATCACCACGAACATTCCGCATCACGACTATTACCTGCGGATCAAGCCCCACATTACGACGCTTTCGGCCGATACCATCGCGGACGTGCGTCACGATGGGCCCGGCGTGCGGACCTTCCTCATCGCGCTGCTGGACGAGTTGGCGGCGCGGGGGATGAAGTTCCATCTCTTGAGTGAGCTTTATGCGATGTTCCCCATCTGTGATTTCCTCGCTGCGAGTCCCGACGGTCGTGCCATTGGACAACCGCGCTGACGGGTTGACCGGTGCGCAGGTCCGCCGGCATTCACCCTGGCGATGGAACACCTGGGACACGGTCGCGATCGTGGCGATTGCGGTGGTGGCCGCGGCCATCCGCATTCCGTGGCTCGGCGCCGTTGCGCTGAATCCCGATGAAAGCCAATACGAGTCGCACGCCGCGTATCTGATCGACGCCGGGACATCGGCGTTTTCGACTCCGATTGGGCCGGTCTACACCATCGCCGTCTACCAGGTGCTGGCCTTTTTCTTCGGGCCGTATTGCATGCCGGCCGTTCGCATACTGGTGCTGGTGGCGAGCGTGGCGGTCGCTGGCTTGCTGTATACCATTCTCAGTCGCGAGTCTGGCCGCGTCTGGGGACTCCTGGCGGCGCTCGTCTTTTCGGCATTCAACATCTACTTCGAGGGGCTCTCGGCCAATCGCGAATGGTTTGCCGGCCCGCCGCTGCTGTTGGGCATCCTGCTCTACCGGCTGGCGCGAGATCGAACGAGGGGCGCGGCGCTGGCACTGTTGCTTGCTTCGGGCTTTAGCTGCGGAGTGGCGATTTGGTTCAAGGAACAGGCGATTTTCATGGCGCTGGTTTCACCGTGCTGCATGGTGTACGAAGCCCTTGTCGCCCGCGCCGTTCGTTCCGCGCTTGGTCCCGTGGCGATGTATGTCTTGGGCGGCCTCTTGGCCGGTGGGGCATATATGCTGCCGCTCGTCTGGGCGGGGACTTTGCGCGAGCACCTGGATTTGGTGTTGTTGGTGCAAGACCAGTACGCCACCGTGCGCGCCGTTTCACGTGACCCAAGCGCCGTGGCAGAGATGTACTTCGACCGCCTCTATGGCCACATGCCAGCGCGGCGGATTCCACTGGTGACCTACGCCTTCACCGCCGTCGCGGCCGTATGCATGGTCGTCCATGTGATCCGCGGGCCCACGAAACGCACATGGCTGGCCGACGAACCCGACGTGCCGTTGTTTGTCCTTTATGTTTTGCTGGGCCTGCTTGCCGTGCGCACGGGTGAGCGTTTTTTCCCGCACTATTATTTGCTGTTGCTTCCGGCGATGACGGGCGCTATGGCGCTTGGACTGCGCACAGTCTGGCGACTTCCGCGCGAATCGATGTGGACGCCGGTGGCGGCGTTCGCCGTGCTGGCGGCGTCTCTCGTCGATGCAGGCCTCCAATACCCAGGGCAGAGGGCTGAGCTGGCGACCTGGTGGGAATCGCATCGCGTTGGCCTCGTCTTCGCCGCGGCCGTCGCGGTGGGAGTGCTCGTGGCGTGGTCATGCTTGCAGGCACGACGGCCGTCGATCGGCGGCCGATGGATGCGGCGCGCCACCGGCTCGTTTGCGATGGGTCTTCTCGGTCTCGGGGTTGTCGTCGAGTTGGGACACCTGGCCCTGCAAACGCGCCAGCAGGTCGGCCGTTATCAAGAGTATCGGCAGATGGTGGACCGCGCGTTTCCGAGTCTCGTGAGCTACATGCGCGATCATGCCGCGCCGCTCGATTGCCTCCACGTCTGGGGTTGGCGCGCGGAAATTTATTCGATCACCAGGATGCGCCCCGCCTCGCAATTCACCATCGGCTCGTACATCATGACCGATGCGCACCGCGGCCAGACTGGCACGCCACCTGTGAACGAACACTATGCGAAAATGCTCATGGACGATCTGGGGCGCACGCGCCCGCGTTTCATCGTCGACGCCTCGCGGATTTCCACCACGATGAGCCGCCGAGCGATCTACCAGTTGCGGTACTTTCCGCCGCTGGCCCAGTACCTGCGCACCTACTACCGTCGTCCCATCTCGCTCGACGGATGTGACATCTATGTCAGGCGTCCCGACGTCTAGTCGAAGCGCTCACCCTGGAACCTATGCCTTGGGTTCACCCTTTCGTGTTTCGCTCGCGGCGAATCGACGGACTCGATTGACGATGGGGCGACCATAGGTGTGCCGAAGAATCAGTTGTGTCGCGGCCCGGTTCACCAGGCTAGGCAACCAAGGCATCGGACGCAGCACGTCGATGATGAGCACCGCGCGGAGGTCGTCACTCTGATTGTGAACCTCGTGCGGCCACGTGTCGTCGAATAGTACGGCTTCCCCGGCCTTCCAAATGTATTGCTGCCCATTGAGCACCAGCATCGGCGGATCCCGTTCGGGGATTTGCACCCCTAAGTGATAGCGCAGCAATCCTAAATACGGACCCTCGTGCAAGGGAATTGACTTTCCGGGCTCGAGGACGGAAAAGAACGCCTGAAAGACTCGGGGAACCTTGTCGAGCACCGCGCTCGTCTTGGGACACAAGGCGCGATTCTCCGGCGGCTTATGTCCCAACAGGCTCAGTACGAACACATCCCAGTTCTTTTCCGTCGTGGCCGAAATGGAGCGCTCCCCCGGATCGACGTCGTGATATCGTGGCATGCTCGTGCGGCGGCGGATGATCGTCTCGAACTCACGGCGGATCGGTTCATAGTGGCGCGTGACCTCGGCCAGCGGCGGATAGGTCGTTTCGATGTCGAAGAATGTGAGCCGCTGCGCCCCACCGATGCGCCGTGCAAAGTAGCGATTCAGCGCCTTCTTGAAGAGGTAGTAATGGATCTTGCCGATGAGCTTTTGCCGCCACCGGCCGGGTTCAGAGGTCATGCTGCGACCTGCCATCTGCGGGCGAATGTTCGACATCTCAACCACGACGCTCGTTTGAATTCTCGTCCCGTGGACCAACTCGATCAAGTTCTTGTCGTTCGCTCGCGCGACAAACAAATTCTTCGATCAGGTACCGTGGTCGGCCGCGTGCCTCATCGAACGTTCGCCAGATATATTCGCCGATCACGCCCAACATCAGCAATTGACAACCACCGATCACCAGCACCGCGGCCATCGTGCTCGACCAACCAGCCTCGGGGCTCCCCCACAGCTTGTTGAAAACCAGTCCCAACGCGTAGAGGAACCCCAGCAAACTCAGGCACACCCCCAGCAGGCTCGCCAGCCGAATCGGCGCATAGCTGAACGACACGATGGAATCGACCAGTAGCTTAAGTTTTTTCGACAGATTCCATTTACTCCGGCCCGCCTGACGATCCTGTCGCACGTACGAGATCGACGTCTGGCGATATCCCATCCACAGCACCATGCCCACGAAGTTCGTGTGCTTCTCGCGAATCGCCAGGTAGGCGTCGATCACCTTGCGGTCCAGCAGCATGTACTCCGCGCCGCGCTGGGGCAAGTCGGGCATCGCGATCCGCCGCAGCATGCTGTAGAAGAGGTCGTTGGCGATGTTCTTCGCCCACGACTCGCGCGGGGGCACCGCGCGGGCCCCCCACACCACGTCATAGCCCGAACGCCACTTTTCTATCAGGCTCGGGATCAGCTCGGGTGGGTCCTGTAAATCGCTCGATAGCAGGACCGCACAGTCGCCCGTGGACCTGGTCAACGCGGCCGCCGCAGCCGCATGGGGTCCGAAGGTTCGCGACAGTCGAAGATAGCACACTCGCGGATCCTCACGCATCCATGCCTTGGCGATCTGGGGGCTCTGGTCGGTGGAATGATCGTCGGCCAAGATGATCTCGCACTCGGCGTCGATCTGCCGCAGCGTTTCGACTAGCCGCGCGCGGAATGACGGGAGGTTTTCCTCCTCGTTCAAGATCGGTGTAATGATCGTAATCTTCGGCATCGGCCGCCTGAGTATTCAGCATCCACGAGGTTGTTCCGCGCCGATCGGTCGGCCCCTCGGCTGACGAGCCTACTCCGGCGGCTCGCCGACAAAACCTGAACCCGGTTGTTCCGCAGTCACGCCCGGCCCCTGTGACTCCATCGCTCGCCAGCGTTCGAGCAGCTCGGCCGGCACGTCCACGCGCTCGAGTAATCGCGGCGGATTGCCGAACAGGAACACACCGGGCGGAACGTCGCGTACGGCGACGCTTCCCAACGCGACCTGTGCTCCGGGGCCGATCTTCACGCCGTTGCCCACGACACTGCCGCCGCCCAGATGAGCAAAGGGACCAACCGTCACGTGGGCTGTAATGGTTACCAGGGCAGCCACAAGTGCCCCTTCGCAGATGCGGCTGTAAGCGCCCACCACCGAGTTGCAGAGCACCTGCCCGAAATCTTCCACGACCGCGCCGTTGGCGATCACGCAGCCGCTGAACAAGATGCAGCCGTGACCGACCGTCGCCGTCGAGTACACCTTGGCCGCCGGGTGCACCAGCGTGGCGAACCGCTCGCGCGGCAAGGCAAGCCGTCGGAGAATGTCGTATCGCGCCAAGCGGTTGCGAAACGAGCCGATGCCGAAGACGAACTTCATGTCGGAGAGCTGGTGTACCCTCTCCAAAGGCCCCAAAACCGGCGTATCCTCGATCCGCGTACCGTGCAGATTCGGATTGTCGTCCAGTATGGCTTCAATGGCGTACCGCGGCCGCTGGCGATTGATGTCGCGGACGATCTCCGAGATTTCCGGAAAGGCCGTGGCCCCCAGAAAGGCAAGCCGCTCTGTTTCCACGAGTCGTCCTTCTTCCGTGGGTCTACGTGCTTCCCCACTCGGCGGATTGGTGCTCGCCCCTGTCTACAAACGCACCAGCGCCGTCGCCCACGATAAACCAATCCCAAACCCTGACATCACCACGAGGTCACCTGGGCGACACCGCCCTTGCGCCAGCGCGTCGGCGAGCGCGATGGGAATGGACGCGCCGGTCGTGTTCCCCACGTCGCGCAAGTTCGAAAACACCCGCTCGCCGGGGATTTCGAGCGCCCGAGCCAGCGAATCGAGCGCCGCCTTGCTCGCCTGGTGCCAGAGAAACAAGTCCACCGCGCCGCGCTCGATGCCGTTGCGCGCCAGCAAGCCGCGGACCTGCTGCGCGACCTTCGAGTTGACAAACGCCATCACCCGCATCCCTTCCATGTATACGTTGTCACGAGTACGCACGTTGCCGTGCTTATCGACGATCGGCGACGCGGTCTCGGCGCTGCGCGCCAGACGCATGCCGCCCGCGGGCACCATGATCGCGTCGTAGTCGCGGCCGTGCGTCGCACACTCGATATCGAGAATCCCGGCATCTCCATCGGCGGCCGCGATCCACGACACCGCGGCCCCGTCGGCAAATAGGCCCCGCATCGAACCGTCCCGCGGATGAATGTGCCGCGAAAGCGTATCGGAAGTCACCAACAGCACGTTGGCTGCCACGCCCGTAACGATCAACCCCCGCGCCAACGCCAGTCCGTAGACGTAGCCCGAGCATCCCAGATTATAATCTAGCGCCGCCACGTGCGGGCCAAGGTCGAGCAGCTTGTGCAAGATGCAGGCATTGTTCGGCATGACGTGGTCGGGCGACTGCGTGCAAAACAGCAGGCCGTCGATCTTCTCGGCCAGTCCGGCATGGCGCGAGAACAACTGCCGGCAAGCCGGCACCGCCAGGTCCAGGGCCGTTTCGCGCTCGCCGACCACGTGCCGCCGCGCGACGCCCGTTTGCGCCTCCATCCGCGCGATATCCCAGGAGGGATTCTCGCGCGCCAAGTCGGCATTCGTCACCACCGTCTCGGGCAAGTAATAGGCGGTGTCGATGATCGCGACCCGCGCCGCTGGCGCCTTTGAGCTCGTGGCGTCCATCAGCCGGACTGCCTGCCCAATAGCCAATAGAGATGATCCACCAGTGTGGCCACGCTTCGCAATGGGCTGGCATCTTGCGACAATGCTTCTTCGGTGGCCAGGGTGACCGTTATGCCGAACTCGTCGTGCACGCTTTGCTCGAGCACCGCGATCAGGTCGATGATGCCCAGCGAGTCAAGCTGTCCCTCATCGCCGTAGAGCAAGGTGTCGAGCCGCTTCGGCACCTGGCGTTCACTGGCCAGTCGCGCGTTGACCGTATCGAGCGCGGCGAAGACCAGCGACTCGATCTGCTGCTTTTCGATCGTTTCGGTTGCCATGTGACTACGTCGCCATCACCGCCCCTCTTGGGGAGGGAGCTGGACGAAGAGGCTGTTCGAATTGCGATGGGTCAGGGGCCGCGCCCTGTCGCGCGGCCATCCTCAATCTTCGGCCAAGCATCGGCACGCGTCAAGCAATCGACTTACGCTGCTCGGTACGGCTGTCGCTGGCGATATAAGTCGAGTCGCGCTTCGATGGCCGTCGCGAGCACCTTATCTCCCGCGGCGCGAGCCGCCTCGACAGCCCATGTCGCGACACGCACTGCGTCATTGTACTGTCCGGATTCCGCGTAGGCGGCCGCGAGCGCATCGAGTGCCGGCGCATACTGGTTGTTCGACTCGCGGCAGGCGGCACGCGCCCGATCGAGCGCTTCGGTGCCGTCGCGAAGTGCCGCCTCGGCCGACGTCGCCAGGATCCACGCCAGCTCCGTCGCCGCGCGATACGCGTGCGGATCAAGCCGCACCACGGCACGGTAGGCCTCGACCGCTTCGCGCGTACGACCCAGCCGTGCCAGCGCCCCGGCCAACCGGCCTCGCAGATTGGGATCGTCGCCCGGACCGCGCAGCGCGTCGATGTAATGCTCGATGGCCTCGCTCGTCTTGCCCGTCTCGTCCAGCGAGACGGCGAGCCGCCCATGAAACTTCTGCGAAAAGGGAGACTCTCGCAGGCCCGCTCGTAGATAGGGTATCGCCTGCTCGTACCGACCTTGGCGCATCAAGATGGCGGCGATGTTCAGCCGCGCCACGGCGTATTTCGGTTCGAGCTCGAGCGTTCGCTCGAACTCGGCTAGCGCCTCGGCATCTCGGCCCTCCTTGGCCAAGAGCGTCCCCCGCTCCACATGTGCGTTGATGATCCGTGGATCGAGCTCCAGTGTTTTCTGATAATGGATCTGCGCTGCGGCACCATGACCGATCCGTTCCAGCGCATGCGCGAGAAAAAAGTAGGTTGCCGCCAGCGCGCGCCCTGGGTCTGCATCCTCGTACAGTCGCTTGCCCATTTCGACGCGGCGACTGCGCCCCTCGCGGAAGTGTTGCAGATAACAGAGGATTTGATTGTCCCTCAGCGACCAAAGCCGATAGCGGTTCTTGGGATTGTCGATATTGAGCTCGACCGGCGCGACCCACGCCGCCGGCGAGGTCAGCATCTCGCGTGCCCGTTTTTCGTCCAGCACGGTAACGGGCTCGTCGCGCCCCGGCAGATACACCTGGTACGCTAGCCGGTTGTTCCACTCCACGCCGTTGAAGGCCGTCGCGCCCAAAAGCTGCACGCCGACGCTCCAGCCGACCAGCACGGCAAAAACTGCCAAGAGCCACTTGTGTTTCGGCAGGCGCTCGACGACCGGCGCCAAAAAAAGCGCGAGCAAGGGTGTCAGATCAACAATGTGCCGGTAGCCATACGACCAACCACTCCACCAGTCAAAATGTTTTGACTCCACGCACAAGATCGCCAATGCGGCCAGCGACAATGGCCGCAGCACACCCAGCTCCTTCTGGCGCCAAACTAGCCACAATCCCCACGCCACAAAGACAAAGAAGGGCGAGAACACCAGCAGCCCGCGAGAGGGGCTCACCAGGTGTCCCGTCGCGCCCAGCCACAGCGGAGTCTGCCAGACCTCGGGCGAGCCTGTCTTTCCGCGTGCCAGCCATTCGGCGAACTCCATCTGCCCGAAGCTCAGCGGGGAGCCAAGGTAATAGGCGTTGTAGGCGGCCAGCGCCATCGCAAAGGGCGCCCCGGCGAGCGCGAAAACGACCAGCGCCTTTCGGTCGACCCAAAGCAAATATGCGGCCATAGCCAGGACGACAATCGCACTGGTCGGTCGACAAAGGACGGCCGCCGCTCCCGACGCCGCCGCGGCGGCAGTAAGTGCCGGATGCTGGCGGTGTACGACCTTTTGACCCTTCTCCCCCTTGGCGAGAGGGCGTGCTGAGGGGTGATTGACCGACGCGCCTCGCGCGCGCACAAAAAAATAAATGCTCATGGCCAGAAAAAGCTCATTGGGACCATGCTGCATCAACGTCTGGCTGCTGGTGCTCCAGACACAGGTTCCCAGCCCGTAAATCAGCGCAACGGCCGCCGCCGCGCGCGTCGAGACTAACTGCGCCGCGGTGAGGAACACGAATACCGCCGAGCCCGCCACGGCGGCCGAGGCCACGAATTTTGCCGCGTAGAACAGCAGCTTCGGCCGCTCGGCCAGGCTCCCGGCAAAAAACTGCAACACGGCAAAGCCGGGGAGCGCCGTCAAGCCAGCCCCCAGGCCGAACGAATCCACATACACGCCCTCGTGCCGCGAAGGCACAAGCTGGTACCGTGGCTCGCGGACGCGCAGCTCGCCCGATTTCCAAAGGGATTCGATCGTCTCGTCGAACCGACGAACCTCGGTCGCCTCATTCTTTCCGCCGGCGTGCAGCTCCCAGATGAACATGAACGGCACTTCTCGCGGCGTGAACGAAACGTTGCCCTCACTGAGCACGCTGAGCGGCAAATAGACGTTGGACGTGGCGTCGTGCGTCACCAGCAGGTCGCCGTTGAGCTGATAAACCGCCAACAGCGACAGAAAGAGCGCCGCGGCGATGATCGCGCGCGATCTCGCACGTAGCCAGCCCATCGGCCGACTTGCTGTCGTGGACTCTTTTTCTTCAACGGCCGGTAAGCGCATAGACGTACCACCGCAGGTATCGCGGCAGCCATTTCCACAGGCGAAACCGCGACTGGCCGGCCGTGCGGTCCTTCCACGTCGTGGGAACCTCGGCAATCGGCACGCCGCGGCGAAACGCCTTGGCGGTCAGCTCGATCGCCAGCTCGAACCCACCCGTGCTTTCAATGCCCAGCTCATTCACGAGCGCCGCATCATACAAGCGGAAGTTGTTCGTCGCGTCGTGCGTGGGGAATCCGACGAACCAGTGGAGCGACAGCCCGGCTAGTCGGCTTAATGCTCGTTTCACAACTGGCCCGCCCAATTGGCGCCCTCCCTTCATGTAGCGGCTCGCGCAAACCACGCGGTAGCCGCTTTCGTAGAGCGCCAGCATCGCCGGCACTTGCGTCAGATCGTCGGAAAGATCCGCCATCACCACCAGCGCCGGCCCGAGTCCCGCCGCCTGAAAGCCCGTGCGAATTGCCGCCACGACACCCCGGCCAAACTCGTTCTTGACCAGCCGCAGCCAGGGTCGATCGCAGGCGAATTGCCGCGCGACCGGCAGCGTTGTGTCGCCGTCGAAGTCGTAGACCACGTAGGCAGCCAATGGTTGCGGCACGTGCCGCTCGATCTCGGCCACGAGCGTTGGAAAATTCTCCGCTTCATTATAGACCGGCACAATCAGCGATAACGTCGCGGCGTCCATCACACCTATTACACCGTGCCGGCATCCGCCTGCCGCGCGATCCACGGAATCACTTCGTCGAGCACTGTGTCAAGGCTCGTCGCTGCCTCGAAGCCCAACAGGCGCTTCGCCTTCTCCACCGAGGGAATCCGCCGGCGCACATCGTGCGGCAAGGGCTCGTCGCACTCGTAGCGAAACGACCGATTCGGTCCGTGGATCTTTCGCCAGATCATTTCGGCCAGCTCCAGCACCGTCGTGCCACGGGCGGTCGACAGGTTGAAATCCTCATTCTCCGCCGCGGGATGCTCCATGCACAGACGGATGCCGCGTGCTAAATCTCCGCCATAGGTGTAATGCCGTACTTGCGAGCCGTCGCCCAGCAGCCGCAGCGGGTCCTGTCCCTTGAGCACCTTGAGCACCAGATCGGGCACCACGTGGCTCATCGCCAACCGCACATTGCCCGAGAGGACCTCGTCCCCGTGGCGCGTACGCCGCTCGCCGATGCCGACGCAATTGAACGGCCGCGCGATCGTGTAGGGCAATCCGTACTGCTCCCATGCCGCGCGTGCAAAATACTCGATCGCGAGCTTCTGAAAACCGTAGCTCGAAGCCGGGGGTGGCGAGCGGAGCTCCTCCCCCTCGACGGTTGGAAACGCGGTCACCCGCTCGAAGACCATCGAGGACGACAGCACCGTGATCTTCCGCAGCCGACGAGCGCGATAGGTGGCGAGCGCCGCATCGAACGCGGCGGCGGTGATCCGCTCGTTCTCGGCCAACAAGTCGAAGGCGTAGTGATGAAAATAGGCAATGCCCCCCACCTGCGCCGCCGCGGCTACCAGGTGGTCGCAATCGGCCAATAGCTCGCCCAGCAGTTGGCCGTCCTTGGCGTCTCCCTCGACGAATCGATATCGTGGATGATCCAGGCCGCTGGGGCGCGAGGGGCCATACTTGGCGAAGTTGTCCAAGCCCACCACGTCATGGTCGTGGGCCAACAGCTCTTCGACCAGGTAGCCGCCGATGAAGCCCGCCGCGCCCGTCACCAGGATCTTCATGGTCCTCACTGCTCTTTAGGAAACCGAAGACGTCGACCGTGGGCTTCTCGATCTTCAAGTGGCGGTACTGATCGTGGCATGCGCCGATAAAGATGACGTCGGCCTGCGCGAGCGCTTCGTCGAGCGACACGAAGTCCGGGTCGTGGATGTAAGGATCGGTGCACAAGACGCGGCGGCACTCGAGTTCGAGGATCTTCCGCAGCTTATACGAGAGCGACGCGCGGCGATCGTCCGAGTTGCCCTTGAATGCCATGCCCAAGATCGCCGCCGTGGCATGGGCCAAGGGGTGCTGTGCCTTGACGCCATCGACCAGCACTCGTGGCAGCCCCTCGTTGACCATCATCGCCGCCTGTCCCAGCGCAAACTCGTTGTGATTGAATCCCGCCAGTTGCATCGTGTCTTTCAACAAGCATGGACCGCCGGTAAACCCGGCACGCGCGAACGCGGCCATTCGCGGATAGTCGGTGGTCACCGCGCGGTGAATGCGCGCGAAATCGGCCCCGAACTTCTGGGCCACCATGTAGAACTGGTTCGAGATGGCGAAGTTCAGGTAGCGGTACGCGTTGGAAAACAGCTTGGCCAATTCCGCCTCGACGGCCGGAAGCACGACGATCCGCACGCCCAACAGGCCGAACAGCCGGCTGGCTCGCGCGGCTGCGCTGGGTGTGGCGCCCCCCACGATTTGCGGCAGCTCGCCGATTTCCTCGAGCGCGTAGCCCTGAGCGATCCGCTCGGGACAATGTGCGACATCGATCGATAAACCGATCTCGGCGGCGCGGCGCGCCAGCCGATCGGTGATCCCGGGAAAAACGGTGCTGCGCAGCACCAAGAGCTGGCGATCGTGCATTTCGTCGAGCACCGCGGCCATCGAGGCATCAAACGTGGCGATCGTGGGATCAAGGTGCGCGTCGACGGGCGTGCCGATCGTGACGATCACCGCCGCGTGGCGGCCGATCGCCTCCGGGTCGCTGGTCACCGCCAGCCGTCCGTTGGCGAGCGCCTTCGGCAAGGCGTCGTCGGCTCCCTTCTCCAGAAACGGCATCCGGCCCGCACCGACGCTCCGCACCCGGACGGTATCGGTGTCCAAGAGCGTCACCGTCGCGCCGGACCGCGCCAGCGCGATTCCCAGCGGCAGCCCAACATGCCCGCAGCCACCCACGATCACAATCGACTGTTCGTCGGCCGAATCACGATTCGTTTGGGACAGCTCGGGTGGAGTTGACATCGGTACCGGTCCTATGCGAGAAGCCGCTCGCAACACACATGGGTGCCACGCGCTCACGACAGCAGTCTCGTGGTCTGACACCACAAGTTTGGCCGAGGGCTGAACCTGCGCCACGACGGCTGTGACTGCACGATTCTACTCCAGCCTACACGCTCCTATTGGGAGCTTCAAGAACGCAGCATGAAGCAGCGCCACACCTTTGCGCGAACCCGTGTTCGGACAGCAAAGGATCAGTGGAGGGCCGCAGAACGTACCAAACGCGGCTTTTTCAGGAACGTGGCACGCTAGGCATCAATACGCTCGACCTGGCAGTCTTCGAGCAGTGCCGAGGCGCCGCGCTGGAGAAATGAAACGGAGACCAATAGCCGCTCTTCTCCCTGGCGGCGAATGACGACCCCTTCGAGGCCCGCCAGCACGCCCGAGCGGATTCGGACGCGCATGCCGGCGTGTAGGCGTGACTCGGGCAGAATCGGCGCTCCGGATTCGATGAGCTGGTGGATCTGCCTCAGGTCGTGGATCAGCTGGCTGGCGTCGACAACCGGCAAGCAACGCGCCACGCAGTTGGTGGAGAGCGCCTGCCGCCGGTCGTCATGGTTGCCATACAGAAAGACATAGCTGGCAAAGAGGGGAACGTGCGACACGCAAATGCGGCCCTTGGGAGTTCGGCTGCGCCGAGGGACCAGCGGGCAATAGAACGGCACGTGCATCGCGCGCAAGCGCCGCATGAGCTCCTTCTCGCGACGCGCGAGCGTATAAAGCCCCCACCACGTTGCTTCGCAGGGCTCGTCGGCCCCGGCTCGCTCAAGCAGGTCGGGCGGATAAACGTCGGGCTCCTTTGGCAAGATAGGCATAGCGAAAGGATACGCCGCGGCGGAGGCTCGTTGACCACGAACTGACGACGGTGCGACGCCTCCGTCGCATCTCAGCCGATGCAATCCGAACGACCGCGCTCAAGGGACTCTCATAACCGGTGTAGTCGACGCCACCGCCCGAGTGCCACGCATTCGACACGATGCCGAAACCGTGCCACCCGCGCCACCCAACGGATTCCGCAACTCGTTCCGCCTTGTTCGCCCACCGGTCCACTCCTAAAATGACCTGCCATGGGCGATGCAAGCCGAACAACGCCGATCCGATTCACCAAGATGCACGGCTTGGGCAACGATTACATCTACGTCGACGCGTTCCACGATCCGGTCCCGGACGATCCGGCCGAGGCCGCACGGCAGATGTCCGACCGTCACTTCGGCATCGGGGCCGACGGGTTGATTCTCATCGAGCCCTCGGCTGCGGCCGACGCGCGGATGCGAATGTTTAACGCCGACGGCTCGGAGGCCGAAATGTGCGGAAACGGCATCCGCTGCGTGGCCAAATACCTGTACGACCACGGGATCTGCCGGCGCCCGACGCTGCGAATTGAAACGGGCCGCGGAATCCTGGCGCTCGAGCTGGAAGTCGCCGAAGGAGCCGTCGAACGTGTCCGTGTCGACATGGGCAAACCCGTGCTCGACCCGGCTGGGATTCCGACGACACTGCTTGGGACATCACGACCGCGCGAAGCAATCGTGGACATGCCGCTGGAGATCGCCGGCCGGACACTCCACGTAACCTGCGTCTCGATGGGCAATCCACACTGCGTCGCGTTTGTCGACGAGCTTAGCGATGAGTTGGTGTTGGGCCTGGGTCCACGCATCGAGACCGATCCGCGATTCCCGCGCCGCGTGAACGTCGAGTTCGTCAAAATCCTCGCGCCGGACGAAGTTCGCTTGCGTGTCTGGGAACGCGGTTCCGGCGAAACGTGGGCCTGCGGTACCGGTGCCAGCGCCGTGTGCGTGGCCGGCGTCCTGAGCGGTCGGACGATGCGCCGAGTATTAGTGCATCTGCGGGGGGGCGACCTGGAGCTCCAATGGGCCGATGACGATCACGTCTATATGACGGGCCCTGCCGTGGAGGTGTTTTCCGGCGAGTGGCATGGCCCCATCTCATTCGCCGAACCGGTGACCGGCGCAAAGTCAACCCCGCTCCCCTCTGGGGAGAGGGCAGGGTGAGGGGCGATTCGCAATACGCTTCAAACTGCGTCAAGCGTAGGATGAATAAAGCGAAGCGCAGACGCACCCCTTAGTGCGTCGCCGCGAAACGTTGCCTCGAGCAAGGAAGCCGATCTCATGAAAATCCGCAGCGCACGGCTCAACGAACTTTGCGGCACGGCTGCCGCAAGCGTTGTGCAGTTGTGGACGAGCACGCTCGAATCGAAGGTCGCCTATTACGATCCCTCGGTCGATCCGGTGCATCCAGACTATCATGGCCAAAAGATTTACATCTTTTGGCATGAGTATATTCTGCTGCCGCTGTCTCTTCGCGCGCACTGCAACCTGGCGATGCTGTTGAGCCGCCACAATGACGCGGAAATCCTGAGCCACGCCGCGCGGCGACTGGGGTTCGACTTCGTCCGCGGCTCGACCTCGCGTGGCGGCGTGGCCGCGCTGCGATCGCTGGTGCACAAGAGCCGCACGATGAACCTGACGATCACGCCTGATGGCCCGCGCGGCCCGCGACGCGTGATGGCGCCGGGGCCAGTTTACCTTGCCTCGCGGCTGGGCCTTCCGCTGGTGCTCCTGGGGCTGGGCTGCGACCGGCCGTGGCGATTGCGAAGCTGGGACCGCTTCGCCATCCCGCGACCATTCTCGCGCGCCCGCGCTGTGGTGAGCCCGGCTCTTTCGGTTCCGCGCGATTTGGACCGCGAAGGGATCGAGCGCTACACGCGCCGCGTCGAGCGGCTGTTGAACCGACTTTCGGCCGAGGCGGAGGCCTGGGCCGAGTTCGGCACACACAAGATTGGCGAGTGGCGCGCCGGCCCCGCCGTCGGGCCGCGCCGCGCACGACAGATCGCCACCGCCGCGCTGGTTTGTCCTCAAATGAATGGCGAGCGGGGGCACAAGCCCCCCGGGTTTTTTGAGAACGCTGATGGCCCAAAGCGCGATACACACGTCGTCCACCTTCCCTGAGCAAATCCTGACCGTTGCCGAGCTGACGGAGCAGATCAAGGACCTGCTCGAAGCCGGGTTCGCCTCGGTCTGGGTGGCGGGCGAAATCTCCAACCTCTCGCGGCCGCAGTCGGGACACTGCTACCTGACGCTCAAGGACGACACCGCGCAACTTCGCGGCGTGATTTGGCGCACCACGGCCCAGCGTGTCCGCTTCGACCTGCACGACGGGCTCGAGGTCATCTGCCACGGCCGGATTGACCTATACGCGCCGCGAGGCACGTATCAGCTCGTGATTGACCAGGTCCAGCCCAAGGGACTGGGTGCGCTGGAGCTAGCGCTGCGGCAACTGCGAGAGCGGCTGGCCGCCGAAGGGCTGTTCGATGCGGCGCGCAAGCGCCCGCTGCAAAGATTTCCGCGCCGTATCGCGGTGGTCACGAGCCCCACCGGGGCCGCGGTCCGCGATTTCCTGCAGGTATCGGTACGCCGCTGGCGCGGAGTCGAGGTGCTGATCGTCCCGGTGCGCGTGCAGGGGGACGGGGCGGCGTTGGAAGTCGCCGCGGCCATCGCGCTCGTCAATCGCCTAACCGTGCCGGTTGATTGCCTGGTGGTGGCGCGTGGCGGGGGCAGCCTTGAGGACCTTTGGGCGTTCAACGAAGAGGTCGTCGTCCGCGCCATCCACGCCTCGCGGATTCCAGTCGTTTCCGCGATCGGCCACGAGATCGACGTGACGCTTTCCGACCTCGTGGCCGACGTGCGCGCCCTGACCCCCAGTGAAGCCGCCGAGTTGGTTGTGCCGGCGATCGAGGAAACAGTCCAGCGATTGCGCCAATACCACTCGCGATTGACGGCAGCGCTAAGCGGCCGTACCAAGGCGGCGCGCGCCCGGATCGAAGCTCTCGCCTCGCGGCGCGTGCTGCGGCGCCCCCTGGACGGCGTGCACGACCTGGCTCGCCGCGTCGACGAATTGGCCGTACGTGCCGCTCGCGCCGTCCGGCTCGCGGCAACGCATGCTCAACAACGTCTCGAGCACATCGCCGCCCGTCTCGAGTCGCTCAGCCCGCTGGCCGTCTTGGGACGCGGGTACTCATTGACCATGCGCGTCGGCTCGCGCGAACCGCTGCGCGATGCCTCGCGCCTCTCACCCGGCGAGCCGATCGTCACGCGCTTCGCTCAAGGTCAGGCCATCAGCCGAGTCGAAACGGTCGAGTCCTCCGCTGCCATCCCGCAATCGGATTCACCGCATTCGTCTTGGCCGGGAGCCCCACGCTCGGCGGCGGACGACGCGACTTAATGAGCGGCGTGCGTTTTCCCGATCAGCTTCTTTAGTTGCGCCCAAGTCCGCGTATTGGCCACGTCCTCCTTAGTGAGCCCCCCGCGGCGTGCTTGGAGGATGCCGTAGCGCATGGTGGCGAGGCCGTCGGTCGAGTGGGCGTCCGTTGAGATGACGACGGGGACACCGTGCTGCTTGGCCGCGGCGCAGGCGACGTCGTCCAGATCGAGCCGCGCCGGGTTGGCGTTCAGCTCGAGCAGCTTGCCGAAGTCGCGCGCCGCCTTGATCACCGCGTCGAGGTCGACTTCATACGCCTTTCGCTTGCTGATCAATCGCCCGGTGGGGTGCGCGATGGCCGAGACGTTCGGGTTTTTGATAGCGTCGATGATGCGCCGCGTGATCTGTTCGCGCGGCTGGTTCTGGCCGTAGTGGACGCTCGCCACGACCCAGTCGGCCTCGCTGAGCACGTCGTCGTCGAGGTCGAGCCCGCCGCGTTCGAGGATATCGACCTCGACGCCTTTGAGCACGCGGAAGCCGTGCAGCCGGCCGTTGAGGCGGTCGATTTCGGCCCATTGCTTGCGCAGGCGCGACGCATCGAGGCCCCGCGCCATCGTCACTCGCTTTGAATGGTCGGTGATGGCGAGATATGCCAGCCCGAGCTCATTCGCAGCGTGACACATCTCTTCGAGCGTCGCCTTTCCGTCGGTCTCGGTAGTGTGGGCGTGCAGGTCGCCGCGTATATCGCCCAGCTCCACCAACCGCGGCAGCTCGCCTTGCTTTGCCCAGTCGAACTCCTGCCGCGCCTCGCGCATCTCGGGCGGAAAACATGGAAGATCCAGCGCACCGTACACATCCTGCTCCGTGCGGCCGGCAATGTAATTCTCGCCGCGAAAGACGCCGTACTCGTTGATCTTCAGGCCGCGCGACTTCGCCAGCCCGCGGACCACGACATTGTGGTCCTTCGATCCGGTGAAGTATTGCAAGGCCGCCCCGAACGATTCGGCCGGCACCACGCGAAGATCGACCTGCAAGCCACCGCTGAGCCGCACCGACATCTTCGTCTCGCCGCGCGCCAGCACGTCGGCCACGTCCTCGTACGCGGCCAGGTGGTCCATGACTTCGTCGACGCCGTCGGCCACGACCAGGATATCGAGATCACCGACCGTTTCCTTTCCGCGGCGGTAGCTTCCGGCCACTTCCAACTGCTGGATCGCGCGACACTGGCGGAGATGCTGCGCCAAAGATTGCACGATCACGTCCGCGACCGCCCAATACATCCGCTCGCCGACGGTGGCGGCCGTTGCAAGACCTTCAAGGATCGCTGTCTCCGTCTTGGCGCCAAAGCCCTTGAGGTCCTGCACTCGGTGCGCAAGGCAGGCCTCGCGCAACTCGTCGAGCGTGGCAATCGCCAGTTCCTTGTGCAGCACCGCCGCCTTCTTTGGCCCCAAGCCCGGCACGCGCAGCAGCGTCAGCACGCTTGCGGGCACCTGCGCTTGCAGCTCCCGCAATTGGGGCAAGGCGCCCGTCTTGATGAGCATGGTGATCTTTTCGGCCAGGTCGTGGCCGATGCCCGAAATGTCGGTCAGGCTTCGATTGGGATCGTCGACCAGCCCGGAGAGCGGCTCGCGGAAATCGCGGATCGTCCGCGCGCCGTTGCGATAAGCACGGACCCGGAATGGGTTGGCGCCCTGGAATTCCAGGATGTCCGCGATCTCGTCGAAGGCGTCGGCGATCTTGGCGTTATTCATCGTCAGACGTGCAGCTCCACAATGTCGCGGTCGTGCACGACGTGGTCCCCCTTGACCGGCGTGCCGTCGTGAACGCCAGTGCCCCACACCCGCGCGAACTTCAGGTGTTGAGCAAAATCCTTGTGGACCAGCTCGGCCACTTCGAGCACGGTGCCGCCGCGGCGAACGGTAAAGGGGCGCTCCATGTCGGCCGCCTTGGCCGCCGGCAGCTTGGTGTACACGCGAACCACGTTCAATGAGCGGAAAATCGCCTCGCGCAGCGTCTCCAGCCCAGTCCCGTGCACGGCCGAAATCACATACTCGGGAAAATCGACCGGCGCCAGCTCGTGCAACAGCTCCAATCGCTCGGTCGCCCCCGCCAGGTCGATCTTGTTGGGGACGAGGAACGCTTGCGTGTAGGAAATGCCCACGTCTTCGTCATCGAGCCGCGAGGTCCGCGCGAGCCGCGTCTTCCGATCGCTAAGCCGATCCAGCACCTCCTGCAATTGTTCCACCCCGGCATCGTCGCCAAGGTCGACCATCAGCAGAGCCAGGTCGGCGCCTCGAATCAGCCCGTCCATGTAGGGCTCAAAATGTTCGGCGGTAATCGGCGGCGTGTCGATCAATTGCACCATCACATCCTCCCAGGGCATCATGCCGGGCAACGGAGCGTGTGTCGTGAAGGGATAGGGTGCAACGTCGGGCGTGGCGCGAGTCAGGCTGCGCACCAACTGGCTCTTGCCGGAATTCGGCCCGCCGATAACAACCGCCGTCCCGGCGCCTTGGCGAAGGATGCGAACGCCATGGCCTTTTTTCGGGCTGGCACGCTCGGCGTCCAAGAGCTTCTTGGCGCGGCTGATTTTCTGCTTGAGGTCCGACTGAAGCTTTTCCGACGACTTGTGCTTGGGGATCTCGCGGAGCATGACCTGGAGGCACCTCAGTTCCTCCTCGGTCGTGGTCGCGCGGCGGTACTCTTCTTCCGCCTTGAGATATTGCGGGGTAAGGTTGGCAGCCATGGCGGCAATGCAACCAGCCGGCGGCAATCAGCGCGCGGCGATGGTATTGAATTTAGCGGCCCTCCTCGGCGGATGCCATCCGGGCTCTTAACATCAAAACACGAGCCGGATTCGCCTCAGGCGTTCTTCGGTTGTCGCCATGAGCGCGTCTTCGGCTGCCTCGTCCGCCGCGGTGTAGGTGACGCTCCAGCGCAGGTGCGCCCCGGCGTCGTCCCACGGCACGGTGCAAATGGAGTGCTCGGTGATCAGGTATTGGCTCGCCGCCTCGGCGCTCGCGAAGCTCGGGCCGCTCTCGACACCCCGTGGACTGCGCGTGTAAAGGAAGTACGAGCCACCCGGCATACGGCAGTCGAACGCGCAGCGCGACAATGCCGCGACCAGCTTCTTGAGGCGGCGGTGATATTTCTCGCGGATGCGGCGCGGAATCGAGTCGTCGTCCAAGGCGGTGATGGCCGCCTTCTGGATGGCAATGAATTGCCCCGAGTCGCTGTAGTCCTTCACGTCGGCCAGCGCCTGCACGATACGCTCGTGGCCGCACACCCAGCCGAGCCGCCAGCCGATCATGTCGAAGCCCTTGGACATCGAATGCACTTCGACGCCCACGTCGTTCGCGCCTTTGACGCTCAGGAAGCTGAGGGGCGATGACTCATACGTCAAAAGGACATGAGCGGCATCCTGCACTACGACCAGCTCGTGCCGCCGTGCGAACTCGATCACGCGCTCGTAGAACTCGCGCGTTGCGACGCGCCCGGTCGGGCTGTTGGGATAATTGAGTACCAACAGCTTCGCGCGCCGCAATACATCGGCTGGGATCGCCTCAAGGTCCGGCAGAAAGCCGTTGTCCGCGCAAAGCGGCAAGCGGTACACGTCGCCGCCGTAATAGCGCGTGTGCGTGCCCGCCACCGGGTAACCGGGCACCGTCATCAGCGTGACGTCACCCGAGTTGATAAACGCCGCCGGCAGCATGGCCAGCGCCGTTTTCGAGCCGATGCAATGGTTGACCTCGCGCGCCGGATCGAGCTCGACCCCAAACGTGCGTGCCATGAAGCGTGCCGCGGCTTCCTTGAACTCGGCAATGCCGTTATCGGCATATCCGCGGTTCTCAGGCCGGTTGACTTCGGCACACAGGCGTGCACGGACCGTCTCAGCGGCCATGTCGTCGTTCTCGCCGATGCCGAAATCCACGAGTGGCCGCTCTGGATGCTCGGCGAGCGCCTTGCGTTTGGCGCGCTTGATCTTTTCGAACTTGTAGATTTCGGTCCCCTTGCCATAGCCTGCGCCCCCAATGCGCTCGGCAAAGAGCCGCTGGAAATACGGATCGCTCATGCTGCCTACCTTACCGAAGTGGCCGAGCCAGGACAACGGTGCCGCGCTGCGTCTCGAGTGCCTCTGACAATGCCAGTTCCATAACCGGCAAGGTGGCGCGGCACTGGCAGAGCCAGTGGCACACAGGCGGTTCGTGTGTCACTTTGCCAGTGCATGACGCGCAAGATGTCGCGACACCGGCAGTGCCAGTGGCGCACGGCACACAGGCGCGGAGCCTACCTACAGTCGGCGGCGAATCCAGGCGGCCAGCGTAAGACACGCCGCCCCAGAAAGGGCGAGCCAAATCGTGCCGGGCTCCGGCACGCTTTGCAGGTTGTCCATGCTGAAGAACTCGCCGTAGGGAGTGTGTGCCACCGTGCGGAACGTGATGGAGGTGAATCCTTCCGGCTCCACGGTTCCGAAGAATCCGTTGCCCATGCCGCCGAGCTCATCCTTCAGGTTATACGTGGGTCCGTCGTTGCCGATGGTCACCGTGAGGATGTCGCCCGTGGCGGCGCTCAAAAAGTCAGCGCCCCACGCGGTCGTCTGCCGCGGAAAGGTGAATGTGATTTCGGTGACATTGCCGGGCGCAATGCCGATCGCACCGGCGAAATACTGGGTGGGGAACATAAAGAGGGGCTCGGTAGCGGGATTGGCGATTCGCGTCGAGCCAACGGCCGCCCCCACCAGGTCGACGGTGACCACGTCGAGCGGCGTCGTGCCGAGCGGCAGGGGGCCGGGCGTCGACGAGTTGAACGTCTCGACATAGAGCGGGCCGTCCGCCGCGACCAGCCAGTCGGAGGCGCTCGTGAAGCAAATGCCGGCTTGCGCACCACCGGGATGTCCGGCCGCCACCAGGCAAGCAATAACCATCAAGCCGGTGCGAAGCGTGTTTCGCGGTTTGTAAAAGGAGTCATCGCGAATCATAAAAAGTTCCAATTCGCCAAAACCCTCTTCCCGCGCGGCCGCACAGCGACACCCGTAGGCGCATCGCTGCGCGCAGAAGCGACCGAAATCGCCTGAGAGTGGTCCATCAAGAAAGCGCGGCCGAGCCGGGCATCACGTCGATCGGCGCGACAAGTGCGCGCGCGACCATCGAGCCGAAATGCCAATACCGCGAAGGCAAATGCGTGATCGTGCTCGCCAGCACAACCAACCGGAACTGCCGCGGCGGAATCGAAAACCCGACCGGCTATCTGCCGATCACCCGCAGAGCGGGAAGACGGTTTTCAGCAGCAGTTCCTGTGTGACCTCGGTAAAAACTAGCTCAACAACCCATGCGGCAACAGCGCTACAGCCCGCCGCTGGCCCCTAGTATAACAACGTGGCGTACGGCGTCAAGCATTTTTTCCCAATTTTTGCGATGGCCTGCACTTAATCCCTATCGCCTACCAGTCAGAGCCTCGCAACGACCGACAAACTCGTCGACTGACATGCTGCCCACGGCCTTGCCAATCGCGTCGAGCGGCAAATCTTCGAGATTGCGGAATCGGATGCAAGACTTGCCCATGTCGAGCCTTTTTCCGGCTTGCTTGAACCCCTGTTTGAGCTCGCCGAGCCGCTGCACATCCATATACGCACACATAAGATAGATCGAAAAGTAGTGCTTTTGCGCAGCGATCGCCGCATAGAGTAGCGGCTTGCCATTATAAGTGTCTGGGCATCGCGCTAGCGGTACCTCGTAGGCGATCATTCCCCAGTTCATTACCTCGCGAAAACCCTTCGGCAAATTCGCGCGAATGACCTTGCGAACGGCCGACACTACCGCGCGGCGATCGGCGGGCAACGCCCTGAGGTAGTCAGAGACGGTGGTCGCTTTATTGAACACCATAATCTCATCTCGTTATGTGTGAGCTTTCAGTCCGTCACTCGCCCTAAGCCGAATTGGTCGCCAGTGCGGATCGGCGTACCGTCCCGGAGGTCGATTTCAAGCATTTTCTCGCTTTGCACATCGGCGCCCTTTTCATCCTTGAGCACGGTCACTATCGCGCGGCTGGCAACGTCGATCACGTCGCCGGTCGAGGGGTAGGCGAACCGGCCGTCGAGGCTGAAGGTGACCCAGCCCGGCTCGTCGCGCAATGCAATCGAGTCGATCTGTTTGGGCGGCATGCCAGTCGCATCAAATACGTGCAGCCGACGGTTGGCCGCGTCGGTGAGCCACAGCTCGCGTTCATCGGGCGTCAGGCCGATGCCGTGACTGGGACAGCCGTGCCGCTTGACCGGTCCGGGGCGATAGCCCTGGACCTCGACGCGATGCAACACGCGGCCGCTCGTGAGATCGCCTACCTCAAAGCCCAACAGCTCGTTGACATTCACGAAACAGAAAGTCCGACGGCCGTTGACAGTGAAGGGACGAACACTGGCGCTAAACGGACCCACGCTGCGGACCACGGCGTGCCGCGCGGTGTCGCTAACCGCCAAGAGCGGCGAGCGCAGCCCGGCCAGATAGGCTTCGCGGCCGTCGAGCGCATAGGCAGTATTATGCGCGCCTGATTTTGGGACGATCTTGACGATCAGGTCGCCCGACAGTGCGTCGATGACGTGCCAGTGGTCCTGTTCATACGACGGCAGGTAGATGGTCTTGCCGTCGGGCGAGATCGCCATACGGTCGCAGCCGCCTTCATACGCGCGTTCCCAGACGATCTGCTCGCTGACCAGGTCGAGGCTCATGAGCGTACGGATCGTGCTGATGTAGATCCGCCGCGAGAGTGCGCTGGCGCAAACCCCCTTGACGTTGAGTGGGCGACCGTTGTCGTCGAGTCCGGCCGTGGCGATCCGCTTGACGAACCGGTGGCCAGAATCGATGTCGAACACCAGCATGCCGTGACCGCCGTATTCCAAATAGTTGCGGATGCCGGGCACGGCGACGTACAAGAGACGTTGCTCGCCATTAGCCTCGGCGGCCAGCGATCGAGGGCCGAGAGGCGGTAAAGCCGCCATCGCAATGAGCGTCAACGCCACGATCGCGAAGGGGAAGCCGTGTTGCGACTCGTAGGTGGATGCTCGCGAGCCGCGGAACCGGTGCCGCAAGATCGACCCGCGCGCATGCATGGCAGACACGCTTACACAAAAGGAGTCGGGCTCTTGGACAGTGGTCGCGAGGGGTGATCTCGCGCGCGTTCCCAGTTCCCAAAGTGTAGCGGCGCGATATCGTGCTGCCTACTGACCACCGCCGGTCGACGAGTGAAGAGCACTGGTTCGGCATCGTGCCGAACCAAGTGGCACCCGTCGACGGTCAATGGTTCGGCATCGAGCCGAACGAGTTGGGCTTGCGCCTACCGCGGAATGCTCGGAGCGGCGTCGGGCAAGGTGGCCTTGAGCAGCAGGCCCGGATCCTCAATCGGTGCGTCGACCGAGACGGATGGTTGCTGATCGCCGGCCAGTGGGGCACTCTTTTCGGCCGCGCCTTCGCCGGCCGCATGCTCTTGCACTTCCACTAGTTTCCCGACCTCGTTCCACTGGCGCCAGTTGCCGACCTGCTCGCCGCGAGCGTACTCGCCCTCGAGTCGTTTTTGACCGTTGGCGTGCCACCAGGTCCATTCGCCGATTTGCACGCCGGCGTCATACTCCCCTTCGGCGCTTTTCTGGCCATTGGGGTGCCACCAGGTGAAAATCCCCACCGGCAAATCGTCGGCGAAGCTGCCTTCAAGCGACTTGCCACCGCTTTGGTACCACCAGGTCCATTGACTGTGTTTTTTATCGGGGCCCTCTTTGCCCACGATCTTGGCCTGGGCGATCCCTTCCCACCAGTCGTGCGAATAATCGACGATGTCGCGGCCGTAGACGAGCCAACCTTCGACCTGCTTATGCGTGCGGTCATAGTTCTTGCTGTATTTCGCCAGGCGGCGTCCCGCGCGATACGTGTCGCGGCGTGCGAGCGACGCATTGGGGTTCCATTCGATCCACTCGCCGTCCAACTGACCCTGGCGATATTGCATCTCGCGTGCCTTCTGGCCGTTCGCATACCACCAGATCCAGGTTCCGTGCGGCTGGCCGTGGTCGAACTCGCGGTGGCAGATCTTGAGTTTGCGTGCGTCGATGATCGTCCATGACCCGTGCAGCTCACCCTCGACGAAGGTCGCTTCCGATAGGAAGGGCATCTGAAATTGGCGGTACTCGGGTTCGGCGAAGGCCTTTGCCTCGTCTCGGTAGTGCCGGCGGATCCAGACACCGTGCCGCTTGCCATGCTGGAACTCACCCCGTCCCAGGAAGTTCCCTTGTGCGTCCCACTTCGTCCAGGAACCGTGATTGATGTAGTTGCCCTCATCGTCCTGAACCACGTGCCGTTCGACCTCGACGCGGCGATTGGGATACCGCTGCAGGATCACTTCCGGCTGCGCGGCGTCCGCGGTGTCGTCAGGCTGACCCACGACGGGTGCGCGATCACGGGCATTGGCGTCCGACGGGTGCGGCTCTTCCGCCGGCGCGACGCCCTTAAGTGACCAAGTCAACGCAGTCGCGACGATGAGACTGAGCCAGAGGGGCAAGTGCCGCATGGGAAGGTTTCCTTATGTTCGTGCCTGTCCGTCGGGCGCCACGCGCGCAATCGCAAGACGTGGCATGCGCGGCTCCCTACGCTCCAGAGAATCGGCATCTTGAGCATACGCGACCCAGAATGATCGGCTCGCGCGATAGGGTCCGCCTTTCCGGAAGAGTTCTCCAAGCTACCGCAATTTGCCACCAGCGACGGATCAGGCGGATTAGCCATTGCGGCAGCAACCTAGCGCTTTGTGGGGTCGTTGGCCGACGGCCGGCCGGCAGTGACCTGGTCCGCAGCCAACGAGCCATCGAAGATCGTCCAGACCGGAGTCCGTTCGCGCAGCCGCGCGAGATACTTGCCGCTCTCACGCTTGAACCGCTCTGCGCGAATCTTGTCGCGAATATCCGATTGCGCCTCGGCGAACGACACTCGACCGGCCAGTCGGCGCTCGTCGACGCGGACGATATGAAGGCCCAAGTGGTCCTCCAGGATCGGGCTCAAGCGACCGATCGGAAGCTCGAACAGGGCGCGCCACAGCGTCTTGGAGACCACGCTTTCGCGGTTGGTCCAGTCATATTCGCCGCCATCAGCAGCGGTGGGCCCGTCGGAATGTGCTTTGGCGACTTCGGCGAACGGCTCGCCATCCAGCAGTCGATTTCCCAGCTCGGCGAGCTTGCGGTGCGCCGCCTCACGGCTTGGATAACGCTCGAACCGTACCAGCAACTGCTTCCACCGCACCTGGTCGGGAAACTCGAAGTCAGCCTGGTGATTGCGGTAATATTCGAGCATCTCGTGGTGCGTGATCTCGTCGTCAAGCTTCAACTGCTGGTGGAGCCAGGCGGTGGCGATCTTGCGTTCGATGAACGCTTGCTTCTCGCGCTCGAGCGAAGACCCCATGCTGCGCAGTTTCGCGTCGAGTTGCACGCGCGTTTGCAACCCGGCTCGCTTGAGCATTTTCGACAGCTCGTTCTTGTCCCCCTCGTCGAACTCGGCGGCGACGCGCTCTTGGACCTGTGGAAACCCCTCGGCTGGGATTTTGCGCCGCGCATCGGCGTAAAGCAGCTTGGTATCCAACAGTGACTCGAGCCGCTGCTGCATGAGCATGCGGCGGACTTCCTCCTCCTGATCGTCGGGAATTCGATCGGCATTGCGAGTCATCACCTCATTGACTTGACCAAGCACCTCGCTGGCCAAGATCACGTCGGAGCCGATCCGCGCGATGATTGTGGCCCCTTCCAGCTCCGTGGCGCTTGCGGCCAGCAAGGGCTCATCTGCCGCGCTTGTACCGGCATCGTGGGGCGCGACGTTGATCGCGCGGTGCTGACGCGCCGGCCAGCCCGCGGGACGCGACGCGGGAATGGGTGTGTGCGGCGGCCCCGGCACGGGTCCGTAACGTTCGACGCCGCCCACGCCGCGTGGCGGCGGTGGTTGGCTTACGCCAAGCGGCGATTGTGCTGACGCGCGGCGAGCACCTGGCATGCCAATCGCGTTGTATGTCGCCAGCCAGGAAAGAATCGCTAGCGCCCCGGCGGCGCGCAGCAGCGGTCGTCGTTGAAAAGTAAGTTCGGAATTCGACACGTTGCGGTCGTATCGTTGGAGGCCCTGGACCACGCTGCCGTGGTCACGGACCACGGCTACAGATCAGCGCAAGGCCAATTGGGGGGCGAGATTATAGGCAGGCCATTACGTCGGCCGCAACAGCGATTTCACCTGCTGGTGGATCGAGTCCGGATCCGTAAACGGCGGTTCCAACGGGAGATAGGCGGTCCGCTCGTCGACGATCCGAAGCCGTCCGCCGCCGCGCCGCGCAAGCGTTTCGATCGGTCCGAGCGCGCGAAACCCCAAGACGGCAAAGCTTCCTTCGCGCCCGATGGCCTCGATTTGCCATTGCTTCGCCAGGATGCGCAACTGCATCAACGAGATGAGCCGTGCGGCGGGCGGCGGAGGCGGACCGAACCGGTCGACGATCTCTGCGCTAAAGTCGTTCAGCTCCTCTTCGGTCGACACGCGCGCCAGCCGGCGATACAGATCGATCTTCATCCGCATTCCCGGCACGTAGCTGCGCGGCAGAAAGGCCTCACCCGGCAGGTCGATCGTAACGTCGACGATTGCGCGCGGGGGGAGCTTTTTCAGCCGGCGCACCGCGTTCTCCAACAACTGGCAATACAGCTCGTAGCCGACCGCGGCGATATGCCCGCTCTGCTGCGTGCCCAGCAGGTTGCCGGCGCCGCGAATCTCCAGGTCGCGGATGGAAATCGCGAAGCCAGCCCCCATGCCGCTGAACTCCTCGATGGCGCGCAGTCGCTTGGCCGCGGCCGGCGCCAGCGCCTTGTTCGGGTCGACCAGAAGATAACAATAGGCGCGGTGCTTATACCGCCCCACGCGGCCGCGGAGCTGGTGCAGGTCGGCCAGACCGTACCAGTCGGCATCGTCAATGAAAATCGTATTGGCGTTGGGAATGTCCAGCCCGCTCTCGACGATCGTGGTGGAAAGCAGTACGTCGAACTTGCGGTTCACGAAGTCGAGCATCACGCGTTCCAACTGGTGCTCAGGCATTTGCCCGTGCCCGACGCGGATCTTCGCCTCGGGGACGATCCGCGCCAGCCGATCGGCGACGATGTCGATGTCTTGAATGCGATTGTGGACAAAGAAAACCTGGCCGCCGCGGTTCAGCTCTCGAAGCACCGCGTGACGCACCAGCTCGCCGTCGAAGCGCGTGACGCGCGTTTCGACCGCCAGCCGGTCCTGCGGGGGCGTCTCCAGGTTCGAGATGTCGCGCAGACCCAAGAGCGCCATGTGCAGCGTGCGCGGAATCGGCGTGGCGGTCAGTGTCATCACGTCGACCGTCTGCCGCAGCGCCTTGAGCCGCTCCTTCACCTCGACGCCGAACCGCTGCTCCTCGTCGATGATGACCAATCCGAGATTGTGAAACGTCACGTCGGGCTGCACGAGCCGGTGGGTGCCGATCAACAAGTCGATCTCTCCCATTTCCAGCCGCAGGAGCAGCTCCGCTTGCGCCTTGCGCGAGACAAAGCGGCTAAGCATGCCGATCTCGAAGGGGAACTCGGCCATGCGGCTGGAGAAGGTGCGGCTATGCTGCTCGGCCAGCACGGTGGTGGGCACCAGCACGGCCACCTGGTAGCCCGCCTCGACCGCCTTGAACGCCGCGCGCATCGCCAGCTCGGTCTTGCCGTACCCCACGTCGCCGCAGATCAGCCGGTCCATGGGACGTGGCGCGTGCATGTCGGCGCGGATATCGGCGATGGCGTTGAGCTGGTCGGCTGTCTCGTCATAGGGAAACGAGGCGTCGAACTCGTTCTGCCACTCGGTATCGACCGGGAAGCTGATGCCCGGGGCACAGGCGCGCTGCGCCTGCACATCGAGCATATCGGCCGCCAGGTCCGTGACGGCCTCTTCGGCCTGCTGCTTCAGGCGCGTCCACCTCCGCCCGCCAATGCGCGATAAATGGGGGCGGCTCTTGCTGGCGCCCACGTATTTTTGCACCAGCTCGATTTTCGATGCCGGGACGTACAGTTTTGTCCCCTCGCGAAATTCGAGCTCCAAGTGCTCCTCGACGTGCCCTTCCTTCTCCAAATGGCGCAGGCCCAGGTAGCGTCCAATTCCGTGCGCTACATGCACGACGTAGTTTCCCACATCGAGCTCAAGGAAGCTGTCGATGGCGCGGCCCCAACGGCGGCGCGACGGCCGGTGAATCGCTTCGCGGCAGAAGAGCTCGGCGCTGGAGAGGACCGCAATTTTTTGCGGCACGAGGCGAAAGCCCGACCGCAAGCGACCGACCGCGAAATGGAGCCGCCCCTGAGCCGCAAGCTGCGTGCCGGCAAAGACCTCTTCCAGCCGAGTCACTTCCGCCTTCGTTTGGCAGACGACAAAGACGGACTGACCGGCGCCGGCCGAGTCGAGCTCCTCGCGGACACGTGTGACCTCGCCGCTGAATCGCTCGACCGATTCGACCTGCAGGTGACCGGTGGTCTCCAGCGAGCCGGCCGAGAGGCTCTCGGCCGTGACCGAAGGAAAACGGCAGACCGCCGCCAGTGCTTGCTTGACGGAAAAAAAATCGGGCGGGTCGTCGAGCCGGTTGAGAAACTGCCGCCCTTCCTCCTCCAGCTCCAGCGGTTCAACGAGCAGAAACCAGCACGCGGCAGGGACATGGCTTGTGAATGGTTCACGTGCCGGAATCTCAGGCCCGACGAGCGTCACCTCGATCGACGTAAGCGATTCCAGGCTTCGCTGGCTGGCCACGTCAAACCGCCGGATCGATGCGACCTCGTCGCCAAACCATTCGACACGCACCGGCTGCTGCCAGTCGAGCGCAAAAAGATCAACGATGCCGCCGCGCGCCGCGACCTCGCCCGGCAACTCGACGGCGCTGGTATTGTGAATCCCACCCGCGAGCAGCCAGCGGACAAGCTCCGCCGGCTCGCACTGCTCGCCCACGCGGAGGGTGCGCGTGTGCCGCGCAAGCTCCGCGCGTGCCGGCACCGGCTGTAGCAAGGCCTGAATGCACGTGACCACGATCGGTGGAGCCACCGCCGTCGTGGCCAGGCGTTTCAGCAGCCGCAATCGCTCTCCGAACACCTCGTCGACCGCGGCGCGCGGCGCGGCCAGTGACTCGATCGCCGGGAAGGTGTCGACTTCGGCGGCCGTGAAATTCGCCAGATCATCGACCAGCTCGTCGATATCACCCGGATGGGGGCAGACTACGATCAACGGCCCGCGAGCATGTCTGGCCAGCGCCGCCGCGGCCAGCGCGCAGCTTGACCCCCAGACTCCGTCGAGCGTCGCACTGTGTCCTGCACGGAGGCTGGCGACGACCTCGGCGAAGCCGCGGACGGATTCCAGTCGCCCGACGAGGTCCTTCAACTGCTCGGGCGCTTCGACCGCCATCTCGCTGGCTGCCATCTTGGTGAGACAATTCTATCCGCATGTTGAAAATGCGGACAGGCAGGAAACGTGCCCGGCCGCTATGATAGGTTGGCGCGGTAACGGTAGCTGGGGTCAGTACCCTGGCAGCGTGCCGTGGGGCGTCAATCGATGCGCCGGCCGGCCTCAGTAAGGCCGGCTACGGTGAGGACGAAACGCGCGCTATGCAAATCACAATTGGCCGGTGCGTGCTGGAGCTGAAGCAAGGCGACATCACCGACGAGCCGTTGGATGCGATTGTCAACGCCGCCAACAGTCAATTAGCCGGTGGCGGAGGCGTCGACGGTGCAATTCATCGTCGCGGCGGACCAGCGATCATGACCGAGACGGCCCAGCGCTATCCCGATGGTTGCCCCACCGGAAGCGCGGTCATTTCGACCGGTGGCAAGCTGCGAGCGCGGTTTGTGATTCACGCCGTGGGGCCGGTCTGGCGTGGCGGATCGGCCGGCGAGGCGGAGCTGTTGGCCGGCGCCTACCGCCGATCGCTGGGGCTGGCCGTCGAACACGCCTGTCGCTCAGTGGCCATGCCCGCCTTAAGTACTGGCGCCTACCGCTATCCGGTGAACCTCGCCAGTCGCGTGGCGCTTTCAACGACCATGGAGTTCCTGGGCGGCCAGCAGGTGCTGGAACTGGTGCGATTCGTGCTGTTCGACGCAAGCACGTATGGCACGTTCGCGGCAGCGCTCGAGGCGCTGCCACCGCATTGACGTTCCCAGGTGACACGCTCATGTCAAGCAGTCGGTTCGGTCCAACGGCTCTCGATGCATACCGGCGCGACGGATACGTCATGGAGCGTCGCCTGTTCGACGACGCCGAGATGACCAAATTGTTGGACTACGCGCGCGACGATCCCGCCTTGCGCGAAGGGGCGTATGAACGTCTGGACGGTTCCGGCGGCCGTTCGAAGCTGGCGCTCTGGAACCATCCGGGCGAGGATCTGTACAGCATGTTTTCGCGCTCGCCGCGGATCGTCGACCGCATGGAGCAGCTTCTTGAGGGCGAGGTGTACCACTATCACACGAAGATGATGCTCAAGGAGCCGCTCGTGGGCGGCGCGTGGGAGTGGCACCAGGATTATGGCTATTGGTACCACAACGGCTGCCTGTTCCCGCTCCTGGCGAGCTGCCTGGTCGCCGTGGATCGCGCCACGCGCGAGAACGGCTGCCTGCAAGTGCTGCGCGGCTCGCACCTCATGGGCCGCGTGGAGCACACCAAGATCGGCGACCAGACCGGGGCTGATCCCGAGCGAGTGGCAGAAGCAATGCGCCGCTTAGAGCTAATATATTTGGAAGCCGAACCGGGCGACGCGATCTTTTTTCATTGCAATCTGCTGCACCGCTCGGACCAGAACCGCTCGCCGCACTCGCGCTGGTCGCTCATCTGCTGCTACAACGCGGCACGCAACGATCCCTACTGCGAATCGCGCCATCCGCGCTACACGCCGCTGTCGCGCGTGAGCGACTCGGCGATTAAGGATTGGTCGCGCGGCGATCGGCCTGCACCGTAGCCGAACCGGGGGCGTTAACCCCCGCAGCGCTGCCGATTTGCTCGGCGAGCACAATTATTACTTGCTCGGTTCGTCCGGCGGTAAGTAGACCGGCGAATCGAGAAAACCCGGCACGTCGCGGCGGAGCCAATCGACGATGGCGCGGGCGGCCAACGCGTGTGCTTTGCCGTTGGGATGATGGTCCGAGGAATCGACCTGCATGTCGCTGGTCTTTCGGCCAGCGAACACAGGCGCCAGGTCCATCACTGGCAGGCCGGCCTTCCGTGCGATCGCCGCCACACGCTCGTGAATGTCGGCAAACGGATACGATCGCTCCAGGCCTTCCATCAGCGGGTAGATCACAAAGGCTACTCGGCACTCGCCCAGCACCGCCACTCGCCGTATGTCCTCCTCCAGCAAGTGGAGTCCTTCGGCATTCATCGCCGAATCGTAACAATCGCGGTACCACTGGATCGTCTCGCGCTCGATCCGGCGGAGCGCACGCTGCGTGCCGATAAAGTGCAGCAAGCGAATGTGCCCGGCGTACCACGCCTTGGCCTCGTAGTCGCGCAGGTATTCATCGCGGACCAGCACCAGATCATTGATGAAGTTTTCGCGCGCCTGGAGCGCCTCGACGCGCAATACATCGTTGAGAACAAAGACAAAAATGGCGCGCGTGCAGTGGTAAGCCGCCACGAGGTGTTCCAAGAATTCACGCTCCATCCGCGTATTGAAACCGGGCACGCCGGCGTTAAGGATCTCGTGGCGCGAGCCCAATAGCGCCTCCATCTGGCGTGGTAACGTCGATTCGAGCGGCACGCCTTCACCGAAGACGAACGAGTCACCAATCGCGGCGATCCGCAGCGTGCCGGGGGGCGGCCCAGGGTCGTACTCCCGGTCGCGCATCAGATTGCTCGACCGGCGATATTCGACGCACCAGGGAGTCTCGCCGATTTGCGCGAGTGGAATCTGGCGTTGCTTCGCCATTGTGTAATTGAACATCCGCCATTCTTGCTCACCCAGCGACACGTCGGGAGCGGGCGAGAACTCGCCATGCGGGTTGGCCACATACAAATGGTAAACCACGGATTGATCGGATCGGCGCACCAATGCTCGCTTCGAGCGAATGGTGGGTCGCCCCCAGTCCAGGGCCCAGAACATCGCTTCCAGCAAGACCAAGGCCGCCAGCAGGCCAACCACGATTCCGCCGAGCCTAAGCAGCGTCGCGCGGCGCCAGTTGTTCCGTTTAGCCATGCCAGGTCACTCGCGATATGGCCGCCCAGAGCGGTAGAGAGCGAGCCGCGCGCGAACCTTTTGGGCCAGCGACGCCTCGCCGGCCTCAAGCGCCAAAGCGAGCGCGGTTTCGGCGGCGCTGGCCGCCTGGTCGTAGTGTCCTAACTCGGCATGCGCTGCGGCCAGCGTGTCGATGTACGTCGGCACGCGCCGCGTCGAACCGCGGCACAGCCGCTCGGAAAGCGACAGCGCCTCGCGCCCGTCGCGCAAGTCGTCGTCAGTCGTGGTTGCCAGGATCCACGCAAGATTATTCACAGGTGGAGCCCAGGCGGAGTCAAACTGCATCGCCAAGCGCAAATGCTGGACCGCTTCGTCGATTCTTCTTTCGGCCAAATGCACTTGGGCCAACCCGTGGTGGGCCGCGGCGCTCTGGGGGTACGCGGCCAGCACGGCCTCGAAGTGCTGCGCCGCCTGGCGATGTTCGCTGGCAATCATAAGCAGCCCTGCCAGCGCCAAATGGGCTTTCGTGTAGCCGGGCCGCAACTCAAGCGATCGGCGGAGCAAGTCGGCCGCCTCCGCTGGGTGCCCCTGCCGAATCAGCAACTGGGCCAGATTGTAATGCGTCTCGGCGGCGCCGGGCGACAATTGGAGTGCCTTTCGGTAATGTTCCGCGGCGACGTCATAGTTCCCGCGCCGAGCGAATAGGTTGCCCAGCGCGTTGTGCGCGCGATGGCTTTGGGAATTTATTTCCAGCGCGTGTAAGAATAGCGTTTCATTGTCGCGCCAATGGCTCGCCTGCCAGTAGCTGGCCAGGCCGAACACGCACGCCACCGCGCCGGCGGCGATCATGGCCGGCCATCGCCAATGACGTGACAAGACCCACGCGACGGCCACGGCGGGTCCCAAGAGGGCCATATACACATAGCGATCGGCAACCGTCGAAAATGACTGGTACGCAAAGGGCACGAGACCCAATACCGGCGCGAGCGCCGCCAGGAATATTCCGAGCGCCGCCGGCGAAACGCGTCGTGGCGGCGCCATGGTCGCGACGACCACCAGCGCCAAGGGGACGAGGCCGACTGCGACGTGCGGCCACGCAGTCGCCAGGACGCGATCGGGCGTTCGCCCGTAATCAGGCCCCAATTCGATCGGGAGAACGATTTTGCGAATATAGAACGACAGCGCGTCGCTCGCCACGAGCGCACGGGACCACGGCGAGACGGTCGGCGCCGCCGCGGCGCCCTTCTGCTCCCAGATCGTGACCACGGCAATCCAGCACGCGAGTACCACCCAGGGGATCAATGACGCGAAAGTACGCGTCCAACGCCGAGCTACACACAAATGCTCGAAAATGGCTGCAATCAACGGCACGGCCACCGCCGAGGGTTTACTCAACAGAGCCAACAGATAGGCGACGGTCGCCAATGCGTAGTAGCGCCACTTAGCGCGTTGGCTGGTTGGCGCGGCATCTGCGGTGGCGAACCGTAAGTAACCCAGTATCGCCAGCAGTGAGAACAACGCCGCCAAAAGGCCCTTTGTTTCGGTCACCCAGCTCACGCTCTCCACCTGCAGCGGGTGCAATCCGAACCAGAGTGCGGCGAGGCATGCCGCGCCGTTGTGAGCGCTCACGCGCCGCAGGAGAGCGAACACGGCTAACATGCACAAGACGTGCAGGACGACGTTTCCCAGGTGGAAGACGCGCGGATCCAGACCGCGCGACGATCCACCGAAACGGGCCGTCCGCGCGACGACCGCTTCGACGGCAAACAACGAATAGGTCACCGGCACATACAGCCCGGCGTAACCGTCGGTCCAAAACACCGCGACGCTCCCGAACGTGACCGGATGCAACAAGGGGTTGGCCACGATATTGACGTGGTCGTCCCAATCCAGGAACTCGAACGAAACTGCCTGCGCGAATACCGCGGCCGCCGCGGCCACCAGCACCAGCCAGCAAATCGCCACAGGCGCCAGTCGCCTGAGCGACCAGCGGCTGGAGGTGAGCGAACCGTCCGCACTACTTATGGGCATGCGGCATCGCACTCGCGGAAATCAGGATTCGCCGGCGCGGCGCTGAGGACTGCGGTACGGCAGCCGCCGCTGATAAAGATCCAATCGCCGCTTCACCTCATCGACGACCTTCAGGTCTTCCACGGCGCGGCACAGCTCCGCGGCGCGCCGCGCCGCGTCGACGGCTTTGTCGTATTGTTCATTCTCGGCGTAGGCCGCGGCCAGCGTGTCGAGCGCGATCCAATCCTGGTCGTTCGACTGCCGGCAGAGGACTTCCGCCAGCGCCACGGCCTCGGCGCCATTGCGCGCTTCGTCCTCGGGATGCGTCGCCAAGATCCACGCCAGACGCTGCCGCGACTCGATTGCCGCGGTCGACTGGCTTGCCGGGTCGAACTGCAGCATCTCTCGGTATTGGACAACAGCCTCCGCGACTCGCCCGCTATCGAGCAGCGCCTTGGCCAGCAGTCGCGAGATTTCGACATGCTGGGGCTTGGCACGCAATGCCTCTCGAAATTGCGCGATCGCCTCATCCAACCGCTCGTCCTCAAGCAGCAGCCGGCCGAGTTGCTCTCGCGCGATCACGTCATTCGGACGATGCGATAGGGCCTTGGCGAGCGCCCGCATCGCATCGTCACGGCGGTCGAGCTTGAGAAACACATCCACTTCGCGTAGCGCCGCACGTGCCTGCTCTCCGGCTTCGCGCCAAATGGGGTCGGCGATCTCCTGGGCGGTGGCCGACTGCCAGGCGGCGAGGATTCGGCGCGACACGTCCGGATAGGTGGCGATCAGGTGATCGTGAAGCTGGATCAGCTTCAAGTTGTCGCCCTGCTCGGTGAAGAAGGGCGTGCTCTCATCGTCCGAAAGCGGCATGTGGCAGTCGATGCAGTTGGACACAATCGCATCGCCCATGATCGCATAGTCCTTGTGCGTTTGCGCCTCGTGACATTTGAGGCACCGTGCGGAAAACGTTTCCAGCTCGTCTCGCTCGTGAACGTGGGGATCGTGACACGTGGTGCAGGTCATCTCCGGTGAGCCCTGGAAGCACTTGGATTGCCGCAGCCGCTGCAACTGGTTGACCGTGTGGACAAACGCGCTGGACGATTCGTCCTCACCCACGCGCAGGTATTCATCGAGCGGCTCGCCGGGCGTATAGGTGAAAGAGGGTTTGATCGACGTGCCGACCTCGCCGTGGCACTGCGCGCAGACGTCCAGTTGTCGCTCCCGCGCTAGCGACGCCGGAGGGACGATATGAACGCCCTTGTCGGCCTCGGGGTGATCGCGATGATACGCGACGTGCGCACTGCCCGGTCCGTGACACCGCTCACAGGAGATCTCCAGCACCGCCGTGCTCGCGTGGTAGGAGCTTGGCATCCCGGCCGTCTCCTCAAAGTAGGTGGCATGGCATTCCAGGCAGCGCGGATTGATCACGCGTTCCCACCGGGGACGTGTGTCCGGGAAGCCGGGTGGATTGAACCACTCGCCGATCGTCGTGAAATAGATGATCGGCACCTGATACAAGGCGGCGCCCTGCCAATACAAGTACGATTGCGCGATCTTGCCCGACCCCATGATCAGATCGATCCGTTGCCGCCTGGTTCGCGGTCCGGCGGGGGTTGAATCGGTTGAGGTGATGAAAGAATTCTCGCCTTCGGCCGTCGCTTCATAGTGCAGATCGTCTCGCCGCGTGCGCAAGACGTTCTTGGGCGGTGTGAAGTGCCCCATCATCGTATCGCGGTTGGCCACGAACATGGCCCGGTAGTGGCTCGTCTGGCAAAACGATTCCACGCGCTCTTCGTGGCACTCGCGACAGGCGGCCACCCCCAAATATCCGCGGCGCGGCTGGCCGGCCTGCGATTCTCGCGCCCGGGACGCAGAGAAGACCGTGCTGCGCGCATGAGCGACCGGCGCCGGCGTGGTGCGGCGCGTAGCGATCACCACGGCGGCCGCCCCCACGACCGCGATTGCGAAAAAAACCGGTTGCAGCTTGGCGATCAAAGTTCCACGCGCGGGATCTGGCTTTGAAGTTTTCGGCGTCTTTGCTTTGGTTTTACTGTGGCCGAGTGCCGCTTGCCAAAGGTCCACATCATTTGACGCCTCAATCGACTTGATATATTGTATTGGACAAACAAGCTCAATTCGAGATATTGTCTTGCGCTATACTCAAGGAGCCTCCCGATGGCGACCGCGGCGCCCCAGTATTACAAGCAGAATCGCCTCCAACAATTGCGCGGCTTCTGCTGCGTGGTGCAGTGTGGAAGCGTCTCGCGCGCGGCCGAGCGACTGTTCCTCAGCCAGCCGTCGGTCAGCCTGCAAATCCAGGCGCTCGAGCGCGAGCTGCACGTCACGCTCTTCGAGCGCCGCGGACCCAAGCTGCACCTCACGCCCGACGGCAAGACGCTGTACGATCTGGCGGCGCGGCTGGTCGAAGAGCTCGATACCTTGCACGAGACGTTCGCGGCCAAGCGCGGGCGACTCGAGTCCGGGCGGCTGGACATCGCCGCCGGAGAGTCCACGATCCTCTATATTTTGCCTCAGTATGTAAAGCAATTCGTCGATCATCATCCCGGCATCGAGGTGAAGCTGCACAACGTCACGGGGCGCGACGGGATGACGATGCTCCGCGCCGACGAAGTGGATTTCGTCGTGGGCTCGATGATGGACGTTCCGGAGGATATCGACTTTCAGCCCACGGTTTCCTACGACCCGGTGCTGATTACCGCGCTCGATCATCCGTTGACGAAAAAGAAACGCGTTACGATCAAGGACATACCGCCCTATCCGCTCATCCTGCCGCCTAAGCACCTCACCAATTGGCGAATGATCGATCTGGTGTTCCAGCAGCACGACCTGACGTATGACGTGAAGCTCGAAGCGGGCGGTTGGGAGGTCATCAAAAAATACGTGGAGTTAGGCCTGGGCGTATCGATCGTCACGAGCATCTGTCTGACGGGCCAGGAAAAGCTGTCGGCCATCCCCCTGAGCAAGTATTTTCCCAAGCGCACGTACGGCGTCGCCACACGCAAGGGCAAATTCCTCAGCCCGCAAGCGCGGCGATTCATCGAGAATATGAGCCACACGACGCTCAAGCAGCCGGGCCAGTCGCGACATGCCCCCACGGTCGTCTCCACGGCCGCACGGTGGGAGGCGCCGGCGCGGAAACCGCTACCGGTCTGATCCTCCGGATTGCGCGCAAGTCGTATACACGATACGGAGATATTAAATGTTCCGGCATTGCCTTGAACTACGACGGAACACGGATTATAGTAGGAAAAATGGCTAACTTAAGCCGAATTGGATTATTTCACCTCGTGTGAAATTTGCAGGTAACTTGCCGAGTCAACGTCGAGTAAAGGGGGCAGCAATCAAGTCAGTCGCTTCTAGCGGCCACTTCGGCATCCGGCGCTTAACTGGACTTTAGGGCACAAGTCCCTTCTTTGGCCTCAAGCGCCGGTACGTCGCGTCGGTCTTGGACCGTCGGGCCATTTATCTTCGTTTGTTCACCCAATCGCGCTGCGCGCACCACCGCACGGCGCTCACGATAAAACCGCGCGTAGCGGAGGAGATTTTGACATGCGACCGTTCCCACTGTTCAGCTTGTGTCTTGCGTCCCTGACCGATTTCAAGACCCCACGATCGTGGCGCTGGCGTGCCGAGCGATACATGCGTCGCTCCAAGGCGCGGCTTGGTCTGGAACCGCTCGAGACTCGGCAGTTGCTCTCGGTGTCGCCCGCGAGCTTGTTGAACCTGGGACAGCCGATCGCCGACCCGGCCGCGGCGACCAGCTCCAACTCGTCCGCAGCGCCGATCCTGGGTGACGCCACGACCCAGGCGGGTGCCTATGTGGACACGATCGTGCCTCTGACCTCCATTCCCATGACGCAGACGACCGGCGAAAAGCCGCAGTCGAAGGTCTGGCGGCACGACAACCAGTGGTTTGCCGCCTTCTCCGATCCCAATGGGACATTCGTCTGGCGCCTCGACGGCACCGCTTGGACGCCGATCCTGCAGTTGGCCAGCGGCTCGGGCTTTAAGGCCGACACGAAGGAAGCCGGCGGTGTCACCCACATCCTGCTCTATCGCCCTAACGATTTGCGCTTGGCGTCCGTGCAATATGTGCCAGGCGTGGCTGGTGCGCCGGGAACGTACGAGCTGTGGTCGGCGCGGCCCCAGATGGTTTCGGTGCCGATGAGCATCGGCGCGGAGATCGCGACCATCGACATCGACTCCACCGGTCGCATGTGGATGGCCTCCGACAACACCAGCAAGATCGAAGTCCGCTACAGCGATGGGCCTTACTCCACGTGGAGCGATCCGATTATCCTGGCGACCGACGTCGGGGACGACGACATCTGCGTCGTCACGGCCTTGCCCAACGGCACGATGGGCGTACTGTGGTCCAATCAGAATACGCAGAGATTCGATTTCCGGCTGCACGTCGACGGCACCGACCCGGCGGCGTGGCTTCAGGACGAACTCCCCGGTGCGCAGGGCGCGCTGGCGAATCTGGCCGACGATCACGTCAATGTGGCGGTCGGCCGCGACGGCACGCTCTATGCCGCCGTCAAAACCACGTACGGTGGCAACCTGCCTCAGCTTGGCCTGCTGGTGCGGCACCCGACCGGCGGTTGGGATCCCATGTATCCGGTCTCCGGTCAGGGCACGCGGCCAATCGTCGTCCTTGACGAGGCGCAGGGCCGACTGTTTGTCTTTTATACCAGCGGCGACATGGTCTACCGCGAATCCCCCATCTCCAACATTCAATTCTCCGAGCCCAAGACTTTTATTGTGGGGCACCAGTTCGACGATGCCAGCAGCACGAAGCAGAACATCACCGACGAGGTGGTGGTGCTTGCCTCCGGCTCCGGGTATCTTTCCTCGGTAAAAATTGTCACCGGCGCGCCACAGAACCAGCCGCCGGTCGTCAATGCCGGATTGGACAAGACGCTGAGTGGTCCGGGTACGACGAACCTCGACGGAACCGTAACCGACGATGGAATTCCCAACCCGCCTGCCGCCGTGAAGACTACGTGGACCAAGGTCAGCGGCCCAGGGACGGTCACGTTCGGCAATGCCGCGGCCATCGATACGACGGCCACGTTCAGCAGCGCTGGCAGCTACATCTTGCGCCTGACCGCCAGCGATGCTCAATACTCCGTGAGCGACGAGATCGCGATCACGGTCAACGGGACGGTGGTGCCGCCTCCTCCCGGCGGCGGCGGCGGACCCGGTGGACAGTCGGCGGCGTTTCAGGATGGTGTGTTCCCCACGTCGAGCTACACGGGCACGCGCGACACGCGCATGAAGAGTACCTCGGCGACCAACAACTACGGCACCGCCAGCAAGATCAACACCAGCGGCAACCCGGATACGGCCGTGCTGCTCAAATGGGACATCAGCTCGCTGCCAGCGGGAACTTTCATTCAGGGCGCGGCCATTTCGTTCGATGTCACCAGCGCCTCTCCCGACTCGTACGAGCTGTACGAAATGAAGAAGGCCTGGAACGAATTGCAGGCCACATGGAACGTCAGCGCCACGGGGAGCAACTGGCAGTCGCCCGGCGCGCAGGGAGCGACCGATCGCGGCACGACCGTGCTGGGCTCGGTCACCGCGGCACAAACGGACCTGGCGACGATCAACCTCAATGCGGCCGGCATCGCCGTGGTTCAAGGCTGGATCAACAACCCGGCCTCGAACAACGGTTTCATCCTGCAGGATTTCGCCGCCACCTCGTCGGGCCTGGAGTTCCGCTCGCGCGAAACTACCACGTTCACCAAGCGGCCAAAGCTGACGATCTTCTACGGCACGCCCGTCAATGCGGCGCCGACCGTCGACGCCGGCCCGAATCAGACCGTGACGCATCCTACCAACGCGTTACTCGATGGGACGATCACGGACGATGGTCTGCCGAACGGATTGGGCTCGATGGTGGTCGCCTGGACCAAGATCAGCGGCCCAGGCACGGTTACCTTCGGCAACGCGGCGGCCGCCGACACGACGGCCAGCTTCAGCACCACGGGCAGCTACGTGCTGCGGCTCTCGGCCAATGACGGCGAGTACAGCGCGTCGGATATCGTCACCATCGACGTGCTCGCCGCGCCGAACCAGGCCCCGGTAGTCAACGCAGGACTCGACCAGAGCCTGCCGATCAACGTGGCTGCCAACCTGGACGCCACCGTCACCGACGACGGCAAGCCGGGCGCTCCGGCCGTGCTCTCGAGCAACTGGACCAAATTCAGTGGTCCGGGCACGGTCACATTCGGCAATGCCGCCGCGGTCGATACCACGGCCACGTTTTCCGCCCAGGGAACGTATGTGCTGCGACTGACAGCCAGTGATGGTCAGTTCGTGGCGTCCGACGACGTGACGATCAACGTCACGGCGCCGGTGAACCAGACTCCATCGGTGAATGCGGGTCCCGATAAGTCGGCATTCGACTCCAACCCGGTATCGCTCGATGGCACCGTCACCGACGACGGCCTGCCGGCTCCGGCCAGCGTCACGACAACCTGGACGAAAGTGAGCGGCCCCGGCAGCGTGACGTTCGGAAACGCCTCGGCCGTCGACACGACGGCAAGCTTCAGTGCGTTGGGAACATACGTGCTGCGGCTCACGGCTAACGATGGCCTGCTGATGTCGAGCGATGACGTGACCGTCACCATGCAAGCGACGCCGGCCACGGTAACCCAGTCGTTCCAGGATGGCGTCTTCCCGACGCCCGCTTACTTCGGCACCGCGGACACGGAGTTTCGGCCGAAGGATGCGCTCATCAACTTCGGCAACGCAGGCAAGCTGGACGTCGACGGTGCCAAGGACTACGGCTCGCTCCTTCAGTGGGACGTAAGCGCGATTCCCGCCGGCAGCATGGTGCAGTCGGTCTCGATGACGATCCATGTTCTGGACCAGAGCATCGACGGCTTTGAGATCTATGAGATGAAGCGGCCGTGGGCCGAGATGCAGGCTACCTGGAACGCCTACGCGACGGGCAGCAACTGGCAGACGGCCGGTGCACAGGGATCGGCCGACCGTGGCAGCACCGTGCTGGGCGTGGTCAACGCTACGGCGCTCGGCAGCTACACGGTGACGCTCAATGCGGCGGGGGTGGCGCTGGTGCAGTCTTGGGTGGACAGCCCCAGCAGCAACCACGGCTTTGCAATCCAGGATTATGTAAACGGCGCCGATCTGCTGGCGTTCCGATCGAGCGAGGCCTCGACGCCGTCGCAGCGACCCAAGCTGACCGTTGCGTATCTGCCACCTGGCGCAATCCCGGCTAGCTCGGCCGAATCGGCGTCCAGCGCGACATTCGATGATGGGGTGGCGGTGCTTCTGGATGGCTCGAGCCTATCGACGGCTCCGGCAAGTCCAGCGCCGAGCGTCACTCCGTCCGTGGGCGCGGCGCCGGTGACTTCGTCCTCCGGCAATGCCAGCACGACCTCGGCGAGCGGCACGTCGAATACCTCGGCCACGCCGGCGACTTCGCCAAAATCGTCGTCCACCTCGAGCACCGACGCGGTCTTCAGCTCGCCATCCTTGATGGACGATCTGTTCGATCCGCTCGCGGGCCTCTCGGTGTGACATCGCAGGCGAGTTAGCAGCACAGCGGTTTCGAAGCACGCGGAGACTCTCGCGAGAGAGTCTCCGCGGAACCGTCCAAGAACGAGCCCCGGACAGCACGGCTGCCTCCGGGGCTCGGTTCGTTTAAGCGAGGTGTTTGGCACTGCGCGACCAACTCGAACGGAGTTGAACGTCACGCGCTTTTGTGTTTGGTCTCGGCGGCGAGGCGGAAGAGGCGCTCGCGGCCCATGACGACGTCGTCGTTGACGACGTAGCGACCGCCATCCTGTTCGGGCAGCTCGAACATCACGTCGAGCATCACTTCCTCGATGATTGCTCGCAGGCCGCGTGCGCCAGTGTCCTTCTCGTGCGCACGCTGCGCGACGGCACGCAGCGCATCGTCGGTGAAGTGCAGCTCCGCGTTTTCCATCTCGAAGAGCTTTTGATACTGCCGAACCAGGGCGTTGCGCGGCTCGCGGAGCACGCGCACCAGGTCGTCGATCGACAGCGGCGTGAGCGCCGAGACCACCGGCAGCCGGCCCACCAACTCGGGGATCAAACCGAATTCGAGGATGTCGTCGCTGGTCACATTCGGCAGCAGCTCGCCCAAGGGCGCGTCGCCGTCGGCCGAGGCCGATTCCTGGCCGAAGCCGATACTCCGCCGCCCCAGCCGTTTGCTGATGATCTTTTCGATACCCACGAACGTGCCGCCGCAGATGAACAGGATGTTGCTCGTGTCCATCTGAATGTATTGCTGCTCGGGATGCTTGCGGCCGCCCTGCGGCGGGACATTCGCCATGGTGCCTTCGAGCATCTTCAAGAGCGCTTGCTGCACCCCTTCGCCCGAGACGTCGCGCGTGATGGAGACGTTCTGACTCGTCTTGCCGATCTTGTCGATCTCGTCGATGTAAAGCACGCCGCGCTGCGCGGCCTCGATGTCGAAATCGGCCGCGTGCAACAGCTTCAATAGCAAGTTCTCGACGTCCTCGCCCACGTAGCCCGCCTCGGTCAAGGTCGTGGCGTCGCCGATCGCGAAGGGAACGTCAAGAATGCGTGCCAGCGTCCGTGCCAAGAGCGTCTTGCCGCAGCCGGTCGGGCCCAAGAGCAGGATGTTCGACTTATCGATCTCTACGTCCGCGGAGTCGGAGCTGACCATCAGCCGCTTGTAGTGGCTGTGAACGGCCACCGCCAGGATCTTCTTGGCGTGGTCCTGGCCAATGACGTAATCGTTCAGTTGCGAGACGATCTCGCGCGGCGTGGGGATCTTGGTGAAGAGCTGCTTGGTGGTGCCGCGCCGGCGGCGGTCCTGATCGAGGATCGACTGGCACAGCTCGATGCACTCGCCGCAGATGTAGACGTCGCCCGGCCCTTCGACCAATGGCCCGACGTCGCGATAGCTCTTGCGGCAGAACGAGCAGAAGGCGTTCTTCTTGGTGGTCCCGCCTTGGCGTCCGGTGCTGATGTCTCCCGGTGGCATTCCTACTTCCTCTCAGTCTTCTCCGACGCGCCGGCGCGCCGCGTTTCAACCGACCGTGCAATTAGTGCTAACCTGCTTCGCCCCTATCGCTTAACTCCCGCTCGACGCGGTCCGCGAGCATTCCCTTTATGGTTCGGAATTCCTCGTCGCTTAGCTCACCCTGGCCGTGCATTTCACGGAAATTCGACATCAACTCGTTGGCGCTGACGGCGCCTTTGGACCTCCGGTTGCGGGTCCTGCCTATTAGGTAAAAGCCCACGAGCGCCAGTCCGGCCAAGATCGCCATCGAGAGGACGATCTGTGCGGGCGTGCTCTTGAGGAACTCTCCCATCGCACCGCGGCGCTAGTTTCCCCCCATCCCCACGCGGTCGACCGCTACCACTTGCATATTATGCACTTTGGCCACCCCAGCGTCCAGCATTTGGCGCTGCGATCGTCAAAGGCGGCACGTTGACACTGCTGAGGCCGAGCGCTAGGCTTGGAGCCGGCCGCGACACTATCACCAGCGTCAGCAATCCGATCAGCGAAATGCGAGCCTCCAGGTTTATCCCGGAGGTCTGCCTTGCAACCGAACTCGCTCGTCACATCACCAGGGAGATCGCGCCATGCCCATTCCCTTCACCTGTCCACACTGCGGCACAGTGACGCAGGTTGACGACCACCTTGCCGGCACAAGCATTCCCTGCGATGCCTGCGGAAAGACCATCTCGATTCCGGCGCTAATTCATCCACAGGTTGTCAGCTCCATACCAACCCGAACCGCGCCAGCGCCACAGTCCAGCGGAAGAACAATGCTGCTGCTGGCGCTGGGCGCAATCGGAATCTGCGCAATTCCGACCATCGGGATTCTCATTGCGCTGCTTCTGCCGGCGGTTCAAGCGGCGCGTGAGGCGGCGCGGCGTGCCCAGTGCAAGAACAACCTGCGTCAGATCGGCATCGCGATGCACAACTACGAGGGGACTTATGGTTGTTTCCCTCCCGCATACCTGGCAGGCGCCGAAGGCAAGCCGATGCATAGCTGGCGCGTGTTGCTTCTTCCCTACTTGGACGCCCAGGACGTGTACCAGCAATATGACTTCAACGAGCCGTGGAATAGCGCGAAAAACCGGCAATTGGCCGCACGAATGCCCAGCGTCTTTCGCTGTCCATCCGACGCGGGCGCGGCGGACGAGACAACCAGCTATCTGGTCGTGCAAGGCGCCCGACTCCTGTTCAATGGCGATCAGTGCATGAAGGTGCGCGACATTGCCGATGGCCTATCGAACACCATCTTAGTCGTCGAAGGAGTCGGAGAGCGCGTCCATTGGATGGAACCTCGTGACCTCGATCTCGACGCGCTCGACCTCGTGATCAATAGAGCAACAGGGACTGACGGTTTGCGTGGCATTTCAAGCTACCATCCCGGCGGTGCACATTTGCTCGTGGGCGACGCGGCTGTGTTTTTTGCAGGGGCCGAAGAATTCGATCCCACCAAACTAGCAGCCATGCTCACCATTGCCGGCGGCGAGCAGATTCAGACACCGAGCCAATAGCACCTTCGAGAAAGGCGTTACGGTGCCGATTTCCTTCACCTGTCCGCACTGCGGCACAACGACCAGCGTCGCCGACGAATTCGCCGGCATGACCGGTCCCTGCGCACATTGCGGCCAGACGATATCGGTGCCGGGATATGCTTCGCCAGAAACGGCGGGACAGTCGACACGCGGCCGGCGCAAGGGCTGGTCGCCATTCTTGGCGCTGTTGGCGGTGATTCTCGTCGGGTCATGCTGTCTCTTGGTGCCCGCACCGTTCGCCATGCTAATGCCCGTGTTCGAGACGTTTCAGGACCGCGCGCGAGTCGCCCAGTGTAAAAGCAACCTGGAGCAGATTGGCGAGGCGATGCAGTCGTATATGAACGACCACGGCTGTTTCCCACCCGCCTATCTCGCCGACGCCAGCGGCAAACCGCTGCATAGCTGGCGCGTGCTGCTTTTGCCCTATGTCGGTGGCGACCACCTCTATCAGCAATACGACTTCTCGCAGCCGTGGGACAGCGAAAAGAACCGCCAACTGGCCGACGAAATGCCCGAGATGTTCGCCTGTCCCGATGACGAGGGCGCCGGCGATTACCAGACCAGCTATGTCGCGGTGTGCGGTCCCGGCCTGGCGTTCGACGGGCCGCGGTCGGTCAGGGCACGCGATATCGCCGACGGGACCAACAACACGGTCCTGTTGGTCGAGACGGTCGATTCGGCGATTCACTGGATGGAGCCGCGCGACCTCGACGCCGCCGAGCTGCACGAACCGCGCGAAGACTCGTCGGGGTCGGAAGCCAGCCTGGGCGTCGAGAGCAATCACCGCGAAGTCGCGCACGCGCTCAAAGCCGATGGCACGGTCATCGCCCTGGACGCGAATCTCGACTCGGCCACGCTCGACGCGATGCTGACGATCGCGGGGGGCGAAACAGTCGAGCCGCCGAAGGAGGTCACCACAGCAGACGATTCCGCGCGTTAGCGGTGCATGGAATGCCACGCCGTAAACGGCATTCGGTTGTGCCGTGGTGCCTACGATGTGGTAGAATGAATGTATGGAACAATTCCTCGTCACCAAGCAGCACATAGAGAGCCGCCCGGGCGTGTGCGGCGGTAAGCCTTGCGTCGCCGGTACGCGCATCCGAGTACAGGACATCTATGTCTGGCACGAGGTCCAAGCACGGACGCCCGAGGAGATTGTTCACGACTTCCCGCAGCTCACGCTCGCGGACGTTCATGCCGCATTGGCCTATTACTTCGACCACCGCGAGGAAATTCACGACGAAATGACGCGAGCGAAGGAATTGGCAAGCCGAATGCAAGCGGAAAGTGGGCCCGGGCACCTCGACCGGCTCCGAGCGCGGCGCGCGGCCGATGATCCGCTTTCATTTTGACGAGCACGTGTCGCCCGCAATTGCCGCCGGGCTTCGTCGCCGCGGAATAGACATCACCACGGCGGCCGAAGCACGCCTGCTAGGCGCGGAAGATACGGCCCACATGGCGTTCGCGCTATCGCAGGATCGAGTCATCGTGACGCACGACGACGATTTCCTAACACATCACGCGGCAGGCGTTCCCCACGCGGGCATCGCGTATTGTCATCAGGAAAAATACAGGCTGGGTGAACTATTTCGCGTGCTTTTGCTGCTGCACGGTGGTTCGAGTGAGGAGGAATTACGAGGTCGCGTTGAATTCCTATAGACGGTTCACACCGTCATGCCTAGCTTCGCCGCGGCGAGGTGCCCTCGAGGATAGCAACGAGCGCCAGTACGCAAGCGACCAATACCAAGATCAAGGCCGCACCGCTGCCGTTCACCTGATACAGCAGAAGCGCGCCGAGCCCCGTCGTCGCGGTGGCCAGATAGATTGTCAGTACGGCCTGCGTCTTGCTCAGACCGAGCTCGACCAGGCGGTGCGAAAAATGGCTTGTATCGCCCTGAAAGGGGCTGCGACCCTGTCGCAGACGAATCACCACGACGGAAGCCGCGTCGTAGAGCGGCACCGCCAGCACGCACAAGGGCGCCAGGATCGCGTGCCGCGGTTGGCCGCCGCCGGAGAAGGTGGCCATGATCGTGGCCACGGCAATGTAGAAGCCAATGAAATAGCTCCCCGCGTCTCCCATGAAAAGTCGCGCCGGCGGCCGATTGTGCCAGAGAAAGCCCACCAGCGCCCCGACCAGCACCAGCAGAAACCCAGCCACGAACCACTGCGGGCCGCCACCGTCGAGCTCCGGGGCCGAGAGCAGCACGGCGGCCAGAATCGAGGCGGCGATCGCGGCCACCCCCGCCGAAAGGCCATCCATGTTGTCCAAAAAATTGAAGGCGTTCACCAGTACCACAATCCATAGGACGCTCAGGAACGATGTCGCAAGGGGCCATTCGATGAACAGTGTCAATCGCCAGCCGGATGCAACCACCAAGACCGCAATGCCCGTCTGTACCGCGATCCGCAGCCGCCAGTCGAGGCCGCGCCGGTCATCCATCAACCCCAAGCCCATCAGGACAGTGCCGGCCGCCAGCAGCATCCAGAGCCGGCCCGCTTGTGCCAACAGACCGTCGGCGTTGTCCGTGACGATCGCGGGCAAATGAACCGCCGGCGTGTCGGAACGGTACATCAACACGAGCAGCAGGTGGCCGATCGCCAGCGGCAGTAGGACTCCCAACCAGATTGCGATGCCACCGCCAAGCGGGGTGACCGCGGCATGCACCTTCCGCTCGCCCGGCCGATCCACAAGGCGCCACGAGCCGGCGCGACTTCGCACCATGAATCCCGCGAGCAGGGCGACGAGAAAACTCGGCAGCGTGGCACCCGCAAGCAACCAGATCACGCGGCGGGCCCTTCCCGTTCAAGCTGGCGCAGTTGCTCTCGCGCGCGCGACAGAAACTCCTGGTAGTCTTCACGCCGGTAGTTGGGATAGGTCCAGGGATGAGGCTGCCAGTGCCGGTCGCGGTAGACGAGCGTGATTTCGCCGAACACTCCGCGGCCGAGGTACAGCCGGTGCGCATGATCCTTTGTCGAAGCCAACACAAGTTTGGCCTTGGTCAGGTAACCCGCGTCGAGGTTCAGCGGCCGCGGTTCCGAGTGAATCCCCAGCCTGACATACGATTGTTCCCAGAGCTTGGTTTGCAGCTTCCGCTCGACCAGTTCCGCCGCGTCCATCCGAAGCGCGAAGGCGAACAATTGCAATCGGAGATCCGGTCCCATCGTGGGTCGGTAATAATCCGTCTCGACAAAATCGAAGGGCACGCTGGCAAGCGCCAGTGGCCCCCAGCTTGCCGTGACCTGCTCGATGGCCCAGGCGAATGCCGCGGCATGGCGGCTGAACGCCACCAGGATCGGCATCACCGGCTCGTGTGCGGTCGATTCACCCATCCGCCTGCGCGCGGGGGAAAATTTGAAGGCGCTGCCGCGCGGCGCGAACCATCTCCGCGAGCCATGCCGCGGCCCCGTCCAGTTCGATGAGCGACGCCTGCTCTTCCCAGCGCCACTTGATTTCCAGCTTTCGCTCTTTGAGCGACCGGCCGCCAATCACCACGCGCAGAGGTATGCCGATCAGGTCGGCATCCTTGAATTTCACCCCGGCGCGGCAATCGCGGTCGTCCAACAGCACGTCAATGGCCGCGGCCTCGAGGTCGTCGTGCAGCCGAGTCGAGATCTCCATCACGTCCGCTTCCGCGACGTTGAGCGGCGACAGGACTACCTCGTAGGGCGCAATCGACATGGGCCACACCAGCCCGTTTTCGTCGTGCCGTGTCTCGGCCAAGGCGGCGATGATGCGGTTGATGCCCATGCCGTAGCAACCCATGATCACCGGGTGCAACTGTTCGCGGTCGTCGAGGAAGCGTGCCGAGAGCACCTCGGAGTATTTCGTGCCAAGCTTGAACACATGGCCCACTTCGATCGCCTGGCGAAACGCCAGGGGCTGGCCGCAGCGTGGACAATGATCGCCCTGACGCGCCTTGCGCAGGTCGGCGAAACGCTCGACGCGATAATCGCGATCGCGGTTGGCGCCTCGGTAGTGCTTGCCCGCCTCGTTGGCGCCGGTCACCGCGTTGCACACACTCGCGACGTCCTCATCCGCCCAGATCAGCACCGATAGACCCACTGGACCGGCGAAGCCGACCGGTGCGCCCGTCACGCCGCGGATCGTATCGGCGTCGGCCAATTCGAGGCTCTTGACGCCTAGCGCGCGCCGAATTTTGGCTTCGTTCGCCTCGTGGTCGCCGCGAATCAGGATGGCGACCGGCCTATCATCCGCGTTGTAGATTAACGTCTTGATCATCTGCCGCGGTCCGCAGCGCAGCAGCTTGCTGACCTGCTCGATCGTGGTGGCGTCGGGCGTGTCGACCTTTACCAGCGGCTCTGGCGGCACGGACGCCGGCGGCACGGACGCCGGCGGCACGTCGCGCCGGCCAATTTCGGCGCGCTCCACATTGGCGGCGTAACCGCACGCGCTGCACTGGACGAGCACGTCCTCGCCATGCTCGGCGGGCACCATGAACTCATGGCTTGCGTCTCCCCCGATCGGGCCACTCTCGGCCTCGACCGCCACATACTGTAGACCCGCGCGGTCGAAAATCCGGCGGTAGGCCTCGTACATCTTGCGGTAGCTCTCGTTCAGCCCCTCGACCGACGTGTCGAAGCTGTAAGCGTCCTTCATCAGGAACTCGCTTGTCCGCAGCACCCCGAACCGCGGCCGCTCCTCGTTGCGGAACTTTGTTTGAATTTGGTACAGTGTTATGGGAAGCTGCCGATAGCTGGAGACGTGCCGCGACACCAGGTCCGTGACCACTTCCTCGTGCGTTGGGCCCAAGGCCATCTGCACATCGCGGTTCTGGCGGCGCACGGCAAACTGAATCAACACATTCCCGAAATCGTGCATGCGCCCGCTTCGCTCCCATAGTCCGATGGGCGTCAGCGCCGGCATCAAGAGCTCGACCGCTCCGGCGCGGTCCATCTCCTCGCGGACGATCCACTCGGCCTTCTTTAGCGCCCGGAACCCCAGCGGCAGGTACGTATAAACGCCCGCCATTAGTTGCTGGATCAGGCCAGCGCGCAGCATCAAGATGTGGCTGGGGATCTCCGCGCCCTCGGGGGTCTCCTTAAGCGTGGGGATCAGCGTCTGGCTCCAGCGCACGGCGTCTCCTCAACACAATCGAGTGTTGGCGGCATTCTATAGAGAATCGTATGATTCCGGAAGGAAGATGTGCCGCGCTTGAGCAGCATGTCGCAAGCGCGCTGGCCCTTGTGGCTCTGCGGTCAACGACCTAGAATCACTCGCTCTCCGATCAATGACTTGGCACGGCAAGCCCTTCCGCCCCCCATGGATGTACCCCAAAGGCCGGTTTCATGTCGCGTCGCTTCGTCAGCCAATTGAGCCATCAGGAATCGGTCGACCAGGTGTTTCTGGCGACCGATAAGCAACTGCGGCCCAACCGCAACGGCAACCTGTACTTGCAGGTGGAGCTATCGGATCGCACGGGTTCGATCAGCGCTCGGCTCTGGAACGCCAATGAAACCATCTACCAGGCCTTCGACGACGGCGATTTTGTGCGCGTCGAGGGAACAACCCAAGTTTACCAGGGCGCGATGCAGATGATCGCCAAGAGCGTCGCGCGGGCGCTGCCGCACGAGGTCGAGCCGGATGATTTCATTCCCATGGCCGCCGCCGACCTCGACCGCCTGACCGTCCGCCTGGGGGAAATCCTGCGTGGCTTGTCGAATCCGCACCTGCGCTCGTTGGCCGAATGCTTCCTCGTGGATAACGACTTCATGCACAAGTTCTGCCGCGCGCCGGCCGGCGTAAAGCACCATCATGCCTACCGCGGCGGATTGCTTGTACACGTGGTGAATGTGATGGAGATGGCCTCGCGCGTGGCGGAGTGTCTGCCGCAGGTCGACCGCGATCTGCTCGTGATGGGCGCGTTCGTGCACGACCTGGCCAAGACCGATGAGCTGAGCTACGACCGCGCGTTCGCCTATACAGATGAAGGCCAGTTGATCGGTCACGTGGTGATGGGCGTCGCGCTATTGGACAAGAAAGTCGCGGAGGCCGGCCGGCTCTCGGGCGATGCGATCCCTGAGGAATTGGTCTTGCGGCTCAAGCACATGATCGTCAGCCACCACGGACAGTACGAGTTCGGCAGCCCCAAGCTACCGATGACGCTCGAGGCGATCGCGCTCTGTCACCTCGACAACCTGGACGCCAAGGTGCATGCTTTCCATCGGCAGATCAGCGACGATCCGAACGTGGAGAGCCCTTGGACGCTGTACAACCCCACACTCGGCCGCAAGTTGTACAAAGGAAATGGTGCACGGCCGCGTGGCGCGGACGCCAGCGGTGTCAGCGACGCCCCGGAAGCAGAGTAATTGGGCGCCAAGCTCCGATTCGCACTCTCTCCGCGTGCCGTCGCAGGACGCGAAACGTTGATCAACGACAGCCAAAAGCCTGCACGAACATGGATAAGCACGATCTCGAGCAGGCGGTCCTTTCCTTGGTGAACCAGCGCGGCTATCAACCTCTCAAGCCGCGCCGCCTGGCCGAAGCGCTGCGCCTGGGCGACGACCAGGTCAAGGATGTAACCAAACAAATCAAAAAGCTTGTCAAACGCGGCAAGCTCGCCTTCGGGCCCGAGCACCTGGTCTTGCCCGTTTCCGCGGCCCGTTCCGATTGCGTGACGGGGACGTTTCGCCGCACCGCAAAGGGATTCGGCTTCGTTCGGCCGCTGCCGCCGGTGCCGGCCTGGCTCCAGCAGCAGGATGTGTATGTCGCCGCCCGGCACGCCGCGGACGCCTCAACCGGTGACACCGTCGTCGTCCGACTGCGAAAGCGCGCGGCGCCGGATCGCGACAAGTTCGAGGGTGCGATCCAGGAAATCCTCGAGCGCGATACGCATGAGTTCGTGGGCACCTATTTTGAACGCGCCGGGGGCGGCTACGTGCAGGTCGACGGCACGGTCTTCTCGCAGCCGATCTTCGTGGGCGACCCCGGCGCGAAGAACGCGCGTCCAGAGGACAAGGTTGTCTTCGAGATGGTGCGCTTTCCATCGCACATGCACGACGGCGAGGGGGTCATTGTCGAGGTGCTCGGCCAGCGGGGTGAGCCGGGCGTCGATACGCGGTCGATCATCCGCGAGTTCCACCTTCCCGGCGAGTTCGCCGCCGACGCTCTCTCCCAGGCGCGGCGCGAGGCCGAGGAATTTGACGAGTCGATCGCGCCCGGCCGCGCTGACCTGACCGCGGAAGTGGTGATCACGATCGACCCGGTCGACGCCAGGGACTTCGACGACGCGATTTCGGTGGTCGAGCTGGAGGGGGGGCATTGGCGCCTCGGCGTTCATATTGCCGACGTCGCGCACTTTGTGGTCGCCGCGACCGCGCTCGATCGCGAGGCGCACGCACGCGCCACCAGCGTCTACCTTCCCGACCGCGTCATCCCCATGCTGCCCGAGGTCATCTCGAACGGCCTGGCAAGCCTGCAACCGGGCCGGCTGCGTTACACCAAGACGGCGTTCATCGAGCTCACGGCCGACGGAGCGCACGTGGCGACCGACCTGGTCTCGGCCGCGATTCGCAGCAGCCGTCGGTTCACCTACGAAGAGGTGGACGACTATCTGGCCAATCGCGACGAGTGGCGCACCAAGCTGTCGCCCGAGGTCTTCGCACTCCTGGAGCGGATGCACCGGCTGGCAATGATCCTGCGAGCACGGCGAGCGCGACGCGGCGCTCTGGAGCTGTCGCTACGCGAGGTCAAGGTCGACCTCGGTCCCGACGGCCGCGTCGTGGGCGCCCACCGAGTCGCGCACACCGAGAGCCATCAAATTATCGAAGAGTTCATGCTGGCGGCGAACGAGGCGGTCGCCGAGTGGCTGAAGGGGGCAAAGATTCCCTTCCTGCGGCGCGTCCATGCCCCCCCCGATCCACGTAAGTTGAAGGCGCTCGCCGAGTTCGCCAGAGATTTGGGGCATGAGACCGACGGGCTGGAGAGCCGCTTCGAGCTGCAACGACTATTGGCCGCGGTCGAGGGGCGGCCCGAGCAGCAGGCGCTCAATTACGCACTGTTGCGGAGCCTGCAGCGCGCGGTCTACAGCCCGGCCGAAGAGGGGCACTATGCCTTGGCAAGCGATTGTTACTGTCACTTCACGTCGCCGATCCGCCGCTATCCGGACCTCTCGGTTCATCGGCTTGTCGAAGCGTGCTTGAACCACCGCCGGCCGGAGGCGCATTTTGCCGAGCTGGCGGCGCTGGGCGAACACTGCTCGGAGCGCGAACAACGCGCCGAAGCGGCCGAACGCGAGCTCACCAAGATCAAGCTACTGGGCTACCTCAGCGAGCGCCTGGGCATGGAGATGGAGGCCGTGGTGACCGGCGTGGAAGAGTTCGGGCTGTTTGTGCAAGGGGTCGAGCTGCCGGCCGAAGGGCTGGTTCACGTCAGCTCGCTGTTGGACGACTACTATCAATTGGACCGCGTGGCACACACGCTGGCCGGCCGGCGCGCCGGCAACGCGTTTCGCCTGGGCGACCCGTTGCGCGTGGCAGTAGTGCGCGTTGACGTCGATCGACGTGAGCTTGATTTTCGCGTCGTCGTGCGCGAAAAACGCCCAACGGTGTCCACGGCGTATCAAACCCCAGCCACGAGAAAAGCCACTCGTCTTCCTGACGAGCGAGCAACGAAGAACAAGAAACTCGGTCACGGCAAGAAGAAGTCGGCTGCCGGCCGGCCCAAGCGCCACAAGTAAACACGCCGCGGCGGACCGACACTGGCGTCAAGTCACTCGGCGGCTACAATTGCGCCGGCGGCATCGGACTTCCTTGGCAACTCGGCGGCATTGCGGTTCTGACGCGGAGGTGCGCACAGCCGACGGCGCGACGGGAGTGAGGCGTGCATCAAATGGATGGCACTTCGAGCGTGAGCCTTGTGCCGAAGCGCACTCCGCTCCACCCGTGGCACGTCGACCACGGTGCACGGATGACCGATTTCGGCGGCTGGTCGATGCCGCTTATGTACTCGTCGATCGTCGAGGAGCACCGCGCCACGCGCACGGCCGCCGGCCTGTTCGATATTTCGCACATGGGGCGGTTCCGCTTCGACGGTCCCGGCTCAGCGGCGTTTCTCGATTCTCTGGTGACTCGAAACATTGCCGCGCTGCCACGTGGGCGCGTGGGTTACGCGCTCGTCACCAATCCGCGCGGCGGCATTCTGGATGACGTGCTGGTCTACCACCTGGCCGACGCCACGGGCGGCGCATACCACTTGCTGGTGGTGAACGCCGGAAATCGCGAGAAACTGGCTGCGTGGATCGACGGCCACCTTCCGCCGCGAGCCACAGTCACGTTTCACGATGCCTCCGCCGATTGGGGCATGATTGCAGTCCAAGGCCCAAGAGCACTTGAAATCGTCCAGCCGCTTGTGGACGAGAACCTCGCGGCGCTAGCCTATTATGAGGCCGCCGAGGCGCGCATCGCCGGTGGCGCAGGCATCGTCAGTCGCACCGGATACACCGGCGAAGACGGCTGCGAGCTGATCGTAGGCGCCGCGGCGGTCGAGCGGCTTTGGCAGGCGATCGTCGAGCAAGGCAGTCCGCTTGGACTGTCGCCCGCTGGCCTGGGAAGCCGCGACACCTTGCGGTTGGAGGCTGGCATGCCACTCTACGGTCACGAATTGACCGAAGAGGTCGATCCACTGGAGGCGGGCCTCGCGTGGGCGGTCGACCTCGACAAAGGGCACTTCATCGGACGCGAAGCGATCGAGAAATCGAAGAACGACTCGCCGCGCAGGCGCCGCGTGGGGCTGATGACCACCGGCAAGCGCGTGCCTCGTGAAAACTGCGCGATCCTCGTCGACGGCCGCTCCATCGGCCGCATCACTAGCGGCACGTTTTCCCCCACACTCGAACGCCCGATCGCCATGGGTTACATCGAGCCAAGGTTCGGCTCATTCGCGACAATCGTCGACGTGGATATCCGCGGCCGAACCGAACCTGCGGAGATCGTCAAGCTACCGTTTTATCGTCGCCAGTCGAAAGGACGCTCATTGTGACTCCTGATGAATTGCTCTTCGCGCAGACGCACGAGTGGGTGCGGCTTGAACCAGGCGCCGGCGGAATGAAGGTCGCCACGATCGGCCTGTCGGCCTTCGCGCTGGAAGCGCTGACCGACCTGGTGCATATCGAGCTGCCGGAGGTTGGCCGGCAGCTTACGGTGGGTGAGTCGCTGGGAGAGGTCGAATCGGTCAAGGCCGTCAGCGACATCTACAGCCCGCTGGAGGGCGAAGTCGTGGAGGTCAACTCCGATATCGCCCAGCACCTCGAGCGGCTCGCCGCGGATCCCTACGGCGCCGGGTGGCTCGTGAAGCTTCGAATCACGAACGAATCGGGTCTCAAGTCGCTCCTCGACCGCACGGCCTATGAAAAGCTGTGCGCCGAAGAAGCATAGCCGGCCTACGGCGTGGGCTATCCTTTTCGTAGAAGACACGCTCCACGTGGCCACTACAGCAGCAGCCAATTGAAGTATCAAGATGCCCTACATCCTGAATACGCTCGCCGACCAGCACGAGATGCTTAAGGCGATCGGCGCCGGCTCGATCGCCGAGCTGTTCGAGCCAGTGCCCGCGGATTTGCGGCTCAAGCGCCCCTTGGCCATCCCAGCAGCCTTGAGCGAGCTCGAACTGCTGGACGAGCTGTCGAGCCTGGCGCGGCGCAACCAATCGGCGTCCGACCGCGTGTGCTTTCTCGGGGCCGGCTCGTACGACCACTTCATCCCGTCGGTCGTCGATTATGTTGCCAGTCGTGGCGAGTTTTACACCTCCTACACGCCCTATCAGCCCGAGGCGAGCCAAGGCAACCTGCAGGCGTTTTTCGAATACCAGACGCTGGTCACGCAACTGACAGGCATGGACGTATCGAACGCCAGTCTCTACGACGGCGGCAGCGCGGCGACCGAGGCGGTACTGATGAGCATGGCGGCCACCGGCCGACATGGCCGCGTCGTGGTCGCCCAGAGCGTTCACCCAGAGTTCCGCAAAATACTCAGCACCTACACGGCAGGTCTCGACACGGAGGTGGTGACGGTGCGTGCGCCGCGAGGTGGCATCGTCCCGGCGGAGTTGGCGAGCCTCGTGAATCGCGATACCGCCTGCGTGCTTGTCCAACACCCGAACTTCTTCGGCTGTCTCGAAGAGGTGGAGGCGATCGCGCTCATCGCGCACGAGGCCGGCGCGTTGCTGATCGTCGTCGTCGATCCGATCAGTCTCGGCTTGCTCAAGCGCCCGGGTGATTACGGCGCCGACATTGTCGTGGCCGAAGGTCAGTCACTAGGCAGCCCAATGGCCTTCGGCGGCCCGTACCTGGGAATGATGGCCTGCCGCGAGCAGTTCGTCCGCCGGATGCCCGCGCGGATCGCCGGCCAGACGGTCGATCGGCGAGGCAACCGGTGCTGGGTCCTCACGCTGCAAACTCGCGAGCAGCACATTCGCCGCGAGAAGGCCACGAGCAACATTTGCACCAACCAGGGACTTTTGGCGCTGCGAGCGAGCGTGTACCTGGCGGCGCTGGGTCCGCAAGGCTTGCGCGAAGTGGCCGAGCTGTGCGCGCGCAAGGCGCATTACGCGGCAGAGCGGCTGTCGCGCCTGGTGCGGTTGTCGCTCCCATTCGATCGGCCGTTCTTCAAGGAATTCGTCATTCGCGACGCCGATGGCAGCGTGGAGCACCGACTAGGCGCGACCGAAAGTGAGGGAATCTTCGCCGGCGTGCCGTTGGGCAACTGGTATCCAGAACTGGAGGACTGTTTCCTCGTAGCGGTAACAGAAAAGCGGACCAAGCGCCAGATCGATCGCCTGGCCGATTGTCTTGCGCGACCAATGACTGAGACCCGAGATGCGTAACACCCAAGCCGTTCGCCTGCTCTTCGAGCTCTCCAAGAGCGGACGCCGCGCGGTCCGTTTTCCGGCCAGCGACGTGCCCGATGTGCCGTTGGACAAGCTGTTGCCGGCCACGGCGCTCGCCGATGGGCCGCTTCCCTTGCCCGAGCTGGCCGAGCCCGACCTGGTGCGCCACTACGCCAATCTGTCCACGCTGAACATGTCGGTCGACACGCACTTCTACCCGCTCGGCTCGTGCACCATGAAATACAATCCGAAGCGCAACGAGCGCGTCGCGAGCACGAGCGCGTTTGCGGACCTGCATCCCTATCAGAGCCAGCGGAGCCTGCAGGGCATTCTGCGGCTCCTGTACGAACTGGGCGAAATGCTGGGCGAGATTTCCGGCCTCGACGCCGTCTCGTTACAGCCGGCCGCCGGAGCGCAAGGCGAGCTGGCCGCTTTGATGATTGCCGCGGCCTACTTCCGGGATCGCGGCGAGCGGCGTCGCACGGTCTTGGTGCCCGATACCGCCCACGGCACCAATCCGGCGAGCGCCACGATGGCCGGATTCGAGGTATTGACCGTTCGCAGCACGTCCGAGGGCCAGGTCGACATGGAGGACCTCGCCGCGAGGCTTGGTCACCAGACCGCCGTGCTAATGATCACCAATCCCAATACGCTGGGACTTTTTGAGCGGCGCATCCGTGAAATCGCCGAGCTTGTGCACGGCGCCGGCGCGCTCGTCTATCTCGACGGGGCGAACATGAACGCGATTCTCGGCATCGCGCGTCCCGGTGACTTCGGCGCCGATATGATGCACTTCAATCCGCACAAGACGTTCAGCGGGCCGCACGGCGGCGGTGGTCCGGGCGCCGGTCCGATTGCGGTGCGGCGGATGCTCGCCCCGTATCTGCCCGCGCCGATCGTCGTGCGCGACGGCGACGCTTATCGGCTCGACTACCATCGCCCGAAGTCAATCGGTCGCGTCCGCAGCTTCTTCGGCAACACGGGCGTGTTGGTCCGCGCCTACTGTTACATCCGTACGCACGGTCCCGATGGCCTGCGCCGCGTGGCGGAGAATGCGGTGCTGAATGCCAATTACCTGCTCAGTCGCGTGAAGCACGTCCTGCCGGTACCCCACGGCGATCGCTGTATGCACGAGTTTGTGGCCACGGCCGCGAAATTGAAAGCCTCGACCGGCGCCAGTGCCATGGACGTCGCCAAGCGGCTCTTGGACTATGGCTTTCACGCGCCGACCGTCTATTTTCCGCTAACGGTCCGCGAGTCGATGATGATCGAACCCACCGAAACCGAAAGCAAGGAAACGCTCGACGCCTTTGCCGATACGCTCGCTCGCGTGACCGCTGAGCCGAGGGACCTGTTGCACGAGGCCCCGCACACAACGCCCATCAGCCGGCCCGACGAGGTCCAGGCGGCGCGGCACCCGGTTCTAGTGTGGCGGCCGGCGCAGCGCGAGGCTCCAGTGCATGGCGCCGCTACCGCTGAGTCGGCGCGTGAGAAATGACCGTCCGCGTGCCGCCGCTGGCGGCCGAGGGCGCCAGCGCCGTTTGCAGCGCCGCCACACGCGCCGCGACCTCCGGCTGGAAGCGATCGTGCCACAGCGCTCGCTGATAGACCGCGAACGCTTGTTCCGGGTTGCCCAAATCCTCGTGGAGCTTTCCGAGCGCGGCCAGCGCGCGCGAATTGTACGGATCGACGGCAATGGCCTCCAACAAGTGCTGTTTGGCCGCCTGGCGATCGCCGTACTCTTCAAACAGCCGCGCCAGCTCGATCCGCGCGGCCGAGAGCGAAGGGCTGCGGTCGACCCAGCCTTCGAGCAATCGAAAAGCCTCTTCGCTTCGCCCCTGCTCGACGAGCAAGACCGCCAGCCCCCGATAACACGAGCCGTGTTCCTCGTCATGATCGAGGCATTGATTGTAATAGTTCTCGGCCTGCTCCCAGTCAGATTTCTGACCTTCGAGATTGCCCAGCCGATGGTAGGTCGCGGCGAGATTGTAAAGCGCGTCTGCGCTCTGCGGATCGTTGTAGAGCGCCTGTTGGAATCGCTCCAGCGCACCCTGATACGCCCCCTGCTGGAACTGCCTCACGCCGTCCACGTTTTGTCCGCGCGCCGCCAGCTTGCAACCCGAGCCGGCCATCAGTAGCGCGCATGCGGCGAGCACGCAGCCCAACACGCCGACCAGCGACCGACGCGCGCGCGGCGATCGAGCCGACGCACGCACCTTGAGCTGCCATGACGCTTCACGTGACATGTCGGCGGTGGTGTCTGAGGTGATGGGGCGAATGATGCGCCGCCGGCGCAAGGCTCGGCGACTCCCGCGAGAAAAGTCGCAGAAAGCTAATCACCGGCTCAACTCCACGCAAGATCAAGATGAGTGCTCCAAGCCGCCCGCCCACCCCACTCGTCCCCAATTGACACCGCTTGAGCGCACTTCCTAAAGTACGCGGCATGACGCTACTTTACAGCGATCCTTTGTTCCTCGCGCATCGCACCGGAGCTCATCCAGAACGCCCCGAGCGCCTGTTGCAGGTGGTCCGGCATCTCGAGCGAACTGGCTTGGACCAACATTGCGAGCGAGTGAAATGGCAGGCCGTGTCGTCGGAACGCTTGTCGCGAGTCCACGACGCGGCATACGTCGCCCAGCTCGAAGAGTTCGCGCGCCAGGGCGGCGGCCGCATCGAAGCCGATACCGTCATATCGGCCGATTCATATCGTGTCGCGCTTCATGCCGCCGGCGCGGTGTGCGATGCCGTGTTGCGCGTCGTGCGCGGCGACGATACTCAGGCCGTTTGCCTGGTGCGGCCGCCGGGTCACCATGCGCTCTCCGAATGCGCCATGGGCTTCTGCCTGTTCAACAACGTGGCGATCGGGGCGCTCGTGGCCACGCGTGAGCTGGCGTTGGATCGCGTGCTGATCGTCGACTGGGATGTCCACCACGGCAACGGAACGCAGGCCACGTTTTGGACCGACGCGCAGGTTGGGTTTCTCTCGATTCATCGTTGGCCCTTCTATCCCGGAACGGGCGATTCGGACGAGACTGGCTCGGGCGCGGCACTCGGCACGAAACTCAATTTGCCGGTGAAATTCGGCACGCCGCGCGCAGCCTATTTGGAGCGGTTTGTGGCGAGCCTGACGGAGCTCGCCGGCCGAATCCGGCCGCAATTGATTCTCGTCAGTGCCGGCTTCGACAGCCATCGCGATGACCCGGTCGGATCGCTGGGCCTGGAGACAGAGGATTTTGAACCCCTGACCGACGCGGTGCTCGACATTGCCGCCGAGCACGCCGGCGGCAAGCTGGTGAGCGTTCTGGAAGGTGGTTATAACACGGGCGTACTCGCCGGCTGCGTCGAGCTACACTTGCGCACGCTGCTGAAACGGCAGTCGCTACCGGCGGGATAAACCCCATGGGTGGCCAGGCAGCTTAGCTGTCTGGGTGCCGACGGCACAAGAGGTCGCGCAAGAGCTTTCACGATCGCAACAGTTCGAGGCGGCCTCTTGCGGCTTCGCCGCCCGGACAGCGAAGCTGTCCGTGCCACCCAGGGTAGGTGCGCGGCACAGCAGATCAGACCTATTGGAACCGCGTTATGAAAACCGACTCTCGCGACCAGATTCTCAACGACGTGGACGCCTTCTGCACGGAACTGCGGCCCATCGAGGAACTGTGCTACGTCGAACACCGCTACAACGATCAAACCCCGACACTGGCACGTAAACACAACCTGCTTGGAATGCCCGTTCCCGTGGAGTACGGCGGCCGCGGGGCCGATGCCGTCACCTACGCCCAGGCACTGGCGCGGATCGGTCGCGAGGGGACCGGTGTGCGCACCTTCTTCTCCGGCCACACGTCAATCGGCCAATACCCGATTTTGCGGTTCGGAACGGATGACCAGCGCAGTCGCTATTTGCCGCGATCGGTCGAGGGGCGCTGCATTCTGGCCTTCGGGCTGACCGAGCCGGACGCCGGCTCGAACCCCTTGGAAATGACCAGCACCTACCGGCGAGACGGCAGCCGATACCTGCTCAACGGCGTGAAGTACCTTATCTCCAATGGCAGCGTGGCCGACGCCGTGATCGTCTTTGCCTATCCGAAGGGGAAGGAGCGCAACGACCGCCGCATGAGTGCGTTTATCGTCGACACGGTCGGCGACTCGTTCGCCACCGAGTCGCTGCCATCGAAACTGGGGATGTTCACCGCCGATACCGGCATGTTCGAGATGACCGACCACCCCGTGCCGGCCGAAAACTTGCTGGGGGCCGAGGGGAACGGCTTTCGCGTGGCGATGGGCACGCTTGTCTCGGGCCGTTTGAGCGTCGCGGCCGGCTGCCTGGGCGTCATCGAAGATTGCCTGGCCGAGGTGTTGTCCTATTGCCGCACGCGCCGCCAGCACGGCAAGCTGATCGGACGGCATCAACTGATGCAGGACCATGTCGCCTCGATCGAAGTACATCGCGTGGCCAGCGAGGCGATCCTCGACCGCGCCGCGCGCGCCAAGGCGGCCAGCGACCTCGATCCGACGAATGCCGCCCTCGCGGCCGAGGCCGACCTCCGCGTGGCCGAGGCGAAATATTTTATCGCCAACGCCGCCTGGGACGCCGCCGACCGAGCGGTGCAGGTTTACGGCGGCCGTGGTTTCTCCGAGCTCTACCGCGTCGGCCGCCACCTCCAAGACGTCCGCGTCTGCCGCATCTACGAGGGCACCGACGAGATCCTCAAGCTGAAGATCGCCGCCGCGCTCTTGGGCAAAGAGTTCGCAGCATTTGCGTAGGTCAGGCACCCTCGTGCCTGACAGAGCTGCCGAACAGGTTTACTATTCGGTGGCGCGAATTCGCTCGGCCGTTACCTACCGCACACGCGACGCCTGACGGCGCCGCAGACCGCGTCAGCCATACCCTACCGCCACGGCCAGCCTTGTGCCATGCAGAAGCGCGCCGGCCCTACTCCAACTGTCGTCGCACCTGCTCCCAGGAATGCCGAATGACCTGGTCGGCGGCGGCTTTGACCAGTGCCGGGCTGACGGTGGCCACCAGGCCGCTCATCTCGTCGATCCGCGCGTCCCACGTCAGGCGCGATCCATCGCCGTCGGGCGCAAGCTCGATGCGCGACACCACGCGCATCGCCACGCCGATCCCTTTGGCGTCGATGCGCATCGCGGCGCGCCTTGGCGGCTCCAGCTCGTCGATTGTGATCGAAAGCTTCAACGTCCCGCGCAAAAACGAAAACCCCGGCCGGACAACGCAGCGGAGCGTCGAAGCGTCGACTCGCTCGATACTTGTGGCGTCCGGGATGTTTTGCGCCATGCGATCTAAATCGGCCACTACGGCAAACACGCGCTCGATCGGCGCCCCAAAACGCTCCTCCCCACCGAATTGCCGAACTCGGTCATTCATCGCGTACGTTTAGACTCGCCAGGCGAAATGCTCCGGCACAGGGGTGCCCAATGCGCCGCCTAGTGACACTCTACTTTTTTTCGAGAACGAACCAAACCGCGAAACTGCCTTCGACAGGTTACGTGGCGCGACGTGCCGGTGGTGCCAAGGGTCGAATGCTCATACGATTGTGACATTGACCGGCGGACGGTTATCACTAAAATCTTGTGCTCTTTCAGGTTAACTCCACTCCGAACGCCCACGTAAGCATGATGCGAGCTGGGTGCCTAGTCACCATGAACCAAGGCCACGAGGCACCGCAGGCGGGGGCGCCGCGCATTCACGAGGCTTCGCGGCGCGAAAAGCTGCGAAGACTACGAGAGCTGGGAATCGACCCGTTCGGACATCGCTTCGACGGTCACCAGCCGATCTCCGCCATTCGTGCGCGCGAAGGCGAGATTCAGGTCCAGACCGACCCTGATTCCGGCCAGTCCACGCAGACCGGCCCGCGTGTTCGCGCCGCCGGGCGAATCGTCCTGCAACGGAAGGCGGGCAAGCTGATCTTCGTCGACATCCAGGACGCGACCGGCCGCATCCAATTGTTCATCGGGCGAGCACAGGTCGGCGAAGCAAACTGGGCCCTGGCCGAGTGTCTTGACCTCGGCGACCTGGTCGGCGTCGATGGCGCGCTCCGCCACACGAAGTCGGGCGAGTTGACGATCTTCGCCGAAAAGCTCCATTTTCTCTGCAAGTCGATCGAGCCGCCCCCGGAAAAACACCATGGGCTGGCCGATCCCGAGCTGCGCCAACGGATGCGTTACCTGGACTTGATCCATACCGAAGGCGTGCTCGATACATTCCTCAAGCGATCGGCGATCGTCCAGTCGCTGCGGCGGACGCTCGCCGAGCAGGGCTTTGTCGAGGTAGAGGGCCCCACGCTGCACTCGATCGCCGGAGGGGCCGCCGCGCGTCCCTTTGTCACGCACCACAACGCGCTCGGCATCCAGCTCTTTCTGCGGATCGCGCTCGAGCTCCACCTGAAGCGACTGTTGGTCGGCGGCATCGAGCGCGTCTACGAGCTGGGGCGCGTCTATCGCAACGAGGGCATCAGCGTGCGGCGCAATCCCGAATTCACGATGCTCGAAGCCTATCAGGCCTATGGCGACTATCACACGATGATGGACCTGACCGAGCGGCTGATCGTGGAGGCGATTTCGGCCACCGGGCAGCCGTACCGGTTGCCGTGGGGCGAGAACACGATCGACTTCACGCCCCCTTTTGCGCGGGCGACGTTCGATGAGCTGTTCGAGCGTCACACGCGCGTGGCGCCGGACGACACAGAAGGCATCCGGCGGCGCGCCACGGAGCTTGGTTTCGACACGACGGCCAAACACCGCGACGTGGTCAAGCTCGAAGTCTTCGAGGAGCTCGTCGAGCCGGAGCTCGCCGGACCGATCTTCGTGCTCGACTACCCGGCCAGCGTCTGCCCGCTGACGAAGCGAAGCTCCACGCGACCGGAGGTGGCCGAGCGTTTCGAGCTGTTTGTGCAAGGGATGGAGATCGCCAATGCCTACACGGAGCTGAACGATCCGGACCTGCAGGCGGAACTGTTCCGCACGCAGCTTGCCGGCCAGCGCGACGAGGACTCGATGGCCAAGATGGACCACGACTTCATCCGCGCGCTGCGGCATGGGATGCCGCCGGCCGGCGGCGTGGGCCTGGGCGTCGATCGGCTGGTGATGCTGCTCACCAACTCGCGCTCGATCCGCGACGTGATTCTGTTTCCGCTGATGCGGCCCCTGGCGGAACCGCAGGAGTAAGGATGTACAAGCTGCTTCTTTGCTGGCGCTACTTACGGACGAGGCACATCGCGCTGGCCAGCGTGATCAGCGTGACCTTGGGCGTGGCCACCATGATCGTGGTCAATAGCGTCATGCACGGCTTTACGCGCGAGATGCAGGACCGCATCCACGGCATCATCTCCGACGTGGTCTGCGAAAGTCAGAGCCTCGAGGGGTTCCCCAATCCCCAGTGGCATGTGCAGCGAATCGAACAGGTGGCGGGCCGCTACATCGCGGCGATGACGGCCACCGTGCAAGTCCCGGCAATGCTCAGCTTTCAGCTTGGCAACGAGTGGATCACGCGCCCCGTGCAGTTGATCGGCGTCGACGAGCGAACGCAGAGCTCGGCCAGCGATTTCGGCATCTACCTCCAGCATCCCGCCAATCGCAAAGCGATGAGCTTTCAGTTGCGTGTCGGCGGCTATGACATGCTGGACCATCAAGCACCCACCAAGGCACGGCCACGCGCAGCGATGCGCCATGCCGGCTGGCCTTACCGACGCGCCAGAGCGGCGCGCGACAAGGCCTGGCGCGCCGTAGCGTTGCAGCGTGCTCAGGCGAACGAGCCCCGTTCAGCGCAGTCCACCCCCCCCGACTCCATCGCCGATCCGTTCGCCGGCGCGGCGCCCAGCGACGCAAACCTTTACGACGCGGCGCGCGAGCAAAGCACCGGCATCGTCGCCGGCATCGCGCTGGCCAGCTACCGCGATGCCAAGGGTCACGAGAATTTCCTGTTCCTGCCCGGCGACGACGTGAAGGTCAGCTTCCCCAGCGCTGGCACGCCGCCGCGCGTCGTCTCCGACGTCTTCACCGTCGTCGACTTTTACGAAAGCAAAATGAGCGAGTACGACTCAACGCTGGTGTTCGTGCCGCTCTCAAGGCTCCAGCAATTGCGCGGCATGGTCGACCCCACCAGCGGCGTCGGCTATGTGACCTCCATCCAGATCAAGCTCAAGGACGACCGGCTGGGACCGCTGGTCCGCGACAAGCTGCGCGCCGCGTTCCCGTCGGCCATGTACGCCGTCTCCACCTGGCGCGACAAGCAGGGTCCACTCCTGGCGGCCGTGCAATTGGAAACGAACATCCTGAACCTGCTGCTCTTCTTGATCATTGCGGTCGCCGGTTTTGGCATCCTGGCCATTTTCTTCATGATCGTCGTCGAGAAGACGCGCGACATCGGCGTGCTCAAATCGCTCGGCGCCCCGGGCGGCGGCGTCATGTCGATCTTTCTCACGTATGGCCTGTCGCTGGGAATGTGCGGTTCCGGCGTGGGCCTGCTGATCGGCCTGTTGATCGTGCGCTATATCAACGAAATCGCCGGCGCCCTCGGCAAGATCACCGGGCACGAAATTTTCGACCCGTCGATCTACTACTTTTACGAAATCCCCACGATCGTCGATCCGTGGACGGTGCTGTGGATCGTGTTGGGGGCGATAGGGATTGCCGTCGTGGCCAGCATTCTGCCGGCGCGGCGCGCGGCGCGATTGCACCCGGTGGAGGCACTGCGCTATGAGTGAGACGAGCCGGCTGATGGAGTTCGCACGTGCCTGGCGACGCGGCGCGGTCGCCGAGCCGCGGCTGCAAATCCCCTCTCCGCGCCCCCAACCGCTCGGCGCGGTCGCGCGTTCGAGTTCGGCTGACCCAATACCAGGCACCCGCGCCTTCGATTCGCAGCTCGAGTGCGTAAACACCTTCAAATCCTACCGCAAGGGGGCTGTCCACATCCCGGTGCTTCGCGGCGTCAATCTCAGCGTGCGCCGCGGAGAGTTCCTGGCGGTGGTCGGTCAGAGCGGCTGCGGCAAGAGCACGCTTTTGCACCTCTTGGGCGCGCTCGACACGCCCGACGCCGGTGAGATCTACTACGACGGCCAGCGGATTGACAACCTCGGCGCTGCCCAGCGCGACCCGCTCCGCAACCGGTGCTTCGGCATGATCTTCCAGTTCTATCACTTGCTGCCGGAGTTCACCACGCTCGAAAACGTGCTCGTGCCGCTGATGATCGCTGACGGCGTCTGGTCCTACTGGTGCCGGCGCCGCGCACACGTCGCCAACGCCTCGCGCCTTTTGCACTTGGTCGGCCTGGGCCATCGCCTCACGCACAAACCGCGCGAGCTTTCGGGCGGAGAGATGCAGCGCGCGGCGATCGCCCGCGCACTGGTCCACGCGCCCGACGTCTTGTTGGCCGACGAGCCCAGCGGCAACCTCGATCGCGCCACCGGGCAGGAAATCCTGGAAATCCTGCGAACCTTGAACCGCGAGCAATACGTCACTATAGTCATGGTGACTCACGACACCGCCGTCGCCGCCCGCGCCGACCGCACCCTGCGGCTCGTGGACGGACAGTTCGAATCTGTAACTGAAGATGTGTGATTCATGCCCTTCAAAGTCTATATCGACGGCCGGCTCCACGACAAAGCCGACGCCAAGATCAGCGTCTACGATCATGGCTTGCTCTACGGCGACGGCGTCTTCGAGGGGCTGCGCAGCTATCACGGCAAAGTCTTTCGCCTCGAACAACACCTCGACCGCTTGTGGAACTCAGCCAAGGCCATTTGCCTCGACATCCCCATGACGCGTGCGGAATTGGCCAAGGCGGTGGTCGATACGCTCGAGGCCAACGGGATCGACGACGGCTACATCCGGCTGGTCGTGACGCGCGGCGCCGGCACGCTCGGGCTCGATCCGAACCGCACCAGTCACCCCCAGGTGATCATCATCACCGATCACATCACGCTTTATCCCGACGAGCTGTACAAAGAGGGACTGGAGATCGTCACCGTCAGCACGCAGCGCAACCACCCCGCCGCGCTGAGCCCGCGTGTCAAGTCGCTCAACTACCTGAACAACATCCTGGCCAAGATCGAGGGACTGCAAGCCGGCTGCATCGAGGCCTTGATGCTCAATACCAAGGGCGAAGTGGCCGAATGCACCGGCGACAACATCTTCCTGGTCCGCGGCGGGGTGCTGCAGACGCCGCCGATCGACGCCGGCATCCTCGAAGGGATAACGCGGCAGGCGGTGATCGAGATCGCGCGCGACATCGCGCTGGAAGTCCGCGAAATTCCGCTCACGAAGCACGATGTTTACATCGCCGATGAATGCTTCCTCACCGGCACCGCCGCCGAGATCATTCCGGTTGTCAAGGTCGACAGCCGGCAGATCGGCGCCGGCGCGCCGGGGCCCATCACGCGCGACCTCATGGAGCGCTTCCGGCGTTTGGTCAAGACGGCCGAGCGTGTGTCGACATGATGCGACGCATGCTCACCACGGAGACGCGGAGGCACGGGCAGGTGGCGAGAACGTCGTCGCTTGCCTTGGCGGTGCTGATCGGCGCCGCTCTTGTCGCTCCAATGATCGCACACGCCGATGACTGGCCGCAGTGGCGCGGTCCGGGGCGCGATGGCGTTTGGCGCGAGACGGGCATTGTTGAGCGGTTCAGCACCCCTCAGTTGCCCATCCTCTGGCGCGCCAAGATCAGTAGCGGCTACAGCGGACCGACCGTGGCCGATGGCCGCGTGTACGTCACCGATCGACTTGTCGAGCCCAAACAGATCGAGCGCGTGCATTGCTTCGCGGCCGATTCCGGCAAGCCCATCTGGACGCATGCGTACGACTGCGTCTACAAGGGCGTGGGCTACGACGCTGGGCCGCGCGCGTCGGTCAGTATCGACGACGGCCGTGCCTATTCACTCGGCAGCATGGGGCACCTCCACTGCTTCGATGCCGCCACTGGTGAGGTCGCTTGGCAAAAGGACCTGTATACCGAGTACAAGATCGAAATGCCCATCTGGGGGATCGCCGCCTCGCCGCTCGTGGAGGGAGATCTGGTGATCGTGCAGATCGGCGGCGAGAGCGCCTGCTTGGTCGCCTTCGACAAGCGAACGGGCGAGGAGCGCTGGCGCGCCCTCGCCGACCGCGCCTCGTACTCGGCCCCGATCATGATGGAACAGGCCGGCCGGCGCGTGCTCGTGTGCTGGACCGGTGATAACGTCGTGGGGCTCGACCCCAGCTCGGGCGAAGTTTTTTGGAAGCACCCCTTCACGCCAACGAAAATGGTTATCTCCATCGCCACGCCGGTCGTGGACGCTGACCGGCTGTTCGTCAGCTCGTTCTACGACGGCTCGTTGATGCTGAAGCTCCACAGCGACAAACTGGCCGTCGAACAGCTTTGGTGGCGCCTGGGTCCCGACGAACAGCACACCGACAGCCTGCATGCGATCATCAGCACGCCGTACCTTGAAGGCGACCACGTCTATGGCGTCGACAGCTACGGCGAGCTGCGCTGCCTGGACGCGAAAACCGGGGACCGCATCTGGGAAAGCCTCGACGCCACCCCCAAGGCTCGCTGGAGCACGATCCACATGGTCCGCAACCAGGACCGTATCTGGATGTTCAACGAGCGTGGCGAGCTGCTTATCACTCAATTGAGCCCCGATGGCTTCCGCGAGTTGAGCCGCACGAAGCTCATCGAGCCCACGACCGCCCAACTGCGCCAGCGTGGCGGCGTTTGCTGGTCTCACCCCGCCTACGCCAATCGGCACGTCTTCGCGCGCAACGACGAAGAGCTCGTCTGCGCGAGCCTCGCGAAATAGTGGTCAGTTTTCAGTGATCAGTCATCAGGGACAGTCGCTGGGTGCCACGGGTTCGGCGATAGCCGAACCCGTGCTTAGGCTACAGAATTCGTCTGACATTCAGCCCAATTTCCAAGGGTCATCCAAGACTGTTTCGCCGCGTAAGTTATTGAGCCTCCGTTCACTATTTGACCACTGAAATCTGACCACTGGCCACTAAAAAGGTGGCCTTGACCCGGCTGCATGCTTCTCATTATGCTCCCCGCCCTGCTTGGGTACGGCCACTTGGCCGATTGGGGAAAGGGAGGGCCGGCGAACCGAGCCGATAAGCAAAATTCAATCCACGTGGCCGGATCGTGCGCCGGCGGTAGCGTAGGGGCGCACCGATCCCGGGGCGATTGCTCGCTGGCACGGACGCCGGCGCGTCGCCTTGTTAGAAGTGGCCGCGAAGCGTCCAATCGCTCCCGGACAAGGAAAGCGTCCTTTGCCCCCCTGGGACCTGTCCTTTCCGGGGGCTTTTTTTGCGCGCATCCAATGCTCACCACGGAGACACGGAGACGGAGAACTACCGCGGAGGCGCAGAGACGCGGAGAAGAATGCAACGAATGGAATTATGAAAGAGGACCGACTGACACTCGCGCGACTCCGCGATCGACCGATTCCTTCTCCGCGCCTCTGCGTCTCCGCGGTGAATGCCACCGGCTTATCGGACCGCCAGCTCGCCTTCGACAAAATGTTCCATCCCTTCGCCCTTGGCGATGACCGTCACGCCCGCGTCGCTGACCACGAATCCGCGTGAGCGATCGAGGTCATGGTCATAGCCGATCTCAAGACCCGGCGGAATGTGCACGCCCTTGTCAATGATCGCGCGCCGCACGCGCGTGTGACGCCCGATGTCCACGCTGTCGAACAAGATCGAGTCTTCCACCACGGCAAAGCTGTTGATTCGTGTGTTCGCACCGAGAATGGATCGTTCCACACGTCCTCCCGAGATAATCGAACCCTGACAGACGATGCTGTCCAGTGCATGTCCGCAGCGCGCATTGGACCCCGTCTCGGCAAAGACGAACTTCGGCGGAGGATAGTTGGGCTGATAGGTGCGAATGGGCCACCGCTCGTCGTACATATTCAACTGCGGGTCCACGGAGATGAGGTCAAGATTCGCCTCGTAATAGGCGTCGAGCGTTCCCACGTCGCGCCAGTAGGCGTCCGCCTTGCGGTTCTCGTCGCGGAACGGAAAGACCACGGCACGGTGCGTATCGATGATCGACGGGAGGATGTCACCGCCGAAGTCGCGCCGGCTCTCTGGCCGCATGGCGTCATCGAGAAGCTTGTCGAAGAGAAAGCGCGCCCGAAACACATAGATGCCCATCGACGCCAGCGCACGCGATTCATCTCCCGGAATCGGCTTGGGCCGCTCGGGCTTCTCCTGGAAGCCCACGATTCGTTCCTGGACGTCGATTTCCAGCACGCCGAACTGTCGGGCCGCGTCACGCACCGGCACCGGCAGCGCGGCCACCGTCACATCCGCGCCGCAGTCCAGGTGATGCGCCACTAAGCGGTGGTAATCCATCTTGTAGATGTGGTCGCCCGCCAGGATCAACACGTGCTCCGGACGCTCCTTCTCCAGCGTGTAGATGTTTTGGTAGACCGCGTCGGCCGTGCCCTTGTACCAGTGCTCGTCGATCCGCTGCTGAGGGGGCACGATGTCGATGAACTCGTTCAGCTCGCGGCTCAACAGCTTCCGCCAGCCCAGGTTGATATGCCGATCGAGGCTCATCGCCTTATATTGCGTCAGCACCAGGATCTTGCGCATCCCGCTGTTCAGGCAGTTCGAAAGCGTGAAGTCGATGATCCGATACGCCCCGCCGAAGGGCACCGCGGGCTTGGCCCTATCTCGCGTCAGCGGCTCCAGTCGCGATCCCTTTCCCCCGGCCAGCACCACTGACAATACGCCGTGCATGTTTCCTTCTCCGTGCCAGCTTAACACTAATGATCCATCGGCTGTGCCAAAGGCCGTATTCTAGCCATTGTGCGCAACCGGCAGAAGTGCCGAAGGGGGGGTTCCGCCCGCACCGGTCGAATCGGTATTAGCGTTCCTACCACCGAGCGGTCGGCGGCCAAGCATCCGAGCACGAACAGTAAGCCTACGTAGCAGCGGAGCCGAATGCGGCCCAACATCCCGTGAACTCCCCTTCCTTCTCCGCGCCTCGGCGCCTTGGCGGTGAATTATTTCTTCTTACTTCCGTGCCTCCGTGTCTCCGTGGTGAACCAAGGCCGGCGCGAAGCCTCGGCGCAGCGAATTCTCCGTCACGGTCCGCGGCATCACGAACTGGTAGAGGTAATCCGGCCCGCCCGCCTTGCTGCCCATCCCGGACATCTTGAATCCGCCAAATGGCTGCCGCCCCACGAGCGCTCCTGTAATCGAGCGGTTCAGGTACAGGTTGCCCACCATGATCTCGCTTCGTGCTTGCCGCAGATGGGCGGGGCTGCGCGAGAAGACACCCGCGGTGAGTGCATACTCGCTGCCATTCACGACGCGGATCGCCTGATCGAAATCGTCGACGCGGATCACGGCCAGAACCGGCCCGAAGATCTCTTCCTGCGCGATGCGCGCGGTGGGCGGCACGTCGGCAAAGATGTGCGGCCCAACGTAGTAGCCCTCATCGGCTAGAGGACCAGCATCAACGGCAAGGATTTCGCGTGCCTCGCCGCGTCCGATTTCGATGTAGCGATCGATCTTTTCGAGCGAGGCCGCGTCAATCACGGGTCCCACATCCGTGCCGGGATCTTCGGCCGGTCCAACCGTGAGGCTTCGCGCGGCCTCGACCAATCGTTCGACGAACGGATCGTGCACCGCGTCCAGGACAATGCATCGCGAGCAGGCCGAACATTTCTGGCCCTGGTAGCCAAAGGTGCTCCGCAGCACGCCCAGCACAGCCTCGTCCAGATCGGCATCGTCGTCGACGATGATGGCATTCTTGCCCCCCATTTCCGCGACGACGCGCTTGACCACCTCGCCGCTCGCGGCCGACACCTCCGCCGCGCGGCGATTGATCGCCAGCCCCACTTCTCGCGAGCCGGTAAACGCGATCACGGCCGTGTGGACATGCTCGACGAGTGCCGCCCCGACCGTCTCGCCAGGGCCCGGCAGGTAGTTCACCACCCCTTTGGGCAATGCGATCTGGGCAAAAATCTCCATGAGCTTGGCCGCGACGATCGGCGCCTGCTCCGCGGGCTTCATGACGACCGTGTTGCCCGTAGCTAGTGCCGCAGTCGTCATGCCGGTGAGGATGGCAAGCGGGAAATTCCAGGGCGCGATCACGGCCGTCACGCCGCGCGGCAGGTAATCGAAGCAGTTCTCTTCGCCGGGGACATCCCAAGCGCCGCCTTGCTCGAGAGCCACGGCGCCGGTCGCATAATACTCGCAGAAGTCGATTGCTTCACAGACATCCGCATCCGCTTCGCGCCAGCCCTTGCCGCATTCGTGGACTTCCCAGGCGGCCAGCTCAAAGCGCCGCGCGCGAATCGCGGCGGCCGCATCGCGCAGGTAGCGCGCGCGGCGACTTGCCCCCAGCGCCCACCACTCGTGGAGCGCATGGCGCGCCGCGGCCACGGCCGCGGCTGCAAGATACCGGTCGCCGACAGCGCACGTGCCCACCGTTTGCCACTTGTGCGATGGGTTGACCGAGGCGTGCTGCTCGCGTGTCTCGACCGGCTCTCCGTCGATCCATAGTGGATAATGAAGGCCGAAATGCGACCGAACGTCATCAATCGCCGCGGCCAGCCCGTCGCGGTTCGAGGCGATCGCGAAATCGGCCGGGGGCTCGTTGCGAAAGTTGATCCGTGGCGGCGCTTCGGTCGAGGCGCCCTGCGCCGAGACCGCCACCGAAGCCTTGGCATCGTGAGGGTTCATGAGTAACTTCTCCGGCGATACGTTCTCGCTGAAACTCGCTCGCAAAAACGAATCGTTCGAGGTGTTTTCCAACAACCGACGCACCAGGTAGGCCATGCCGGGAATCAGCTCGCCGCAAGGCATGTACGTCCGCACGCGGTGCCCCGCTTCGACCAGCACCTGCTTCACGGGATCGCCCATGCCGTAGAGCATCTGCAGCTCGAAGGCGGTGCTCGACAGGCCAAGGTGCCGCGCCGTGGCGATCGCGTGCGCCAGCGAGCGGATGTTGTGCGAGGCGATCGCCGGGCGAAGCACCTCGTGGTTGGCGAGCAGGAGCCGCGTCAGCCGCTCGAAGTTGGCGTCCGTCTCGTGCTTTTCCTCGAAGACGGGCACCGGCCACTCGGTGGCGCGTGCGTGCGTAGTCTCGAAATCCCAGTATGCGCCCTTGACCAACCGCACCCAAACGGGCGTGCCCCGCTCGCGTGCCCAATCGTAGAGCGCGACCAGGTCCGCCTCCGCGTCCTTCAGGTAGCATTGGATGACGATGCCGACGTTGCTCGTCGCGTGGAATTCCTCTTCGGCCAGCACCTCTTTGAAGATGTAGAGCGTGAGATCTTTGGCGCCATAGCTCTCCATGTCCACATTGACGAACGCTCGGTGGTGGCGTGCTCGTCGCAGAAGCGTTCGCAGGCGATGCCCCACTCGCTCGGCGGTTCCGGGCGGATCGACCGCGTCGAACCGGCTGGTCAGCCCTGAGAGTTTTATCGAGACGTTTGTCCGCGGCAACAGCTCCAGTCCGTGCCGGTCGATTTGCGGTATCTCGTGCCAGCGGTTGGCGGCTGGGGCCACGGCGTCCAGTAAGTCGAGATAGGCTTGCACATAGCGGTCCGCTTCCGCTTCGCTCGTGACCGCCTCGCCGAGCACATCGATCGTGAACGCCAGCCGCAGCTTCCGTTGCCGCATCGCGGCGGCCAGCACTCCATCGGCGTCAGTGCCGGCGATGAACCGCCGCGCATAGCCCAATACATTGCGCCGCGCCGCGATCGCTAGCGCTCTACCGGCGATCGAACGGGGCCGCGCCGCGGCCAGCCCCAGCCGGACGGCCGAGGGTAGATATCCGTGAATCTCGTCAAAATACTCGTGCAAGTGCCGCGTCACCGAGACCGAATCGCGGAGCATCGGCAGCACGTCGACGAACCGGAACATCTGCAGCTTGACCGACTCGTCCTGCATCGCCCAGGACATGATGTGGTCGTCCCACCAGCGGCGCTCCAAGATGCTCGGCCGCTGCGTATCCAGGCGCGAAAAGAGGGCGCGGCCCACTTCCTTGGTCGTGCGCTCGATGGCCGAAAGAGTGCGATCCGAATAGGCGTCCCGCATCGGTGCGCTCGACTTGCGGATTCGTGCGCCGGCGGCGCGCAACACCACACTCGACCAGGCCGGCAATGAATCGTACGTCGGTGCAACAGGGCGTCAAGGCAAACGCTGACCCAACAATCAGAGCAGGTGACGCGCTTTGATCTCGAGGTATCGGTTCACCAAGGGCGCCGTCAGCTCCTCGGGAAAGACGTCGAGCGCCATGACGCCTCGCGCCTGCAGGTCGGCCAGAACGCCGCGGCGCCACAACAGGATGTCGGCCGCGGCGGCAGCATGGAACAGCGCCTTGCCGCGCGGGTTCGCTTCGTCGGCGGCCGCGAACAACGAGCGTTCGCGCAGCCACACGGCCAGCGGCAGGTGGCGGCCGATGATCGTACCCAAATAGTCGTATACCTGCCGGCTGTTCACCTCGTCGATGATGTTGGTGATCAGAATCACCAGGCACCGCTTGCGGCAATTCGATGACAGGTGCAGGAACGCCCTGTCATAACGCGACTCGACACGCCGCGGAAACTGGTCGAACACCGCGTGTAAAAGCCGGTTCATCTGCCGCCGTCCACCGGCGGGCGACACGAAGCGGTGAACTTCGTCGGAAAAGCACAACAGCCCCACCGCATCGCCGTGCGAGATGGCCACGTAGCTCAACAACAGCGCCGCGTTCAGCGCGTGATCCAACAGGCTCAAACCCGCCGTCTCGTTGGTCATCATCCGCCCGGCATCCAGCAGAAACACAATCCGCTGGCTTTGGTTCTGCTGGAACTGCTTGACGGTCAGCTTGGCGCGCCGCGCCGTGCTGCGCCAGTCGATGTGCTTGTAGTTGTCGTCGAGCGAGTAGTCGCGTAACCGCTCGAACTCGTTGTCCTGCCCCACGCGGCGGCTGGCATGGACACCCAAGAGCCGCAGCCGATTGGTGCGCGCCAAGGCCGCGTACTGTCCCAATTGCTCGATATCCGGATAGACATGGATTTCCGTTTCGACCGCGCATGTGAGCATCCGCTGCCAGAGGCCGAAGCGGCTGCGCACGCGCAAGAACACCTCTTCCAGGTGGAATGCGCCGCGCCGTCGCGCCGTGAGCTGATAATCGGCCGACCATTGGCTGTGCGGGTCGACCAGCGCTCGCAGCTCGTCCGGCTGGACGTCGAGATCCTCCGGCACGCCGTCGCGCATCGAGAGAAAGTAACTCCGCCGGGCGCGGTTGATCACGGAGAGTGTCACCGTGTGCGGCCGCTCGAGCGATGCCGTTCGCCCGGCTTGGCGCTCGGCCGATAGTGTCCGCGCGCCGGGCAACGTCACAAGATCGACCGCCGCCACCAGTGCCACAGCGATGTCAATCACCAACAGCGCCGAAAGCGCCCCCGGCGAGCCGATCAACCCCACCGAAAACATGCCGGGCACCAGGGCGAGTATCACCAGCGGCCGGTGCGGGTAAATGCGCTTGAAATAGGCCAACGCCGCCAGGGGAACGATGACCAGCGAGAGCCGAACCAGCAAAATCGCCGCGGGACTCAAAGGCGCGGAACCTCCACCGAGTGGATCAACTCACCCAGCAACTCGTCCACCTTGCGCCCCTCGACTTCCGCCTCGGCGGAGAGAATCACTCGATGACGCAGCGCCGGTAGCGCTATCTGCACCACGTCGTCCGGCACGGCGTAGTCTCGCCCGTAGAATGCCGCCAAGGTCCGCGCTCCCTGCACCAGCGCGATGCCCGCTCGCGGCGAGGCGCCCAGGTAAAACTGCGGCCACTGCCGAGTTTGGCGCACCAGCCGGTTGACATAGTCGATCAGCTTCTCGTCGACGACGACCGCACCGGTGCGGCGCCCGATCTCCATGATCTCCGCGGGCGAGGTGACCGTCTCTAGCCGCCCCAAGCTCTCATCCAGATCCTCGTGCAGGCTGTGCATCACCAGGATCGCCGCCTCTTGCTCGGCGGATGGGTAATCGGCCACCAGCTTCAGCATGAAGCGGTCGAGCTGCGCCTCAGGAAGATTGTAGGTCCCTTCCGACTCTACCGGGTTCTGCGTAGCGAGGACGAGAAACGGCCGCTCGAGCCGATGCGTGGTGTTGTCCACCGTCACGCGGTATTCCTGCATGATCTCCAATAGCGCGGCATGCGTCTTGGCCGGCGAGCGGTTGATCTCGTCGGCCAACAGAAGTTGCGTGAACACCGGCCCGGGACGAAAACGGAACTCCTGCGTCTTCATGTCGAAAATGGGCGAGCCCGTTATGTCCGACGGCATCAGGTCGGCCGTGAACTGGATCCGGCCGAACTTGCAGCCCAACACGCGGCCCAGCGTCCGCACAAACAGCGTCTTGCCGAGCCCGGGCACGCTCTCGATCAGCACGTGGCCGCACGAGAACAGCGCCACGAGCGAGCCCAGCACCAGCTCGTCCTGCCCCACGAAAATCTTGCGGATCTCGGCGGTGATGCGGTCGAAGAGCGCTCGCACGCCCGACATCGCGGCGCGCCGGTCGGCGGCGGGCTGCTCCGGCTGACTCAACCACTCATCGACACCGGGCTCTTCTGCGCCGGGCACGGGGATTCGCACGGGATCGGTCATGGCCTGTTCTTCACCTCGACGGGCGAGCGTGCCGGCGCGAAGCCGCGCGGCGCCGTTCGACTACCATCCGGCGCGCTGCGCGTGCCTTGTTGATATTGCCGCACAAGGTTGACAGCATACTCCCTGTCGGCGGTCATCTCCAGCAGATCGCCGACCGCGGCCACGTGCTGCCCGAAATCCACGGTGCGTCGCTCTCCCGGCGTACGCGGCAGCCCGAAGATCGGAAACCGCGCGAACCCAAATAGAATCGCCACCGCCGTCAGGTGCAAAAAGATGTAATCCAGCGGCCAGACGCCGAAGATTTCCAGCCCCGGCAGCATCGAGCCGGGGTCGTCCTTGAGAATCATCGGTCCGCCCGTCCCGGCATCCAGAAACACCACGTTGCGTACCGGCGCGCCCACCTCGCCGATCAATTGTGCGGCGAGCTTGCGATGCTCGTGGTTCACTAGCGCCAGGTTCAACAGAAACGATCCGTTGGCGACCAGGATGAAACGGCTCCGCCCGATCCGCTGCGCACTCACCAGCGCGTCCCCCTCGGAGCCGAGCCAAACTTCGGCGTCCTTGGGAGGAATGAGGCGCCCGTGCAGCTCGACCTCGACGCGCTCGGGATGAACTCCACGCAGCCATTCTGGTTTGCCATCGAGCGACCGGATACGCCGGTGACGCATTTGCCCCTCGACGTCGAACCACGGAGATGATTCAGAGGCGGGAATTGCCTGACGCGCATGGCGGAACTCGTGGCGCGCTTCGGCCAGGCGACGGCTGATTTCTCGCGACTCGTCGTTCTCTTCGCTTTTTTCAGCGGCACGCACCGAGCGCACCTTCTGCCAATAGGCCCCCGCCGCGTCGAAGTCGCGCCCCACGTAGATCAGCACCCGGTCGGGTTCAGCCGTCAACCATTGGTCGAACCAATTCCGAGCCGCGGCCGCGGGAGCCGAAAAGTCGTGGCCGAACCACACGATCACGTCGGCTCGCTCGCGCAACTTCGGCGACAGCCAGCGCCACGTCGATACGCGATGCCCTGCTTGCGAAAACATCTCGGCCAAGACGCTGGTGCCGTTGACGCTTGCGCTCCTCGTCCCCTTGGATTGGCCATATTCGGTCTGGATCTGTTGGCCACAGCCCGCGGCGAACACCCACAGCGCGCCGACCACTACCGCAAGCGCTGGGGCACGGCCTTGCGCGTTGGCCCAGACCGCCCATCGCCCGGTTCTCATTTGCCCCCCTGCGCCAACAGCGAATCGAATTCGCCGAGTCTTGTCCAGCACGACTCGAACCCCTCGCGCGACAGCCGCCGCCCTCCGAAGAAAACCTCCTCGAATGCCACCATCGTCCGCCGCACCAGTGACTCCAGTGGCCGATTCCGCGCCGTTTCAGCCAGGTACTGCCGGTTCGTTCTACCCTTGGCTAGTCGAATAACCTGATGGCGATCCAGCTCCACAAGCTGATGGCTGAAGAAGTAGACGATCGCCTTGCTGTAATCGCCCTTCTCATAGTGCCGCCGCGCCGCGGCAAGCAGATCGTGGACCTCCGTGCCAACGTCCCAGGGGAGTGAGGCGCCCGGGGTCAAGCTGCCGCGGTGATGACGGGACGATTTGCCGGTCGATTCGCCCCAGAGCGACTCGCGCTCGAGGAACGCGCGAATAAACAGGTACGCCAGGCCGGCAAGCAACAGGGCGATCGCTATCCACGCCAGCCACGCCAGCGGGCGCGCGAACGACCAGTTCACATTCCACAGCCCCGCCAACCAATCCGCCACCGGCGTCAACCATCTTGCGAGCCAACCGTCACGCAGCTCCACGCTGCGCACGTTGTCGCGCTCCGGATCGTACCAGGGGTACGAGCCGCTCTCGGAGAGTGCCTCACGACCTTCGGCAACGGCGTCTCTCGGATGTGGCGCACCTGCCTCCGCTGGCGCGCCTGCGATGACGCGCGACATCGCCACGACTACGGCAGCTACCACCCCTCGACGATTTCTCAGACAAGTTGCCGCCACAGGCGATTCCCCTCGGCACGCATTTTCAGCTCGATTTCCCACCCCTCGTCACGAATCCGCAAATCCAGGTAGCTGAGAAACCGAGCGATCGTCACGTAGCCCGCCACGAGCCACATGGCGGCCTGCACATCAAACGTGTACAAGCTCATGTCGCCATAATCCACGGTTGACACCAGCAGCAGGCGCACGAGCCAAATCGACAAGCCCAGGGAAATCGTCAGCACCGCGGCCAGAGCCATCGTCGCCACCCAGCGTCCCATTAGCTCGCCCAGCGCGCGTGAGTGCAAGGCCCAGCTTCGCCGAAACGTCGTGGGGCGTCCCGGCCGGCGCGACCAGAGCCGGTTTCCCTCCAGCAGAATGATCTCGTTCAAATACGGCCACAGTACGAAGGGGGCGGCCGCGGTCCAGATTGCCAGTATCAGCGCACCGCGAACGACCACCTGCAGCAGGACCAATTGCCCCAGAGACCGCACCGTGGCCGCGGCGATGGTGCGTGCCGAGGGGCGTTCGATGAACATGGCCTGCCCCAAGAACACTGTCATCGGCGCCGTCACCAGGGGTGCCTCGATTGTGACCAGTAGCGCCAAGAGCGCGACCGTTGCTCCGATCGAATAGAAATCGTCGCCGCCGAGCTGGCTGCTGTCGATCACCGTCGAGGTGATCCAATGGTTCACGACCATGGCCGGCACCACCCCAAGGGCCCACAAGAAGAGCAGCGGTCCGCCATGAACGCGAGCCACGCGCGCGGCAAGATCGAGAATGTCGGCAAAGCTGCGTTCGCGGATGGCGATCCAGGTCTTGTCAAACTGCATCGCTCGGACTCCGCGGATACCCCAAGAGCACGAAGTAGCACAACAGCAAGCCGCTGGAGACGACCGCCACAGCGCACTTGATCCAATACGGCGCCGACGACGGCGACAGAAACGCTTCGATCAATGCCGCCAAGGCGAACAACACAATTGCCGCCGCGACCGTGGGCATCGCGTCCCGTGCCGCGGCGCGCAACGACGCGCCCCGCGTTCGCCCCTTGGTATCCACGAGCGAAAATCCCAGTTTCATGCCCGCGGCCGACGCCACCACGATCGCCGTCAGCTCGAACGGTCCGTGCGCGGTCACGAACTGAAAGAAATTGTCGCGGTGCGGACTGGTGGCCATGTAGCCGAAGATCGCGCCCAGAAAAATGGCGTTGGAAAGCGTGACGAACAGTCCACCCACGCCGAGCAGCAATCCATAGGCGAAGCAGCGCAGTCCGATCCCCGTGTTGTGGCTGATGTAGATGCCGGCCATCGCGCCGCCAAATGGCGGCGCTCCCTGGCCGACTGACTTGGCGTGCATCTCTTCCGTCTTGGTCAACTCGTCCTCGCCCACCAACTGTTGGGTGTAATGCGGAGAGACATAGGCCAGGAACATCGATCCCAAGAACCCTCCCCAGAAGAGCACGAACGCCAGCCGCAGCGCGTTGTCGTGAAACAGCCGCTGCGGCACATCGATCAGAATCTCGCGCGCCAAGACCGAAGGCCCCAGCGACCGGCTGCGATAAAGTTGGTTGTGCGCGCGCCCCACCAGGTGGTGCAGGTAGTGGACCGTGTTGGGGGGCAACTGGTACGTCGTCGCCAACGCCAGATCGGCGCATGCCGCGCGGTAACGCGAGGCGAAGCGCGTAATGAACAGCGGGCCGAGCCGGCGCCGTTTTCCCTGTTCCATCTCGCGGCATTGTGACTCGAGCTCGTACCAGCTCTGTTGTCGCCGCGCCAGAATTCTGGCGACCTTCATGGTGGTCTCGGTGAAATAGGGAAATTTTTTTCTGTCCCAGGCCGGCTCCGGCGGCTTAGGCCGCCGACTCGGCGGTGGTCGTAAGCTCAGTGGTGGCATGCTCCATGCCAAACGCGCGATGATAAACCGCGCACAACAAGATGTCGGGACTCGTTTCGCGCGGCAGCCCCAGGCGCACTCTCAGCGGCTCGGCTACGTGGCGCGCGATCTCGGCGCGCCGGCTCCAACTGAAGCCGCCTCGACGCATCACATACGTCGAGAGCGCCTGCGACAGACCGGGTTCCAGCTCCAGTGCCGCCGACAGCCGCGCGGCCAGCTCGAGCGCCGCCGGTTCGCGGATCTGCGCAACCGCCCAGCGCGGCGGCGAATCCTCGACGACCACCATCGTTCCGCACGCCAGGTCGCCCAGCCGTTGGAACCGATCGTTCAAAAACGTCGTCGCCAGCCCAAACGAGTAGAGAAACACCGGCATCGCGTCGGCCACGCGCAGCACGTTTCGCAGCACCGCCTGCCATCCGCGGATGGGCTCGCCGTCGACCGTCAGTACGCGAATCCGCGCGAGCCGCTTGCCAGGTGTCTGGCCGTTCCAGAGCGTCTCAAACAGCCCGCCGTAAAACCACGACGCCACAAACCAGATCACCAGCGACAACCCCCAACCCAAGGGCGCAAGCCCCAAAAAGCTCAGCGCCGTCACGAGCACCGCTGCCGCGGCCACCACGCCGGTCGTCACCAACAGCGTGTCGACCACAAACGCCGGCAGCCGCCGAAACGGGCCGGCCAGCCGATACTCGAAGGCGATGTTCTCCGGCGTGACAATCTGGACGCACGTATCGAGCGGTCGTTCGCTGGCCATGGCGCTCGTTTCCCCGTGAACCTTGTGGCCATCAGCAACTCTTCGCCGACTCGGCCGATTATCAGTCAACCTCTGCCGTGCGGCAACCCGCAAGCCGAACTGTGCATCTTGCGTCGCCAGTGGCCACGGCTAAAAAAGACAGCCACGAGCTCCAATCAAACTCCAGCAGCAGGAACGGATGAACATGCGACTCTCCGGCAAAACTTGTGTCATTACCGGCGGCGGCAGTGGGATCGGACAGGCGATCGCCTGGTGTTTTGCACGCGAAGGCTGCCAGGTCGCCGTCGCCGGCCGAGACGAGGCGAAACTGCGCGCCACGGCCGGCGCGTACACGGGCCAGCCGCCGATACTCACCCACCGGGCCGACGTGGCCAACCGCGGTGACGTCGAGCGGCTGTTCGCCTGGGCCGATGACCAGCTCGGACATATAGACATTCTGGTAAGCAATGCCGGAATCAATGTGGCGAGGCGCTCGATGGCCGAGCTTGCACCCGAAGACTGGGACTGTTTGCTGGCCGTCAATGCCACCGGCGCCTTCAACTGCCTCCAGGCTGTCTTGCCGCGGATGCGCGCGCAGCGAGACGGGCTGGTGATTCACATCTCATCGATCGCCGGCAAGCGAGCGGGCAGCTTGGGTGGCGTGGCCTATAACGCCTCGAAATTCGCCATGACGGCGCTGGCCACCACGGCGGCCGTCGAGGAGTGCAAGAACGGCATCCGCGTCACCACAATCTTCCCCGGCGAGGTCGACACGCCCATCCTTGTCCACCGCCCGGTGCCGGTGACCGAAGAGCACCGCGCGAAAATTCTCAAGCCCGAGGACGTCGCCGCCGCCGCCCTGATGATCGCCTGTCTGCCCCCGCGCGCCCACGTGCCGGAGCTAGTGATCAAGCCGACCGTGCAAGAGTATGTCTGAGGAGGCTTGAGTCCTGAGGCTTGAGGCTTGTCCTCTATCCTGTAGCCTCACGCCTCAAGCCTCCAGCCTCAGCTATAATGGCGCAAAGCGAGAGGCAAGCTACCATGATCTGTGTGAGCATCGGACGCGGGCGGCATCGGCACATGATTGCCGAGCACCGGCATTTGGTGGAGCGCGGCGCCCGGCTGGTCGAGCTGCGCTTGGACTACGTCCAGAGTGGGCGCGTCAATCTGAAGCGCCTCTTGCAGGATCGCCCCTGCCCCGTCATCGCCACCTGCCGCCGCCAGCGCGACGGCGGCAAATACACCGGCAGCGAGGAAGAGCGCATGCTTCTGTTGCGCACCGCGATTGCCGAGGGGGTCGACTATGTCGACCTGGAGGAAGATGTTGCGTCGGCGATCTCGCGATACGGCAAGACGCGTCGCGTGATCAGCATGCACAACTTCCGCAAGACGCCCGAGGATCTCGAAGAAATCCATGGTCGACTCTGCTCGCTCGATGCCGACATCGTGAAGATCGCCACGCTGGCCAACCGGCCGCGCGACAATTTGCGGATGTTGCAACTCATGCAGCAAAGCCCGGTCCCCACGGTGGGCATCTGCATGGGCGACATTGGCGTGCCGTCGCGCATCCTGGCGGCGCGCTTCGGCGCCCCCTTCACCTATGCCACGTTCCACCACGAGCGGGCGCTCGCCCCCGGACAGCTCAGTTTCCAGCAAATGATCGACGTCTATCACTATGACGAGATCGACGCCCAGACGGCCGTCTACGGCGTGATTGGCGACCCGATCGGGCATACCTTTAGCCCCCTGGTGCACAATGCGGCGTTTCGACACCTGGGGCTGAACTGCGTCTACGTGCCGTTTCGCATTCCACGCGGCGAATTGCAAACCTTTCTCGAGGACGCGCGCGACCTGGGCGTCAAGGGGCTCTCCGTCACGATCCCCCACAAGGAAGCGGTCGTTCGCGGTCTGGGCAAGGTCGACGGGGCGGTGCGGAGCGTGGGGGCCGCCAATACGCTCGTGTTCGAGGAGCGCCAGATCGTGGGCTACAACACAGATTATCGTGCCGCGATGGACAGCCTCGAGGAGGCGCTCGGCGACGCGCATTCCGCGCTCAACCGCAAGACGGCGCTCGTCCTGGGCGCGGGCGGCGTCGCGCGGGCGATCGCCCATGGCTTGAAACGTCGCGTGGCCGATGTGGTCATCACCAGCCGTACACAGCAGCGCGCGGATGAATTGGCCGAGCGCGTGGGTGGCACGCCGATCGACTGGGAGTCTCGCTACACCGTGCCGGCCGACATTATTGTCAATTGCACGCCCATGGGAATGCACCCCGACGTGGACGATTCGCCATTCGAAAAGCACTACTTGAAGCCGCCCATGGTCGTGTTCGATACCGTGTATAACCCGGAAAGCACGGTCCTGATCAAGGAGGCGCGCAAGCGCAACTGCACGGTCGTGACCGGCGTCGACATGTTCATCCGACAGGCGGCATTGCAATTCGAGCTATTCACCGGGAGGGAGGCGCCAGCCGCGCTGATGCGCGACGCCTTGCGACGCGCCATGGGTCCCGTTAAGGTCTGACGGCTCATGCGCTCGAGCCGGACGCCCATTTTTATGTGGCGAGCCGGAGGCGTAAGCCACCGGGTGAACAACGTGAACCTCATCCTGATCGGATACCGTGGAACCGGCAAATCGACCGTGGCGCGATTGCTGGCTGAACAGTTGGGCGCAAGCTGCCTCGACACCGATCTGGAGGTGGAGCGACGAGCTGCCAAGTCGATCCGCGCCATCTTCGAAGAAGACGGAGAGCCGGTTTTCCGAGATTTGGAAATGGCGGCCATCCACGACGTTCTGGCTCGCGACAATCTGGTTGTGGCCGTCGGCGGCGGAGCCGTCCTCCGCCCCGAGAACCGCGCGGCGCTGCGGAATCTGGGCAAGGTCATCTGGCTGCGTGCCGACGTCGAGACGATTCTGCGCCGCGTAGCGGCCGATCCGACCAATGCCGCGCGTCGTCCGAACCTGACCACGGCAGGAGGCCGCGACGAAGTCGTCAAGCTGTTGTGCGAGCGAGCACCGCTGTACGAGCAATGCGCGGACCTGGTGGTTGACACCGACGACCGGCCGGCGGACGCGCTGGCCGCCGAGATACTCCTGCGGTTCGAGTGGCCGCGATAGGCGAGGATCGTGCCTTGGATCGGATTCTCGCCATTCCCATCGAGCTGCGAGCCGGCGGGAGTTTCGTGCTGGGCGCGCTCGTTGGCAGCCTGGTGAATCTGTGGGTCTATCAGCTTGCCTGGGAACCACGTGCTACTAGCCACTGGTCGCGCACCGATGCCTCATGGACGCAGCGAATACCAATCGTCGGCTGGCTAGCGGCAGGTCGCCAGGGCAGCGACATACCAGGGTCGGGCGCTTGGCTGCGGCCGATGCTCGTCGAGCTGCTCACCGGGGCGATATTCGCGGGGCTGTATTTTTGGGAGGTCCAGTGGCTGGGATTGATGCCCGCCGCTCGACTGGCGCCCGCCGCCGCCTGGTATGCGCACGCGGCCGTATTGAGCCACTGGGTGCTGATCTCGCTGATGTTGGCCGCCTCGTTGATCGACATCGACGAGCGCATTATTCCCGACTCGATCACGGTGCCCGGTACGCTTGCCGGCCTGTTCCTGGCGGCGCTCGTCCCGTGGTCACTGTTGCCGGCGGCGCTGGTGCCTGTGGCGGCCGACCCACCCACGATCGAGGTGCTGAAGCTGACCACTCCCAACCCCTGGCCCGAGCGTCTGGCGGGTTTTCCGCATATCGGCTCGCTGGTGCTGGGTTTGGGCTGCTTCGGCCTGTGGTGCGTGGCGCTATTGCCGCGCCGCTGGCACTCTCGCCGCGGCTGGCGAACGGCCGTGGTGCTGCTGGTGGCACGCATGACGCGTGACCGCTGGAGCCCGCTGGTGATGACGATGGGCGTGGCGGGCTCGGTGGCGATATTTCTCGTGTGGTGCGTGGGGGGTGCGGACCATTGGGCGGCACTGCTTTCGGCGCTTGTGGGCCTGGCGGGCGGGGCGGGGCTGGTCTGGTCGGTCCGCGTGATCGGCACCTCGGTGCTGGGGCGCGAAGCCATGGGCTTTGGCGACGTGACGCTCATGGGCATGATCGGCGCCTTTCTTGGCTGGCAGTCTACGTTGATCATCTTTTTTCTGTCTCCCTTTTGCGCTTTGGCCATCGCCGTTATCCAGTGGTTGCGGCACCGGGAGACGGAAATTTATTACGGTCCGTTCCTCTGTCTTGCCGCCGGCGTGTTAATCATCCGCTGGGAATCAATCTGGAATTGGGCACGACCGATCTTTGCGCTCGCCTGGCTCGTGCCGATCGTGATGATCGTCTGCTTGACGCTTCTGGCGGGCTTACTCTACGTGTGGCGCGTCCTGGCGCTGTGGTTCGGCGAGCAGCCGGACGGTCCGTAGATCGCGTGCTAGACTTTCGTTGCGCCTCGGCGCGCTGATAGCCGGTGGGTTTATCCGACCGGTGCGCCGCCACACACGCCCCGATTTCGGCAGCGCCCAATGCAACCGTGGTTCGAGACGGTGACGGACTTGTGCGAGCAAGCCGACGTGCTGCGCCGCCGGCCGTACGGCCTGATCGAAATGCGCGACGAGCGGCTGTTGTGCATCCGGCTGCGGCCGCTGCCCAAGATGATTTCGCTCGCCCACCTCTATTGGGCTGAACGGTGGTATCACCGAGTTTGTCACGGCAATCGCTGCCTGCTGTACTACAACCAGCCGCGGCGGCTGCCGACCTATCTGGCCTTGAAGTACGTCGTTTCGCCGCGAGGGACCACGCTGCGCACGTTCCGAGGCGCGCTCGTGGTGCTCGACGAAATCGCGCGGCTCAAGGGGTGCGATGCACTGGTGTGCGACGCGGCAAACTTGCACATCTCCGACCGACTGCTCGCGCGCTGGGGTTGGGAGCCCCATGCGCCGCGTCCTTGGCACCGAAACTTCATCAAACGGTTCTACGGTACCTACCCATCTCCGGACGAAGCGTGGGGGCTCATGAACGGGTGGCCGCCGCCAGGCGAAGCGTGCCCCAGCGGCACGTCCACGACCGTGCTTGCGTGCGGCCGCGTGGGGGAGTAAGATCATGCCGTTGGGATTTGCGGCCGCTTGCAGCCTAATCTGCTAAAGTGCCACTGCCGGCGTGGCGTGAGTGTTTTGCCGGCAGTTTCGCCTTGCAATGAGAGAAAGCCGCGGCTGCGATCAGCAGTTTCGCGGCTTTTTTTCGTTTTTGACCGCGACGCGATCCCCCAGCGAATACAGAAAACGCAGGCGCAACCGCTCGTTGAAATCCTGGGTATCGCAATGAATGAAATCGCACCACGAGCGGCCACGACCAGTAGCGGCCAATCGACCTTGGCGGTCCATGGCGGCGAGGACCGCCAGAAATGGGCCAACTCGATCACCGATCCCATCTTTTGCGCTGCCACCTACACCTTTCCCGACACGCAGTCGGTCATCGAATTCATCGAGAAAAAACTGCCGCGCGAAGAATACGGCCGCTACGGCAACCCCGCCGAAAAAGTGGCGGAGCGCAAGCTGGCGGCCCTGGAAGGGGGCGAAGCGGCACTGCTTTTCTCCAGCGGCATGGCGGCGCTCGCTGGGCTGCTCTTGGCCAAGCTCAGCGCCGGCGACGAGCTGGTGCTTCTCAATGAGTGCTACCACCGCAGCCGCGAGCTGTGCACCGCCCACCTGTCGCGATTCGGCATCAAGACTCGGCTGGTTCCGGCCTGCGATCTTGCGGCCATGGAAGCCGCTATCAGCCCCGCTACGAAGCTCCTGGTCAGCGAATCGCCGACCAACCCGCATCTGAGCGTCCTGGACCTAGAGCGGTTCGTGGCACTCGGACGACAGCACGGCGTGGAAACGCTGATCGACGCCACGCTGGCCACGCCGTACAACCTCCACTCGCTTCCCTATGGCGTCGACTATGTGCTGCACTCCGCCACGAAATATCTGGGCGGCCATAATGATCTCTTGGCGGGCGTGCTCGTCGGTCCGACCGAAAGGCTTGAGCCGGTCCGCAAGCTCCGCGGCATCATGGGGGCGATCAGTGCCCCGCACAACATCCACCTCCTGCTGCGCGGCCTCAAAACCTTCGCCCTGCGGATGGAGCGCCACAACCAGAACGGCCTGGCGGTGGCCCGTTTTCTCGAGCAGCACCCACGCGTCGAGCAAGTGTATTACCCGGGCCTCGAAACGCACGCGACGTTTGCAATCGCGCGACAAACACTGCGAGGCTTCGGCGGACTGGTGACCTTCACCGTCAAGGATGCCGATTGGCGCGAGACGGCTCGCGTGGTCGATGCGCTGCGCGTGCCGCGAATCGGCCCCAGCCTAGGCGGGGTCGAATCGCTGGTCGAGCAGCCGCTGGTGATGAGCTACTATGAGTGCACGCCCGAGGAGCGACAGCGGTTCGGCATCACCGACAACATGATCCGACTGTCGTGCGGCATCGAAGACACCGAGGACCTCATCGCCGATCTCCGCCAGGCGCTAGCATCAAGATAGAGTCTGAGTGCCGATGGCTTGGGTGCCACGGGTTCGGCACGATGCCGAACCTGTGCGAAGTGCGCGGTGAGGGGGTAGGGCGGGTCGAGCGAAGCGAGTCTCGCCGAAAGTGCGGAGTGCGTTCCTTCCACCAGCGCTGCCATCTACAGCCATGCAATTCCGCACCCGCGCCATCCACGTCGGCCAAGAGCCTGATCCACAGACCGGCGCGGCCGTGCCTCCGCTGCACCTGGCCAGCACGTACGTACAACATCACGCGGGCGAGTGGCGCGAATTCGACTACTCGCGGAGCGGCAACCCCACGCGCAAGGCGCTGGAAACGACGCTGGGCTCGCTCGAGTCCGGCTGCGGGGCGCTCGCCTTCGCCTCCGGCATGGCGGCCATCCATTGCGTGACGATGCTCTTCGAGAGCGGGGACGCGATCCTGGCCGGATCGGATATCTACGGTGGCACCTACCGGCTGCTGAAGAAGATCGTCGGCCGCGCCGGCCTGGATGTGACACTCGTCGCGACCACGGACCTGGGCCGCGTCGAGGCCGCAATCACGCCACGCACCAGGCTCTTATGGATCGAAACGCCCGGCAATCCGCTACTGTCAATCACGGATATCGCCGCTTGCGCCGAGCTGGCGGCGCGGCACGGCATTCTCCTAGGTGTCGACAACACGTTCGCCACGCCGGTCCTGACGCGGCCGCTGGAGCTGGGCGCCGATATCGTGATGCACTCGGCCACCAAATACCTCGGCGGACACACCGACCTGTTGGGCGGGGCGCTGGTGGTCAAGGATCCCAAGCTGCTCGAGCGGCTCTATTTCATTCAGAACGCCACCGGCGCCGTGATGGGTCCGCTGGAATGCTTTCTTTGTTCTCGCGCGCTGAAGACGCTGGAGCTGCGTATTCGCGAGCAATGCGCGACGGCCGAGCGCATCGCGGCGTTCCTCGCCGATCATCCGCGAGTAAAGCGCGTGTATTATCCGGGACTTGTGGACCATGCGGGGCACGAGCTAGCGGCGCGGCAGATGGCTGGCCTGTACGGGGCCATGGTCAGTTTCGAACCAGAGGGCGGAAGCCGCGGCGACTTCGAAACGGCTCGGCGCCTTGTCGAATCGACGCGGCTGTTCCACCTGGCCGTCAGCCTGGGCGCGGTCGAGTCGCTCATCGAGCAGCCCGCCGCCATGTCGCACGCCAGCTACGATCGCGAGGACCGGCTGGCGCACGGCATCGGCGACGGACTCGTGCGCCTATCAATCGGCCTTGAAGCGTTCGAGGATCTACGCGACGACGTGGCGCAGGCGCTCGATCGTTCCGTGCATGACTCTGCGCTGGGTGCTAAAATATGAGTTGCATCAGGGCAACCGATATGGCCAACCTGAATCTCGACGACCAGACAGCCGAGTTTCTGCAGGGCCGCGCCATGGCGTTAGGTATTTCCGTGGACCAGTTCTTGCGCCAGCTTGTGCAGACGGTGCAGATGCACGAAACGCAAAGGTCGACCATTTCCGTCGAAGAATTAGATCGGCTCCTTGACGCCGAAGCGACCGACACTCCCGGTTTGCCCGCGGATTTTTCTCGTGCGGACATCTATGACGAGCATGACTGATGTCTTGTCTGCTCGACACCGGTGCGTTGCTCCGCGTGTTTGATCGCCAAGATCCAGAGCACGCGACAGTTCGAAGCGCCTTGCGCTTGCTGGTGCGAAGGGGAGAATCGCTGGTTACCGCGGCACAAAATGTCGCCGAGTTTTGGAACGTGTCCACGCGACCGGCCACGGCCAGAGGTGGCTATGGCCATCCGATGCCTCGGGTGAGGCGCAGGCTGTTGATCATCGAACGATGTTGCGCGATACTCACCGAAACGGTCGATTCGTATGCGGTGTGGAGGCGACTCGTCCTCGAACGCGAGGTGATTGGGGCCGGCGTCCACGACGCCCGACTTGCAGCAATCATGATTACTTGCGGCGTCGGCACGATCATGACGTTCGATGCACGTGATTTCCGGCGCTATCCGACCATAGTCGCCTTGGAGCCGTCCCAGATTCGTTACGTCTTGGTATACGGCTCACACATATCCGAAGCGGTGATTCATGCGGCCGGCGGCGCGGTCGAACTCGCGCAGGTCGTCCGGCGTGAGTTCCGCTCGCCAGCGGTCGTCGAGGCGGATTTCGCGTTCGTCCTTACGAAACCGCATGGGATTGCCGCTGATATTGTGGACATCCTGCTTTTCTACGATGAACTGCGACACGCTGGACGGAATCTCCAAAAATGCGCACAACGCCGCCATCGTCTCGGCGACGTACGCACAAAGGTCTTCGTAGCGGACAATGTGGATCCGGCGTCGCGGAATCGTCATCGCCATGTACTGCAAGTTGCGGTTCTTCTGAGCCCAGATCAGCGCGGCGCGACGCATGGAAATCCCGTCTCGCTGCATTTGCGAATGCGCCACCGCACGCCCATCGCGCACCAGGTGAATGAGCCAGAATCGCTCCGCGTCGGTCAGATAGGTGGCCTTCATTCGCGCGGCGTTGTTGCTCGCATCCACCACGATCGGCGTATCGTTCACCTTCGCGACGGCTTCGTACACCGCCAGCGAATTGAGCGCCGCTTGTCGCATCGCACGCACATCGGGCACGAACCGCGAGAGCCCTCGCCACAATCGCCGGCTGCCCAAGAGCAACAGCGGGTCGGCCGCGCGAGGAACCAGCCGCGTCCATTTTCCCGTCTTGCGCGCGACCATGAGCGGAAAGTCGGCCAGCTCCAACCGCTCGTTCCCTTGAACTTGCCGTAACTGCGCCTGAACGCGCCGCCAGAAGTCACACTCTTGAACGTGCCGGCCGCACATGCACAGCCGGTGAGGATATTTGGCGTAAGCCTTCAGGCTTTGCACGCGGCCCACGGTCGTCACCTCGGGATAGAGGTTCAACAGCAGGTTCAACAGAGTCGAGCCCGAATGGCCAGCGCTGGCGATGTAGACGTATTTTTCCAGATGGGAATGGGCCAATCCCGGCCTCCGGCGAACGCGTTGCTCACGACCCGGTGGCCGGCAGCAGCCGGCGCAGCCGGCGCAATAGCCGAGCCCATGAGCGGCTGGCATTCTCTCTGGGAAACGGGGCGTCGGGCACGGGCCGGTTCAAGAACGCGCAAAGGGACTTCCATCCGCCTTCGCCGCAAACGTCCAAGATCAGCAGGTCGCCGGGGCGTTTCTGAAAATAGGCCGTCACCTCGCGCTGGTGGCGGTCGTATCCGGCGGCGAACTTCTCGGCGTCGAACTCAACCGTGCCATACAACTGCATTACTGCCGCATAAGAGGGGTCGTCTTCAGGCAGCGGCCGGCGAAAATGGTGCGCGCACGACTTGAGCCATGATCGTTGCTCGCGCGTCGTCAGGATGAACTTCGAGCGCGGATAGCGGGCGTCGAGCGACGGGTAAATCGTGGCCAGCTCGTCGGTCACCGCGTCGAGCTCGTCGATCTCGGTCAAATCCGTGACGCGGTGCAAGGCGCGATAGCCTAACAGCGCTAGCGCGGTCGCCAGGCTAGTGGTACCGGTCTTGGACAGGCCAATGCCGAAGATTTTCGCTTGGTTCACCACGACCTAGAACGGCAACGCCGTGCCGCGACCTTCACGCCGTGCCCGCTCGAGCACCTTGGCGCCTAGCGCCACGTCCTCGATGGCCATGCCCACGCTCTTGAATAGCACGATGCTCTCTGGGACTCGACGCCCGACGACGCGGCCGGCCAGCACATCGGCCAGCTCGACGGCGCGCGACCAGTCGAACACACCCTTCTCGATCGCATCAGCAAAATCGCCCGCTTCGTTCCGGCAGCATTCGACGCTGTCGCACACGACGTTGTCCGCGCGCCGGATGACGGTGGTATCGACTTCCGCGCGATGGCGCCAGTTCGAGCCGATGGCGCAGATGAGCGTCCCCTCGGCCAGCCACCCCCCGTCAAAGACCGGCTCGCGGCTGGTCGTCGCGGTGACCACGATCGGCAGGTCCTCGCATGCCTCCTGTGGCCGATCCACCGCAACGATCTCCATGCCCAGCCGCTTCGTCATCTGCTGGGCGAAGGCCAACCGCTTGGCCGCGTTGCGGCTGTAGACGTAGGCACACTTGAGATGGCGCACGACCGCGACAGCCGCCAACTGCTCCGCTGCCTGCCAGCCCGCGCCGAACAGGCCCATCTCCACGGCGGCCGGCGCGGCCAGGCATTCGGCGGCAACGGCGGTCGTGGCCCCCGTGCGAAGCTGTCCCAGGCGGTTCGCCTCAACGAGCGCCAACAGTTCGCCCGTCTCTTGACTGTAGAGCCCGACCAGAAATGACGCGCCCTGCCGCGTGGTCGTATAGCACTTCCAGCCAACGACGCCCTTGTAACTCGCTGCGGCGCTCATCGTGTGCAACACGATCCCGCTGGCGATGGCGCGTGACCGTGGCACATTCGCCGCCGCCTCACCCCCCAGGTTCAAAAAGGCCTCCTTGACCGCCTCGATTGCCATGCGCGTGTTGGCCAATGCGTCGACGTCGGCTTCGGTCAGGTAGACGGCGGTCATGCCGCGATTCGAGCCTCGTTAAATATGCAGCTTCCGGCGCTCCACCACGTATTCAGCCTTAATGCCCGTCCGCTCGAACAGCCGCCGTTCGATCTGCCGCTCGTCGGGTTCAAAGACGATCCGGTCGGGCGAAACCTCCGTGGACAGCTTGACGCGCGACCGTATTCGCTCCCCCACGTCGTCCGCGACGTACCCCGGCTCGACCGCCACCTGAATCGTAACCAAATCACGCGAGAATTCTTGGTGTTGATCCTCGCTTTCCAGCAGAACCTGGAAATTCCGCACGCCCGGCGTGCCGCGGACCGATTCGACCAGGTTCGACAAATCGACTCGCGTTCCCTTGATTTTGGTGAAATCCTTCTCGGCCCGGCAGATCGGCGCGTAAATCTTCGGAAACGTATACCCGCATTGCTGGCACCGCTCCCAGGTCATGCCTCCTTTGACCAGATCACCGGTCCAGTAACGCACCAACACCGTGCCGCGCCAGTCGATGTGGCTGAAGACCAGTACGCCCGGCTCGCGTTCGGCCACCGGCTCGCGTGTGTCGGGATGCAGTAGCTCCCAGTAGAAGAAGCGTGGATTAAGGTGCAGGCCGCTCCCCTCAGTACACTCGGCGAATCCCCATTTCATTTCGGTCATGCCGAGCGTCTGGTAGATGCGGAACCGCGGATGAGCCCCAAGCTCAAGGGCCAGCGCGCGGATGCACTCGCGCATCGTGTCGCTCAAGGGCTCGGCCCCGACCAGGACGCGCTTCAGCGCGGTCAAAGGTCCGATCTGGCCCTCGGCTTGCAGCTCTTTGGCGCGGCGGAACCAGTACACGAGGTAGGACGGCACAGCAGTGAGCGATGAGAAGCCCCCCTCGGCGAAGATCGTGATCTGGCGATCGGTGGGGATCACCGTCCCCCCAAACGTATCGAAGGTCGAAGTGCCGATCGCCGTCTTGGCCAAAACGGGGATGAAAAACGCCAGGTGCGGCGCGCCGGGGAAGATGTTCATTCCACGGTCCGCGAAGTCAAAATACACCTCGTTCGGATCGGGGCGCTTGGGAATGACCAAGGCCGCCGCCAATTCCGGCAAGACGCGCGTCAGATCGTAATGCGTGTAGGCCGCCGGAGTCGGTTTGCCGGTCGACCCGGTCGAGGCGTGGAAGTGCACCGGCAGCCATTCCAAGAGCCCTCGCCGACGCACGCGCTCGCGAAAGCTGGGATTGCGCAGCAGGCGCGTGTAATCCTTGGGCCGGTTGAGAATCGCCTGTGCCACGTATTTCAACAAGAGCGAACGCGAGAGCCGCTCGGTCGGATAACCCTCCAGTGCCGGCACGTTCTCCAAATGCGGCCGTAGAATGAAGGCCTGCGGATTCTCGCGCAGCGGCGTCTTATCCACGATCGGCAAACGGCGCAGATCGTCGGCGGTCCTCAGGCGCGCCAGATCGACCTTCGCCTCTGCGTACCGGCACCGCAGGTACGGGTGATACGGCCCGACATAACGCCGCAGATAGTTGAAGAACTTCGCCAGTGCGAACTGGCGCTGTTCAGCCGGCTCCAGCTCGAAATAATTCACCACTTCCCCCCTCGCCACGCCGTCAAACGGTTTGTTAATCCATCCGCAGATTTCGCAGATGGCGCAGATGGAATTACGGAAAGGTCGAAAGAACGGGGAATAACTCGCGTCCGCACTTTTTCTAGGCCATCTGCGAAATCTGCGTCATCTGCGGATTACCTTTTCGGTGTTGAACGGCATCGACAACTCAGAAGTGCATTTCCAGTGCGCTGCGGTCACCGCTTTCGATGGCCGCGGCGAGCCCGTCGTTCTCGGCCAAGAGCATGGAACAAAAGAATCGCGCGGTCTTTACCTTGTTGCCGTAGAACTGGCCCTCGGTGTGCTCGGCGCACCAGGCGGCGCGCGCTTCGGGCGTGTTCGCCTTCGCGTTGCGATAGAGTTCCTCGAGCGCCTCGTGGGCCACGGCGCCTTGCTCCACTAGCAACCAGCCGACCACCACGTTGCCAAACATCCGCAAAAACGGCGTGGCGGACAAAAGCGGGTAGTCGATATCGCCGGACATCTGCTGCATTGCGAAATTCATCGCCGTCTGCTCAAGCTGGCGCTTGCGCCGAGCCAAGAGTGCCACGCTCGTGGCCAGCTCCGGGTGCGCTGCATGCCGCGTGAGCGTGGCTTCGATGTCGGCCAGGAAGGCCACGAACAGCGTTCCCTGCTTGCGACCGACCTTTCGCGCCAAGAGGTCGATCGCCTGGATCCCATTTGTCCCCTCGTAAATCGACGCGATCTTCACGTCTCGCACAAGCTGCTCGATGGGGTAATCCTTCAGGTAGCCGTGCCCGCCCAACGTTTGCAGCGCCAGCACGGCCGCCTCGAAACCCGTGTCGCTGCACCAGGCCTTGCAAATGGGGGTGAGTAGCTCGACGCGGTCGGCCAACCTCTGCCGCAGAGACGCATCGGGCGAGTGCTCCACCAGGTCCAGGCACATTGCCGCGTGCAACAGCAGTGCGCGTCCTCCCTCGACGTACGCCTTCATGGTGGCGAGCATTCTCCGCACGTCCGGATGGCGCGTGATCGGCACCAGCGGCGCATTGGGGTCGCGGATGTTTTTCAGTTCGCACCCCTGAATCCGCTCGCGCGCATAGGCCAGCGCCGCCAGATAAGCGGCCGACCCCATCGCCACGCCCTGCAGCCCCACGCCGACACGCGCGGCGTTCATCATCTCGAACATCAGCTCGATGCCCTGCTGCTCCTCCCCCACCAGCTCGCCGAGGCAGCGGCCGTTGTCGCCAAAGCTCATTGCGCAGGTGGGTGACCCGTGGATGCCGAGCTTCTCCTCGATGCCCACGCACGTGACGTCGTTGAACTCGCGAAGCTTGCCGCTGGTATCGACGCGGTGCTTGGGGATGACAAACAGGCTCAGTCCCTTGGTGCCCGGCGGCGCGCCTTCGCAGCGCGCCAAGACCAGGTGGATCACATTGTCCACCAGGTCGTGGTCACCGCCGCTGATGAAAATCTTTTGCCCGCGGATGTAGTACTGGCCGTCGCGTTTCGTGGCCAGTGTGTTGATCGAGCCCACCGCCGTGCCGGCGTGCGGCTCCGTGAGACACATCGTTCCTTGCCAGCGCCCCGCGATCAAATTCGGCAGATATTGCCGCTTCACCACCTCGGTGCCATGCCGGATGATCATCGTGGCGGCGGCTCGCGTCAGCCCCGCCAGCATGGCGAGCGAGCAGTTCGCCCCAATGAACATCTCTCCCAGCGCCGCGCCCACGACAAAGGGCAGTCCCTGCCCGCCATACTCGCGCTCCGTGCTCATTGCCAGCCAGCCGGCGTCTCGCTGTTGCGAGTGCACGTTATGAAAAGCGCGGGGAACGTATACGCGGCCGTTCTCGAAGCGGCAGCCTTCGCGGTCGCCGGCCTCATTGGCGGGGGCCAGCACCTGCCGCGCAAACCGGGCCCCTTCGGCCAGCAGCATTTCGATGTCGTGGCGATCGAAGTCGGCGAATCGCTCGAGCTCAAACAGCCGGTCGATCTTCAAATGTTCGAACAACACGAACTTCAGATCGCGCAGATCGGCCAGGTACCGCTCGTGAGCCATCTTGCGTCCTCTTCAGCCGGCTGTCTTGACGCGCAACGAAGCGAGGGCCAAGGCGATCGTTTTAACGCTCGCCTGGCCCTGCCGCAAGAGTAGCATTAACGCGACCAGTGGCGGTGTGCTCGCGAACCTCGACCAGCCGTCCGGGTCGCGCACCAGCCTTCGCTGGTCGCCAGCGGTTCACCGGAGGCATAAGGCCGCCGGCTCGCAGATACACACATACACTGGCGCCGGCTCGCCGGACGCAGACCGTCACACCGCCGCTTCCGCCGTCTCGCCGGTGCGAATCCGCACCACGTTGGCCAGGTCGTACACGAAGATCTTACCGTCGCCCACCTGTCCGGTGCGAGCGATCTTGATGATCGTGTCGATCACACTCTGCGTTTCATCCTCGCCGACGACCACTTCCAACTTCACCTTGGGGACGAAATCCACCTCGTACTCGGCCCCGCGATACGTCTCGGTATGTCCCTTCTGCCGGCCGAAGCCGTGAACCTCGGTGATCGTCATCCCTTTGACGCCCAACGCGGAAAGCGCGTTCTTGACGTCTTCCAACTTGAAGTGCCGAATGATCGCTTCAATCTTTTGCACCTTGGCGTCTCCTACCTGAAGGTAAGTAATCGCCGATCGAATCGCCGCCGCGTTTCCGACCAAGGAAACCTGTTCGATCGCACATGAAGCATAGGGCAAACACCGTGCCGGAATCGGCTGGAAAAAGACAGCTTGGCTCAGCGGTTTCGCATCTTATGGCCAGTGCTGCGGTTGCAGCACGACCATCATTGATGCGATCGCAAATGGCTACCCGCGCCGGTCACATCGACGAGAAACCATTCGCACCGGCGCGACAGCACGATCTCGGTGCGACGGTCACGCGTCGACGATCAAGATCGCCGGTGGCCCAACAGCCATTCCACCGCCTCGCCCAATGCCATCCCCACGACCAGCGTGTGACCGTAGTGCTGTTTCAAGCGCAGCTCGACGGGCAGCCCTGCGTCGATGGCCTTCTGCACACCCCGTTCGAGCCCAGCCCTGGGAACGATCGCGTCGAGCTCGGCTGCCAGCACCAGCGTCGGCGCGAGCGGCTTTTCGGTACCCAGGTTGCCGCCGCCGGCGATGCAGCAGGCCGCGGCGAGTCGCTCGGCGGCGTTCTTGGCCAACCGCGCGGAGGCGCCGGCGCCCATCGAGTGGCCGAGGCAGAACACGCGACTGCGGTCGAGCTCGTAATTGTACGCGAGCGCTTCGAGCAACGCGTCGAGCACTTCTGGCTTGGCGCCGAAACTGTTTGTCGACGGACTCGCGATCAACAGGCCGTGCTCGTCCGCGAGCCGCTTGATGCGCCCGGCGCCATACCCTTCGAGAAACATGTTCTCGTCGGCGCCGGCGCCGTGAAGTGCGATCAGCAGCGGTAGGGGAGACTTTTCGGCGGCGATCAACGGTGCGTACACGCGCAGCGGTATCTCCTTTTCGCCCGCGGCGAGCACGCGCCAATAATCCCCCGTGCGGCCGACATATGGGTCGCGTTCGGCGAGTAGCGATTCGATTTCGGCACCGACCTGCTTGGCCAGCGCCGTTGGATCAAACAAGAACTGCGCGCTGCTAGCGTCCGACGGATGGTCCGAGAGCAGATTGTTCCGCGCCTTGCACGCTGCCAGCGCCTGTGCAAGCTGCGGCGTCGACGGCGTAATCGTGGCCAATTGCACCTCGTAGTCGTCATGCACCAGGTCAAGCGATCGTGCGACGACCGCCCAGCGGCCAATATTCACGGCGGCGCCGCCAGCCGCGATCTCCACGGCGTAACTGCCCGCCGCTAACCTTTCCGCCGCGCCGCTCAAGTCGATGTTCGACTCGGCGGTGTTCGTGTCGAGCGCGCGAGGATCAAACGTCTGCTCGAGCGCGACGCCGCCGCCCGAATCGCGCAGCCGCAGGGCAAGCGACGCGATTTCGGCCGAGGGGGCCGTCTCGTAAATCCGCCGCACGTTCGCCCTCACCGACGCATGATCATCCAGTACCAATACGGGCGGGTCGAACGTCACTTTGAACGCGGCGAGCGTTGTCAACGCCGTCTGAGCCTCGGGAGCCAGCGACGCGGTGATCTCGTTGATCGTTCTGATCGCCCTGGCGTTATCGCCCAAGAAGAATGCTTGCGTTGCGCGATCGAAGGCCTGATTCGCCGCCGCGATCTGGCTCGGTTCGGTCGGCGGCTGAGCAAAATAGGCACGCTCCAGCCGCAGGTAGGCCGCGGCAAGGTCGGCGCGCGTGATCGTCGCCGACGCCTTGCTTTCGGCCTCGCGCGACGAAGCGTTTTCGCGAGATGTATTTCCGCGCGGCTCGTCCGCCGCCGCAATCTGAACCGACCAGGCGATCGCCAACATCACGACCAAGCGGCGTAGAGTCATCAATCCACCTCGCAAATCCAGGTTTTGAGGAACACCTACGTTGTAGCGGCAACCTGACCATCATGCCACTCTTGTCACTGGATCGACCGCGGCTACGATCCTGGGCATGGGATACCGGACCTTGAAGCAATGCCTTGATGATCTTTCCGCGACGGGTCAGCTTGTGCGGATCGAATCGGAAGTCGATCCACGTCTCGAGGCCGCCGAGATTCACCGCCGCGTCTATCAAGCAGGCGGCCCGGCCGTCTTCTACGCGCATCCCGCGAGGTGCCGATTTCCGCTGGTCAGCAACCTGTTCGGGACGATCGACCGTGCGCGGTTTATCTTTCGCGACTCGCTTGATCGCGTGCGGCGGCTGATCGAGTTGAGGGCCGATCCCACGCAAGTCGCGGCACACCCGCTGCGTTATGCACGCGTGGTGCCTACGGCGCTCTCGATGCGACCAAAGCGCGTCTCGCGCGGAGCGATCTTGGCCGAGCAGACGACAATCGACCAGTTGCCACAAGTGGTTTCGTGGCCGGACGACGGCGGCGCATTCATCACGCTGGGACAGGTATACACGGAGGATGCCGACAAGCCAGGATTCGCACGCTCGAATTTAGGAATGTATCGCGTGCAGCTTTCTGGCGGCAGTTACGAGCCGAACCGCGAGGTCGGGCTCCACTACCAGATTCACCGCGGCATTGGCGTGCATCACGCCGCCGCGATTCGCCACGGCGAACGCCTCCGCGCGAACGTCTTCGTCGGCGGACCCCCAGCGATAACGCTGGCCGCGGTGATGCCCCTGCCCGAGCGTTTTTCCGAGCTGGCGTTCGCGGGGGCCTTGGCGGCTCATCGCATGCCGATGATTTGCCGCGTGGGCGAACTGCCGATCCACGCCGAGGCCGACTTCTGCATCAGCGGCTATGTACATCCCGATAAACTCTTGCGCGAGGGGCCATTTGGCGACCATTTGGGCTATTACAGCCTGGCGCACGATTTTCCCGTGCTGTGCGTCGAGCGCGTGTTTCATCGCCGTGACGCCGTTTGGCCGTTTACGGTCGTGGGCCGGCCGCCGCAGGAAGATACGGTCTTCGGCTGTCTGATCCACGAGCTGACCGAACCGGTCGTGCCGACGCTAATACCGGGCGTGCGCGCCGTGCATGCCGTGGACGCCAGTGGCGTTCACCCACTGCTTTTGGCCGTGGGGAGCGAGCGGTACGTGCCCTACGCCGAGCGCCGGCGGCCTCAGGAGCTTCTGACCCAAGCCAACGCCATCTTGGGTCAGGGGCAGATGTCGCTGGCCAAATACCTGTTCATCGTGGCGGCCGAGGATGATCCACGGCTGGATATCCACGATGTGGCGGCCTTTTTTCGCCATGTTCTAAAGCGCGTCGATTGGACGCGCGACCTGCACTTTCAGACGCGCACCACGATCGACACTCTGGACTACTCCGGAAGCGGTCTGAACGAGGGATCAAAGGTTGTGGTGGCCGCTGTCGGACCACCGCGACGGAACCTGGCGACGGACCTTTCGCGCGACCTTGCGCTGCCGCCAGGTTTCGGCGCGCCGCGACTCTGCCTGCCCGGCATCGTGGCCATCCAAGGACCGCCGTCTCGCGAGGGGGACGAGTCGATAACGCCGTTTTGCGATGCGCTTTCGCGTGCGCCGATTGGAGACGAGCTGCCCCTATGGGTCGTGGCCGACGATAGTGAGTTCGCCGCGCGTACGCTGGAGAATTTTCTCTGGGTCACGTTCACGCGTTCTGACCCGGCGGCCGACATCCATGGGGTGGGCGAATTCATCAACCACAAGCACTGGGGATGCCGCGGGCCGCTTGTCATCGACGCGCGACGCAAGCCGCACCACGCCCCGCCGCTGATCGAAGACGCGGTGGTTCGCCGGCGTGTCGAAGCGCTGGCCGCCCCAGGCGGCCCGCTGCACGGAATCATCTGAAGGATTCGGCATGTCTCCCCTGCTGGTCTGTTTAATACTCATCTGGCTCTTTGCCCTGGGGGCCTCGATCGGCAGCTTTCTTAATGTGGTCATGTATCGCGTGCCGCGTGGACTGAGCATTATTCGACCACGCTCGCGATGCCCAGCATGTGGCCATGCGATCCGGCCACGCGACAACATACCGGTCTTCGGCTGGATGTTGCTTCGCGGCCGATGCCGCGACTGCGGCGCCAGCATTTCCATCCGTTACCCGTTGGTCGAGGCCGCCACCGGCGCGCTGTTCGTCCTCATCGGCTGGCTCGCGCTAACGGCGCGCGGCCTCGACCTATTTCACTGAGCAGGCCGAGACGCCATTCGCGCGAGCTACCACGCGTCGGATCGGAGCCCTTGGCAAGGCACGCCACGCACAGCGCGACCGACCTACGGAATAACAGTCCCCTCGGGAATCTTGATGTCGAACACTTCTTGAAACTGGGCCAGGGTCGGCTCCATGCTGGTCGGCGCGATTTCCAGCTCCAAGAGCGTCCCGCCGTACGATTCCAGCAGCATGTACACCTTGTGCCGCGGTTGCCGTAGATACGCGCTATAGAGCGTGTGCCCGTACACGGCGCCCGTTTTCTTCAGCGTCCAGACGAGGTTGCTCGGTAGCGTCCGGTCGTCACTGCCGGGTGTAACGTGAAAGAAGTGGTGCCCCAGTTTGCCCGGCCCCAGCACGTGCTTTTGTGCATGAGGCAAAATCAGCCGGTCCTCGCGAAAGCGAAACGTGGTGCCGAGCGGCAGATGGAACACCGGCCGACCGGGATAATACGGATCTTGCGGCGCCCGGATTTCGGGCAAGGTGAACCGCTCGAAGATCATCGGGAGCAGGCTTTCATCCTCGCGCAGGACGGGCCACTGATATTGCGCGGCGACGGGGCTCGCGAGCGCGCCCAGCGCCAAAGTCACCAGCAACGTACGGACGGGCATTCGTGTCTCCTCTCTCTTCATCATGCGACTCTCTGAGGTTTCGATGCCCCTGAATCAGCGTATTCGCCAATCGTCGACCGCCACCGTATAAGTTGTCCTCGTACCCCCCCACAACGACCTTCTTGCAGTATGCTTGGCGTGCTCGTCGACTGCAATGTTTTGATTCGCGCACCGCGCTGGCGAACGATGAGCGGCACAAAGAGTGCCCACGCGACCGCGAATACGACGGCCCGACGCCCCTGGACCGCGCCATTACACCGTTTCAGCCGGCACCGGCTCCGCCTTCGGAAACGGATATCGCTCAATCTGGGGTCGCATCTCCGCCGCGATAAAGAACGAGCCGGTGACGCACACCAGATCATCGAATGCGGCAAGCTGTCGAACGGCCTGCCAGGCCGTAGCGGGTTCCGCGCATACCTGTGCGCGTATTTCGCGAATTGCCCCCGCCAACAGGACGAGCTCCTCGGGCGGCACGCCTCTGGGGTTGTTCTGATAGCGTGTGAAAATCACCTCGTCGAACCACGGAAGCAGCAAGGAAAGCATCCCGCGATGATCTTTCTCCAGCGTCGTGGCGAAGACGAGCACACGTCGGCGCGGCTTGAAGCTGGCGGAGAGCGCTTCCAAGAGGGCCGCCACCGAGGCCACATTGTGCGCTGCGTCGATCACCACCGCGGGACGCAGCGCAACGACTTCCACCCGCGCCGGACATCGCACTTCCAACAATCCGCGCCGGATCGCTTGCTCGCTGACGCGCCAACCTTGCCGCCCGAGGAGCGCCAGCGCCGCGAGCGCCACCGCGGCGTTGGCCCCCTGGTGCCGCCCCAAAGGCCCGATCCGCAGTTCGTCGAGCCTTCGGCGTTCCGCCGCGCCGTGATACTCGAAATCCAATCGTCCCGTCTCGTCCAAGCGCGCAATCGCCGACGGCGGCTGGTACTCAAAGCGGAAATCCTTGCCCAATTCCACGAGCGAGCTTCCCTGGCGCCGGCACACATCCCGAATCACACTCGCCGGTTCGGCCGCGACCACTCCGCTCACCACGGGAATTCCCGGCTTGATGATGCCCGCCTTCTCCCGCGCGATCGCCGCGAGCGTGTTCCCCAATTGCCGAGTGTGGTCGAAGCTGATGCTCGTAATGACCGACACCAGCGGCTCGCAGACGTTCGTCGAGTCGAGCCGGCCTCCCATCCCCACCTCGAGCACCGCCGCCTCGACCTTGCGGCGCACAAAATGCACGAGCGCCATCGCCGTGGTAATCTCGAAATAGGTCGGGCCGCGGCGACCCCGACGCGTTCGCTCATCCATCGCTTCGACGACCGGCCGCACCTGCGCGACAAGCTCCACCAGCTCGTCGGCCGAGCACGGCACGCCGTCCACCGCCATCCGCTCCTCGATACGATACAGGTGTGGCGAGCTGTAGAGCCCCGTACGGTAGCCCGCCGCCGACAAAATCGCCGCCACCATCGCCGCCGTCGAGCCCTTGCCCTTGGTGCCCGCGATGTGGATGACCGGCAATCCTTTGTGCGCGTTACCCAGAGAGGAGAGCAGTTCGCGCATCCGCGCCAGGCGGAATTCGCGCGCGCTGTAGCTAGCGGCCGGCGTCCGTTCGTAATCAATCCGCCCCAGCAGAAACGCCAGCGCCGCGTCCCTCCGAGCGGCGATATCGCCGTCGACCATGCAGCCCAACTCCCCTCAATCATTGCAAGACGTGCAGTGTAGCGTCAGCCGACCAGCGTGTCTTGAGGCAGATAGCCAGACCGTTCAAGCACTTGCAGGTCGTGTGCATGACCGTTGCCAATCCCGCGACCGATTGTGCTGCCGCTGGGGCACGGCCAGAGGCCTTAGCCCCAGCCACTCGGCCGCCAGTCGCGATGTTCGGGATGTCGCTCGACGGCGAGCCACAAGCATGAAAAAAAACACGTAGTCAACGAGCAAATGGGTTGCCTTCCCGCATCGCTGGAGCGGTCGCGCAATCTGCGCATCGGCGCCAGAAGCATGCACCCTGGCGGTGTTCACGTGCTCATGTGTGACGGCTCGACTCCGTTTGTGCAGGACCTTGTCGACGCGGACGTCTGGCATGCCATGCACACGCGCAATCAGTCCGAGGCGGTCGACTTGCCGTTCTAGCCAGCGGCCGCCTACTTGAACACGTCGCCGGGAACGATTTCGCCGCCGGCGCGCGTGGAGAGGGCGCGCCAGACCGACAGGTCGATCTGGTCGGCGATTCCCGTGACCGAGCCGTCCATCAGCGCGACATTCACCGCGCCGGTATGAAAGCTGCGAGCCGTCACGGCCGCGTAGGTCTTCACCGTGGCCGACTTGCCTTCTTGCTGGTTGGTCCAGTCGATGTCGTACTCTTTGCCGCCGACCGAGTGCGCGGCAATTGTGTTGGGCGTGAAGACCGTGGTGAAGCCGGTCTGATGACTTCGGCCATCCGGCCACTCGGTGTGGCCGGTGTTCTTCATGAGCTCGGGGCCCAGCTTGGCCTCGCCTCCCAGGCTCCCCACCAAGGTCGGATCGAGCGGCAGAGTCGGGTCGGGAAGCGCGGCATTCCGCATGTAGGGCGTATAGGCCTTCACCTCCGCAGCGCACAGCGTGTTGCTCATGCCGTCGCGAAAATCGGCCGGCGAAAGCCGACTGTTCGGGAAAAAGGCCCCCTCGCCTCCTCGGTTCGTCACCGGATCGTAGACGAACCACACACCCAGATTCACGCCATAACTCAGAGGATAATGCTCCGGCCCGCTGGCGCCCATGCGCTGCACATCGTTGATTTCGTCCGGGCAAAGATAGGGGCCGATGCGAAGCGTCCGGACCTTCGTGCCGTCGGGGAGCGCAGCAGCGTTGTAATCTCGTTTGAAGTCGATGTGGTTGTGGATGGTGACCTGCTCGATGAACGGCAGAATGCGCGCCTGTGCCGACCAATTCCCGCCGCCCGTTTGCTCGGCGGCAGTCGTCGGAATGGGGTGCATGAAACAGAAGCTGGGCGGGAAGACGCCGGTGGTGACCTGATAATTGTGGATCGCCAGCGCCAACTGTTTGAGATTATTGCGGCAGCTCGATCGTCGCGCAGCCTCCCGTGCGGCCTGCACGGCGGGAAGCAATAGCGCGACCAAGATGCCAATAATGGCGATCACGACCAACAGCTCGACGAGAGTGAATCCAGGTCGCGCGAAATGGCGACGAGCAAAGTGCAACATTGGTGGGGCCTCCTGATAGAGATGTTAAGCCAGCGCAATTATTGAAAGTGAGACTCAGTATCAATTACATTGCCGAGATTCTAGCAACTGCTAGTGGTCTGTCAATCCGCCCATCGCAAGATTCGGTCGGAAATGAAAGCGCCCTCAGCGCTTGCATCGAATCGGCAGCCGTTTTATAGTGACTTTTCGTTGAAATCTCGCCACCCGTCCCGCGCAATTCAACGCATTCCAAACGAACGTCGTGGCTGCGAATTGCGTATTGATTTAGGCTCATCTCCGCATCACTGCAGATCTACATGTGCGCCTCACGCTATTGCGTTGTGCATGAGGACGGGTGGCGGCTCGGCATGTTCCTGGAGCTTGGAAGCAACCACGGTTTGCACGGCTCGATCATTCAGCATTGGCCGCAGGCAGGCGAGCCACATTGCACCAAAACTTGTTGACGGACGGCCCACCTCCTTTCATCGCACCCTATCGCGCCGCGCGAGACTGAAAGAGCCCGATGCCACCGGAAATCGTCGTTGAAACTCGCAACCTCACCAAGGTGTATCGCGATTTCTGGGGGCGCGAGAAGGTCAGAGCACTAAAGGCGCTCGACCTGGAAGTCACGCGCGGCGAGGTTTTCGGCTTGCTTGGCCCCAACGGATCGGGCAAGACGACCACCATCAAGCTGCTCTTGGGTCTGTTGTTCCCCACTAGCGGGCAGGCGCTCGTCCTTGGCCGCAATGCGACCGACGTCCAAAAGAACGAACGCCTGGGCTACTTGCCGGAAGAGTCCTACCTGTACCGGTTCTTGAATGCCGAAGAAACGCTCGACTTCTACGGCCGACTGTTCGACATGCCGGCCGCGGTCCGCCGCCGCCGCGCGGCCGATCTGATCGAGCTGGTCGGACTCAGCCGCGCCAAACGCCGGCCACTGAAGGAATACTCCAAGGGCATGACGCGGCGAATCGGCCTCGCTCAGGCCCTGATCAACGACCCCGAGCTGATCCTGCTGGACGAACCCACTAGCGGGCTTGATCCGATCGGCACTCGTGAGATCAAGGACCTGATTCTTCGACTGCGGAGCGAAGGCAAGACGATCCTGATGTGCAGCCACCTGTTGGCCGACGTTCAGGACGTCTGCGACCGGATCGCAATTCTGCACCACGGCGAGTTGAAGGAGCTGGGCCGCGTGGACACCTTACTCAAGGTGCGAGACGTCACCGAGCTGAAGGTGACCGGCCTCGACGACGGCGCGCTGGCCGAGCTGCAAAGCTTGATCGAGCGCCGGCAGGGTCAGCTTCTGAGCATGGACAATCCCACGACCACGCTCGAAGAGTTGTTCTTGAAGATCGTCCGCGACAGCGAGGCGCGTCCCGGTCGCCGCGTGGTCCGCGAGCGCACTCCGACCACGAGCGATCTCCATGAAGGGGCCAGCACCGGCGGCGTGAATCCGCGCGGCGAGCCGCCGAATTAAGCCGTCATGGTCATTGAGAATCCCTTTCCTCCCTTTCTCGACTGGCTCCCCTGGGCCGTTTTGTACTGGGTGAGTGTCGTGGCGGTCCTGGCGTGCGTGGCCGCGGCGTTCGTCTTCGCCATCGGCGTCGTTCGACACGGATTCGCGGGCGCGGCGGGGACGCTGGCCGACGGGTTGATCGACTTCGCCGCGGACATGTTCCGCCTTTCTCCGCGACGAATCTACGCCCTGTCGTGGCTGGCGGTGAAGGAGTCGATTCATCGCCGCGTCATTGTTGCCTTTATCGTCTTTGTGCTGGTGCTGCTCTTCGCGGGTTGGTTTCTCGACCCGAAAAGCACCGATCCCTTGCTTCTGTATATCAGCGTTCTGTTGACCACCACGGTTTACCTGGTGCTCCCGCTGGCGATGCTCCTGAGCGTCTTTAGTCTGCCGGCCGACATCACCAGCCGCACGTTGCACACGGTGGTAACCAAGCCGGTGCGGCCGGGGGAAATCGTGCTCGGTCGTATGATCGGTTTCTGCGCCACCGGCACGGCGCTGTTGGCGATCACCGGCGCGATCAGCTACGTGTTCGTCGTTCGTGGCTTACGGCACGAACACGAAATCGCCGCCGGCGCGCTGGTGGAGGTCGACGACCCCAGCCGCGATCCCGACGCGGTGGTCAAAACCGGCATGACGCGAGCGGAGCGCAGCCATCGACACCAGGTCTTTCTCCGCGCCGATGGGACGGGGCACACCGACGTGGCGCAGCGCCACTGGCACGAAGTGCGGACCGAGCGGCAGGGGGACCAGACACGGTACGTCACGGGTCCTCCTCAGGGTCTGTTCGTCACGCGCGTGCCCCGCTACGGCAAGTTGAGCTTCCGAGATCGTTCCGGCGCCCCAACGCTCAAGGGCATCAACGTCGGCAATGAATGGACCTACCGCAGTTACATCGAGGGAGGCAGCCTGGCCGCCGCCATCTGGCGATTTGAAGGACTGGAGGTGGACGACTTCCCCAGCGGCCTGCCGGTGGAGCTGACCCTGTCGGTTTTCCGCACCTACAAGGGCGATATTGAAAAGGGGATTTTCGGCAGCCTTTCGCTGCGCAATGCCGATACCGGGCGCGCCAGCCGGCCGATCAACTTCACGGCTCGAGAATTCGCGATCGACACGCTCGAGGTCCCGCTGCAACTTAAAGATGCGGCGAACGACGCACCGATCGACCTATTCAAAGACCTGGTCGTCAACGGCCGGTTGGATATCGAAGTTTCCTGCCTCGAGCAGTCGCAATACTTCGGCGCCGCGCAGGCCGATCTCTACCTCCGCGCCAAAGACACGTCGTTCGCGCTGAACTTCATCAAAGGTTACCTCGGCATCTGGCTGCAGATGGTTTTGGTCGTGGCGTTCGGCGTCATGTTCAGCACGTTTCTCAACGGCGCCGTCGCCATGCTCGCCACGCTCTTCACGATCATCGGTGGATTCTTCGTCGCCTTTATCGTGGACGTGGCCACCGGCAAAGTGATGGGCGGTGGCCCTGTCGAGTCGTTCTTTCGCCTCGTTCGCCAGGACAATCTGGTTCACCCGCTTGAACCTGGCGCCACGACCCTGCTGGTCAATATCAGCGACAAGGTTTTCTCATACCTGTTGATGGCCGTCGGCGCGCTGTTGCCCGATTTCGCGCGCTTCGACGATGCCAACTACGTGGCGACCGGGTTCGACATTCCCCCCGACTTGCTCGGCGTGCAGTTTTTCACCGCGGCCGCGTACGTTGTGCCGGTGTTTGTGGCGAGTTACTTTTTCCTCAAGTCGCGCGAGGTTGCCGGATGAGTGAGCGCCCTGCATTTTTGCGAAAGCTGGCCTATTTGGCGCTGGTGGCGCTATTGATCTTGCCTCTCTCTTGGCTCGGAATGCCCGCCACCAGCGGAACGGAAAACCGCCCCGGCAGCGCCGGTGGCCGACTGGCGCGGCTGCGAACGCAAAACAGGCTGAGCCAGGCCAACCTCGGCGAAATCGACCCCAGCAGCGTGGCGATCAAACTGGTTACCTTGGGGTTGCACAACGTCGCCGGGTTGTTTCTTTGGACCAAGTCCAATAACTATGCGATGAAGCAAGACTGGACCAGGCTTTCGGCGACGCTCGAACAGCAGATCAAGCTCCAGCCGCACTATATCGGCCCCTGGATCTACCAGGGCTGGAACCTTTCCTACAATGTCTCGGCCGAGTTTGACGACTACCGCGACCGCTACCACTGGGTCATGCGCGGCATCGACTTTCTCGAAGACGGCACGCGGTACAACGAGAATGAGCCGCGGCTCCGCTGGGAGATCGGCTGGTTCACGGGCTACAAGATCGGCCGCGCCGACGAGCACAAGCAATTCCGCCGCCTCTTTCGCCAGGACGACGAATTCCATCGAGACCGGCCGCCGGCGCTGCGCGATAACTGGCTCGTGGGCAAGGAGTCGTACCTTAAGGCTCAAGACATGGTCGCAAACGAGGGGGTCACGGTGAAAGGCACCTCCCCGCTTATTTTTTACTCCGGCCCGCCCATGTGGCAGATCAATTACGCCACGGCCATCGAGTCCGAGGGGGTCTTCGGTGAGGCGGCGCGTGTCGCCTGGGACACCGCCGCGCGCGAATGGGCCGAATACGGCCGGCGCGAGTTCCCCACGTTCGAAGGCGAGACCTTCCGCTTAACCGACCTGGAGGCGCTGTTGGCCAAGCAAGCCGACCTGGTGAAGAAAATCGAGGCGATCGACCCGGGGCTGCGCGCGCGCCTGGCCGAGGAGCGCCGAGCCGCACTGTCCGATGTCCAGCGCGCCGCGCTCGAAAAGCCTTCGACCAGCCGCACCAAGGATGAAGCCAACGCGGCTCGCGAGGCCGCAAGAAGCCTCTTGGTTACCGACCGTGACCTGGTTGAGCGCATGCCCGATTCGCGCCGCGATGAAGCCAAGTCGCTCCTCGACGAGTTGGTCAAGAACAGCGAGTTGGTTCGCCGCGTCGAACAGAGCCGCTTGCCGGTCAACTATGAATACTGGGACATGCGCTGCCGAGCCGAACGGACCGAAAATGCGCTCGAGTCACGCCGAATTGCCTACGAAGGCGATCAGGCCTTCCTCGAGGGGCTCGACATGGAGACAGCGCGCGTCGCCTACGAAAAGGCGCTTAGTCTCTGGCGAAAAGTGCTCGATGAGTTCCCGAGGCTGTTGGAGGACAGCGTTACCGGTGAGGAGATTGTCGACGTCATCCACCGCTATCAGGAGTCGCTCAAGCGACTCGACCAACCGCTGCCGGAGGACTACTTCGGCCTGAACGAAGTCATCAAGCTCCACGAGGGCACGCGCATTAAGAGCGATTGACGCAGCGCGCGGCCAACGTGCGCCAATTCCATCGCGCCGCGTCGTGCTTAGGCCGGCATGCTCGACGGCGTCATCGGAAGCGAACGGAGCCGTTTGCCGGTCGCGGCGTGAATGGCGCTGCCGATCGCCGGGGCGATACACACAATGGGCGTTTCGCCCGCGCCCTCGCTGGGCAGATCCTTGCGGTCGAGCAGCACAACCTCGATTCGTGGCGTGTCGCTGAAACGGGGCACGCGATAGGCCGAAAAGCTCGCGTTACGAATCTTTCCGTCGGCGAAGTCAATGCGCTCCCATAGCGTGCCGCCGATCCCCATGACGAGCGCCCCTTCGATCTGGTTCTTCAGATCATCGGGGTTCACCACGGCTCCACATTCAAAGGCGCTGGTGGCGCGGACGACTTTGACATTGCCGCTTGGCGCGTCGACCGAAACTTCCGCGCAGGTGGCGACGTAGCTGCCCTTCTCGAACCCACCGGCGATGCCGCATCCATGGCCGGACTCCGGCGTGCCGCCCCAACCGAACGCCGTGGCGGCGGCCTCGAGCACGGCGCGCAACCGCGGCTCCTGCAGGTTTTTCAGCCGAAGCGCTAGCGCGTCCATGCCAATCTCGTGCGCCAGCTCATCCATGTGTGTCTCGCGCGCGAAGTGATTGGCCGTGGCGGCCAGTGCTCGATATGACCCCTGTTTCAATGGCGATGGCGAGGAGTGAAACTCGATCCGTTGATTCGGCACGTCGTAAAGCGTGCGAATCGACGAAGCGCCGGAGTTGTAGTTGTGAAACTCCCATGCGGTGAGCGTGCCGTCGCGGCGGACGCCGCTGGCGATCTCGATGACACCCGCCGGCCGAAAATAGGCCCAGGTAAACTCTTCCTCGCGCGTCCAGACCACTTTGACCGGACGGCCGGCGGCCCGCGCGAGCCGCGCCGCCTCGATCGCCGCCTCGCCCGTGTGCTTGCCGCCGTAACCCGAACCCGTGTCGGGCACGATGACGCGAACGTTTGTATCCGGAACGCGAAACGCGCGAGAGAGCTCGCTCCGCACTCCGAAGGGGCGCTGCGTGCCGGTCCAGACGGTCAGCTTGTCGTCCTGCCACTGCGCCACGGCGGCGCGCGGCTCCAGCGGGCAATGCGCAATATAGGCGATCGTGTACGTTGCCTTGAGCCGCGTGTCGGCCGCGGCCAGGCCGTCCTCGATCGAGCCCACCCGATGGCCGCCTCGGCCGCCGCGGCTTGCTCCCCCGGAATTCTTCAGGTGATCAAACAGGTCCGCTGCCGATACTTGCTTGCTGGTTTGCCACTCGGCCTTGATTGCGGCCAGCGCGCGGGTTGCTTGTAACTCACTCGGCGCTGCGATACCGACAAATTCACCATCATGAACGGCCACTAGTTCCGCCATGGACTTGGCCTCGCCCATGTCGACCGATTGCAATGTCGCGCCGACGGCCGATGGGCGAAGTACCTTGCCGTGCCACATGTCGCGCAGACGGATGTCCGAGGCAAATTTATGCTGCCCCGTCACAAGTGCTCGGCCGTTGGGTTTGGGCGCGGCGCGACCGGCAACCTTCCATTGCTCGGGAGACGTGGTCGGCGGATCGTCGGCAATCGCCATGGTCAGTTTCTCGCCCTTGGACAATTGCCCGAAATCGAGCGACTCGTTCGTATCCGCGCGAACGATTTTGCCATCGGTAGCCGTCAACTTGGCGCGGTCGACGTTCCAAGTTTTGGCGGCCAGGTCGATCAATGCCTCGCGCGCCGTGGCGGCCACCTTGCGCAACTGCGCCATCATGGCGGGCGTGGTGCGGCTGCCGAATGTGCCGGCGTCAAAGGGCGTCAACTGCGTGTCGGCCATGACCAGGTGAATCGACTCGAACGGAGCCGACAGCTCTTCGGCCACCCCTTGCGCGAGCGACGTGCGGATGTTCTGACCGACCTCCACTTTGCCGGTGAAGACCGTGATTCGGCTGTCTTCGCCAACGTGGAGCCAGGCTGCCACCTCACGCGGACCGCGGCCCCCTTCGCGCCGCGCCGCTCGGCCCGATTCCTGCGCGGTCGATCGGCTCCACGCGAGCAATACAAGGAGCCCTCCGCCTACAAATTTTTCGAAGTCGCGCCGGTCCCACTCGAAATGATAGGCGGGCTCCGCTCGCAGCTCGTAGCGCTCCGGCTCGGCGCCGGCCTCGAAACGAAATCGCTCGCTCATGGCTGGCTCTCCTGGGCGGCCTTCTGAATCGCGGCCACAATTCGCTGATAGGTCCCACAACGGCAGATGTTGCCGTCCATGTGCTCGACGATTTCGGCCTCGGACGGCCGCGAGTTTTTTTGCAGCAGCGCCATCCCCGACATGATCATGCCGCAGGTGCAATAGCCGCATTGCAGCGCGCCGGTTTCGAGAAACGCCTCTTGTAACGGGTGCAGGTTGCCGTTTTGCGCGAGGCCCTCGATGGTCGTGATCTCGCGCGAGCCGACCTCTTCGAGCAACGTGATGCACGAACGAACCGGCTCGCCGTCGAGCAACACGGTGCACGCCCCGCATTGCCCCTCGCCGCAGCCGTACTTGGCGCCCGTCAGGTCCAGCTCGTCGCGCAGAATGCTCAAAAGCGACTGCTCGCGATCGGCCGTGATGTGGACATCGGCCCCATTGATGCGTAGCTTTGTAGTCTGGGTCACGGCTACCTCCGACGCTGATCATCCGCGTTCACGCCGCCAGATTCCAATTGATATTTTACCGCATGACCGCCTGTCTTGCGCGTACGGCTGGGGCTAAGCGGAGCGTGCCAAAGTGAGGCGCTAATCGGAGCCCGCAGTCGCACGCGCGCTGGGACACGGCCATCGGCCTCGGCCACAGCCACATGCGAGTTTGCCGATGACAGGTCATCGAGTGTCCTTTGCAATTGCCCTCTCCGCAGCAATTGTGGCCGATTCTCTGGCCACGCATTATGCCTGGACCGTGCGGATGCCGGCGGCTCAGCTCGTCTTCTGGGCCTTGGCGTTCAGCCAGGTGAGTTTGTTGGGAATCTGGCTTGGGATCGGGACCTCGCATGGTGTATTGCGTGCCGCAGGGGTCGCGGTGGGAATCGCCATTTGGACGCGGATCATCGCGAGGTCGTCGCCAGGCCTTCCCGAGAACTGGACTATGATGTTTGTTCTTCAGACGGCCGCCACGGCGCTGCCATTGATTATCGTGCAACTGGCCGGCGTTCAGCTTACGGCGGCATCGGCCGAACGTGACAAGCCGGCCAGGCCGCTCGCGCCGCCGCAGTTCTCGCTGGTGCAATTGCTCCAATGGACGACGCTGGTGGCGCTCTTGATGGCTGCGGTTCGATTTGTGGGGTTTCCCGAGACGGGGATTCCGCTCTTGGCGGTGCTCGCCGGCGGTTTCTCACTGCTGAGCCTGTTGGCTGTAGCGGCGATGCTTCGCCGCGCACAACCGGCCTGGGGCTTAGGCTGGCTGTGCCTGGCGACGATTCTGGTCGGCTGCGCCCAGGGTTTGCTGTTGTCGTGGCTGCGCGGCGATCTGTACACGCACCAACGTACGCGTGCCATGGAGTATCACACTCAACTGGCGGTCGCACAGACGCTCCTGGTCGTCGCCGCGCTATGGCTGGTGCGCTGGGCCGGATTTCGGTTGACGCGATTAGCGCGTGTGGCTAGTGCTGACGGGCACCACACGTAGTGTGGTCGGCGTGCCCCAGTGAAGCGGCAATGGGGTTCAACCGCCCGTCGCGCGCCGCTGAGGCACGGCCTATCGGCCTTTGCCCCAGCCACACTTCGCGGGGCGGACCTCCGGGTTAAACGCGGAGGCTCGCTGAATTCCGCGCGGTCACTCGACCGCCGTCAGCACGCCGCCGAAAAACCGCTGCGTTCCGACCGCCGTTTCAAGCTCCAATGCGCCATCGCGAGCCACACCGCCGCAGAACCCTCGCACTCGCCTGCCGGCGAGGTCAATTTCCACAGTTCGCCCTCGCAGCAGGCAGCGCCGCTGCCAGCAATCGAAAAGGTCCGAGTCACCGGCCGCCAGACGCACCAGATTATGCTTCAACCGCTCAAGCAAGAGCAGGAGGACGTCCGTCATGTGCTGCGGCCGTCCCGAGGCATCGCCAAGCGAAGTGCCAATTCCGCGGATGGCGTCCGGCGCCTCGGTGAACGAATTGTTGACGTTCAGCCCCACGCCCATCACCAGCCGCCGCGGCGCTTGCGGTCCGCCGACCGCTATCTCGACCAGGATGCCGGCGACCTTGCGTCCGCCGAGATAGACATCGTTGGGCCAGCGAATTCCAGGCAATATGCCCGGAGCGTGTTTCTCGACGGTCTCGCAAACGGCCACGGCCGCCACCAGCGAAAGCTGATGCCAGGCCGTACTTTCCAGGCCCCAGCGTGCCGGGTCGACGACGAGCGAGAAGGTCAACGCCCCCGGCGCTGACCACCAACGGTTCGCTCCGCGGCCGCGGCCGGCGGTTTGCCGCTCGGCCAGCACGAGCAGCGGGGTGGCGAGATTTGCGGCTCGCGCCAGCTCCAGCGCCAGATCATTCGTCGAGCCAACCTCGGTGCGGAACTCGATCTGCTGGATCCACGGTGCGGCGGCCAGTCGCGCGTGATCGAACAGCCAATAATTTGCGCTCGACAGCGCCATGAGGTGATCGCCTTTCTTGCTGGATTGGTGATGCGCTATAGTATTAGGTGGTTGCCGGAAGGGGTCCATATGGGGCGCCTTTTTTGGGGCCGTGGTCGAGCACCGTTGGGTGAACTGCCGAAGGTTGTCGTGGGCGACGTCTTGTGACCCGAAGGTGGCGCTGCTGGCCGCGTTTCGATCGCCGATCCAGGGGGATGCTTTATGGAGCGAATGAGTTTACAGCACGTTGATCTCCTGAAATGTCAATGGCTCGACGTCGCTGATTGGGTGTCGCGCGCAGTGCCGCCCGAGGTGTTCAACAGCGACGAGGATGATGAGGAAGAGATCGACAACGAGGTGGAGGGGGACGTCGAAGGGGACGAACTGGACGAGGACTTCGATTACGACTTCGACGAGGATTTTGACGAAGACTTTGAGGATGATATCGACGACGATCTGAAAGATGACGAGATCGACGAATTGGAAGCGGGAGACGACGCAATCGACGGTGACGAAGATAACGACGATCCCCCATTCGAGGATCCGGACTTTTAGCTTCAGGGATTCTTATCGTCGGCCGATTGGCGAGCTGCCGGGTTTATCCCGGCGCGCGTGGCGCTAAGCGCAGCGCGCTCTGCTGAAGTGCTCACCGACTTCGATCCGCACTCGCACCCCGCTGGGGCACGGCCTCCGGCCTTAGCCCCAGCCACCCTCCGCAATCCACTGGGGCACGGCTCTTGCCCCACCCACGCGCGTTTGACGGACCTCCGGGATAAACATGGACGCTCGCTTCAGTTGCGTTGCGCTTTGTCGGTTATGTTGCGAGGGGGTGAGCGATGCGTATAATCCTTCGCGGACCCCTTTGAGCGCAGGAACATGTCGAACTTACCCGAGCCTCGCCCGGCCGATTCGTCGCAGACGGCGTCGCCGCGTGGACGGTTGGAGTGCATGCGCAGCGAGAGCCAGCATGAATTCGACCTAGGCTTCTACGCCAGCATCCTCCGCCACCATCCGGATTATGTTGACGTGCTCCGCAAGCAGGGCGAGCTTCTTTCGCGCAACGGCCGCTATGAAGAGGCGCTCGCGGTCGATCGCCGCCTGGCGGCGCTGCGGCCGGACGACTGCATCGTCCATTACAATCTGGGGTGCAGCTTGGCGCGGGCTCGGCACCACCGCGAGGCCATTGCCGCGCTGCGCAAGGCATTCGAGCTGGGCTACATCGACTACCGTCATCTGGAGACCGACTGCGACTTGGAGAACCTCCGCGACGAGCCGGAATTCAAGGCGCTTTTGCACGAGTTCGGCGCGAGCGAGTAGTTCGCCCGCGCATGCTCGCTCAGCACTGGTGACCGGCTCGGAAGTCGAGCCAAAAGCCCAGCATTGACAGCTTCGGCCGGCACGTGGTCTACTCGGCCACTTTCGCGTGGCCAGGTTGTTGAAAAGCCTCTAGAGCCAGTGGGTTGATCCCACCGGACGGCTGCGCGAAGTTGCACCGCGGCCGGTGGCGACCCATGTTTCAACCCGTCGACAGCAATCCCAACTTTCCCGCTCTCGAGCGCCGCATCATCCAGTTCTGGAAGGAACGGCGGATCTATGAGAAATCGCTCGCTGCCCGCGCCACGTCTCCACGGTTCGTGTTCTACGAGGGCCCACCGACCGCCAATGGCCTGCCGCATCCGGGTCATTGCCTCACGCGCGCGATCAAGGACCTCTTCCCGCGGTACCGCACCATGCGCGGCTACCTGTGCGAGCGGAAGGCCGGTTGGGATACACACGGCCTGCCGGTCGAAGTGGAAGTGTGCAAAGAGCTGGGCATCCACTCGAAGGAGGAAATCGAGGCGTACGGCGTCGAGCCCTTCATCCACAAATGCCTGGAAAGCGTCTTCCGCTACACGCAGCAATGGGAGCGGATGACCGAGCGGATCGGCTTTTGGATTCACCTGGACGAGGCCTATGTCACCTATCACCAAAGCTACGTGGAGAGCGTGTGGTGGGCGCTGAAGAACCTGTTCGATCGCGGACTTTTGTATCAAGGCCACAAGATCGTCTGGTGGTGGGCGCAGGGGGGCACGGCCCTGTCGTCGGGCGAAGTGGGACAGGGTTATCGCGAGGTGGCCGATCCCAGCGTTTACGTCCGTTGTCCGCTCGTGGACGATCCCGATACCAGCTTGCTCATCTGGACGACGACTCCCTGGACGCTGCCCAACAACCAGTTTGTGGCTGTCGATCCGGCGATTGAGTATTCCGTGGTCCGCGTGGCCGATGAGCCGACGAGGCTGGTGATCGCGTCGGCGCTCCTAGAGACCATCGCCGCCAAGAGCAAGCGCGAGCTGTCAGTCGAGTCGACGATGCCAGGTAGCCGGCTAGTCGGCCGGCGCTACGTCCCGCCGTTCGATTTCTACTATCGCACGCTCGCTGATAAGAAGGCGCCGCTGCGTGCCGGCGGCCAGGAGCATTTGTACTGGCGCGTCGTGGCCGCCGACTTTGTAACGACTGACAGCGGCACCGGGCTGGTCCACCAGGCGCCGGCGTTTGGCGAGGTGGATTACGAGGTTTTGCTCGACCAGTCGCGCCGCTTCGCCGAAGGACAAGGCCCTGTGTTGCTCTGCGCGGTGCGGCCCGACGGAAAATTCTCGGCCGAAGCGCCCGCCTACGAAGGTCGCTGGGTCAAGGACGCCGATGCCGATATCGCGCGCGAGCTGCGCCGCCGCGCGCTCTTGTTTCACCAGGAGCAGTACCGGCACGACTACCCCTTTTGCTGGCGAGCGGAAGATGACCCGTTGATCCAATATCCGCGGCAGAGCTGGTTCATCCGCACCACGCAATTCAAGGACGCGATGCTGGCCAACAACCACCGCATCAACTGGCTTCCGGAACACATCCGCGACGGCCGTTTTGGCAATTTTCTCGAAACCAATGTTGATTGGGCGCTCTCGCGCGAGCGCTATTGGGGCACGCCGCTGCCGATCTGGGTCTGCGAAAAGACCGGCTACATGGAAGCGGTGGCAAGCTACGACGAATTGCTCGCCAAGCCGGGCGTCCAGGGCGTCGACGTGTGGGAAGCCGCCAAGCGATCACAGCCTGACTTGTCCGACCACCTGAAGGTCCATAAGCCCTACCTCGACGCGGTGACGTACGACTCGCCCAAGGCCCACGGCAGCCGCATGCGCCGCGTGAGCGAGGTGATCGACTGCTGGTTCGACAGCGGCGCAATGCCGTTCGCCCAGTGGGGCTATCCGCACGCGGGGCGCGAGCAATTCGCGCGGCAGTTCCCAGCCGACTTCATCAGCGAGGCGATCGACCAGACTCGCGGCTGGTTCTACAGCCAGTTGGCGATCAGCACACTGCTGTTCGGGCCGCCGGAGAACGCGGCGGCGGCACGCGCTTCAGCGCCGAGCGAGCAGTCGTTTCCTCACCCCTTCCGCAACTGCGTGGTGCTGGGCCACATGCTGGGCGAGGACGGCGGCAAGATGTCCAAAAGCAAGCGGAATTATCGCGAGCCGGACGAAATCTTCGACCGCTACGGCGCCGATGCACTCCGCTGGTACTTTTTCGCCAACCAGCCCCCTTGGACCTCCATCCGCTACAACGAGCAGGCGATCCGCGAGAGCATACCCGAGTTCCTGCTGCGGCTGTGGAACGTGTACAGCTTCCTGGTGATTTATGCCAGGATCGACGGGTTCGATCCCGGCGCGGCGCTGGCTGGCAAGGCCGGGCAACTTGAAGCATCGCGGCTGGCCACGGCCGCCGGCTATCGTGCGGCCGCCAGGCGTAGCGAAATCGACCGCTGGATTCTCAGCGAGCTGGCGCGCACAGCGGTCGCCGTGACCGAGCGGATGGACGCATACGACAACTACACGGCCTGCGGGCGGATCGTCGCCTTTGTCGATGCGCTCTCCAACTGGTACGTCCGCCGCAGCCGCGATCGCTTCTGGTCAAGCGGCCAATCGGCCGACAAGACGGACGCCTACTGGACGCTTTTCGAATGCCTGTTGACGACGGCTCGGCTTATCGCACCGTTCGTGCCGTTTATGGCCGAAACGCTGTGGCAGAACCTGGTGGTCGCCCCCTTCGGCGACCGCGCCACGGAGAGCGTACACCTTTGCGATTACCCAACCGGCGACGCGGCGGCGATCGACGAGGCGCTTTCCCAGCGGATGAGCCTGGTGCGCGAGATCACCTCGCTGGGGCGAAGTGCTCGGATGGGGGCGAAGCTCAAGGTCCGCCAGCCGCTGGCGAATGTCGAGGTGATCCTCGTCGATCCGTCACACCGTGCGTGGCTTGAGGATCACGCGGCGCTCATTCTCGACGAGCTCAACGTCAAGCAGCTCGAGTTCGCCGACCGCGCCGACCACTACATCACGCACACCGTGCTGCCCGACCTGAAGCGGCTCGGCCCGCGCCTTGGCAAGCGACTGCCGGCGGTGCGGCAGAAGCTGGCGGCCGAGGACCCGGCCTCGCTATTAAGCCAGCTTGAAGCGTCCGGCGCGATTTCGCTCGCGCTCGACGACGGCGCCGTGTCGCTCGATCGCGACGATCTTCAAATCCGCCTCCAGGCCAAGCAAGGTTGGGCGGCGGCCCAGGGGCCCGCATGCGTGGTGGTGCTCTCCACGGAATTGAGCACTGCGCTCGTTGCGGAGGGCCTCGCGCGCGAAGTGGTGCATGCCATCCAGAGCCGCCGCAAGGATCTCAACTGCGCCTACACCGATCGGATCGAGGTGGGCATTGTCACCGACAGCCAGGAGATCAACGCCGCCCGGAAGGATTTTGCTGACTACATTCGCGGCGAAACGCTGGCCGTGCGTTTGGTGCCAGAGGCCCTTGGTGGCGCCGAGCCGGTCGAACTAAACCTAGGCGTGCATGCATTGACACTCTACGTGCGCGTCGCGGCGCAGATTGGGTGATGGCCACTTTGGCCGTGTTCTGTGACGCCGGTATACCGAGCAGTTAGTTCGCGGTCCTCTTGAACGAGTCGATTCCGTGCTCGGTGGGGCTCCCTAGCGGCGCTGGTTGCGGCTGATACAATCGACGCCGAGCAACTTTGCGTGGCGGTGGGCCAACTCGCTGCCGGCCGGTGGTTTGTCGCCAAAAACACGTGTGGTTTGAGGTTATTCGTTCCGCGTGCTATGGTTTCGTGCGGTTCTTCAACCAAGGAGAAGACAATGTCCATTCTGAAGGCGACAGCGCTGTGTGTGGGGTTGATGCTGATGGCGGCCGGCTGCTCGAAGCAGGAAGCGACCGATCAAATGCAGGAAGCGGCCGACCAGGCGACCGAGGCCGCCGCGGACGCGACGGAAGCGGCTGCCGAAGCGACCGAGGCCGCCGGTGAAGCCGTCGAGGCCGCTGGCGATGCGGCGACCGCCGCTGGCGAGGCCGCCGTCGACGCTGCCGAATCGGCCACGGAAGCGGTCGGCGAGGCGGCGGACAAGGCCCCGAACTGAGCACCGAGCGCGGTACTCGGTTTCCAACGCCATACCACCGGCATGAAGCCAGTGGCTCTAAGGCACTCGCTACGCGCGAGCCACCGGCTTTATGCCGGTGGTTTGGCCATCGACGCGATGTGATTGTGCGCATGATATCCCTCTCCCCCGATGGGGGAGAGGGCACCATGCGCTTCTATGAAAATCGCGGCCGGCCGAGCCGCGGTACTGGCGCGAACTCCAAAAGAACGCCCGAACGTGGATTGGAGTCCGCGCTCGGGCGTTTTTTGAGAAAAATCCGGCGATGCCTACTCTCGCACTTTTGGTACTAACAATCGGCTCTGAAAGCTTAACTGCCATGTCGGCAGTGGAAACGGTTTGGCCTTTCAGATACGATCACTGGAAAGAAGCGGGCGTGCTCGGTGGATGCGCAAATCCGCCTCACGCTTCGCCCGGTCCGGATCGGGCAAGAACTGAGGCGATCTCGTAAAAAGGTTCCTGACACCTTTGATTTCATCCTATCATGTTTGGCAGGATCAATGGATATGTTCGATGTTTCCCTTTGGTTCAAAAGCTGTAACGATTCACGGTCGTCGAAGTGATCTTGGTGTTTTTTCGGGGGTCGAGTAGGGTTTGGCCATCATGGCCGAGCCCACGCAGACACGATGTGCGAGGTGCGGGAAACTGGAAATCCGCGT
>Ga0187892_10000043_pt1 | contig 254405 bp, 230 predicted proteins | sample MA1701073metaG_FD_139345 | JGI IMG/M metagenome (GOLD analysis project Ga0187892, IMG submission 139345) | Bio-ooze microbial communities from a basaltic lava cave in the Kipuka Kanohina Cave System on the Island of Hawaii, USA - MA170107-3 metaG ... | reverse complement strand
TGGCCGTAGTTTTCCGCGGCGAGTCGCCGCGGCCTCATTGAAGCTACTGGGACCGCGCGAAGCAGGCCCTGGGGTTGGCGGCGTTTTCCGCGGCGAGTCGCCGCGGCCTCATTGAAGCTACTCGCAGGAAGGCTACGAGGGGTGCTTCGTCACGTTGTTTTCCGCGGCGAGTCGCCGCGGCCTCATTGAAGCAATTCCTTGTGCGACTTGGCGGAAGACCATATCAAGTTTTCCGCGGCGAGTCGCCGCGGCCTCATTGAAGCCACACCTCCGCGCCCTTCTTCGCTTCAGCGACGCCCGGTGTTTTCCGCGGCGAGTCGCCGCGGCCTCATTGAAGCATTCCTTCGCGCGCTTCTGACTGGTCGCGGATCACGTTTTCCGCGGCGAGTCGCCGCGGCCTCATTGAAGCATCCGCTTCCCCACGGAACGAGTCATGGCGTCCGTCGTTTTCCGCGGCGAGTCGCCGCGGCCTCATTGAAGCTGCTAGGTGGCGCGCACCAAGCGTCCCCTCTGGGTGGTTTTCCGCGGCGAGTCGCCGCGGCCTCATTGAAGCGACGAAATCGCGGACTGGTTTGACGCGGCCAGCGTGTTTTCCGCGGCGAGTCGCCGCGGCCTCATTGAAGCAGTTGCGCCTCGGCGTTATCCTTCTGCACCTCCGCACGTTTTCCGCGGCGAGTCGCCGCGGCCTCATTGAAGCCCAGCAGCCCCAGAAGCCCGAGCTGCCCGCAGCTCAACCAGGCCACCCTTGCCGCCGGCGCCGGTCACGCCCGTGTACACGTCGCGCTTGTCTGCGCGGACTTCGATATCACCCAGCTCAGCAGGCGGATTCGCCAGCAATCACGCCGGATCGGTGCTGGCCAGCCGGCGTGCGGCGCGATGCGCTTGCCAGTACCCGGCTGCCACGAGCAGCAGGACGGCCAGTTGCGCGAGCCACGTTTCCACGGTCGGATGGATTCCGAGGAACGACAGGGAGAACGATCCGAGCGGCGTGACGCCGATCTGGCCCGCCTCCTGGAGCGCGGCGATGCCCTGGCCGGTGAAGATCACGGCAAGGACCACGAGGATCATTCCCGACACGGAGAAGAACGTTCCGACCGGCAGGCGCACGCTGGCGCGCAGGATTGCCCAGGCGGCACCGGTCAGGAGCACTGCGCCGAGCAGAGAACCCGCAACGATGACGTGGCCTGCTTCCGGCGCCTGCGCAGCGAGGGCCTGATAGAAGAGCACAGTCTCGAAGACTTCACGGTAGACGGCGAGGAAAGAAACGACCGCGAGCAGCTGCGCGCCGCCGCGCGAGAGCGCGCCGCCGACCTTGTCGCGGATGAACTTCTGCCACGCGGCGCCATGGCTCTTGCTGTGCAGCCAGTAGCCGACATAGAGCAGGAGGCCCGCCGAGATCAGAGCGGTCGCGCCTTCAGTGACCTCGCGGCTCGCTCCCGAGATCTGGATGAGGTAGTTGGAAACGGCCCATGTCAGGCCACCGAGCGCCAGGGCGGCGATCCATCCGGCATGCACCCAGCGGCGCGCCTCCGGCCGGTTTGCTCGCGCCAGGAAGGCCAGGATGGCGGCGACCACGAGAATGGCTTCCATGCCCTCGCGCAACAGGATCACGAGCGCGCTGGTGAACGTCGCGACTGCGGTGGAGCGCGTCGTTTCGATTCGATCGAGAGAAGCGCGCAGCAGCTCCTGCACGGCGTCGGCCTGTTGCCGGACTTGCTCCGACGACGCGTTGGACTGGAGCAACATCCGGTAGGCCATCATCGCGCGTTCCGTTCGCGTAGCCAGGTCAGCGTCGGCAGCGCGGACGCTCGCCTCCGCAAGCTCGTATCCCTCCAGATACGCCTGGATCGCGAGCTGGCCGGCGGTGGCGCGGTCGTTCGCGGCATGCGCCTGTACGCTCTTTTCCAGTGTCTCGCTCGCGAAGCGGATCGGGTGAGGCTTGGACTGGATCAGGACGTCCGGATGGGCGCGCAGGTAGGCCTGGATCGCCACGCCGTCCTCGCCATGGGCGGCTAGTGTCTCGTTCGTGGAAAGCGCCGCGACGGGACCGAGCTGGGGGAACGCATCGCGTCCCTTTCCAGCCGACCAAAGAGCCGCGCCCTTCGAGCGCGTTGCATCGTCGGCTGCGAAATTGGCGACGTGGAAGGCAAGCTCCCAGCGCTGCGCTTCGGTCAGTTCGCTGAACGCCCGCATGCCGGTTCCGTCGACGCCGAGCGTGATCGTGCTGTAGAGACCGTAGGCGCTGCGCTGCGAAGCGCGTGCGCGATCGTGGAAATTCGTCGGTGCGGGTTCCAGCGCCTTGCCGGCAACGCCGTCGCCGAACCCCTCCGCGCCGTGACAGGCCGCGCAGTGCTGTTCGTAAAGAACCCTGCCGCTGGCAAGGTCTGGTGTCCGCGACGGCGACGTCTGGACACCGTAGAGCCGCGCAATCGACGTGCGCAGCGAACCGGCGAGGCTCGCTATTTCATGCGCGGGCGCTCGCGCCTCGATGCGCGCCGCCAGTTGTTCGGCGTCGCGCAGCAGATTGTCGCGCCCGGAGCTCGTCGGCAGGCCATCGAGAAGCGTGCGGGTCGTTGCAGCGAACTCGCGCATCTCGGCAAATTCCGCGGCGTTGCGGATTTCGCCATCCGCCACCGCCTCGGGGTAGTCCACCGCGATGTAGTCGAGGAGGTGAAGAATTGTCTGCGTCGCGTCCTGGGCACGGGCGAGATTCGAGAAGAACAGAGCGGCGACCGCCGCCAGGATGACGGCCAGAAAAACCCGGTCGCGTTCGGGGCGAACGCGGCGGGGGAAAGAAGCGCTCGAACAGAGGTGACTCGTCATCGGCAGTTGCTTCACTGGAGTGCCGGCGAACGCCGCCGGAGGTGCCTGGCTCCCTCGCAGGCTCCGAGCAACGGCCGCCCGCGCGGCCCCGCTCACCGTCGCCAACGATAATCATTCTCATTTGCAGGCGCAAGGGCGGCGGTCAAAAAGGGGCCCGGGAGGCCCTGACCGGGAAGGGAATCAGCGCCGGTCGGCGGAAACGGTGCGGCTTTCCGCCCAGGCGCGCAGTTCGGCGATGCGTTCCGCCATCACGCGCGAGAGCGGTCGCGTGGATCGCATTTCCTCGAGCACGTCCGAGAAACCCGCCGTGGCCTGGCGTGCGTGTGCGCCGTAAAGCGCCGACACGATGGCCTGTTCGAGCTCTGCTCCCGAGAAGCCCTCGCTCTCGGCTGCCAGGTTCTGGACCTCGTCGGGCGTGAGCGTCACCTTGCGCTTGCGCGCATGGATCTCGAGGATGCGCGCCCGGATATCGGGTCGCGGCAGGTCGACGAAGAAAATCTCGTCGAAACGCCCCTTGCGGATCAGCTCGGGCGGCAGCGCGGCGATGTCGTTCGCGGTCGCGACCACGAAGGTCGCGGTTTTCTTTTCCGCGAGCCACGTGAGGAACGCTCCCAGGGCCCGGCGCGACACGCCGCTGTCGCCGTCGCCCGTGGCCACGCCTTTCTCGATTTCGTCGATCCACAGGACGCACGGAGACATGAGCTCGGCGGTCTTCAGCGTCTCGCGCAGGTTGCGCTCCGATTCGCCGTGCCACTTGCTGTAGATCGCTGCGAAGTCGAGCCGCAACAGCGGCACGCCAAAAGTGCCGGCGGCCGCGCGCGCCGCCAGGCTCTTGCCGCAACCCTGTACACCCAGCAACAGCACGCCCTTGGGCCGATCGAGATTCGGGGCGGTGCCATCGAAGGCGGGTTTGCGCTGCTGCAGCCAGTGCTTGAGATTTTCGAGTCCCGCGACATCCGCAAATCGGGCGGTGTCGTACTCGTAGGCCAGCACGCCGCCGCGATTCAGCAACTGGTACTTCGCCTGCATGATGCTCGGAATGTCCGCCGCGTTGAGCGCGCCGTCGTCAAAGATGGCCTTGCGTGCCAGGCGCTGCGTGTCCGAGGTACTGAGGCCGGCGAGATTCTCGACCAGCAGGTCGAGCGCCTTGCGATCCGCGTTGACGCGCTGACCGGGGTTCTGGGCGACCCATTCCCTCGCGATGCGCTCGATGAGATCGCGCCGCTCTTCGCGCCCCGGCATTGCCAGCTCGAACCGCGCACCGAAGTGCTCGAGCTCTGGCGGGAGCGTGAGCTGGTGGCTCATGAGGACGATGGTCCGCGGCGTTTTTTCATAGCCGAGGGCGATGTCCTTGAGCAGGCGGACGTGCTCCGGATCCGTCAGAAACGGGTGGAAATCCACCAGCACATAGACGCCGGGGATACTCGCGGACCGGATGTGCTTGAGCACCTGGTTCGGCGGCGCATTGTGGTGCTGGGCGCCACCGAGGTCGATATCGAGCCGGCGCAGGCCATCGGTGATGGTCCACTGGAACATCGGCAGATGCTTCTGCCGGGCAGCCTTGATCGCCAGCTCGGCGAGCAAACTCAGCGCCCGCGTTTCATCCTGGGTCTCGATGACGATGATCGGCGTGCGTGAGCGGAGGAGCACGGCCAGCTCATGGCCGGCGAGCGCGGTTTCCGCGATCTTGGCCGCGCCAAACGTTTCCGGCATTCTGTCTGCTTCCATGACGGAGAGCGTACCAGTTTCGAAAACGGCGACCGTGGCTCAGCGCACGCTCCGTTTGCCCGCTTCCGCGACCGCAGGCAGGGCCAGTTCGAGGGGCAGGGCAGTGGTGTCCTTGACGGCGGTCATCACGATGTTCGACTCGATGCCGTGAATGCCGGGCAGCTGGGAAAGGTGTTCGCGCATGAAACGCTCGTAGGCGCGAATGTCGGTGGTGACGACGACGAGCACGAAGTCGATCGCGCCCATCACCGTGAAGCATTGCATGACCTCGGGAAACTGGCGCACCCGTTCCTCGAAAGCCGCCAGCGACTGGCGTCCGTGCGACGTGAGGCGGACATTGACGATCACGAGCACGTTGAGCCCGAGCTTGTCGCGGTCGAGCAGGGCGACGCGTTTGCGGATCGCGCCCGACTCTTCGAGCAGGGAGATCCGCCGCCAGCAGGGGGAGGGAGAAAGGCCGACCGCATTGGCGATATCAGCGGTCGACCGGGTGGCGTCCGACTGGAGGAGGTCCAGGATCCGCAAATCCGTCTTATCCATGCTCATGCCCCGGCAGGCTTTACAGTTGGAATAATTCTCCAACAACACGCCAGTTCAGGGCAAATTATTCTACCAGCGTGGCCATGCGGCCATTCTTTTGGAATCCATTCGCGAGCTGCTTCTCTTAAGGTGTCGGGCAATGCAGCCGGATGGCTGACCAGAGGAGTTTGAGCATGGTCTTCGGCACCGACAGTTTTCGCGGCCACGAGAGTGTCACCTTTTTCCACGACCCGGACAGCGGTCTGAAGGCCATTGTTGCGGTTCATAGCACCGCGATGGGTCCTGCCGCGGGCGGCTGCCGCATGTGGCCGTACGCGACGGAAGAAGTGGCAGTCCGCGACGTGCTGCGTCTGTCGCGCGGCATGAGCTTCAAGAACGCCATGGCTGGCCTGCCGTTCGGCGGCGGCAAGTCCGTCATCATCGGCGACTCCCGCATGCACAAGACCGAAGCGCTCCTGCGTTCTTTCGGTCGCGCCATCGACAGCCTCGGCGGCCGCTACATCACGGCGGAAGACGTCGGCATCTCCGAAGCCGACATCGAAGTGCTGGCGAAGGAAACCAAGTACGTTTCCGGTCGCAAGCAGAAGGGCTCCGCGGCCGGCGGCAACCCGGCGCCGAAGACCGCGATGGGCGTGTTCCAGGGAATGCGCGCCGCGATCGAGCTCAAGCTGGGCCGTTCGTCGTTCGACGGCATGACCGTTGCCATCCAGGGCGTCGGCCAGGTCGGCTACCACCTGTGCAAGCTCCTGCACAGCGCGGGCGCGAAGCTCATCGTGGCGGACGTGAACCCGGATTCCGCGAACCGTGCCGCGGCCGAGTTCAAGGCGAAGGTCGTTCCGCCCGAGGAAGTCCTGTTCGCCGACGCCGAGATCGTTTCGCCCTGCGCGCTGGGCGCCGTGCTGACCAACGAGAGCGCAGCCCGCATCAAGGCTCCCGTGATCGTCGGCGCTGCCAACAACCAGCTCGCGACCGACGACGTCGGCGTGACGCTGCAGAAGCTGGGCAAGATCTACGGGCCGGACTACGTCGTCAACGCCGGCGGCATCGTCAGTGCCGCGCTCGAGTACCTCGGCGGCTACGAGGAGAAGGAAGTCTGGGCGCGCGTCAACGGAATCTACGAGACCACGCGCGTGGTGCTCATCCGCGCGATGCGCGAAGAGCGCCCGAGCAACGAAGTCGCCGACGAGATCGCGCTCAGCCGCATCGCTGCGGCGCGCGCCGGCAGGGCTCCGGAGTTGCGCCGGGCCTCGTAAACCTCTTGCGGTCTGCCGCAGTTTTCTTACAATCCGCGCGAACGAGAGGGTCAGGCCCGTGGGGCTTGGCCCTTTTGCCTTTTGGTTTCGAGTCGCCGCGCCCTGTCACGACGGGTGCGGCAGCGAGGACACGAAATGGCAGTTACTGCGAAGCGCGTGGTTGCGGTCAAGGCCCTGGACCCGTTTGTGCCCGAGGAGATCGAGCGGCTGGTCGAGCGATTTGGCTCGCCGCTGATGATCATCGACTGCGACCGGGTACGTAAGCAGTACCGGTTATTGAAGGCGGCGCTCCCCGGCGTCGACCTGCATTACGCGCTCAAGCCCCTGCCGCACCCGGCAGTGGTCGCCGCGCTCAACGGCCTCGGCTGCAGCTTCGATCTCGCCACCAGTGGCGAGGTCAACCTCGTTCGCGAGCTCGGCATCGCGCCCGAGCGCTGCATCCACACGCACCCGATCAAGCGGGATAGCGATATCCGCGACGCCCTCGCGTACGGCGTCGACACGTTCGTCGTCGACAACGTCGACGAGATCGGCAAGTTCACCCGCTATCGCCAGAAGGCGCGGCTGCTCGTGCGTGTCTGCTTCCGCAGCCCCGACGCCGTCTGCGACCTGTCGCGCAAATTCGGCTGCGATCCGGCGGACGCCCTCGAGCTGCTGCGGGTCGCCCAGCGCCAGGGCATCGCCGTGCGCGGCTTTTCGTTCCACGTCGGCTCCCAGGCCGTGGATCCGGCCAAGCATGTCGAAGCGGTTCGCGCCTGCGTGGACCTGATCGCCACGGTGCGCGCGGAGAAGCTCGCCACCCTCGACCTGCTCGATATCGGCGGCGGGTTCCCGGTCGAGTACATGAAGCCCGTGCTGCCCATCGACCGCTTCTGCGCGCCGATCCGCAAGGCGCTCGCGGCATTGCCCGAGGATATCCGGGTGATTGCCGAGCCCGGCCGCTTCATTGCCGCACCCGCGGCCATTTCGGTCGCGAGCGTGATGGGTCGTGCCAGGCGCGATGGCCTGTGGTGGTACTACCTCGACGACGGCCTGTACGGTTCGTACAGCGGCCAGCTCTACGACCATTCGCGTTTCCCGCTGGAAGCGCTGCGCCAGTCGAAGGAGCGTTTTCCGTCCGTGCTCGCCGGGCCGACCTGCGACAGCATCGACGTGATCGCCGAGAACGTGCGCCTGCCGCTGCTTCGCAACGGGGACCTGGTCGTTGGCCGGGTGACCGGTGCTTACACGTGGGCAAGCGCCACGGACTTCAATTTCTTCCCGCGCGCGCGAGTGGTCTCGGTCAACCAGTATCCGGGTGACACGGGCACGGTCCTGCCGGTCAAGCGCTAGGGCCTCGGGCTCGTGCATCGCCGTCGGCGTCCGCCTGGCAACTCGAACGGGCGGCTCGCCCTCTGGCTTTCATGGCTGACTGCGCTCGGCCTGTTGCTGCTCGGTGGATCGTCACGAGCAGAACCGGTCCCCGCGACACCCCCGGGACAGCCCGTCCCCATCCTCACCCGCAGCATTACCTTTACGAACACGCATACCGGGGAAACCGTCACGGCCCGGTACTTCGCGGGCACGTACGATCCAATGGCCCTGGCGGAGCTGAACCGCGTGCTGCGTGACCATCGCACCAACGAAGTCGGGTCCATGGATCCGACCCTGTTCGACTATCTCTACGACGTCGCGGCCAGCGCCGGCGTCGAACCGCATTTCGAGGTGATCTCGGGTTTTCGCTCGGCCACCTCGAACGCCATGCTGCGCCAGAAGAGTTCGGGCGTGTCCGAAAAGAGCCAGCATCTGCTCGGCAAGGCGATCGACGTGCGGCTGCGGGGCGTGAGGACTTCGCGGCTGCGCGATCTCGCCCTGGAGCTGAAACGCGGTGGCGTCGGCTACTATGAACGTTCCGACTTCGTCCACCTCGACACCGGTCGCGTGCGCCGCTGGGCCGGAGGCCCGCAAAAATAATCATGCCGGGAATCCGCAACGTGAACTGAGGTCGCTGCATGTCCTCGATGAACACAGCCATTCACAGGCAGGTCGCAGCCCTACAGCAGGGGAAGGACCCGACGCTTATCGCGAGGATGCGATCCGGCTGGGCGGTTCTGGGTGCGCGACAGTTCCTGAAGGGATACTCGTTGCTGCTGCCCGACCCGGTGGTGGGCCATCTGAACGACCTGGAAGAAACTGCGCGCCAACAGTTTCTTGCGGATATGGCAAGGCTGGGGGACGCGCTGCTGAAGGTCACCGGAGCAGTGCGTATCAACTACGCAATGCTGGGCAATCTTGAGCCCGCGTTGCATGCGCACTTGTTCCCGCGCTACGCCGACGAGCCGGAGGCGTTGCGCACCGCACACCCCTGGGCCTACGACTGGCAGGCGGCGAAGCCATTCGATCCGCAGCAAGATGCTGCCCTCATCGAACGCATCCGGCGTGCGTTGGACTAACCGAAAACCGTGACACTCCCGAGTTTCAAGGCGCCCTCATTGCATCAGCGTTTGCGACGCGGAATCGCGCCTGTCGCGTTGGCAGCGCTGCTGGCTCCTGCGTTGGCGCAGCAAGTCGAAACGCCGGAGAGCGACTCGCCGAGCCTCTACAAGTATCGCGACGTCGAGGGCAACTGGGTTTTCACGGATCGCCGCCCGGACGGTGCGCGAGCGGTCGAGCAGGTACCGCGCACGGACGTGGCCACGGCCCCCGAGATCACCGTGCGCCGTCGCGAGATCGAGGGGCGTATCGAAATCGTCGCGACGAACAACTGTTTCTGTCCCGCGGAGATCGCCCTGAGATGGCTGGCACCCACCGGCGTGGTGCCGCCGGCCGAGGGCGTGCATCGCGTCATTCCCGCGCGGCGCGACACAGTCGTCGCCTCCATGCAGCTAGGTGAGACGCAGGCCGCCGCGGCGCTCGGCTACGAGTATCGCGCCGTGCTAGGTGAACCAGAGGCACGGCATGCGGAAGACGAGGGCTATCGCGTGCCATTCGCCGTCTCGCGCGCGTTCCCGGTCACCCAGGCTTATCCGTCGCGATTCACTCATGTCGATCCGTCGAGCGAGTATGCCGTGGATATCGAAATGCCGGTGGGCACGCAGATCTACGCCGCGCGCTCGGGCACCGTCATCGAAGTCGCGAGCAATTATTTCGAGACCACCGACGATCCGGCTCGCGCCATGCGGGCCAACATCATCCGCGTCCTGCATGCCGACGGCACGATGGCTCTGTACGCACACTTGAACTGGGACTCGATCCGCGTACGTGCCGGGCAGAGGCTGCGGCGTGGTGAATACATCGCGGACTCTGGTAACACGGGCTTCAGCACGGGCCCGCACCTTCACTTCGCAGTCCAGCGCAATGCGGGCCTGCGGCTCGAATCCGTTCCCTTCACGTTCACGGGTGCGAGCGGGGAGCGTGTAAATGCTACAACCGGCGCATCGCTGACCGCACACTGAAGCGGTTTGCGGTAGATTACGGGCGGGCGCGGGTGGCGTCGCACGCTGCGGAGACGGCGATGGAGTGCATGACATGGCAGTGAAGGGAGATTTTCGCCGATACGTGCTCGACCAGTTGCATGGACTCGGCAAGGTGATGGCGCGTCCCATGTTCGGTGGCGTGGGTCTCTACAATGGCGACCTGTTTTTCGCGCTGATCGACAAGGGCACCCTGTACTTCAAGGTCAACGATGCGACCCGGCCACGATACGTCGCACTCGGCATGAAGCCGTTCTGTCCGTATCCCAACGACCCCTCACGGGAGATGGGCGGCTACTTCGAAGTGCCGGCCGACATCCTCGAGGATCCCGAGGAACTCGTGACGTGGGCCAAACAGGCGAGTGACGTCGCGCTCATTGCGCGCAGGGACAAGCGCAAGCCTGCTATGAAACGCGCTCGCGGGAGGTAATGCGCGCGCTAGCTTGCAGAAGAGCCGCCGAGGAATGGGCCAAGGACAACAAGGAGCGTGGAAAGACCCCACACGGCTAGCGCTACGATGAGTTCCCATCGGGTTACAGCGGCAAGCAACTGCAGCCTGGCGTCTCGCAGTTCCTTGGAGCCTTGAAAGCAGTTATGAGCCAATTGCTTTCCATGCGGTTTCCCGGGCTACGAGTGCCCGAATACGGTCTTCCACTGGCGCTTCCAGGCGACTCGACTCCTTCACGACATTGATCTGCATGGCGATGCGCGAAATCTCGAGCAGGTGTTGCTCGATCGCATAGCCGGCGCGAGCGCGGAGCCAATCCAGAACCGGTGCAAGGTGCCAGAGTGCCGCGCTGCCTTCGTGGATGGGCGCGGGAAAGGTCCTGGCGTGATTCACCATGAGCTTTCGCATGTTCTGGCGAGTCACACCCACAGCCTCCGCGATATCGGTCAGGCCCGCCAAATCAGGACTGGCCTCGATCAGCTCAGCATCGGGAATGGCATGTTTCACATCCTCGAGAGCGCTGATGACTGCTTCATTTGCGGAATCGGCTTCGCGCGCGAAGTTCAGTGCAATGCGGCCTGGCTGACCGATGCCCACAACGGCGTCATTGCAGCCCGCCTCGCCCAGTCGCTCGACGAGGTCATTCGCGTCTGCGCTGCCTTCTGCCAGTTTGAACTTCAGCACGAAGTCGTATTCCATCGCTCACTCCTCGCCCGCCTTTTCGTCGGCCGAAGCGCGCCGTCGACGTCCTTCCTGGGATGCTTGGCTCTGCCCATGTCACGTGGGCCCGAAGAGTATTGATGGAACGCTGGGTTGTCAACTGACAACCACACGCGAGACGACATCAACCTATTGATTAAACTAAGTTACTCAAACGTCAGCCGCCGATCGGCAGCCGCAAGGTAACTTGAGACCGATCTCCCACTGCACCGGCGACGGGTCGATGACGCCGCGCTTGGTCCGGCACAAAGCGCAGACTCACACCGCAACCGCGGCCCTGATCGCCGCGTGGCTCTGGTAATTCACGATCTCGAAATCGTCGAACGCGTAGTCGAGGATCGTCGGCGGACGGCGTTTCAGCTTCAGTTGCGGCAGCGGTAGCGGTTGGCGCGAAAGCTGCAGCTCGGCCTGGTCCAGGTGATTGAGGTACAGGTGGCAATCGCCGCCGGTCCAGATGAACTCGCCAGGTTCCAGGTCGCACTGTTGCGCGAGCATGTGCGTCAGCAACGCATACGACGCAATGTTGAACGGCACACCGAGAAAGATATCGGCGCTGCGCTGATACAGCTGGCACGAGAGCCGCTTGTTGGCGACGTAGAACTGGAAAAACGCGTGGCAGGGCGCCAGCTTCATCTGCGGCAGATCGCCCACGTTCCAGGCGCTGACGATGATGCGGCGTGAATCCGGATCGGTGCGCAGTTGCGTCACGACCTTCGATATCTGGTCGACGGCTTCGCCCCGCGCGGTCGTCCACGCTCGCCACTGCTTACCGTAGACCGGACCCAGTTCGCCCTTCTCGTCCGCCCACTCATCCCAGATGGTGACGCCATTCTCGCGCAGGGACGCGACGTTCGTTTCGCCGCGCAGGAACCAGAGCAGCTCATGAATGATCGAGCGCGTGTGGATCTTCTTCGTGGTGACGAGTGGGAATCCTTCCTGCAGGTCGAAGCGCATCGAGTAAGCGAAGACACTGAGCGTGCCGGTACCCGTGCGGTCGGATTTGCGCGCTCCGTGCTCCCGCACGTGGCGCATGAACTCGAGATACTGCTTCACGCGCCCGCCACCTGCACGTTGTTGCCCGATTGCTCGCGCTTGCGATACGCGTACGCAAGCATCGCCACACCCGCCAGGATCAGTGGCACGGACAGAATCTGCCCGGTGGTGAGCCAGCCGAAGGCCACGTAGCCGTGATCACCCATGTTGTCGTCCGGCACGCGGACGAACTCGACCATGAAGCGGAAGGTGCCATAGAGCACCAGGAACAGCCCCGACGGCGCGAGCCGAGGCCGCGGTTTCGCTGTGTAGATCCACATCACCAGGAAGATCACGAGGCCTTCCAGGAAAGCTTCATAGAGCTGCGACGCGTGGCGTACCTCGTACACACCGGTCAGCTTGTCCTGCACGCTAAAGCCCCAGGGCACGTCGGTCGTCTTGCCCCAGAGCTCGCCATTGATGAAGTTGCCAATCCGCCCGGCCAGCAGGCCGATGCCGGGCAAGGGCGCCATGAAATCGAACACATCGGCGACAGCACGGCGCCGGCTGCGCGCGAACCACGCCACTGCGAGCATCACGCCGACGAGTCCGCCGTGGAAAGACATGCCGCCATCCCACACACGGAAAATCATCACCGGGTCGCGCAGCACCTCCTCGAGCCCGTAGACGAGGCACCAGCCGAGGCGCCCACCCACGATGACACCGAGCGCGGCGAAAAAGATCACGTCGTCGACGTCATTGGCCTTCCACGTCGAGCCGGGCTGCTTCGCGCGGCGGCGAGCGAGCCACCAGCCTCCCACGAACCCGATGAGGTACATGATGCCGTACCAGTGCACTTTGGCCGTGCCTAAGAACGGCACAGGGAAGGAAAAGGCGACCGGGTCGATGTTGGGATACGGAATCATGCGGCGGAATCCTGCACTACCCGGCAGAAGAATGCCTTGAGATAGCGTGTTTCGGGAATAGCGGGATGTATTGGGTGATCCGGAGCCTGTCCTCCGATCGTGAGCACCTGAACGAACCGGCTGACGTGCCGCGCCGCGCGCTGGATTGCGGCAAGCAGGTCCGCTTCCGCGAGGTGGTACGAACACGAATTCGAAACCAGCAGGCCGTCGCGCGCCAGGAGCTGAAGCCCAAGCTGGTTGAGCTTGCGGTAGGCCGCCTGGCCCTTGGGAATATCCTTCCTGCGCTTGATGAAGGCCGGCGGATCCAGCACTACGACGTCGAAGCGCTCGCGCGCATCGTGCAGTTGCTGCAGCACGTCGAACGCATCGCCCTTGAGCGTGTTCACCTTCACTGCGTTCGCGGCGGCGTTCTGTTGCAGCCATTCGAGAGCGACGGACGACGAATCCACGCAAGTGACATCGGACGCGCCGTGTCTTGCTGCCTGGATGCCCCACGCACCGAGATAGCTGAAAACATCGAGCACGCGGGCGCCCGCCACGTGATCGAGGAACAGCCGGCGGTTCGCGGCCTGATCGAAGAACCACCCCGTTTTCTGCCCTTCCAGGACGGGGACGCGGAAGCGCACGCCGTTCTCGATGACGTTCACGTCCGGCGGCACCTCGCCCAGGGCCGTCTCGACATACGACGGCAAGCCTTCCAGCTCGCGAGTACCCCCGTCGTTGCGCCAGAGTAGTCCCGCTGGCTGCACGACCTTCTGGATCGCAGCGGCGAGTTCGCTCTTGAGGCGCTCCATGCCGGCGGTGCCGATCTGGCCGACAACGAAGTCGCCGTAGCGGTCGAGCACGAGCCCCGGCAGTTCGTCGGACTCGCCATAGACCAGGCGGTAGTACGGGTAATCCGTCAAACGCCGGCGCAGGCTCATGGCTACCTTCAATCGATGCACCAGCAGGGATTTTCCCGGTACCTGCGCGGCATCGCGACTCAGCAGCCGCGCGCAGATCAGCGAATGGGGATTGACGTAGGCGTAGCCCAGGAAACGGCGGCGGTCGGTCTCGACCTGCACGAGATCACCGGGCTGGAACGCCGTCAGCGGCGTTGCGTCGGTATCGACTTCATTGCTGAAAATCCAGGCGTGCCCGTTCGCGAGCCGGCGTTCCTCGCCGCGCTTCAGGCGCAACGGTGGAAGGCCGGACGCCGGGACGGTGGCGCCTGCGGGGGATTGGTTCACGTCGCGCTCGAGAATCACTATATTGTGCACATTCTAGCCGAAGCCGCAGCAGCGCCCGCGCTCATGAGCCACACCCCGCAGTCCGCCTCGACGCACACGAACGCGCTGGCGCGTGAAACCAGCCCCTATCTGCGTCAGCACGCCAACAATCCCGTGGACTGGCAACCCTGGGGGCCAGCAGCGTTGGAGCGGGCGCGTCGCGAGAACAAGCCGATCCTGCTGTCGATCGGCTATTCCGCGTGTCACTGGTGCCACGTGATGGCGCACGAGTCCTTCGAGGACGCTGAGACCGCGGCACTGATGAACGAGCTGTACGTGAACATCAAGGTGGATCGCGAAGAGCGCCCGGATCTCGATCGCCTCTACCAGATCGCGCACCAGATGCTCACGCAGCGCGGCGGTGGCTGGCCGCTGACGATGTTCCTCACGCCCGACGATCACCGCCCGTTCTTTGGCGGCACGTATTTTCCGAGCACCCCGCGCTACGGCATGCCCGCGTTCCGGGATCTGCTCAAGCGGGTCGCCGAGTACTACACCGATCACGAAGGCGAAATCCGCAAGCAGAACGCCGCGCTGATCGAGGCATTCGACACGCTGCGTCCACCGCCTGCGGATGCGAAGACCGTTCTCAATCCGAAGCCGCTGCAACAGGGGCGCGAGTTGCTGGCGGACGAGTTCGATGCCGATCACGGCGGCTTCGGCGGAGCGCCGAAGTTTCCGCATCCCGCGACACTCGAGTTCCTGATGCGCCGCTGGCACGCGACGACGAGCGATGCCAAGCCCGATCTGCACGCGCTGTTCATGACCACACTCACGATGACACGCATGGCCGAAGGCGGGTTGTTCGACCAGCTCGGCGGCGGTTTCAGCCGCTACTCGGTCGATCAGTACTGGATGATCCCGCACTTCGAGAAAATGCTGTACGACAACGGGCCGTTGCTCGGCCTGTATGCGCGGGCGGCGATCGCGACGGGTGACTCTTTCTACGCAACCATTGCTCGCGAAACCGCAGAATGGGTCATGCGCGAAATGCAGGCGTCGAGTGGCGGCTACTACTCGAGCCTCGACGCAGATTCTGAGGGACACGAAGGCAAGTTCTACGCCTGGGACAAGAGCGAAGTCGCGGCTGTGCTGACGGGCGAGGAATACCAGGTCTTCGAGCGCCGTTTCGGTCTCTACCACGCGCCGAACTTCGAGGGCCGCTACCACCTGCACGTGTACGAGCCGCTCGACAAGCTCACCAGCATCAAGGGAATGACCGAGGAACGTGCGCGCGCGCTTCTCGACAGTGCGCGGCACAAGCTGCTGGCGGTGCGCGGCAAGCGCATCTGGCCCGGACGCGACGAGAAGATCCTGTCGAGCTGGAACGGAATGATGATCCGGGGCATGGCGATTGCCGCACGCACGCTGCGCGAGCCGCTGTTCGCGGAGTCCGCGACCCGTGCGCTGGATTTCGTGCGCGAGCACCTGTGGCGCAACGGACGGCTCCTGGCCGCCGGCCTGGAGGATCCAAGGAAAATGGGTTCAGCGCTCCCCGCGTACCTGGACGATTACGTCTTCCTTGCGGACGGCATCCTGGAGTTGTTGCAGACACGCTGGCGCAGCGAAGACCTGGTGTTCGCCATTGAGCTGGTCGAAACCGTCCTGACGCATTTTGCTGACACGGAAGGCGGCGGCTTTTACTTCACTGCCGACGATCACGAGGAACTCATGCATCGCCTCAAGTCGTTCGGCGACGAATCGACGCCGAACGGGAATGCGACTGCGACCCTCGTCATGAATCGGCTAGGCGCACTGCTCGGCGAAACCCGCTACCTCGATGCAGCGGAACGAACTCTGCGGGCGGGCTGGGCACCGCTGGAACGCTACCCGCAAGGTCATGCCACGCTGTTGACGGCGCTGGATGAGGCGTTGAACGGCGTGGATATGGTGATCATTCGCGGACCGGCGGAGGAAGCCGCGCGCTGGCACGATGAACTCGCGCTCGTGTATGCGCCACGCCGGCTGGTGTTTGCGATTCCGTCGGATGCGACGAACCTGCCGGCCGCGCTCGCGGACAAGAAAGCGCAGCAGGGAACGGTCGCCTATCTTTGCCGGGGCATGACCTGCTCCGCGCCGATTGGCTCGCTGGAGGAGTTGGGAGCGGCGCTGCGCGCGCTCTGATCGATAAGCCGCCGGTGAGCGTGGAGTATCAGCACGCAGGTAAGTCGTACACTCAGTACGACCGCGCCACGGCTGAGGAGCTGACTGGGTCGATCTGGTCGACGCGTCAGTCGGCCTTCGCGGCGAAGCCTGGGAGGTCGGCTTGTTCGTGGACAATGTTTCTGACGACCGGGGCGTGCTGAACTCCTATGACACGCCGTTCGCCGATTTCGTGGTTCGAACCCGACCACGCACGGTCGGCATCAGAACCAGTCTCGAGTTTTGATCGAAAGCATCATGGAAGAAGACGTGACGCGAATACTGGTGATCGGAGGAACACGATTCATCGGGCCTCGGGTCGTACGCCGGCTCGTTAAAGCCGGGCACAAGGTGGCCGTGTTTCACCGTGGCCAGCATAACGCTGAACTCCCGGCCGGCGTCGTAAGCATCAAGGATCCGCGAGCAGGAATTCCGGTCACACAGTTTCCACGCGAGGTCTTCGAGTTCGAGCCGCAGGTCGTACTTCACATGATCGCCATGGGAGAGCGCGATGGAGCTGCTGCTCGCGACGCCTTTCAGAAACTGGCACGGCGCATAGTGATGCTGAGCAGTGGGGACGTCTATCGGGCGTACGGGTACTTTTCCGGAATCGAGCCTGGGCCGCCGCAATCTGTGCCTCTCGCGGAGGGGTCCGCGCTGCGATCGGTGATGTATCCCTATCGCACGGAGACAACCCCAGAGAGCAGTCTCGAGTTCTTCTATGACAAGATTCTGGCGGAACGGGAACTCTCTGGAAGTCCGTTCCTGCCTGCCACTATCTTGCGGCTACCAAAAGTCTACGGCCCGGGTGACAACGCGGACCTGGCAACGGTTTACGGCTTCCGCAACCATCCGCGTTGGCGATGGACACACGGCTACGTTGAGAATGTTGCTGACGCAATTGCGCTCGCCGTGCAGAGTGATCACGCCAAGGGACGCACCTATAACGTCGGCGAAGAAACCACGCCCACGATTGAGCAGCGGCTGGCATACCTCCCGCCTCGCCCGGACGCTCCGGTGATCGAGAAGGAACTCAACTTCGATCAGGACATCGTCTACGACACGAGTCGAATTCGATCGGAGCTGGGTTTCGCCGAAGTCTTTCCAGAACGACAGGCAATGATCGATGTGGTTGCAAACCATCTTGCGACAGCATCGGGTACGCCCGGGCAATAGGACGGAAAACCCCACATGCGAATTACGGACGTGCAGGTGACCTGCCAGCCGATTTTCGGACCCGCTGAAAGCGGCCATAATGAAAGCCGCGCTGTTGAGAAGGGCCGTCCTGCCGGGGAGAATACGATGCAGCCACAGCGTGGCCGGATGATTGTGATCCAGGGCCGGTTGGTGCACAGCTCCGCGCCGACAGAGCGGTGATGTGTATCGCGCCCGCTCAAATCTGTATCCTTGCGCGTTCCAACTTCACGGCCACCAGTGAGGTACGGCATTGGCTGCGAGCGTAGAGAACAAGGGGCCGCTTTTCGAAGTGCGGCGCTCCCGTATTCATGGCACGGGCGTATTCGCCTTGCGCCCAATCCACAAGGGCAAACGGGTCGTCGAGTACACCGGTGAGCGGGTTTCGCACAAGGAAGCCGACTCGCGTTACGCGGAAAAGGACGTCGAGGACAATCACACGTTCCTGTTCATCGTCGACGGCCGGACGGTGATCGATGCCGGTGTGGAAGGCAACGACGCGCGCTTCATCAATCACTCGTGCGCGCCTAATTGCGAGACTGCCATCGAGAGCCGGCGCGTGTTCATCTACGCGCTGCGCAACATTGAGCCGGGTGAAGAACTCGCCTACGACTACCAGATCCAGCGCGAGGACGGGGACCCCCCCAACATCGAGGAAATCTTCGGTTGCCGATGTGGAGCCGCCAACTGCCGAGGGACGATGCTCGCGGCGCCGGAATTGCCGCGCCGTGACCGAAAGAAGGAGGACCGGAAGGCCGCGCGGGGGTCGGCACGCCAGTCCGAACGCAATGGCAGCGGCAAACGGAGCTCGGCGAGCCGGCGTAGGAAGGAGACGCACGCGCACGGACGATCCTCGAAAGGCCGCCGCCGCTGACGCCGCTATCGCACGCGCACGCGAAAGCGGATCGTGAAACTCGGGTTTCCGGCGATCGTGGCGGGAAGCATCAGGCCCGTCGGTGCAATGCGGAAGCCCGTGACGTTCGCGTCGTAACCATCCACGTCCGGAACGGGCGTGTAGTTGTAGGGCGCACCGCCTCCGGGCTGATTCGAGAACGTCACGTTGGTGGCGTAGTTGAAGAGCAGGCCACTGGGCGGTACGCCGTTGATGAAGGCGACGGGATCCCCGCTGGCTGTCGACACGTATAGCGTCGAATTGGGCGGAACCCTGTCAGCCAGCGACAGTGAGCTGGCATCTACGGTCCCAGTACCCTGGTTGGTAACCGTGATGGAATAGAGCTGCACGCTGCCCGGTATGCGCTTCGGGTTGGCGGCGTTGTTGAGAGGATCCGAGATCACCTGCACGCTCTTCGCGACCACGAGCGTCGGCTGCGGCACGACGACGCTGAACGCGCCGACACCAAGGTCGGTCACCGTGTTCTCGGTACCTTCCCGCGCGGTTACGCGCATCGTCCACGCGCCCGCGGGCCCGGCGGCGGGCACGACGAAAGGCAACTCGTACACGCGCGTGGCTGCGCTTGGATCCGGAACCTGCTGTGTCATCGCGACGTTGTTCAGCACGGTGGCGCCGTTCGGATCGAGCAGCGTGATGCTCGCACCCGTGATGTCGAAGCTTCCGAACGGGTCGCTCACCACCGCACGCATGAACACCGTCGCGCCCGGTGCCACGGATGGAGTCAGCGCGCCGCCGGGATAAGCCGCGTTGTAGGTAAGCACGCTCTGTACGTTAATGACGGTGTTGCTCGTAAATCCCACGTTCGAGCGGTTGACGCCACTGATCGGGAAAACGCTGACGGTGCGATTCGCCTGCGTGGTCGTGTTCTGCACCTGGAGCGAAATCGTGGCACCCGCGGGTGGATTGGTAGCCGGTATCGGCACGAGGAATGTTCGCAACGCCGGTGTGACGGCACTCAGGCCCGTGAGCGTCTGCGACGCCGTCCCGATGACACCGAGGCCGCTTACCGAGATGCGCACGGTGACATCACGGCTGCCGGCGTTGTTGCTCGACCGCGTGAGCCACAGCTGCACGGGGACGTTGCCCGCGGGCAGGGAAAGATTCGTCGCGAGTGCCGGCGCCATCGTCCACGTCTGCTGCGCGCCCGCTCCGTTGATCGTGACCGCGGCTCCGGCCGCCGGCGGAGTTCGCGACAACTGAATGGGAGCGCTGTGGAGATACAGCGGTTTGCCACCGCTCCCCGGAATCTGCGACTGCGAGACGACCACTTGCGGTGCCGCCGGTGACGCGCCGGGGCCGAACGTATTCAGGACTTGAGCCGTATTGTCGATCGTTGCGCCGATCGGCGTGCCGCCCGGCACCTGCACGTCGAAGACGACCGTGACCGTGCCATTCGCGGGCACGGTCATGTTGCTGACGTCCAGGAAACCCGTGCCATTCGCGCCGGTGCCTGCACCGGTGGAGGAGTTCACTGCGCCCGCCGGCAGCGTGGTGACGACGAATGCCGTCGTGTTGGCCGGGACGTCGTCCGTGACGCGCGCGCCCGGCGCGAGGAAGCCCGCGGATTCACGGAACGTGATCGTGTAGCGCAACGTATCGCCCGGGTCCGCGTCACCGCCATTGAGATCCTGGACGGTCTTGGTCGACGTCGACAGGTCGGGGAAGCGCACGATCGTCGGATCGCTCGCCGTGTTGTCTGCGGGGTTGCCTTCGAGGCTCGCACTGGAAACGGTTGCCGTGTTGGTGATGTTGGCAGCGGCCGTGCCGTTCGCCAGCACCGTCAAAGTCAAATCGGGCAGCGTCGCGCCGAGACCCAGCGTCGGCGGGTGAGTGCACGTCACCACCTGGCCCGCTGCGCCACAATTCCAGCCGGTTCCGGTGCCTGACACGAAACTCACGCCCGCCGGCAGCGTGTCGGTGACGACGACCGGATTGTCTTCGGGCTCGAGTCCGACGCCCGTGCCGTTGCTGACGCGGATCGTGTACGTGCCCGGCGTTCCGGCCACGAGATCGCCGGTGTGCGTCTTGGTGATGCTGAGATCGACGAACGGCTCTGAGGTCACGCTGACGATCTGCGCGGTGAGCAGCACGAGATCGCCGCCCGCCGAGTACACCGTGGTCGCGCTGGTCTGGCCCTGGGAGATGAAGGGATCGACGGTGAACGTATCCACGTCGACGCCGTAGCTCGTGGCGACGCCGAGCGTGTTGACCGTGCCGTCGTAGGGCTGAACGAGCGGGTCGCTGCCCGCGACGTTGATGCCGTCGTCGAGCGTCGCGCCGTTGAACGTGAGCGATTCGCTGAAGCCATTGAGCGGCGTCGAGTTGCCCGGATCGCCTTCCCAGGAAACGACGGCTATCCGGCCATTGATCGGCGACGCCGGAACCCGGAATCCATCCGGAAACAACGTGACCGCGCTGCCGCGGAAGAACTCGAGGCCGTCGAACACGTTGATCGCGCGCAGCGGTTCGGCGGGCGAGGAGTAGACGACGACCAGGCCCCAGCCGGAGACGACAGCCGCCGATCCGCAATGCGGCGCGCCAGTGTTGACCGTCAGTCCGCCGAATGTGAAAGCGCCGTTGCCCGTCACCTGCGAGGTGACGTTGGCGAAGCCGCCAAAGTAGGGGAAGTTGGTCCCGCCGTTGTTGAACACCGTCGTGAACGTGCGGCTCGCCGCAACGCCCGCGGCATTCAACGTGACGTTGGAATCGACTGCGCCGCCCGATCCGCCCCAGTAGAGATATGCCGCGACGATTGTTGCGCCACCCGGCACGCCCGTGACGTTCGCGGCACTGGTTGCATTGACGGAGCAGGCGTTACCCGTGTTTGGCTGCGAACGCAGCGAGCCACCGGTGGCCACGAAGTTCATGTTGCCGATGTGGCGCACGTAGCGCGTGATCGGCGCCGTCTGCGCGACGGCGGACTGCGAGCCGAACAGCAGCCCAGCCATCAGCCCGGCTGTCGTCAGCCATGCCAGCCATGCCCACGTTCGCCTCATTGCGGACTCGGACCCTTGTCGAGGAAACTGCCAACACGAGAAACCGCTGACGATAAGCGCCACGATCAGTGCGGCGCCCGGCGGCAGCGGTTCCCGGGCACTCTATAAGTCCCTGAAACGAAAGAGCCGTGAGTTCTTCACATAAGTAATGGGTGAAGCGTGACCGATCGCACAAATCCCGGGCCGGTGGTCGCGCTGGTGGTGGCGATGGCCGAAAACGGCGTCATCGGTAACGCCAATCGGCTGCCCTGGCACCTGCCCGCGGATCTCAGGCATTTCAAGAGCGTGACCATGGGAAAGCCCATGCTCATGGGCCGCAAGACGTTCCAGTCGATCGGCAAGGCGTTGCCGGGACGCCGCAGTCTCGTGCTAACTCGCGACCGTTCCTTCAGCGCGGAAGGCATCGAGCTCGTGCATACCGTCGATGAAGCGTTGCGTGTGGCCGGCGACGCCGACGAGCTGATGGTGATCGGCGGTGCGGATGTGTATCGATCGGTGCTGCCGCTGGCGGGGCGCATCTACCTGACGCGGGTGCACGCGGCCGTGGCGGGCGACACGCGTTTTCCCGCGATCGACTGGAACTCGTGGCGCTGCGTGTCGCGTTCGAAGCACACGGCGGACGAGCGCAACGCGTACGACATGTCTTTCCTGCTCCTGGAACCCGAGAACGCGTCCGCGGGTTAGAATCGTTCCCTCGACGAGGCCGGTTTAACGAGGAGTCGCGGCGTGGACGTTTTCGGACTGGACAGCAACACCTTCGCCCGCATCCAGTTCGCGTTCACCATCAGTTTCCACATCATCTTTCCCGCTTTCACGATCGGGTTGTCCGCGTTCATCGCGACGCTGGAACTGACCTGGCTGCGCACGCGTCGTCCGCACTATCAACTGCTCGCGCGTTTCTGGACCAAGGTGTTCGCGGTGTCTTTCGCGATGGGCGTCGTGTCCGGCATCGCGATGTCGTACCAGTTCGGAACCAACTGGAGCCGCTTCTCCGAAGTCGTGGGCAACGTCATCGGCCCGCAGATGGGCTATGAGGTACTGACGGCCTTCTTCCTCGAAGCGAGTTTTCTCGGGATCATGCTCTTCGGCTGGAATCGTGTGCCGCCGTGGCTGCACGTGATGTCGTCGATCATCGTCGCGCTCGGCACCTGCATCTCGGCGTTCTGGATCCTGTCCGCGAACAGCTGGATGCACACGCCCGCCGGCCACGAGGTTCGCGCCGGCATCGTGTATCCCGTCGACTGGTCCGAGATCATTTTCAATCCGAGTTTCCCGTATCGCCTCGCGCACATGCTGATCGCCGCGTATCTCACGACGGCGCTCGTCGTGTTCGCGGTCGGCGCGCGCTATCGCGTGGCGAATCGTTTCGAGCCCGAAGCGCGCACACTGATTCACATGGGGCTTGGCGCCATGCTGATCCTTGCGCCGCTGCAGCTCGTCGTTGGCGATCTGCACGGGCTCAACAGCGCGAAGCATCAACCCGCGAAGATCGCGGCCATCGAGGCGCACTGGGACAGCAGCAAACCCGCCGACCTGCACCTGTTCGCGTGGCCGGACATGAAGAACGAGCGCAATCACTTCGAAGTCAGCATCCCGAAGGGTGCGAGTTTCCTGATCGCGCACGACTCCGATGCGCTCATCCCGGGACTCAAGGATTTCGCACCCGAAGACCGCCCCGGGGTCGCGCGCGTGTTCTTCGCTTTCCGGCTGATGGTCGGAATCGGCCTGCTCATGATCGCGACTGCGCTCGTGGGTGGATGGCTCTGGTGGCGCAAGCGGCTGTTCGATAGCACTCGCTATCTCAAAGTGGTCGGCTACAGCTGGCCCTTGGGGTTCATTGCCATCATCGCCGGGTGGGTTACGACGGAGTCGGGACGCCAGCCGTGGGTTGCGCATGGCATCCTGCGAACCGTCGATGCGAGTTCGCCAGTCTCGGCCGGCGCGGTAGCAACGTCGCTGGTCTTGTTCGTGCTCGTCTACGGCGTCGTGTTCTCGATCGGCATCCGCTTCATCCGGCGGATGATCTTCAAAGGCCCGGTGCCGGTCGCTCACGCGCCAGAGCCGCCCGATGCACACGCGAACCGGCCAATTGCCGCCGCGGAACCCGCTTATCGGGAGGGCGGTGAAGACGAGGCGATCGCACGTCCCGGGACGCGAGGGGAGGGCACGCGATGAATCCCATCGAGGCGCTGCCACTCGACTACATGCTCCCCGTGATCTGGGCACTGATCATCGGCACGGCTGTAGCGCTCTATGTCGTGCTCGACGGGTTCGATCTCGGCGTCGCGATTCTGTTTCCGTTCCTGCGCGAAGAGAGCGAGCGCGACCAGGCGATGAACTCGGTTGCGCCATTCTGGGACGGCAACGAGACGTGGCTGGTGCTGGGCGGAGGTGGCCTCTGGGTCGCGTTCCCGAAGGCCTTCGCGGTGATCATGCCGGCGGTGTACGTGCCGATCATCGTGATGCTGCTGGCGCTCGTCTTCCGCGGTGTCGCGTTCGAGTTTCGCTGGGTCGCGAAACCTCATCATCGGGTGTGGGATGCGGCGTTCTCGTGGGGCTCGACCCTCGCTGCGTTCTGCCAGGGACTCGTGCTCGGAGGCTTGCTCCAGGGAATCACGATCGAGAACGGACAGTTCGCCGGCGGCACGTTCGATTTCCTGACTCCGTTCTCACTGCTGTGCGGTGTCGCAGTCGTCATCGGCTACACGCTGCTCGGTGCGACGTGGCTGATGATGAAGACCGACGGTCGCGTGGAAGAGAAAGCGCGCAAGCTCGGCCAGCCGCTGTTGGCCGGACTGCTCGTCTGCATCGTGGCCGTGAGTGTCTGGACGCCGCTCAGTCTCGAGCGCGTCAAGGAGCGCTGGTTCGCCCTGCCGAATTTCTACTACCTGTCGCAGGTGCCGCTGCTCACACTGCTGCTCGCGTGGTCCTGCCGTCGCGGTATTCGTCGCAACAAGACGTACCAGCCGTTCCTTTCAGCAATCGGCCTGTTCCTGCTCGCCTACATCGGGCTGATCGTCTCGAACGTTCCCTATCTCGTGCCCCCCGTGATCACCGTGTGGGACGCCGCGTCGCATCCGTCGACGCAGCTGTTCCTGCTCATCGGCACGTGCCTGCTCCTGCCGATGATTCTCGGTTACACGGTGTTCGTGTACTGGACGTTCCGCGGCAAGGTGCGCCACGGCGAGGGCTATCACTGAGCCGCCTGTTGCGGCATCTCGAAAGCGAGATCCAGCGGCTGTCCGTTCCAGGTATCGAACTGTATCGTCCCATACTCGGATGCCGCAAAAAGCAGGCCGTGCCCCGCGAGCTCCGCCGGCAAGCTGCCTCTTCCATTTTCGTCCAGCTCGAGCCTGAAATGAGTGCGGGTGCTCTTGCCCGGAACTCCAACAAATACGTGAACCTCGGGAAGAGGCGTACCGTTCACCGCGTCCCGCGCACGCACTTCAACGCCGGGCGATTCCTGCAGGCGCAGAGTCAAAGGCGCTGACGTATCCTGCAGGTGGAAGGATTGCCGGAGCCATGTATATCCTGGCTTGTACGCGACAACGTCGATTTCTCCCGGCTGTATTCCTGTCGCGCTGAACTCGCCGGCTTGATCGGACCTGACGCCTCTCCCTGCGCCCGCGGATTGGATCATCACGTATGCGCCGGGCAGCGGCTCACCGCTCATCCGCAGTACACGTCCCGAGACCCGGGTGTCACTTAGTTCGATATTGAAGACCCAGCCGTCGAAGATTCGAATTTTCCCAGCGGTGCGATGGTTCACGGCGACGTCATGCTCTTCGCCGGCCGCAAGCCCGTCAATTGCGTAATGGCCCGTGCTTGAAGTGCGGGCGGTGGCGCTCAGCTCGATATCTCCGTTGAATGTAGCGCTCACCAGCGCATCTGCCACGGGCTGGCCACGGCGCGTGACTCTGCCTGTGAGTCGCACACCATTGGTGAACCGCAGGTCGACAGACGCGTCGTCAGTCGCCGTCATCTGGATCATTCTTCCGACGCTGCGACCCATCGGTGCGTTCGCAATCACCTGGACTGGCCCAGGTTGCACATTTTCAATGCGGAAGGTTCCCGAACTGCCCACTTCCGTGTCCAACTGGTCTCCGCTCTCGACAGCATTCGCGCTGACCCGTACTTGCAGCAGGTCCTTCGGCTGCAAGCCCGATACGGTTCCTCGAATTGCACGACCCGGGAGCACCGTCAGCACCACCCCGTCGACGCGCTCGTTGGGACCGAGCAGCACTTCAACAGGAGATGTGTGTCCCGCGCGGGTATGACCACTGACCCGGTAACGTCCTGGCTTCAGGTTTGGAAGCTGGAACTGTCCATCCTCCTTCGAGTCTGTCGACCCGCCGGAACTGGTGGTGATGCTCCATAAGTCGATCTTGCCGGGCACGCCTGTTGCACCATCCGCTGCCAGCAACTGTCCGGCGATCGCACCTCCCCGACTCAGTGATATTTGAACAGGAGCGCTGATGGGCGGTGTCACTCCGTGCTCCGCTGGAGCGTAATCCATTGCGGAGACCTGCACGACGATGCGTTCGGATGGGAGATTCGCGAGCGTGAACAATCCATCCGCAGCCGTCAGTACGCTTGCACCGGCGGATCGACGCGAACCAAGGTATCGGAATGAAACTGTCGCACCCGAGACCGGTTTGCGTGTCAGTTCGTCGATCACGCGACCGCCCACGGTGTGTCCCACCGGACCCGGCCCGTTGCCGTGTTGCGACTGGAATGGCGGCTGCAAGTCTGGAACGTTCTCGTGAGAAGCCTCATTCGTTGCAGCACGCGTCGACCGGCCGCCAGACGCTTGATCGTTCGCAACTGGCTCGCCCGTGGTATTGCGGTGATGAAGCTGGTACGCCCAGGACAACAGAAGGCCCAGCGCGAGGACCGACGCGATCAACCAAGCGATGCGCGCGGTGCCTTTCATGCGAGGGACCGGTCTTACTGAGACTTGGCGGGTGTGAGCCGGAGATCCAGCGACTGTCCGCTCCAGTTGGGGATCACGACCGGTTCATAGTTGCCCGAGGCGACGGAGAGTGTCTTCCCGGAGAGCGCCCCCGGCAGGTAACCGACTCCGAACTCATCCAGGGTGAGGTGGAGACGCGTGCCGTGCTGCCTTCCCGTTTGCTCCACGATGTAGACGGTGTCGGCCGCTTTCCCAGTATCCGCATAGCGAACACGGATCTCCACGCCCTTGTCTCGTTGCAGCGGCAGAACGAGGTCCGCGACTGGCGCCGTGTAAGTGAACCGCTCGCGGTACATCGCGTAACCCTGCTTGTACGCCGTGAGCATGTACTCGCCCGGCTCGATACCGAGCAGCTCGAAGCTTCCGAAATGATCCGTGCGCTCCTGCAGGTGAATGTGCTGGCCATCCGGGTTCGAATCCCACAGTTCCACGTGCGCGCCCACGACGGGCACCTTTCCTGCTTCGACGACGCGCCCTGACAGCTGCACATCCGGAATCTCGATGTCGAAGGTCATGTCGCCGGAAACACGCACCGGCTTGCTGCGAAAATCCCCTGCATAGAAGTGATAGTCGCCGGGAATGAGCTGCTCGATGACGTAAACGCCTTCGTTCGACGTGAAGGAGCCGTAGTGAAAGCTGTCCGGCGATTGAACGACCGGACGCGGGTACACAGGCAGGCTGGGCACGGGGCGTCCCTGACGCGTCACACGCCCCGAAATGCGTGCGCCGGGCGGAAAGGCAAAATCGACCGTGAGATCGGAATCTGCGGTCAGGGCTACGCGTTTGCTCAGCTGCAGGCGCGTCGGGACCTCAGCCAGGACGGCGAAGTGGCCGGGCGCAACGCCGGCCAGCGTGTAGGTTCCTCGTTCGTCGACCAATGCCTGCTGCCCCACTATGGCGTCGTCTCGCTGCACGGAGACAGCAACCTGGCTGAGCTGATCGGGCCTGACTCCGGTAACCACGCCACGAATGGAACGCCCGCCGCCAACGGAGAGCACCAGGTTCTCGATGCGCTGACCGCGGCCAAGCACGACGTTGCGTATCACGCTGCCCGCTTCTGATTGCGCGGAAACCCGGTAACGCCCCGGTTCGAGGTGAACGAAAGAGAACGCGCCCTCATTGGCCGTGCGCTTCCACGAGCCCGAGTGCGATTCCTCGCTCATGACACCGACGCTACCCGCGATCGGAGTCGTGCCATCGGCCGCAGTCAGGCGTCCAGCGATGCTTCCACCCGTCACGAGCGCGATTTCAACGGCCGGCGTATCTTCGGTGACCGCGACGTCGAGTTCCGTTCCCGCGTAGTCTTGCGCGTACACCACCAGCTTGATTCGACCCGGCGGTACGCCGTCGAGGAGAAAGGCTCCGTCTTCTCCGGTCTTCTGGTTGGGCCGCATGCGAAAGTTGCCTTCCCAGCGCCCGACGTTCGCATCGCGAAACTGGACGGTCGCTCCCGAGATGCCTGCTCCGCTGCTCTCGTCGTAAACCCGGCCGCGCAGGACGTGGCCAGCGCGCATCGGCATAACGATCTCTGGTGTCGCCTCACCAGCCCGGAGTCCCAGCGGAGTGAGGTCGAAGCGCTGATAACCGGCCGCGCTTACGGTTGCTACCCATGACCCCGGGGGCAGGAAGTCCCATTCGAAACCGCCGTCGTCGGATTTGAACGTGCGAGCACCGGGGGCTTCATTGCCGACTTTCGTGGCCTGTGTCCCCAGGAACTCCACCACGAACTCGCGGACGGGTTGCCGCGTGGCGGCATCGATCACGCGCCCGCGAAAAATACTGAAGGACGACGAAGGAGGTTTCTTCGCTGAGGGTTCAACTGTGGCGATCGGTACGGTTTGGGTGTTTTCAATCAGAGTTGGTGCAGGCGCAACTTCGTGCGGTGGTGGAGACGCGACAACAGGAGCGCGCTCCGCGGTGACGAGTTCTACCGACCGATCCGGCCAATAGATCCACAGGCCAACAAAAGCCAACCCGATCACCAGCGCCAATACGGCGACGACGCGTGCGGCGCGCATGCTTCATCCGCCGAGCGTCTTCCTGAAGAACTCGATCGTACGATCCCACGCGAGCTTCGCCGCCTCGGCGTCGTAGCGCGCCGCAGACGCGTCGTTGTGGAACGCGTGCTGCTTGCCCTCGTACATGTGCAGCGTGTATTTCACGCCGGCCTTGTCGAGCGCTTCCTTGAGCGCCGGGACGTTCGTGTTTATCCGCTCATCCATACCGGCGTAATGCAATAGCAGCGAGGCCTTGATCTCCGGCACCTTCTCGAGTTCCGGCGTTCGTCCGTAAAACACGACCGCGGCGTTCAATGTCGGGTCCGCTGTCGCGAGGCGTCCGACCATGCCTCCGCCCCAGCAGAATCCGACCGCGCCGATGCGACCAGTCGTCTCTGCCCGCTCGCGCAGCGCTTTGACCGATGCAATCGCATTAGCCAGCGTCTGGTCCGCGTCAAGTTTGCCAATCTGTTCGCGCGCCGCGTCTTCGTTGTCCGGTGTGCCACCGAAGGGAGAGAGGAAATCGGGAGCGAGCGCGGCGAAGCCTGCCAGCATGGTGCGCCGGGCCACGTCCAGGATGTGTGGCGTCAGCCCGCGGTTTTCATGGATCACGACCACGCCCGGCACGGGTCCCTTCGCGTCCTTCGGCCAACCAAGCCAGCCACGCATTTCGCCCGTGGCGCCGGGATAGGTGATCGTTTCCTGGCTCAGCCGGACATTCGTCGGTTCGATCTGCGCAGCCGCAGCCTTGTTTGACTGCAGGAGGGGCAGGATTGCGAGCGCTGCGCCCATGCCACCCGCAATAGTCGCGAGCCGTTCGAGGAACGCACGGCGGTCCAGCGAGGCGTGCGTGAATTCGTCGTATAGATCGATGAAGCGCTGGTCCATTTCAGCCCCCTTTGGGTGTCGATGCTTTGTAATTGCTCGTGGTGCGCTGGGCTTATGTTGCACCGGTGCGCCGGGCGAGGGAAGAACCCACGCGCGTGCTTTGCCACCGGGTAAGATGCTGACCATGCTGTGGTTGAAAGCGTTCCACGTCGTGTGGGTGGTGACCTGGTTCGCCGGCCTGTTCTACCTTCCCCGGCTTTTCGTGTATCACGCAGCTGCTACTGACGTGGCGCAGGCGGAACTCTTCGGAACCATGGAACGCCGCCTGTTCGCGATCATGACCATTGGCGCGGTGCTCGCTGCGATATTCGGCATATCCTTGCTCATTGCCTCGCCCGACTACCTGCAGATGGGCTGGCTCGAGGTGAAGCTCGTTCTGGTCGTGCTGCTCATCGGCTATCACGCCTGGTGTTACCGCCTGATGATCGAGCTGCGCGAGAAGCGGGAGCCTCATTCGCAGCGCTTTTACCGGCTGTTCAACGAGGTACCTGGCCTGTTGCTGATCGCGATCGTCATCCTGACGATCGTGAAACCGTTCTAGAGAGGCCGCAGCTCTGTCGTGACGAGCTGGCGGGCGCGTTCCAGGTCGACCTGCCCCAGCGTGTCGGCAGTTCCTGTGAGCTCGTCCAGGATGCGCTGCTGCACCTTGCCGCGCTCGAACGCTGTCGCGTAGGGAATCTCATGGTGGAACATCACCATGGAGTAGCGCGGGATGAAGCGCCCGGGAAAACGCCGCTCCAGCTCGAGCGATAGCAGCTTCTGCAGCTGGAATTTCGGACTGCGCACGCTGTCGCGCATCTCCACGTAGTTCTCGATGGCCATGCGCGCGATGGCCTCGGCATTCGGCCGGCGCTGGCGCTCGAACTCCGCGAACAGCGCGGGCCAATCCGCATGCCGGTCGAGCAAGGCATCGAAAGTCACGCAGTCCTCGAAGGCGCAGTTCATTCCCTGCCCGTGAAACGGGACGATCGCATGCGCCGCATCCCCGAGCAGTAGTGCCTGGCCATCGACGTGCCAGGGCGAGCAATGCACGGTCACCATGCTGCCGGTCGGGTTGCCGAAGAAATCCTCGGCCAGCGTCGGGATCAGAGGGAGGGCGTCGGGAAAGTGGCGCTCAAAAAACGCCGTGACCCGTTGAGCATCGGTGAGCGTCGCGAAGCTCTCAGGTCCTTCCGCGGGCAGGAACAGGGTCACCGTGAAACTGCCCTCGATGTTGGCGAGCGCGATCAGCATGAAGCCGCCGCGCGGCCAGATGTGCAGCGCATGCGGATCGAGGCGATGCGAACCGTCGGGACCCGCCGGAATCGTCAATTCCTTGTAATTGTGCGGCAGGATGTCCTCGCTCGCTGTCGCGAGCCCGCCATCCACCATCGCATCGCGCACTGCGGAGCTGGCGCCATCCGTCGCGATGAAGGGTCCGCCTTCGAGGAAATACTCGCGGCTGGCAGGTTCGTCTGACATCCGCAGCCGCGCGGTTGCAAAGTCCGCGCCGCGGCAGGCTTGCTGAAACCGGATGGGCGTGCCCGTGATGCGTTCAACCTCGGTCATGAGACGCCGATTCAGCTCGGCGCGCGAAACGGAGTAGATGACTTCGCGATCGTCCTGGCCGTATTGCAGCAGGCTCGTGTGTCCGTCGAGGTCGTGCAACATCCGCCCGCGCATCGGGATCATCAGCGGACGAACCTCATCGATGACGCCGGCGCGCTCCAGTGCATGGATGCCGCGATCCGCGAGCGCGAGGTTGATCGAGCGGCCGGCTGAGATCGTTGCGCGGCGCATGTCCGGGCGCCGCTCGTAGAGCTCGGGCCGGAAGCCGCGGCGCGCCATGAAGATGCCGAGCAGGCTGCCGGCCAGGCCGGCGCCAACGATGGTCAGCCTGCCCTCGACCGGGCTGCGCGCGGCACTGCTCATCGCCTCATTCCGTAGCTCATTCCGCCAGCACCTGCGCCAGCACGTCGACGAATTCCCAGCATTCCTCGTACGTGTTGTACAGCGGCACCGGGGCGACCCGGATCGTGTCGGGCTCGCGCCAATCGCCGATCACATCGCGCTCTTCCAGCGCGTCGAACACGCGGCGTCCCGCATCCATGCCGCCCGGCACACGCAACGAAAGCTGGCAGCCGCGCGCGTTCACGTCGCGCGGAGTGATGATGCCGATGCGGTTGCCGAGCCTCGCGTCGAGAAGCGATTCGAGATAGCCCGTGAGGCGCACGGACTTCTCGCGCAACGCGCGCATGCTCGCCGCGCGGAACAGCTCGAACGAAGCAATCAGCGGCGCCATCGCGAGGATCGGCGGATTGCTCAGCTGCCACCCTTCCGCGCCTTCGAGCACTTCGAACTCGGGACCCATCAGGAAGCGCCTGGACTTGCTGTGGCCCCACCAGCCGGAGAAACGTGGGAGCGGCTTGCGGCCGTGTCGTTCGTGGACGAAACACCCGGCGACCGCGCCCGGTCCGCTGTTCAGATACTTGTAGCTGCACCACACCGCGAAATCGGCATCCCAGTCGTGTAGTCGCAACTCGAGGTTGCCGGCGGCGTGCGCGAGGTCGAAGCCCACCTGGCAGCCCTTGCGATGTGCCGCGTCAGAAATGGCTCCCATGTCGAACGACTGGCCGGTCCGGTACTGCACACCCGGGAGCATCACGAGTGCGATGCGATCGCCTTCGCGCTCGATCAGGGACAGCAGGTCGTCCGGTCGCACATTGTCTTCGCCTTCGCGGGGCGCGACTTCGATGAGATCTTTTTCTACGTTGCGGCCGTGATACTGGAGCTGAGAGACGACGGCGTAGCGATCGGACGGGAACGCGCCTTGTTCGATCAGGATCCCGCCGCGGTCGCGGGTCGGACGGTAGAAGCTCACCATCATCAGGTGCAGGTTCACCGTCAGGGAATTCATGTTCACGACTTCGCCGGGCTGTGCCCCGACGATCAGCGCGGTGTTCTCCGCGAGTTGCTCATGGTAGGGCAGCCAGGGGCGCCGTCCTTCCATATGCGCGAGCACGGCGTTCTCGGCCCACGCTTTCAGCTCTTCCTCCAGCAGGTGCTGCACGCCGCGAGGCTGCAGCCCCAGTGAGTTCCCACACAGGTACACCGCTTGCGCTCGAGTGCGACCTCGGGGAAGGTGGAATCGGTCGCGAAACTCGCGCAGCGGATCGGCGCGATCGAGTTCCTGCGCGTGCTGGCGCGTGGCCTCCATCAATCCACCACCCTCAGTCCGTCACAACCATCAAACAATAAAGGATCGGCCGGCTCGGGGCGGCATCCGCATCGAAGGGCGCAATCTGCAGATCGAGCAGGTAGCGTCCATCTGCCACGTCGTCCGCTGCGAAGATCATTTCGGTCACGGTCGCCTCGGCGCGCTGTGCGGCGGTTACGTCGTTGCTACCAGCCGGCATGCCCCAGAAAATTCGATGTCCCGTCAGCAGCCCTTCGTCGTGCGTTCGATCCAGCGAGGGCGTATCGAGCAGCAAGTGCGTAATGCCGCGATCGACGATGAGTTGCGCTGCCTGCTGCGTAAGATATGGCGGCACGGGCGTCGTGTATCGGCGCGAGAGCTTGCTCGCTTCGTTCGGCAAGGTACGGATCACGAGTGCGCTGACGGTCGTCGACGACCACGGCTTCCACGCTTCACGCAGCACAGCCGCCGTGATCAACCGATCTCCCTCTTGCGGTGACGGGTTGCTGCCTTCGTCACTTTCGCTCGCCGCGACCGGCGTAATCGAGAGCAGCAACGCCGGCTCGAGCCCGCCCTTATAGATATCGCGAATGCTGACACGCTGGCGCGTGATGTGCCCCACGCACTCCGTGTGCGTGCCGTTGCAGTGGGGAGTCAATCGATACTCGCTGCAGTTGCAGCTTCCGCCCTGGGCCACGTCACCCACGAAACCGCCACTGCGTAGCGGTGCTGCTGTGGCCGCGGCGGCTTCGAAGAGATTTGGCTGCGGGCCATCGAACGCGAGCGGAATCGCGAGGTCACGAGGACGCGAGAGGTCGGCGGTCCACGTGCCTGACGCCATGACCACGCTCACGCGTCTCATCTGGCTCGTCTCATTTGAACCGGCCCCGGTCGAGACCCAGCCATTCGAGCGCCGTGCCGTTCAGGAGGCGCTCGATCGTTCCTTCTCCCAGGCCCATCGTCTCGATCATCTGGCCGGGATGATCCTCGCCGAGCGGGAAGGGGTAATCGCTGCCGAGCGCGATGGTGCGTTCGCCCATCAGCTTCAGCATGTAGCGCAGGAACTCGGGATCGTGCACCAGCGAATCGACGTAGAAGCGGCCCAGGTATTCGCGCGGGTTTTTCTGGTTCTGCACGGCCACGAGATCGGGTCGCGCGTGAAAGCCATGCTCGATGCGCCCGAGGGTCGAGGGAAACGCGCCGCCGCCATGTGCGAAGCACACGCGTAACCGCGGCAGCTTCTCGAGGACGCCGCCAAAAATCATGCAGCAGATCGAGAGCGAGGTTTCCGCGGGCATTCCGACCAGCCACGGCAGCCAGTAGCGCGACATGCGCTCGCGTCCGAGCATGTCCCACGGGTGCACGAAGATCGCGGCCTCCAGTTCCTGCGCGGCCGTGAAGATCTCGACGATGCGCGGATCGTCGAGATTGCGGCCGTTGATGTGCGAACCGATCTCGATGCCGGGAAACTTCAGCTCGCGTACGCAGCGCTCCAGCTCGCGGATCGCGAAGTCGGGATCCTGCATCGGCACGGTGCCCAGCCCCACGAACCGCGTCGGATGCCGCTCGACCAGTCCCGCGATGTGATCGTTGAGAAAGCGGCTGAGATCGTGTGTGTCCTGTGCGCGGGCCCAGTAGTTAAACATCACGGGCACCGTCGAGAGAACCTGCACATCCACGCCGGTGCGAGCGCAGTCCTCGAGCCGCTTGTCCGCATCCCAGGCGTTCGCCTGGATCTGCCGGAAGAGCTTTCCTTCCTGCACCATGCGCGCGCAGCCGGGACCGGTGTGCTCGATCTGCACCCAGCCGCCGTATCCGTAGCGCTCCTGCAGGTTCGGCCAGTTCTCCGGGAGAACGTGCGTGTGACAGTCGATCTTCAGCACGGTGTGCCCGGGTGCCGGCGGACCGGGAAAATCGCGCCCGCTGGCGGATTCAACGGGGCCGCTCCATCACCGCGCCGCAATGACGGCAGGTGCGGTGCGCCACGCTCGAGAAGAAACGTTCGAACACCGGGGGGAATTGCGTCTCGATGTTCTTCAACTCGAAGTACTCCCGGTAGAGCTCGCGGTTGCAGTTCTCACAGAACCACAGCAGGCCATCCTGTTCGCCGGGTTGCCGCTGGCGCTCGATCACCAGTCCCACCGTGTTCGCAAACCGCTGCGGCGAGTGCGGCACGTGCGGCGGCAGCAGCAGCACGTCACCCTCGCGGATCGTGATGTCCACCGGCCGTCCGTCCTGCATCGTCTTCAGCAGCATGTCGCCTTCGAGCTGGTAGAAGAATTCCTCGCCCGGGTCGTCGTGAAAATCCTTGCGCGAGTTCGGGCCGCCGACCGCCATGATGATGAACCCGGCGTCCTGGAATACCTTCTTGTTGCCGACCGGTGGCTTGAGCAGGTGGCGGTTGTCGTCGATCCAGCGCTTGAAGTTGAAGGCCTGGATCGGTCGGGTGGGGCTGGCGGCCATGTCGCGATGTGTCTTGCGTCTGGAAGGGCGACTCTATGGACTGTTCGGGGGGCCGTTCGGTGTCAGGGCAGCGTCGCGATGCACTTCAGCTCGATCGCAATCGGGCCCGGCAGGCGCTGCACGCCCACGGTGGTCCGGCTCGGTTGCACGCTGCCGAAGTACTCCGCGTAGATGCGATTGTACGTCGGGAAGTCCCGCTCGAGGTCGGTGAGGAACACGGTCACGTCGACCAGGCGATCCCAGCTCGAGCCCGCGTCCTCGAGAATGAGGCGCACGTTCTCGAACACGGCGCGGCACTGCGCCTCGATGTCGTAACGCACGACCTTGCCATCCGGCCCGAGCTCGATGCCGGGCACCTGCCGGTCGCCGCGCCGGCGCGGACCCGTGCCCGAAACGAACAGGAGGTGGCCGACGCGACGTGCGTGCGGGTAGGGGCCCAGTGGTTCGGGCGCGCGGGGCGAAACGACGATGGAGGGTTGTGTCATGTCAGTACTTCACGCAGACGTTACGGGGTTCGGTGAAGAAGCGCATGGCTTCGAAGCCGCCTTCGCGGCCCTGGCCCGAATGTTTCACGCCGCCCATCGGCGTGCGCAGGTCGCGCAACATCCAGGTGTTGACCCAGACGAGCCCGGACTCGAGCTCGGCCGCCACGCGATGACAGCGTTGCACGTCGCGGCTCCACAGCGAGGCCGCCAGGCCGTAGGCGGTGCAATTGGCGATCTCGATCGCCTCGGCCTCGGTCTCGAACGGCAGCAACGTGGCTACCGGGCCAAAAATTTCCTCCTGGTTCGCGCGGCTGCCCGCAGACAGCCCGTCAATGACCGTCGGCTGCATGAACCAGCCCTCACGACAGCGCTCGCCCTCCACGCGAGCCCGCTCTCCACCACAGAGAACGCGCCCGCCATCCGCACGCGCGGCTGCGACTGCACCCAGCACCTTGTCCAGGTGCGCGGCAGAAACGAGCGCGCCCTGTTCTGTCTCCGGCTCAAGCGGATCGCCGACGCGCAGCGCCTTCACGCGTTCCACCAGCGCATCGCAAAACGTCGCGTAGATCGACTTTTCGACGAGCACTCGCGAACCGCACAGGCAGATCTCGCCCTGGTTCGCGAAAGCGGCACGCACGGTACCCGCGAGGGCTGCGTCGAAATCGGCATCCGCGAACACCAGCGTCGGGTTCTTGCCGCCGAGCTCGAGCGACAGTTTCTTGAAGTGCGGCGCAGCGGCCGCGGCAATGTGCCTGCCGGTTACGGTCCCGCCCGTGAACGAGATGGCGCGCACGCCGGGGTGTGAAACGATCGCCTGGCCGACGCCCGCGCCGTGACCGTGCAGAATATTCAAGACACCCGCGGGAAGTCCCGCCTCGATGCAGAGGCCCGCAAACAGTGAAGCGGTCAGGGGAGTCACCTCGGAGGGCTTCGCGACCACGCAGTTACCGGCCGCGAGCGCGGGGGCGATCTTCCAGGTGAGCAGGTAAAGGGGCAGGTTCCAGGGTGAAATACAGGCCACGACGCCGTGCGGTTGCCGCAGCGTGTAGTTGATCGCACCTGCCTCCATCGCGTGCGCCTCACTGGCGAACTGGGTGGCCGCTCCCGCGAAGAAGCGCAGGTTTGCGATGGCTCGTGGAACGTCGAGGGTCCGTGCCAGCGACAGAGGCTTGCCGGTGTCGCGCGATTCGGCCTCGGCGAGTGCATCGGCGTCGCGTTGCACGAGATCGGCGAGGCGGTTCAGCCATAGGGACCGGTCGGCAGCGGGTAGCGAACGCCAGCCGGGAAAGGCACGTTTGGCGGCGCCAACGGCCGAGTCGACGTCACCCGCGCCGGATTCCGGCGCTTGGGCATAAACGCGTCCTACCGCGGGTTCCCAGGCATCGAATGTGACGCCCGCGGCCGCAGCGCGGTGTTCGCCGTCGATGAGGTTCTGCAGTTGGAGCATGGGCTCTCGCAGCGCCGCCGCGCCACCCGGGCAGGAAAGATGCGCAAAATTATAGACACCCGGGCAGGAATACCGAAGTGCCGCATCCGGCCGGCGCGAGAACGGTCAGCCAGGAAGCAGTCGAAGGATCAGGGAGTTGGGGGCCGCAGGACCAGTTCGCCGTCCTTGACGGGAATGCGATTGCCCGGGTCGTGATCCATGCGCACCGTCCCCTGGTGGTCGCCGAGGCGGTACACGACGTCGTAGCCCACCGTCTCGAGAATGCTGTCATAAACGGCTCGGCAGTTCGTCGTCGGGCCGGTCACGGTGTCCCTGGCCGCGTTCGTCGCCGCTTCTGCAGCGGGTGGCGGCACGACCATTGCCGTCTTCAACGTCGGTGAACCAGCCGGTGCGGGGAGGTGGTCCACGATGAGTTCCTCCGGGCATTCCTGCCGCGGCCTCTGCACCGATTCGACGATGGGTTGCACGGCGAGCACTTCGGCAAACTGGGCGTCGCCTTCCAGGATCCGGAAGCTCGCGAAAGCCAGGCCAGCGGTCACCACGGCAGCACCGGCGAGCACGCCGGTCAGCGTGGACTCTTTCATCGGGTCTCCTCCTTGTGACCTCGAGACCGCGGCTGTCGCCAATCAACGACGAGCCGTCCCTACGGTCCACTACGCTAGAACAGTTTGAGCGTGTTTTTGTTCCCGCGCACACCGGATCAATTTGTTCCAGTTGCGTCGAGCTCAGCTGTGTTTTCCCGGTTCTCTGTGCGAACGGCAGGCGATCGAGACCGGTTTGTCGTCCACGTCCAGTCGCAGCGCCGTGAGGCTTCCGCCCCACACGCAACCGGTATCGAGGGAATGCACGTTGTTCTCGACGTTCCAGCCCAGCGTCGACCAGTGGCCGCAGACGATCCGCATGCCCGCGCTGGCGCGGCCGGGCACGCGAAACCACGGCATCCAGGGTGCTTTCACGTCGTCCGGTGCGTCCTTGAGCTTGACGTTGATGCGGCCATCCGCCGAGCAATAGCGCAGGCGGGTAAAACAGTTGATCGCGAAACGCAGGCGATCGTAGCCCTTCAGTGCCGGGTTCCAGCGATCGGGGCCGTCGCCGTACATGTGCCCGTAGACGCTGGGCGCATCACGCCGCAGCGCGTTCTCCACTTCACGGGCGGCGGACCGCGCGGCGTCGAGATCCCACTGAGGCGGCAGACCCGCGTGCACCATCGTGACCTCGAGAGCGGAATCGTGATGGAGGAGGGGTCGCGACTGCAGCCAGTCGAGCAGCGTCTCCCGATCGGAGGCGTCGAGAATCGCATCCAGCGTGTCGCCCCGCTTGAAACGATCCGCCTGCGAGCGCGCCAGCGCGAGCAGGTGCAGATCGTGGTTCCCGAGCACGACGGTCGCGTTGTCACGCAGCGCATGCACGCGCCGCAACGCTTCGAGCGAGCGCGGACCGCGATTGACGATGTCACCGGTGAACCAGAGCGTGTCCCGGTCGGGCTGGAAATGGATCTTGCGCAGCAGCTCGCCGAGCTCGTCGTCGCATCCCTGGACATCGCCGATCGCGTAGGTAGCCATTTGTGGGTTGAACCAGCGGACGCGGGCGATGTGAAGCCGACTCTAGTGGAGCACTCCGGGCATCGCGAGCGTGAAGGGAGCGATGGGCGCGTCGAAGTGTGCGCCGTCGTCGCCGATCATCTGGTAGCTGCCCTGCATCGCGCCGACCGGTGTCTCGATGATCGCGCCGCTGGAGTAGCGGAAACCCTGGCCGGGCTTCAGGTACGGCTGCTCGCCGACGACGCCGTCGCCGCGGACTTCCTGCACCTTGCCGTTGGCATCCGTGATGACCCAGTGCCGCGTCATGAGGCGCGCGGGAACCAGGCCCTCGTTGCGGATCGTGATCGTGTACGCGAACACGAAGCGCCGCTCGCGGGGATCGGATTGCTCGTTCACGAAGTTCGTCTCCACGTCGACGCGAATCTTGTGGACAGGCTTTTCCGCGTGCAGGGTCGGGGCGCTCACGTCTGCATTCTAGCGCAAGACCGCCAGCCGGTACCCCCTGCGGGCGGGGACCGATCTCGGTCGCGTTGGGGCTGTACGGCGCCGCAGTTCGCGCAGCGGCACGATCAATGCAAACGGACCGCCATCACGTCGCAGGGGGCGGAGTGCAGGACCGTGTCCTCGGTGAAGTTCAGCAGGATGGCGAGACCGTGGCGTTCCCGGCTGCCGAGCACGATCAGGTCCACGGCCTGTTCCTGTGCCACGCGCAGGATTTCCGCCTTGATGTTGCCGGCTTCGACGAAGCATTCACAGGACGGCAGCCCGAGGCGACTGGTCAGCTCGCGCAGGCGCACGCGCGCGCGTTGCATGAGCTCTTCTTCGATCTCGACCGCGGGCAGCAGTGTTTCGCCCATCGGCTCCACGGGCACGAATTCGACCACGTGCAGGAACAGGAGCTGCGAGTCGTAACACTTCGCGATCACGCTGGCGCGCGTGGCGATGATCTCGCTGTCCTCACTCAGGTCGACGACGACAAGGATCTTGCTGTATCCCGCCATGGCAGCCTCCCCGTCACTGCCTGCCGCTTGGGGTCGAGGTTAGGAGGATGCTCCGGGAATGACAAGGGCTCGGCATCACCCGGTGGGCTGGATGGCCCGCGCGAGCTGGGCGAACTGCGCGGGCGCGAGTGTTTCGGGGCGCGCGCCCGGGTCGATGCAAAGTGCTGCGAACACCTCGGGGGAAACGAGCGTCCGGAGTGCGTTGCGCAGTGTCTTGCGTCGTTGCGCGAAAGCCGCGCGCACCACCTGGTCGAACGTGCGTGGGTCCGCGAGTTCGAAACCGGGTTGAGCGCGAGGGATCAGCCGAACGACGGTCGATTCGACGCGCGGCGGCGGACGGAAGGAGCCCGCGCTCACGTGGAACAGGGGCTCGATCTCGACCCAGGGCGCGAGCATGACCGTCAGGCGCCCGTACGCCTTGCCTCCGGGTGGCGCAGCCATGCGCTCCACGACTTCCCGCTGCAACATGAAATGCATGTCGCGAATGGCTTCGCGATACGACAGCAGGTGAAAGAGCAGTGGCGTCGAGATGTTGTAGGGAAGGTTGCCCGCGACACGCAGTAGCGGTCCGGCGCCACGCAGCGCGCGGAAGTCGACATCGAGCACGTCGGCCTCGATGACCTCGAGCGACGGGGGCGCGAAGCGTTCGCGCAATTCACGGACCAGGTCGCGATCGATCTCGATCGCGCGCAGGTGCGAAACGCGCGAGAGCAGCTGCTGCGTGAGCACACCGTGTCCCGGTCCGATCTCCACCACTGCGTCACCGGGTTGCGGGTCGATGGCGTCCGCAATCCGGCGGATCACGTTGGCATCGTGCAGGAAATGCTGACCGAAGCGCTTGCGGGCTCGCAGCGCGGTCATTGGCTCGCGGCCACCATGTCGAGTGCGTGATGGATCGCGGCTTCGAGGCTGCCCTCGTCCGCCTGCCCGGTGCCTGCGAGCGCGAGCGCCGTGCCGTGATCCACGGAGGTTCGCACGATCGGCAGGCCCAGGGTGATGTTCACCGCGTTGCCGAAACCCGCGTACTTGAGCACGGGCAAGCCCTGGTCGTGATACATCGCGAGCACGACATCCGCGCCTGCCAGCGATCGGGGTGTGAAAGCCGTATCCGCGGGGACCGGCCCGGTGGCATCAATCTCCATCGAGCGGGCGCGCTGGATGGCCGGCGCGATGATGTCTATTTCCTCGCGGCCCAGGTGACCGCCTTCGCCCGCGTGGGGGTTGAGTCCGCAGACGAGAATGCGCGGTCGCGTGAAACCGAAACGCCGGCGCAGATCCTTGTCGATCACGCCGAGGATCGCAACGAGACGTTCGATGCTGAGTGCACCGGGAACCGCAACCAGCGGCAAGTGAGTCGTGGCGAGTGCGACGCGCAGCCGGTCAGCTATGAGCATCATCACGGGCAGCGGCGTGCTGGTTCGTTCCGCGATGTACTCGGTGTGCCCGGTGAACTTGACGCCGGCGTCGTTGACGAGGCTCTTCTGCACCGGCGCGGTGACCATTGCGTCGAACTCACCGCGGGTGCAGCCCGAGATCGAACGGTCGAGCACCTGCAGCACGTAGCGCCCGTTCGCGGTGTTCGGACGTCCAGGTTCGACACCGACTGCGGCAGGCACGGCGAGAACGCGCAGCGTCCCCGCGCGATGCGGCTGCCTCGGTGGCTCTTTTTCTTGTTGTCCTCGTGGGCCCGGAGTCCACTCCTCGCAAGTCACCCGCAGGTCGAGGAGGGCAGCGCGCTCGACGAGCATCGCGAGATCGGCCGCGACGACGAGGTCGCACGGCCAGTCGCGCTGCGCGATCTTGAGACAGATATCGGGGCCGATGCCGGCGGGCTCGCCGGAAGACACCACGATTCGCGGGAGATGTGCCACTCGTCGCCCCGATGCTGCTTGCGTGTTCGGGGGCGCGAACCAGCTGGGCGAGCCCGGTGCGCCGCCTAGAGCTTGTATTCGACGTAAGCCTCGTCGCGCAGGCGCCGCAACCAGACTTCCGCCTCTTCGTCGGCCTTGCTCGCGCGCAGAGCCTCGTAGGCGCGGCGGCGACGTTCCTCGGCACTATTGTCGTGCGTGCGGCGTTCCAGCAGCTGCACGATGTGCCAGCCGAACTGCGTCCTGAACGGCTGGCTGATTTCGTCCTTCTGCAGCCGGGCCACTTCGGCCTCGAACTCGGGGATGAACGTGCCGGGCCCTTTCCATCCCAGGTCGCCGCCCTCGGCCGAGGAGCCGGGGTCCTCCGAGTTGTTCTGCGCCAGCTCGGCGAAGTCTTCGCCGCCCACGATACGCTCGCGCAGGTTCCTGAGCTTCTCTTCGACGGCCGCGTCGTCCTGCAAGGCGTTCGGGCGGATGAGGATGTGACGCGCGTGTACCTGGTCGACCATGACCTGGCCGCCGGAGCTGCGCTTCTCGTTGAGCTTGACGATGTGGAACCCGCTGGGCGTGCGCGTCGGAGCGCTCACCTGGCCCGGCTCGAGCTTCGTGGCCAGCTCCGCGATGAACCCCGGCAGCTCCGTGCCCTTGCGCCAGCCGAGCTTGCCGCCGTCGAGCGCGGTCTGTGCATTCGAGTACGTAACGGCGAGCTGCGCGAAATCCTCGCCGTTCGACGCACGCTGGTAGATATCCTGCGCACGCTTCGTGACTTCTTCGATCTGGCCTGGCTCCGCCGCCTGCGGCAGCGAGAGGAGGATGTGCGAGACCTCGTATTCCTGGTTCTCGGCCGATGACATGCGCGCCACGGCCTGGTCCAGCTCGCGCGGCGTGATGATCACGCGGCCGAGGACGTCGCGCTGGCGCAGCATCTGGATGGTCATTTCCCTGCGCATCGAGTCGCGGAATGCGGCGTAGTTGATGCCCTGGGAAGCCAGCGCGTCCGGGAGCTGGTCGAGCGTGAGCCCGTTGCGTTGCGCGATGTCGCGCAGCGCGTTGTTCAGCACTTCGTCCGAGACCTTCAGCCCCAGCCGGTCGGCGCGCTGCACCTGGATTTCCTGCAGCACGAGGCGTTCGAGGATCTGCTGCCGCAGGACGCTCTGCGGCGGCAGCTCGGTGCGCTGGGCTCGCAGGCGCTCGGTCACCGACTGCAGCTGCTCGTCCAGCTCGCTTTGCAGCACGACACCCTCGTTCACGACCGCAGCGATTCGGTCCAGCAGGACACCGCTCGTGGCCAGGTCGCGCGTCTGCGCCGAGGCGTCCCGCGAGACGAGAAGTCCGGTGGACAGGCTGGTGGAAAGCAGCAGGGCTGCGGCAAGCACATTTCGCATGGTGAAAACCCGGATTTGAAAACGTGTCGGCGCCTTTTGGAACCCCGGGCCAGGGGCCCTTTGGGTCAAGGCTGTGTCAGCCCGCCCTCGGGGTCGCGGGAGTATCCCCGAATCGAGCTTTCCAGGAAAGCATCCGCGGGCATTCCGACACTGCTCAACCCCTTCAGTTCCAGTTGCAGGGCGAACGAGCTGTCGCGCTCCCCGGTGCGGCTGCTGACATATCGTCGATGAACCAGGCGGATGCGGTAGCAGCAGCTCGAATACTCAAACCCGGCGAACTGCTCGATCAGGGTCTCGTCGCGCAGCGAGTAGACCGCCCCCGAGTACACATTCCAGCGCCGCGCCACCGGCCAGGCCATCGAGGCGTCGACCTGCTCGATCAGGTCACGCCGGTGGCGATAGCCCACGTTGATCACCGAGTCGGAAGCCGGCCGGTATTGCACGCCCCATTCGCTCTTGATGCCGCGCGATTCTTCCGGATCCCACTCGTACCCGAAGTTGACGTTCCAGTCGCGATACGTCGTGAGCGCGAGCTGGGCGATGATGTTGGAGCTCTCGCGGTTCGACCCGATCTCGCCCGGCAGCGTCACGCGTGGGCTGTCGAAGTACAGCGTCTGTCCGAGCGTGGCAGTCAGGAGTTGCTGCCCGGAATCCGTGTCGAGCACGCGCGACGTCACGCCGTAGCTGAACTGGTTCGCATCGCTCAGCCGATCCGCGCCGACAAAACGGTTGCGACGGAAGAGCTGCACCAGGTTGAGGTCGGGCAGTCCCGTGTCGAACACCGGCAGATCGTCCTGCTCGCGGAACGGAACGTACAGGTAGAGCAGGCGAGGTTCGAGCGTCTGAAGTCGCCGGCCGCCCTCGCCGTAGGGGCGCTCGAACAGCATGCCGGTATCGAGGCTCAACACCGGCGCACCGCGCGAGGGCGAAGCGGCTTCGTCCGGCACGTGATCGAGCTCGTAGCGCGTGTAGCGGTAGGCGGCAGCAGGCTCGAAGTAGTATCCGGGCCCGCGAATCGGCAGCAGCACCTCCGGCTGAGCATCGAAGCGCGCGCCGACCACGCCCTCGTCGCGAATGAAGTTGACCAGCTCTCCTTCGAATCGATAGCTGAGACCCAGCGGTCCCTGCTCCCGCAGCCCGCGCGCGAAGAATCGCGGCACTCGCGAATAGGGACGGCCCGGCTCCGGGATCGTCTCATCGATGGTCTGGAAGTTCTGCAGTTGCCCGAGCAAGGTCCAGTTGCGGCTGAAATAGCGCATCTCGGCCACGCGCTCCACGTACTGCACGCTGGTGGCGTTCGCGCCGAGACCGAAATCCTCGAAGTAGTCGTCGTCGCTCGCGTTGGCGGCGTCAAGGGTGAAGCGCCAGTTGCGGCCGATGTCATTCAGGTGCTGCCAGCGAACGAAGCTGCGATCCTCGGCCGTCGTGTCGTCGTACGGCAGGTACGAGGCCAGCACTCCGCCTTCCGTTTCGCGGCCGAGGTAGCGAAAATCCGTATCGAGATTGACGCCGCGCGTCGCATACCACCGCGGAGTCAGCATCAGGTCGAACTGCGGCGCGAGGTTGAGATAGTAGGGAACGGCCAGCTCGATGCCGCTGCGGTTGGAGTAGCTGAAATCGGGAAACAGGAAACCGGTCTTGCGTTCGTTGCCGAGCGGGAACGAGATGATCGGCGTGTACAGGATCGGCAGTCCCTTGAAGTCGAGACGCACGTTGTTGCCGGTGCCGTTGCGAGTGGCGGTGTCGAGCGTGATGCCGGAGGCCGAGAGCGTCCAGTCGCGATTGCCGATCGGGCAGGTCGTGTACTCGACTTCGTCGAGAATTACCTTGCCGTCCGGACGCACAGCGATCTCGCGCGCCTGGCCGCGCGCCGGACGCAGGGGCAGCTCGAATTCCGCGCCCCCGATCTTCGCTCCGGTGAGAGGGTCGTAGCTGCCGTTCTCACCCTGGACACGCACCAGCCCGTCGCGGTAGTCCACCTTGCCTTCGACGCGGAAGTGCTTTCCATCGGCGTCGACTTCGACGTTGTCGGCATGGATGCGCCGATCGCCCTGCTTGACCTCCACTCCGCCGGTGAAGCGCATATCCCCTTCGCGTCCGACGTCAGCGGTTCCGGCGTCGATCGAGATGTCCTGTTCTAGCGTGGCGGGATCAGCAGGGGCTGCCGACGACGGCGCCCACTCCGAAGTCACGGGCGCGCAGAGGTTTTCAGGCCCTCCCCAGGCGGGGGCTGCTGCAGCGAGGGCACAAACGAAAAGCGAGGCTCTGGTCAAGTGCTTGATTTTGATGAAGCCGATGGCGCCGGACACATTATAATGGCCCATTGTCCGATTTCGGGGCTCAACCTCGGGCCCAAACTCGGGCCTCCGCTCACGACCTTGGACTGGCCGATGGCCCGGAACGACGACAACCCGGCCACGCCACCGGAGGGCTTCGTCGTCGATGAACAGGGCGTCCGCATCCAGCGCCGACGAGCGCCTGCAACTCCTGGAGAACTGGCTCCGGCGAGACCTGCAGTTTCCGCTCGAGCGCATCGAGCCTGCGTCCGTGGACGCGAGTTTCCGCAGGTACTTCCGCGTCTGGCGGGGTGGCGAGACCTTCATCGCGATGGACGCGCCGCCCGAGCAAGTCAGCATCGTTCCGTACGTCGAGGTCGCCGGGAAGTTGCTGCGCATGGGCGTCACCGTCCCTCGCATCTTCGCGCGCGATGACGCACGCGGGTTCCTTCTCGCCAGCGATCTCGGCACGCGCATGTATCTCGACGAGCTCGCCGCGCATCGCGATGACACAGCGAGGGTCGACGGACTCTACCGGGATGCACTCGTTGCTCTATGCACGATCCAGGCGAAGGGCACTGGCGACGCCGCAGGCCTGCCGCCGTACGATCGCGCGTTTTTCCTGCGCGAGATGAACCTGATGCCGGAGTGGTTCTGCGCGAAGCACCTGCGTCTCTCGCTCAGCGCGGCGGAGGAGAAGGAGCTGGCCGATTCTTTCGACCTGCTCGCGAACGCGGCGCTCGAGCAGCCGCAGGGATTCGTGCATCGCGACTTTCACTCGCGCAACCTCATGGTGCTCACCCCCGGCGACCACCACGGCAACCCGGGCATCCTCGATTTCCAGGACGCGGTGCTCGGACCAGTCACCTACGATCCCGTCTCGCTCCTCAAGGACTGCTACATCAGCTGGCCGCGGGAGCGGCTGCGCGCGTGGTTGAGTGGCTACCGCAGGATGGCAGAGGCTGCCGGCGTGCCCGTGGGCGATAGCGAGGAACGGTACGTGCGATGGTTCGACCTGATCGGCGCGCAGCGTCATCTCAAGGTGCTTGGCATTTTCTCGCGCTTGTTTCATCGCGACGGCAAGGCCGGTTACCTGCGTGATCTGCCGCGCGTGCTCGACTACGTCGTCGAGGTCTGCTCGGCGTATCGTCGCGAAGAGGGCGAGCTCGGCGGACTCGGCGATTTCCTCGAGCGCCGCGTTCGCCCGGTGCTGGCAACGCGCAACACGGAGGCAATGCGTTGAGGGCGATGATCCTGGCCGCGGGACGCGGCGAGCGCATGCGGCCGCTGACCGATGGCACGCCGAAACCGCTGCTCATCGTGGGTGGCAAGAGATTGATCGAGTATCACCTCGAGGCCGTACGCAAGGCCGGCGTGCGCGAGGTCGTGATCAATCTCTCCTGGCACGGCTCGCAGATCAGCGACGCGCTGGGCGACGGATCGCGCTGCGGCGTGAAGATCCGGTACAGCGATGAAGGCCCCGTGGCGCTGGAGACCGGGGGCGGCATTTTTCGCGCGCTCGACCTGCTGGGACCCGAGCCGTTCATCGTGATCAACGGCGACGTATGGAGCGACTACGTGCCGTCCCGGCTGGCACTGCCGGAGGATGCGCAGGCGCGCCTCGTGCTCGTCAAGAACCCGCCGCACCACCCCAAGGGGGACTTCGGGCTCGAGCAAGGTCGCGTGCAACGGGATGGCCCGGTCCGCTACACCTTCTCCGGCATTGCAATGTACCGGCCGGAATTCTTCAACGGCTGCGCACCGGGCAAGTTCCCGTTGCTGCCGCTGTTCCATCGCGCTATCGACGCGGGCGTGCTTGCGGGTGAGGTACACGACGGCCGCTGGTACGACATCGGCACGCCCGAACGTCTCGCCACGCTCGATGCCGAGTTGGCAGCCGAGCGCTTAGGTACAGGCTAGGGGACTTTCCATGCAGTTCATCGAAGTGAGCCACGTGATCGAGGCCGGCATGAAGACCTATCCCGGCCTGCCCGAGCCATCGGTGGAAGTGATCATGGACCACGAAACCTCGGGCCAGAAGTACGGTGGCAAGGCGGAATTCCTGATCTCGTCGCTGCACCTGTGCGGCAACACCGGCACCTACGTGGATTCGCCGCTGCATCGCTATCGCAAGGGCGCGGACCTGTCCAGCCTCGCGCTGGAGAAACTCGCGCACGTCCCCGTGTCGCTCGTGAACGTATCCACCGGTGCCGATCGCAGCATCGGGCCGGAACATTTTCGCAACTTGTCCGTGCGCGATCGCGCCGTCATCGTGCGCACCGGCTGGTCGCAGCACTGGCGCACGCCGCGCTATTTCGAGCCCAATCCTTTCCTCACGCGCGCCGCCTGCGAGTACCTGGTGGAGCAGGGCGCGCGCTTCGTAGGCATCGACTCGCTCAATATCGATGACATCAAGGACCTGGCGCGGCCTGCGCACACAGTGCTGCTGGGAGCGGGGATCCCGGTGTGTGAGCACCTGACGAACCTACATTCCGTGCCTCGCGACGGCGGCTTCCTGCATGCAGTACCTATTGCGTGGAAAGGCGGCGCGACCTTCCCGGTGCGGGCCTACGTGATGGTGGATTACAATCCTTGAATGAGCCGCGACTCCACTAGCGAATTCAAGGGTATTCCCGTCGTGCACTCGGCTGCCGAGGCGCGCAGCGGCGAGAAGTACCGCACCGAGCAGGGCTTCACCGCGATCAAGGATGGCGTGAAGACCCAAGGGGACGTGGACCCCACGCACTTGCGCGGCAAGCCCCGCTGGCTGAAGGCACCGCTTGCCAGCGGTGTCGCGTTCGATGCCGTGCGCCGTATCGTGCGCGAGCATCGGCTCAGCACCGTATGCGAAGAAGCGAAATGCCCGAACATCGGCGAATGCTGGAACGCGGGGACCGCGACGATCATGGTGATGGGCGCGGTGTGCACCCGCGCATGCCGTTTCTGTTCCGTCGACACGGGCAATCCGCGCGGCTGGCTGGACGCCGAGGAGCCTGCGAACGTGGCGCGTTCCGTGGCCCTGATGAAACTCAAGTACGTGGTGCTGACCTCCGTCGATCGCGACGACCTCGCGGATGGCGGTGCAGCCCATTACGCGGCGTGCGTGCGTGCGATCAAGGAAAGCACGCCGGGCACGGCGGTTGAAGCGCTGACCCCGGATTTCCAGGGCGTGCTGGATGATGTCTCGACCGTGCTGGATTCGGGCGTGGACGTGTTCGCGCAGAACGTCGAGACGGTGAAGCGCCTGACGCATCCGGTGCGCGACCCGCGCGCGGGTTACGAGCAGACGCTGGCCGTGCTCGAGCACGCGAAACAATATTGCCCCAACGTGCTCACCAAGACGAGCCTCATGCTCGGTCTCGGCGAGACGGACGAAGAGATCGCCGAGACCATGGACGATCTGCGTCGCATCGGCGTCGACATCCTCACGCTGGGACAGTACCTGCGCCCGACCGTCAATCACCTGCCGGTCGCGCGCTTCGTCACGCCCGCCGAGTTCGACCGCTATCGCGAATGGGGCCTCGCACGCGGGTTCCTCGAAGTGGTGTCGGGCCCGCTGGTGCGATCGAGCTACCGCGCCGAGCGCGCGCTCGAGCGCAACAACGCCGGTCTCGCCAATGTCGCCGCCGCCGGCGGGCAGTCGTGAGCCCGGAAGTGGCGCACCCGTGAATTCTCCGTCGGCATCGCCCGCGCCGGCGGGCACCCTCGCGTTTCCTCACGCAGAGTCCGTCGAGAGCGGTGTGCGCGTCCGTCATCTCGGGCTCGTCGAGTACGAGGCGACGTGGCGCAGGATGCAGCAGTTCACGGATCAACGCGAACCTTCGACCGCGGACGAAACCTGGTTCCTCGAGCATCCGCCGGTGTTCACACTCGGCCTGAATGGCCGGCGCGAACACGTGCTGGCTCCGGGCGATATTCCCGTCGTCCCCGTCGATCGCGGTGGACAGGTGACCTACCACGGCCCCGGCCAGCTCGTGATGTACCCGCTAATCGATCTGCGAAGACTGGGCATAACGATCCGCGAGCTGGTCGTACGGCTCGAGAATTCAGTGGTGGAGCTGTGCCGCGGTTACGGCATCGAAGCGCAGGGTCGTCGTGATGCGCCGGGGGTGTATGTCGAAGGGCGCAAGCTCGCCAGCATCGGCCTGCGCGTGCGCCGCGGCTGCACCTATCATGGCCTCGCGCTCAACGTGGTAAACGACGTGGAGCCCTTCACGCGCATCAATCCGTGCGGCTATGCGGGCCTCGAAGTCGTGAAACTGGCGGACCTGGCGCCGGTGAAAACGCTCGCCGAAGTCGAGGCGCACTACGCGCCGATTGCGCTGCGCCACATCCTGCGCGGCGGTTGAAGCCGGCGCTCCTCGGAGGCGCGCTTCGCGGCTCGCGCGCCACATTGAGCCCGGCGCGATTTCATTTCTTCCTGAAAAGATCCTCGAGTTTGCGTTTTGCCTCGTCCGCGGACGTGGCAGGCTCCGCCGCGGTTTGCGGCGGAGACGGGCCGGCGCTACCGGCCGGAGCGTTGGGCTTTCCGCCGAACAGCGCGTCGAGCCCGGTGCGCGATCTGTCCCGCTCTACCTGGTTCGCGGGCTGATACGCATCGGGACGCGGCTTGAAGAAATCGCAGAAGTTCGCGTGTTCCTTGTCGCGCACTTCTTCCGCGATGGGCTCACGGCAATGCTTGGCCTTGCTGGTGTCGTACTCGACGCACAGGCGGCAGACGTGCAGCTCGGCGTTGCACTGGCTGCAGACTTCGAGCCGACGCAGCGGCAGCGTAAGTGCCGCGAGCGATGCGCCGCACTTCCAGCACACGAGCGAGTGCGTCATGGCCGTGCGAGCCTCCGGGGAATGCCCGGATGAGGAACGAGCGACGACTATAGAACGAACTCCGCTTACAGCACCACCAGCACCTGCTCGTGCGAGCTGAGTTCCCGGTACAGGTCGTCGAGCTGCGGGCGGCTCGAGGCGCGGATGTTGTAGGTGACCGACAGGAAATTCCCGTCTTTGCTCAGGCGCTCGGTGACGCGGTCTTCGGGCACGGATCCCGCGTGACGCTCGACGATCTCGCGGGCCTGCGCGCGGAAGTCGTCGCTTGCGCGGCCCATGATCTTGATGGGAAAGTCGCAGGGGAACTGCAGCAGCTCTTTTCGCTCGGTCGGTTGTTCCGTCATGGCGTTACTGCAGGGGCTTGCCCGCCAGCTCCTTCTTGTAATCCTCGAACAGGGTGCGAATCCGTTTCCACACCGGGCCCGGTGCGCCGCTCCCCACGGGAGCGCCGTCGAGCATCGAGATCGGCAGCGTGCCGATCGTGGCCGCACCGATGAAGATCTCGTCGGCCGTTCGCAGTTCTTTCTCGGTCACCGGGCGCAGGCTGAAAGAGATACCGGCGCGTTCGGCCAGCTCGCCGACCACGTCGCGCGTCGTGCCCGGCAGCACCTGGTGAGTGCGTGGCGGCGTGCGAATCTCGCCGCCGATGACGACGTGCGGCGTCGTGGACGCGCCTTCCATGAGCAGGCCGTCGCGCATCAGGAAAACTTCGTGTGCGCCTGCATCGACCGCCAGTTGCTTGGCGAGGATGTTCGCGAGCAGGGCCGTGGACTTTATGTCGCAACGCGCCCAGCGGGTATCCGGTGCGGTAATCGCCTTGGCGCCCTTCTCGAGTTTTTCGGGCGCTACGACCGGTAGCGGGGCAGCGAAGGCGAACACCGTGCGTTCGACCTTGGGGAGCGGTGCATGATTGCGTCCGTACTCCGCGCCGCGCGTCACCTGCACGTACACGTACATGTCGCCCCCGCCATTGCGGCGGACCAGCTCAGAGCAAACCTCGACCCAGCGTGCGCGGTCGTAGACCGGCTCCATCTGGATCTCGCGCAGGCTGCGGTCGAGCCGATCGAAGTGTTCCGTGAAGCGGAACAGTCGGCCGCCGTACACAGGGGCGACCTCGTAGACAGCGTCGCCGTAGAGGAAGGCACGATCGAGAGGCGAGACACGCGCGTCGCGTAGCGGCACGTACTGTCCGTTGAGGTAGGCGACAGGCAGCGGTTCAGCCACGCGGGTTACCCGACCATTAATTGACGATCACTCGAACCAGAGCCAGACGGAGTCCACCATGCGGGTCCACAGGCCGCCTTCAGCCACGTCCTTCAACGGATGCAGCGGGCGTTTCGCGACGACATCGTTACCGAGCATCATCTGCAGCTCGCCGATGCTCGTCGCGCTGCCGATCGGAGCCATCAGGTTCGGCGTGACTGAGACCGCGGCCTTGAGATTACCCGACTGGCCGCGTGGCACTGTGAGCCACAGATCGTTGCGTAGCGCGATCGGCACCGGGCTCTCTTCCGCCTTCCAGACTTTGGCGTTGCCGAGCGGCTGTCCGGCGCGATAGGCGCGTCGCGTCTCGAAGAACGAGAAGCCGTAGTTGAGCAGAGCCTGGCTCGCATTCTCCCGCTCGGACTCGTTCTTCGTGCCCATCACTACCGAGATGAGCCGCATGCCGTCGCGCTTCGCCGAGGTCACGAGGCAGTAGCCGGCCGTCTCGGTGTGACCGGTCTTCATGCCATCGACGCTGGGGTCGCGCAGCAGCAGGCCGTTGCGATTGGACTGGCGGATCTTGTTCCAGGTGAAGTCGCGCTGCGAGTACCAGCGATAGTACTGCGGGAACTCGCGCACGATCGCCTGCGCGAGCTTCGCAATGTCACGCGCGGTTGTGTAGTGCTCGGGCGAGGGCAGGCCCGTACTGTTGGTGAAATGCGAGTTCGTCATGCCCAGCTGGCGCCCGTAGCCGTTCATCAGCTCGGCGAACGTCTCCTCGCTGCCCCCGACGCGCTCGGCCAGCGCGATGGTCGCATCGTTGCCCGATTGCACGATCATGCCCTGGATGAGCACGTCGACCGGTACCTGCGTGCCGACCTGCACGAAGGTGCGAGAGCCTTCCGCTTTCCAGGCGCGCTGGCTGATGGTGACGCCTTCGTCGAGGCGGAGCTTGCCGGACTTGAGCGCGTGAAACACCGCGTAGGCCGTCATCAGCTTGGTGATGCTGGCCGGCTCCAGGCGCTCGTCCGAATTGTGCGTGGCGATCTCCCGGCCACTCAGGTGGTCGACCAGGATGTAGCTGCGGGCCGGCAGCTTCGGCGCAGCGGGCACCGGCACGTCGGCCGCGGCAGGCAGCCACGAAAGGGACAGGCTGGCGAACAGCAGGGAAACGAGGCTCGGGGTTACGGAATTTTTCATTGACGGCTCAGGCTGGGCGCAATCCGGTCGCGTAGTTTAAATCACCCGACAAGAGAAGACAGGGCCCGGAGCGAGACACCAAGAGCCTGACGCAGCGCGGCCAGGCCGCTGCTTACTCCGTGGCCAGCCGGGCATTGTGCACCCCGACTCCGCGCAATTCGGCCACGACGCGATCGAACTCGGCCACGCTCGGTACCGGCCCCACGCGCACGCGATACAGCGGCCGGCCACTGTTGTCGTCCCGTCGAATGAATGCGACGCCGATGCCCGCGGCGCGCAAGCGCGCGAGCAGGCGTTGCGCATTCGCTTCCTCCGCGAAGGCGCCGGCCTGCACGAACAGCTCGTCGGTCCCCGCCGTGACGGGCGGATCGTCCACGCCGCGCAGCGCACGCACATCCACGAGCGTCGTGCCTTCCCGGACCATGTCCAGCTTTGCGGCCGCCGAGTACGAAAGGTCGATCAGCCGGTTGGAGACGAAGGGTCCGCGATCGTTGACGCGCACGACCACGGACTTGCCGTTGCTGAGATTGGTGACCTGGACATAACTGGGCAGCGGCAGCGTCTTGTGCGCCGCCGACAGGGCGTACATGTCGTAGCGCTCCCCGTTCGAAGTGTCCCCGCCGTGGAACTGCTTGCCGTACCACGACGCCACGCCGCGCTCGTGATAGCCGTCGCTCGTGGTCATCACGTGATAGCGCCTGCCGTAGACCTCGTAGAACGGCGGGTTGCCCTTGCGGCTGCGCGGTTCCGCTTTCGGAACCGCGTCGGGGATCGTGTCGGTTCGGGGCGGCGGCTCGACACGCGGCGGCGGAATGCGCGTCGTCGGCGGTGGCGTCGTTGGTTTATGAGGAGGAGTGGAGCAGGCTGCCAGTGCGAGGGCGAGCAGCCACGCGGCAGATTTACTCCACCGCATCCGTCACCTCTGCTTCAATGTCCCCGTACTCACGCGGCGGTGGTGCATCGTCGCTGTGTACCGCAGCCATGAGCTGGAGCGCGAGGTCATGCACCGCCATCGCGTACAGCGGGCTGCGGTTGTAGCGCGTGATCGTGTAGAAATTCCTGAAGCCCACGCGGAAGCGCACGGTCTCGGTCTCATCCGCCGCGATCAGCATGGCCGGTGCCGCGGCTCCCAGTGACGTGTCGAACACGACGCCCTTGTCGCGCAGCGAGGCGACGGTTTCGTCGAGTGCGACCTTGCGCGGATCGAGGTCGTGCGCGCGATCCTGGTCGATCTGTGCTTCGGCGATAACCGGCTCGCCGCGCTGCCAGCCGTGCACGACGAAGTAGTTGCCGATACTGCCGAGAATGTCAGCCCAGTCGTCGCGCAGGTTGCGGTGGCCATCGCCGTTCTCGTCCACCGCGAGCTTGCGGACGTTCGACGGCATGAACTGCGGCGGACCCATCGCCCCGGCGTACGAGCCGAGCGGCTGCAGCGGATCGGAGGACTCTTCGCGGGTGAGCAGCAGGAAGTGTTCGAGCTCGCTGGTGAAATAGCTCGAACGGGGCGGGTAGTCGAATGCGAGGGTTACGAGCGCATCGATGACGCGATCGTTGCCCGTGATGCGCCCGTAGTACGTCTCGACGCCGAGAATCGCCACGAGGTACTCCGGCGCGACGCCGTACTTGGCCGACACCTGGTCCAGCAGCTCGCGATGCGCCTGCCAGAACTCCACGCCCTCGCGGACGCGCCGCTCGTTCACGTAACGCGAGCGGTATTCGTGCCACAGCAGCACGCGCTCGGCGGGCCGGGACATGAGATCGAGCACCTTCTGGCTGGTCTCGGCCTGCGCCAGGAGCTCCGACAGCGCTTCGGGATCGAACGCGTGCTCGCTCCGCATGCGGTCGATGAACGCCTGGACCGACGGACGCTGGGTGTCGAGCGCCAGCGAGGCCTGCGTTGCGAACGAAGTGGCGATCGCGAGGACCGCGACCAGCGCCCGGCAGAAGGGAAGGGTGAAGGTGATCAATTCGCGCGTTCTGTCCCGCTCAGGACCCTACGAGCTTGCGATGCGAGTGCAGCGACATGAGGATACCGAAACCCGCCATGAGGGTCACCATCGAAGTGCCACCATAACTGACGAGCGGCAGCGGCACACCGACCACCGGCACGAGCCCGCTCACCATTCCGGCGTTGATGAAGACGTACACGAAGAACGTGAGGCTGACAGAGCCGGCGACCAGCCGCGCGAAAGTGTCCTGGCACTCGAGCGCGAGATACAACCCGCGACCGATGACGAAGAGATACGCGCCGAGCAGCACCAGCAGGCCGAGCAAGCCGAACTCCTCGCCGATCACCGCGAAGATGAAGTCCGTGGTTCGCTCCGGCAGGAACTCGAGCTGGCCCTGGCTGCCGTTCATGTAGCCCTTGCCGAACACGCCGCCCGACCCGATGGCGATCTGCGACTGGATGATGTGGTAGCCGGCGCCCAGCGGATCGTTCTCGGGATTGAGGAAGGTGAGCACGCGCCGGCGCTGGTAGTCGTGCAGGAAATGCCATCCCACCCAGGCCAACCCGACCAGCAACGGCACGAGCGTGAAGATCACGCGCAGGCGCAGGCCGGCCAGCAGGATGACGAAAACGCCCGACGCGCCGATCAGGAGCGCGGTGCCCAGATCGGGCTGCTCCGCGATGAGCGCGACAGGAATGAGAATCAGGCCCGCGAGCGCGAGCTGGCTGAACAGGTTCGGGGGGAGCGGGCGATCGTGCAGGTACCAGGCGCACATCATCGGGACCGCGAGCTTCATCAGCTCCGAGGGCTGGAAGCGAATGAAGCCGAGATCCAGCCAGCGCTGCGCACCTTTGCCGACATCGCCGACCAGCGCCACGATCAGGAGTAGCAGCACGCCGCCCACGTAGATCCAGGGAGCGAACATGCGGAGGTACTTCGGGTGCACCTGCGCGAGCATCACCAGGACAAAGAGTCCCAGTCCCAGGCGCAGGAACTGGCCGCGCGCGAACGCGAGGTTCTGCGCGGACGCACTGTAGAGCACGAGGAGGCCGAAGACTGCGATCGCGATCAGACCGCCGAGCAGCAGGCCATCGAGGCGCAGCCGGCCGAGCAGCCTCGCGGACGCACTGAGCGTGCGTCGGGCAGTCGACGTCTCCATGCCGCCCATCATCATTCTTCAGGACCCTCAGGAAGAAGGTACGCATCCATCACCTTGCGCGCGACGGGCGCGGCCGTGCCACTGCCGCTGCGACCATTCTCGACCAGTACCGACAATGCGATGCGCGGCGCGTCAGCGGGCGCGAAGGCGACAAACAGTGCGTGATCGCGCAGCCGCTCCTCGATCGTCTTCTCATCGTACTTCTCGGTCTGACCGACGCTGAAGACCTGCGCTGTGCCGGTCTTGCCCGCGATCTTGTACGGCGCGCCGGCGGCACTGCCGCGTGCCGTGCCGCGTGGCGGGCTGGTGACGCCGATCATGCCGTTGATCGCGCGGTCCCAACGCCCCGGCGAAATGCCGTTGACGTCGCCATTGGTCTGCGGCGGCAGGCGTCGCGTCACGCCCGTCCTCGGATCCCGCACGGCGGTCACGAGGCGCGGCACGTATGACTTGCCGCGTCTCGAGATCGTCGCTGCCATGTGCGCGAGCTGCAGCGGCGTCGTGAGCATGTAACCCTGGCCGATGCTGATGTTGACCGTGTCGCCCGGGAACCAGACGCGGTCGGCCGGCCGCGAGAACGCTCGCTGCTTCCATTCCCGCGAAGGCAAGAGCCCGGCCTTTTCGCCGCCGATGTCGATTCCGGTGGGGCGCCCCAGGCCGAAGCGTCCGAGCATTTCGGACAGCTTGTCGACGCCGAGTGCGTGTGCGACGGCGTAGAAATAAGTGTCGCACGACTGCGCGAGGGCTTCCTGCATGTTCATGTTGCCATGACCCTCGGGACGCCAGTCGCGGTAGCGGTGACGGCTGCCGGGCAGGGTAAAGAAGCCGCGGCAGTAGCGCACCTGGTCAGGATCGACGGTCTGGTTCTCGAGCGCCGCAAGCGCCACGACGGGCTTGATGGTCGAACCGGGCGGGTACACACCGCGCAGCGCGCGATTGAACAGCGGCCGGTCGATATTGTCCTGCAGCGCCGAATACTCCGCGCTGCTCAGCCCACGGCCGAACGGGTTCGGGTCGAAACCGGGCGTGCTCACGAACGCGATGATGTCGCCATTCGTGGGATCGATGGCGACGATCGCGCCGCGCAGGCCCTTGAGCGCTTCCTCCGCCACGCGCTGCACGTTGACGTCCAGGCTCAGCACGAGGTCGTTGCCACCGACTGCGTTTCGCGAGGAGAGTCCGGCGTCGGCCTGGCTGGCGAGCTCGACGGGCCGCCCCTGCGCGTTGACCAGCACCTGGCGAAAACCGGGATCGCCGTGCAGCTCCTTCTCGTATGCATACTCGAGCCCGATCTTGCCGATGAGCGTCGTGCCCGCGTACTCGGATTCGTCGATGCGCGTGAGGTCCTGCTCGCTGATCGCTGCCACGTAACCGAGCGCGTGCACGGCGACATCGCCGAGCGGGTAATGACGCGTGAGACGCGTGCGGATGTCGATGCCCTGGAATTCGTGCCGATGCACGGCGAAGCGCGCCACTTCCTCGTCGGTGAGCCGCAGGCGGATGGGCACGCCTTCGAAACTGCGGCGCGATCGCACCAGCCGCTTGATATCCGGTATCTCCGCTTCCTGGATCAACTGCAGGTTGACCAGTCCCGCCAGCGCGGCATCGACGTCCGGCACCTGCTCACTCGTGAGCTCCAGCTGGAACGCGGGAAGGTTTTCGGCGAGCACGACACCGTTGCGATCGACGATGAGCCCGCGGTTCGGCGGCACCGGTTCGACCCGCACGCGGTTTCCCTGGGAAAGCTCGGCGTAGTGATCGTGACGCAGCACCTGCAGCTGGAACAGCTTGACCGCCAGAGCCAGCATGAGCGTCAGCATCAACGCGCCCGCGGCGATGGAGCGATTGAGGAACATCCGTTGTTCCGAGTGATGGTCCTTGATGCGGACGCTGCTGACCATGCGGCGGGAGTCGCGCTACGTGCGTTGGTAGGCGCGGCCCAGCAAGCCCGCGACGATGGGCCACAGGACAGCGCCGACCAGCGCGGGAATCCAGCGCATCCACGTGGTCACGGCATGACCCGTACCGCCATCGGTCCAGAACAAGACGAACTCGTACAGCACCAGCAGCCAGAAGATCGTCATCGCCTGGTGCAGGATCGGGAAGACGCGCATGCGCAGGTGCAGCTTGATCGCGATCGCCGCTACCAGGCAGAGCGCGAGCGCGTGCTGGCCCAGGACGACGCCGGTAAAGGCATCGAGCATCAGTCCCACGAGGAACGCGAGCGTGAGGCCCCCCACGCGCGGATTCATGGTCGACCAGTAAAGCACGATCAGCACGAGGAAATCAGGTCGCCCGATCTCGAACCATTCCGGCAGCGGCACGATCGTGAGCACTAGCCCGATGATCACGGTGATGATCATCGGCAGCCGATGCAGTGCGAGGTGGCGGCTCACTGCGGCGGCACCTCGGTTGGCTCCGGCGGTGCCTCTTCGGCGGGCTCTTCCTGCGGCGGCGCGCTCGATTGTTCTCGCGGTGTCTGCTCGGGCGGCGTCTGGTCGGGAGGCGTCTGGTCGGGAGGCGTCTGGTCTTGCTGCTCTTGCGTCTGCGGCGCAGGCTGCGTTGCAGGCGCCTCCGCTGCGGCGGGGCGTTGTTCCTCGCGAGGACGTGTTTCTTCGCTGACACGCGGCTGCGACGGAGTCCGGACCGGTGTCGTCGTCGTTGCGGGACGCGTCGGCGCGCCTGCAGGGGCGCCGCTCGCGCGCGCCGGGGTTTGTGTCTGGGCGGGTGCCTGGGCAGCAGGACGTCCCGGTGTCACGCCTGGCGGTGCGGGCGCGTCGACTGGCTCGATGAGTTTTTCCTTCACCCACACCAGCAGCACTTCGCGATCGCGATCCAGCGCCGCGGCCGGTCGTGCCGAAATCGACGCGAGCGTCTGGCCCGGCGACTGGTCGACCTCGGTGACGACTGCGACCGGGTAGCCGGCAGGAAAGATCTCGTCGAGGCCCGACGTGACGAGCAGGTCGCCCGTGCGGATGTCGGCATTGATCGGCAGGTACGGCACGCTCAGGCGCGACAGATCACCGGTGCCGACGGCAATCGTGCGCAGCCCGTTGCGATTCACCTGCACCGGGATCGCGTGCTCGGAATCGCTGATGAGAATGGCCTCGGCGCTGAACGGCCCGGCGCGCGTGATCTGGCCGAAGACGCCTTTCGCGTCGAGCAGCGGCTGACCCTTGAAGACGCCGTTGCGCGCGCCCTTGTTGAGAATCACGCGGTGGCGGAAGGGATTGAGATCGACGCGCATGATCTCCGCGACCATGGCCCGCTCCGCGATGCTGGCGGTCGCTTCGCGCATGGCGCGCAGGCGGATGTTTTCCTGCTCCAGCGCTTCGAAGCGCATCATGCGCAGGTCGGCTTCGCGCAGCCGCGCCTGCAGGTCGGCGTTCTCGCGCTGCAGCCGCTCGCGCGTGGAAAAACTTTCCGTGAGCCAGTCCCACGCGGCGCCGGGCGAGCTCACCAAAGCCTGGAAGGGGTACGCCACCCACGAGATGCCGTAGCGAACGGACTCGAGCCAGCGGTGGCGCTGGTCCACCCACATCAGCCCGATGGCGAGCAGGGCAAAAAAAACGAAGCGCAGGAGGATCGAGGGGCCGCGGCCCAGGATCGGTCGGGTATCGGAATGAAACGCGGCCAACTATTCCAGTCCGAACATGCCCGGTCCGTGTTCTTCCGTAAGCTCCAGGATGCGGCCGCCGCCACGCGCGACACACGTTAGCGGATCGTCCGCCACGACGACAGGCAGTCCGGTCTCCTCCATCAGCAGCTTGTCGATGTCGCGCAGGAGCGCGCCGCCGCCGGTGAGCACGATACCGCGTTCGGCGACATCCGCGCCGAGCTCCGGCGGTGTCTGCTCGAGCGCCTGCTTGACTGCGCCAACGATTCCCTGCAGCGGTTCCTGCATGGCCTCGAGAATCTCGTTGCTGTTGAGCGTGAAGCTGCGCGGCACACCTTCCGAGAGGTTGCGACCCTTCACCGACATTTCGCGGACCTGCTGGCCCGGATAGGCGGAACCGATCTCCAGTTTTACGCGCTCGGCGGTGGCTTCGCCGATCAGGATGCCGTAATTGCGGCGCACGTAATTGGTGATGGCTTCGTCGAAGCGATCGCCGCCGATGCGCACGGACGAGGCATACACGATGCCGTTGAGCGAGATCACCGCAACTTCGGAAGTGCCGCCGCCGACGTCGAGCACCATCGAGCCACGCGCCTCGTGAACAGGGAGCCCGGCGCCAACCGCGGCGGCCATCGGCTCGAACACCGTGTCGACGCTGCGAGCACCCGCGCCCTCGGCGCTTTCCTTGATCGCGCGCCGCTCCACCTGGGTGGAGCCGAACGGCACGCACACGAGCACGCGCGGGCTCGGCTGCAACAGCCGGTTGCCGTGCAGCTTCTTGATGAAGAACTGCAGCATCTTTTCCGTGTAGGTGAAGTCGGCGATCACGCCGTCCTTCATCGGCCGCACCGCCGTGATGTGCCCCGGAGTGCGTCCGATCATGTTTTTCGCTTCGGCGCCGACGGCCACGATCACCTTGCCACCGCCGCGAGGGTCATCCTGCACGGCGACGACCGACGGCTCGTTCAGGACGATGCCGCGGCCGCGGACATAGATCAGCGTGTTCGCGGTGCCGAGGTCGATCGAGAGATCACTCGAGAAGTAACCCCGGAGTCGTTTGAACATGGGCGAGCGTTAAGGAGGGGGGTGAAAAAAGTGGCGGTACTCTATCAATGGACAGGACTTTCCACAAGGCGAAGGTGTATGATTACGCGCGGTTTTTTCCCGGTTTTCCGCCCTTTTTCGAGCCACGATCCGCCCATGAGCCTGACCCCGAAAGACGTCCGTGACATTGCGCACCTCGCTCGCCTGGAGATCGGCGACGCCGAGCTGCAGAACGTTGTCGGCAACCTCTCCCGCATTCTTGAGTTCGTCGAGCAACTCGGCCAGGCCGACACCGGCACAGTGGAGCCGATGGCGCACCCGTTGCATGGCCAGACGCAGCGCCTGCGCCCCGACGAGGTGACCGAGACGGACCGGCACGAGGAATACCAACGCAACGCCCCGCGAGTGGAGGCCGGCCTGTACCTCGTGCCCAAAGTGATCGAGTAAGCGTTTCATGCATCGACTTTCCCTTGCCCAACTGTCCGCGGGCCTGCGCCGGCGGGAATTCAGCAGCGTCGAGCTCACGCGCGCGACGCTTGAACGGGTCCGCCGTTTCAACGAGCGGCTGAATGCCTTCGTCTCCGTGACCGAGGAACAGGCCCTCGCGGCTGCGCACGCCGCCGACGTGCTGCTGGCCAACAAGAAAGGCGGCCCTCTCACGGGGCTGCCGCTCGCGCACAAGGACATTTTCTGCACCGAGAACGTGCGCACCACCTGCGGCTCGCGGATGCTCGACACCTTCGTGTCGCCGTATGACGCCACCGTGGTGGAGCGACTGAAACTGGCGGGCACGGTGCTCATCGGCAAGACCAACATGGACGAGTTCGCGATGGGCTCGTCCAACGAGACGAGCTACTACGGGCCCGTGAAAAATCCGTGGGACCTGGAACGTGTGCCCGGTGGCTCGTCCGGGGGCTCGGCCGCGGCTGTCGCCGCGCGGCTGGTGCCGGCCGCCACGGGAACGGATACCGGCGGTTCCATCCGACAGCCCGCCGCGCTCACCGGCATCACCGGTGTGAAACCCACGTATGGCCGCGTGTCGCGCTACGGCATGATCGCTTTCGCCTCGAGTCTCGACCAGGCCGGGGTGCTCGCGTTTTCCGCCGAGGACGCGGCGATGCTGCTCGGCGCCATGGCGGGTTTCGATCCGCGCGATTCCACCAGTGTCGCCGAGCCGGTGCCTGACTATGTCGCCGGCTTGAACCGTCCTCTCAAGGGTCTGCGGATCGGTCTGTTGCGCGAGTTCTTCGACTCGGGGCTGGAGCCTCGCAACGCGCAGCTCGTGCGCGAGGCGCTGGAAGTTTATCGGCGGCTGGGCGCGGAAACCGTCGAAGTCAGCCTGCCCAACCTGCCGATGTCCGTGCCCACCTATTACGTCGTGGCGCCGGCGGAATGCTCTTCCAACCTCTCGCGTTTCGACGGCGTGCGCTTCGGCCATCGCTGCGAGAATCCCCGCGACCTGATGGATCTCTACAAGCGGTCGCGCGGCGAAGGCTTCGGCGCTGAAGTGAAGCGCCGGATCATGACCGGCACCTACGTGCTCTCGGCGGGTTACTACGACGCGTATTACCTGAAGGCGCAGAAAGTTCGCCAGTTCATCAGCGACGACTTCAAGCGCGCCTTCGAGAAAGTCGACGTGCTGATGGGTCCGACATCGCCCACGCCCGCGTTCAAGCTCGGCGCGAAGGTGGACGATCCGATCACCATGTATCTCAACGACATCTACACCATCGGCGCGAACCTCGCGGGCCTGCCGGCGATCTCGGTGCCCTGCGGTCTCATCGAGGGGCTGCCGGTGGGGTTGCAGATCATTGGCCCGTTCTTCAGCGAGGAGCGGCTGCTGAACGCGGCGCACGCGTACCAGGAGGAAACCGACTGGCACACCCGCGTTCCGCCAGGATATGAATGATGCTTACGAGTGATCGCGCCATGGAATGGGAAACCGTCATCGGGCTTGAAATCCACGCGCAGCTCGCGACCCGCGCGAAGATCTTTTCGGGCTCGCCCACTGCCTACGGTGCCGCTCCGAACACGCAGGCGAACCTCGTCGACCTGGGTTATCCGGGCGTGCTGCCGGTGCTCAACGACGCGGCGGTCCGCATGGCCGTGAAGTTTGGCCTCGCGGTCGATGCGCGCATCGCGTCGCGTTCGGTGTTCGCGCGCAAGAATTACTTCTATCCCGATCTGCCCAAGGGCTACCAGATCAGCCAGTACGAGCGCCCGGTGGTCGAAGATGGCGCCATCGACATCCTGCTCGACGACGGCAGTACCAAGACCATCGGCATCACGCGCGCGCACCTCGAGGAAGATGCCGGCAAGTCGCTGCACGAAGGGCTGCACGGCATGTCGGGCATCGACCTCAATCGCGCGGGCACACCGCTGCTGGAGATCGTTTCCGAGCCGGACATGCGTTCCGCCAGGGAAGCCATCGCGTACCTGAAGAAAGTGCACACGCTGGTGCGCTACCTCGAGATTTGCGACGGCAACATGCAGGAAGGCTCGTTCCGTTGCGATGCCAACGTCTCCGTGCGACCCAGGGGCGAGAGCCGGCTCGGTACGCGCACCGAGTTGAAGAACCTGAACTCGTTCCGCTTCATCGAGAAGGCGATCCACTACGAAGTGGCGCGCCAGATCGAGGTCATCGAGGGCGGCGGCAAGGTGGTGCAGGAAACGCGGCTGTACGACTCGGACCACGACGAGACGCGCTCGATGCGCTCCAAGGAAGAAGCCAACGACTACCGCTACTTTCCGGATCCGGACCTGCTGCCCCTCGCGATCGAGACCGCACTCATCGAGCAGGTGCGCGCCACGTTGCCGGAGTTGCCCGACGAGAAGGCGGAGCGTTTCGCGTCGGAGTACGGCTTGTCCACGTACGACGCCGGCGTGCTCACGGCCAGCCGCGAGCTGGGCGACTACTACGAAGCGGTCGCGAAGAAGATCGGCCAGGAGCCGAAGCCTGCCGCGACGGATTCGAAAGAGAAATTTGCGGCTGCGAAGCTTGCCGCGACTGATTCGAAAGAGAAATTTGCGGCTGCGAAGCTTGCCGCAAATTGGGTCATGGGCGAGCTGTCCGGGGCGCTCAACCAGGCGGGGCTCGAGATTGGCGCGAGCCGCATTTCGGCGGATGCACTCGCGGGGCTGCTCGCGCGCATCCTGGACAACACCATCTCCGGCAAGATCGCCAAGGAAGTGTTCGAGGCGATGTGGGATGAAGGCAGGAGCGCCGACGCGATCATCGAGTCGCGCGGGCTCAGGCAGATCACCGACAGCTCGGCGATCGAGCGCGCCATCGACGACGTGATGGCCGCGAATCCTTCCCAGCTGGCCGATTACCGATCCGGCAAGGACAAGCTCTTCGGCTTCTTCGTCGGCCAGGTGATGAAGGCCACGGGCGGAAAAGCGAATCCCGCGCAGCTCAACGAGCTGCTCAAGCGCAAACTCGCCGCCGCGAAGTGAGCTCCGTGAAGTGAGTTCCTTCGAAGTGAGTCAGGGCGACCTGGTCCGCCGCTTCATCTTCGAGAACAGCCCCGTTCGCGGGCATCTCGTGTATCTCGACGCGGCGTGGCACGCCGTGTTCGAGCATCACTCCTATCCGGCGCACGTGCTCGACGTGCTCGGTCAGTCCATCGCGGCCGTCTCGCTCATCGCGTCGACTCGCAAGTTCGACGGCACACTGACCCTGCAACTCCAGGGACCGGGAGCCATGCACCTGCTGGTTGCTCAATGCACGCACTCGTTCGGCGTGCGAGGCGTAGCGCGCTGGAACAGCGACGTGAGGACAGGGACCTTGCAGGAAATGGCGGGTGAGGGCGGCCGGCTCACGGTCACAGCGGAATCGGATGATGGCTCGACGCGTTACCAGGGAATCGTTCCGCTCGCCGGCGATACGCTGGGAGCGTGCCTCGAAGCGTATTTCCGCGATTCGGAGCAGCTGCCCACGCGCCTCTGGCTCGCATCGACGCGCACGCGCGTCGCCGGGTTTCTCCTGCAGCGCCTTCCTCACTCGACGTCGGCGGGCGCGAGGGCGGCGCAGGCCAGCCACGAAGATGCCGACGAGGCGTGGAATCGCATCGAGCAGTTCGCGAGCACATTGCAGACCGAGGAGCTGGTGAACCTGCCGCACACGGAATTGCTGCACCGGCTGTTTCACGAGGAGGACGTGCGGCTGTTCGAGCCGGCGCCCGTGTTCTTTCGCTGCCGCTGCTCGCGCGAACGCGTGGCGGGGATTCTCACGTCGCTCGGCCAGGCGGAGGTGCGCAGCATCGTCGCGGAGCGTGGCTCCGTCGAAGTGCGCTGCGAGTTCTGCAACCGCGCCTATCGGTTCGACGCGGTCGACACCGAGCACCTGTTCTCGCAGACCGGCAGCACGCACTCCAGCACGCTGCAATGAGCCGCGAGCCCTCGCGTCGTATCGACGCGAAGGAGCGCGGCCTGCTTCACGACTGGTTTACCGCGTGCCCGAGGTCGACGGCTCGTGCTGAGCTGACGCCTGTTCCCCCGGCGGTGAAGTTGTCGGCTCGTTGCTGCTCCAGATCGAACGATGCAGTCGCCACTGGCCGTTGTCGTTCTTCCACAGCTCCACGAACTTGCCGTACTCGGTGCTGCCATCAGGCAGCTCGAGCGCGTACACGCCGTGGCGATACGTCATCTCGCCGAACATGATGAGCTCGCGCTCGTCCGTCTTGGCGGGTACGACGCGACTGGCGAAATGCTCGCGGTACCACGACTTGATGTGGCTGCGCCCTTCGACGATGGGCGCATTCGGCGGCATGACCACGGCATCTTCCGTGAGTAACGCCGCGATGCCGTCGACGTCACCGGAGTTGTAGGCCTTTTCCCAGTCCGCGGCGACGTCGCCCCCAAAAACGAGCGCGGTGCGCTCAGGCGAACAGGCAGTCATCAACACAGTGGCAAGGAGTACGAGAGAAAGGACTCGTCGGCCAACGCGCGAATCGGTTTTCATCATCCTGATCTCCGCGGCAAGGGCTGTTCTCTGGCTCGCTGACCCGCCTCTTCAGTGGGACCAGGCGCAGCGAGCGGGAGGCCAGATGGGACGAGCATAACGCCGTCAATGCAGCAGCGCATCGTCCCCGGGACGCAGATGCCGTGAGGAGACAAAGGGTTGCGATGCCCGCGGCCCGGCCCGCCCCAGCTCGCCCGTGCAGAAGTTTCAGGCCGGCGACCCGCCGGCGGGTCCTGAGCCGGTGCGGCGCCCGAATGGTGATCCAAGTCATTGAGCCAGAGCGCTTCTGGGGTAATATAAGAACATCCTTATATCTAAGCTTCATGCTCAATGCTTACCTTTGATGACCTGGTCTCGCGCCTGAGGGCCGCCGCGGAGCCGACGCGCCTTCGCCTCCTGGCCGCGTGCGCCGAAGGCGAGCTGACGGTAACCGAGATCTGCCGCGTCATCGGCCAGAGCCAACCGCGGGTATCGCGCCATCTCAAGCTGCTCTGCGACGTGGGATTGCTGGTTCGTTTCCGTGAGGAGCACTGCGTCTACTACCGCGCCCCCATCCGCGGCAGCGGCGAGCAGGTCGCCCGGCAGTTGCTCGAGTGGCTGGAGAAAGCGGATCCCGTGCTCGACCGCGATCGCCGCCGCGCGGCGAAAGTCCGCGAGCAAAGACTCAAGTCCGTTTCACCGGCGCGGGCACCGGCGAATGCCAGCGAAGACCAGGAACTGCGCGAAGCACTACTGCAGGAAATCGGCGCCGCCTCCGTGGGTGAGTTGCTGGATGTGGGCACTGGCACGGGCCGCATCCTGCGCTGGCTCGCGCCGCGCGCCAGCCAGGCGGTGGGAATCGACCTTGCGAGCGAGGCACTGCGTGCCGCGCGCAGCAGCGTGCACGGCGCAGGCCTGAGCCATTGCCTGCTGCAGAAGGGTGACATGTACGAGTTGCCATTTCCCGCGGCGACGTTCGACACCGTCACGATGGAGCGCGCACTTGCCGCTGCCGAGCGTCCGTTGGACGCGCTGGCGGAGGCTTCGCGCGTGTTGAGACCCGGCGGACGCCTGGTGCTCATCGAGGATTTTGACGGGCTCGAGGCTCGTCACGAGACGTCCGCGGGGCATCCGCTCGCGGTCCTGCGCGACTGGTTGACGCGGGCAGGGCTGGAGTGCGAACGCCTGCGACCGGTCGATTGCGGCTCGAGTCACCTGTTGCTGGCGCTCGGCCGCCGCCGGGGCGAACTCAACGTCGCGGCCTGAAACTACACGAAACCGGCGGAGAATCGACTTGACGGAACGGACCCTGGACTTGCGAGAACGATCGGGGCTGCAGGAATCGGCAGCACGCCTCGCGCGACCCGTGCAGGTGTCGTTCGAGTTTTTCCCGCCCAACGACGAGCCGATGGAGCGGACACTGTGGCAGTCCGTGCAGCGTCTCGCGCCGTTGCGGCCGCGATTCGTGTCCGTGACCTACGGCGCCGACGGATCGACGCGCGCACGCACGCACAACGTCGTGATGCGCATCCTCAGGGAGACCCCGCTCACAGGCGCGCCTCACCTGACCTGTGTGGGTGCGCCGCAAGATGAGATTCTCGACATCGCTCGCCAGTACTGGGATAGCGGCATCCGGCACATCGTCGCGTTGCGTGGCGATCCCTCTCAGCAGCCCGGCGCCGCGCCCGCGTCCTATCAGCCGCATCCGCAGGGTTTTCGATACGCCGAAGATCTCGTGCGCGGACTGAAGAGCGTCGGCGACTTCGAGATCTCCGTGGCGGCATACCCCGAGACCCATCCGGAAGCACGCAGCGCCGAGTCGGACCTCGACAATCTCAAGCGCAAGGTCGATGCCGGCGCCGCGCGCGCGATCACGCAGTTTTTCTTCGATACGGATTGTTTCCTGCGCTTCCGGGATCGATGCAGCGCGGCCGGAATCGACGTGAGCATCGTTCCGGGCATCCTGCCGATCACGCGCTTTCCGCAGCTGCTGCGTTTCGCGCAGCGCTGTGGCGCGAGCGTCCCGGAGTGGCTGAGCCGCCGCTTCGACGGGCTCGACGACGATCCCGACACCCGGCGGCTCATCGCCGCCAGCGTGGCAATCGACCAGGTGCGCAAGCTGCAGCGCCAGGGCGTGGAGGAATTTCACTTCTACACGCTGAATCGCTCCGAGCTCACGTACGCGATCTGTCACTCGCTCGGCCTGCGGCCGCAGGTGCAGGCCCAGAGCGCGCCCGGCGGCGTGGCGCAGTCATGACTTCCCTGGGTTCTGCACCAGCAGTTGCGGCTGCGCGTGCGCAGCGCATCGCCCAGTTCAAGGAACTGCTCGGCAAGCGCATTCTTTATCTCGACGGTGCGATGGGCACGATGATCCAGGGCTATCGGCTGGACGAGGCGGGCTACCGGGGCACGCGTTTCCGCGACTCGCGACGCGACCTGAAGGGTAACAACGACCTGCTGACGCTCAGCCAGCCGCGCATCGTCACGCAGATCCACCGCGCCTACCTGGAAGCCGGCGCGGACATCATCGAGACGAATACTTTCAACTCCAGCGCGCCGTCGCAGGGCGACTACGGCCTGGAAAGCCTCGTGTATGAGCTGAACTACGAAGCCGCGCGCCTCGCGCGAGAAGCCGCGGACGCCTACGCGGCCGAAACAGGCACGCCGCGTTTCGTCGCCGGCGCGCTGGGCCCAACCAATCGCACAGCCTCACTGTCCCCGGACGTGAATGATCCGGGATACCGCAACATTTCGTTCGAGGATCTCGCCGCGACCTACGGTGAAGCCACGCGCGCGCTGCTGGCCGGCGGCGCGGATGTCATCCTGGTCGAGACTATTTTCGACACGCTCAATGCCAAGGCGGCGCTGTTCGCCGCGCGTGCCGCGATCGACACGCTGGGCGAAGACATCCCGATCATGATCTCGGGAACGATCACGGACGCCTCGGGACGCACGCTGTCGGGGCAGACGACGGAGGCGTTCTTCAACTCCATCCGTCACGCCCGGCCGGCTGTCGTGGGACTCAACTGCGCGCTCGGCGCTGCGCAGTTGCGGCCGTACGTCGAGGAGCTGGCGAGGATCGCGGACACTTACGTGTGCGCGTATCCGAACGCCGGCCTGCCGAATGCGTTCGGCGAGTATGACGAGACGCCCGAAGAAACGGCGCGGATCCTCGGCGAGTTCGCCAGCAGCGGCTTCGTCAATATCCTGGGCGGCTGCTGCGGAACCACGCCCGAACACATCCGCCTGATCCGTTCCGCGACTTCTGGCGCGGTCGCTCGCAGGCCTTCCTCACTGGAGTCTCGCACGCGGCTCAGCGGGCTCGAGCCGCTCAACGTCGGCAAGGGCTCGCTGTTCGTGAACGTGGGCGAGCGCACGAACGTCACGGGCTCGGCGAAGTTCCGCAAGCTGATCGAGGCTGACGACTACGCGGGCGCACTCGAGATCGCGCGCCAGCAGGTGGTCAGCGGTGCGCAGGTGATCGACGTCAACATGGACGAGGGCATGCTCGACTCCGAAGCCGCCATGGTCCGCTTCCTGCGCCTGATTGCGGCCGAGCCCGATATCGCGCGCGTCCCGATCATGATCGATTCTTCGAAGTGGTCGGTGATCGAGGCCGGCCTGAAGTGCGTGCAGGGCAAGTGCATCGTCAACTCGATCAGCCTCAAGGAAGGCGAGGCGCCGTTCCTGGATCACGCACGCAAGGTCCGCAGCTACGGTGCGGCTGTCGTGGTGATGGCCTTCGACGAACGGGGCCAGGCCGACACGGCGGCGCGCAAGGTCGCGATCTGCGAGCGTGCCTACCGGCTGCTCACGCAGCAGGCGGGGTTCGAGCCCGAGGACATCATTTTCGATCCGAATATTTTCGCCGTTGCGACCGGCATCGAGGAGCACAACAACTACTCGGTGGACTTCATCGAGGCGGCGCGCGAGATCAAGCGCCGCATGCCGCGCACGCGCGTCAGCGGCGGCGTCAGCAATGTCTCGTTTGCGTTCCGCGGCAACGACGCGGTGCGTGAGGCCATGCACTCGGTGTTCCTGTATCACGCGATCGCCGCGGGCATGGATCTCGGCATCGTCAATGCCGGGCAGCTCGCGATCTACGAAGGGATCGCGCCCGAGCTGCGCGAACGCGTCGAAGACGTCATCCTGAACCGGCGTGCCGATGCAACGGAACGCCTGCTGGAGATTGCCGCGCGCTACAAGGGCGATGGCGGCGTGCGTCGCCATGAGGACGTCGAGTGGCGCAGCTGGCCGGTCGTGAAACGGCTCGAGCATGCGCTGGTCAAGGGAATCGACGAGTTCGTCATCGAGGACACTGAAGCCGCGCGCCACGAGTTCGATGCGCCGATCCGGGTCATCGAAGGTCCGCTGATGGATGGCATGAACGTCGTGGGTGACCTGTTCGGTGCCGGCAAGATGTTCCTGCCGCAGGTCGTGAAGTCCGCGCGGGTGATGAAGAAGGCGGTCGCCTACCTGGTGCCGTTCATCGAGCGCGGACGCAGCGGTCCGAGCCGCTCCAACGGCAAGATCGTCATGGCGACCGTGAAAGGCGACGTGCACGACATCGGCAAGAACATCGTCGGCGTCGTGCTCCAGTGCAACAACTTCGAGGTCATCGATCTCGGCGTCATGGTGCCGGCGGAAAAGATCCTGGAGACGGCACGCCGCGAAGGCGCCGACCTGATCGGCCTGTCCGGACTGATCACGCCCTCGCTCGACGAGATGGTGCACGTCGCGCGCGAGATGCAGCGGCAGGATCTCAAGCTCCCGCTGCTGATCGGCGGTGCCACGACCTCGCCCGCGCACACCTCGGTCAAGATCGATCCGCAGTACGCGGGTCCCGTCATCTACGTGAAAGACGCTTCGCGCTCGGTTGGCGTCTGCCAGTCGCTGGTGACGGCCGAGATCCGCGGCAACTTCATCGCGCGCGCGAAAGAAGATCACGCGCATCGCCGCGAGCAGCATCGCGGCAAGAAGACCAAGTCGCCGCAGCATTCACTCGGGCAGGCAAGGGCGAACAAGGCCCGTATCGACTGGAGCCGATACCAGCCGCCGCGCCCGACGTTCCTCGGCGTGCGCGCGTTCGACGACTACCCGCTGGAGGAGCTGACGCATTACATCGACTGGATGCCGTTCTTCAATGCCTGGGAATTCTCAGGCAAGTTTCCGGACATCCTGACCGACCCGACGGTCGGCGAGGCGGCGAGCAGTCTGTATGCCGATGCGCGCCGCCTGCTGAAGACCGTGATCGCGGAAAAATGGCTGGTGGCGCGCGGCGTCATCGGCCTGTTCCCCGCCAACTCGGTCGATGACGACGACATCGAGGTGTACGCCGATGACTCGCGGCAGCGCGTGATCGCAAAGCTGCACCACCTGCGGCAGCAGAAGGGCAAGCCGCCCGGTCAGTCACACGATTGTCTCGCGGACTTCGTCGCGCCGCGACCGTCGGGCGCGGCGGACTACATCGGTGCGTTCGCCGTCACTGCGGGGATCGGCATCGAGGAGCACGTCCGCCGCTTCGAGGCCGCGCACGACGACTATCGCGCGATTATTCTCAAGGCGCTGGCCGACAGGTTCGCCGAAGCATTCGCGGAGCGATTGCACGAGCGTGTTCGCCGCGAGCTGTGGGGCTACGCGCCGGCGGAGCGGCTCGGGAACGAGCAGCTCATCCGCGAGGAGTACACGGGCATCCGGCCGGCACCCGGATATCCAGCGTGTCCGGATCACACTGAGAAGGCCACCGTGTGGCGGCTGCTCGATGTCGATCGCCGGGCGGGAATCCAGCTCACGGAATCATTCGCGATGTACCCGACGGCAGCCGTCAGCGGGTGGTACTTCTCGCATCCCGATGCGCGTTACTTCGCTGTCGGCAAGATCGACCTGGACCAGGTGCAGAACTACGCCAGTCGCAAGGGCATCCCGGTGGCAGAGGCGCAGCGCTGGCTGTCACCGAACCTGGGCTACGACACCGATCCGGACGCCGACGCCGCGTAATGGTTCACGCAGCCTGCCTGCCGCCAGGTGCCTGCCAGGCTCGCCCCGCACACGTCCGTTGCGTTCGACATACAGTGCGATGGCAAGCAGTCGCGAGCTCAGGCTGAGGCCTGCTCGCTTCGTCGGGGCGGACGGAAGCTCTACTGTTGCGTACGGTCGACCACGTGGTTGACCAGGGGAACGGGGTCGGCGGAGCGTGTGGCGCGCGCGTAGGCAAGCGCTGTCGCAACCGGGAAGATGGCGTAGAGGCGCACGGCGATGATGACGATGTCGGCGCACATCGACAGCCGTTGCCCGAGACCACGCCAGAGGCCGCGCTTGCGTTCCTTGATCACCTGCCCGAGTCCCGGCATCACACCGAAAGCCATGCGCTTGCCGAGGCGCTTGGCAAAGAAATTCATCGCGATCTCGACCTGGAACTTCTTCTTGTATTCGATCGGCACGCGGTTCCAGAGACCGCGCGTCAGCGCCCGCTCCCCGCCGATGATGGGAAAAAAGTGCAACAGGCGGTTCAGCCAGTAGACGCGGCGATCGCACAGGCCGACAAACATCGCGCATTCGCCGTTCAGCACCGGAGACAGCATGCGGGTGATGATCCCGGTCGTGAGGCCGATGATGTCCGCATCGCAGAGCAGCAGGTGCTCGTGGCGAGCTGCAGCAATTCCACGTTCCAGCGCCGCCGCCTTGCCCAGGTTCAGCGGTTGCACGATCACGCGCGCGGAGGTTTCACGGGCGCGTTCCACGGTGTCGTCGGTCGAGCCGTCGCTGACCACGATGATTTCACCGATGAGGGGATGCTGCTCCAGCGCAGCCACGACGGCGGCAATCGTACGTCCTTCGTTGTAGGCCGCCAGGACGGCCGAGACCCGGGTCCCTGTTGATTGCGCCAGACGCATGAACCTGTGAGATTGGCGCGCGGGCGCGCGGTTCCACGGCAGCGGCGTGTGAAGAAGTTGCAACTGCGCGGTGGCGCTGGAGTGTTGCAGTTGCAAACTGCAGCGGTTGCAACTGGGGCCCGGGAAGCACCTGCCGGAGGATCAGTCCATTCCCGCGAGATAGCGGGTTCCGCCGAGCCCGCGCATCTGCCACAGGATCCATTCCTGCCGGCTGCGCACGAAAGGCGAGGGCGATGCGACTTTCAGGCGTTTCGGGTTCGGAAGCACAGCCGCGAGGAGAGCGCTGTCTGCGGGCGTCAGCCATCCGGCCGGTTTGCCGAAGTAATGACGGCTCGCGGCGCCGACCCCATAGATGCCGGGTCCAAGCTCCGCGACGTTGAGATACACCTCGAGGATGCGCTGTTTCGGCCAGAGCGATTCGATGAGCAGCGTAAACCAGGCCTCGAATCCCTTGCGGACCAGGCTCGGCCGTTTCCACAGGAAAAGGTTCTTGGCGACCTGTTGCGAGATCGTGCTCGCACCGCGCAGCCGCTTGCCGCGCGAATGCTCGCGCAACGAATCGTCGATGGAGGCGAAATCGAAACCCCAGTGCTGCGGAAACTTCTGGTCCTCCGCCGCGATCACCGCCAGCGGCGCGTGCAGCGAAATGCGCGAGTAGTCGACCCATTCCTGGCGGACGCGCAGCGGCTTGTCATCCATCCAGGCCTGCAGGCGCGCCCCGGTGATGAACGCCGTGGTCGGGGGATCGACCCAGCGCAGGGTCAGTACGAGTAGAACACTGACGACGATCCAGCTGGCGACCATCCAGGCGAGCCATCGGAACAGTCTCTTCGCCAGCCCGCGCTTCTCCAACTCGTTTCTCCAGCCCGGGATGTCCGGCGCAGCGCCTTACTGCGTGACGCGGCGCACCGACTGGATGGCGACCGTGTCGAGCGGAGCGTCGTCGTAACCCTTGCGGCGCCCGGTGCGCGCCCTGGCGATCGTGTCGACCACTTCCATGCCGGAGGTCACTGTCGCGAAGACGGCGTAACCGAAATTGCCCGGCGAGTGATCGAGGAACGCGTTGTCCTTGAGGTTCACGAAAAACTGCGAGGTCGCGCTGTCGACCTGGTTCGTGCGTGCCATCGACAGCGACCCGCGCCGGTTCTTCACGCCATTGGCGGCCTCGTTCCTGATCGGCGCGCGCGTTTCCCTGGGTTCGAACGCGGGATCGAGTCCGCCGCCCTGGATGACGAAGTTCGGCACGATGCGGTGAAAGATGGTGCCGTCGTAGAAACTGTCGTCGACGTAGCGCAGGAAGTTCTCGACGCTCAGCGGCGCTTCCTTCTCGAAGAGCTCCACCGTGAACGGCCCGTGCGACGTGGTGACGATCACTTTGGGATTCATCGCGGCTCCTGAAAGGGTTCATCCGCCGGGCCTGACGGCGTTGGGGTTTCCTCAACCGTGGCGTCCCGCAGTGGCACGTGGCAGTCCGGCGAGGTCGCGAAGGCTGCGTATGGTACTCAAACCCTGTGCGGAAAACAGCGCGGCCACCGCGTCGGCCTGGGTGGCGCCGTGTTCGACAGCGAGCCATCCGTGCGGGCGCAGGTGCTCGCGTGCGCGGGCGGCTATCAGCTGCAACGCTTCCAGTCCGGTCGGGCCGGACGTGAGTGCCACGCGAGGTTCCGCGCGCAAGCCATCGCCGCCAAGCGCCGGGTCGTTCTCGGCGACATACGGCGGGTTGGAGACGATCAGATCGAAATGCATGGCGCCGACCGGCTCGTACCAGTGCCCGACTTCAAAACTCACGTTGGCGAGCCCCAGCCGCTCCGCATTGCGGCAAGCGACCGCGAGCGCCTCCGGCGAGACGTCGGTCGCGACCACGCGCGCATCCGGCCGTTCCCCGGCAATGGCGAGCGCAACGGCGCCGCTACCCGTGCCGAGATCGAGCACGCGCGGGTGCTTGTCAGGCGGCAGCACTTCCAGCGCAAACTCGACGAGCAACTCGGTCTCGGGGCGCGGCACCAGCACGCGCGGGTCGACTTCGAGATCCAGCGACCAGAATTCCTTGCGCCCGGCAAGATAGGCGAGCGGTTCGCCGCGCAGCCGGCGCTCCAGCCATTGCTGCAGTTTTTGCGCGTGTCCCGGGTCCAGTGGCATCCCGGGGTTCGCGAGCAGGGCGGCTCGTGGCCGCTCGACGACGACACTCAACAGGATTTCGGCTTCGCGCCGCGCGTCAGCGCCGAGGCTGCGCAACTTCGACGCTGCGTCGTCCAGCGCCGATCCTACTGTGAAAGGCTTGTTGCTCATGACAAACTCCGCGCCAACACGAGGCACCCCGGGCCGGTAATCAGCGATGCAAGTCTACTCCAGCGTGCTCGAGATGATCGGCCGCACGCCGTTGTTGAAGGTAAGCCGTTTCGATGCGGGCCCTTGCGAGCTCTTTCTCAAGCTCGAGCTGCTGAATCCGGGCGGCTCCATCAAGGATCGCATCGGTGTCTCCATGATCGAGGAAGCCGAGCGGCGCGGGGACATCAAGCCCGGCGACACGCTCGTCGAAGCCACGGCCGGCAACACGGGCCTCGGCCTGGCGCTGGTTGCCGCGCAGAAAGGCTATCGCCTGGTCCTCGTGCTTCCCGACAAGATGAGCCAGGAGAAAATCTTCAACCTTCGCGCCATGGGTGCCGAGGTCGTGCTCACCCGTTCCGACGTCGGCCGCGGTCATCCCGAGTACTACCAGGATCTCGGCGCCCGCATCGCGCGCGAGCGCGGTGCGTATTTCGTCAACCAGTTCGGCAATCCCGACAACCCCAGGGCCCACGAAGCGACCACCGCGCCGGAGCTGTGGGAGCAGATGGACAAGCGCATCGATGCGATCGTGGTGGGTGTCGGTTCGAGTGGCACGATCGCCGGGCTCACCCGGTATTTCAGCCGCATCGCCCCGCACATCGAGATCATTCTCGCCGACCCGCAAGGCTCGGTTCTCGCCGACTACGTTCACACCGGGGAACTGAAGCAGAAGGGTGCGTGGCTGGTCGAAGGGATCGGCGAGGATTTCATCCCGTCGATCTGCGATTTCTCGATGACGAAGCGCGCCTACAGCATTCCCGACGCCGAGTCGTTCGCGGTGGCGCGCGAGCTCCTGCGGAGCGAGGGCCTGCTGGCTGGCTCGTCGACGGGAACGCTGCTGGCCGCAGCGCTGCGTTACTGCCGTGAGCAGAAGAAGCCGAAACGTGTGGTCACGTTTGCCTGCGACACCGGCAACAAGTATCTCTCGAAGCTGTACAACGATTTCTGGATGGAGGACCAGGGCTTCACGCGGCGTGAGGAACACGGCGACCTGCGCGATCTCGTCGGCCGGCTGCACACCGAGCACGCGGCCGTCACGGTCGGTCCATCGGATGTCCTCACCACCGCGCACAATCGCCTGCGCAACGCCGGGTTTTCGCAGTTGCCCGTCCTCGAGAACGACCGGCTCATCGGCGTACTGACCGAGGAAGACCTGATGCGCTTCGCGTTCGGTCAGCCGCAACGCCTGGGCGCGCCGGTCCGCGAAGCGATGCAGACCGCCTTCATCAGCGTTCCGAAGAACATGCCCGTGAACAGCCTGGTCTCGATCCTGCAGGTGGCGCCGTACGCGGCGGTGATGGACGGCGAGAACTTCCTCGGCCTGATCACGAGAGCCGACGTGCTCAACTACCTGCGGCGCCAGGTCTAGAAGGAGTCCAACAGTGAGCCAGCAACGCCGTCCCGGCTTCGCCACGCGAGCGATCCATGCGGGCCAGTCCCCGGATCCGAGCACGGGCGCGGTCATGCCGCCGATCTACGCGACTTCCACTTACGCGCAGAAGAGCCCGGGGGTGCACCAGGGCTACGAGTACTCGCGCACGCAGAATCCCACGCGCATGGCGTATGAGCGCTGCATCGCAGATCTCGAGGGCGGCACGAACGGTTTTGCCTTCGCCTCGGGACTTGCCGCAACGGCAACCGTGCTCGAGTTGCTGGATTCCGGTGACCACGTGGTGGCGATGAACGATCTGTACGGCGGCACCCGCCGCCTGTTCGAACGTGTGCGCCAGCGCTCGGCCGGGCTGCAGTTCACCTTCGCCGACCTGGCAGACGCGAATGGACTCGCCAGGCACGTGAGGCCCGAGACCCGCCTCCTCTGGATCGAAACACCGACGAACCCGACGCTGCGCCTCGTCGACCTGGATGCAGTCGCCCGCTTCGCGCGTCAACGCGGAATCCTCACTGCTGTCGACAACACCTTCGCGACACCGTGGACGCAGCGCCCGCTCGAGCTGGGCTGCGACATCGTCGTCCACTCGGCGACGAAGTTTCTCAATGGCCACTCCGACATGGTGGGTGGCATCGTCGTCGTCAAGGACGCGGCGCTGGCCGAGAAAATGGCGTTCCTCCAGAACTCCATCGGTGCGGTGCAGGGTCCGTTCGACAGTTTTCTCGCGTTGCGTGGCCTGAAAACACTCGAGCTGCGCATGCGCCGGAGCAGCGAGGGCGCGCTGGAAATCGCGCGCTGGCTGGAGTCGCACAAGCGCGTGGCACGCGTGCTCTATCCCGGTCTCGAGAGCCATCCTCAGCATGCGCTGGCGCGCAAGCAGATGCAGAACGGGTTCAGCGGCATCGTGACGTTCCTCGTGCGTGGCGACATCGAGGACGCGCGCCGCTGCCTCGAACGCTGCCGCATCTTCGCCATCGCGGAGAGCCTGGGCGGAGTCGAGAGCCTGATCGACCACCCGGGCATCATGACGCATGCCTCCGTGCCGCCGGACCAGCGCGCAGCGCTTGGCATCGACGACACGCTGATACGCCTCTCGATCGGCATTGAGGACATCGCCGACCTGATTGCGGACCTGGATCACGCATTGAGCGCCTAGGCCGGGCAAAAGTTGACTCCGCAGCGGATTTCCCTATCGTTGCCGGTCGAGAACGAAAACAGGGCCGCTTCCCAGGCAGGTCCCCCTATCAGGAAGGAGTCGCAAACCATGTACACGCAGCCAACCGAGCCGATGGGCATCGGCCAGGTGGTCGATAAGGCGTTCCAACTGACGAAGGCGTCTTTTTCGCGCGTCTGGTACCTGGCGCTGCTGAGCGCTATCGCGAGCAGCGTGCACGCGGGCTATCAGTACTCGCAGGGTCCGGAGGCGCTGCAAGGCGGATTGATGCAGCAGGACACGACATCCTGGGTCGTCTACATCTGCGGCGTTCTGCTCAGCCTGCTTTTCGCGTCCACGATCTACCTGAAACAGCATGCAGCCGCGAGCGGGCAGCCGGGCGGCGGCGAGTTCGGGGTAGCTCTCCGGAAGCTGCCGGCGACGGTCTTCGCAGTCATCCTGTTCGGTATCGCCGTTGGCGTTGGCATGATCCTGCTGATCGTTCCGGGCATCATCCTCCTGATCAGCCTGATTCTATTCCAGTTGATGGTGCTGCTCGAGGACAAGGGGCCGCTCGCGTCTCTGAATGCGAGCCACAAGCTGGTCTGGGGAAACTGGTGGCGGACGTTTGGCCTGTTGCTGCTGGCTCTCGTGATCGTGATGGTCATGTATTTCATGGTGGCCTTCGCCGCCGGTATCACGGTCGCGATACTCGCCGGAAATGACGCGATGCTGGCAGCCATGATCACCATGGCGCTGGTGATTGTGCTGATGCAGATCCTGGTGGGACCGTTCTTCGCCGCACTCGTGCTCAGCATCTACTACGACCTGAAACTGCGTCGACAGGGCGGAGACCTGGCTGTGCGCGTCGGAGCACTCGCGACGTAAGATCCCGTGCGAGTACTCTGCCTTCTCCTGCTGGCCTGGGCGCTTCCAGTAGGCGCCCAGGCCATCGTCGAAGTGCGCGGCAGCCTCGATGAGTGCCTCGAGAAACTCTCGGCGGTGCCAAAAAAGGATTTCGAGGCGATCGCTTCGCTGTGTCACTCTCTCCCGTCGGTGCTGGACAACAGCCCGTATGCCGCATGGCTTCCGCAGCAGTGGTGGCAGGATCCGCTGCACGATTCCAGCCTCGAAGAATTCGCGAGCCTGATCGATCACCTGGAGCCCGCGCCGGCCGCGCAGGCGCCGGACGCGGCCCTGCTCGCACCCATCCTCGACGAAATTCGGCAGGTCGAAATCAAGCGTTCGCAATCGCTGATCGAGCGCATCAAGCAGTGGTTTCGCGAACGCTTCGAGCCTGCGGCTGCCCAGGAAGGAGAGACGCCGGCCTGGATCAAGTGGGTCGAAGCCATCGCCCGGCATGAGACCTTTCTGCAGATCCTGAGCTACGTCCTCCTTGCCCTGATCGTGGGCCTGGCGCTGGGGATCGTCTTCGTCGAGCTGAAAGCAGCCGGTGTTTTCGATCGCCGGGCCCGCGAGAAGTCGGTGCGGGGGCTTCATCCGGACCGCGGGTTCCTCGGGACCGGGATGCTCGAGGATCTGGACACCTTGGACCCGCTGCTGCGGCCGTCACGCCTGCTCGACAGAGTCCTTGCGATGCTGGCTGACCCCCAGCGAGTTCGCCTCGATCGGACGCTCACCCATCGTGAGCTGCAGCAAACGATCCGGTTCGACGAGCCGGCGCACGGGCAGCGCTTCGAAGCTCTCGCGCGCTGCGCCGAGCGCGTGCGTTACTCGCCTTCGCCACCGCCGCGTGTCGATATCGATCGCGCGGTCACCTCGGGGCAGGAGTTGCTCGCCGCGCTGGAGTCGAAGGCATGAAGGATCGTGTCGTCACGCTTGCGTGCGCGCTCGGAGCGCTCGCGCTCGTGTACGCGTTATTTCTTCCCAAGCCCGTTCCCGAGGCCGAAGAAGCGTCCCGGCCTACGACCAACGAGCATCGCGACAACGGTTACCTGGGCATCGCGAGCTGGCTGGGGAAGGCGGATGTGCGCGTCGTCAAACTGCGCCGCCGCTTCGATGAGCTGAATGCGCCGGCGCTGGACCTGGCGCGGACCGGTAACCTGCTCGTGACGACGCTGCCGTATCGATTCGCTGTGCGCAACAACGAGATCTCGCCGTTGTACGACTGGGTCGGGGAGGGCAATACGCTGCTGGTCATGGCCGCCCTAGGCGATACTCCGGACTGGGCCATGAGCGAGAGTTCCACGCTGATTGCCGACCTGGCCACGCTGACGGGAATCGACTTCGTCTCGGTCAGCCGGCCCGCCGCCCAAACCGACGACGAGAATAAAGGCGAGACGGACGGGGAGGCCGAGAATAAGGAGAGTGCCGCGCCCGTGGCGGACGAAACAGCCGGGAGCGGCGTCATCGCTCGTGTCACCGCCTTCAAAGAGCCGATGCGCATGCGCCTGGTGCCGAATCGTCCTCACCATCTCTTCGAAGGCGTTCAAGCTGTGGTTGCCGAGACCGAGTATCCCGCAGACGACTGGCGTGCCGTGGTGCCGCACCACGGATTCGTGTTGGCTCTTGCGCACGAGGAGCCTTCCGGCAGCGAAGCCCTCTGGATGCGCCGGTTCGGCGACGGAACGATCATCGTCAGTACCTACGCGAGCCTCTTCACCAACCAGGTCGTCTCCGAGGGAGACAATGCCCGGTTGCTATCGAACATCGTGCGGCATGCCACTCGCGGCCAGGGTGCCGTAATCTTCGATGACACCCACCAGGGAATGACCGAGCTCTACGACCCACGCGCGTTTTTCTCCGACTCGCGTCTCCACATCTCCCTCCTCCTGGCGATCGCGCTCTGGTTCGTCTGGGTAGTCGGGGCTACCCGGTTGCGTCCGGCGCGCGCCCCGGCGCCGGCACCTCGTGAGAGCGCGCTTACGTCGGCGGTGGGTGGCTACCTCGCGCGCGTGCTGCCACCAATCAAGGCCGGCCTTCGTATCTGCGAGCATTTCTTTAATGATGTACATCGCAGGCTTGGCCAACCCGAGGACGGTTCAGCTCCCTGGGAGTGGCTGGAGCGACAGCCGCGCGTGGTCGCCGCCGACCTCGCGCAGCTGCGCAACTATCTCGGGCGGCTCCAGGCCGGGCGCCGTGTGGACCTGCGCAGAGTTCATGACCTGGCCGTGAAATTGAGGGAACAACTGCAATGACCGAAGCGGTGAAGCAATTCGAAGAAGCACTGCAGGCGCGACTCGGCAACGTCGTGCTCGGCGGAGCCGCGTCCACGCGACTGCTGGCGATCGCGCTGCTCGCGCGCGGCCACGTCCTGGTCGAAGGACCTCCGGGGCTCGGCAAGACGCTGCTCGCGAAAGCGCTGGCGAGGTCGCTCGACGGCAGTTTCGAGCGCATCCAGGGGACTGCGGACCTCATGCCCTCCGATATCACCGGCGTGCACGTCTACGATGCTGCGCGACAGGCCTTCACGTTCCGGCGCGGACCGCTGTTTGCCGACGTGGTGCTGTTCGACGAGATCAATCGCGCCGGTCCCAAGACGCAGTCGGCGCTGCTCGAGGCGATGGAGGAACGGCAGGTCACCGTCGAGCGCGAGCGCTTCGAGCTGCCGCGCGACTTCCTCGTGGTCGCTACGCAGAACCCGCGCGACTTCGAGGGCACGTTCCCGTTGCCCGAATCGCAGCTCGACCGTTTCATGCTGCGCATCGTCGTCGGCTATCCGGCCCGGCAGGACGAGATGGCCGTGATCGAGCGATATGGGCGCCTCGAAGGCGCGGAGGCGAGGCTCGCGGCCATCGAGCCGATCGGACGCGACCAGCTCGATGCAGCGCGGAGCGAAGCGGAGGCCACTCACTTCTCAGAAGCGCTAACGCAGTACGTGCTCGACATCGCGCAGGCCTCGCGCGAGCATCCTCACGTCGCGCTTGGAGTGTCGACGCGAGGCGTGTTATCCCTCGTGCGCTCGGTGCGCCTCGCGGCAGCCTTGCGCGGCGAGAGCTTCGCCACGCCGGATGACGTAAAGCAACTCGCGCCGCCGCTTCTCTCGCATCGCCTGCTGCTCACGGCGGAAGCGACGCTCGAAGGCGCGACGGGTGCGGGTGTCATCGCGCAGCTCATCGATCGAACGCCCGTTCCGCACTGAAAAACAGCTGCCGAGCTCATGAGCCTCACTGCCCGCGCGCTGACGCTGATCTGCCTGGCCTTCGCGCTGGCGATCGTCGGCACGTGGAGCGAGGATCCCACCGTCTCGCAGTTCTGGAAATTCGCCGCGGCCCTGGTCCTGTTGGGTCTCGCGACAGAAGGCTTCCTGATAATCCGCACGCGCATTTCACTGGACGTGGCTGTGCCCGCGCGTGGCTACCTCGGCCGGTCACACCGCATTGCGTTTGTCTTCCAGAATGCGGGCCGCCGCGCCGTGGCCATCGAGTACGCCCCGGCGATGCCGCCCGGTATTGCCGTGCCCGGTGACACGCGCCACGTGGTTGCCGTCCCCGGCGCCGTGAGCACGGATCCGTACGACGTCGTTCCAACGCGCCTCGGCGAAAAGAGCTGGCCGACGATCGACGCTCGCCTGCGAGGTCCGCTGGGACTCGCGTGGTGGCCGCGCAAGCTGCCCGTGACAACGCAGTTCACCGTCGGACCCGACCTCCTGGGCGACGCGCCGAATCGCGAAGCCCTGGCGGAGAGCGGCATCGCGAATGCTCGTGCACGCGGCAGTGGTGGAGACTTGCTGCAGCTGCGCGACTACCAGCCCGGTGATCCGCTGCATCGCATCGACTGGAAAGCGACCGCGCGCCGGGGTGCGCTCGTAACGCGTGAGTACCTGGAGGACCAGCATCTCGACATCGTCATCGGGCTCGATTGCGGGCGTGCGAGCCGGCTCGAGGCGGGCCAGCTGGATCGTCTCGGCGCCTATGCCAATGTCGCGGCGCGCTTTGCCGAGCATGCCATCTTGCAGGACGACAGCATCGGCCTGGTCGTGTTCGCCGAACGGCCGCAACACGTGATCGCGCCGTCCCGCGGACAGGGCGCGCTCATCAAGATGCGCCGCGCGCTCGAGAAGCTGGCGCCACGCCAGGCTGAAACGAGCCTGCTGGAGGCGGCACTGCGAATCTCGCAAGTCGCGCGTCATCGCAGTCTCGTGGTGCTGTTCACGGATCTCGACGAAGCGGCACTGGCGGGCGAACTGGTGCGCGCCGTTCGCTTGCTGCAGCAACGGCACATGACGATCGTTGCAGGTCTCCTCAGCGAGGAGGTTGCTGCGCTCGAGCGTCGAACCAGTACGGACTGGCTCGATCCGTACGTGTCACTCGCGGCCAGTGAAGGGCAGTCGCGACGGCGCGCAAACCTGGCAGCGCTGCGAGCGCGCGGCGCGCACGTGATTGCAGCACGTCCGCAGGAGCTCGAGAACGCGGTGATGCAAGCGTACACGCGCCTGCGCCGCGAGCGGAGGATCTGAATTATGCGGGCTGTGATGCGGTCGCGGCCGCGCGTCGCTTGAACAGGCGGCCTTCGAACAGGCGGCCATTCAGGATCGATACCATCAGCAGCCAGTAGCCGACACCGATGATGATGCGACTGATGAGCGGGAACGCCGGATCAGTCGAAATGTAGCCTTCGATGAAACCGCAGCCGATCAGCAGAAGCGCAAGCACGCCGAGCAGCTTGATCGAGCGGCCACTGACTTGCTGGAACGCCTCGCGGCGCGTACGCGTTCCGGGTCGAATCAGCGCCTCCCCCAGGGCGGCGCCGGCCGCGCCCGCCACGCAGATGACGCTCAGCTCCACGAGGCCGTGCGCCACGGCGAATTCGAACAGGCGCATGCCGAGGTCGTACCTGGCCGTGAACGCAAAGAGTGCGCCGAGCAACGCACCGTTCATCCCGATGACATAGAACGTTCCGAGCCCGAAGAACACGCCCGCGCAGAAGGCACTCAGCATCACGACGATGTTGTTGGTCAGCAGGCCCACCGATATCACCGCCGGCGGCACGACACTGAGGACGCTGTCCGTCCAGAGCTCTCCGCGTTCGAGAGCGCTGACCGTTTCTTCCCCCAGCAGCAGCCCGATCAGATCGCCGTTGCTGGCGACGAGCCACGCGGCCGCCGCCGCTGTCGCGAGGAAGAGCACCGTGACTGCGACGATGTACATGCGCAGGTCATGGACAAAGGCCGGCACGTCCACGCGAAAAATCCGCACCAGGTCGCTGCGCAGCCGGTGCGCCGGGCGATGCAGCATCGCGTGCAGGTCGGCATACAACGATTCGAGTGTCTGGCGTGTGCGGCTCGCGGGCATCAGGCGTCGCGCCATGGACAGGTCCCGCGCGACGGAGCGATAACCCTCCGCCAGGTCCATGGCATCCTTCGCATTGGCCGCTCTCGCACGGGACAGATCGTGGTGCAGCGTTGCGATCCGCCGCCATTGTGGAACGCGCTTCTCCAGCCACGCGCGCAATGCCTGGTCGGATTGAGCGCTCATTGCTGCGACCTCGCCAGCGCGTCGCGCAGTCTCGCCTGGATGTCACCGGTCTGTTCGGCCGTGACCTGCGGCTCGACTCGCTGCAGGAGCGCGCGCCCCAGCTGCTGGCGCACGTCGGGTTCCAGTTCCTTCCAGCGCGCCAGCAGGTCTTCGATCACTTCCGCGTACTGCGGGCCGAGCGACGAGGCCAGCGATGCCGGCAGTGAAGCAAGCGAGTCCCGCGTCGTGCGCCGATCGTAGACCAGCAAGGTGCCGGCGGCGAGATCGCCGATGCGAACGTGCTGTGCGGTCAGCGCAGTCGTGGCGAGGCCAACGACATAGAACAGCGGCATCGAATCGATGATGCGGAAGACGTTGCGCACCACCAGTGCGCCGGCTCCGGGTGTGCCGCCTTCACGAGTGACCACGCGCACACCGGCCATCCGCTTGCCAGGCGTGCGGCCATGCATCGCGACTTCCAGCACGAGGTGATACAGGAAGTAGATCGCCGCGCCGGGCACGATCACGCCGAAAATGTACGCCAGGGTTTCCTGGTAGAGCACGTCGGGACCCGCCAGCCTCTTCACCAGGAAGTCGCCGCCATAGATCCAGGCCAGCGCCAGGATGATCCGGATGTGCCAGTCGATGACGAACGCGAAGCTCCGGCCGCCGAGCCCGGCGACGGGAAGGCTGACGTCGACGCCCGTGACGCTGTCGACGATGTAATCCGTTGCCAAAGCGTGTTCCGTCATCAGTCCGTCGCCGCGAGTTGCTCTGCCTGGTGTTCCTGCGCGAGCGCCTGGATGAGCTCGCTGATGTTGCCATCCATCACGTCGTCCAACCGGTAGAGCGTCAGGTTGATCCGGTGATCCGTTACGCGACCCTGCGGGAAATTGTAGGTGCGGATGCGTTCCGAGCGATCGCCGCTACCGACCTGCAGTTTGCGTGTCAGCGCCTGTTCGCGCTGCTGCTTTTCCTGTTCCGCCGCCAGCAGGCGCGCCTTGAGCAGCGTCATGGCGCGCGAACGGTTCTTGTGCTGCGAGCGCTCGTCCTGGCATTCAACCACGATGCCCGTGGGGAGATGCGTGATGCGGATCGCCGAATCCGTCTTGTTGACGTGCTGTCCGCCCGCGCCTGAGGCCCGGTAGGTGTCGATTCGCAGCTCGGCCGGGTTCAGGTCAACCGACTCCACTTCCTCCAGCTCCGGAAGGATGGCCACTGTGCACGCGGACGTGTGAATGCGGCCCTGGGCTTCGGTCTGCGGCACGCGCTGCACGCGGTGCGTGCCGGATTCGAACTTGAGCTGCGACCAGGCACCGCGGCCGACGACGCGGCTGATGATTTCCTTGTAGCCGCCGTGCTCGCCCGGGCTCTCGCTGAGCACTTCGACACGCCAGCCCTGCGTTTCGGCATACCGTGCGTACATGCGGAACAGGCTCCTGGCGAACAGGGCCGCTTCGTCGCCACCGGTGCCGGCGCGGACCTCGAGGAAAATATTGCTATCGTCGCGCGGGTCCTTTGGCACCAGCAGCTTGCGCAGTTCCTGTTCTTCCGACGCCAGCTGCGTCTCGAGTGCTTGCGATTCCTCTTCTCCGAGTGCGCGCGTCGCCGCGTCGGTATCAGTTGCCATTTCGCGGGCCGTTCCCAGGTCCCGCTCAGCCCGCTGGTACTGCGCGTAGCGTTCCGCCACCGGACGCAGGCGCGCATACTCCGTGGACAGGTCACGAAAGCGGTTCTGTACCGAGAGAACTTCCGGGTCCGCGAGGAGTCGCTCAACCTCGACGTAGCGTTCCGAGAGTTTCTCCAGCTTTTGTCGAATGGACGGTTTCATGCGTGACGGAGTATATAGTGGGACCTATGCCTGACCCGATATCCGCACTGCGCCTGGGCGCGCTCCTGGCGCTGGCGCTCCTTGGCGCCTGTGCGTCGAATCCACCTCCAGAGGCCGATCCGCCAGTCAGGCCGCCGGCTGCTTCCGAGGGCGGCGACGCCAATTCGCACCTGGTGCTGGCGGAGATCGCCCTGCAGCGCGGGGACTATCACGTCGCCTCGCGTGAGTACGCGGCGGCCGCTCAACTCTCGACCGACGCCGCACTGGCCAGCCAGGCCACGCGCGTTGCTTTCGCCAGCAGTCAGAACGAGTTCGCGGCCCAGTCCGCGCGCCGCTGGTTGATGCTGGACACCGCGAGCGCCGACGCGCGTCGATTCCTCGGTGTCGTGGCGCTGCGCCTGAATCGGCTGAACGAAGCGTCCGACCAGTTCGACCGCCTCGTGCGCACCAGCTACGAGACGCCCGCGGCCGGTTTCCTCGACCTCGCGACCGCACTGTCCGAAGAAGAGAACGCTTATGGCGTCTATCGGTTGCTCAGCGACCTCTCGCAGCGCCACCCGAAAGTGGCGGAAGCCCGTTACGCCCGCAGTGCGGCTGCGCTGCGAGCGTTCAACTACAAGGATGCCGTGGACAGCGGCAAGCGCGCCGTGGCTCTTTCGGACACGCTCACGGATGCGAAGCGTGTGCTCGCGCGAGCGCTCGTTGTCAGCGGCAGCAACGATGCCGGCATCGACATGGCGCGCCGCGATGCCACTGCTTCCAGCGAACCCGACGCCAAGATCGAGCTGGCTCTCCTGCTGATCGCGAGTGAGCGCGACGCTGAGGCGCGCTCGTTGCTGACCAGTCTGCTGGAACAGCCCGAGGCCCGCCCGGAAGCGCTGCGCACACTGGCTACGCTAGAGCTCGGCGACGGTAACCTCGACGCCGCCAAGACCCGGTTCGAAGAGCTGATCGGCACGGGCCGCTACGCGACGCTCGCGTACTACCTGCTCGGTTCGATTCATGAGCGTCGCAAGGACGAACTCGAGGCAGTCCGGAACTACGCGCGAGTTACGAGCGGTCCCTATGCGAGCGACGCGCAGATCCGCGCCGCGCGACTGCTTGCCAGCAGTGGTGCGGCCGACAAGGCGAACGAGCTGCTCAATGACTACGTGGTCGAGAATCCCGACGCGGAAGTCGAGATCACGATCGGGCGCGCGCGCCTGCTCGCTGACGAGGGGGACTCCGCGACCGCGCTCGAGCTGCTCGACTCCGCGCTGCAACGCTATCCCGACAGCGAACCGCTGCGCTACTCGCGCGCGGTCACGCTCGAGCGCCTGGAGCGCATCGACGATGCTCTCGCGCAACTCGAACAGCTCGTCGAAGGCCGCCCGCGCGATCCGGTGGCGCTGAACGCCCTCGGCTACACGCTCGCGGAGCACAATCGCGAGCTGAAGCGCGCCAAGTCGCTCATCGGCGATGCGCTGAAGATGACGCCTGACAATCCGGCCGTGCAGGACAGCATGGGCTGGGTGCAATACCGGCTCGGCAAGAATCGCGACGCACTCAAGTGGCTCGAGCGCGCCTTCGAATCCGAACACGATGGCGAAATCGCCGCGCATGTCGGCGAGGTTTACTGGGCGCTCGGCGAGCGGACCCGGGCGCGCGAGATCTGGGAAAAGGCGCTCGCCGAAGATCCTGATCACCGTTACCTCCGGAAAACAGTGCAGCGTCATCCGGACGGGGTGCAATGAAGCAACTGGCGACGGCGATCCTCTTCGCCGCGCTGCTCGCTGGTTGTCGCACGGCGCCTCCCGTTGTGCCGACGGACTGGCCGACGGCGCGTGCCGCGCGCCAGGCGCTCGCGAACTGGGAGATGTCCGGCCGGGCCGCGGTGGCAACTGAAAAAGAGGGTTACAACGCCGGGCTGCGCTGGATTCAGCAGGGAAACGTTTCGGAAGCGCATCTCAAGGGAGCGCTCGGCGTGGGCGGCATTCGTGTGCGCGCCGCAGGCGATGCGCTCGAAGTCGAAACCAGCAAGGGCGAACGATTGAGCGCCGAGGAGGCCGGACCCGCGCTCGAACGCGCAGTGGGAGTCGAGCTTCCCATCAGTGCGCTACGCTATTGGCTGCTGGGTGTGCCGATCCCGGATGTGGACGCGCAAGAAGAGCTCGACGCACAGGGCCGATTGAAGAAGCTGCAGCAGCGCGGGTGGATCATCGAATATGACCGGTACTCGCAGGTGGCGGGCTCGTGGGTGCCAGGCCGGACGCGCCTGGTCAATGGGCCCGTGCGCGTGCGAGTCATTGCGGATCGCTGGAGCATCCCCACAAAGTTTCTCGAAGACTCGTAATATTTTTCGGGGGCCCGATGAAGAAGGGAGTGGATCTTGAGCGCCCTCCCGCAGACCCCCAACAGAGCACCCTGGCCGGCGCCGGCGAAGCTCAACCTGTTCCTGCACGTGCTCGGCCGCCGCGCGGACGGCTATCACGAGATCCAGACCGCTTTTCAGTTCGTCGACCTCTGCGATGAGTTGCGCATCGAGACGCGTAACGATGGGCGCATCCAGAGACTCAGGGGTGCCACCGAGGTCCCTCAAGAGGAAGACCTGGTCGTCCGGGCCGCGAACCTGCTGCGGCAGGAAGCCGGGGTTCGATCCGGCGCCACGATCGATGTCATCAAGCGCGTCCCGCTGGGAGGCGGCCTCGGCGGAGGCAGCTCAGACGCCGCGACTACGCTGGTCGCTCTCAACTGCTTGTGGGGGTTGAAGTTCGATACCGCGCGGCTGGCCGAATTGGCGCTCGGCCTGGGCGCCGATGTGCCCGTTTTCATCCACGGTCACGCTGCCTGGGGCGAAGGGGTAGGGGAACGCCTGCAGTCCCTGGAGCCGCCGGAATCGCTTTATGTCGTGGTCCGTCCGGACTGCGCCGTGAGCACTCGCGAAATCTTTCAGGCCCCTGAATTGACACGAAATTCTCACCCCATCACAATACGCGCCTTTTTACAGGGGGCCGGCCGGAACGACTGCGAACCGGTGGTCCGCTCGCGCTACCCGCAGGTCGCCGCGGCACTCGATTGGCTCAGCACGTTCGCTCCTGCGCGACTCACCGGGACCGGCTCCTGCGTGTACGCCGCGATGAGCGATGAGCGCGCCGCTCGCGAGGTGCTCGCGCGATTGCCCTCGAAGTGGCAGGGTTTCGTGGTGCGCGGATTGAATAGCTCGCCGTTGCTCGAGCGGCTCGGGCGCGAGACGGTGCCGGGGTAGAGAACGGGCCGGAGAACGGGCAACGGCGGCGACGGAACTGGGGTGTCGCCAAGTGGTAAGGCAGCGGGTTTTGATCCCGCCATTCGGAGGTTCGAATCCTTCCACCCCAGCGAGGCACCCCCGGAAAGTTCGGCGCAGACGCCGATACCTTCCCGGGGCCCCGCTTGAAGACAAAGAGGGCCCAGCTTGGAACGTTCGTCGATGGCGCTGTTCACGGGCAACGCGAATCCCGTGCTCGCGCAGGAAATCGCGCGCCACCTGAACGTCTCGCTGGGCCGGGCGTCGGTGGGCCGTTTCAGCGACGGCGAGGTGAACGTCGAGCTGATGGAGAACGTGCGCGGACGCGACGTCTTCATCCTGCAATCGACCTGTCCGCCCGCGAACGACACGCTGATGGAACTGCTGGTGATGACCGATGCCGCGCGACGCGCGTCGGCGGCGCGCATCACGGCAGTGGTGCCGTACTTCGGCTACTCGCGCCAGGATCGACGCCCGCGTGCCACGCGCGCGCCGATCACGGCGAAGCTGGTGGCCAACATGATCGAGACCGCGGGCATCGATCGGCTGCTGACGGTCGATCTGCACGCGGAGCAGATCCAGGGGTTTTTCGACATCCCCGTGGACAACGTGTACGCCTCGCCCGTGTTGCTCGGCGATGCGTGGAAGCAGGGCTACGAGAACATGGTCGTGGTCTCGCCGGACGTGGGGGGCGTGGTTCGCGCCCGCGCTCTCGCGAAGCGGCTCGACGATGCGGAACTGGCGATCATCGACAAGCGCCGCCCGCGTCCGAACGAATCGAAGGTGATGAACATCATCGGCGAGGTCAAGGGCAAGACCTGCGTGATGGTCGACGACATGGTCGACACCGCAGGCACGCTGTGCCTGGCCGCGCAGGCGTTGAAGGACGAAGGGGCGAAGCGTGTGGTGGCATACATCACGCACCCGGTGCTCTCCGGCAAGGCCGTGGAGCGCATTTCGACATCGGTGCTCGACGAGATGGTCGTGACGGACACGATCCCGCTGGGACCGGAGGCGAACGCCTGCAAGCAGATCCGGCAGCTCAGCGTGTCGGGGCTGCTCGCCGAGACTATCCGTCGCATCCGCGATGAGGAATCGGTGAGCTCTTTGTACATTGATTAGCCACCCGGGAAAGTTTGCTCGAAGACTCGCAATACTTTCCCGGGGCCCGGCAGAAGATGAGAAGTGTTGATGGTGTGCTTTCTGGTCGCGGAAAGCATGTGTTTGAAGTTGTAACTGGAGTTAGCAAATGAAAATCTCGTTCGAACTCGGCGCCGAGTTTCGCGACGACCAGGGCAAGGGTGCGAGCCGCCGCCTGCGTCGCGAAGGCAAGGTGCCTGCAATTCTCTACGGCGGCCACCGCGATCCGCGTGCGCTGTCGCTCAGTCACCAGAAGCTGCTCATCGCACTCGACAACTCGCGCTTCTATTCGTCGATCCTGAGCCTCAAGGTCGGCGACCAGGTGCAGACGGCGATCCTGAAGGACGTGCAGCGCCACCCGGCGAAGAACCAGATCCTGCACCTGGACCTCCAGCGCGTGCTGGAGAACGAGGCCATCCGCATTCGCATCCCGCTGCACTTCAAGGGCGAGGCGATCGCTCCCGGCGTGAAGACGCAGGGCGGCATCGTGTCGCACCAGAAGACCGAGGTGGATATCAGCTGCCTGCCGAAGGACCTGCCGGAGTTCATCGAAGTCGATGTGTCTGGCCTCAACCTCAACCAGTCGCTGCACTTGTCGGATCTCAAGGTGCCCGAGGGTGTGACGCTCGTTGAGCTCGCGCACGGTCGCGACAGCACTGTGGCCTCTGTGCACGCGCCGCGTGCGGAAGAGCCCGAGCCGACTGCGGTCGCCGCGGAAGGTGCCGTTCCGGTCGAAGGTGTCGCTGCTGCGGCACCGGGCGCGCCGGGCGCAGCTCCTGGCGCTGCTCCGGGTGCGGCTCCTGCGGCTGGTGCCGCGGGCGCTCCTGCCCCTGGCGCGAAGGGCGCTGCTCCGGCCGCGAAGGGTGCGGACGCTGGCGCTGCGAAGGGCGCCGATGCTGGCAAGAAGGACGCGGGCAAGGACAAGGGCAAGAAATAAGGACCACCCCGGAAAGTTTTCTCGAAGACTCGAGATACTTTCCGGGGGCCCCGGTAGAAAGAGGGCAAGCGGCGCGGGCGGCAGCGTCCGCGCCGTTTTCTACTCCGAACGAAGAACATGGCTGCGTTTCCGCTACGACTCATCGTCGGGCTCGGCAACCCGGGCTCCGAGCACGCGCACACGCGTCACAACGCGGGCTTCTGGTTCGCGGACGCGCTCGCGGCGAAGTACGGCAGTTCGTCTTCGACTTCCGGCTGGAGCCTGAAGCGGCTGCTGCACGCGGACACTGCCTTCAGGAAGGAATCCCGATTCCAGGGTGAGCGCGCGCGCATTCATGTGGCCGGGAATGCGATCGAGGTTTTTAAACCGCTCACGTACATGAATCGCAGCGGGCTCGCGATTCGCAGCCTCGCGGACTTTCTCAAGATTTCGCCGGCGGAGATTCTCGTCGCGCATGACGAGCTGGATCTGCCGATCGGCACCGCGCGCCTCAAGTTCGGCGGTGGGGCAGGTGGCCACAATGGACTCAAGGACACCATCGCGCACATCGGCGATGGCTTCTGGCGCTTCCGCTTTGGCATTGCCCACCCGGGCAGCAAGGATGACGTCGTCGACTACGTGCTGAAACGCGCGCCGAAGGATGAAGAAGAGCAGATCGTCGGCACGATCACGGAAGCGGTCGAGGTGATGCCGTCATTGATGAGCGATGGCGCCGAGAAGGCGATGAATCGGCTGCACCGGAAAAAGCCGGGAGCCAACGGCAACGGCGACGACTGATTCATTCCGCATCTCACTCCTGCAAGATCCCTGGCACTGCGCGTTCAGCAGCTGACAGGTTTCGCCGTATACACGAATGAACCGAGCGCATGCCTCGAAAATTCCTGTACCCTACGCATCCCGCGAAGCGCCACAGCAGGCATCATGCCCATTCAATGCGGAATCGTCGGACTGCCGAACGTCGGCAAGTCCACTCTCTTCAACGCTCTCACGCGAGCGAAGATCGCGGCTGAGAACTATCCGTTCTGCACCATCGATCCCAACGTGGGCGTCGTGCCCGTGCCGGACCCACGGCTGCAGCATCTCGCAGCCATCGCGAAACCGGAGAAGATTCTTCCGACGACGGTGGAATTCGTCGACATCGCGGGCCTTGTTGCCGGCGCCTCGAAAGGCGAGGGGCTGGGCAACCAGTTCCTGGCTCACATCCGCGAGGTGGATGCGATCGCACACGTGGTTCGCTGCTTTGTCGATGACGACGTCGTGCACGTGTCCGGCAAGATCGACCCGTTGACCGATATCGAAGTGATCAACACCGAGCTCGGTCTGGCCGACCTCGAGACGGTCGAGAAGGGTTTGCAGCGCGCGCAGAAGGGCGCGAAGTCTGGTGTCGACAAGGAGTCCATCGCGCGCCGGGATGTGCTCGAACGCCTGAAGAAGCATCTCAACGAGGGCAAGCCCGCGCGCGCACTGGCTGCGACTGAGGCCGAGCGTGCCCTGTTGCGCGAGCTTCACCTGCTCACTGCGAAGCCCGTCATGTACGTGGCGAACGTCGCGGAAGACGGCTTCACTGATAATCCGTTCCTGGATGCGCTCCACAAACACGCGGCGGCCGAGAACTCGGTCGTCGTGCCGGTCTGTGCATCGATCGAGGCAGAGATCGCGCAGCTCGATGAAGTCGATCGTGCGGAGTTCCTGAAGGAGCTCAAGCTGGATGAGCCCGGTCTCAATCGCGTCATTCGCGGCGCGTACCGGCTGCTCGGCCTGCAGACGTTCTTCACGGCCGGCCCGAAGGAAGTCCGGGCGTGGACCGTGCGCTCGGGCTCGACCGCGCCGCAGGCTGCCGGTGTGATTCATACCGACTTCGAGCGCGGCTTCATTCGCGCCGAAGTGATCGCATACGACGACTACATCGCCGGCAAGGGCGAAGCAGGCGCGCGCGAAGCGGGCAAGCTGCGGCTGGAAGGGAAGGAATACGTCGTGCGCGAGGCCGACGTCATGCATTTCCGATTCAACGTCTGACGCCGCGCTCCCCGCCGGCCGACCATCAGAACTCCACGGTCACCGTCACGCGCCCGTCTATCTAAGGGTGAACGCGTTCCAGGAACCAGCCCAGCGCCAGCACACCAGTTGCAAGGGACGCTGCGGGAACGAACCGAAATTGATAAAAGGACGAGGACCTGGCCCGATAGAGGAGGGGCAGAAGCACGGCCACGAGGGTGACCTGCCCGATTTCCACTCCCACATTGAAGCCGGCGAGTGAGATCGCGAGTGCACCGCGCTGTAACTCCAGGTCCTGCAGTACGTTCGCGAACCCGAAACCGTGGACGAGGCCAAATCCGAACGCGAGCCAGGCCGCGTGCGCTGCGATTCGCGGGACGAGATTCGCGATTCCGGCGAGCACGACGGATGCAGCAATGGCCGCTTCGATCGGCTGCTGCGCGGGCACCAACAGCCCGGTCGCCGCGAGCGAAAGGGTGATCGAATGTGCAAGTGTGAAAGCCGAGACAATAGCCAGCGCTCGTACTGCCACTTCGCGCGCGCTCCTTGCAGCAATCCAGGTTCCGGAACGTGAGCGCAGCGCTGCCGGCAGAAGCAGCAGGACGAGAAAGGCGATGTGGTCGTAGCCTATCCAGATGTGGTGCACACCCTGCGCGACGAATGAGCCAAACGATCGGGCCGGTGTCGCCTCGAGAGACCACGAGGGTGAGTCGGGCGAAAGTACGCGCGTGTCCATTCGGCCGTCGTCGTTCACCACGACCAACGAGCGGTGCGATCGGTCGACATCGAAGAGCAATCGATAGGTGAGTCCCAGCGGCCCTTCGGAGGGACAAGTGCCCGTCAGGGCAAGCACCGCGTAGTAGCCATCACTCCGCTGATTGACGAGTTGATCGCGCGTCTCGAGCCCGCAGTTCTTGCCCGCGCGATGGATCTCGAGGAGGGGCAGAACGCTCGCCGCAATCCTCCCGCGGGCGGCGTCAAGTTCGCGCACGGTCACTGTGCCTGAAGCGTCGGCGTCGAGGTCGACGAGCGTTTGCAGATCTCCGATCGCGATTTCCCACTGGCCCGTGATATCGGCATCCTGTGCACTCTCGATCGTGAGATAGCTCGCACCCAGCGAGTGGGCGCTTGCCTGGAACGTCGCCATGAGTGCCAGCAACGACCCCAGAATACACATGAGACGGGCGAGGGCAGGGGCGAGATGCGGGAGGGCGATCATCTCGATGCCCTTGTTGCCACCACAGCATCCTTACCGGCGCCGGTGGTCTCATGTGTTCGCGAGCCTGTAGCAAGCCACGCCTCCACGAGCGCATCCTGGTAACCGTTGGAGGCAATCCACGCGCGAACGTCTGCAAGAGTCCGGTCGTCCCGGGAGTCGATTGCCGCGCTGACCAGCAAGCGCAGATCCACGGGCTCCCTTTGTGTAGTCCAGTTGGCGCGCGCCGCTGCAAGGGCCTCGCTGCTTCTGTTCTCCAGCCGGGCGAGTCGTGCCACTTCCTGTTGTTCGAGGCGTTCACCGCGCAGCTGCGCTTCGTTAAAAGCCCGACGAACGTGCTCGAGATGGACCGCCACTGGTTCGCCGAGCGCGTGCTCCGCTTCCGCGATGCGCAGTCTCACAGCGGGCGACAGCGGTAACCCGTCCAGTGCCCGCGGGGCGTCGCCTGGACGACCGTGTGTCAGCAGGTGATCTGCCAACGCCAGCCGCACATACAAGCTGTGCGGTTCAACGACCGCCGCTTCGCGCAGGAGACGTTCGGCCGATCGTGAATCGCCCCGACGTTCGTGCATGTCAGCGAGTGCGCTGAGCATCCAGCTGCGAATCGCGGGCGGTGCATCCGCGCCGGAATCTTTCAGCAGCGACTCGAGCAATCGCGTCGCGCCTTCCAGCTGGCCCGTGAGGCCGAGCACTTGGGCAAGGCACGTACTTCCGAGAAGGGTCTCACTCAGGCCGATGAGCGCCGCGCAGTCCCTGCGTGCCGCCGGATAGTTGCCCTGCACCTGGTGAATCGCTGCACGCATGAGAAGTGCGCGTGCGTTGCGTGGCTCGAGGTCGACCGCACGGCCGAGCAGCTCGAGGGAACGAAAATAGTCGTGACGATACTGATGGATGTCAGCCGCGAGTACGTGCCAACGCGCTGATGCTGCTGCACGGTCCCGCCAGGACTCGAGCAGCGCCTCAGCGCGGCCCGCGTAGCGAGCCTCGGTGGTGCGCCGCGCTTCATCGATCAAGCGCGCTGCGATCACAAGCGCGTCTTCGAGATCCAATGCAGTCGCACGAACGGCGCTGCGTGACGGATCGACGTGCAGGATCACCAGGTCGGGATCGGGGCGATGAGGAGCCGCCGCCGCGAAAGTGGCGGCCGCCGTGAAGGCGACCGCCACCACCGCACTTGCAGCCCGACGCTTCATTGCACCAGCGCGTCGAACGGGGCGTCTACGTCGTCAGCGTCGCCGTTCAGCGTGAAGCCCAGCAGCGCAATCGCTGCTTCGTCCTCGCCGACGTCGAACGTATCGGTGGTCCATCCCGTGAACGAGACGAACACCGGACTGACAGTCACGCGGAAGCTGCGGCTGGTGCTCAACTGAGTCGAGTCAACCGCAGTCAACGTGACGACCGCGGTGCCTGTGGCATTCTCCGCAGGTGTGATCGTCAACGTGCGCGAGCTACCGCTGCCGCCCAGCACCAGGCTGCCCGCGGGCAACAGCACGGCGTCGGACGCCTGCGCACGCAAGGTAAGAGCGCCAGCGGTCCCGTCCGCATCGCCGACTTCGAACGTCACGCCCGAGTCGGTCTTGTCCTGGTCGATGCTGCGATCCGCAAGAGCCGAGATCGTGGGCGCGCTGTTCGGTTGCGGCGCGGAAGAGTCGTCATCGGAGCTGCTGCTGCACGCGGCTACGGCAAGTGCCGTGGCCGCCGTTGCTGCAATAGCGGCTATGCGTGTGAGGTTTGTGCGCATGACAGCCACTCCTTCTTATTGCGCGCCGGGAAGCGGCGTGCGCAGGTAGGGGAAGCGCGTATCGAAGTCCGCGGCACTGATCGGTGCACCGTCAGTGAACGCGGCGGTGCCGACAGGCGCGTTGGCCGGGGTGCACAGGCCGAGGTTGACTTGCTGGCCACCGACGGGAATCGGATGGCAGAGACGGCCCATGACCACGCGTAGCGCGATGTCCACGACGTCGTCGCCGGGACGGCGGCCGTTCGGGAACCCCGCGAGGTCACCGCCCGCAACGCCAAACGTGCTCTGCTGAGCAGCCGGTGTCGCCGCAATGCCGGTGTTGAGCCGTGTCATCTCCGACGGCGTCACCGTGGCGAGCTGGTTCACTCCCGCGAATCCCGTGAGGAACGCAGTCACCAGGTCATTGCGCGGGAAGTTGCTCGGCGCGAGGTTCGCGATGTTCGTTCCCAGCGTCTGGTTCACGGCGTCGCGGAACAGGAGGTCGAGAATCGCCGGCAGCGTCGGGTGCGTCACGTAGTTCGCGAACTGGCCGTCTTCCTTTGGCTCGCTGACACTGAAGCGATCCTTGTCGGGAATGCCGATGACCAGCTCGTTGACGAGCGGCAGGGACAACCGCGAGATCTGTGTGAACGGGCCGCCGTTCACCTCGGGCTTCACGAAAGTCGCACGGGGATTGAGGATGCGAGCCTGGCGCAGGCTGGCGGAAGTCCATCCGCCGATCACGCCGTTGCCGTTGCCCTTCAGGCAGGCCGCCGGCAGTTCCAGCGCGAAAGTCGTGATGTTGGCATCGTTGATGATGTCGTTGGCCGGATCCTGCGTGATGCCGCCCGGGAAGCCGTTGCCGTCACCGTTGCCCGGCGAGCTGTCGCCGTCCACGGGGACCAGGTTCACGAGGTCGAACACCTGGCCCAGGTTCACGACGAACGATTCGTCGCGCTGGCCCACGAACACGCGGCCGGATCCCGTGCAACCCGGAACCTGCACGTCGTACATGAAAGTGCGGGCATAGGCCTCATAAGAACTCGACGCGCCAAAGGTCTTGGTGCCGACGTAGTCATAAGGTTTGCCGAACGTGCTCGAGCTATTGGACGCGTTCGTCACGGTGCTGCGATTGCCCTTGCGGCGGTCGCCGCGCACGACGCTCAGTGTGTATGACTCGCGGAAGTTGAGCCCGGAAGTATCGGCTGCGGAGACGGGAGCGACATTCTTCAGCGGCACGGCCACCGAGCGCTGGTTGCCCGACGGCCCGATGTTGAGCTTGATGCCCTGGTTGTTGTTGGCGAGGACGTTGTCGAAACGGAACTGGAAGGTGAGGTCTTCCTTTGCATCGCCGTTGTTGTCGATGTGGATCTCGTACAGGGCGTTGGCATCGAGCGCGAAATAGTTCGGCCCGCCGTACGGGTCCTGCAGCGGAATGTAGTTGGCGAGCAGCGTGACGTAGCCTTCGCGGCCCGGCTCGTAGCTCATGAACATGTAGAAGTCGGTGGAATCGACGGTGGGAAAGCGCGTGATGTTCGGTGCCTCGCGATGGCTCGACGCGGCTGCGACGAGCGGTAACGCGAGGGCTGCCAACAGCACGGGCAGGCGAGATCGAGTCTTCATGACGGCCCCCTGAGCGCCTCGGAATTGAGTGCTCCTGACGGGCCCGCATTTCGTGCACGCTGTGAGCTCGGATGCAGGAACCAGCGCCTTTTTTACAGATCCCTGTGTGCGTCGAAATGCGTGCGCCGTTGTGGGGAAGTCGTCTGTTCGCGCGAGGTTTGAGATTGGATTCACGGGCGTGCCACGGTAGATATGCATCGCCGCGGGTGCGAGCCGAGCTGGAAGCGTTGGGCTGGAAGGTCATGAGTCCTCCGGCGCCGCCGGCCAAAGCCTGGAACCAGGTCGAAAAACCCGCGTCCCGGCCCCTTTCCGCGTCCTGGCGGGCGGGTTCTCCTTGACACCCCGGGGGTGCCTCCGGACAATCGCACTCCCTTGAAATCCCGTCGATTTGCCTCGTGGTGAGGTAGCTCAGTTGGTCAGAGCGAGGGATTCATAACCCCTAGGTCGGCGGTTCGATCCCGCCCCTCACCACCAATCATCTCAGCAAGTTACGCGACAGCCTCCTTTCCGGGCACTCCGGAAACAACCAAAACGCAACCATTTTCCTGGGCGATAAATGCTTCGAGAGCGGTGCCCGTGCCCGAGGACTTCCGCGCCTCGAACCAGTGCGCGTAGACCTTCAGCGTGACGCTCGGGTCCTTGTGGCCGAGTCGCTTCGCGACTTCGAGGACATCAACTCCAGCCATGATGAGCCAGCTCGCAAACGAGTGGCGCGCTTGGTGCGGAGTGATGTGGCGAAGGCCTGCGCGACGGAGCGCGGGATTCCAGACGCGGTTGCGCCAGTTGTTCACGTCGAGCGGTGAGCCGTTGTCGAGCCCAAAGCAAAACCCGAAGCGGGAAACGGACTTGGACGTGAGTGACGCAGAATTGCTTGACGCAGCCAAGGGGCTCAACTGGTTCCTCATGCTGGCAGCCGGGGGAAGAGCAGCCATGAACAGCTTTTTGAGCCGACCGGAGGAGCGCGCCCGGATACTTGCCCAAGCTCTCAGAGACTATGGAAAGGAGAAAGGTCCGTGACCTGTGGCCTCTTTGTCTTCACGACTGCGACTGTTGCTAATCAGTGCGCTCCATGTGTGGCGAACTCGGGACCTGGGATCGTTCAAACGGTCTCGGCACTCCTAGTTCCATTCGTTGCCATCGGTGCGGCGGTGATCGCATTCAACCAATTCCGAGTTGCAAGACAGAAACTCAAGCTCGACTTGTTCGAAAAGCGATATGCCGTCTTCGCAGCCGTGCGTCATGCGCTCTCCGTGGTCATGCGTGAGGCGAAGTTTAAGATTGAAGAGCTTTATGAGTTTCGTGCTGGAACAGCTGATGCATATTTTCTCTTTGACAAGAAGGTGCTCGATTATCTGGATGAAGTGGACAAAAACCTAGTGCGCTTCCACACGACAGGCCTTCAACTCTCAGGCCTGCAAGGCAGACGAGGGCTTTCAGAGGAAGAGGAGCGACGTCGGGTTAAAGCAGTGGATAGCGAGGGTGAGCTGCTTACCTGGCTCATGGATCAGTTGCCACGACTTCGCAAACAATTCGCGCCCTATCTCGCGTTCGGAAAGTGGGTCTAGTAGCACGACATGTACTTTTATTCAGCCCCTAGTTGCACCGCAGTTGCAACTCAACTTGTAAAGCCACGCAGTCAGGCATAGTCTCCGCACAACTCGAATCGAGGCACACGCGAAGCAACTCTCGCGAAGCTGCCCAGGTAGGCCGACTTAGGAAGGGTCAGGGATGTGTCAGAGCCGCCGCTCGCCGATCATGCCTCCATTCGACGCACCCCACCTCATCCATAAGCGTCCATCAAATCGACGTCGCCACTGCTGCGCCTGAGTCGGCAGCAGGACTTGCTCGAAACACGGAGGGGGCTTACATGCCGTACGCAGGCGTTTTCATCAATCGCATTAAACGAACATGGCTGCTGCTCGCCGCATTGTTGCCTGCGGTGGCTATTGTGGAGGCGGCTGACGGCTACGAACCCGTTGAGGAGCGCCCCCGGGATATCCGTCGTCTCGCAGAATTCGCAGCCGACGTTCGCGATCGGATGCGTCGCGTCATCTTCACCCCGTACCCTGTCTCAGCTGCTCACGGTGTCGTGCGCAATTTCGTTCACGTATCCGACGGGACCGCTGTACTTTCTCGTGTGGACCTAGTCGTTGACGGTCCGATGCCTATCGTTTTTCGGCGTGCATATCACTCAGATCGCACTCGATCATCCGACTTCGGCGAGGGCGGCTGGCATCTCACGATGGCCGAAAGAGTGATCGCGGGCCGGGGCGGTACGTTCTCTTATGTTCATGGGAATGGGGCGACACTCGAATTCGACCGCCAAGGGCGGTTTAGGTCGCTGATCGAATCGCATCTGAGCGACGTCGCTTCGATTGCGCTTTCTGGCAGCGTTATCGAGCTGCGCACTCGTAATGGACGGACAAAGCAATTTGGGAGAGCCGGTCGCGACTACAGGCTACAGAGCGTCCAGGATGCATACGGCAATGTACTGGAGTTTAGATATGGGCAGGGGGGGCTGCTACGTCGGGTGGATAGTTCCTCCGGGGCGTGGCTGACCATTTCCAGGGATGAGGCTGGCCGTATCAAGGCAGTGGAGGACTCGAACAAGAGACTTATTCAGTTCGCCTACGATGCAGTTGGCCGTCTGAAGAGTAGCACGGACCCAAGTCGGGCCGACTGGCTGTACGCGTACGATGGGGCCAATCGACTTACCGCGAGCACAACTCCGAATGATCTAGTCGATGTCGAGTTTCGTTACGACACGAGCGGTCGTGTTCTGATGTCACGTTCAAATGGCACGCGATCTTTCTTCGACTACATACAGAATCGCACCCTTGTCACCGACTCCCAAGGCGTAGTCACAGCGTATACCGCAGGGGCGTCAGGCATCACATCGGAGGTAGTTAACGGGTTGGGTACGACGACAAAGCTGGAAACGGATAAGAAAGGCCGTCCGTCCGAATTACTACGCAACTCGGTTCCAGTAGTCACCTACGTCTACGCAAAGAATGATTCTGCTCCAGAACAGGTGACTGTGATTTCGCAAAGTGGGGATACCTATCTAATCAAGTACGACGGCCTTGGCCGCGTGCGGCAAACGGTAGCACCAGCGGCCGAGAACTCTTATGAAGTCGTGCGCTATGGCCGTGCTCTGCTACCGGAGTTGCTCGTTTATGGCGATGGCACCCGCGATGAAGCGAAATTCGATTCGCAAGGCGCTCTGTCGGCCTTGTATAAGCGCAATGGGGCCAGCCTTGCCTTTGAAAAGACGGCTTCCAAATGGCTGGTCACCGATCCTCAGGCCCGCGAGCTTGAGCTGAGTTTCGATCAGGTCGGCCGCTTGCAAGGCGTAAAGACGCCATCCAACGTCGAGATGTCCTACGAGTACAACGATGTAGGCCTGAGAGAGAGGACGCAACTCTCGTATGGCGCCGAAGTTCAATACCGCTATGACGCATCCGGTAGCTTGTACTACTCGGCGAGCGGCTACAGGGATCGCGAGATTCCGACACACACCTACTCGTTCGGGGACGACCACAGTATCCGAGAAGTGCGCGGTAGCATGGGAGACATACATTTGTATGCGTATAGCCCCACTGGGCTTCTCACATCACTACGCTCTTCAACGCTCTCGCGTGACCTGGTCTTCCACTACGATGATTTCGGACGCCTCACGAGCGCCGAGTTCGAAGGCTCAATCATTGTGCATCGTTACGCAGCAGGGGAACCCGACGTTGTCGCACAAGCAGGAGTTCGGCGGTTGCCCGTGCACAACCAGCAGCGCGAGATAGAAGAGTTTCCTTCGCAATTCGACGCCACGATGACGCGTATCCAACCGTCGTCTCTCGGCTTGCTAACTTACGACGATGTCAGTCATGAATTGGCGTTCACCGCGAATCCGACGCGATGGAAGGCGATGTCTCCCGTGACGCAGTCAATTTACGCCCTGCAAATCGAGACACTTCTCGCGGACGATGTCGCTGGCATTAGGGATTTCAATATCCCCTCCAATCGCCTATTTACTCCGCCCGAGTACTGGTCGGTGAACTGCTGCACCTGTTATTGCGAGAACGGCGTGACTTGCAATCCCTATTAACAAAGAACTTGGAGAGACGTCATGATCGCGTTACTTGTGCTCTTGCAGGTGTGCCCGGGCGGCGGCGAGTGCGTCCCGATGCATCCAAGTCCGCCGCCTCCTGGCCCGGCCACCTCTATTTCGTACACCATGTTCATTCCCCTAGACCACGTGCGTTTGCCGTTCGGCGTTTCGGATTTCTTCTATGAGGCTGACAATCAAGCCACGTACCAACAGGCCGTATCGACATACCGCATTCACCAGAGCGTCACAGTGAGCACGGGCTCTGGAATAATCTCTCAAGGCAAGGATTCCGCGCTTTCACGCATTTACGACTCAGAGGCAACGCCTGCGAATCTCACAACGTCGGGCAGTTGTTACCGGAAGAATTGTCCGAGTTGCCCGAGCTATCCGGCGCCGTTCTTCACTTCGATCACCTTCGAAAATCAATGCATGATAAGAACGGCGGAGCCCGATCAACCTGCGGCACTAGCAGAGGGGATGGAGACCATAACCGCCACTTTGGTCGAGGCAAACCACTCAAGTGAAAACACAAATCACGTCAAGATTCGTATCCAGGGATCACCCACAGTGGGCGTCGCTCCATACAGTTGGGCGTCAATCGCCGCACCTTCGATTGATTGGGACATTACGATCAGGCTAACGTACAACTCGGCGAATCAAACGACGTCATACGAGATCGAAGGTGAACACGACGGATTTCCGTTCCACGTAATGCATATCGGATCACAGCAAGTCTATGAGCGCGACCCCATACCAAACGGGGACACGCCTGTGGAACTTTCCGGAACTATGGACGTAGATTTCACGCGGAATGGTTCTTTGTGAAACCGTTCTCGCCAACGCGAACTCCGCTGTTCGCCTTCCTACTGTTGACGTTCGCTGCCTCGTGCGGACATGGAGAACCCCAGGGCGAGGAGGTCATACAGGGACTTCGCTCGGAACGCCCCGAAGTTAGGCTGGAAGCTGCGCAAGAGCTTACGACGAAAAGAATTGGCTTGCTGAAACCGGAAGTCGCCATACGGGCCGTGGTGATTGCGCTGCAAGACCCGCAGGAAAAAATTCGGCGGCATGCACTCGGAGGCCTAACCGCCCTTACCTACACGCTGCATATGAAGGAGCCCAATCCCCTTGCGGCTGAGTTCGCCAAGGAAATCCGTGAATCTAAAGACCTCCGTCCAGCGCTGGAACGAGTGCTGAAAGAAGACAAAGATGCCCGGGTAGCAATTGCGGCCTCGGCTCCTTACATGACCCTTTACGGTTCTGATCCCAAGGCAGAAGAGTTGCTCTTGACACGTATCGAGCGAGAGCCATTCCCCATCGAGCAGGTGAAACTGCTCGACAGCATTGGAGTGGGCGGCATCGATAGCCAGAACGTGGCAAAGCGAGTTGAAGCATTCATGCGAGATGGATCTCCGACTGTCCGCAGAAAGGCGGCTCTGTTGTTGTTATCAATGGGCGCACCCCGCAAGGATTGGCTACCGCACTTCGTAAGCATCGCGGAGTCGTCCGCGACATTTGCTGACCCCAAGATTGTGAACGCGCTACTGCAGTTCGATGTGCCCCCAGAAGAATATCTGCCAGCACTTTTGAATATTCAGAATAGATTATCGACTGAGCTCACGAAACCAGCAGATACCAGGACCGTGACGATCTATAACGATGAACTCTGGCAAAAGACGCTTGAGAAGACGATCAGTCAAGCCCGATCTCGTACGAAATCCTAACGCCTGTACCCTTCAGCGGCCCTCACCAGCACAGACGCCTTCGTTCCAAGCGCCCGCGCACAGTGTCTCGCGCGGTGATAGTCAGAAGGGGGTGTGTTTCCAGTCAGATCGAAGGTCGTTGCTTCGTCTGGGCGCTTCGTATAGTGGCGCGCGGCCCCCACAATTAACAACCAAAAAAGCAACCACCCAGAGCCAACTCCGGCGAACCGGAGCCAACTCTGGGTGGCGCGTGCTCGAAAAGACCCAGTGGTTTAGGTTTTCTCGGGTCGTCCCGGGAGGTGTGGGCGGCGATTCATAACCCCTAGGTCGGCGGTTCGATCCCGCCCCTCACCACCACTTCGCGATCCTGCTGCATCCCGCTACCTCCAACCCCAACGTTCCAACGGCCGCTTTCCGCGCTGGTCGGGTTTTTCGATACGCGATCGCCACTGCGCGGGCGAAGCGAGGCCCCACGCGGGATCTGCGAGGCGCCCTTGCTCCCGTGGGAAGCATACGCCGAGGAACACCCCCGTCCGAAGTGCCGAGGACACGAGCGAGCGAGCGAGGCGAGAGCGACAGCGTGCGGATCGAGGCGATGGCGCTTGGGATGGAGTACGAGGAGGCGTAGAGGCCAGGAGGGCTAGCAGGCGCAGAACCAGAACCTAATCGGTCGAGCCGGCGAGCGCGGAGCGCCGGCTCATGATTGGCGACGAATTGCATTCCCAGCGAGCTCTGACCTGTTTCTCCGGTTTCTTTTTGCCGTTTTTGGGTTCTCATTCGTCATAGTAGCGATGCGGGGCGTTCCTCTGAGCGAGCCTTACATTGTGGTCAGGGAGGTGCAATGTGACGATTGCCAAGGATTCAGCAGGTCACCACAGTTGCTTTCTCGCGTGGCGACTCAGTGCCAGTTTCAAGGAAGGATTCCTTCGCGGATTGGCGTGTGCTTCAGAACTCTTTGAACCGCGGCGCAGGCGAACACGCGTTTCAGAAGTCGAAAGCATGCGAAGCGACTGGATACGTGTCGGGGGCGCGATCAGGCATGTGCTGGCGAGGGAAGGTGCCAGACACTCCGGAAATCGGTGAGAAACCGCATTCCGACGGTGAACTGCCGTCGGAAAGGCTGCTCGCCTTGATCGAACACGGGTGGTGTGGACCGCTCCCGCCACCAAGTGCGCCTCAGCGATACGATGAGATCGTTCCCGGTGAGCATCAATGAGAGTCAGAGAGTCAAACCCACCGCCGCCGCCCGGGCGAATCAGGCCGCCGCCGTCGCCACCGCCGCCCAAGTAATTAGGCCCCCGGACCAGCTCCATTCGCGGTGGAACCGGCCCGGGGTGTCGCCACTGGTGCGTCAGCGGCGATTTGGATCGAAGATACGAGCAGCCGCCTCAGTTTCTCACCAGCGGGCGATTCTCAGCTGCGCATCCTCATGATCCTCGTTGCCCGCTCACGAACTCCAGTCGTCAATTGCGCACGATCTGCGCGACCTGCAGCGTCACCATGCGCCCGAGCAGGGATTCGCTGTCGATCGTGTCGGGATCCGACACGGCCATCTCGCCGCTCACGTCGAAGGTGAAGGCGCCATACGTCACCTGCGGCGCCTGGAACGAACGCAGGTCGATGAACACGCTCGCGGTGCCGGCACCGGCAGCCGCTTCGGTCGTCGTGCCGACGAGCTGACCCCCCGCGTCACGAACGGTCACCGTGTAGTTCATCAGGTTCTCACCGATCACCGCGCCCGACGGATGCGAGAGCGTCACCTTGAGATGCGTGATCGTGCCCGGCACGTTCGTCGCGTACGTGCGTGAATCGCTGCCGGCAAGAGCGACGCGCGGAGCGTCGTAGGTCCACCAGTCCGAACGCTTCACTGCGTAGCCGTCGGAGGCTAGTACGCGGACATCCGCACGCGATTGCTGCTTGCCCAGTTCCTTCGACCAGTCGCTGCGACGGACCAGGTTCACCGCTGCATCCAGGTTCACGTGTCCGTAGCCGATCTGCCAGAACCCAAGCGCGCTGCCATCCGCCGCGAGAACTGGTGTTGAAGTCGCTTGCAGTGCCGAACGTATCTGAGAAGAGTTCAGCCCCGGTCTCGCCTGCAGAAGGACTGCAGCCGCGCCGGCAATATGAGGCGAGGCCATGCTCGTCCCGGACGCAGTTCGATTGCCATACGGCGGACAGGCGAGAATCGCAGTGCCTGCAGTGCTGCACGTCGACGAAATGCCCTGGCCGGGCGCCGTGAAGTCAGGGTGATAAATGCCTATACGGTCGCCGGTGAAAACCGTGTGACCTCCTGCGCCCACCTGCACAGGCTGCGAATTGTCGAACACCATGCCATTCGAGCTGAAACCCGCGCGCTGACGCGAGAGGTTGCTGGCAGCAACAGAGATCACCCACGGAGACTGGCTGAACGGATTCAGGCTCATCTCCGCGTGTCCGTCGCCACTGTTGCCCGCCGCGAACACCACAGTCACACCAAGGTCCGCGACGGCTTTGGTGACGACCGCCACCGGATCACGCGGATCGAATTGTCGGAAGGAATTTCCCCACGAGTTGTTGACGACGTCCACGCCCCAGAGATCGGGCTGGTCGAGCAGATGGTCGTACGCCGTGACGACGGCTGTCGTGAAAAGCACTTCGCCAATCGAGTAGCACACCAGCTGCGCGTCAGGCGCGACGCCGAGTCGACGACCGGTCGGATCCGTCGTGCTGTCGGCCGCGATGATGCCGGCGACGTGGGTTCCGTGACCGCCACCGAGATCGCTGTTCTGGTACGGCCCCATCTCCACCGGGATCACGATCGTGTTCGATCCGTCCGGCCGCACGTTCGCGTACTCGGCGCTGTAGAGTTTCACGTTGTGAACGACGTGATCCGCGAGGTCGGGATGACTCGCGTCGCAGCCGCTGTCGATCACTCCGACGGTCACGCCTTTGCCGGTGAAGCCCGCTGCGCGCACGGGTGCCGCACCCATCGCGTCCGACGAGGCCGTATCGAAGAGTTGCACGCGCTCGTCCGGGTAAACGTCCCTCGCGATTCCACTGCTCACCGCCGTGCTCATCGCAGTAGTGCTGCCGAACACGATCGCGAGCGGCGAGTGTTTCATGGGCTGGACCGCCAGCCCCAATGCCTGCAACGCGGTGAGCTGCGACGCGCCTGGGACCGCATCGAAAGTGGCGATGGCACGCACAGGGCCGACGGGGTTCACGGCTCGCAACCGGTCGAGTCCCGGTGTGTCAGCCGCTAGCTGTGCAAAAGCGGAGCCGGCAACCGCAATGCCGGCACATAGCACGGCGATACTCGCGACCATTCGCCAATGACTCTTTCGAAAATGCCTGGTAACCATGACTGCAGCCTCCACGGTCCAGCCGCACGCCCCGGCGGCATGAGATTGCCGGACAGAATGACGAGCATGCTGCTGCCCACAGGGACAGGGGTCGATGAGGTGTTACCCCTAGCGGGCGAGGGGAGGTGCCTTCAGTGGGCCTCTTCAGTAGCTTCGCGGCTGCGGACCCGCTATTTTCCGTAAGCGCGGCCGCGTGGTCCGCACACTGAGGAACGTTATGGCTGTCCATCCACCGCTCAGGCGCTCACGCTCCAATCGGATGATTGGCGGGGTCGTCGCCGGGCTCGCAAACTACCTGGGCATGGAGATTTCGCTGGCGCGGGTGCTGTACGTGCTGATCTCCGTACTGTCCGCGGCGTTTCCCGGGATCCTGGTCTACATCATCTTCTGGATAGTGACGCCGGAGGAGTAGCCCGGCCTCGCGGCCGGGACAGCGACAATAAACCGGTCTCGGCCAGGGACGGGCGACACAGGGCGGGTGAAGTTACTTCTTGCGACGCGCGAGCGAGGTGCGCTTGCGTTCGATCTCGCGCGCTTTCTCCGCGAGCTCGTCGTTGCGACGTTTCAGCTCGGCGCTCTTGTGCAGCAGGTCATCCACGGAGTGACCGCTGCGCGGCTTGAGCGGCGGTCGCCGCCCACGGAAAGTTGCAATGACCCACCTCGCCCCGCATGTGGCCGGTACCGGAACGTGAGTGGTCAAGTGTAGGAGTTCAAGGAAGAAACACTATCGGCAACGGCGCGGTCAGCGTGTCGGCGGGCGCTGACACGAATGGGCAGGAACGCAGCCAACTTCCGGGCCGAAGCGCCCGCCCGCGCAGGGAGTGGGGTTGCGGGGGTGGTGGCGCTCCGGCCGGAAAAGCTGATGCCGTGGCGGCGCAATTGCCGGCCGGAAGACACGGAAGGACCGAACCGGATTTCGGGCATTCCGTGCCTGCCGCCGGGCAAACCTTTTGCCTCAAGGCATCGGGTTACTTCTCGAGGCGGTTCTTCGCCTCGGCGAACTCCCAGGTGTTGAGCGAACCGTTCCGGTCCGCGTCGCAGTCGGCGAAGATTGCGCGCAGGCCGGCATGGCCGCGCGCTTCTGCGCGACTGATGATCGTGTCGCTGTTCGAGTCCAGCGTGCTGAACTCGGGCAGGTCCGCAGAAACCGCTGCGTTGGCGCCGACGTCAGCGTCGCTTTCGACCGGCGGCTCGTTCTCCTGCGGCACCGGCTCTTTGCCCGGTTCCTGGGCCAGCGCCACAGTAGCGAACATCGCCAACGAGGCGAGCGCATGCGTTTTCATTGAATCCTCCTAAGCCTCGTGGCCTTTGTTATCCCAGTGCATCGCCGATGCCATCCGCCCGCGGAGCGTGCGGGATCAGCGCTTTAGGGTTGGGGCGATGCCGAGCCGGACCTTTTTCGACCTCCGGGGACGCAATCACCTGTTACCCAGCGGCAACGCTCGAGTTGTTTCCCCATGCGGGATTCCTGCTCGTGCTGCAGGGAGAGCGCGCCTGCGCAGGTGTTCTCAATTGACTACATCTGCGCGACGGCGCAAGCGTCGAACTCCATCACGACGGCCCGGCTGTAGGGGCGGGTACACATTTCGTGTGGTCCTGCGCCGACAGCATTCATTGCCCTGGCCAGCCAGAATGCGCGCATGGAACCACGACCGGTCACCGCGCTCACGCGAGCCCAGCGGCGCGCTCTGCAAGATTGTGAGCGTCTCCGCCAACGATTTTTCAAGAACACGCTCCGTGACGGTGCGCGAGCGGTCGCGCGTGTGACCCGGGAAGCTGCGAAACAGCGTCGCAGCCGCAGAAATTCACAGGTTCATCCACCCGGTCTCGCAGCCGCCGCAGGTCCGCGGCCATGGCATGCGTATTGCAAATCTCTGCACGGGGTCCGAGCTGATCTGACCACAGGGCGAAGCCCTCTGGATTCCGAGCGCGCGGTCCCCCCCAGATTGCACCGGGCTGACTCCAAGGAAGGAAACGCCTAGATGCCGAATACTTTCTCACCGGCCCGTTCGCGTCGCATTCTGCGACGCCTGCTGACTGCCTGTCAGCGCGACCTCGCCTTCTACCGTTACTGTGGCGACCGCGTCGCCGACGGCGAGTTGTCAGCCACGATTCACGATGCCGTGCTGGTTCGCGAACACCTCGCGACCGCGCTGTCGCATTCGCTCGAGCCCTCGAAAGCCAATGGCGTCGCACGCTCGGAACGCCTCGGCGCCCTGCACGGATGGGAAACCGCCTTGCGCGCGCGCCTGGCGCGCAACAGTGACCTTGCATACGTGGAAGAGCTCGAGAAAGTCGAGAACAAGCTGCTCGAACAGGTGGAAGACGCCACTCTGGACACGCGGCTGAACATCGGGGCGCGGATCACGCTGGAACGTCACCTCGCGCTTGTGCACAGCTCCCACGAGCGCGCCGTCGCCACGGCCAACAAGATTCGCAGTCGCCGGCCGTCGCATCGCACCGGTGGTCCGCATCGACGCACCGAGCATCGCCGGCCCGCGCAGCAACACGAGACGGATGCCTCGCTGACGCGCGCGATGTCCTCGCTCTTCTATCGTTAGTCAACAGCCGCGCGGCGAGGACGCCGCGCCGCCCTCGTACTGGCGTGGCTGCGTGCCGCCGCTTGCGACGTGCAGAGCCCGTCGCCCGGCGTCACTCAATTCCTGGCGATATCGCCCATGTCTTCCAGCATGCGGCGTGTCGTCGGATCCTTGTCCGCCAGGTACTGCACCATCTCACGATAGGACTCGATCGCGACTCGTTCGGCGACGAGATCCTCGCGGATCATGTCGACCAGCGTCTCGCCTTGCCATTGTCATCTCCATGCGGGCGCGGCCGCTCGAACACTTTGCGAATGATCTACCTGTGATTGATCCGTTTCAGCATCCGCATCATTGGCAGCATCCGCAGGACGCGTTTGCCCCAGCGCGGCCTCACGAGCAGCAGGCCCAGGGCGATGCCTGCCATCACCATGGGACCATGCTGATGCAACACGCGCATCGTCCGACTGCGCGGGAAGGCCGGATCCAGCGCGCGATCGACAAGAACGCCTTCCAGCTCCGATCGGCTGCGCGCGATCTGGTTCTCCGCGTCCTGCGACGAGCTCTCGTCCTGCAACTGTTCGGGTGCGACGTTCATGGTCAGGTTCCTGCCTGGCTATCGGAGCCACGGATAGTGGCCACCGTTCGTTCCATCAGCTCGCGATCGCGCCGCCACTCGCGGCGCATGCGCGGAAAAAGCGGCTTCGTGCCGTTCCCACGGCGCAGCGCGGGCGATGCGACGCCGAAAGCGGCCAGTGCCAGCGCGAGTGCCAGTACCGCCGGCACCCATTCGCGCCACGGCTGGTTCCACGCGAGCATGATGATGAACGCGCAGGTCATGATCGCTGCGAGCAGGGCGAGGCTCGCCGCGATCACGACCCGCACGAGACGTTGTGTCAGCAGTGCAACAACGTCCTTCGCATCTTCGCCGGCTACCGCGCCGTATGCGTCGAGGTGACGCAGCAGCAGTGGAATCAGCCGCGACAGCGAGGACGCGAGCACGTCTTAGCGGCGCGTGACCAGGAAGCCTACGAGCACGCCGATCGCCGCGGCGACGCCAATCGCCGTCCACGGACTGTCGTGCACGTATTCGTCAGTGGCCGTTGACGCTTGTCGCGCATACGTACCGACGGCGCCCGCGCTGTCGGCGGCCGCGGTCTTCGCGCGCGTCAGGGTCTTCTCCACGCGTTCACGCACACGCGCGACTTCGGCGTCGCTCACGTTCGCAACCTTCTTCACGAGATCTTCGACATCGGCGATCAGGTTCTTGACTTCGGACGACACCCGGCCGGCTTTGCCGCGCAGTGCGGAACCGTTGTTGCCCGTCTCGCGCAGTCCCTGCCTGCCGCCTTCGTATGTGGTCTCCATCGTTCCAGGCTCCTTTCGTTGAAAAAGCAAAACTCCAATCGGGGGGTCACGGGCACCGCCCACTCTTTCCGCATCGCCTCCCGCGTCAGCGGCTGACGCTCAGGCTTTGCGTGCGACGCTCAGGAAAAAAGCGACGACCGCGCCGATGAGGAACAGGAAGAACAGGATCTTCGCGATCCCCGCCGCGCCTGCCGCGATTCCCGTGAAGCCGAGGAGGGCGGCGATCAGCGCGATGACGAAGAAGACTACGGCATAGTGAAGCATGGCGGTACCTCGATAGTGCGTGGCCGTGCGCTGAGCCGTCGAGACGACTCGCGCGGGCTCCCGGCGCCGGATGCTGGCTGATGCGCCCCAGCGGAAGGAAGCGGCACAGTATCGAGCGGCTCTGTAGTGAAAACAGAACACTGCCGGGGCTTGATCGAACGTTGCCGCAAGGCTCTAATGCACGCCGTCGGTGCTGGCCGCCACCGTGTGTAGGACCCTGCCCTCACGCCTGATTTCAAAGAGACTTCCGCGGCCCGGGAGATGACCGCGTGAGATGAACAAGCCGGTGAAGCTTTCCACGCGCGCCGTGTTGTCGTGGGTTCTAGTGCTCGTCGCGGTGCTCGGCGCCGCTTTCGTGATTGCGGAATTCGGCTACCAGCGGTTGAGCGCGCTCAACGTCGGTATCAGCGCTGTGCAGGAGCGGCAGACGCTGCTCGCGCAATTGCTCGCCGCGGTCAACGAGGCGGAGACCAGCCAGCGCGGCCTGCTGCTCACGGGAGACGAGAGCCAGGTCGCCGTCTACGACGGTGCGCGCGTGCGCGCCTATCGCACGCTCGATCGCCTGCGCGAGCACTACGACAAGCACGGTGTGCAGACCGGTCTCGAGTCCTCGAGCGCGCTGCGCGCATCGATCGATCAACGCTTCGCGCAGATGGAGCAGTCGTTCGCCGTGTACCGCGCGCAAGGCGCGTTCGCGGCGATCACCGACCCCGGCAACGTCGGCGGCCCGGAAGTGATGGCTGGCATTCGCGATGCCGCGCGCACGCTCGAGGCGCAGGAGGTCGACGCGCTGGTCAACACGCTGGCGGCCTGGCTCGCGGACCTCGATCGCATGCGCTGGACGATGGGGGCGATCACGCTGTCCAGCATCGTGCTCACGCTGGCGCTGGGCTTGCTGGCGATGCGGCACTTGCGTCGCCGCGCGAGTGAGAATTCGAATCTGCAGAGGGAAGTGCACGAACGCACGCAGGAACTGACCACGCTTTCCAGCCACCTGCAGCAGGTTGCGGAGCGCGAGAAGGAGGCTCTGTCCCACGATCTGCAGGATGCGCTCGGTGGCCCGCTGGTCGCCACGAAAATGGACGTCGCCTGGTTGCGCAATCGCCTGAAGACCGGGGATGCGGCGCTCGAGGCGCGCTGGGACCGTATTCAGCGATCGCTCGACCAGGGTGTGGACTTCAAGCGCCGCGTCGTCGAGCAGCTGCGGCCGACGTTGCTCGATCACATGGGGCTCTTCACCGCGCTGCGCCGGCTGTTCCAGGACACCTGCGGTCACGCTGGTGTCCAGGGTCGCGAGCAGGTGCCGGAGGAAGAGCTGCAGCTTTCCGGCGATGCTGCGATCTCGCTCTATCGCGTCGTCCAGGAAGCCCTGGCGAACGTCGTCAAGCACGCACGGGCCACGCGGATAGCGCTCCAGGTGGAAGTGACCCGCGATCAGCTGCACATGGCCATCGCGGACAACGGCCGTGGCATCGGCAGCACGGACGAATCTTCGCCGCGCGGCCACGGCCTCGCGAGCATGCGACACCGCATGCGTTCACTGGGCGGAACGTGTTCCGCGCGCCGGCGCGACTCGGGTGGTACCGAGATCCATGTCGAGGTCCCGCTGGAACGGATCCTCGAGGCGCAAGCGCGCGATGGCACCGCGCAAATTACAGCACGACTGTAGAAGTTACCGCTGAATCAGCCCCGGCGACGCGGCCGCAGCGGGGTTCCCACCGCGACGAACAGCGACTCCTAATGCGTCACGGGACGCCGCGCGTGGCGCTGGTCGCGGATCGTGGAGAGCACCGCCGGGATGCGTTCGAAGTCGCGCGCCTTGTCGAGGAAATGCTGCGCGCCCAGGGCCAGCGCCTGGCGGCGATACTCGGGCAGATCGTAATTGGTGAAAATGATGGCGACCGGGCGATCGCCCGCCTGGTTGTTCGCGTGGGCCGCCGACTTGATGGAACGCAGCACACCGAAGCCCGTGCCGCGGGCCAGGTGCAGGTCGAGGATGATCACGTCGATGCCGCCGAGCGCGATCTTCTCGATGGCGGCCGACTCACGGTTCAGCGTGTCGACCAGCGAGACGCCGGGCAATTCGCGCAGCACTTCCTTGAGCCGATCCGCGACCGCGGGCGAATCCTCCACCACGAGGACCCGCAGCGCATCCGTTCCGTCATTCATTTTTCGCACTGAGGCGAGCTGCATAGCGCGCCCTCCATGTGGCCGAACCCCCCGGATGGGGGCACCCGTGATGGTGCAAGTCGCGTGCCGCGCGCGAGCGTGGCGTACCGTCGAGCGCTTCCCTGTCCCGGCTCAATGGATGATCTCGTTGCGCAGCGCGTAGGAGGTGAGATCCGCATTCGTGTGCAGATTCATCTTCTCGAGGATGCGGCTTCGATAGGTGCTCACGGTCTTGACGCTGAGGCAAAGCTCCTCCGCGATCTCCGATACCGCGCGTCCCGCGGCCAGCTTGCAGAACACCTGGAATTCACGCTCCGACAGGCGGGTGTGCAGCGGCTTGTCACCTTCGTTGCCGAGCTCGCCCACCAGCAGTTCGGCCAGTGTGGCGCTCACGTAGCGCCGCCCTTGCAGAACAGCGCGTACCGCTTTCAAAACCTCTTCGGGCGCGCTGCCCTTCTCGACGAAGCCGCTCGCCCCGGCCCGCAGCACGTTGAGTGCGTACTGGCGCTCGGGATAACCGCTCAAGACCAGCACGCGCGTGCGGTCGTGACCGGCGCGAATCTGCTGGAGGATGTCGAGCCCGCTGCGGTCGGGCATGCCAATGTCGAGGATCACCAGGTCCCAGTGTTCCGTGCGCAGCCGATCGAGCGTTTCGCGCCCCGACCCCGCTTCGCCCACCGATGAGATCGATCGATCCTCGTCCAGGAATTGCCGCAATCCCGCACGCACCACCGCGTGGTCGTCGGCAATCAGTACTCGCGCCATGTTGCTCCCTGAAACTCTGTTGCTGTCTTCTATCGATGCTGGTCAACCGTTCTGCTGGGCCCACGCCGCCTCGCGTGCGTAGCCGTTGAGCTTGTTGTAGAGCGTCTTCAGGCTGCAGCCGAGGACTTCGGCCGCGCGCCGCTTGTTGCCGTCGAAGTGCTCCAGCGTCGCCACGATCAGCGAGCGCTCCGCTTCGTCGAGCCGCGAGCCGAGCGGCACGTGGATGCCGTTGGCGCGGTCGTGGCCGTTGCCGGCCTCGCCCGAGTGCAGCGACACGATCGGTGCCAGCTCCAGTACTTCGTCCGCCATGATGAAGGCGCGTTCCACTGCGTTCTTCAATTCGCGCACGTTACCCGGCCAGCTGTGCTGGCTGAGCGTGAGGAGCGAAGACTCGGAGAAGCGCTTGGCGCCGCTCGCGTCCCTGTTGAGCCGCTCGAGGAAATAATCGGCGAGCAGCCCGATGTCTTCCTGGCGATCGCGCAGCGGCGGTACGTGGATGGGGAACACCGCGAGGCGATACATGATGTCTTCGCGCAGCTGGCGCTCGCGCACCGCGTCGCCCATGTCGCGATTGGTGGCCGCGATCACGCGGATATCGGTCTTGATCTCCTCGGTGCCGCCCACGCGGAAGAAACGCCCGGTCTCGAGCACGCGCAGCAGGCGCGTCTGCATCTCGAGCGGCATCTCGGTGATCTCGTCGAGGAAGAGCGTGCCCTTGTTGGCGCGCTCGAACACGCCCGCATGCGAACGCGAAGCGCCGGTAAAGCTGCCTTTCTCGTAGCCGAACAGTTCGGCCTCGATCAGCGTCGCGGGTATCGAGCCGCAGTTGATCGCGACCATCGGTCCGTCGCAGCGGCGGCTCAGCTCGTGGATCAGCTCGGCGACGAGTTCCTTGCCGACGCCGCTTTCCCCGGTGATGAGCACGGTCGCTTCGGTTGCCGCGACACGCTGTATCAGCTCGAACATTGCGCGCATTGCCGGTGACCGTCCCAGTACGCATCCCATACCGCTGGCCACGCTCGTGGCTTTTTCATGCATGGTATCGGTAGCGACAGTGGCCTCCCTGGCGTTTTCGCTCTCCATGGTGCCTCCAACTGCAAATGTGACGTGAGATTGAACTGAATGCAAATTCTGCACGCGGCCGGTGCTCTCCTTTGTAACTTATCGTCCCGTTCGGCTGGAGCGGTGCCCACTGATATCCCGGCAGGACAGGGCGCTATCGCTTGTAGGTGTCCGTCTGACAGATTCCCGTAAGGTGCTGAGGCCGTGGGCCGAATGCGTTGAATGCCTTTCAACGCCTCCAGGTCGCAAGCGGTGCACTGAGCGCCCACGAGGCAGTGGCATGCCAATTGCTTCGTTCACCCCGCGCGACCCGGCCCGGATGCTGGGACGCTTTCATGCACCCCACTTTGTCGCCGGTAATCCCAGGAGATATGGACATGGACAATCGACTGTTGTGGAGCGTCGCGCTGGCCGCGTCGTTCGCGTTGAATGGCTGTCAGCAGGCCGAATCACCCACTGAAACAGAGCAGGACATGGCCGAAGCGCAGTCCGAAGCGAACCAGGACGTCGCCGAAGCCGAGCGCGACGCCGCCGAGAACGTGAATGAAGCCGACCAGCAGGTCGCGGAAGCCGGCGCGGAAGCGCAGGGCGAGAGCGCCGAAGCGCGTTACGACATCGCCGTGCAGAAAGCTGAAGGCGATCACAAGGTCGCGACGGAGCAGTGCGAGTCCCTGGCGGGCGCGCAGCGCGACGAGTGCAAGGAAAACGCGGACACGGATCTCGAGGCAGCGAAGACGCGCGCGCAGGAAGAGCGTGACGCGGTGAAGCGCTGATCGGGAAGCAATCGACTCGAGCGAAGGATTCGCAAGCGGAAGCGGCGGCCGCTGCCCGCCGCAGGCAAACTGAAGGAGTCAGTCACATGAAGAAGTTTCTCGCGATGGCCACGGCTCTCGCCCTGGGCGCAGTCCTGGCGGCGTGCTCGGGGACGGGCACGCAGAAGACTGCGGGTGAGACGATCGACGATGCCACGCTCACTGCGAAGGTGAAAGCCGCGTTGATCGACAACGAGTCGACCAAGGCGCGCGACATCAACGTCGAGACGTACCGCGGAACGGTGCAGCTCGGCGGCTTTGTCGAGAGCGACCAGGAAAAGCAGGCGGCGGGGCAGGTTGCCCAGGGCGTCGCGGGAGTGAAAGAGGTCCGCAACGCTCTCGAAGTGCGTTCGCAAGTGGCGAGCCGCTCGGCGGGTGAGGTGGTCGATGATGGCGTGGTGACAGCGCGTGTGAAGGCTGCTCTCACCGCCGATCCGTCGACCAGGGCGCGCCAGATCAACGTCGAGACGCGCCAGGGCGTGGTGCAACTCTCCGGGTTCGTTGATTCTTCGCAGGAGAAGGAGCGTGCCGCGCAGATCGCTCGCGAGACGAGCGGCGTGCAGTCGGTGCGCAACGATCTCGAAGTCAAGCAGCCGGCCCAGTAGCAAGTTGATGCCAGGCAGACGCGCCGCGCATTCCGAGAGGGTGCGCGGCGCGTCGTCGTCTGCGACATGGATCCCGCAGCGGACCCAACGTGGGCGGAGCGCCCCGCGGAGCTCAGGCGCATCCGCGTGAGCCTCACGCTGCTCGCGGTTCTCGCCGTGCTGGCAGCGCTCTATTTCGCACGACCGGTCATCGTGCCGGTCGCGCTCGCCGTGTTCTTCGCGCTGCTGCTCTACGGACCGGTGGAGAGATTGCGGCGCTGGAAGCTGCCGCGGTCGGTCGGATCGGCGGTCGTAATGCTGATCCTCCTCGGCCTCGTGACGGTGCTGGTCGATGCGACGATTTCCCCGGCACGCGAATGGCTGGAACGCGCGCCGCAGGTCCTGCGCGAGGTGGAGCGCAAGATCCGCCCGCTGCAGCAAGTGGCCGTTCGCATCGACGAAGTGGCTGAGCGCGCCGAGCGCGTCGCGGGTGGTGCCGGCGGCAAGGGCGACGTCGCGGCGTACGTGCCTCGCAAGCGCAGCGTGCTGTTTTCCACGCCCGCCGCGCTGATCACCACGGCAGCCACGTTTTTTCTCACCTACTTTTTCCTCGCCTGGGGGCCGGCACTGCTCGCCCGGTTCGGTCAGCGCGAAGGGCCCGAGCAACGCTCGCGCGCGCTCGTCATCGCGCAGGCCGTGCAGCACGAGACCTCGCGATACCTGGGCACCATCGCCATCATCAACGTCGGTCTCGGCATCGCGACCGCACTGATGACCGCAGCATTCGGATTGCCTACGCCGCTCCTGTGGGGCGTGATGGCAGCGACCCTGAATTTCATCCCGTACGCGGGCTCGGCCGTCACACTCTGCGTCGTCACGATCGTCGCGCTGTTGACGCAGGAAGGGCTGGGGCCAGCGGCCGGCGTTGCGGCGTCGTACCTCGTGCTGGCCACGATCGAGGGACAGCTGGTGCAGCCGCTGGCCATTGGCCGGCGCCTGTCCCTGAGCCCGCTCGTCGTGTTCGTCGGCTTGTGGTTCTGGGGATGGCTCTGGGGCGTGGCCGGGATGCTGCTGGCGACGCCGATGCTGATTGCAATGAAAGCCGCCAGTTGCGAGTTACCGGGCCTGAGCCGGATAGCCGAGATCCTGAGTCCCTCCACCGGCACTCTCGCGTCCCGGGCAGAAGACTGGCGGGTGAGGCGCGGACAGGGGCGGCGAGCGGCGGCGTCGCAGGTTGGCGACGCATCCGGTGCGGCGCCGGCCGGGCCTCCCTCGCAACGCGGCGGAGGCCGCGTTTTGCCCGAAATTGCGGGGCGCCGGCGATGAACCAAACGCCGCTTCCAGAGGTCTTTTCCGCGTGCACGATGCAAAGGAGGGCACTGTGGCACCGGATGGCCAGATCGCCATAGCAAAGGTTACGGCCGCAGCTCCCGCGCCTCTTCCCCGCACCGTGGCAGCTTCCCTGGCCGGCAGCGCGCTGCAGTGGTCGGCATTCCTTTGCTTCGCGGCCGCGGCCCTGCTGTGGCTCGGTCCGTACCTGTGGCGCGTCGACCTCGTTTCCGAGGACTCGACCCAGCACGTTTTCTGGTTCTGGCGATGGGTCGATGCGGCTTTCCTCACCAGCGACCTGGCCGCCGACTACTTCAGCTCGTCCGCCGTAGCCCCCCTCGGCTATCGCTCGCTGTACGCGATTGTCGTGCCTTTCGTCGGACCGCAGCTCGCGGGCGAGCTCGTGGCGATTGCGCTGCTCGCACTCTCGTGTGGTCTCGCGTGGATGCTCGGTACTTCGCTGGGTGAGAAACGCAGCGAACTGCGCGGCCTGCTGGCGGTGGTCGCGACGCTCGCGCTCATCGCGATGCCGCGTCCCGACCTCCTTTCGCCGATGGGATTCCAGCGCTCGTTCGCGCTGCCGATCACGCTTCTCGTTCTCTGGGCACTGGTCGCTCGCCGCTACGCATGGGTCGGGGTCGGATGGCTGGGTGCTGCCCTGTTCTATCCGGTGATCGTGCCGGTGCTCGGCCTGGCGGGTGCGGCCGTGCTCCTTTTCGAAACGCTGCGTGAACGACGCTTGCCGCGGGCCTGGCCCTGGAATGCGCTGGCCGGTGTCGCGGCAATTGCGATCGTGCTGACGAACGCCGTACCGCTCGACTGGGTGGGGCCGCAGGTCACGCTCGAGCAGGCCAGGGCAATGCCGGAGTTCGGGCCGGGCGGACGTCTCGACATGAGCGCGCGTTCCTCGCCGGGATTCTGGATTCGCGATCATCGATACGGCATCGGGTGGCCGATCGCCACTCTCGGCCTGTTCGCGCTCGCCTCGGTATTCACGCGCCTCGCCGGCCGTTCCGTGGGCAACGCGAAGCAGATTCCGATGCCTGCCTGGATGCTCGCCGGTGCCGGGCTCCTGCTCTTCGCGATTTCGCACCTGACGCTTTTTCACCTGTACCTGCCGAATCGCCACACGCGCACGTCGATCGCGGCGTTCGGCATCGTGGCGATCGTGATTGCGGTTTCCCTCCTGGTGCAGAGAATGCGCGGCAGTGTCGAGGATACACGCACGAACCGCGTCATCGCATTGATTGCACCGGTGGCGGTTACCCTGCTGTTCCTTCCCCTGGGACTGCAGCTCTGGCGGCAACCGGTCAACGAAGATCTCGAGCGCATGTACGTCGCCATCGGCTCGTTACCGACGGACGCGGTGGTCGCTGCTCATCCCGACCTGGCGAACTACGTGACGCTTCGCACGGGGCGCTCGGTGCTTGCGTCGAGCGAAACGGCGTTGCCTTTCATGCCGGGGTTCTACGACCGCATGAAGCCACGCTTCGTGGCTTCGCTGCGAGCCGCGCACGCGCCGGACTGGAATTCGCTGTCCGCGGACCTTGCGACGTTTGCGGTCCACGTCGTGCTGCTCGGGCCGACACCCGCGCTTCCCGGGCTCGACGCGCCGTTCAGTGCGATGGAGCGCGGGCTCGAACAGCGCGCGACACTCGGGCAACTGCTGGTCGATCTGCCTCCCGAACACGTGATCGCGCGCAGCGGGCCTTACGCACTCGTGCAGCTCGAGGAGCGCAAGCCGGAGATTCTGCAGGCGCGGCTTCCGGCGAGGACGCGAGCGGGGAAAACGCAATGAGCAGTCCAGCCGAGGCTGTGAAGCGGCGGTCCCCCATGGAGCTCACCTGGACGGCCACGTGGAATCGCGGCGCGCTGGCCATGACGCTCGCCGGCGTGATGGGTGCCGTGCTCATGGCGCTGCTGTCGAGGCCGCTGCTGGATCACCAGCCCCTATATGACGAACTGTTGCATGTACTCTCCGCACGCGGGCTCAACTCGACAGGCCAGCCCGTCATCGCCGACGGAATCTACGAACGCGCGGAGCTGTACACGCAGCTCGTGGCGTTCACCCTGCGCCACGTCGGCGACACGCTTGTCGCCGCACGTCTGCCCGCATGGTTCGCAGCCATCGCGCTGGTCGTGCTCACCGCCACGTGGGTGACGCGTCGCGCGGGGTTCATCGCGGGGGCCTCCGCCGGATTGCTGCTCTCGATCATCCCGTGGACGCTCGAGCTGGCGGTGTTCGCGCGGTTCTACACGCTGCATGCCCTCGCGGCGATGATCATGTTCGTCTCGCTGTACGAGTCGTTCGCTCGCGGCCGCCGGCCGGAGGTGCGCGGCCTGTTCCTGCTCGCTGCGGGCGCGGCGGCCGGGGTCGCATGGCACCTCCAGGTCACGACGCTGGTGGCGATAGGTGTTGCGGGAGCCGGCGTGATTGCGGTGCTGCTGCTCGACTATCACCAGCGGGCTCTGCGATTTGCACAGATGCGGCCCTTGCTCACGCTGGCGGGCGTGACGCTCGCACTCGCACTGGGACTTCTCGTGATCTTCCAGCTCGGGCTCGTCCAGCGGCTGGGCACGACGCCCCTCTGGGCCGAGGCGACAGCCAACTCGCGCGAGTATTACAACTCGGTGCTGTCGCGGGACCTGCCGCTGCTCTGGCCCCTGATACCCTTCGCCTTCCTCGCGACCCTGTTCATCGATCGGCGGCTCGCTGTTTTCTGCATGCTGACGGTGCTCGCCGCCATGCTCGTACATTCGATCGCGGCGCAGAAGGCGACGCGCTACGTCTTCTACCTGCTCCCGCTGCTGTGCGTGCTCTGGGGCTGTGCGATCGCGAAGAGCGTGCAGTTGCTGGATGTGCTCGCCAGCCGGTTCATGCCGCGGCTCTCGCGCTACGCCACGGTTCTCGGTGTCGTCCTGATCGCGCTGATGGTGCTGAACTCCACGGAGGGGCGGCGCGCCGCGCGTCTGCTCGCCGGTCGTGACGGGGCGGAAGTGCTGTCCTATGCGAACGAAGCGGACTGGTCGAAGGCCGCGGACGCGCTCGCGCCGCTGCGGCGCGACTCCATTCCCACCATCGCGTCGAACGGCATGAAAGCGCTGTACTTCATGGGCAACTACGACTTCGAGCTGAACGCCAGCATCGTCGCGGAAACCGATACCGGTAAGGAGTTCGGCATCGATCCGCGCACCGGCAGGCCCGTCGTGAGCCGGGCGGAGTCACTCGCGCTACTGCTGCGGGACCACCCGCGCGCGCTCGTCATCGTGGAGAACGAAAAGCTGCGCCGCGCGGTCGGCGTGGCGGGGGAAGTCGTCGATCTGCTCGATGCGCGCTGCGCACGGGTCGAGCTGCCAAGGGAAGGGGGAATCGTCGCGTGGTCGTGCGACGCGCCGGCGCTCGGGGCCGACCCGGCTCCCCTGGCCAATCGCTAAAACAGGGACGGAATACACATGCAACTGCTCATCCTCGCCTTGATCATCGCCACCGGCAGCTTCGAGTACCTGGAAATGCAGGGCTGGTTCCCGGACGGCGCGGGCTTCGTACAGGAAATCCTGGCCGTCATCGTGGCGGGCGCGATCGTGCTGATGGGTGCGCGTTCCGGTTTCCACAACGTGCACCCGAGCTACTGGCTGGTTTTCGGCGGCATCCTGCTGCTGATGCTGTGCGGCATCATCATCAACAACGTCGGTAGCGGGCCGGTGTTCGCAGGCCTGCGAACCTACCTGCGCGCGATACCGCTGTTCTTCCTGCCCGCGGTGTTCCTGATGAAGGACCGCCAGCTGCGCGCCCAGTTTCTGTTGCTGATGCTGCTCGCGCTGGTGCAGTTGCCGATCTCGCTCGACCAGCGCATGACGACATTCGGCCAGGCGTACCTGTCGGGCGACCGCACGACGGGCACGCTGCTGAGCTCGCCGACGCTCACGATCTTCTGCGCCTGCGTGGCGTGCGTGCTCACCGGCCTCTACATGCGCAAGCGCATGCGCGGCTGGATCTACTTCCTGCTGCTTTGCGCCGTGCTGGCGCCGACGATGCTGAACGAGACGAAGGCGACGCTCGTTCTCGTCCCGCTCGGCCTGCTGACGACCTTCATCGTCGGTTCGCACCCCCGCAAGCGGCTGCAGAACGGTTTCATCGCGTTCGTGCTGCTCGGCACTTTCGTCACGGTGTTCGTCCCGGTGTACGACTACTTCATGAAGCCTCGATGGGGCTACGGCATCGTCGAGTTCATGACCATGCAGGGCCGCCTCGAGGGCTACATGGACAAGAACGCGGGCATGGGAGCGCGCACGGTGGGACGCGTCGACGCGCTGGTGGTGCCGGTCGAGCAGCTCGCGCGCGATCCGGCCCGGTTCGCCTTCGGCTACGGGATCGGCAACGTTTCCCAGTCGTCCCTCGGCAGCCAGTTCACCGGCCAGTATTTCCGGCAGTACCAACCGTTCCTGCTCTCTTCCTCGACGGTCGTGATGCTCGAAACCGGCATGCTCGGCCTGGCCGGCGTACTCATGTTGATGTGGCTGATCCTGCGGGACAGCCGGGTGGTCGCGCGGGAGGACGACGGCCTGCTCGGGGCTTTTGCCGTCGGGTGGATCGGAGTCACCGTGACGATGACGGTGGCCTTCTTCTACAACACCGTCATCACCAACGGAGTCCTGTCGTTCCTGTTCTGGTACTTCGCCGGTCACATGGCGGCGCAGCGCATGCGTCTCGGACATGCGGCTCACGAACGTACGGTGCAGGAAACACGTGCCCGCCGAGGCTGGAAGCGGGCGCATGCAGCCGGTTAGCTGGTACATCAATCGACTGTCGCTGATGTCGCCCGGCGAGATGCTGTGGCGAGTGGGGCAGAAGCTATCCACTCGCCTGGCAACGTCCACGCCCCGCAACATTCCCCGGCGCTTCGACGCGGTCGGCACGGTGCTGCCGTCGTGGCAGGCACCCGCTGGCGTATCGGTGGAAACATACGTCAGCGCCGCCGAACACATCCTGTCGGGCAGCTTCGACCTGTTTGGGCGCCTGGTTGAAGTGGGCTTGCCGGCAACGTGGAACCGCGATCCGGTGGCCGGGATCACCGCGCCGACGCTGGCGGGACACGAGATAGACTATCGCGATCCGGCGCTCGTCGGCAGTGCCCGCAACATCTGGGAGCTCAATCGACACTGCCAGCTCGTCACGCTCGCGCAGACTCATGCGATCACGGGCAACGATCGTTATCGCAACGGAGCCCTTGGCCTCGTCGATTCGTGGCTGCGCGCGTGCCCGTGCCCGCAAGGCGTCAACTGGGCGAGTGCGCTCGAGTGTGGAATACGACTCATCAACTGGTATCTCGCCAGTCGCCTGCTGCGCTGCTGGGAGAATGGCCGCGAGCCGGTCGAGGGCTGGCTGCGTTCGGTTCACCAGCACTGCCAGTTCACGTGGTGGCGGCAATCGCGCTTCTCGTCGGCCAACAATCACCTGGTCGGTGAAATGGCGGGTGTGTATTGCGCGGCCTCCGCGTGGCCGTCTGTCGACGACGGCGGTCGCTGGCGCAAGGGCGCGAAGCAGGCGCTCCTGCGGGAGGCGAAGAACCAGGTTCACGCGGACGGTGTCACGCGCGAGCAGGCGGTCGGTTACCAGGTCTTCGTCCTGCAGTTCCTCATGATCGCGGGGCTCGTCGGTGAAGCGCATGGCGATCCGTTTCCGGAGGAGTACTGGTCTACCGTGAGCCGCATGCTCACGTTCCTGCGTTCGATCGAAGACGTGCGCGGCAACTTGCCGGACTGGGGGGATTCCGACGACGGCATGGCGTGGATGCTTTCACCGCATGCACGCGCACGACGCGTGCTGGATCTGTATGACATCGAGCGCGCCTTCGCGGCCTCGCCGGAACGGTCTTCGCCTCCGGCGGGTCTCTCCGCGGCGTCGTGGCTGGCTCGCGGCTTTCCGCGCCCTGCAGCCTGGCGGGCGGACCCCCGCACGCGCGCGCGCAGCTTCCCGGACGGCGGCTACCACGTTCTCGGCGATCGGTTCGGCGAACGCGACGAGGTCAGCCTCGTGTTCGACGCAGCACCGCTCGGCTATCTCTCGATCGCTGCGCATGGGCATGCGGACTGTCTCTCCTTCATCCTGTCGCTCGGTGGCGAACGCGTACTGATCGATCCCGGCACCTGTTGCTACCACGAAGATCCGGTGTGGCGCAGTTACTTTCGCGGTACAGCCGCGCACAACACGGTGCGCGTGGACGGCGAGGACCAGTCGGAAGCCGGCGGTCCGTTCATGTGGTTGCGCAAGGCGCGCCCGACCATCGAGCTGACGCAGCTCGATGGAAAGATGCAGGCGATACGTGCCCGGCACGACGGCTATGCCCGCCTGAGCGATCCCGTGACTCACACGCGTGCGATCGAGTTCGAGCCGAGCGAAGCGCGTATCGACGTCATCGAGCATCTCGCCGCCAACGCCCAGCATCGCGTGGAGCGCCTGTGGCACTTCGCGCCCGATTGCAACGTCCGGGTGGGGAAGGGCGGAATCGTGAGTATCGATACGGCGCGGGTTCACGTACGCCTGCAATGCGCGGACGCCGATTCCATCCAGGTCCTGCGCGCCAGCCATGCGCCGCGAGGCGGTTGGGTGTCGCCGAGATTCGGGGCACTGCAGCCGACCACGACCGTGGTCTGCCGCAACCGCATCGCCGGCGAGACCCTCCTGCGGACCTCCTTCAGCTGGAAGTTTCGCGCGGGCTGAGCAGAGCCGATGCGCATGCTGTTCGTTGCGAATGAGACGTTCCCGACGTCGCGAGTCGACGTCGAGGTCCTGTTCGGGCGCGAGCTGCTGGGGCGCGGTCACCAGATCGACTTCGTGATGCAGGCTTCCGAACCGGGCGTCCTGCCGCAGGGCTCCTGGGCAGGCCGACAGGTGTGGATTGGCCCGACCGACAATCGCGACGGGTTTCTCCATCGCCTGCGCCGCCAGTGGCTCGGCATGAAGCACGACATCCGCTGCCTGCGGCGAGCGCGTCGCGATCGTTACGACTGTATCCAGGTGCGCGACAAGTTCCTGGCGGGAGCCATTGGCGTAACGCTCGCGCGGCTGCGGCGCATTCCTTTCTTCTTCTGGCTGTCATTTCCCACGCCGGAATCCGATGTGCAGCGCGCTCGCGAGCGCATGGCGCGCTATCCACTGCTGACCTTGCTGCGCGGATGGCTGTCGGGACTGTTGCTGTATCGATGGATCCTGCCGCTGAGCGATCACGTCTTCGTCCAGAGCGAGCGGATGAAGCGCGACGTGTGCGCACGCGGCATCGATCCCCGGAAGGTGACGCCGGTGCCCATGGGCGTCGACATGGCCGAACTCGCTGTGCGACGTGCAATGCCCCGGGCAACTGCGCAATCGACCATTCAGCTGGCATACCTGGGCGTTGTCGCCGCGGAACGGCGTCTCGACATACTCATCGACACGCTCGCAGAACTGCGCGCCGCCGGCGTCGACGCGTCGTTGCTCATCATTGGCGATGCCCGGACTCCACAGGAACGCGCGGTGCTGGAAGAACGCGCAACACGTCTCGGAGTGCGCGATCGTCTCGAGATCACGGGGTTCCTCCCGCGCGACCAGGCACTGGAGCGCGCACGCTCCGCCGACATCGGGATCTCGCCGATCTATCGCACGCCCATCTTCGAAGTGGCCTCACCTACGAAGCTGGTCGAGTACATGGCGCTCGGCTTGCCCGTTGTCGCGAACGATCAGCCCGATCAGCGGCAAGTGCTCTCGAGCTCCCGCGCCGGAGTGTGCACGCCCTGGGGCGCGCGCCACTTTGCACGCGGCGTGCGCTGGTTGATGGCACGCACACCAGAAGAAAGAGAAGAGATGGGGCGCCGCGGCCGCAGCTGGGTGGAAGCGCATCGCAGCTATCGGCGGGTCGCCGATGATGTCGAAAAGGTCTACGTCAAAGCGACGCGTGCCTGACGGGCAGCTCGGGTGTCTCGGGCGTCACCACTGTTTCGAGCTGGGGGTCGAAGACAGGAAGCAGCCGGTCGATGTTACCGATCGAGAAGGTGCCGACGGCATACTCGCGCGCGCGCCGCCCCATGGCGGTGCGCAGTTCGCGATCCTGTACCAGGCGCTCGACCGCCGCGCGCAGCCGCGCGTAGCTGCCGTCCGCACAGGTGCCGTAGCGATCGCCGCTGAAAGCGCCGTCGGGGTTCACGTTCAGGCTCATGACGGGCACTTCGCGCAGCCACGCCTGGATGAAAGCGTTCGAGAAACCTTCGAAGTCACTGGTGTTGACCAGCAGGTGCGAGCCCGCGAGCAGGCGATTCACGTCACTCAGGGGCAGCACACCGAGATGGCGAAGGTTCGGAAGCTCCTCGATGCGGCGCTCCAGCTCCCGTCCACCGGAATGCGCGGGCATCATCGAGCCCGCCATCAGGAACTCGACCTGGCGCAGGTGACGCAGGTCGTGCGCCAGTTGCACGAACAGTTCGGGCCGCTTGAGCGGCTTCATGTTGGCGATCCAGCACACTCGCACGCGTTCGCGGGGCTTGGCCAGCGATTCGGCGACCGACGGATGGAAGTTCGATATCAGCGCCGCGGGATTGCGTCCGTAGTGCTGCCGCAGGAGCTTCCGCTGCTCGGCGCTCTGCACAACAACGGCATGCGCGTTGCGCACGCCGTACTCGAGGAACAACTTGTCGAGCGCCACCAGCGGCTGGCGCAGGAAGTGACCGTTCGCCGCCGGGGTTACGTCCCGATCGCTGGACACGTGCCACACCATCCGGGTCGCAGACGTGCGCGCATAGAAAGCCGCCACGCCGGTGTAGGCGCAGCCCACGCGCTGATAAAGGATGTCCGGCTGCAGGCGATTGAGGACTCGCCAGAGTCGCCGTGCGTCTGGCAAATAGGAGCCCGCCATGCGAGGCCCGCTTGCGATGCGATGAAGCATGTAGCCACGCGGCGTGAAGTCCTCGGGCACGTCGCGAGCGATGTAGTGCAGATCGAACAGGTCGAGCTCGATCAGCCGCTCCAGGATGAGGCGCGCCTGGTACTCCGCGCCGCCCATGCGGGTCGACCAGTGCGAGGGCAACAACAGGCAGAGCCTGGGCTTGCTGTTACGTCGCGGGAGGGTTGGTCGTGTCATCAGTAGCCCAGTCGCCGGTTGGTGGCGCCCGCCCAGAGTTCGAAGTAACGCTCGTCGGCCGGTGCCAGCCCTTTTTGCCAGGCCGTATCCGGACGAATGCGCATGCCGGATTGCATCCGCATGTCGTTGCCACTGGTGACGTGATGTTCCGCGGCGGTGAAGTCGAGCATTCCGGGCACGTGGGGCAAACCGGCGAAGGCGCAGATCCGCTCGATCTCGCGCGCGGGGTCGGCGGCGAGGTCCTCGTACTTCACGCGGATCACGTCTTCCGGCGGTACGCGCCGGTTCAGGAGAGGCAAGGCGTGACGGTAGTAGTTGCGCCAGGCCCTGAGCGACTGGTTGCGGCCGTAACCGTCACGCAGCCTGGAGTAGAACGAGGCACGCCCGTTGCGACTCAGCAGGATCAGGCGCGTCTGCCCCGGCCGTGCCCGATACAGCGCGACGCCCTTCAGGTACGACTTGGAAGCATCCACGACCACGTCGCGGCCGCTCACGCGGCGGATGACGTCATGCAAGCGGATCGTGTTGGCGATGCCGTGGTCGAATTCGCCGCGCAGGGCACGCGGCAATGGAAAGCCCAGCTCATCGAGGTACACGAGCCCATGCCGCAGCTTCCAGGCCCAGGCGTAGCGATTCGTGACCGGCGGCTCGTTGCGCCGTCGCGGGTCGACCATGCAGCCGAGGTTGAGAGCCTCCGGCGTGCGCCAGAGGTCGATTCCGAGTTCTGCCCGGACGTGGCGCGCCACAGCGAGCCAGAACGGGCATTCGCCGATCGGCGCCGAGCACGTGCACGGGTTGCGGCGAATGACGTCGTAGGGAAGCTGGGTCAGCTCACTGACGGCCACGGCCCGGGGGTGCGAGCCGAGAACCAGGTTGAGCAGCGTCGAGCCGGAGCGCCCGGCGGAGAGAATGTAGAGGGTGTCGATCATGTCCCTGTATTTTTTGCGCGCGTTCCTGCGCCGGCCCGTTTGCTGGGAGCAGGGCTTTCGACCTCGGACTCCTGTCCCGGTTCAGCGCCCGGGGGGTCGTGCACGGGCGAACGCGGCCCTTCGGGGAAAATCTCATGCTTCGCGCGGGCCCATTGCGTACGCGTGCTTGCGGGACGGCGTGTGGGACGGCCTTGTCGCCGAAATTCTACAGTTGTCAGGTCGCGAAACTGTGCGGTACGTTGCGCGCCGTGAAGGGCAAACCCGCTTAAAGGCGGGGACGCAAAGCCACCGGTCTACAGGCTGCGAAGCATCGCAGCCCACGACAGCGGGGTTACCGGCCGGTCCGCCCAGCGGAGGCCGTGATAAGAGTGATGGCGCGCCACGGTCGGCCGACTATCTTCACTCCATCCCTTCACTCGGTTCGTCGGGAACGTCTGCTGCGGCTTCCGGCGAGTGTGACATACGCGCGCGCTCCGGCGCGCCGCCAACACACGGGAAACATCAAGTGAATGGATCGAACCTCCTGGCGCGATGCGCGCTGCTGCTCATCATTTCCATGGCCTGCGCGGGTACCTACGCGAAGGACATCTACGTAGCCACGAACGGCAACGATGCCAACACCGGCCTCTCCACCGCGCAGCCCGTGCGCACCATCGCGAAGGGCTCCGCCCTCGCGCAGCCGGGCGACGTGGTGCGCATTCTTCCGGGCCGTTACAACGAGGCGATCATCCCGGCGCGCTCCGGCGCGGCGGGCAAGCCGATCACGTATCGCGCTCACACCACCACGCGTCCGATTCTCACGCACGGCAGCGCGCGCGGGCTGGATGCCGCGATTCGCATCTCCGGCAAGTCGCACATCACCGTCGACGGCATCAACGTGGACGGCGTACGCGCCGCTCCCAATGCCTCGGTCACCCGCTTCGCACTCATCGAGAACGCGTCGCAGGTCGTCGTGCGCAACGGCAACTTCAAGTACGCCAACGGCTGGGCGGGCTTTGCCGTCACCGGCACGACCTCGTACGTCACGATCGAGGACAACACCATCGACTTCGTGGGCCAGTACAACAACGGTGGTACCACGAACAGCGATACGGGCGACGCCATCGAGGTTCGCCACGGCACCATTCACCACGTGCTCATCCAGCGCAACAAGCTGAAGCATGCGGGCCACGACCTGCTCCGCCTCGACGCGAAGAACAGCGTCGTGCAGGACAACACCTTCGACAACAGCTACCGCGACGTTCTCGGCGGCGATCGTGGTGGCCGCTCGGCGACCTTCCAGGGCGCCGACAACGTCATCCAGCGCAACTTCTTTACCGGCTCGGGGCAGTCGTCGGACTCCGCACGCAACCCGCTGATCAAGGTGGAAGGTGTCGGCAACATCGCGCGCAACAATGTGTTCTACAACGGCCAGAACCACGGCATCATCACGGCCGCGGGCAACTGGAGCGTCAACAGCACGCACGCGCGCATCTACAACAACACGTTCTACCGCCTGGGCGCCTCGGCCTGGCAGGTGCGCCACTACCTGGGCGGCACGAACACGGTCGGCCAGGGCATGTTCCTCAACAACCTGGTCCTGGACTCGCGCCTGAACCCGCCCAACGCCAGTGAAGATTCGGACATCATGTACGCGGTCGCGACGGCGGGCCTCGGTGCGACGGCGAACTGCAAGGTGATGACCAACCTGTTCTTCCCCGGTGCGAACAAGGCGCCGCGCGTGATGCTGCTGGGCTTCGACGGCTTCCTCGAGATGCCCATCGCGGAGCAGGTTCATCCGACGCTGTTCAATCAAAACACCCGCGCGAGGCCGACGTTCGCGGTGGCCGCCCCGAAGGCCATACAGGACTTCGAGTTGACAGCCGGTTCGCCGGGCGTGAACCAGGCTGCCTTCCTCACGACGACGAAGGCTGCGGGTACCTCGGCACGTGTGCCGGTGAACGATCGCCGTTTCTTTAGCGATGGCTTCGGCCTGGTGCTGGGTGACATGGTCCAGCTGAAGGGTTCGCTGGAACGTATCCGTGTCGTCGACGTCGACGAAGCGGCGTCTACGCTCGTCCTGGCGAAATCCGTGACGTTCACGTCAGGGCAGGGCATAGCACTGGCCTACGAGGGATCGTCTCCTGACAATGGTGCGCGCGAGTTCGGCGTGCGTCGCCTGGCGGCGCCCACGAACGTCCAGGCGCACTGAGCGCTGACACGCCTTCTTCTTTTCTAGGTCGTCCGCATCCCGAGGAAATAGACGCACGGCAACAGTCGCTGCGCCACGCCTAGCCGCGCCAGCGAGCTTATGAGCCCGCTACGTCCCGGGTACTGCTCGAGGTAGTACTCGAGCGTGATGTCCTCTGCGGTGCCAAAGGACTCGTGCAGGCGGTGTTCCAGCTCCGCGCGATAGAACCCCGCGTGGGCGCCGAGCTCGTTGCGAAAGCGCCCGTGCAGCCGCGCATTCCAGTCCGCGAAGTTCCAGCGGATTTTCTGCCCGAACGTCGCGTCCTTGCTTCCCAGGTAGCCGATCCAGCGTGCCCGGTTGGGTGTGCCGATGCAGTAGTGTCCGCGCGGCTGCAGCACGCGCCGCATTTCCTTCAGCGCGCGCTGCGGATCCGCGATGTGCTCGAGGGCGTGGAACGAGTACACCAGGTCGAAGGAGCGGTCCGGAAAGGCGAGGTTCATCGCGTCGCCTTCCTGCAGCTGCGCGAGGCTCGCTGCGGCGGGATCGAAGTCCTGGCGGAGGTCGATGCCGGTCACGTCCGCCTTGAAGAAATTCGCCAGTACCGCCGCCTCTTTGCCGCGACCGCAGCCCACGACGAGGATGCGCGTCGGTGCTCGCGCCAGGCGCGACTTGAGCAGTGCGGCGAGACTGCACGTCTTCGGTTCCGCGAGGAATGACGCGAGCCTGTCGTTCTGGAGCGTTGCGGCAACGGCATTCATGAAAAGCTCCCGCGCTCAGCGTCCCGCCTGGAACACGAGCGATCGCGAAAGGGTGAAGTTGATCGCCAGCCCGCTCAGCGAGCCGATGGCGACCGCGACGACCGGCTGCCCCGGCAACAGCGGATGCTCGAGGATCAGCCAGGTGTAGATCCCGAAATTCGCCAGCGCGCCCACTGTGTTCGCGCCCAGGAAGCGCGCCCACTGGGCCGGCGAGGCACGCCCCGCCCGGTCCGGAAACGTGATCACGCGGTTCAGCGCCCAGGTGAACGTGGCCGCGCACAGATAGGACGCGACGCGCCCGGCCAGCGGTCCCACCAGCGTCGTCGCGGTGAGAGCCAGCAGCACCGTCGCATCGACGACGAAGCCCGCCGTGCCCACGGCGCCAAAGAGCAGGAATTGTCGGAACGCGACGCTACGCATGCCGCGAACGTTCCCGCGTGCTCAGGCTCTGGAGCGGGCTGAAGCGAATGGGCAAGGACAGGTAGTGCAGCCGCTTGGCTTCGATCCGGCCTCTCGTGACGGTATCGAGCACGAGTCCACACACGAGCGACAGGCACGCGAGCAGCACCAGGCTCGCAGCGAGCACCGCGGTCGGTAGTCGTGGAACCAAGCCGGTCCCGGCGTACTCGAGCACCACGGGGATACCGAGCGCGAGAGAAGCGGCGAAGAGAAGCCCGAAGACCAGCGAGAAGAACTGCAGCGGCTTCTCGCCCTTCACCAACGCAAAGATCGTCCGCAGGATCCGCCATCCGTCGCTATACGTGCGCAGCTTGCTGGTCGAACCCGCCGGCCGCTCACGATAGGTTGTCGACATCTCCGCGATGGGCAGACGCAGCTCCAGGGCGTGCACGGTGAGCTCGGTTTCGATCTCGAACCCGGAGGCCAGCGCCGGGAACGATTTCACGAAGCGCCGCGAAAACACCCGGTAGCCGGAAAGCATGTCGGTGAGGCGATTGCCGAATACCTGCGTGACACACCTCGTCAGGAACGCATTGCCGAAGCGGTGTCCCGGGCGATAGGCACCCTGCGACGTTGCGACGCGCGAGGCACTGACCATGTCGAGCGCGTCGACGAGCAGGCGATCGACCATGCGCGGTGCGGCGCTGGCGTCATAGGTATCGTCGCCATCGACCAGCACGAAGACGTCGGCTTCGATGTCGGCGAACATGCGTCGCACGACGTTACCCTTGCCGGGCAGCAACTCGCTGCGAACGATGGCGCCGGCGCGACGCGCCTCGGCGATCGTGTCGTCGGTCGAGTTGTTGTCGTACACGAAGACGCGCGCGTGCGGCAGGGCCTGCCGGAAATCACGCACCACCTGGCCAATCGCGGCCTGCTCGTTGTGACAGGGGATCAGCACGGCAATGACAGGTTTCATTCATACTCCCTTGCTTCAGGCGGTCGCCGCGCCCTGGAGCCCCGCGCGCGCATCCTCAGGTGCGTCTCCGAGCGAGTTTCAGTGGTCGAGGTTGCGCCCGGCCAGTTGTGCCAGGCGGGCGTTGTGCGGTTGATAGAGCTCCAGCAGGCGGCGGCGCGTTTCCGGATTCATGACCGGCACGGGCGGCGAGTTCAGGCGCTGCACGGTGTCGGCGAGTCCGTGTAATCGCAGGCGCGTGCACACTCGCGAGAGGAACCAGAGCGGTTTCGAGCGCGCGTTGTGCTTGTGACCCGCTGAGCGGTTCACCTTCACGCTCTCGAATCCGGAACGGAACAGCGGGTCGACGCCGATGAACTCGTGAATGCGACGCAGGAAGCCGCGCGGGTCCGGGGCGAGATCGTCGTAGAAGACCACCAGCAGCTGTTCGCGCGGGAACAGGCGCAAGTAGCGCTCGAGCTGCTCATCGTAGAACCCCTCGCGAATGAACTCGGGCCGCTGCGCGATCTTCTCCTCGAAGCTGAGACCGGCGTTGCGCGGATCCTTGGCACGCACGTACCAGTACTCCGAGTAGAGACGATCGACGGGATTGCGCAGGCACGCAACCAGGCGTACGTCCGGCAGGTGCCGGTGGATGAGCGCCGGGATGTCATTGCGCGAATACTGGCCGTGCAGGTAACCGGGCGACGCCTCGCCGACAGCGCGCTGGCCCTTCCATCCGTCGAAGAAGGACCGGTAGTAGTCGAGGCCGCGCTCATACTCCCGGTCGAAGAAATGCACTTCCTTCGTGGCGGCCATGTGCACGTCGGGGTGGTCGCGCAGGTTCTTGTCGATCCACGTCGTGCCGGCGCGCGGGGCGCCGATGATCAGGAAGTTCGGTAGCAACACGGTCTCCTTGAGTGTGGCCGGGACTCGGGGACCTAGGCCCGCGGCGACAGCTGCGGCGAATCCTCGACGAGCTCGCGCGCCGCATGACTCGCGGCTTCGCCCGGTGGGCGCGCCGACGACGTGCGCGCAAACTGGATGACTTCCTCCACCTGGTAATCCTTGATGTGCCGCGCGTGCGTGAAGATGATCAGCTCTCCCAGCAGGCCGATGGCAAACAGCTGCAGCCCCAGCACCGCGAGCAAAGACGCGAGCAGCAGCGCCGGCCGGTCGGCGAGTGGCTCAGAGAGAAAGAGGCGCTGTGCGACCAGGTAGAGAATGACGAGCGCGCCGCAGCCCCAGGTCAGCACACCGATCATCCCGAAGAAGCGCAGCGGCTTCTTCGTGAAGCGGACGAGGAAGATCACGGTCAGCAGGTCGAGCATGCGATGCGCGTACTCGCGCAGGCGATACTCGCCTTCGAACCGGTCTCGCGCGGACTGACGCACGTCCACTTCGAGCACCCGGAAACCCTGGCGCGCCGCCAGCACTGCCAGGAATCGATGCTGATCGCCGTACAGGGTGATTTCTTCGAGTACGCGGCGCCGCATGGCTCGCGCACCACAACCGAGATCGCTGAAGCGAACGCCGGTAACGGCTGACACGAACCCGTGGAAGGCACGCCGTCGAAGCAGCTCGAAGCGGCCACCGGCGCGCGGCCAACGGCGGCCGACGGCGAGATCGCAATGCGCCAGCGACTGCACCAGCCTGTGGATCTCACTGCCCTCGATCTGGTGGTAGGCGGGAAGGGTGAGCACGACCTCGCCGCGTGCGTGCGAGAAGGCCGCCATGAGCGCGGTCGCTTCCCCGAACTCGCGCGCGAGTGCGATGACGGTCATGTCTTCGCCGCGTCTCTGCAGGTCGCGCAGCGCTTCGGCCGCGTCCATTTGCGGGCCATCCAGCACGTAGATGAATTCGTAGCTCCGTTTCGTGCGATCGAGTCCGGCCCGGTACTCGGCATGCAGGGCGGCCATCGGCACGTGGCGACGGCCGACCGGAATGATGACGGAGACTTCGACGGATCGGTTACTCATGGGTGACCGCCAGTGGGTGTCAGGACTTGGTGATTGCGAGAGGCCCTGGCCGTGAGCCGTGCAAACTCGTGTTCACGCACGTCGCCGAGCTTGTAGACGAGCTCGGCGATCATGCCGCTGGAAAGGGCGATCAGTGCCGCGGCACTGAAGAGGACTCCGGTCCCGAGAATCACCAGCGACGGCGCCTGCGATCCGGTGAGAACCGAGAAGGCCGTGAAGGCGAAAGCGCTGAAACCGCAGATGAATGCCGGCACGCACAGGATGGCGAACCAGACCAGTGGACGCGACATGAAAGAGGTCACCGTCTTGATGACCAGCAGGTCGAGCAGCACCTTGTAGATGCGTGACAGCCCGTACTTGGACTTGCCGAACTGCCTGGCGTGATGGCGCACCTGCACTTCTGCGATGCGCGGTCCGGCGACGAATGCCATCGCCGGAATGAACCGGTGCATCTCCGAGTACAACGGGATCTGCTTGATCAGCGCACCGCGATACGCCTTGAGCGAGCACCCGTTGTCGCGAATGGGGACGCCGGTGACCTTGCCGATGATCCAGTTGGCGATGCGCGACGGAATCTTGCGCGTGACCAGCTTGTCCTGGCGGTTGAAGCGCCAGCCGACCACGAGGTCGTAGCCCGCCTCGATGCGTTCCAGCAGCAGCGGGATGTCGCGGGGATCGTTCTGGAGATCGCCGTCCATGGTGATCAGCACGTCTCCGTGCGCATGCTCGATGCCGGCGGCCATGGCGGGTGTCTGTCCACGGTTCTGCCGGAAGCGCACGACGCGCACGCGCGGATCGGCACGCGCGACCTCGATGGCACGCTCCAGCGTGGCATCGCGGCTGCCGTCGTCGACGAAGATCATCTCGAAGGACAGGCCGAGCGGTTCGAGCGCGGCCACGAGCGCGGCGTGCAGCGGACCGATGCTGTCTTCTTCGTTGTAGAACGGAACAATGATGGAGAGTGCAGGCGTTCCTGCGGGCTCGTTCTTCGCAATCATCCTTGATGCTTCCCTGGGGAGAAGTACGGCCTGCAGGATGGACCGCGATGCCTGCCCCGATGTTCCGCAACTGGCGGCGCCGCAAAACTTTTCGGCGCCACCCGGCAACTGCTGCGCAAGGAGGCGATCATAATCGCGATGCGTCGACCGCCCAGGACGCGCAAAGCCCGGCTCTGTAGAATTTACAGCGCGACCGCCAGGAGCGGCATGGAGTGGGTTGATTGAGCAGGACTCTCCAGGTCGCCGTTGCGTTGCTGCTGACGGCGCTGCTCCTCTATTTCGTCGTCGATGTGCGCGAAGTGGGCCAAGTGATGGCCGGGGTCCATCCCGGTTGGGCAGTGATCACCTTGTTCGCCATCACGTGCGACCGCACGCTCATGAGCTTCAAGTGGATCCTGCTCCTGCGCGCGCGTGGACATCGCATACCCATCGGTCACGCGCTGATGGTCTACTGCAGCGCGATGGTCTGGGGACTGGCCCTGCCGAGCACCGTGGGCGCGGACGCTATTCGCGCGATGCTGATCCGGCGTCGCGGCGTGGCCTACAACGATTCGGTTGCCACCATCATGGTCGAGCGCGGCATCGGGTTCGTGTCGGCCCTCGCCATGGGTCTGCTCGGCCTGCTGACACTGCGTTTCGTGCTGCCCCACGCTGCCCACTACAATCTCCTGCTGCTCGCGGGCGCGGCCGTCATGCTCACCGCAATCGTCGTGCTCCTGCTTTCGTTCACCCAGCGCGCGTTCGACTTCTGCATGTCGCTCGTCCCCGCTCGCTGGCGTCATGCACGGCCGGTGGAACGCCTGCAGGGATTGCACGACACGTATCGTTCGCTGGCGGCCGACCGGCGCACCCTGGTCGTGTTTGCGCTGCTGACCTTCCTGCAGCAGGGTTGGATGATCCTGCTGTCGGTGCTCATCGCACGCAGCCTGTCTATCGACGTGAACGAGCTGTACTTCGTGGCGGCAGCGCCGCTAGCCTTCCTGGCCGCGCGGCTGCCGATCTCTTTCGACGGAATCGGCATCTACGAAGGCATCTTCGTCGCCGTGATGAGTCTCGCCGGCCTGAGCCCCGCCCAGTCGTTCTCGATTGCGCTGTGCGGCCGCATCTTCAACCTGGTCACCTGGCTCCCGTGGTTCCTCGCATTCCTGCTGCGGGGCGGATCGTTGCGCCGGGAAGAGACCAGCGCCGCGGGTTGAACGTCGTCGCCTGCCGCGCGGCGATCCACGCTGCCAGTCGCGCACTGCCGACGGTCGCCAGGGCGACCACCAGCGGTTCGATCGGTACGCGATAGCGGTGGAAGTACGTGATGAAGAGAGCGAATGGCAGCGCGTAAACCAGCACGAGCACGTTGAGCGCCAGCACTTTCCGCTCGCGATAGAGCAGCAGCGCGGAGACATAGGCCACCAGCAGGACCCACACGCCGAGTGTCCCCGTGCGGCGCGCGAAGAGCTCCAGCTTGAAAACACCCATTACCGCTATCAGCAGCGGGTTGTCGATCACATAGTCGCGTGCGATGTCCAGCAGCGCGCGATCGCGCTGCGCCTCGTTCATCTCGTCGAAGCCGGGAGGCGGCGTGATCCTGTAGAACTGGCCCTGGGCGCGTTCCAACGCGTTGCGCCCGTCCGTGCTCGCTCCCGTAAAGACAGCATCGCGCGGCGTCGATGCGGTCCATCCTGGATGCACTCGCAGTACGGCTGATTCGGGCTCGACCGTGCTGCCGAGCATCACCGTGCCTACGTGTGCAAGCTGCCCCGCACCGGTGCGCACGGGCACGAACTCGCCGAACTCGAGCCAGTTGCGCGCAGTCCAGGGAGCGACCGTGGCGCAGGCCACCAGGAAACCGGTCACGGCGATGACGACCCGCCGCGGAACGCGTCCCGGTGTCAGTGTGAAGACCAGGATCGCGATGACGGGAATGAACAGCAGCGTGCTGGAGCACGTCAGCGCCGTCACTCCGGCGCAGACGCCCAGCGTGAGCGCTCTGAAGAGGGTGGGTTTCTCGATCACGCGCAGCAACAGGAGCGCAGTGAGGGTGATCAGCAACGCAGCCCACATTGCGGTGTTGAGGCTCAGGGCCACCGTGCCGAACCACGGATGCAGTGCGAGCACAGTCACGGCAATCACGGCCACGAAGGCTCCGCCGAAACGTTGCACCAGCTGAAACAGGATCATGAAGCAGGCGACGGCGGCCGCGACGTTCAGGCTGAGCGCCACTTCCGGTGCGCGCTCGCCAAACGTCGAGTACATCCCGGCAAGCGCGAATGCGTAGACGGGATCGACCCAGGCGGTCGCCGACACGCCGGGTTGCGGCACGAACAGCCAGCGATGATCGTTCGGCAGGCTGAAACCGCGGTCCTGCGCGATCATCCTGGAGACGCGTTCCAGTTCGTAGCCGGCCGGCGACTCTTCCATCGCCGCGACGCGGTACAGCTGGACGGCTGCCCACAGCGTGCAGATCACTACCAGTGCCAGCGGTGCCCAGCCATCCGCGAGCTCCAGCCAGTGCGCTCGCGAGGAGTGCGCCGCGCTCGCGGGCCGCGAAACTCGTGCAGGTTTTCTCATGCGGTTCGTGTTTTCCCGACCCGGGCGACCAGGTGCTCCCCGAGACGATGCGTCAGCGCCACGATCAGCAGCGTGGGATGCCCGGCGCCGGAAGATGAGAACGTGCCGCTGCCGAGCACGTACGTGTTGGGAGAATCGTGCAGGCGAAGATCGGCGTTCACGACGCTGTTCGTGGGGTCGGCTCCCATGCGCAGGGTGCTCATGTGGTGGTGCGACCAGTGGTAGCCTTGCTCCGGCCTGATGTCGACCGCGCCGAGGCTGCGGCACACCTTTTCCAGCCGGCGTCGCGCTTCACCGTAGGCAATCTCGTCGCTTTCCGAGAACGAGAAGTCCAGCTGCACCGCCGGATTGCCGAGCGCGTCGCGCCGGTCGCCCGCGAGCGTGACCCGGTTGCTGGCGGTGGGCCGCAGCGGGACGTCGTACTCGATGAGGATCTGTTCCGGCTTTTCCTTGCGTTGCTGCACCGTGAAGCCGAGCCCGCCGAGCTCGCGCTGGAGAAATTCCTCGTGATAGCAGTAGCAGCGCGCGCGCTGGGACATCTTCGTCCGGTAGCCGGGCAGGCGCGCGCTGAGCATGCGCGACACGTGCTCGTTGAAATTGCGACCGACCTGGTCGCTCGAGTTGCCGAGGCCGTGAGGGAAGCGGTTGCTGGCGGAGAGGAGCAGCAGGCGCGCGCCTTCGGTAGCTCCAGCGGCGATGACGTAGGTTCCCGCACGTACGGTGCGCTGGGTTCTGTCAAGGTCGCGCGCTTCCGCGCCGACGACTTCGCCATGGTCCGACGTGATCAGCTTCGTAACGGTCGCACCACTCACGAGACGGGTTCCGGGCCGCGTGACGTACTCGGGCAGCAGGCTCTTGAGCGATCGCACCGGCTCCCGATCCTCGAGTGCCGTCTGCGAGATCGGATAGGCCTCGAGCTCCACCCGGGCGCGCTGGAACAACTCGTCCAGCTCCGGAAATACCGGCCGCGCGAGGTAAGGTGAGAGCTCGTTGGAGCGGCGCGGACTGTAGGAAGCCGACAGCCCGCCGCGCACGCGCAGTGTTTCCTCGGCGCGCGCGTACCACGGCTCGACCTGGGCGTAGGTGATCGGCCACGCGCCGACTTTCTCCGCGTACGGATTGGAGTCGAAGTCGGCCGGATGGAAGCGGTAACAGTTGCCTGTCCAGATATTCGTGGTGCCGCCGAGCGCGCGCAGCCGCGTCGTCAGCAGCGGGTAATCGAGCGTGCCGCGCGTGTTCGCGACTTCGAGGGGCCCGATGCGCGCCTGCTGCGAAGAGCGCGGGTGATACCCGGATTCCAGGATGATCGTGCTGATGCCGGCATCGCTGAGCGCGGTTCCAAGCACCGCGCCACTGATGCCCGAGCCCACGATACACACATCGAACTGATCGGTATCCTTGATCTGCGCCAGGGTTTGCGTCTCGAGCGGCGGCAGCTGCTCTGCCTTCACCGTGCGACGGCGTCGTCGTTGCTCGCGCCAGAGCAGGCTCGTGGTGCCGAGTGCGCCGGCGGCAACGGTTGCGCCGCCGAGCAGGATGAACGTTCTTCGCTTCATCTGAATTCCGCCTCCCTGCGGGCGTAGTCAGGCTGCCTGGGCCAATCCCGCCGCGCCCAGCTCATCGCGCAGGTCTTCTCGCTTGCGGCCCAGGATCATCATGCGGTACCAGAGCTCGGCGTTGATGAGGAGCCACAGCCGATTGCCGTGGTCCTCGCGATTCGAGAGATGCTCCTGCAACAGCCGCTCGATCGGCTCGCGGTTCCAGACACCCGCACGAACCAGCTCCGCATCGAGCAGGCAGCTTTCGTAGAGCAGGCGGTACTCGCGACGCAGGATGTAAGGCAATGCCGAAGCAAATCCCTGCTTGGGCCGATCGATAATCCGGTCCGGAAGATAACGACGGGCCAGGCATCGCTGGATATAGCGCAGCATGCGGCCGCGCACCTTGTACGGGCAGGGCAGGCGGGCCGCGAACTCCACCAGCCGGTGATCCATGAACGGGCTGCGCACTTCGAGGCCGTGTGCCATCGACATCCGGTCAGTGATGAACACCGGGTGATCCGGCAGGCGGATCATGCTGTCCGCGTAGAGCATCCGATCGAGAGACGCTGACGTGCTCTTGCGGCGATGACACGTGCGAATGGCTTCTTCCGCTTCTCCCGGCAACGCGCGCCGCGCCTCGGCCGAGAACAGATCGCCGCGCAGCTGCGGATCGCAATAGAAGTAATTCAGGCTGGCGGCATAGCGATCCGCATCCTGCAGGAACGAGAGGCGGTGCATCCAGCGCAGCTGGTGGCCCAGGCTCTTGTACCAGCCAGTGGCGGGCACGAGCGACAACGCCGGTGCGACCAGGTAGCGACGAATCATCGACGGTACGCGCGCATAACGGTCGACATACAGGTTGCCGTAGTAACGGTCGTAGCCGCCGAACAGCTCGTCGCCACCGTCCCCACCGATAGCCACTTTCACGTATTGGCGCGCGAAGCGCGCAATGAGGTAGCCGCACAGCGACAACGGATCCGACGGTTCGTCCAGGTGCCACAGCAGGTCGGGCAGCAGCGAAGTCAGGGAAGGAGAGAGCCGCTGCTCGTGATGCTCCGTTCCCGCGAGGTCTGCCACCATCCGCGCGTGCGGCGCCTCGTCGAAACGCTGATACGCGAGCCCGATGGTGAACGTCGGCAGGCGTTCGACGTCGAGTCGCCGCGACAGCATCGACACGACCAGGCTCGAATCGAGTCCGCCGCTCAGGAAAGCACCGACCGGCACGTCGCTGGTGAGATGCAGCCGGAGCGATTCCGAGAGCCGCTCCTCGAGTTCATCGACGAGCTCGTCGAGGGATCCTGTCACCTTCGGCTCGTAGCTCACGTCCCAATAGCGACGCACGACGGGCTGGGCATGGCGTTCGAGCACCAGCAGGTGTCCCGGGGGCAGCTTGCTGATGCCGCGGAACATCGTGAGCGGCGGCGCCACGAGTCTCAGCGCCAGATACTGGTCGAGCGCTTCCAGATTCAGCCGGCGCAAAGTCGGATCGAAGGCCAGGATGCCCTTGATCTCGGACGCAAACACGAACTGGCCGCCGCGCATCGCGTAGAAAAACGGTTTCTGACCGAGGTGATCCCGGGCGGCGAGCAGGCGTTGCCGGCGCGAATCCCACAGCGCGAACGCGAACATGCCGCGCACATGATCGAGCAGGCGGTCGCCATACTGTTCGTAGAGTGCAATGAGCACTTCACAGTCGCTGTGTGTCAGGAAACGATGTCCCTGCGATTCCAGGCGCGTGCGCAACTCGCGGTAGTTGTAGATTTCCCCGTTGCAGACGAGCGCGACTTTTCCATCCGCGCTCACCAGCGGCTGGCGTCCACCTGCCAGGTCGATGATCGACAGCCGGCGATGGCCGAGCAGCGCGCGGTTGTCGCTCCAGGTTCCCTCGCCATCGGGGCCGCGATGCTTCTGCGCCTCCAGCATGCGCGCCAGGTCGTCCCCGGAAGAGCGCGTGCGTCCGACGATTCCTGCGATGCCGCACATGGCTACCGGGCTCGCGACATGCGCGCGGGACGCGACGAGGTGCGGGGCGCGTCCAGCACTTTCCGGAAGACGGCTTCGTAGCGCTCCGCGCACCGGTCGATGAAGAAGTGCTCGACCTTCTCGAGATTGTTCGCCCGGATGCGGGCCCGGTGTGCCGGAGCGGCGAGCCCGACGACGGCGTCGATGAAGGCTTCGAGATCGTCGAGACGAACGACGCTGCCGGTTTCACCGGTGGCGAGAAAATCGGTCTGGCCGCCGTGGTCGTAGCACACGACCGGCAGCCCAAAAGCCATCGCCTCGAGGAACACCAGCCCGAAGCCTTCGTGCTGGCTGGTCGAGACGAACACGTCGGCCACCGCCAGCGCGCGATGCTTGTCGGCATCGCTGAGGAAACCGAGGAGGTGCACGCGCTGCGCGATCCCGGCGTCGTGCGCGGCCTGGCGGATGTTGGCTGCATCGGGACCGTCACCGACCACGAGCAGGTGCGTGCGTGCCAGCCGCGGATCGGTCAGCGCTCGCACGAGTTGCGTCGTGTTCTTGCGGGGTACAAGCCGCCCCACGGTGACGAGCACCTGGGCGTCGCGCGGCAACAGGAAGTAGTCGCGATCCGCATCGCGTACCGGTACAGGGCGCTCGATGCCGAGCGGAATGAGATCGATGGTGCGCCCGACGCCGTAGATATCGCTCACGTGTTTCATCGTGTCGCGCGACTGCGCGACCACTGCGTCGGCTTTCTCGAGCAGCCAGCGAATCGGCCGGCGCAGCCATGGCTGGCGATGCGGCGAGCTGCGCTTGCTCGGGTCGAACAGGTCCCCGCCGTGCACTGAGAGCACGTTCGGCACGCCGAGGGCGAGAGCGAGGGCCTGCCCGACCGGTCCGGTGGGGACCACGAAATGCGTGTTGATGACGTCGAACGCCCGCTTGCGCAGCGCGAGTCCGCGGACGAACGCGGAGGGCAGGTACGCGAGCATCGAGGTGAAGTTGGCCGTCGCAAGATCGCGACGGAAGAACACGGGCACCCGCAGGACGCGCACCCCGCCGTCATCGGACTCGGCCGGGAGGTCGAGGGCGCGCGAGGTCAGCACAGTCACGGAGTGACGCCGGGCCAGGGACCGGGCCAACGCCGCCATGACCACTCCGCCACCCCCTCCCAGCGGCGGATACTCGTAGTTGCAAAAGAGGATATTCATGCGCCTCGGCGGTCCCTGCAGGGCGTTTCGTATTCGGATCGGGTGTATGACCGCGCTCCCGGCGCAACATTCACGCCGGGAAGCGGAGGGTTTGTCGCCCGGAGATGGAGCAGGAAGCCTGCGGAACGAGCTTCGGGGCCGAAGGTCAATGCAGCAGCGACAGGAAGGCACACCACAATGAACCAGGTACCCTCCACCGTGACCCCGTTGTTCGACGAAAGCCATCGTCGGCTCGCCGCCCGGCTGGAGCCCTTCGATTCCTACTGGCAGGCGCCGAAGGACGTGGAGAGCGGTTTTCGCTCGTTTACGGCCTACTACCGCGCCAATTACCTCAAGCGCCTGCCGCAGGATCGCAATGCGCGGATCCTCGTGGTGAGCTGCGGTCCCGGCTATCTCGTGGACGTGCTGGTGCGTGCCGGCTACACGGCCGTCACCGGCATCGATTCCGACCCGGTGAAGATCGAGCACGCCCGCCGGCACGGGCTGCCGTGCGAGACCGCGCAGGCTTTCCCGTATCTGCAGGGCAGGCAGGCCGAGTACGACGTGATCATCCCGGAGCAGGAGCTCAATCACCTCACGATCCAGGAGACCATCGACTTCCTGCGGCTTTGTCGCGTTGCGCTCAAGCCGGGTGGACGCGTCATTGTCTATGCCATGAACGGTGCTAATCCGCTCGTCGGCTCCGAGAACCTCTCGCACAACATCGATCATTTCTACAACGTCACCGAGTACAGCCTGGTGCAGCTGCTGGAGATCGCGGGGCTGCGTGAGGCCAGGCCCTTCGCGCTGCGCCTCTACGTGTTCTGGAAGAACCCGCTGAACTATGTCGGGCTCGTCGTCACCGGCGTACTCGAGCTGACGATGCGCGGCATCTTCCTGCTGTACGGCAAGAAGGTGCGCATCCTGGCCAAGAAAATCGCGGCCGTCGCGTATTGTTAATGGCGCGCCTGCGCGCGACGTTGACAGCGCGCTTGCGCGCGACGCCCGCTGCGTAATCACGCGCGGCCCCTGGTTCTGCGATTCACTGTTGCCATCCGAAAGGGACGCGCGACGCACACCTTCGTCCCGGCAGGGTGCGAGTTGCGGCGCCAGTTCAACCTCGGGCGCCGTCACGTCGACGAGCAGCGCAACGCCGGCCGTCGAGCAATGCAACGATAGTCAGCGTGGCCGGAAGAACCCGGCTCTGCTTTCGCTTCCCTGTGGGTATGTGTGCCTTCACGACAAGTAGCCGCGCTCCCTGTACCACTCCGCCGTTTCAGAGGCGCCGCCTGCAAACCCGGTACTCGGCGCGAAGCCAAGCACGGACTGTGCCTTGACGGTGGAGAACACGAACGACTTGCGGAAGAAATCGAGCCGGCGCCTGTGCAGTGGTGGCTGCAGGCCCAGCGGCTTGAGCGTGCTCTCGAGAACAATGGCCGCAGCATTGAAAGGCCACATCGGTGCATGCCAGCGGGGCAGGGGACGGTGCAGCGCTTGCGCGATGCACTGGACCATGTCGCGCGTGGTGATGACCTCGCCGCCGGCAAGCACAAACGTTTCGTTGCGTGCCGCAGGATGGTCGGCGGCGAGCAGCAGTCCGCGCACCAGGTCGCTCACGTAAATCAGCTGCCGGCGATTGGCACCCGCGCCGATCATGATGAAGGCGCCACGGTCGATCGCGCGGAACAGTTTCAGCAGGCGAAAGTCGCCGGGCCCGTAGGTCTCGGAAATGCGGACGACGCATGTTTCCATTGCGCCGTTCGACTGCCGCACCAGCGTCTCGGCCGCGAGCTTCGTTCTCCCGTACACGTTGTCTGGTGCGGGCTTGCTGCTTTCGTCGAGAGTGCCGTGGACGGTCTCCCCGTATACACCGATGGTGCTGCCGTAGACGAAACGATGCACGCCCGCATCGCGGCTCGCCCGGAGCAGCACGTTGGTCGCGCCAACGTTGACGCGCTCGAAGTATTCGTCGGGTACGTTGGACTCGTGTTGGGCAGCGGCGAGGTGGATCACTGTGTCGCAGCCTTGCACCAGCCGCTGCGCCAGGTTCGGCTCCTGGAGTTGCCCGAGCTCCACGCCGATGCCGGCGGCTTCCAGCTCCGCGTGGCGGCGTCGCTCCGGTTCCGTGTTCGCCTGGCCGGTGACCACGACGGTTCGTCCCTGCGCCTTCGCTTGCAGTGCGAGGCGCGAACCAATGAAGCCCGTGCCCCCCGTGAGGAGCAATCTTTGTGCGGCCGTTGCTGCTGACATTTCAAGCCGCTGCGGCGGCTACCTCCACTCCATTAGCCCAGTGACGCGCCAACATTGCCCGGGTCGAGGCTGCCTCTTCGCGCCGGCGTGCGTCGGACCAGCCGAGGAGCTGCTGCATTCGGGCAGCGATGATTTCGATGGCAGCGTTGCCCGGATGCCGCCCCGCACCGATGTCCATGCGCCGCAGGATGATGTCGTCGAGATGAACCGCCATCTCCTGGCTGACCGCGTGCGTGACTTCAGCCAGCAAGGCTTCGCAGCCTGGAATGGGACGCGCGTCCGCGGCGTCGGCGCGTACGCAGGCGAGGACCCTCCCATAGTTGCAGCCATGGTTGCGCAGCAGCGCGGCCAGCGTCGCGCTCGAAACATAGGGAGGGCGGTGATGCTGTGCCTCGGCGGAAAATCTTTCGAAATCGTCGATGTCGCCGCCGGCCACCGGCCGGTGAGCGGTCGGAGCGCGTTCCGGCACGCCACCGGGAAGCTGTTGCAGGAGCATGTCGAGTGCGGTCGATGCATCGGCGCGCGCTGTCGTGTAACGGATGCCGATCACCGTCACCAGTCCGCGGATCCCATGCACGACGCGATGGTCGATGAAGCGCGACTCCTTGCCGAAGCTCAGGTCGCCAGCTGTGCTGGGGCCGTCGCCGAACGGTACGAGCCCGCAGTTCACGTGGCTGATGTCGTCACGTCGCAGGCTGAGTGCGGGGTAGGCATCGCGCATTTCCGCGAGCCAGGTTTCGAGCTCGCGCTCGTCCACGCGCGCTTCATCCGGTGGTGCGGTGAATGTCCGGTGCCAGACGCCCACGAGCGTGAGGTCGCGCCAGGGGACCACGAACAGGTGACGCGCCGAACGGCTGAGCAGGGCGTCGCGGTCGCGACTCTGGCTCTGCACGGCAAGTCCATAGCGGCTGCGCGCCGCGCGATTCACGACGAAGTACGCGTCACGCGAGTAGTGTCCGCGCCGCCAGCCGGAGATGCGCCCGGCGGTGCGCAGCAGATCGTCCGACCACGGGCCGGCCGCATTCAGGACGACGCGTGCCTGGATCTCGAAGCGCGAGCCCTCGAGACAATCGCGCGCGACCACGCCGCGGACGGCGCCATCGCGTCGCAGGAATTCAGTCGCTTCGACATGGTTCGCGGCGACGGCACCGGCCTCGACCGCGGACTCCACGAAAGCCAGTACCAGCCGTGGCGGGTTGTACATCTGGCCGTCTTCAAAGACCGCCCCACCCGTCAGGTTGTGAGACTCGATGCCCGGGAACTGCGTGAGCACTTCCTCGCGGCCGAGCAACCGGGTGGGCGAGATGCGGCGCGCGGGATCGCGGATGCCGGAATTGCGATCCGTGGTGAACAGGTCGTACACGCACAGGCCTGCCGCGAGCAACGGTTTGCCGCGCCGGCCCTGTCCGTAAGTCGGTATCACGATGGGCAGCGGATGGACCAGGTGCGGCGCGATTCGCAGCATCGCGCTGCGTTCCGCGGCGGAGGCACGCAAGCGCCGGACGTCCCCGTGCTGGATATAGCGGATCCCGCCGTGGATCATCTTGAAGCATTCGGCGGATGCGCCGCTGCCGAAGTCGGCGCGCTCGATCAGCGCGGTTCGCAGGCCTCGCATCGCAGCGTCGCGTGCGGCGGCCGCTCCGAAAGCGCCTCCACCAACGACGAGCACGTCGAAGATGCCATCCGTGAGCAAATGGGTCTGCCGCTTCATTCCCTGTGCGGTCCCTGTATTCTGAGAGGTGCGGACCTCGGGTGAATCAGTCCTCCGCACCGCTCATTGGTTCCCTTTTGCGCGGGGGCGCATGATCGGCAACCCTAAGCTTTCGCGGGGGCCTAGGGGTTTTGGGAATATCTGCAAAAAGTCGCCCAAATAAGACATTCCGCTCATTGATCCACCCCCCGTTCCTCTCTATCGTCGCCCTCGTCAAGTAAATGGGCTGATAAAGGCAAACCCGCTGCAAGGCGCCGTATGGTCACGAATGGGTGACTGGCGAGCTCCTAAGTGGGGACGCAAAGCTTCCGGTCGGGTAGCTCTCCGGGTTTCCGAGAGCAGCGATAGCGGGGTCGCCAGCGATACTGCGTGTCTGAAAAACGCAGTCCCTCTCTAAGCACCCCACCTTCGTCCGTCCGCAAGCGCAGCCATGAAGTCTGCGGCAACTGCGTGCGCGTTTGCGCAAGCAGCGTAGGGAACACGTCGTGACAAAGGCACACCCGTCGTGAGGCGGGGTCGCAAAGCTTCCGGTCTTTCGGAGTGGATTCGAAAGACAGCGGGGCCGCCCAAAAAGAACGTGCATCGCCCACCCGGGGCCCGCACCGATTTTTTGTGCACCTCCGCACGAGCAGCTCTGCGCGCGTCGACAACGCGCCTGTCACGGCCGCACCGGTCATTCGCTCGCTCGTGGAGGTGCGGTCATGTCGAAGAATATTCTCGCGCGTCTTGTCGCGGCTACGCTGCTCTGTGGTTTCCTCGGCGCCTGCCTAGGCGGCGGTGGCGGTGGCGGTGGCGGTGGCGGTGGCGGCAAGGAAACGTCGAACTCGGACGCCAACGGCAGTCCGACCATTTCCGGTTCGCCGGCGGGCTCGGTCACCGAAGGCACGTCGTACAACTTCCGTCCGACCGCCTCAGATCCTGAGGGCCAGCAGCTGACCTTCTCAGTGCAGAACAAGCCGGGCTGGGCCACGTTCGAGACTGACACCGGTGCTCTGTCCGGCACGCCATCGGCGTCCAACGTCGGCACGTATTCGAGCATCGTCATTTCCGCGAGTGACGGCACGCACTCGGTTGCCCTGCCGTCGTTCGAAATCCAGGTCGTGCAGCAGGCGGCTGCGGTGGGTGCCGCCGAGGTCTCGTGGACCGCTTCCACGACGGACACGACTGGCGAGGCCGCGGAGGCCTACGGCTACAAGGTCTACTATGGCCGGACGTCGGGGACCTACGAGGAGTCCGTGTCCATTCCGAATGCCGGTGTGGTCTCGGCAGTCATCGAGAACCTGGCCGCGGGCACATGGTACTTCTCGGTGACCGCGCTCGACCTTTCAGGCCTGGAGAGCGATCCCTCGAACGAGGCGTCCAAGACCATTCAGTAGATGACTCAGTGACGTTCGGGCGTTTCCACGCTCGGGCGTTCCGAGGCTGGCACCTCTGACGGGGGCCAGCCTCGCTTCCCCGGCAATTTCGCGAGCTGCCCCGCCAGGCGCGAGCGGAATCGCTGCACCACCGGCTTCACGGTGTAGTAGAGCAGTTCCACCAGCCGCGTGCGCAGCGACGGACTGAAGAGCCAGACGCGCACCGTCGGCCGCGCCTGGCTCGTCCACCGCAGCTTGTTGTTGAGGGCGGCGCCGAGAAAATCGTAGCTCGCGTAGTGGCTCTCGTTCATGAGCATCTCCAGCTCGAGAGCTTCCAGCAGCGTGCCGGGCGAGCACTGCGCGTACCGGCTGTCGTGCGCGATGGCGGCGGAGTAGTAAGTCCCGTCGTCCATCAGCGCGAACGTCCCCGCGAGGGGAATGTCGCCGCCATAGAGCACCAGCAAGCGAGCCCGGCTCTCGGCCGCGAGATCCACCAGCAACGAACGGAAGAACCTGCGGCACGCTTCCGAGCGCCCGATGCCGAGGCCTTCGCTGTACTTCCAGCTGTGCTCGTGGATTCCCATCAGCACGTCGAAGCCCGTCTCGATGCGATCCGGCGTATCGAACACCTCCACTTTCATCTTGCCGATGCTCTCCAGCCGATGACGCGAGTTGCGCAGGTTCTTGCGCAGGCGCGCGCTGCGACCGCTCAGGTATTCCGGCCACGAACGGTTCAGCGACAGGAAAGGGCAGGGATGAAGCGGCGAGCGGTGCACCTCGATGTCGCGTTCCTCCGCGAACTCGTCCAGCAAGCGCAGTTCGTTGCCGGTCGGCGGGCGCTCGTCGATGCGCAGGAGGTTCCACTCCTTGCGCCTTCGCCACAGCGCATTGAGTGCCGCGCGGTACGCGGCAGGGTCGAACGGGCCGAGCGCGAGCCGCGGCCGATTGATGTCGTCCGGCATCGCGATGGGTTCGAGACACCGGAGGGTCATCCCGGCGATTCGATCGACGGAGAGCTGCAGCGGCAGGATCAGGCAGGGGCGTGAACGACGCTCGACGACGACGATGCGCAACTGTCGATCGCCCGCGAGATGCCGCCACCACCCGGAAAGGAAATGCCAGCTCTGCCAGGGTGTCGCGCCATCCGAGCATGCCAGCAGCGAATCCCAGCACGGACGCAGCTGCTCCCAGGCGCGCTCATCCGTGTGCACGCGACAAATGAGCACCTCCCACGGATCGTCGCGCGGTGCCGGCGGCAGGAGATCGGCTCTCATGTCCATGCATCGAGCCCCCTGGTGCGGCGTGCCAGCGTCTTTTTCATCCGCAACAGCGGATCGAGGAGTCGCAGGCGCGCGAGCACTCGCTTCGCGCACGGCTTCGCATCGAAGTACATCCAGTGGAACAGCCGGCCACGCACTGTCGGATAGTCCGCGTACAGGGTGACCGTCGGATCCGTCGCGGTGGCCCAGCCGCGCTTGTTCGTCAGGAAGCCGCCGAGGAAATCGTAGACCTCGCAGTCCTTCGACTCGAACACCTGCTGCAGTTCGCGCGCTGTCAGCATCACGCCCTGAGAGCATTCGTCCCAGCTGGCATCGTGGGCGATGTGCAGCGAATAGAAGCGCCGCCGCCACCGATCGGCGGGTACTCATAGGTCAGCGAAAGTATCTTCATGGAGGTGGCGCCAGCGAACGCACCGGACGCGGCTTGCCGTCATGCGTGGGTTGAATGCTCGTGCGACAGAAAGCCTTTACCGCCAGCTTTCCTTCGCATGCCCCGGAGACCGCGGCCTGGGCCGCCGCCAGCACCGCCGGGTCGCGCGATGCGGTCCAGACGTTCACTTCCAGTTCCAGCCCCGGTTGCTGCACGATCTCGTAGCGCAGGATCCCTTCAATCGGTTCGATCGCCATCGTGAAGCGGTAGGGCGAGAGCAGCCGTCCATCCGGCAAGCGGATGAAATCGACTTCGCGTCCATCGACGCATTCGAAGCCGCCGTCAGGGCCAGCGACGACGCCGCGCACCCGGTCGCCGGTGTCGTAACGAACCAGCGGCAGGGCGGAATTCAGCAGGTCGGTGAGAATCAGCCGCCGGACTTCCGGCTGGTGCGGTTCCGGCGCGTACTCGGCGAGCAATCCGGGTACGAGGTGGAAACGTTCGTCCTGGGGCGCACGCACGGCAATCAGCCCGAGCTCCGTGCAGCCGTAGAAATCGCCGATGGCCGGGCACAGCCGCGCAAGCTCCGCGCGCTGGCTCGCATCGAGCCGCTCCGCGGTACTAACGATCAACGTTGGAGCGTGCGGCGTGCCGGTGCGGCGGATGCTGCGCGCCAGCGAGATGAGCGAGCTCAGCGGTCCGTACACGACGTCCGGCCGGGTGTTGCGATACGCCTCGAGCAGTTCGTCTTCCTTGAGGCGGAAGTCGACACACGTCCATCCGATAGCCCGCTTCACCAGCGAGGGCGCGCGGCTCGTCATCATCATCACGCGCTGTCCGGGACGATAGCCACATCGCCACAGCGCACTCAGAAAGCGCCGGCGGCGCCGCACTCGCGTGCGGCGATCCAGCAGCATCGTGAACGGTTCGCCGGTGGAGCCGCTGGTTCGCTCGGCTTCGAGCGAACGCAGGCTCACGTGCGTGTTGCGCAGGCGATCGCCGGCGGCGCGCAGGTCGGTCTTGTGAACCACGGGCAGGCGCTGAAATTCCGCGGGCAGGTCCAGGTCCGCGATGCGGGCGCCGCCGGCGTTCCAGTGTTCGCGATAGAACGGCACGCTGGCTTCGACCGTTTCCAGCAGGTCCCGCAGTCCGCGCGCGGCGTCGGGCAGCAGCGACCACGTCGCGGTTTGTATCTCGACGCTCCCGTCCACGACGACGTTGCCGGGTGTGGCGACGAGCTGGCCAACGAGGTCGTCTGCGAGATCGTCGGGGGGAGGAGGAGTTGCGACCGTTCCCGGCGCAGGCTGCTGAGGTTGTGGCCCGTGAAGTTCCATTTCAGTGAGTCCTTGCCTCGTCGAAGAGGGCGGCGGTACGCCACTCGACGATATCCGCCAGTTGTGCCGCACGCGCCGCAACGTCCGTTGTGTCGGCGCAGGCCCGGATGGCCAGCGATTCGAGCCGCTCGCTCTGGTCAGCGGTCACGAAGTCATCCAGCCACACCAGGCGACGCGGCAGCTCGAGCAGGTCGAACAGCGCGGCAAATTTTCCGTTGTAGGCCAGCCCGACGAGGGGTGTGCCCATGCTGGCGGCGAGAATGAGTGGGTGCATCCGCGCGGAGAGCATCAGCGACAGGTGTCCCGTGACGCTCTTGTACAGCGCCGGATCGTTGACGAGTGCGAGTGCCGCGTGCGTGTTATCCAGCCGCGCCCGCAGTTTCCAGCAGATTTCGTAATCGGCCTCGTGCGCCACGTTGTACGTGGGCAGGAAGAGAACGGAGGCGTCGAGTCGCCGTGCCACCTGGGAAAGGGCGCCGGCGAGCTGGTCGAGCAGTGAATCGAGTTCCCTCGTGCCGCGATTCGCAACCCAGCCCGCGCGCAGGCGGTGCGGAATGAAGCCACCCCGTCGATGAAACCAGCGTCTGAGCGCCACGCCGATGATCGGCCGATCGGGCGAGAGCCCGACGGACCTGATGAGCTCCGCACCCGCCTCGGGCGCGGCCGCGGGCAGCATGAAAGCGGGATCCGGAACGACATCGACGGGAGCCTGTGTGCAACCACTCAGCCACTGGTGCGCGAACTCGTCGCGAACGCTGATGGAGCGCAGGCCGAGCACGCGCGTCGCCCAGAAAGGCATCTTGGCGCGGCTGTCATCGTCCTGGAACAGGCCGCCGCCACCCACGACGACCAGGTCCTGGCGCGATGCGCAGGCCGCTGTCGCACGCAGTCCGCGCCAGCCGCGCGCAAGGCTGCGAACCACGCCGGGCAGAGCGTGAGCCGCGCGTTTCCTCGCGCTTCGGCCGGCCACGATCGTGAGCTCGACGCCGCGTTCGTGGCGCGAGAAGCAATGGCAAAGCGCGGCGAGAATTGCCGCATCCCCGAGGTTGTCGTCGGAGTCGCCGCCGACGATGAGTGCGCTCGTCATTGAAGCGCGATCCCTGAGCCGTCCCTGGTTTCTTCGTGGCTTGCGCCGCGGTCAGCCGCAGCGAAGCTGACACATGGACCGGCACCGTGGAATTCCGTTCGCACGCGCGTGCGCACGAATTCGCACAGGAATCAGCGGGCCGGGCGCCCTGCATGCTGCTTGCAAATATTGCAGGCACGCGTTCCGGCGTGAGCGGTCACGACCCGTGCGCGTGGCGCCAGCGAGCGCGCGTGCTGCATCGCCCGCCCGTCCAGGGTGCGCCGCGCGTCGGCATTCGAAGACACAATGGCACAGGCAATGAACTTAACCGCGGCGGCGCGGACAGAAGCCACTGTCGCGTAGGCTCACTGCTCACGACGACCGCAACAGTCGCCCCTGGGAGTTGGGGCAGCGTCAAAACAAATCGGGAGTCAAGGATGCGATCACCCGCCGTTGGTCGTGCACTCGCTGCACTGACGTTCTCTCTTGTCCTGTTCTCCTCCGCTTTCGCCGACGACGCCGCCACGGCGGCACCCGCTGCGCCCGCGGCGCCGGACTACCGGCTGCAACCGGGCGACACGATCGACGTCGCGGTGTGGAAGGAGCCCGAGCTGCAGAAGCTCATCGTCGTACGCCCGGACGGCAAGTTCTCGTTCCCGCTCGCCGGCGAGATCGCGGCCACCAACCGCACCGTCTCGCAGGTGCAGAAGGAGATCGAGACCAGGCTCAAGTCGTTCATCCCGGAACCCGTGGTGACCGTGTCGATTACCGAGATCGGCGGCAACCGCGTGTACGTGATCGGGCAGGTCACCAAGCCAGGTGCCTACATCATGAATCCGCAGCTCAACGTGCTCCAGGCACTGAGCCTCGCGGGCGGGACGACTCCGTTTGCTTCGCTGAACGACATCATGGTCATGCGCGCCGGCGGCGACGGCAAGCGCATGATGAAGTTCGAGTACTCGGACGTGAGCCGTGGCAAGAACCTCGAGCAGAACGTGATGCTGGAAGCGGGCGATGTGGTCATCGTTCCGTAGCGCACGCGCGCTGGCCTGTGCCGTCAGCGGCGTGCTCGCCGCCGCGGCCGCTTCGGCTGCGGAGACGTACCTGCAGCCGATCCTGGAAGTCGGTGCCACGCACCACACGAACCGGGGCCTGAACTTCGACGAACAGAACGAGGAGGCTGTCAGCGGCCTCGAGTTCGACGGGGCGCTGGTCTTCGGCGTCGTCACGCCGGCCAGCCGCACGCTGTTCCGGCCGAACCTGAAGTACGAGACGTTCAACAGCGACACCAACCTCGACAACGCGGATTACGGCCTCGATCTCAGCCACCGCTATCTCTCGCCGCGACACGATTTCCAGGTGATCGGTCGCGCACAGCAGCGCGAAACGCTGAGCACCGAGTTCATCGAGCCGGGCTTCGACGATTTCGATCCGAACGACCCGACGGTGACTGATCCGGGTCGAATCGAGGTCGACAACACGATCACGCGCCTGCAACTGCGCCCCAGCTACGACTATCGCCTCACGGAGCGCACGCGCATCGGCCTGCACGTCGTTGCACAGTCCATTCGCTTCGCGGACCAGCGTTTGTTCAGCCGCGTCGACTACGACTATGGCAATGCCGGGGTGTCGTGGGAGTTCCTGGCGACTCCGCGCACCACGCTGTTCGTCGATCCCTACGTCACGCGCTACGAGACGATCGACAAGTCCTATATCTCGGACGGCGAGGGCGCCGCGCTGGGCTTCGAGCACAAGTGGTCCGAGACCTTCAGTTTCGGCATGACGGCGGCGGTGGAAACCGATCACGTCGAGCGCATCCCGGTCATCGAGACACCGGCGGGCCCCGTCGCCCAGCCGCTGGTGGAGGAAGACAGCACCAACTGGAGCGCGATGGCGAACGTGTATCGCAAGGGCGAGATCAGCGAGCTGCGGTTCAGCGCCGGCCGGTTGATTTCTCCGAGCACGCGCGGCAGCAAGGTGACCGTGAACCAGCTGCACGTGCAGTGGAAACGGCAGCTCACGCAGCGTTTCGACATCGTTACGGCGGGCCGCTACCTGCAGGAAGAGCGTATTGGCGCGATCCAGGCGGACGACGTGCGTCGCACGGCGGGTCTGGAAGTGGGATTGCGCTGGCGGATGACGGAACGGTGGCACATCCTCGGGCGCGCCGAGGTGCTGCACCAGGAACTCGAGCGGCAGCCGGAAGCGGCAACCGACGAAAGCATTTTCATTGGAATCGGCTACTCCGGCCTGGGCTCCCAGGCCGAGTCAACGGACTGACGGGAGGAAGAACACAATGGTTGAGATCACCACCGGCCGTACCATCGGCGACTATGTAGCTCTCTTTCGCAGGCGCTGGATCTATCCGGCCGTCGTCCTGCCCAGTGTCCTGCTGCTGGCGACTTTTCTCGCCTATGCGCTGCCGCCGGAGTATCGGTCGACCGGCACGATCCTGCTCGAGCCCTCGTCGATTCCCGAGGACATCGTGCAGAGCACGGTGACCAGCTACGCGGACGAACAGATGGAAATCGTGCGCCAGCGCGTGATGACCACCGATCGTCTCGAACAGCTCATCACGCAGCACGATCCCTATCCGGACCTCGGCAACATGCCGGCGGCCGCGAAGGCGCGCCAGATCGCCGAGGACACCGAGATCGAGCGCGTCGACCCGATCACACTCGAGCCGCTCGAGGAGTCCACTGCCTTCTCGATCCACTACAACAACCCCGACCCGGGGATGGCGAAGCTGGTCGCGGACGAGCTGGTCGAGCTGTTCCTCTCGTACAACCGCCAGACCCGCACGGAACGTGCGCAGGCGACGCACGGCTTCCTGCTGGCCGAATCGAAGCGGCTGGGCACGGAAATCCGCGAGCTGGAAGACCGCCTGGCGCAATTCAAGGCGCAGCACGGCGAAGCCGTGCCGGACAACAACACGCGCAACCTGCTCCAGGCCGATCGCCTCGAGCGCGAGCTGATGGAGATCGAAGGCCGCATCCGCACGGTACAGGAACGCGAGTCCCTGCTGGCCGTGCAGTTGGGCGACACCAGCCCGATGCTGTTCGATTCCGCCGGCGACTGGCGCGGCGAATTGGCTGGGCTCAAGGTGGAGCTGGCGGACGCGCAGCAGCGTTACACGCCGGATCACCCGGACGTGAAGCGTCTCAAGCGTTCCATCGAAGCGCTGAGTGCGCGAGTCGCTGCGGCGGGCCCGCAGAACAATCAGCCGGACAACCCCGAGTATCTGCACGTGAACAGTCAGCTGCAGGCGTCTCGTGGAGAGCTGTCCGCCCTGCGCGCGGATGCCAACCGCATTCGTAACCAGCTGGACACATACCGTGGCGCGATCACCGCGGCACCGACCCTGGAGAAGGAATACGCGGACCTGCAGCGCGACTACGGGATCACGCAGGACCAGTTCAAGGACATCCAGAACAAGCTGCAGGCTGCGACGATTGCACAGACCCTCGAGAGCGAGCAGAAGGGCGAGCGCTTCACGCTGATCCGCACGCCGCGCACGCCCGAGTCGCCGTTCTTCCCGAACCGGCTCGGCATGATCCTGCTCGGCTTCGTCCTGGCCGTGGCGCTGTCGATCGGCCTCGCGGCGCTGGCCGAGAATTCCGACCCGACCGTGCGCGGTTCGCGTGACGTCTCGGATCTCACCGACATTTCCGTCATCGGTGCGGTGCCGATCGTGATGAACCCGCAGGACGTGCGCAAACGCGCGCTCGCCTGGGGCATGGCCACGGCGGCATTCGCGGTAGCGCTGCTGATAGTCGGCGTAACGGTCGTACAGGCCTGAGCAACCCTCATCCAGTCACACACTTCAAGGACGGCCCATGACCATTCAGGAAGCTCTCGAGAAAGCAAAGCAACTCAGCCGCGAGCGCCAGCTCTACACGAGCGATGAGGTTGACGTCACGGGAGGTGACGCCAGCCTGCCTCGTCGCCGGCGCACCGACATGTCGCAGGCACCCATGTCGCCCATACAGGCGACCGTGCTGCGCAAGCTCACGCCGCAGCGCCTGACATACGACCGGCGGCTCTGCGTCGCGAACCGCGTGATGATCCCCGAGGAGGCGCATCCCGCGGCGGTGAGCGCATCCGCGGCTTATCGCATCGTGCGCGCACGAGTACTGCAGAAGCTGCGCACCATGCACTGGACCAGCCTGGGGATCACCAGCCCCGGGCCGGGCGATGGCAAGTCCATCACGGCAATCAACCTGGCGATCGCGCTGGCGCGCGAGAACAACAGCGAAGTGTTCCTGCTGGACTTCGACATGCGCTCGCCGTCGCTGTGCCAGACCCTCGGCGTCGAGCCGCGCGAGGAGCTGGTGCGCTATTTCACCGGAGAGGCCAAGGCGGAAGACGTGTTCTTCTCGGTCGGCATCGATCACCTGACGATGGCCGGCAGCCTCGCGAGCAGCGAGCAGTCCTCCGAGCTCCTGGCCAATGGCAAGCTCGAGGAGCTGTTCGGCTTCATCCGCACGAGCGCGGCCAACCCGCTGATCATCTGCGATCTACCGCCCGTGCTGAGCACGGACGACGTGCTGGTCGTGGCGCCGCGCGTCGACTCGACGCTGGTGGTGGTGGCGGAAGGCAAGACCAAGCGCGACGGGCTGGCGCGCACGCTGGAAGTGCTGAGCGATTTCACGATCGCCGGCATCGTCCTCAATCGTTCGAAAGAGGCGACGACGGACTACTACGGTCAGCGTTCGGCGTCCTGACGCCCGGCATCCGGCAGGGGCGCTACCGGCATGACGGCTTGCCCTCGACGCAGTGCGAGGGCAAGCGCATGCGCATCCAGCAAGCGGGGAATCTGGTGATGCCAGGCGAGCTCGTGTTCGAGCCGGCTGCGGCCGACCGCGCCCATCATCCGGCGCTTGGCCGGATCGTCGAGCAGCTCGCACAGGCGCAGCGCGAAGTCTTCACTGTCGTTGTGCTTCGCGTACAGCGAGGCGGCGCCCGCCGAGCAGCGGCCCTCGGTGAGATCGAACTGCACGATGGGCTTGGCGAGCGCCATGTACTCGAGGATCTTGTTCATCGTCGACTTGTCGTTCATCTCGTTGGCGCGGTCCGGGTTCACGCAGACGTCCGTGGTGCCGAGGATCTGCCAGAGATCCGCGTCCGGCACGCGGCCGGTAAATTCCACGCGATCCGCCACGCCCAGCTGGACCGCCAGCTTGCGCAGGTTCGGCAGCTCGGTGCCGTCGCCGACCAGCACGAACTGAGCGTCGTCGCGTCCGAGCCGGTCCTTCATCCAGGCAATGGACTCGAGCAGGAGGTCCAGGCCTTCCTGCTTGCCCATCACGCCGACGTATCCGACGAGGTACTTGCGGCCGCGGCGCAGGTCATCGCGCGGCGCCACCATCTTCACGCGCGTGAGGTCGGCGCCACTGCGCACGACGAAGACACGCGACGGGCACATGCCACCGCGCTCGATGGCGATGCGCCGATACGAATCGTTGGTCGCGATGCTCACGTCCGCCGCGCGAAACGTCCAGCGTTCCAGCTTGAGGAGCAGCCGGTACCAGATGTCCTGGCGGTGGAACTTGGCGATGTAGAGCTCCGGGTTCAGGTCGTGGTGATCGAACACGAAGCGCTTGCCGAAGAGCTTGAAGAAACGTCCGATCAGGAAAAGGGTGTCGGGCGGATTGCACGCGTGCAGCACGTCGAAGCCGCGGCGCACGGAAATCCACAGCGCCAGGCCGAACTCCCACGCCAGCGAGAGTCCATATTCCAGCGCGTAGCCGAACGCGGAATCGGCTTCGACAGGCAGCGGATGCCGGTACACGTGAATGCCCTCGAGGCACTCGTACCACCGCTCGTAGCCACGTCCCTTGGGGCAAATGATGCTGACTTCGTACCCGTTCGCATGCAGGGCGCGCGCTTCCTGCCACACGCGCCGGTCGAAGGGGCAGGGCAGGTTCTCGACGATGATGAGTACGCGCTTCCTTGCGTCGGGCGGCGTCATGTCACGTCCTGTGGCCGTAAGAGTCGGGGTTGTGGACTACAGCGCCGTCGCACGGTTCCCGGGGGGGCGGCATGAGTAGTGTCACGTCGGAACGGATCGTGATGGTCGGTACGCACCCGGACACCATGGGTGGTATTTCGACAGTCGTTCGGGGGTACAAGGCAGCGGGGCTGTTCGATCTCTTTCCGGTCACCTACGTGGTCACGCATCGCGACGGCAGCGCTGCTACGAAGGCCCGGAGTGCGATCCGTGCGTGGTTCGCGGTGGCGAAGGAGTTGATGCGCGGAAACTCGCCGCTGTTCCACATACACCTGTCTTCGCGGGCCTCGTTCTGGCGCAAGCTCGTCATCTGTTTCCAGGCATGGGTGGCGCGACGCCCCTGCATCCTCCATGTGCACGGCTCCGAGTTCATGCGCTTCCATGAGGAGTGCGGGAGACTCAGACGGGCCGTGGTGCGGTGGGCTTTCCGTCATGCCGCCGTTGTCGTCGCACTTTCTGAGCAGTGGCGCGATGACCTGGTGAAAATCTGTCCCGGTGCCCGGGTGGTGGTGCTGCCCAACGCCGTTGGGTTGCCGGACCTGCGCTTGCGTCGCGCCCCGGCCGTGCACAAGCCGCCGGCGACTCATAAGGGAGATCTGAACGGACACACGCATCCGCGTTATGCCGGCACGGAACCCACGACCATCGTGTTCCTCGGCCGGCTGGGCGAGCGAAAGGGAGTCTTCGACCTGCTGAGGGCGTTCGCGAGCCTGGCGCGGGAACACCCGCAGGCGCGGCTGGTATGTGCGGGCGACGGCGAGGTGAGTCGCGCTTGCGCACTCGCGGAAGAGCTGGGAATCGCGGATCGTGTGGCGTTTCCAGGCTGGCTCAATGCCGAGGGGACGCGCGAGCTCCTGTCGCGCTCCGAGATCTTCGTGCTGCCATCGCGCGCGGAAGGCCTGCCCATGGCACTGCTGGAGGCGATGTCGTGGCGGCTTGCCGTACTGGTCACCGCTGTCGGCGGCATCCCGCAGGTCGTTCGTCACGATCTCAACGGCGTTTTCGTCACGCCGGGCGATATCGATGAGCTCTCGGGGGCTCTCAAGGAACTGCTGAGCGAGCCGCAACGGCGTGCCCGGCTGGCAGGCGCGGCGCGCGCCACCATCGAGCAGAACTTCTCGCTCGACCAGGCGGTCGAGCGCCTCGCGCACCTCTATCGGGACTTCGGCGTCGAGCCACGGGTTGGGGTGAGATGCACGTGACGAAGATCTACACGCGCACTCACGCTCGACGTTCGCTGTTCCATACCGCCTTCTTCCGCGGCATGTCGCAGATTGCGACGATGCTCAGCTACATCGTGCTCGTGCGCGCGATGACGGAAGCCGAGTTCGGCATCTTCAACCTGATGTACGCGGTGCTGCCCGTCGTCAGTGCCGTCGCCTCGTTCGGGCTGGACCAGACGCTGAAGCGTTTTCAGCCCGAGTACCTGCGGGCCGGCAACTCGCTTGCGGCGCATCGCCTGTTCCGGGTGATTGGCCTGAGCCGGTTCGGCGCCACGGCCGCCGTGCTCGCCATCCTGCTGCTCGCCTGGAACAGCTTCGCACCGCATTTCGGGCTGGCGCCTTACCGCTGGCAGTTCATGATGTTCTGCTTCATCGTGCTGCTGCACTTCCAGGTCAACATTCACCAGATCTCCCTCGCCTCTCACATGCTCCACCGGTTCAGCGTGGGCATGCTCGCCGCGATGGCCCTGACCAAGCTGGTTGCCTATTCGGTGCTCGCGGCTCTCGGCAGGCTCGACCTCGAGACGGCAATCCTCGCCGACACGCTGGGTTACGGCGTCGCGTGGGTGGGGCTGCGTTACGCGCACCGCAAGCAGTGCCCGGCGCCGGAAGGCGTACAGCAGTTCCGGTTCGACACGAAGGAGCGCCGCCGCCTCATGCGCTTCGGCTTTTTCAACAACCTCAACGACGCGGGCGTACTCGGTCTCAACGCGCGCATCGACAATTTCTTTATCGCCGCACTGATGAACACCGTCGCGGTCGGTGCCTACGCCTTCTATACGCGGCTGGTTTTCATGACCCAGCGGCTGTTGCCGATCCGCATGTTCGAGAACGTCGTGCAGCCGATGTTCTTTTCGATTCCGCTGACGGAGGCGGCGGAGCGCACACCGCGATACTTCACCGCGCTGCTCAATACGAGCCTCATCGTGCAACTGCCGATGACCGCATTCGTCACCGCATACCACCAGGAAATCGTGAACGTGCTCTTCGGCGGCAAGTTCCTGGAGCACTCCTGGTTGCTGCCGATGATTTTCGCCTTCGCCACCATCAACGTGGTCGCGATACCGGTCACGCTGGTGGCGCAGCACGCCGAGCGCTCTGCGTTGCTCTTCGTCAGCAAGGTCTTTGCGATCTACAACATCGCCGGGTTGCTGATTTTCGTACCGATCTGGGGCGTGTATGGGGCGGCGTTCGCGACGGGTACGGCGGAGGTTTTCAAGAACCTGTTCGTGTGGTGGCACATCCGACATCACGCGCGCTGGCTGAATGGGTGGTCCGTCCTTGGACTGACGGTACTGGTGTGGGGACCGACGATCGGACTGGCTTACGGGCTCAAGGAGACATTGAACGCGCCGCCGATCCTGGACCTTGCCGCAGGCGCTGCCTTGTTCGTGATTTCTTCGCTCATCTTCATAAGGAGTCCGGCACTCTCGAAGACGGACCGCCAGGTCCTCGCATCGGTCCTGCATGGGAAGGAAGCACGTGCCTTGAGGTGGCTTGGCTTGCTGCCGGCGCAAAGCTGAGAATTCTGCCGTCGCTCTCCAGATGAATTCGATTACGAACGCTATCGCTACTATCCGTTCTGTCCACGAATGACGTTTCCGAGTTTCTGCGGAAGCGTGAATGGCTCGCCTGCCTCAATGCGCAAGGCAGAAAGTGAGGCGGAGCGGAGTTGTGAACAAGGCCTATCTGCTTTCTGTGCTGTTACTAGGCGGGCACCTGATGGGTGACGGGGGCGATTTTTCTTATCCTTTTCACCGTCGGGTGGCTTGTCTCGTTCGGTATTGCCGGGCTTAATAGCATTCATCCATTTCACCCCGACGTTCTCAGTCTCGTCGCCAGGCTCGAGCCGCGACGTCATGAAGGAGAATTCATGAACGCCTACACCGAGGCATTCGTCCAGGGTTTCACGGGCGGCCTTCGTCTCGCCATCGACCTCATCCGGGCGCCATTCGTTGCGTGGAGGGTGGTCACGAAGAATTTCTTTACGCGGTCCCACGTCGACGTGGAAGCCAGCGTTCGGCACGCACTACGCCGTTAGCGGGAAGGTTTCGACGTGATCCCGCCTGGTCGCTGCCCATGGTTTGCAGAACCGAAGTCTGAGGAACACCGGCAGGAACAGCCGTTCAGGCGCTGATGACGGAGGCATGAGGGCCATTCGCAACCAGTTGCTGTACGGAATTGCAGAACGACTCGACGCGCTCGCGTCCGGCGTCGATTATCGCCAGCCGTAAAGACAAAGTTCTGAAGGGAGGCAGAACGGGCCGATGTGGTGCACGCCGGCCTTCATGTCATCAGCGAGATGACCTCCGTCAGCTTTCAGCCGCGCCCCAGCTTTCCTCCGCGCTCTTTACTGGGACGGGTCGATTCTGGACTGGAAGTCACGTGTCGGTTGCGTGCCGGCGGAAACCCGTGTTTACTTCCCGCCGTCGCGTACTATCGCAGGGACAACAGATGGCTAAGGGGGACCAGCTTCGGGCGCTGCTGCGTTCCTACATCGAGGGGGACGAGGCCCATTTCTTTTCTGTCGCCATGCAGATGGCTGCGGCCGAAGCGCGCCAAGGGCACGGCAAGTTGGCTGAGGAGTTGCGGGGCCTGATCGATGAGGCAAAAAATCGCCGCGCTACGCGCTCGAATCAGCCAATCCCGATAAGTCGTCCGCGAGGCGAGCTGGCCTCGTTGCTTCGCGTTTCATATCCCAAGGCACGCCTCGGGGATTTGGTTGTCGCCGATCGGATTTCAGCAAGCCTGCAACGCATTGTTAAGGAGCAGCGCCACTTGAGTAAGCTGCTCGAGCACGGATTGTCCCCGCGAAGGAAGGTTCTCTTGGTAGGTTCGCCGGGGACCGGAAAAACGCTCACCGCTTCAGCGCTTGCGGGCGAGCTCGGCATCCCACTATTTGTAGTTCGCCTCGATGCGCTTCTCACGAAGTTCATGGGTGAGACGGCCGCCAAGCTGCGCCAGATCTTCGATTCTGTGATCGCGGCGCGGGGAGTCTATTTCTTTGATGAGTTCGACGCGATCGGCGGTCAGCGCATCGCAGCGAACGACGTGGGCGAAGTACGCCGCATCCTCAACAGTTTTCTGTTGATGATCGAGGAGGATGCCTCCAACAGTCTCATTCTCGCTGCGACAAATCATCCGGAGATCCTCGATCGCGCGCTCTTCCGGCGATTCGACGATGTCATCGAGTACGACCTGCCGAATGCCGAGCAGATCGTCGCGATTCTGCGTGTACGGCTCGGCCGTTTTGCGCCATCACGTCTCGATCTGAAAACGCTCGCAGAATCCGCTGCGGGGCTGAGCCATGCAGATATCAGTCGAGCAGCAGAGGAGGCGGTCAAGAACGCTGTGATGCAGGATGACAAGTTTATCGATCCAAAGGAGCTGCAGGAGTTCTTGATTCAGAGACCGTTCAAGAAGAACTAGCAACACGGAGGCATAACGCATCGTATGGTCAACGGAACGGCTGACCGACGGCGTCACTTCTTAATCCAGGATCAGGGCAGAGCCGAGAGATTCACGTCGCCCAAAAGCGGTCGCAGCACGGCCAATGTGCCGCCGCGTAATCGCGCAGAGCATGCCGCCAAGCTGCGCGCGCAGTTGAAAGAAATCGAGGAACGCGCCGCAGCTGCCGAAGCGGAACCTGGCATCGGATTGCAGCTGGAGTTTCGAGGCTTCGCCGGCATTGAGCTGATCACTGAGAGTCTCGCCAGCGATCGCTCAGGAATCGAGTTGCAGAACGCCCGCACGGAAGGAAACACGCAGTACGCCACGGTGTACGTTCCGCAGGGCAAGCTCGACCACTTCGAACGCCTAATCAAGGAGTACGTCGGCCGGCGGCGAAATAGGAAGGGAGTGGCAATCGATCACCAGAAGCTCATCGATGCCATCCGCGACATACGCGTTGCTACGGTTCGAGCCCTGTGGACGGACGACGCGGATTTACTACCCACGAATACGCACGAGCCTATCTCCTGGGAGGTTTGGCTGCCGGTTCGTGGAGCGCGCCAGAAAGTTCTTGGTGAGTTTCGCGAGCATGCTTACGGCGTCGGCTGGCAAACATCGGCTCGCGCCATGGAATTCCCGGAACGCACGGTGCTGGTATGCACCGGCTCGAAAGCTCAACTCGAGCATTCTGTCTATCTCTTGTCCTTGATCGCCGAGTTGCGCCGCGCAAAGGAAACGGCGGATTTCTTCGACTCGATGCCCGTTACCGAACAGCATTTGTGGGCGGCAGACCTTCACAACCGGATGCAGACAGCTGGTGCAGACGCGCCCTATGTCTGTGTACTCGATACTGGCGTCAACAGGGGCCATGTGTTGATTGCCGGCTCGTTGGCTGAAGCGGACTTGCACACTGTTGAGCCTGTTTGGGGTTCGGCGGACACTGACGGACATGGCACCGGCCTCGCTGGATTGGCCTTATTCGGTGACCTGGCGGACGCGCTGCAGACATCTGGCCCCATTTCGATTCCAGCCCGCCTGGAGTCCGTAAAGCTGTTGCGAATGGGAGGCGACAATGAGGGGAAGGTCTACGGGGCACTAACCCAGGAAGGCGTCGGTCGCGTCGAGGTCACGGACCCCGACCGCCGGCGCATCTTCAATCTCGCTGTCACAGCTACCGATTCCAGAGATCGTGGTCGCCCATCGTCATGGTCAGCCGCAATAGATGCGCTCGCATCCGATTGGCAAGGCGAGGCAGCGCGCCCTCGGTTGTTCGTGATCTCGGCTGGCAACTCTCAAGCACAGGAACACTGGCTTACTCATCCTGCTCACTTGGCTACTGAACTCATTCACGATCCCGGACAGGCATGGAATGCGCTGACCGTTGGCGCCCACACGGAGAAGGTGAACATCACGGAGACCGATGCCTTCGAGTATCAGCCCATTGCGCGGCACGGTAGCCTGAGCCCCTTCACAACGACTTCGGCAACGTGGGAGCGCAAGAATCCGCCGTGGAAGCCCGACGTCGTTCTTGAGGGTGGGAACGCAGGTAAAGACGGGCAGTTCACAAGTACCTTTGCGAGCCTGTCCCTGCTGACGACGCATCATCTGCCGCAGGAGCGCGTGTTCACGACTATGAATGCGACCAGCGCTGCTACAGCACTTTGCGCAAACATGGCTGCCCGCATCGCTGGCGAATATCCCCAGTTCTGGCCTGAAACGCTTCGGGCGCTCATCGTGCATTCCGCAAGATGGACCGACAGGATGGAGGCCGAATTTGCTTCGGAAGGAAGTGACAGGGTGCGGATGACGAACCTGCTGCGGCATTGCGGTTATGGAGTCCCGGATGTCGAGAGGGCGCTTTGGAGCGCTCGCGATTCTCTCACCATGATCGTTCAGGACAGCCTGCAGCCCTTTGAAAAGCTGGATGGCCGCAGTAGGACGAGAGACATGCACCTGCATGAGCTCCCGTGGCCCAAGGATGTACTCGAGCAGTACGGTGAACTCGACGTGAAGCTGCGCGTTACGCTTTCGTATTTCATGGAGCCAAATCCCGTGACCGAGGAAGCGGCGACAAGTACGTCTATCAGTCACATGGCCTTCGCTTCGAGGTGCGCAGAAGTGACGAGACCAAGCAGCAGTTCCGGGCGCGGATCAACCGCCTCGCCCGCGACGAGGAGGAGGGCACACACAAGGCTAGCCGCGACTCCAGATGGCGAATCGGCGATCAACTTCGGCGTCGTGGCTCACTCCATTCAGACGAATGGCGTGGCAGTGCAGCTGAACTTGCCAACCGGGGCCTGCTGGCTGTTTATCCCGCTCTCGGCTGGTGGCGCCGTCGACAGGTGCTCAAACAATATGACCGTAGCGCGCGATATGCGCTGATCGTCTCAATTGAGGCGCCCGAGATTCCTGTCGACATCTACAGCATCGTGGCTGCGGAGATCGCAGCGAAGATCGCAGTGTAGTAGGTCGATTGCATCCATTCCTCTGCAGGGAAGCAGCTCAGCGAGGCGCCTAGATAACAATAAAGTCTCGTCTCTCTGGAGAATGGATTTATCGGCCGAATGGCCGGCAAGTGGCCGGCAAGTGGCCGGCAAATGGCCGATATGTTGCCGAAACGCCAAGGGTCAGGCTGCCTTGCTCTCGATCTTGGCTCTGTCCCTGCGCGAACAACGAGCCGGATTGAACGATTGAACTGGTGATCGCCAAACGAAAACGCCCCCGCCGTTTCTCGCGGCGGGGGCGTTTTCCTTCCAGGCACTACAACCCTCAGGCCGGCTGAGGCTGTTCCTCGATCTGCGGCTTGCTGTGGTCTTCCAGGAGCGCAACCTCGTCTTCGTCGCTGCGCTTGTGCTCGGACGCCAGCAGCGAGTAGATCACCGGCACGAAGATCAGCGTGAACAGCGTTCCGACGACCATGCCCGCGACGAGCACGATGCCGATGCTGTTGCGCGCTTCCGCGCCTGGACCGGACACGAACACCAGCGGCAGGTGACCGAAGACGGTCGCCGCCGAGGTCATCAACACCGGGCGCAGGCGCGTCAGTGAAGCCTCGCGAATCGCCTGCAACCGCGCGATGCCCTGGGCCTGGAGCTTGTTGGCGAACTCCACGATCAGGATGCCGTTCTTGGCTATCAGTCCAACGAGCGTGATCAGGCCCACCTGCGAGTAGATATTGAGCGTCGTGAAATCCACGAACGTGAACACCAGCGCACCGGAGATGGCCAGCGGCACCGACCCGAGCAGCACGATCAGCGGATCGCGAAAGCTCTGGAACTGCGCCGCGAGCACCAGGTAGATCAGCAGGACCGCGAACCCGAGGGTCGTGGTCAGCGCCGAGCCTTCCTGGCGAATCTGGCGCGATTCGCCGGCGTAGTCGATGTTGATACTGGGGCCAGCGGCCGCCGCCGCAGTTTCGAGCACTTCCAGCGCTTCTTCCTTCGTAACGCCCGGCAGCACACCGCCGACCACACGCACCGAGTTGCGCTGCTGGAATCGATTCAGCGTGCGCGGCGACGTAGCCGTCTCGATGCGCGTGAACGTGGACACGGGCACCAGCTCGCCGCTGGGCGTCTTGATCTTGAGATCGAGCAGCGCAGCGAGGTCGGCGCGATCCTCGTCACCGATCTGCGGAATGACCTTGTAGCTGCGGTCGAAGAAATTGAAGCGGTTCACGTACGCACCGCCGAGCAGCGTGCCCAGCTCGCGCCCGACGGTCGCCAGGTCGAGCCCGAGGTCGGCAATGCGCTCGCGATCCAGCACGACGCGCGCTTCCGGCAGGTCGATCTTGAGATCCGAGTCGACGTACAGGAACTTGCCGCTCTGCCAGCCGGCTCCCAGGATCGTGCCGGTGGTCTGGAGTAATTGCTCGAGCGGCAGATCGCTCTGCACGACCAGCTCCACATCGTAGTTACCCGGTGTCGGCAGCGGCGGATCGAGGCGCGGGAGGACCCGCAGACCCGGCACCTGCGACACGGAGCCATAGACCTCGCCGAACATCTCGGACGTCGAGCGCTCGCGCTCCGTCCAGTCCTTCGCCACGACGCCGCCAATGCCACCCCACGGAGCCGTGAGGGACCACGTGAAACGCGTCTCGGGCAGCTGCACCACCTTGTCGACCACCTGCAGGTGATCACGGTTACTCTGCGCGAGCGTCGAATCCGGCGCGGCCTCGAAGAACAGCGTGATGTGGCTCTGGTCCTCGACCGGCGCCAGTTCCTGCTTGGAGAACTGGTACAGCGGCCACGCGGCCAGCGTGAGGATCACCGCCACGGCGATGATCGCCGGGCGCATGCCCATCGCGCCGTCGAACAGTTTCGCGTAAGCGCGCCGCACCGCGTCGAAGGCATTGTTGACGATCTTCGTCAGCCGGCCTTCCTTGCCGTGCGCATGCACGAACCGCGAACTCATCACCGGCGACAGCGTCAGGGCCACGAAGCCGGACACGACCACCGCGGCGGCGAGCGTGATGGCGAACTCGAGGAACAGCGATCCGGTGAGGCCGCCCTGGAACGCGATCGGCGTGTACACCGTCGCCAGGGTGATCGTCATCGCAATGATCGGACCACGCAGTTCGCGGGCGCCGACGAGCGCTGCCTGCAGGCGCGACTTGCCCTCGCGCACGTGCCGTTCGACGTTCTCGACGACGACGATCGCATCGTCTACGACTAGACCGACGGATAGCACGATCGCAAGGATCGTCAGCAGGTTCAGGCTGAACCCGAATGCGAGCATCACGAGCACGGCGCCGATGAGCGAGACGGGCATGGCCACCAGCGGCACGAGCGCCGTGCGGATGGAGCCCATGAACAGGAATACGACGAGAGCGACGATCAGTACGGTCTCGCCGAGCGTCTTGGTGATCTCGGTGAGCGCGTCACGCATGAACATCGTGCCGTCCCACACGAGACGCATGGTGATGTCAGCGGGCAGCGTGGGCTCGATGCGCTTCATCTCCTCCTGGAGCGCCGTCGCAACCTCGATTTCATTCGAGCCGGGCAGCGGCCAGACGCCGAGGTACACCGCCTGCTGGTCGTTGTACTTGGCGACCCACGCGGCTTCCTCGGCACCGAGTTCGACGCGGGCGACATCGTTCAGGCGCACGATGGCGCCGTCGCGATCGGAGACGATCAGCTTCTCGAACTCCTCGGCGGCACGCAGATCCGTGTTCGCGAGCAGGTTGATCTGGACCAGGTTGCCCTTGGTCTGACCCACGGCGGCGAGGTAGTTGTTGCGCTGGAGTGCCGCGTGCACGTCGCCAGGAGCGAGATTGCGCGCCGCAAGCCGATCCGGATCGATCCAGATGCGCATCGCGAGGGCCTGGCCACCCTCGATGCTGATGCGCTGCACGCCTCTCAACGTCGAGAGCTGCGGCTGCAAGGTGCGCGTCAGCCAGTCGGTAATTTCAGGAACCGTGCGTTCCGTGGAGGTGAAGCCCAGGTAGAACGTCGCATACGGCCGGTCGGCCCGCTGGATCTCGACGACGGGCGGTTCCGCTTCCCCCGGTAGTTCCGAACGCACCTGCTGCAGCCGCGCGGTGACTTCCGCGAGTGCGGCCGTGCTGTCGTGATTGAGCTTGAGGCGAATGGTGACGACGCTCGAGCCCGCGCGGCTGGTGGACTCGATGTGATCGACGCCGCTGATCGCCGACACCGCCCGCTCGATGGGCGTCGTCAGGAAGCCGCGCACCGTCTCGGCGCTCGCGCCCGTGTAGGTGGTCGTGATGATCACGGATGAGCTTTCGATGCTCGGGAACTGCTGCACGGGCAGCGTCGTCAGTGCTCGTATGCCGATGAGCACGATGACCAGGTTGACCACGACCGCGAGGACGGGGTGCTTGATGAAGACGTCGGTAAACGCGCGCATGAGTCTCTTCGGTTCTTGGGGAAGGGCAGTGGTCGGCGATTTCTGGACTGGGTTATCGGGATTGGGTTATCTGGACTGGGCGATCAGCCGCCGCTCGAGGCACCGGCGGCGGCATTGCCATTGGCAACGGCCACCAGCGCGGCTTCGCGCAGCTTGAAGGAGCCCGAGGCGGCGACACGCTCGCCGGCCTTGAGGCCGCGACGAATCACGACTTCGTCACCCGCAAGGGCTTCGACTTCGACGGTGCGCGCATAGGCGCGCGTCTTGCCGGTTTCGTCCTCCGCCAGGACGAACACGTGGTCACCCGCGGGTCCCTTGCGCAACGCGCTGGCCGGAATCGTCACGGCCAGTTGCGGAGCCCCGATCGGGACGTTCACGCGAACCGAGGCGCCCGGGGCCGGGGCAAGGTCCGCATCGTCAATGCGAGCCCGGACCACCGCATTGCGCGTGAAACGATCGACACGCGAATCGGTGGCAACGATCTTCGCGGTGATGGGCACACCTGCGCCCTGACCCTCGGAACCGGCATGGATCTGCACGAGCGCGCCCTTGCGCAGGAACGCCGCGACTTGCTGCGCGACCGTGAAATCAACGTACGCAGCGTCGTCGACACCTTGCAGGGTCGTGAGCTGAGTGCCTTCGCCCAGGTACTGGCCGGGGTGAACGTCGGAAATGCCGACGCGCGCACGGAACGGTGCACGAATCGTCTTGCGAGCGATGATGGCGCGCGTGCGAGCGACTTGCGCAAAGGCCACGTCCTTCTCCGCGATCGCCGTGTCGAGCTCGTCGTCCGATGCGGCCCGCTGCTCATTCATGCGACGCAGGCGGCCAGCACGCGTTTCGGCGAGCGCAGCCTGTGCTTCGAGCGCCTTCAGCTCGGCTCGCTCGACGGACGTATCGAGAGCGATCAGCACGGTGCCCGCTTCAACCACCTGGCCCGGGGCCAGGCGAACCTGGCTCACAGTGCCCGGAACTTCATTGCGTAGCGTGACGGAGCGAAGCGCCACCACCGTTCCAATGGAAGTCGTGGTGCGATTGTGTTCGCGCTCCTGCGCGACAGCGGCGGCGACGGATTCCATCGGCTCCGGCATGCCGGAAGCCGCCGCATTCGAGTCGGCGATCGCCGATTGCTTCCAGACCGCGAGTGCCACCGCCGCCGCGAGTACGGCTCCGATGACCACGAGGGAACGGAAGGCGGTGCGGCGCTTGGCCGCGTCTGCAACAAGCTGGATCATGGTATCCCCGGCTGGAAAGGGCGATTCTTGGGTGTGCGTACGCTAGTGGAAGGTCCGCGATTGAAAAACGGGTCTCGTGGCACGTAACTCATTCCTTGCAGGCACCAATGAGACGTTCGGCATGCCCGGAAATCGACAACGGCACCGTGACCCGCCGCGATGCTCTGTCGTCGCTAAGCGACGGCCTTTTAATCAACGAAAGTTCGCGAGGCGCAGCGGCTCGCGTGAGCGCACGCAGGCTGCACCAGCTTCGCGCACGGCCTCGGAGGTCCTGCGCGCGCTGCGTGCCGGCAAGGCAAGGGTACCGGTCGTCAGCGCCGTTCCGAACAGGATCACGCCGCACGCCACCAGCATTCCGGTGCTGACGGTTTCATCGAGGAACAGCGCGCCCCAGAGCATTCCAAACACCGGCACGAGATACGTCACCGCGATCGCCTTCGTCGGGCCGGCGCGCGCGATCAGCCTGAAATACAGGATGTACGCGACTCCCGTGCACACCACGCCGAGTGCGATGGCCGACGCCCAACTCAGGAGCGAGGGCGACTTGTCCGGCCAATAGACGATGCTGATAGGCAACAGCAGCAGCGTTGCGCCGATGAGGCTGCCCGCTGCGTTGACCGTCGGATCTGTACCCGTGAAGTGCTTTTTCGTGTAGTTCGCGGCGACGCCGTAGAAGAGCGATGCGGCCAACGTGGCCGCCAGTGCCCAGGCCGTGCCATTGCCGTTGAACGAGATCTTGTCCCAGAGCAGGACCACGACGCCGCTGAAGCCGATCGCAAGACCGACAACGCGTGCGGAAGTCATCTTGTCCTTGAGCCACAGGAACGCGACCACCGCGGCGAAGAGCGGTGCGCTCGCATTGAGCACTGCGGCGGTGCCCGCGGTGATGAAGTATGCCGCGAACGCGAACAACGAGAACGGAATCGCCGAGTTGACCGCCCCCAGCAGGGCCATCTTTCCCTTGTTGGCAGTCAGTGCCGAAAGCTTGCCCTGCAAGGCCAGCAGCGCGACCAGGAACACCGAGGCAATCCCGACGCGAAGCTCGACCAGGGCGAAGGTCCCGAACTCGGGTACCGCCACCCGCATGAACAGGAACGAGAATCCCCACACGGCGGCGAGGAGCAGCAGGTCGGTGCGGTCTCGATTGCTCATGGGGCGTTTCCGGGGGCGAAAGAGGACGTGTGCGCACTTTCGCCGCGCGGCGCTCCTGCAGCAAACCCGATCCCTGAATCCCGGTTAAGAAAAGCTGGGGCGGGCCGGCGTATTTCTTTACGCGGCCCATAACTGTTCGAGGCGCGCGTCCATTCCTGGCGCTTCGGGCAGCCGCAGCTGGAAGTGATCCTGCAGCACCGCCCGCAGCGCGGCCGGATTTGCCAGCTTGCGCCGCTCCGTGCCGCCGCCCGTGTCGTGGATCGCCAGTTCCGTATCGCGCAGGGTGTAGCGCCCTCCCGGTGCGGGTCTCGCCGCCGTCAAGCCGGTCACGAACCGCGACTGCGGATGGCTCGAGACATACCAGTTCGCGACCTCGTAATCCGGCGGCAGCTGCTCCTGCAACCCGAATCGGTAGAGCGTCTTCCAGCCAGCGTCGACCTGTCCCTGCAGCAGGAATTCGTCACCGAATGCCTTCAGCCGGAACGTCTCGTGCGGCGTGGGCTGTTCGATATCGGCCTGGAGCAGCAGGGGAGCGGTCGGCGTCATCGCGCCGAAGCCGGTGTCCGCGAGGTAGCTCGCGCCGCCGACTTCCACGCGCAGCAGCATGTGGCTGCGAGCGGTGATCGCATCGTCAGCCTGGTTCCAGAGCACGCGCGCCGCGAGCCCCGTGACCTCGAACCCCAGGGTCCGCAGGATGTGCGCAAAAAACAGGTTGTGCTCGAAGCAATAGCCGCCGCGGCCCTCGTGCACCAGTTTCTGTTCCAGCGACGCCAGGTCCAGCCGCACCGGGCGGCCCAGGAAGGGGTCGAGGTTCTCGAAAGCAATGCGCTGCGTGTGGCGCTCGTTGAGCGCACGCAGCGTTTCCAGCGTGGGCGCAGTCGTGCCCTGATAGCCGACGCGCTCGAAATAGGCTTCCAGCGTTGCATTGGCGCCGGGTCGTAACAAAGAGACCTGGTTTCTCATCGCGTCCTCACCCTTTTCCATTTCGCGACAGCGGGAACGACAACAGGGGACGCCCCGCGAAAACAGCATCGTCCGGTCATTCCGGCACCTGACGAAGGTCACGCCCCAAGGCGCAACCAGCGTGCCACAGCCTTATGACGAATGAGCCCGCCCCATATCGACAACAAAACACGACAGGCAGCGAAAACAGCAGGCATCGACAGCAACGGGCCAGCAGTGTAAAACCTCGACTTAACTTGAGGTCAAGGGCAGGACGCCGCGTAGGGGGCAGCATGGGCCGGGTCGAGAGTGAGCACGACGAACACGGGCCCGGGAAAGAATTGACCGTCGGACAGGTCGCCGCCCGCAGCGGTGTAGCCGTTTCAGCCATCCACTTCTACGAATCGAAAGGCATCATCAGCAGCTGGCGCAGCGCAGGCAACCAGCGTCGTTACCGTCGTGAAGTGCTGCGGCGAGTGGCCCTCCTCAAGGTCGCGCAGCGGATCGGCATTCCGCTGGCCGAGATCAGGCAGGCGTTGCAGCAGTTGCCCGAGGGACGCGCGCCGACGGCGGACGACTGGGCGCGCCTGTCGCAGAACTGGAAGGATCAGCTGAACCGCCGGATTGAAATTCTCACGCTGCTGCGTGACCGGCTGACCGGTTGCATCGGGTGTGGCTGCCTGTCGATGAAGCTGTGCCCGCTGCGCAATCCCGAAGACAAGCTGGCGGCGAAAGGGCCGGGCGCCCACTACCTGGAAGTTACCTGATACCGGGCACACTTGTCATTGGAACACGGGCAGCGCGTTCGACTGTTCCGTGTGCAAGCTCAACAAGCCAGCCGTGCCGCTAATCGATGGCAAGAAATGGGGAGTGCTCGAATTCATGTACAACTTGACACTTGGGTTAATCGTTGCCGGAGCATTGCTCGCGTCAAATGCCGTCAACGCTGGTCAGCCCAATCCGGCTTCGGCTTCGGCTTCGGCTGAGTCGAACGCAACGCGTGCCGAGTTCGCAGATCTCTCGGGACTGCCTGAAAGGGATTGCCGGGCATGCTTCCTGTTGGATGCCTTTGGCGGCGTCATGCCGATCCCTGCGCGCTACGTGGTCAGTACCAGTTTTACGAAATCGGAACGATGCCTGAACTTCGTCGCGCCGCACGGCCCATTGCTTCGCCCTCTTGAGCTGGACGCCGCCACGCTGAAGACCAGGTCGGGAACAATCAATTACTGTTTGCCGCGTGATCTAGATGACGATGTCGCCAAACTGATGCGGAAACGTTCGCCCAACCGGACTCTGCGTTCCGGCGTCGTTACGATCAGCGTTTGGGAACCCGATCAAGGAGGCACGGAGCCACGCTTTTGGCATGCTTACTTCAGATCTGAGACCGAGGCACTGTGGCTATCGGACACCAATCCTTCGCTTTGGAAGGAGATGTTGAGAGTCCTGGAGCGAACTCGCGAGTGATAATCGAATAGGATTCGACTCGAGTCGCGTAAACCGAGTCCTCGGCCTACCTCCACGAATCCATGAGCGCTGGGAAACGGAAATTGGGCTTGACCCGCTTCAGTGGACGGGTTGAAGGCTCATTCTCCGCTTTACGCTTTCATGGGCTGCGTCGATTTCTATCGACAGCGACGTCAGCACGCTTGCGCCCATGAAACATCGCGCCGATGAGATTCTCGCGGTGACGGAAAGACGCGTACAGCGCACCCGCAATGTGTACACCGGCAAGCACCAGCAGCAGGTCGGCAAGCGTGGAGTGCAGTTCCTCAACCCACTCGATGCCCCAGAAGCGATCCGTCGTGTAGAGCCAGCCGGTGAATCCCGTGAGTGCCACAGTGGTGAGCAGCGCGAGGATCATCCATCCGCCGAGCGGATTGTGGCCAACGTGGCGCGGCTCGCTGCGCGACATCACCTGCCGCGTGTAGCGCCACGTCGCGCGCGGTGAAGTCAGGAAATCACGAAAGCGGGCGTGTCCGGACCCGACGACGCCCCAGACGATTCTCGCGGTGATGATCGCGAGTGACGCGTAGCCGATCCATTCGTGCGCGCGACCGGGTGCATGGCGTGTCAGCCATGCACCCAGGATGCTGAGCACGAGCGCCCAGTGGCAGAAGCGCACGAACGCATCCCACACCTTGATCGTGGGAGCTGCGGGTGCGCTCACGCGTCATTCCTTGGTGGGGACGGGCTCGAGCGTCAGCGGATGGAAGTAAGCTTCGACTTTCTCGCCCTTCTCGTTGATCGCGTAGACCTCGTAGCAGCCGCCGTCCACCTTGATGCGGCGAACCTGCCAGCCTTTGCTCTTCAGTTGCTCTTCCAGCTTTGCCTGCGGCTGCCATTTTTCCTGCGGGCCCGAGTCACAGGTCGCGAGACCGGTGGCCAGGCTGGCCTGCGGTGCGCTGAAAGCAATTGCCGCGACGGCTGCGGCGAGGGCAGTTGATAAAACACGCTTCATCGTTCTTACCTCGGGTTTGACCGGCGCGCGAAGGCACGCGGGATGGTCGACTGGGAAGCACTTTCTAACAGACATTCCCCTTGTGTGACAGGGGTATGAGTACGTATGAGGTGCTGGCCCGCTCGCGATGCTTTGGGACCCGCGCACGGGTACAGCCTGGCGACAGCTTTGTTAAGAATTCATGCTGGCGACAGCCTTGTTGACGATTCATCACTGATTGCCGCGCCAGGAGGACGCATGCAGGGACCGGATCGGTTTGCGCCGCGATCTCCGGCGGACGTGCTGAGGCTGGTTCACGAGAATCCGCTCGCCTGGGTCGTCTCGCGCAGCGGCGAGGGTTTCATCGCGACACCGCTCCCGTTGCGGCCCGTGGCGGGCGCGCAGGGAAACATCGAGCGCATCCTCGGTCACTTCGCGCGCTCCAATGCCCACGTCGAGGCGTTGCGCCACGAGCCTCGCGCTATCCTCCTGTTCCTAGGACCGCACGGCTACATCTCACCCTCCTGGATGCACGATCGCACGTGGGGACCGACCTGGAACTACGCGGTGGCGCAATTCATCGTGGATATCGAGTTTCACGAGGATCCGGCGATGCTCGAGGACGTGCTGCGCGACCTGGTGGGCGCGATGGAGGAAGGTCAGGAGAAGGCGTGGAAGATCGAGGAGCTCGGGCCGCGCTACGAGCAGCTTTCGAAGCATATCGTTCCGTTCGTGGCGCACATCCGCGCACAGCGTGCCCGCTTCAAGCTCGGGCAGGACGAGCGCGATGCGATCTTCCAGGACATCACCGCGACTCTGCGTGCGCACGGTGAGGACGACCTGCTGCGCTGGACGGAGGAACAGAATTCGTGGAGGACTGCGCGATGAGCCTGGTACTCGCTGGCAGCGAACAAGGCAGTCCGGTTCCGCCGACGCCCATCAACGAACGCGTTCGCGACTACGCACCCGGATCGCCCGAGCGCGCATCCCTCGCGGCGACGTTGAAGCGCATGTCGGCCGAGCGCATCGACATGCCCATGTTCATCGACGGTCGTGAAGTTCACACGGAGCGCACTGCAAACGCGGTGATGCCACACGACCACGCGCACGTCCTCGGCACGGCACACCTCGGCGGCAGCGCGGAACTGCAATCCGCAATCGACGCGGCGCGACGCGCGGCGCCGGACTGGTCCAATCGCCCGTGGACCGAACGCGCGGCAGTATTCCTCAAGGCGGCCGATCTGCTCGCCGGGCCGTGGCGCGACCGGCTGAACGCCGCAACCATGCTGGGCCAGTCGAAAACCGTGCACCAGGCGGAGATCGATTCGGCGGCCGAGCTGATCGATTTCTGGCGCTTCAACGTCGCGTTCATGCTGCGCATCTACGCCGAGCAGCCCTTGTCGGCGGCGGGAACGTGGAATCGACTCGACTATCGCCCGCTCGAGGGATTCGTATTCGCGGTCACGCCGTTCAACTTCACGGCCATCGCGGGCAACCTGCCCACCGCGCCGGCGCTCATGGGCAACACTGTCGTGTGGAAACCTTCGGCGCACGCAATGTTCTCCGCGCACTACGTCATGCAGCTGCTACGAGAAGCGGGCCTGCCGGAGGGCGTGATCAACCTGGTCTACGGCGATGCCGCGCAGATTGCCTCCCAGGCGCTCGGCGATCGCGCTCTGGCTGGCGTTCACTTCACCGGCTCCACGGCGGTGTTCAACGGCATCCTGCAGACCGTGGCGACGCGTGCGAGCCAGTATCGCAACTATCCACGCATCGTCGGCGAAACGGGCGGCAAGAACTTCGTACTCGCGCACCCGAGTGCCGACCCGGAAGCGCTCGCCGCTGCGATCATTCGCGGTGGCTTCGAATACCAGGGTCAGAAATGCTCCGCGGCGTCGCGCGTGTTCGTGCCGCAGTCGCTCTGGCCCGCGCTCAGGCAGCGGCTCGCCGACGAGATGGCGACGCTGCGCGTCGGCGACGTCGCCGACTTCGGCAACTTCATGGGCGCCGTGATCAACGACGCCGCCTGGCAGAAACACACCGATGCGATTTCGCAGGCACGCTCGGATTCGACCTGCGAGATCGTGAGCGGCGGACGGACGAACCGGGAGCACGGGTACTTCGTGGACCCGACGCTCATCGTCACGAAGGACGCCGCGCACCGCCTCATGCAGGAGGAACTGTTCGGTCCCATTGTCACCGCGCATGTATTCCGGGATGAGGCGTTCGACGACACCATCCGGCTGATCGACGAGTCCAGTCACTACGGGCTGACGGGTAGCATCTTTTCCCGCGATCGCGCGGCCATTGCGCGCGCGGCGCACGGCTTGCGGCACGCCGCCGGGAATTTTTACGTCAACGACAAGCCGACCGGTGCGGTCGTGGGCCAGCAGCCGTTCGGCGGCGCGCGGGCCTCGGGCACGAACGACAAGGCGGGATCGATCTGGAACCTGGTGCGCTGGGTATCGCCGCGCACGATCAAGGAAACCTTCGCGCCGGCACGCGACTACCGCTACCCCTTCCTCGCGCCGGAGCGGCGCTCGGAGGGGTAATCAACTACTCGCGCCTGGAAGGCGCGAGCGGGTTTCTTGCATCCGGTCAGTGATGACCGCTGGGGGGTTTGTCGCTGGAGGGTTTCGCGCCGGGAATGGTGGCGAGATATTGCGTGGGCGCCGAGCCGAAGGCGCGACGGAACATCGCGGTGAACGCGCTCGGGCTGTTGTAACCGACGTCGAGCGCCACACGGGTCACGGGTTGCCCCACGGCCAGCCGCGATAACGCCTCCATCAGCCGCACGTTCTGACGCCAGGTGGCGAAACTCACGCCGGTTTCGCGGCGAAAGGTCCGCGTGAAGGTGCGACGGCCCATGCCCGCACTTTGCGCCCATTCGTCCAGCGCATCGTTCTGCGCAGGGTCGCGCAGGATCGCGGTGCAGACGCGGACGAGCCGCTCGCTGCGCGGCATCGGCACGTGCAGCGGCGTGGTGTTCATCGACGTGAGTTCCGTGAGGATCAGCTCCATCACGCGGCCGTCGCGGCTGCTCACGTCGTACTCGATCGGAATGCGGCAGGCCTCGAGAATCAGCTCGCGCAGCAGGTCGGAGACCTCGATGACCTGGCACGACGTCGGCAAGCGCGGATGCGCGGCGGGGTCGACGTAGAGCGTTCGCAGTGACACGTGCCCGCGCATGTGAGCTTCGTGATCGACGCCTGCGGGCACCCAGACGGCTCGCTGCGGTGGAACGACGAAGCTCGCGTGATCGGTGATGACGACGGTTACGCCGGCACAAGCATAGATGAGCTGCGCGCGCTTGTGATGATGACGGGGATCGTGATGACCCGGTGCGTACTCGTCCGCGAGTGCCGCGACCGGCCGGGGAATGTCCTGGTAATCCGCGCCCTTGGTGCTTCTGTTCATCTGGCTGTCCGCCCGCAAGTAGCCTAGTGACAGTTGCGCCAGAAGTCACGCGCGGCTCGCCCGGCCCCTGGCGGGCTTGTAGGATACCCTTCCGGGCGAGGGCGGGAGCATGCTGGTACATCACTCGCGAGCCTCTTCGGGGCACACGCCACCGACGTTCTTCCGCCGGGGAAAGATCATTCCGCACCCGGAGAACGTGGAGCGCTATGTCGTGCTCCGCGACGCCTTGTCTGCAGCCGGCTTCCCGCTCACGGAGGCGCGTGACCATGGCCTCGCTCCCCTGGCGGCAGTGCACACGAACAAGTACCTCGACTTTCTCCAGGGAGCGTGGGCGCGTCGGGCGGAGATCGATCCCGCGACCGAGGAGATCCTGCCCACTCAGTTCGCTCGCCTGCAGATGAATAGAGAGCCCACGGGCGTCATTGGCCTGCTGGGTTACTACATGGCTGACACATCGACGGCCATTCGCCATGACACCTGGAAAGCGGTGTTGGGTTCGGCGCATGCGGCAGCAACCGCAGCGGACACGGCGATGAAGGAGGGCGCTGCTTACGCGCTGTGCAGGCCGCCCGGACATCACGCCTACGCGAATTGCGCGGGTGGGTTCTGTTACGTGAACAACACGGCGGTTGCCGCGCAACGGTTGAATGCCGGGCTGCGTGCGCGCGTTGCGATCGTCGACATCGACGTCCACCACGGCAACGGCACGCAGGGAATCTTCTACGAGCGTGCCGACGTGCTCACGGTTTCGATCCACGCGGACACGTCCAACTATTTTCCGTTCTACGCGGGCTACGCGGACGAAACCGGTGCGGGAGAAGGGCTGGGTTTCAATTGCAACCTGCCACTGCCGCACGGTTCCGGCGATCCGGTTTTCCTGCGCGCACTGGACGAGGGCCTTGCGCGCGTGAGCCGTTTCGAGCCAGCGGCTATTGTCATCGCGTTGGGTCTCGACGCCTCCGAACACGATCCGATCGGTGCGCTCAAGGTGACGACCGACGGATTTGCCCGGGCTGCGCGGGCAATCGCCAGCCTGCAATTGCCAACTGCGATCGTGCAGGAAGGCGGCTATCTCTGCCCGGCTCTGCCGGTGAACCTGGTCGCATTCCTGCGCGCGTTCGACACGGGGTGACAAAGGCGCTGGCCCGCTCACGACAGCAATTGAGCGGGCGGCGACAGCGGGCGTGCGGGCGCCGTTCCACGATCCGGCCATGGCGAAACGGCTTCCGCGCAACGGCCTGGACCTCGATCCCGACGTCCGCCAGTTCATCCGCACGGTGGGTGCGGGATTCGCCTCCTATCCCGATTTCCAGGATGCGCCGGCTGCGCGCCAACGCCAGTGGGCCGAAGAAGTTCGCGCACCCTGGACCCGCGGCGGCCCGGCGATGCAGAAGACCTGGAACGTTGATGTTCCGACGCGTCATGGCAGCGTGCGCGTGCGCATCCACAAGCCCTCCGCAGGTGTAGAGCCGGCGCTGGTCTACCTGCACGGCGGCGGGTGGACGATCTTCAGTATCGATACCCACGATCGCGTGATGCGCGAATACGCGGCTCGCTCGGGCTGCGCCGTCGTCGGTGTTGATTACGCGCTGTCGCCGGAACGGAAATTCCCCACGCCGCTCGAGCAGGTCGTGGACGTGATCGAATGGCTGGGCCCGCAGGGCGGCGAGTTCGGGATCGATGCGCGAAAGCTGGCGATCGGCGGCGATTCCGCGGGCGGAAACCTGAGTGTCGCGGCCTGCCTCAGCTTGCGAGATGCGGGAAAGCCACGCGCGATCAGCGCAATGCTGCTCAATTACGGCGCCTTCACGACCGAATGTTCCGCGGACGCGTGCGAGCGCTACGGGGGTCCGGAGTACATGCTCACGTGCGCGGAGATGGCGCAGTACTGGCTCAATTACCGGCGCAGCGAGGCCGACGCCAACGATCCGCTGATGTGCCCGTTGCTGGCACGCCTCGAGGGATTGCCGCCCGCATTCCTCACGATTGCCGAGTGCGACATCCTCGCGGAGCAGAACCTCGAGATGGCGCAGCGCCTCAGGAAAGCGGGCGCGCCAACGACGAGCGTGGTGTATTCCGGCGCCTCGCACAGTTTTCTCGAGGCCGTGTCCATTTCGTCCCTCAGCACGCGGGCCCTGGCGGAGGGCTCGGCCTGGCTCTCCCGAACGATCGGTTGAGAGCCCGTTCGAGAGGCGATTCGGAGATGGCCTGAACGCGATGGTTTGCGACCCCTGCGCGAATGCGGGGGCGCTGTCCAGGACTAGATTGGCAGGCAGGGAGAGTCTGCATGACGGTTCCAACGGTCACGGACGGCTGGCCACGTTCGACTCGTTCGATTTCCGGCGGGGGGTTGCATGCGTAATTCCAGAATAGCCTATGTGCTGCTTGGCCTGGCGCCGGCAGTGGGCCTGGCGCAAGACCAGGGCCAGGACCAGGACGAGCTCGGTTCGATTGTCGTCAGCGCGCCGGAGTATGTGTCCACCGGCAGCCGCTCGGCGAGCAAGTCGGATATTCCGCTGGTGGAGACACCGCAGTCGGTCACCGTCGTCTCGCGCGACATGATCGACCTGCTGAACTGGACCAGCCTCAACGAATCTGTGCGCTATGCCGCCGGAGCGACGGGCGAAGCCTTCGGCCCTGACGAGCGCTACGACTGGCTGCAGGTCCGCGGCTTCGATCCCGTGCAGTTCATTGACGGCGTGCAGGCGCCGATCGGCTCGGTCAACAACACCGGCACGGATCTCTACGGTTCCGAGTCGGTGGAAGTGCTGAAGGGCCCGGCCTCGGTGCTCTACGGCCAGACGCCTCCCGGCGGCATCGTGAACATGACCAGCCGCCGTCCCGAGGACGAGCGCGGTGGCGAGCTCGAAACGCAGTTCGGCGAATACAACTCGTGGCAGGTCAATGGTGACATCACCGGCCCGATCACGGATGCAATCAGCGCGCGCCTCACAGCGCTCTATCGCGATCGCGAAACGCAAGTCGACTTCCTGACGTCCAGGCGCCTGTTCGTTTCGCCCGCCATCACGTTCAAGTTTACCGACGACACGCAGCTCACGCTGCTGGCCAACTACCAGGACGACGACCTGGAGAACCAGAGCACGGGCTTCCTGCCGGCTTTCGGCACCCAGCTGCCTAACCCCCTGGGCAGGGTGCCGGTCGGCAGGAACCTCGGTGAGACCGGCTACAACTTCTTCAAGCGCGAGCAGTGGAGCGCGGGCTACGACTTCTCGCACGCCTTCAGCGACAACTTCTCGATCCAGCAGAACCTGAAATACTTCGACGTGAAAGTCGACTCGCGCGCGGTATTCGGCACGGGCCTGCTCGATGCGGGCTTCGACGGCACGCCGGACGATTTCCGCACCGTGACGCGTTCCGATTTCCCGTTCAACGAAGTGATCCGTTCCCTGAGCGCCGATACGCGCGGTTACCTGAAGTTCGGCACGGGCGCGGTGGAGCACACGCTGTTGTTCGGGGTGGACTACCGCGAATACGACGGCTTCTCGGAATTCGGCTTCGCCTCGGCTCCCTCGATCGACCTGTTCGATCCGGTGTACGACTCCGTCATCCCGCCGGCGACGCTGTTCACGTTCATCGACGAAACGCGCGACCAGACCGGCGTGTACGTGCAGGACCAGCTGAAGATGGGGGGCCTGATCCTGACGGTGAGCGGTCGCAACGACTGGGTGAAGCGCAATCCCGCGAACGGCGACAGCGTCGACGACGAGGAATTCACCTATCGCGCCGGCGTGAACTACGTGTTCGACAACGGCATCGCGCCTTACGTCCAGACGGCGAAATCCTTCCAGCCGATCACGGGCGCGACCTTCGAAGGCGAGCCGTTCGTGCCGACGACCGGCGAGCAGGTCGAAGCCGGCCTCAAGTTCGACGGCCGCAACATGGATCCGGGCTTCAGGATCTTCGGCTCCCTGGCGGTGTACCAGATCACCCAGCAGAACGTGCCGGTGCCGGATCCGGTTCCCGGCCGTCCGTTCTTCAGCGTGCAGGCGGGCGAAGTCGAAGTGACCGGTGTGGAGCTCGAGCTCGCCGCCCGCATTCGCGAGCGCATGACGTTCAACGTGGCGGTCACGAGCCTCGATACGGAGGTGACCGAGACCACGAATGCGGCCATCCGCGGCAACGAGATGGTGGCGGTGCCCGATCTACTCGTCTCCGCGCTGGCCGATTACACTTTCCAGGAAGGCCCGATGGCCGGATTCGGCTTCGGAGTGGGCCTGCGCCACCGCGGCTCGATGTTTGGTGACGCTGCGAACCAGTGGGAGAGCGATTCCGTGACCCTGTACGACGCGATCCTGCATTACGATACCCAGTCGTGGCGGGTCGCGGTGAACGCCAGCAACTTCACCGACGAAATCTTCGTGGATCGATGCAGCAGCACCTCGAACTGTTTCTACGGGACCCGGCGCCTGGTCACGGGCAGCGTGACCCGCAAGTTCTGAATTGCGTGGACCAGAGTTTCGTCGGCCTCGGGCGGCGTCAGCCTTCCCGAGCCGACTCATTATCGCTCTTGCTGTGTTCGGTGCTGGCGGCCGGCGCAGCACAAGGTGCCGAAAACCGAGCGCAAGGGCAGGGATCGCCCTTCGCGCCGGATCCTCTTCCCAGCACCTACAAGCCTCTCCCGCGCGCAGATGTCCTGATCGTCGATGCCACGCTCCTCGACGGCGCGGGCGCGCGCATGGACGACGCGGACATCCTGCTGCGAGATGGCAAGATCGTTAGCGTTGGTAAGGATCTGCCGCGTCCGGCGGGTGTTGCGGTGGTCGATGCGGCGGGTCGTTGGGTAACGCCGGGGCTCATCGACATCCACAGCCACAACGGCACGTACAACCTGCCGCTCGTCTATGACAGCCCGCCGACCTGGGACGTGGCGGAAGTAAGCAGCCCGAACGTCGCCGAGACATCGATCGATCACGCCATCAACGCGCAGGATCCCGCGTTCGTCATGGCGCTGCAGAGCGGCGTTACGACGCTACAAGTACTGCCGGGATCCACTCCATTGTTCGGCGGGCGCTCGGTCGTCATGAAGACGGTGCCGGGCCGAACGATGCAGGACATGAAGTTCCCGGATGCGCCGCAGGGCTTGAAGATGGCTTGCGGCGAGAATCCGAAAGGCAACTTCGGCTCGAAAGGCCAGGCGCCGACCAGCCGGCAGGGCGAAGTGGCGATGATGCGCGCCGCGTGGATCAACGCGCGCGAGTACCTGCACAAGCTGAAAAGGGAGCAGGGCGAAGGCAGTGATGGCGGTCGACGAGGTCACCGCCCCGGATCGCCACGCGATCTCAAGCTCGAGACGCTTGCCGCCGTGCTCGAGGGCGAGCTTCGCGTCCAACTGCATTGCTACAGCGCCGACGACATCGCGGCGATGCTGGGCATCGCTCGCGAGTTCGATTTCCAGATCGCTGCCATTCACCACGCCGTTGAGGCGTACAAGGTGCCCGATCAGTTGAAGGCGGCCGGTACGTGCGCCGCCGTCTGGCCCGACTGGTGGGGCTTCAAGATGGAAGCTTTCGACGGCATCAGGGAGAGCGCTGCGTTCGTCGATGCCGCGGGCGGTTGTGCGGTGATGCATTCCGACTCGCCGTTCATCGGTCAGCGCTTGAACCTGGAAGCGGCGAAGGCGATGGCAGCAGGGCGACGTGCGGGGCTCGACATCGCTCGCGAGAAGGGCATCACGTGGGTGACGAGCAACGCGGCACGCGCGCTCGGACTCGACGATCGCATTGGTCGGCTCGCGCCCGGTTACAACGCCGACGTCGTGATCTGGTCGGGTGATCCTTTCAGTGTCTACACGAAGGCCGACCGCGTCTACGTGGACGGCGCGCTCGCCTACGACCGCACGGATCCCAGGTACCAGCCAAGATCGGACCTGCTGATCGGGCACCCGGCGCGGGAGCTGAAGCCATGAGGTTGCTCGCCTGCGGGCTGCTCGCCGTGAGTTCATTTGCGGCTGCCGAAACAGTCGCCATCGTGGGTGCGACCGTTCACACGATGACAGCGCCCGAACCGATCCGCGACGCAACGATCCTCGTGCGCGACGGGCGCATCGAAGCTGTGGGCACGAACGTCGTCATTCCCGCGGACGCGCGCCGAATCGAGGCCCGCGGCCGCGTGGTCACTCCCGCTTTCCTGAATTCCGCTACGCAGCTCGGACTCACCGAAGTTGGGAGCGTCGACGCTACCAACGACGCCTCGGTCTCTTCCGGCTCCCTGGGCGCATCGTTCGACATCCAGTACGCCTTCAATCCGCGTTCGCTCGTCATCGCGCAGGCGCGCGCAGACGGACTGTCACGCGCGATCACGTTCCCAACCGGCTCCGCCGGCGCGCCGTTCGCGGGGATGGGAGCGCTGCTGCAAGTGTTACCCGATGATGCCGTGCTCGAGCGGCCGCGGGTCGCGATGTTCGCCGAAGTCGGCGGGCAGGCCTCAGGGCGTGTGGGTGGTTCGCGCAGCGCGCAATGGCAGCTGATCCGCAGTGCGCTCGACGAAGCGAAGGCCTTCAAGCCGGGCTCTCGGAACGATCCGCGCGATTCGGCGCTGAACCGGGCGGACCTTGCCGCGTTGAAGCAGGTCGCGGAAGGCAAGGTGCCTCTCGTCATCGATGCCAATCGCGAATCCGATATTCGACAGGCCATCGCTCTCGCGCGCGATTACAAGCTGAAGGTCATTCTCAAGGGGGCACTCGAAGGGTGGCGCGCCGCCGACGAACTTGCCGCGGCGAAGATCCCGGTCATTCTCGACCCGACCATAAACCTGCCACTCTACTTCGATCACGTCGGTGTGCGAGCGGACAACGCAACGCTGCTCGCGCGTGCGGGCGTACGCGTCATCCTGCATGCGAGTTTTTCCATTTACACGACTTACAACGCGGGCTTTGCGTTGCGCGAGGTCGCGGGTGTTGCAGTGGCCAATGGCCTCGACCATCACACCGCGCTCGCGGCTCTCACTGCGAATCCCGCGATCGTGTGGGGTGTCGATGACCGCTATGGCACGATCGCGCCGGGCCGTGAGGCGGACCTGCTGATCTGGGACGGTGATCCGTTCGAGCCGCTCACGACACTCGTCAGCGTCATTCTCCAGGGCAGCGAAGTGTCGATGCAGACGCGCCAGGGGCAGCTGCGCGATCGCTACAAGCCCGGGACCGCCACCTCCCCGGTTCCGCCGGCCTATCGAAGCCCATGAGACTCCGTTCCCTGGCATTTATCGAGGTTTGATGTGAGAACACGCCGCCCCTACTGGTCCGCTTGCGTTGCGGGCCTGGCAACAGCGACCTTTTACCTGGCCGCCGGCGCGCACGAGGAACCGATCGAGCCTCAGCCTGCACCCGAGGCGGAAGAGTCACCGCCGCAGGCCAATGAGAAACCTGCGGAGAGTCCGCCGACGGGCGCCCTGAAAACCCTGCCAGGTTCGCGCAAGCTCGCTTTCGATGTGTCGGAAGGCACCTGGATGTCGCTCGACGTCCATCCGAAAGGCGACCGCATCGTCTTCGACCTGCTCGGCGACGTCTACACACTACCCATCGGCGGCGGCAAGGCCGAGTGCATCACCAGCGGTGTCGCGTTCGACTCTCAGCCCGTGTATTCGCCCGACGGTGCTCGCATCGCGTTCATCAGCGACCGCTCAGGAAGCGAGAACGTCTGGATTGCCAACGCCGATGGATCCGATGCCCGGCAGCTATCGCAGGACACAAGCAACGAAGCGCACACCTCGCCCGCGTGGGCGGCCGATGGCAAGAGCGTGTACGTCACGCGGAAGCTGTTCCGGCGCGAGGAGTTCGGTCTCTACGTCTATCCACTCGCAGGGGGCAGCGGCCTGCGCATTGAGGACGATGCCAAGCCGTCCAGCGAGATCATCGACGTGGAACCGTCCGCGGACGGCCGCTATTTGTACTACTCCAGCAAGAGTCGCGCGGCGCCCACGCTCTACTACATGCCCAACTGGAACGTGCAGCGGCGCGACTTGCGCACGGGAGCGGCACAAGAGTTGGTGACGTCACCGGGCGGCTCGCTGCGACCGGTGCTTTCGCCGGATGGCCGCAGGCTGGTGTACGGCACGCGCTTCGATGGGCATTCAGGATTGCGCGTGCGCGACGTCGTGACCGGAGAAGATCGCTGGCTCGCGTATCCGATCGATCTCGATGCCCAGGGCGATACCGTGTCGCGCGGCCAGCTGCCGGGCTACGCTTTCCTGCCTTCGGGAGACACGCTGGTCGTCAGCTACGGCGGCAAGTTTCATCGCATCGACATCGCGAGCGGCCGCGACACCGTCATTCCTTTCACCGCGCACGTCGATCTGCAGGTCGGCCCTTCGCTCACGCGCAACGTACCCATTGAAACAGGGCCCGTCCGTGCGCGGCTCATCCAGACTCCCGAGCAATCGCCCGATGGTCGCAAGCTCGTGTTCTCCGCGCTGACCCGGCTCTATGTCACCGAACTGCCGAACGGTCAGCCGCGCCGGCTCACGAACGGCAACGATCATGCGCTCCCGGGTGAGTTCGAGCCGACGTGGTCGCCCGACGGACGCACGATCGCGTATGTCACGTGGACGGCGGCAGACGGCGGGCACCTCTGGAAAATGCGCCCGGGCGGAAAGGCCGTGCGTCTCACGCGCCAGGCTGCTTTCTACAGCGACCCGGTGTTTTCGCCCGACGGCCAGCACGTGTATGCATTCCGATCGAACAATCGTGAGCGAATGCAGCTGCAGGAAGAGGTGACTGCGCACCGCCACGCCGATGTCGTGCGTGTTCCTGTGGACGGCGGCGAGGCGAGTGTCGTGCTGCACACGGGGCTCGGGGCGCATCGGTTGTTCGTCAACGGCACGACCAACCGCGTGCACTACACGAACAACGATGGCGAGGTCGTCTCGGTGCGCGGTGATGCGAACGACGGCGACGGCGCCGACCTGCGCAAGCACGTAAAACTCGAGGGCCTGCATCCGTGGACGAGCCCCGGTAGGCCCATCGCGCTCAGCGAAGCTGTGCTCAGCCCCGATGGTCAGTGGCTTCTTACGTCCATGGCGAACCAGCTCTATGTCGTCGCGCTGCCCCCGGCCAGCACCGAGATACCGGTGGTCAACCTTACAGACGCACCGAAGTGGCCGCATGCGCAGGTGAGCCGGTTCGGCGCCGACTACTTCGGCTGGGCGGATGGCGGCAAGACGATCACGTGGGCCGTGGGTTCCTCGTTCTTCCGTCGTTCCCTGGATTCGATCGACCTGGCGGTTTCGAAGACGGGCGTGCCCGCGGAGCCCGAAGGCTCGGTGCGGCGGTTTTCGATGCGCGTGGAGGTTCCGCGTGACGTGCCGAATGGCAAGCTGCTGCTCCGTGGCGGCACGGCGATCACGATGCGTGGCGAGGAAGTGATCGAGAACGCCGATGTGCTGATCGTGAACGACCGCATCGCCGCGATCGGCGCGCGCGGCAAGATCGAGATGCCGGCGGATGCGCAGGTGCGCGACGTGAGCGGCCAGTACCTCCTGCCCGGGTTCATCGACACGCACGCGCACTGGTACGAGATCCGTCACGACCTGCTCGACGTGCAGAACTGGAGTTTCCTGGTGAGTCTCGCCTACGGCGTGACCGCGGGCCTCGACGTGCAGGCGATGGACCAGGACATGTTCGCGTACCAGGATCTCATCGAGGCGGGGCAGATGATCGGCCCGCGCGCCTTCTCGGTGGGCCAGGGCATGTTCGCGAACAACGTACTGAAGTCGCGCGAGCAGACCGACTTGCTGCTGCAGCGCTATCGCGATTTCTATCGCACGCCCAATGTGAAGTCGTACCTGATCGGTAACCGCGGACAGCGCCACTGGGTTGTGCAGTCAGCGCTGGCGAACGGGCTTCTTCCCACAACGGAAGGCGGCGGTGACCTGGAACTGGACATCACGCACGCACTCGATGGCTACCACGGCAACGAGCACGCGTTGCCGGCCGGGCGTCTCTACGAAGATGTCGTCAGGCTCTACGCTTTCACGCGTACGGGATACACGCCGACGTTGATGATCGTGTCGGGATGGCCCTCCGTCACGAAGAACCGCTACCTGATCGCCAACAAGCCGCACGACGATCCCAAGGTTCGCCGGTTCATGCCGCATTTCGTGCTCGACGCGCGCTCGAGCCCGTTGCAGTGGGTGCGTGACGAGGAATGGACGTCGGACGGTGTCGCGGAAAGCGCTGCGCGCATCATGCGCGCTGGCGGACGTATCGGTGTAGGCAGCCACGCCGAGTTCCAGGGCCCCGTGTATCACTGGGAGCTTCAAGCCTTGGCGGCTGGCGGCATGAAGCCGCATGAAGTCCTCACAGCCGCAACGGCCCACGGCAGCGAAATCCTGGGGCGCGCCGAGGAACTGGGTACGCTGGCGGCGGGCAAGTACGCCGACCTGCAGATCCTCGCGAAGAATCCGCTCGCGGACATTCGCAACACCTTGTCTATTCGCCATGTCATGAAGAACGGCCGCCTCTACGACGCGGACACCCTGGACGAGACGTGGCCCCGCCAGCGGCCGTTGCCGCCGCTCTGGTTCTGGAACGAGACTCCGCGCGGTCGGACACCCGGCCCGAACCCGACGAACTGAGACCCGCGCGGACAAACCGGCCGCGCGCGCCTCTGCTAAAAACGATCTCATCTCTCCAGGGGAGCGTTGCCATGCGTCGCCGACTGCGTTTTGCACGAGTCCTGTCCGCGTTGTTCCTGTCATGGTTCGTCGGTGGCATCGCCGTCGCGGCGGATGCCCCCGAGGTCGTGATCGAGATCTATCGCATTGCTCCGGGCAAGCATGAGGAGTTCCTTCGGGCGATCGCGTCGTTCGACCAGGCCAACGCGGAAGCGGGCCTGCCGCCGCGCCAGTTGTTCGTGCACTCGGGCGGCGCGAGCTGGGATTTCATCCTGATCCAGCCGGCCGAGCACACCGACGAGCAGAGCAAGAAGCTGGACGCCGCGTTCAAGAAGTTGGGCCTGCCGCAGGGTGCACGCTTCTTCGTCTCTTTCAGGCAAACCATCCTCGAGCACACCGATACCCACGCAACGCAGACGACGGCGGCCGAATTCCTGAAGAAGCTCGACGGGAAATAGGCGGCCGATGACTGGGCGGAGTGCTGGAGCCCCGATCGGAGCGATTGGTGCCGTCGCTTTCCTCGTCCTGTGGTTCGCCGGCTCGGTGGTGGAGGCTGCGGACCTGGCCGCGGGCAAGCGCGTGTACGAAACGACCTGCGTAGCCTGTCACGGCACGAACGGCCGCGCCGATCCCGACAGCCCGGTCACCAAGGCTTTCGATCCACCGCCCGCGGACTTTTCCGATGCGCTGTTCAACAGTCGCGAACCCGCGCAGGACTGGGAGATGGTCGTGAAGCACGGCGGCCACGCGCTCGGCCTCTCGCCGCAAATGCCACCGTGGGGGTCGTCGCTGAGCGACGAGGAAATCGCGAGCGTGGTCGCGTATCTCGAGACGCTTGCGGACACCAGCGACTATCCGCCGGGCGAGCTCAACTTCCTGTTGCCGGTGCGCACGAAGAAGGCGTACCCGGAAGACGAGATCGTGTGGGCCTCCCGCTGGTCGGCGCAGGAGGGCGACGATACGTGGCGCAACGTGCTCGAGTTCGAGAAGCGCTTCGGGCACCGCGGCCAGGCAATCCTCGAACTCGTGGCCGAAGACGCGGGTGACGGTATGGAACTCGAAGAGATCGAGGTCGGCTGGAAACAGGCCCTCGCGTGGACGCCGACGAGCATCCTTTCGGGCGCGGTCGTCGTTGCAGTCCCGACTGAGAGCGAAGCATCGGAGGAAGTTATTCCCTATCTCGCCTATGGGCAGGAGCTTTCACCCAGCGCCACGCTGCAGGCGAGCAGCCGAGTCATCCTGCCTTTAGACGATGTCGATCTCGGGGCCGTCGAACTCGCCGGCATCGTGCACTACACCTGGAGCATCTGGCCGCGGCGCGTCTTTCCGGCCCTCGAGATGACGGCGACGGTTCCATTCGATCGCGGCGACGGAGACAGCGTGCAATTCACGGTGCTGCCGCAACTTCGGGTTGGGCTCACACGCGGCGGGCACGTCGCATTGAACCTTGGCGTTGAGTGGCCGCTCAGCGACCAGGACTACGATTACCGCGCGCACCTCACATTGCTGTGGGATTTCGCGGACGGGAGCTTCTTCCAGGGTTGGTAGCAGCTGGAGCGATCCGACTATAGGGCAGGGAAACGGCGAACTTTGTCAGACGGACCGAGGGATCCCGCCTCCGGTCGCCAGCGGCTTGTCCCAGAGTTCGAATCCCGCGCGGCGCGTGAAGCCCTGTCGCTGGTAGAAAGCCCGCCCGCGCTCATTGTCGACGCCTATCTGCATCTGCAGGCGCAAGTAGCCCGCGCGTCCCAGCACCCGTTCCGCCACGCGCAGCAGCTCGGAGCCGATGCCTTTTGAGCGGGTGTCCGGCTCCACATAGAACTCGTCGATTTCGGCCATCATGCCCCCGTGCTCGAGGCTGAAGACGAAAACCACCAGCAGGTAGCCGAGAACCTTGCGATCGCGGATGGCCAGCCAGCACGCGGTGCGATTGGGGTTCGCGACAGCCTCGCGCAGCAGCTTCTCGATGCGCTCGTTCGAGAAGTGTCGCAGCCCTTCAAACTTCCAGTAGCGCTCCACGAGCGGTAGCAACTCCGGTACGTCGTCGGGAGTTGCAAGGTGGATGGCCGTCATGACGGCACAATGCACAGGCAGCGCGCGAGTTGCAACTGGTTGCGACGAACTGCAAGAGCGTCCGGCGGAAAACGGCCGCGAACCAAGCGACTGTCAAATCGACGGGCAGCTAATGGCTGCGTGGGGGCGTCACTGTCAGCCTGGCTGCGTCACACTCCTCGCAACCCTCGCTCTCCGGGTGCAGGAACACCAGGGGATCGGTCTCGAGGTGTTTCACGGCGACGTCGACGACATCGCGAGCACGTATCAGCCGTGCGTGCGCGTGACCTACGCGTCCTTCGCGCTGCAGCCCCGCGGCGCGGAGCCAAGCGTCCAGCAGCGCGAAGCGAGCGCAGCAGTGATCGTTCTCGTGGTACTGCACGCGCGCAGGGAAACCGTCGTGCATCACCGCGATGTGCTTTGGCACGCGGTACGGTACGCCGGCCATGACTTCGGCAAAGTGCACCATCGTATTGGCGTCGTGGCCGACGCCAAGCAGCAGCACGTAACCGTCCAGCTCATGCACGTGGGCGACCGGGCTCCCATGGCCGTGCGGCGGCAGCGGCAGCGGTCCAGTGACGATCTGCTCCGCATGCGGGCCGGAGGCCGCAAGCGCAAAGGCGTGTTCGCTTCGCTTCACGCCTGGCTGGCGCCAGAACGTGCTCGCCACGACACCCAGGTCGGGCGCGGACGGAGTGCGGCTGGCGTCGAAGGGTTCGTCGTCGCTCCCGGTCCACGATGGCATTGCCAACGTGCCGTCGGGTGTGATCGCCCCATGCAAAGCCTCGATCAAGCCTCGCGGCCCGCCTTCAATGGGACGGAGCGAGCGAAAGGAGGTATGAACGAGGACGATGCTGCCGGCTAATACGCCCAGCGAACGCAGCTGTTCGAGAACGTCGGTCTTAGTGAGGTCACGTCTTCTTGCGGGAGCGTCAGGCTGAGCCTGCGGCACGAGGCGTCGCTTCATGGGCGCGAGAGTCTACCGGATTCGTTGTGACAGGCGAGCAGGCAACTGAAGACACATCGATGACACCGAAAGTTTCGGTGGGAAATGCGACGTTGGGGACCTTGCCCCGGCTTTGCGGCGGGAGAAGACAGGCACGGGCGCCGCCGCCGCGTGCCTGCCCACAAGATATCATTAGGCCGCTGCCTCGAAGACCTGCCGAACCTCGCTTTCGCCATCGCCGGCCAAAACGCATCGTCTTGATCTCCTTGGGGGTTTGTGCGGGCGCTGCGCGATTCGCGCTCTCCAGGCGTCGAACGGGGCCGCCCCGAATTGACAACCGGTTAGAATTTTTTTGCAGGCCGATGTCGAGAACCTGTTTGGGCTCCGACTGACCCGTGAAGGCGGACCCATCCCGGCCGCCACCAGGAGCAAGACCATGAAGTTCATGCTGATGATGAATTGCCCGCGTGACGGCTATTCCCAGTTCTTGAGCATGCCGAAGAAGGACATCGAGGCTCACATCGCGTTCATGATCACCTTCAGCAAGAAGCTGCAGGCAGCCGGCGAGTGGGTCAGTGGCGAGGGCCTCGCGGCACCCACCGAGGCGAAGATCGTGCGCGCAGGCAAGGGTGGCAAGCCCATTACTGACGGCGTGTTCCCGGAATCCAAGGAGTATCTCGCCGGCTATTGGATCGTGGACGTCGACAGCCCCGAACGCGCATACCAGCTCGCAGCGGAGGTCTCGGCGGCACCCGGTCGTGGCGGCGAGCCTTTCAACATGCCCCTCGAAGTGCGCGAAGTCATGAGCGGCCCGCCGACGACGGACTGATCGGTGAAATCCACGAGGCTGGACTCCCGCATCGAGCCGCTGCTGCGCGAAATGGCGCCGCAGGTGCTCGGTGCGGTGGTCCGCCGGTATCGCAACTTCGCAGCTAGCGAGGATGCCGTCCAGGAGGCGTTAATCGCTGCGGCTGCGCAGTGGCCTCGTGATGGCATACCGGACAACCCACGGGGCTGGCTGCTGCAAGTGGCGCAACGCCGGATGATCGACGTCGTTCGCAGCGAGGTCGCGCGCCGCGATCGCGAAGCGGCGGTCGCCGCAGAAACCCCCATCGTTGTAGCGCCCGCCCTCTACGGTGAGCCGGAAGTCGATCCTGAAGACACGCTCGTGTTGTTCTTCATGTGCTGTCATCCGGCGCTAACGTCGGCTTCAGCAATCGCGCTGACGTTGCGAGCGGTGGGCGGCCTGACGACAGCCGAAATCGCCAAGGCGTTTCTCGTGCCGGAGGCGACGATCGCGCAGCGCATCAGCCGCGCGAAGCAAGCGATCAAGACCTCTCGAGTGCCGTTCTCAATGCCCGACGTCGACGAGAGGGCGCAACGTCTTAGCTCGGTGTTGCACGTGCTGTATCTCGTGTTCAACGAAGGGTACACCACGAGCTCCGGCGCGCAGTTGCATCGAACGGACTTGTCCAACGAAGCGATCCGCCTTACGCGCGACGTGCATAAGCTCCTCCCAGAGAACACTGAGGTTGCAGGGCTGCTGGCGCTCATGCTTTTGACCGACGCTCGGCGCGCGGCGCGCGCAGGTCCCAATGGGGAGCTGATTACGCTGGACGAGCAGGACCGATCCCTGTGGGACGCCACGGCCATCGCAGAAGGCGTCGCGCTGGTGAGCTCGGCGCTCTCGAGGGGTTCGGTCGGCGAGTATCAACTACTCGCCGCTATTGCCGCAGTACATGATGAGGCCGCGCGCGCGGAAGATACGGACTGGGCTCAGATCCATGCCCTGTACTCCGTGCTCATGAGGATGACGGACAACCCGATGGTCGCCCTCAATCACGCGATTGCCATCGCCATGGTTCGCGGACCCGAAGCTGGCCTCGAGCTGCTGAAGCCGCTGCAAGAGGATGAAAGAATGCGCAGCAGCCATCGACTGGACGCGGTGCGTGCGCACTTGCTGGAGCGCGCCGGCGACCGTGTCGCGGCAGAGGCGTTGTACAGGGCTGCCGCTACGCGAACAACGAGCGTGCCGGAACGAAACTACCTGGCGATGAAGGCGGCGAGATTGAGGGAAATAGGGAGTTGAGAAGGCGACGCCGCCTGGGCCCGTTCGTTGGTTGTTTCGAGCGCTCCGTCCCAACGCGGCTGCCTCCCGATTTCGTCGCCCTATACTGCCTCCATGCGAAACATGGTGCTCCTCGCTGCTACCGCCACATTGACTGTGGCAGCCGCAGCCATACCCGCCAGTGCCGACACGTCCGCTGCGCGACTAACCAGCAGCGACGGCTCTTCACAGATCCTCTGGCTTAGAGACTTCACTTCGCCTCTCGACGACTGGATCAACGACATTCTTCCGCTGCGCGACGGCAACTATCTGGCAGCTGGTTTCTTGAACCGCGCCGACACTGGCAGCGACTGGCGCGCGCTCGCGGTGAAGATCAACGCGGATGGGAACATCGTCTGGCAGCGCGAGCACGGTGCGGGCGGCGGGGTAGATGCCTATTGGGGCGTGCACGAAGCATCCGATGGGCGCTTTTCCCTTGCCGGTTTCACGACGCGTATAGGAGCAGGCGGTATCGATGCCTATTTTTCGACGCTTACCGTCGACGGCTGGATCGTCAAGGAAAACGCCTACGGTGGCCCGAAGTACGACCGCGTTACAGACCTGGCGCCGGCGGCGGACGGAGGTTATGTCCTTGCAGGGATGACCGAAAGCTTCGGCGCCGGTAAGCGCGACATCCTGCTGCTCAAGGTCGATGCGAACGGCATAGAACAATGGCGCCGCATCTACGGCGAGCCCGGGAACGATGCGGCTCTTTACATCGAGGCGCTGCCGGATGGCGGGTTTGTGATAGCGGGCGGCACCGAAGGACCAGGGGAGGACGGACAGGTCCTGGTCATGAAAATTGACAGCGAGGGAAAGGAGCTGTGGAAGCGCGCGATCGGTGAACGCGCAACTCCTGACATCAATCACGGCCTGGTGCTGCTGCCGGACGGACGCATATTCGTGCCTGCGTATTCGAAGAGCTGGGGTGCGCGTGACAACGACGTGCTCGCCGCTGTCCTGAAGCCAACCGGCGAGATCGAGCGCATCGATGTCATCGGCGGCGCCGACGACGACCGCCCGATGTCTGCAAGACCCGATTCGCGCGGCATCGTGTGGATCGCCGGATATACAAAGAGTATCGGTGCGGGTGGCTGGGATGCGCTGCTCACCGCCTACGACCCCGATCGCGGGTTTACCAATGTGTTCACAGCATTCGGTGGCCCTGAGGATGACAACGGCACGATGGTGCAACCACTCGCCGATGGCTCGCTGCTGCTGGCGGGCTATAGCAAGAGCCTGTCCGCGCAGGCACAGGACGCGTTCTTGATGCGCGTGTCGGGACCACAGAAGCCGAAGCTTGCGAAGGACGTTCGGCGCCGGAAAGTGAGTTGACCGCGACTGAAGCCCGCGCCTCCTGGGCAGAATCAGTCAAGCGGATGGCGGCTACTGCTTGTCGAACGTCAGCGCGATCCACTGCTCGACGTTGAACGTCAGGCCGTCGGGATTCCTGCCTTCGACCAACCGCATGTCGCTTGCGCCATCGCCAAGGTTTGCGGGCCATGTGCGCACGGCGCGTCCGTCTTCACCTTCTTCACGCACGTAGACCAGTGCAATCCGCGCGTTCTTGAGAAGGTCCAGGCGCACGGCGAACTCGCGGCCGGCCGCGCCACCCTCAGTTGCAACGTTGGCGTACCAGCCTTCCTCTCGCACGAGTTGCTGCACCGGCTTCCAGGTGTAGGTTGTTGCTTCCGGCGACCAAGTGCCATCGGCATTGGGCCGGTATACAGCCGATCCGACCTGCGCCGAGGCGTGTAGGACCCGCACCTCGCTTTCACGCCCTATATAAAGAGTGCCAAAACCCCACCCCCCGGCAGCTCTTTCATCGAAGGCAACGAAAAGATACCTACCGTCATGCACCAACCGCACGCTTGCGCCAGATGGAAGGCTCATGTCGCGCGCGAAGTCCCAGGAACTGTCCGTTATGCGTCCATCGATCACGGGTGTGTACCCGGATGGAACGGCCAGCCACTCTCCGCCCACGCCCCCCGGTGGTTGCGAAAGGCCGGCGAAACGGTAGCGCAATACGGCGTCCGACCTGTTGAAGAGGTCGGCAATGCTGCCGGTGTACTGGCGCTCGGATTCGACCTGCTGCAACTGTAACGAGCCGTCGGCGCCCATCGTCAGGCGGACCTGGGTGCGTTTCTTCTTGATGGCAGTCGGATACGCCTTGGATGCAACCTGGTTGAACTCGAGAAGCGCCGCTCCGTCGATGCAGCGCACCTCGATCGAGAAGCCCTCGTCCGGGCCTTCGTTTCCGACAAAACGGAGCGTGCCAGACAAGACAGTCCCGTCGAGGTGCAACTCGACGGAGGCAGGTATCTTGTCGGGCATCTGCCCGATGGCATCCGAAAGATAGATCGTGCCGGTAGACCCGGTCGGATTGTCACGTCCGGCAACACCGGCGTTCCCGAAACGCCCCTTGATTTGAGGGCAGTCCTTGGGGCCAGGCTTCGCGACGGCTGCTCTCTGGTCGGGATCGGCGGGCTTACTTGCAGCACTCAAGTAGCCGGACACAGCGATGCTGAGTACAGCGGACACAGTGAACGCAAGGAGTGCATCGCGCATCGAGATACACATCGTCCGATCATGCCCGGTGGGAACCCCTGTCGTCCATGCCGGTCAATCGAGGCTCCTGACCAAGGCACGATCTGAGGCCCGCCTGTGCTGGATGCTCTTCGCAACTTCTTTGATCGACATATCGCAGCTCAGCCCCAAGAGTCGCAGAGCGATGCCGAACATAGAGCCCGCGTGGCTGCCGCTGCGCTGCTCGTGGAGGTTGTCCGCAGCGACGAGCTTTTCTCGGAGGGGGAGAGGGCGCAGGTGCTCGATGCCGTGCAGCGCAAGTTCACGCTCGATCCCGCCGAGGCGCGGGAGCTGCTGGCCCTGGCCGAGAATCACTCCCACGATGCGACAGATCTCTACCAGTTCACCTCCAGGATCAACGCTTCGTTCTCTCCGGACCGCAAGGTTCGACTGGTCGAGGAGCTGTGGCGAGTGGCCTTTGCCGACACCGTGCTGAACAAGCACGAAGAGCACGTGATCCGCCGCATCGCCGATCTTCTGCACGTACGGCACTCGGATTACATCGCCTCCAAACTGCGAGTGATGGCGGCAGCCCAGGGCGCAACTTCGAAGTAACCCATAGCCTGCCCGCTCGTGATCGGGGGCCTCAAGACACTGCTCGAGACGGGAAAGGCCGTCGACTTTACCGCAGTCGACTGAAAAGGAGGGCGCGTGGTGTTTGTGTCAGGTGGTTGACAGAAGTGCCGGCAGGGGAAGGGCAGGATGCCCACTTGAAATGCAGACCTTAGCCCCTATATCGGAGCCCGACATGAACAGCACCATCCAACAGTTTCAGAACGATTCCCTCAGCGTCCGCATCGAGGACGGGCTGGCGAATCTTCTCTATATCGTCACCGCAGCCTTCTACGTCGGCGGCGGGATCGCACTGTTCTTCAGCAAGCCGATGATTGGCTAGGCGACAAATTTCACCCAATGCCTCTCGCTAACGATCGCCACCGGCTCGCCTTTCTCGCGCAGCTCGAGCGCCTCGTCGAATCTCCGTGCGTCCTCGGCGCGCAGCGCCTTGCGTGAGCCGACCGATCCAACGAGCACGTAGTCAGGCTTGGAAGAGGGTGATGGATCGGCCACGAGCGTGCCGACGCGTGCGGTGATGATCTTTTCGACTTCAGTGCGCGGACCATAGACGAACTGCCCAATCACACAGAAGGCGCGGCCTTTGAAGTCGATGTGTGGCGGCGGGTCGTCATAGGGTAGGGCACTCGCATCGCGCGCGCTGGTTCCTTGTGCCGGCGCATCGGTCACCTTCGCGATTGTGTCGAGCAACTCCTTCTCTTCTGTGTCCGTGACTTTGCCATCTGCCAGGATACGGGCGATGCGCTCGTACAGAAACTTGTGAGGCCACTGGTCAGCGAGATCCTGATGCTCCTGTAGCCAGGCGAGGAGGAACTTCGCCTCGGGTTCCACCACCTTGCCATCGGCCAGTACGCCGCGACACGCACCAATCAGCTCTTGTACCTGGCTTGCAGAAAGAGGCTTCGGGCCCTTAGCAGGGCGAACGTCGACGATGACCTCGGGCGCCACTACGTCGATGAGGCGCGAAAAGATGCCCATTGCGCGTGCTCCTTGAGTCCAGTCCCTGAGCGCCCCCCAGCCCAGAAGGCCCTAAAGGGTAACGCATTCAGGCAGCAGCCTGCCAAAAGTCAGTTGGCGAACCCACTTGGGTTTGGGCGATCTCCTCACGCCCGGCAATACCGGGCGTGCGCGCGCGTCCGCATGATCTCTCGCAGGTTTTTCATCCGCGTCGTGGTGACGCGGATGCAACTTTGAGGAGATCGTCATGAAGCGTTTCATCAATCGTGCCTCGGTCGTGGCAGTTATGGTTGCCATGACCGGGCTGGTTTCATCTGTGCAGGCCGAAGTCGTCGTTATCGAGTCGGTCCCGACCCGCGAAGTATTTTTCGGAGACCTCAACCTCAACAGCCAGGCGGGAATTGCCACGCTGCACGGCCGGATCGAGCAGGCTGCGGAAGAGGTGTGTGGTTTCAGCAGCCTGAATCGCGTCCGCCTCGACGAGGCAGTGGCTCAGAAGCGGTGCCTCGACAAGGCCATTTCCGTTGCGGTGAGCACGGTGAATCGGCTGCAGATCTCGCAGGGCCAGGCGAAGAAGCTGACGTTGACGGCGGCTCGGTAAAGTCAGTTCAACACGAAGATTCTGCGCCGGCGAGCGGCCTCCGGGTGGCCTCGCCGGCGTAGATTTCTCATGCCATCCGGCGGGCAGCGGGGCAGGGGAAACAATCGGTTAGGGGCGTTGTCGATTTCCGCTCCCCTCGATCGACGCATGGGTCAGAACGGGCCGAAAAGCCCGGCCAGTCAACCCAAACGAGGAGAGTCCCATGCACAAGCAGATTTTCGTGAACCTGCCCGTGAAGAATCTGACGCGCTCCGTCGATTTCTTCACCCGGCTCGGCTACACGTTCAACCCGAAGTTCACCGACGAAAATGCCACCGCGATGATCGTCGGCGAGAACCTGTTCGTGATGCTGCTGCAGGAAAAATACTTCGCCAGCTTCATCACCAAGCCCGTCAGCGATGCGAAGAAGGCGGCCGAGGTGCTCGTCGCGCTGCCGTTCGACAGCCGCGAGCAGGTGGACCAGCACGTCGCGAAGGCGGTGGCCGCGGGCGCCAGGACGTACTCAGATCCGAAGGATCTCGGCTTCATGTACCAGCACGGGTTTGAAGACCTGGACGGGCACATCTGGGAGATCTTCTGGTTCGATCCGAAGGCGGCGTGAGGAATCACTAGTCGCAGTGCACGGCTCCGCTGACACGGTGCGCGGGCTCCTTCGGAGCCCGCGCAAGACAGGGTGGCGGCCAGTGGGGCGTAGCTCAGAAGACATCCGACAGTCCGGCGCTGAAGCGCGATCAGTCTCGCGACGTTCGTTTCACCTGTTGAACGCGGTCCGCGCTTTTCACGCAGGCCGCGATCTCGGCCGATTTTGCCTGCAGGATTTTTTCGACCCGCTTCCAGCCTGAGCCCCACTTCATCGCGACGAGCTCGAACGCGCCGTCCTCTGCCGTGCCGCGAGCGACGCTCGTATGCGTGATCCGGAAGCGGTCCGGGCGCGCCTCGAACGTCATCACGGATTTCAAGATGCTATTAACCCCGTACTCGACCGCCAGGTTGGTCACGAGCACGCCGTGGTCTTCATCCCCTTTGCGCAGCTCGTCGTGACGACTCAGTTGGTCGATGCACATCCGGGCACGCGCGCGGAGCTCTTCGGGCGTTCCGCGCGCCTCGAAGACCTCGCTCTTGACCTCGCCCAGGTGTTCGACCGCAGTGCACACTGCCGGCAGGCACGAGGCCGCAGCCGCAAGAGCAATAAAGATGGGTCTCATCCCGCCTTCCCACCCGGCGGTGAATAAGGAGTCGCCGCGCCGGGTAATGAGTCAAGACCGCGGAAAGCAGGACGGGGTTTTCAGACGGAAGCGGATTTGCGTGTAGGAATTGGCGGACGAGGGAGCAGAGGTGCCGTGGGGGGCGTGTGACCCCACACCGCATCATCATCGCTCCACTACACGTGGCGGCCCTGCTGGTTGCGTTTCCGCCGCGGTCTGCCGCGAGCCCGATGCTGGTGAGTCACTTGGGGAAGCGCAACGTAGTTCTCGGGCGCTTCCGAGACACCGAGCGTAAACGGGTTGCGGACGGTGACTCCTCCATAGATCGCGCGATCCTGCATATCCTCGCTCAAGAGCAGGGCGCAGCTCTGCGCCTGGGCGGCCGCCACGATGAGGCAATCCCACCAGTTCAGGCGGTAGCGTCGCTGGATTTCGCGCGCTCGGAGTTGGAGATTGATATCGACGGGTTCCGGGTTCCACGCGAACAGTGCCTTGACGTCATCCCATGCCTCGTCCGGTGCCAGGCCAGGCTCCAGCTTCTGCGTGACAACCGCGTAGTACTCGCTCAACGCCTGCGTACTGGTGCGTCCCAGCTGCTCCTGCCACAGTTTCTCCAGCCACCCGGCTGCCAGCGGCTGCTTGACGGGCTCGCTGATGTCGCGCGCATAGACGAAGACGTTCGCGTCAACGAATACCGGGCCGGTCATAAAGCTCACCTCGCGTTGGATAGTGTTCGCCGGCGGGCTTCAACTTGACGGGCTTCTTGCTCAGGTATCGGCGCATCGCTTCGTTGTAATCCTTGAGTTCACGCATGCGCGCGGTCAACGCCTCGCTGATCAGCCGCGACACACTCATGCCGCGCTGCGCCGCATGAACCCTGGCCCAGGCTAGTACTTTCTCATCGAGCGTGACGGTGACATTTTTCATCGGGGGCACCACTGGGGTCAGGGCGAAAGGAGATATACACGGGGTTCGTGTAATTATCAATTACCCGTCTCCGCGGCCTCTCGCCAGGAGGCGGTTTGTTCCTCCAAACGCCAAAGTCACTGACTTGTCACCTGGTCTCGACTGACTGCGTCACCGCCGCGGGCTCAGTATTCCTCCCATCCTCGAAACCTCATCGTCCTGACCAGTTCTTGCTTCCAAGGAGGAATGCTTTTCATGACTACTCTGCTGCATCGCTGGCTGACCAGTGCCGCGCTGTTCGCCGTTGCGGCCGCGGCGCCGCTAGCGGTGGTTCCGAACCCGGCACACGCGCGCGAAGTGACGTTGCTGAACGTCTCGTACGACCCGACGCGCGAGCTGTACGAGGAGTACAACAACGCGTTCGCGCAATACTGGAAACAGAAGACCGGCGACGACGTGAGCATCAAGCAGGCGCACGGTGGATCGGGAAAACAGGCGCGCTCGGTAATTGACGGCCTGAACGCAGACGTGGTCACGCTGGCACTGGCGGCGGACATCGATGCCATCTCCTCGATCGGCAAGAAACTGCCGCGCGACTGGCAATCGCGCTTCCCGCACAACAGCTCGCCGTACACGTCGACCATTGTTTTCCTCGTGCGTAACGGCAATCCGAAGGGCATCAGGGACTGGGGCGATCTCGTGAAGCCCGGCGTGAAGGTGATCACACCGAACCCGAAAACTTCAGGCGGTGCGCGCTGGAACTTCCTCGCGGCCTGGGGATGGGCACTGAAACAGCCGGGCGGCAATCCGCAGACCGCGCGCGAGTTCGTCCGCAAGCTCTACAAGAACGTGCCGGTACTCGACACAGGCGCGCGCGGCTCGACGACCACGTTCGTGCAGCGCGGCCTCGGCGACGTGCTGCTCGCGTGGGAGAACGAAGCGCACCTCGCGATCAAGGAAGCCGGCGCGAACAAGGTCGAGATCGTCGTGCCCTCGCTCAGCATCCTGGCCGAGCCGCCCGTCGCGCTGGTGGAGACGGTGGTGTCGCGCAAGAAGACGCGCGAGGTGGCGTCCGAGTACCTCAGGTACCTGTACACGCCGCAGGCGCAGGAGATCATCGCGAAGCACTTCTATCGCCCGACCGACGAGGCGGTCGCGAAGAAGTACGCGCAGCAGTTCCCCCGGCTGGAGCTGATCACGATTCGCGACTTCGGCGGCTGGACCAAAGCGCAGGCCGAGTATTTCCAGGACGGTGGCGTGTTTGACCAGATATTCGAGAGATGAAGCGGTAAGGGATGAAGCGCGACCGTCGGAACATCCGTGGTCGGGACGAACGAGAGGGCGAGAACGGCAAAGGGGAAGCCGAGATTTTGTCGTATTCGTCGTCAAACCTGCGGGGAGGACCGGACTTCGCGAGGGGTGTAGTGCTATGCTCAAAGCGCATTGCGGGCGGAACGACAATGCAAAGAAGAACGCTCGTCGGAAAGGGAAGGGCAAGTAGGCCGAGGACATTGGCGCCGGGTGCCGCGTTGCACCGCCTCCCGGCACCCGTTCGCCTTGCGGCTTTACTCCTGGCGGTGATGTTCGCGAGTTGCGAGACGCCGCCACCCGCGCCGCCAGGCACTCCTCCGCCTCGCAGTCTGCATTTCGTCCAGGCGTTGTCGGCGTCCGGCGGACTGGTCGAGTCCTATCGCTTCGATTCCGTTCGCAGCGTTCCAATCCCCGATAGCTACAGCGTGCTGCCGACACCGATACCAGCGCCGCCTGCAAAAGTGCTGGTCGATCATCGATACCAGCGCGTCTATCACATTAGTGCACCCACCGCCGCCGGAACTTCGAGTGTCAGGTCGTTCGAGATGCGTCCGATTACGGGGCTCGTCGCATCGGGAACCACTTTCACGATCACTGGCGAGCTGATCGCCCTGCATCCGAGTGGCCGGTTCTTGCTGACGCGTGAAGCGCCTGATGCGGCGAACCCGACGCAATCGCGAGTGCACGCGCGCCCTGTGACTACTTCTCCACTCACTGTTGGCACAGCCGTCACCAGCCTGCTACCCGCGAATGCGGCGGTCATTTTCTCCACCGACGGCGCACATGCATACGCAATCACCGGCACCGTCGCCGAGCGCCCGCAGGGCGTTGTCGGTCAGATCATCCTCACGCGATGCGATTTCGACACGACTTCAGGCGCTTTCGCCACGTGCGATGCGCCCATGACGATTGACACGCAGCCCTTCGGTGGCCAATGCCCAAGCAACCAGGTCTGCGAGCTCAGGGGCTATGACGGTGAGTTCATGGCCATCGATCCGCAGATGCGATTGCTCTATGTCACAGCCGTGGCCTCGCTGAGGTTTGGCGGCAACATCACCTCTAATCGCGAGACGTGGGCCGTGCGACTGGGTGCGGACCGCAAGCTCGTCGCCACCGGCACGCAGCGCATATCGACGGTAGGCAAGCTCGTCGCGGAACCTCACGGGCGGTTTCTGTTCATCGCGTCGCCCACGAAGCTCGAGTCGTGGGCCATCGATGCGAACACGCTGACGCTCGCGAACTCAGCCGGTGCAAGCGGGCTTGGTGAGCCGGCGAGGGTCAGCGGCAGGCTTGCCGTGGATTGCGACGACGGCGGCAACGCGTGCGTGGTGTTCAGCAGCGCGGGCATGCAGCTCTTCTCATGGAGCGCTGCGACTTCAACTTACACGCCGGGCAACACGCGGCTGCCGGTGGGCTCAGACACCGACGACGTGTGGATCTCAACGGGTTCCGATCCATTGCGAGTCTGGCCGCAGGATGCCTACGTAGGCAGCAACGATGAATCACGCGTGGACATTATCCGCTTCGACCTCCTCGGTGCCGTTCAAACTCGCAGCACCCAGAGCCTGGTCGTTTCCGGTCGTCCGGTACAGACGGTGGAGACAATCTCACAGGATCCTACGGGCGCGCTCTGCGTGGCTTTGCGTCCGAACCCACTCTCGAACGACGTCCCCTCCGCGCAACGATTTCTGATCTTTCCGGGCGGCACCCTTTCGCGATCGCCCGTATTGGGGACTCGCGGCGGGCAGACAGCAATAGAGCGCGATCCGGGTCGCAACGGCAACTACGAGATGCTCGGCACCGGCCTGAGGCTGTCAACGGAATCCGACTGCAGCGGGTTCAGTTCGATCGTGTCGACGGCGCCAGGGGTGCCGCGCCAGATTGCGGTCGACCCGCTCGGTCGTCGCATCTACGTGATGTCATTCATCGACGCGCGCCTCACGATGTTTCCGATCAATCGCGGTGCCGCGGCGGCCGGCGCAGCTCGCCCCTTCGGTCCGCCGCAGACTGTTTCCACAGTCCCCCCGACCGGATTACTGATGGTCACGGACCTCGACATCGACGAACGCGGCGAGCGCCTGTTCGCTACCATCGCAAACCGCGACCAGCTGATCATCATGGATCTCGATCCAAACACCGGCATGCCGATCCTGCCTGCGCAGGTTCGGAGCACGGGTCAGTGGCCCGCAGCCGTGGCCGTTTCACCTGACAATCGGAACCTCTATGTGCTGAACGCGACAGGACGCACGATCAGTCGCTTCGGTGCTGCGCCGGGCTTCGCGGCAACCGGCACGACTCCGCTACCCGCGATCACAGGCACGCCACAGGCAGCGTCGACTGAGCCGCGTTTCGGCTTCGAAGTTGCAAGCACCGGGCAACTCCTTTATGTCTCCGACTACGACGCCGACCAGTTCCAGTTGTGGGGCATCAACGAGACGGATGGCAGCCTGACACTTCGTACGCCCGTGGCGATGCCGGGAGCGGGTGCGATCTGGGCGGTGAACAGGCGGTTCTGAGAACCCGATATGCGTGCCGCAACCCGATGGTTTGCGATCCTGCTCGCGTGCCTGGCCTTCACTGGCTGCAAGCCGCGCGAGGAACCGCGTTACAAAACTCCCGAGCATGCCGTCGAAGCAGGCTTCGTGGATGCGAGCGTCGTAAAGAGTTTGCGCGAAGGCAAGCCAGTGAAAGTGTTCCTGCTCTTTGATCCGCCGCCGGCCAAACTCGAAATCCAACCAGGCGTTCGCCTTGAGTTCCTGCAAGGACAGCTCCGCGATCGGTATTCGGCGGAAAGCACGCGCCGCAAGGCTCAACTTCGGAAGGCGGTGCGCGAGCTGGAGGTCGTCAGGGACTACGCCGGTCTTCCGATCACACTGGTGCAGCTCAATTCGCTGCCGCTGCTGATCCTGCTGATGAACGATCCGCTGCTGCTCGCCGTGGCGGTACCGACGCAGCACGACCTGTATCTCGGTGAAAGCGTCAGCGTGATCAACGCCTCCACGGCAACGACGTGGGGGCAGCGCGGCTCAGGCGTGGGCGTTGCGCTGCTGGACAGCGGCGTGAACTTCACGATGAGCCCGACCTTCAGCGGCTGCACGACTCCCGGGGTGCCAGGCTGCAGGCTGGTCTTCGCGAAGGACATCGGGCCGGACGACGGAATGAATGACGACGCCACCGGCCATGGAACCGCGATGGCTGAGATCATCGGCACCGTCGCGATGGGGGCCTCTCTTCTGAGCTTCGACGTGGTCGACAGCCCGGGGAAGATCAACGATGCCGATGCGATCGAGGCCATCCGCGAGATCATCGACAAGCGGTTTCAGTACAACATCCACGTCATCAATATGAGTTTCGGGACTCCTTCGTCTTTTACATCGAGCTGCTCGACCGCGACATTCCATCCAGGCGGGCATCGCAATGCTTACGGCATCATCTTTCCCTACCTTCGGCAGCTCGGCATCCTTCCGGTGGTCGCCGCCGGCAACGACGCGTTCACGAGGGAATTTCCGCACGACCCGTTCGCCTTCAAGTCCGGGATATCGTGGCCTGCCTGCACGGCGGAAGCGTTGAGCGTCAGTGCCGTGTACGACGCGCCAAACGCGGGCACGCTTCCCGCGAGCTTCAACTGCACAGATGCATCACCAGCCGCCGACGCCGTGCCGTGCTTCGCGCAAACCGGCCCCACGCTGAAGATGTACGCGCCGGGATCGACAGTCACGGTCGGTACGACGCCGCGCGACGGCACGTCTCCCGCCGCGGCGATGGCGAGTGCGGGAGCCGCTGTCCTCTATGGCTTCCGGGCATCCGAAGCGACGACGGACGTGGTCGAGACCGCGCTGACGGGCAACGGACCCACGATCACGGATTCCCGCAACAACACTTCCGCGCGGCGACTCGACATTCCGCTCGCCCTGGCTTCCCGTGCGTGGCCGCTGGATAACGACAACCAGGCCGGCCCGCTGCAGATGACTGGCTCAACGCCAGCACCGCCGCGTGTGAACTGGCTTGCGACGGCAGAGACAAGCGAACGCAACCATGCCGGCCAAGCACCGGGGGCTTCCCTCTGGTACGCGTGGACCGCGCCTCACGCAGGCACGTTTTCGGTAGCGACGTCGGGAAGCGATTTCGACACCGTGCTCGCGGTGTATCGAAACGTCGCCGGAACGTTGTTCAACGCGAACTCGAACGACGACGAGAGTGTTACGGTCAGGACGTCGCGAGCCAGTTTTCCGTCCGGGGCCGGAGAAAGCTTCCTGTTTGCCGTGGATGGCAAACGCACGGGCATGAATATTCCGCCACAGCGTGGCGTCGTGCGCATCGCCGTGAGCGATCGGCCATCAAACGACAACGTGGCGGATGCCCACGGCCTGACGCTTGGTGCAGCACCGCAGACGGGGCACAACTTCAGTGCGACCAAGCAGCAGGGCGAGCTGGACCATTGCGGTAACGACGGCGGCGCATCAGTGTGGTTCAAGGTCACGAACACGGGCGCGACCCGCAACGTGACTGCGTCAACGACATCGGCATCGTTCTTCCAACGATGCCTGACCGTTTACAGGATGACCCCGACCGGCCTGCAGTACGTCGCCGGCGGCTTGTGGGCGACGCCTGATGACATCTACAACGCGACGTTCAGCGCGACGCAGAACGAGGAGTTCTTGCTGGCCGTGGATGGCATGTCATCGGAAGAGCCGGGCTTCGATGCGCCGGCGCGAGGCGAGTTTGCGGTGAGGGTGCAGTAGCTGATCATTCGAGTTCGAGCGCGATACGAAGGGCGATAAGTGCTTCGTCTGCGGGGATGCAGGTCTCGCGGCCCGCCTCAACGTCGGCGCGGATGCGATCGCATTCTGCGATGACGTACGCGTCCCACTCGGGATCCTCCGGCTCGTCCACGGAGCCGGAAGCCGACTCTTCGATCTCCCGGATGATCTCCTCGTCGGTTTGCTCAGATGCGTCTTGCTCTACCGCCCGAAGTATCTCGAGTACTGTATTGTCAGGTGTCTTTGTTTGCATTCGGGATCCGGGCAATTCAGGCCGCTTGACACGATACGACGTACTCGGCCGCCGGTTCTTCTACCGACCGAATGCTCAGCCGCCGCCAGCTATCCGGTTCCCGTCGGCCATCGACGATCGCCACCACGACGAGCGTATTTGCGACGACGGTGTAGGCGATCGAGTATGGAAACTTCTTGAGTGGAAACTGCCGCAGTTCGGCATCGATTCGCCTGCCCATCGCAGGATTCTCGGTACATTTCGTAGCCGGCAGCCGCTTCTGCCAACGCCAGCCATGCGAATGGCTCCAAGCGAACTTTCATCGCAACTTCAGGAGGTCATCCAGTTTCTCGAACGCCTCCTCCGCATCTATCGTGACGCGCGCCGCAGGGTCGGCCCGCCGGCGCTTGATCTCTTCGAGCCAGGCCTTTTCCCACTCCGGGCCGAACATCCCGGTGGTGTCGTAGGTGGGCTCAAGATCGTCGAGGTGTTCATCGGGTGTCTTGGCGTGCATTGAGGAGTCCTCTTCCATGGTGGACGACACCCCTAAGACGAACGAGAGGAAGCAAACGGCAAGGCGAAATGATATTTTCTCGCGGGTTCGGCGTCACCGTTGCGGGCAAACGCGGTGCGACTGCGCAAGAAAATCGCCATCGCCTGTCTAAGCGAAGGGTGAACTAAACGTTCTCCTGCCTGGGAAAGAACGACCGCTGCGTCGCACCCACGCTGCCGACTGGCCTTGACAGAGGAGGAAGTCTGATGATTCGCATCGGAAAGATTGCCATCCTGTTGGTCGCGGTCCTCGGTGCGACGCGGGTGTTTGCCGCTGAACACTGCTGCGCCGTGGTGTCCGTGAATCCCGCCACGAAGGTCGTCACGATCCAGGCGAAGGCCGCGAACAAGGCCGCTTTCGAAGTCACGCTGGCCGACGCAGCCGCCCTTCGCAAGGTTGCGAAGGGCCAGCCAGTGAGCCTGAACGGATCGGATATGACGCTCCTGTTGCACCTGCCTGGCGCGGCACCGACATCCGTCAAGGTTACGAATGTGCGTTACGTTTCTGCCGGTCAGAGCGCGGGCAGTGGAGCCGTCGCGAGTGCGGCCAGCAGCAGCTCGAATGGCATTTTCCGGCGCGATGGACCGACCAGAGGCGTCTGCCCGCCGATCAAGGAGACGTCCACGCAACAGTGCGTGCTGACGCACGACAACACGAGCTCGGGACGTGGGTGTGAGTACTACTGCGTGCCGATTCCGAACCGGTGACTGATCCTCGCGGATCATGGCTCCGGAGCCAGCACTTTATAGGCGATGCCGGTGAGGTGAGGTTCCACCTTCGACCGGTCGCCGATGACCAGCCAGACCATGGCGTCAGGGCGAAGAACCTGGCGTGCGGCCTGTTCGACTTGCTCTTTCGTCACCGCTCGAACATCGGTCACGTATTTTTCGATCGCCCCGTCCGGCAGGCCGCGGCGGACCGAAGTCGCGATGGCGTTTGCGATCCCTTCATCGGTCTCCCACTCCAGCGGCAAAGACAGAGTCAACGTATCCTTTGCAAACCACGCAGGGTATTTCTTTGCCGCGGGCTCTGCGCTAGTCAGCGGAAGCGGCAAGCAACGTCGCCAAAGCATCAGCTTCGATGAAGAAGCGGCGATCAATGCTCTCAAGGTCATTTCGCGTACGTTGACAACGCTACCCCTGCTTCGAATCTATTGGTACGACGGCGCGTCGAGGCACACAGGCCCAACGGTCGAACAAACGCGGCTCGAAAGATGCAACGACATCAAACTCCGGCTCGGCTTTCTGAACGCCCAGGGACAACAGAAGGGCGTTGATTCACTGATCGTTACAGACATGGTCGAATTGGCCCGAAACAGGGCGGTATCGGACATCTTGCTGTTAGTGGCGACGAAGATGTCCGTATCGGAGTACAGCTCGCCCAGAGCTTCGGTGTCCGCGTCCACCTGCTGGGCATCAAGCCAGCGGCCGGTACGCAGTCGGAAGGGTTGCGTCAGGAAGCGGACACTTGCTCGGAGTGTGACTCGAACATCATGAGCAAGCTGATTTCGATCCGGGAGTCGGTTCCGGAAGCGCCGCGCGCTGCTCGGGCGTCGGCTTCCAAGGTACCGATGACTGCCGTCCCGAAGGCTGAGGAGGCTCGGCCAGAGTCTCGTGGACTGCCTTCAGCAGAGCAGATCGCCGCAGTCATGAAGCGAGTGTTGTCGGCTCTCTCTCCCTCTGAAAGGGAAGGTGTCCTCGCGCAGATGGCCTCAAGCAAGAAAGTGCCATTCGAGATTGACAGCAAGCTGTTGGCGACCTGCCGTGCGGAATTGGGGCGCAATCTCGAGGACGGCGAACGGAGATGGTTACGGCGAGCGGCCAAGGAGCAACTGCAAGGGCGCGCTTCGTCCTAGCAGGCTGTTGAAATTCGATTTCGCAGCGCTGATAACGATATGCACGATTTCGCAAGTAGCTGAAATCTCATGACGTCACTCTTCGCAGTTCACGATCAAATGGCCGTTTCGAAGCGTTTTTCAACAGCCTGCTAGACCACCGGCACACCGAACCATCGCTGGTGCAGCCACAGCACGAAGACCGCGTAGACCGCGAGCCCACCCATCACCGCGACTAAATCGTTCGCGCGACTGCCCGGCAGGGTTGACCACACGACGGAGATGCGATCCAGCACCGCCCAGGTGAGGAAGCCTCCGAAGAGCAGCAGGTCCGCTAGCGTTCCGTTCGAGAACAGATGCGCCAGCGACCACAGGATGATCGCCAGCAGCATGGGATGCTTCGTTGCCGTCTTGATGCGCCCTGGCATGTACGCGGCGAACAGCAACGGGAACACGGGCAGCATGAGGGCGAGAGACACGTAGTGCATCTCGGAGGGCGGCACGTACAAGACCGCGGGAGTTTGGCGAGCCGCGCCGTAGCCCCAGATGATCATGAGGAACCCGACGATCGAGATGACGCTGTAGATTGCTCGCCACGCGCCCTTGCCCATTCGCGCAACCATCCGCTCACGCCACGCGGGCGCGACAATCGAGATGCTGTGGACGCCAAGGAAGAGTGCGAGTCCGGCGATGAGCATGTTCATGGCGCACCTCTCCTGGCCGCGGAGAGTATCGTGCAACGCATGAGCTCGGCGCCGTGACGCTGCTCGTGCGCGAGTACGACGAGGCGATCGAGTATTTCACGCAACGTCTCGGCTTCATGCTGCTCGAGGACACGCCACTCGGAGCGGGCAAGCGATGGGTGCGCGTAGCGCCAGGTGATGGTCGCGGCACTGCGTTGCTGCTGGCGAAGGCAGTCGGCGCCGACCAGGAGCGCTGCATCGGCAAGCAGGCCGGCGGGCGTGTGTTCCTGTTCCTGCGCACAGACGATTTCTGGCGCGACTACCGCTCGATGAAAGCCCACGGCGTCGCGTTCACGGAGGAGCCACGCCACGAGCCGTATGGCACCGTCGTGGTGTTCGCCGACCTCTACGGTAACCGGTGGGATCTCGTCGGGCCGGGTTGAGCGCGACCTGTAAAGGGCTCCTTCGGCCTGGCGCCACCGCCCACTGTCACCCTGCGCTAGAGCGCAAAGCCCGCTATCGAACGCGTGCCGACCACCTTGTCGTATGCGCTCTTCTGCATCGCTATGCGCCGCGGCCATTCCGTGAGTCCACGCGCCGGGCCCACGACCGCCCCAACCTGCATGAACTTCGGGCCGATGCTGCCCTGCCAGCCCGCGGACCATCGGGCCGGATCCGTTTGTCCGCCGTTGGCCTTGCGGAAGTGATCAATCGTGCGCGCCATCACGACCATGGAGCCCGTTGGATTGTTGACGTAGAGACCGCACAGCATCGCCTGCACCAGGAGATTGCGATCGGCATAGCGCGAGACCCTTCCATAGCCTTTTACCTTCGCCCACCGATCGATACTGGCTGCGAGCACGTCCGCCCTGTACTGGCGGACTGCGTACGCGCGTTGAAATGCCTGGCACTCCGTATCGCGGGCTGCGTCGCCGAACAACCTCGCCCAGGACTCCATCCGCTTGAACATTGCTTCGGTCCATGGCGTGGTGTCGTTCTTGGCGCGGCCATTGCGATCGCCCTTGATCGCCAGGCGGATGTCCGCAACTGTGCTGCACAATCTGCCGTTCAGGACGATCTCCATCTCGCGAGTGCCCACGTCGACCCCGCGGTCCTGGAACAGGCGCTTGAACAGCGCCGGCCGATCAGTCTTCATCGCGCGCAGCAACTTCTGAAGGCTATCGGCGTGCAGAGTCCACTGGCTGATCCCCCAGGTGAGAATCCCCCGGTCGTAGAGGTTGAGATCGTCGTAGGTCGAAGTCTCCACGCCGGCGATGGCTGCCATGATGATGTCGGATGGGTCGGTTGTGCCAGGAGGGACGACGATCTTCATCGTTCCCCTGAGGCGGATTCCGCCCTCCAGCCAGTGCCCGGTGTTGCCTGGTCTGCTCCACTTCGGCTGAATGCGCCGGATGTCGTAACCCTTCGCACCCGGGGCCGTTACCGGGGCAGCAGCCGGGACCGCGGCCGGGGTCGGTGCGCCGTCGATTGTGGCCCTCAATGTCTTCCAGGTGTTCGGGCCGATAACACCGTCGACAGATAAACCCTGCTTTGCCTGCCACTGCGCCACGCTCTGCGCCAAGGATCTTTCGTCCGGGTTCGATGGCAGGCCGAGCGCGCGGCCAATCTCTGCGATACGCGCCGTCCAGCCGAGCGACGAGCCGTAGAAGCGGTTCTTGCGGACGGCGTCGTCCACGTTGATCGAAGGTTGGGCGCGCGCTGCCGCCGTGGTCATCGCGGACGCAGCGCCGAGCGGCAGGTCCCGAAGCTTCACAATTGCGAATACGTCAGGGTGACTCGCGAGATCGACGAAGCCACGGGAATCGAGCGCAACGTCGCGCCGCTTCACCGATCCACTGACGTTCCCGCCGATGACTTCTGCCTTCCCGCTGCTCGTTGCGACAACAATGTCACCGTGCGTTGTGCGCCCTTTCCCATCGTTTACGTTCTCATACGTCGTAACCAGTGAGCCCCGCGTCCTGCAGACAATGTCGCCCGGCGCCGGGCCCGTTTCAGTCGCGCGGAAGGCCCAGAACGGGTTGGCTGTATTGTTCGACTCGCGATTTCTCTTCGCAGCGCTGATGTAGGTGCGGTGTTTCTGCGCAAAAGCGAAGCCAGCCGCCCCGGCGGTGCGCATCACCCAGGAGACAAGTGCAGCACTCCACGGATTGTCCGCCTGCCACGCAGCACTGGCGAAGTCCGCTCGCGCGACGGCGCGGGGAACTCCAATGGTCCAATAGGCGTACAGCATCGGAACGGCACGGGGATCCCTCTCCGTGATCGCACCGTCACGCCAGCGTTCGCACTCCCTGGTCGCAAGCATGACGATATTGGCTCGCAGGGCTGCACTCGTCGGGGCCGGAGCCTCGGCCGCTTCGTCGAAATCCCATTCCGTGTCACTCCGCGGCCATGCCGATGCCGACTGCTCAAACGAAGACCATGCGCCCATCTGCTTCCCCTGCCGACGTCGTGCAACCAGGTTCGACGGCTACGCTGTGAGTGGAACCTCCGCGGCCCAATTTCTCTTCAGCGGTGGGATGACGGGCGGCTGGATGCTGCGCGCCATGGCCTCGGACGGCGGGCCCAGGAACGCGCCCCGCGCCGCAAGATCGACCTGGCTGACGGCCTTGTAGGCGTTGACATACCGCTGAATGATGTCCTGCATCACCTCGAGGAACGCCTGGAATAGGGCCGGTGATATCGTTACGACGCCGGTGGGTGCCACGATGCGCGACAGGACGAGGATGACTTCGCCGCATTCGGCGAGCGTCGTGTACTCGGTAATGCCGGGCCGTTGCCAGCGATACAGCGACGCAACCGTATCGACGGCGAACTGCCACGGGTCGAGCGCACCCTGCACGCCTGGGCGCCCGGGCAGCCTCGCGGCCCATTCCTGTTCGAGCGGTACGAGTGTCGCCGGCTGGCCGTTGCGGAATCCGCCGAGCACCTGTTTCGAGTACTCCAGTTGGGCGCGCAACTCCGGTGGCCTGACGCGCCGCATGTTCTCGTTGCCTTCCCGAAGCGCTGCCAGGAGTGCGTCGAAGGCTGCCAGTGCCGTCTGGACGTCCGGCAGGATCTGGAGATTGCGCAGGTCACGGTAGTAATGCATCGCCTCTGACAGGAAACGATGGAACGCCGGCGGGAAAATTCGCCGTGGATCGGTTGTTTCAAGGCCGCCCCAGCGCGCGGCGGAGAGCAACGGAAAACCGTACAACGCCAGGTATTGGCGGCGACGCTCGTCGACGTGCGGGAGGTCCCCCTGTTGCCAGATGCTGGCGTACTTGCTGATGACAGTAGCCACCTCAGAGCTGTCCGAGATTCGAACGGCCTGCAGCGCCTGGGTCGTGCGCACCACTCCGTTTTCGATCCGATCGGCCAGCCGCTCGAGGCCCCATGGCAGTCCGCCCTCATCGAGCCAGTAGTTGTAGATGAGCGAGCACCAGCCGCGCGGGCGCTGGGCAATGATTGGGTCGGTCGGATTCTTCGCGGCCTCGGCCTCGAGTATCGTTCCGAGCTGCGCGAAGTCGGGAGCCGTCTGTCGTTGGCGCAGCGTTCTGGCGATGTCCGTGCCGACCAGAAGTGCCGGCCCCGCAACCGAGCGCGCCCGGGCGAGGCTGCGCAGCGTTTCCTCGGCAGGGAACAACTGGATGGACGTTACGAACTCGGAGATTTCCGGGATCCCGGTAAACTCCGGTTCCGCGGCAAGCTTCGTTGCCTTGTCGCGGATTTCCGCGTCCTTGTCGGCCGCCGACGGAAGGGTTGCTGACAGGACGCCGAGCAATCGCGAGTGGTATTCATCGACTCGCGCACGGACCTGTTCAGGCGGCAGCGCGTCAGGGACACTCGGCCCGGCCGGCGGGGCGGCTGGCGGCGTTCTGCAGAACTCAATCGCTTTGGTGTAGAAGATATCGACCGGGCTTGCAGCACCCCGCTCAGCCGCGATCGACAGAGTGACACCCTTCCAGCGCTGGTTCGCATTCTCGGCAAACGTTCCCACGAAACTCTGAAGCGCGCTTTTCATGCTGGGATCCTCTCGGTCTGGTAGTGGGCGCGTCCGTCAGCTCTTGCCGGACGAACGAGGTAAGCGACGGAAGCTGCCGCGGAAGTGCTCGCGCCGGTTCGCGCGAGTTCGGCGAGCCAGGCTCTCGAGACGCGGTCGTGCGCAGCGGCGCCCAGGTGCCCGAGCAGGCGTGCGCGGCCGATCATCGCGAGTGCCAGCAGCGGCGAGCGTAGGGCCAGGCGCGCCGGCCGGAGTGCCCGCGGCTCATCGATAAGCTGTCGCACAAGAGTCGGGTCGACCGTTCGCGTCTCGCAGATGGCGGCCAGCGTTTCGCCGCCGAGGCCGCGAAAACGATGCCGCGCAAGTGACTTCGCGACCTGGCATGCGGCGGCGGCTAGCCGTTGGACCCTGCTTCGCACGGCAACTGGAATTCCGGGATTGCCGTACAGGGCATCGAACCGCTGCCATAGCAGGTCGAGCGATGGGTCAGAAAACACCACGCGAGAAAGAGCAACGGCGAAGGGAACTCTCACCGCTCCAGGCGGATGTGGATCCCCTTCGGCGATGACATAGGCAAAAGGCACGGGCACGCTGAGAACACGTTGCAATCCGTCAACCGCGGGCGCTCCGCCACCCAGGCCGACGGCGAACGCATCAGGTACGAGCTCGCCCGTCCACGAACCCCACAGCGCGGCATCGGCTGGGTTGCGCAAGACTGTGAATGCACTTCGTGTGATCACGTCGCGCGCCTCATCGAGCAGGTTGAGATCCACGGCGAGCTGGTGCCCGACCTCGTGAAGGCTGCTGGTCAGACGCGTGGGGAGCGATTCCGGGCTGACACGCACCAAGGCCACCGGCAGAACGATTCCTCCGGGCAGCCGGGTGCGCGCGCGTGTGATGGCACCGCCGCGTCCTCCACTGTCGAGATAGCTCACGGCCGAGGGCGGTGTGAAGCCAGGCACGGGCCGTTTCATCGCCGCCGCCAGCAATCGATCCGTGCCCGCCAGCAGGAGCCCTATCTCCGCGTCGGCGCGCGTGGAGATCGCGTCGTGATACAGATCGAGTGTCTTGAAGAGAGCATCGGCGCGAAGCTGAAGCACCGTCAGTACGCGGTTGCCCTGCTTCTCTTCCCGCTCGCTGGCCGCGCGGGTGACCTGGACAGTTGCCCGGTCTATCTCGCCCATCATCGCTTTCACAGCGCGCAGCAGCCCGGACTCCAGAGACGCGAGTGCCTCCGGCGACATGCCGGCGGCGGCCACCAGAGGTACTGCGACCGATGGGAAGCGAATGCGTAATAGCCGCACTCGAAGATCTGCGAGGCGTTCCAACGTCCATCGTTGTCCCGGTGACCTGTGCACTTCAAACGTTCAGCAGCAAAATGCGGTTGCCCTTCCTTACCCAGCGGCCCTCGGCGCGCCCCGTGGCGGCACCTGTTCCTGCCGCAGCAAGCGTCGCCCGAATGGCGGGCGGCACGTTCCGCTGGAGAGCGGAGGTAAGAGCGGACCTTGCTGTCTGCCCTGCGTTGCGAGCGAAGTCTGGGTCCGAAGCGACCGAGCTGGCCGCATCAGCGACCGTCCGAACGAGCCGCTTCGCAACATCCAGCTTTGCTTCCTGGAGCGTTGCGGCTTCCATCCCGCCGCCGAGCATGCTTCCGAGGATGTTGCCTGCTGCACCGCTCCCCAGGAGTGCTGTAAGCGGATTTGCGCCGCGCCCCCCGCCAGCTGCTTTTCCCCCAATAGCAGACGCGAGCGCGCTCCCTGCCGCGCCACCCAGCGCTGTGCCAAGGCCCGGCACGATGCTGCCGGCGGCCGATCCTACGAGTGGCAGCGCGCGAGCCAGCAGCGCACGGCCAGGGCCCCTGAGGAACTTTGCAGCGCCGGGCAGTTTCTTCTTGATCGACTTGAAGATCTTGCCGAGAAACGCCTCGAGCTGCTGTTCGGAATCCAGCGAGACCAGCTCGTAGGCGAGTGTCTCGACGTCTTCCCCGCTGACGAACGGGTCATCCGGATTCTCGTAGCCAGTAGCCCAGGCCGCCTCGGGTTGGCTGTAGTCGCTGGTACTTTCCACGTCGTCGAATGTCTCCATACCGCTACCGTCGTCGCTGCCGTAAGGCGCTTCGCGTTCGCGGTAGGGATCCGAGTCGTCGGCGCTCTCGAAGCCGGCCACGTCCGGCGTGTCCGTTCCTTCGAGCAGGATTTCGTTCAGGACGAGATCAGGGTCTGCTGCCATCGGTTGCTCCAGTCGCACTTGCAAAGTAGTGCTCGAGCACATGCTAGCAGGCGCCGTGCCAAGGCAGGGCGGCCCGGCGTGTCCTGTGCAATCAAGCCACTAGGCTGGTTGGACCCGGGAGCGCGCGCGATGGGCGCTGCAGGAGTTTGCGAGTTCGCAGAAAGTTGCACCGTGCCGTCAGTGTTTCGGGCCGCGTCGCCCGTCGGCAGAGCTCAACTTTGTGTAGATGGTCCGGGGCGAGACGCCGAGTAGTTGCGCAGCCTGCCCAACGAGCTGTGTCTTCCGGTCGAGTGGGTGTGAGGCCGCAGCGATGCGCAGCGCGGTACTCACGGCTCGGCCCTTGCACTCTGCAAGTATCTCGTCGAGACACATGCCACTCTCGACCATCTGTGCGACAGGCTCGGTGCTGCCTGCGGCATTGGGCCCCGTACGCTCGCTCAGCAGTGCCGCAGGCAGGTGAGCCAGGCGAATACGGTTGGCACCGCATGAAGCAAACGCACAGTGGCGGGCGATTGCCTCGAGCTGTCGGACATTGCCCGGAAGTGGAGCGCACGCGAGGAACGTGAGCACTTCGTCAGTGATGTCGGCATGCGGTTTTCCGAAGCGCACCAGGAAATGCCGGAACAGCAACTCGACGTCTTCGCGGCGCTGTCGTAGCGGCGGCATCCAGACGCGCAGCCCATCCAGGCGCGAGAAGAGATCGGCGCGGAACTCTTCCGCCGCGGCCAGCGCCGGCAGGTCGCGGTTGGTGGCCGCGACGATGCGGCACCTGATCGGGTGCTCGCGATCGGACCCCACGGGCCGGAATTTCCGCTCCTGCAAGGCACTCAGGAAACTCGCCTGCAGTTGCGAACGGAGCTCGCCGACCTCGTCGATGAAGAGAGTGCCGGCACCGGCGGAGGCGAACGCACCGGACCGGCTCGACTGCGCGCCGGTGAATGCCCCCATTACGTGGCCGAAGAGCTCGCTGCCGAACAGCGACTCCAGCACGCTGCCACAATCGAGCGCATGAAACGGGTGGCCGGCCCTCTTCGCATCGAGCGTGTGAATAGCGCGGGCAGCGAGTTGCTTTCCTGTGCCTGTTTCGCCAAGGATCAGCACCGAAACGTCCGTGTCGTCCAGCGCACGCGCGAGCTGCTTGCGGGCGAATCGCATCGCCGGCGAATGTCCCACCATGCCACCCTGTTCCTGCAGCGTGGCGCCGCGAGCGAGCAGGTGCGTCACCGTGCTGAGGCAATGACCAAGATCCTCCGCGGCGCGTGGATCGTTGGCGTCAAACAGGTCTTCGGCGCCGGCCGACAGCATGCGAGTGATCGCATCCGCTGCGGCTCCGCCAGTGAAGTCGGAGACCACGATCACTGCCGGACGGAGCCGGCACAGCTCGCTGCGTACGACGTCGGCCGCATGCCCGACCCACGTGTCGGCGCGCGCATCGGTGATCTCGCGCATGTCGGTGCGGAATCGAGTGGCAAGCGACGTGACCCAACCGCCGAGCGGGGGTCCCGCCCTGACGCATAGCAGCAGCGGGCGATCCGCACCGCGATCCTGCTTCATCGCAGCAGCACTCGCTTCTCAAGTCGCAGAGGGCGCCGGTCCGCCTGGCAGGTGACTCATGCGACTTCCTCCCCTCGTGATTGCTTTTCTGATTCTGATTCTGTTGCCGGCTTGACCGGAATCGCAGGGCGAATCGGGAGAAGAGGCTGGGCACTGCAACAATCCGGAAGCTGGCGTCGCGCACTTCGTCAACGCGGACCTGATCGCGGTTGGGTTGTCGCGGCTCCAGCCCGAGGCCGCTGGTACTCCGGCCCTGATGCTGACCTGGTGCCGAGTCGCTAACTAACTCTCTCGCGAAAGCGGACAGCAATCCGACGCCCTTACTGGCATCGCCCCCCCGCGCCATCACAGATAGAATGTGGCAAGCCAGCCGGTGAAATCGTTCCACACTTTCGCGTCGTGGATCGACGCCCGCGTTCGTCGTCAGGGGCGGCGCTTCGCGATCCTCGCGGATCATGGCTCCGGAGTCAGCACTTTATAGGCGATGCCGGTGAGGTGAGGTTCCACCTTCGACCGGTCGCCGATGACCAGCCAGACCATGGCGTCGGGGCGAAGAACCTGGCGTGCAGCCTGTTCGACTTGCTCTTTCGTCACCGCTCGAACATCGGTCACGAATTTTTCGATCGCCCCGTCCGGCAAGCCCCGGCGGACCGAAGTCGCGATTGCGTTTGCGATCCCTTCATCGGTCTCCCACTCCAGCGGCAAAGACAGAGTCAACGTATCCTTTGCAAGCTGCAGTTCGTCGGAGGAAATCGGCTTGCTGCCTTTCACGCTCTCGAGATGGCCCTTGATCGCCGCGATCGCTTCGGCCGTTCGCTGGCTTTGGACCTGTGTCCGGATCAACAGCATCTGTCCGGCACGGCCGCCCTCGACATAGCCGCCGGCCCAGTAAGCCCACTGCTTCAAGTCGCGCAGATCCACATAGATGCGGCCCGAGGTTCCGTCGCCAATGATGTTCGTCATTACGGCGTTGGTGGGGTTCGCCGGGCTGACGGGAGCGTCGAGCAGCGTCGCGGCCGTAATGTCGGCCTGCTCCATGCCTGGCCGATCGATCAAATAAACCCCCGGAGCTGCCACCTGTTCGGGCACCGACACGACAGGCGCTTGCGAACCGGCGTTGCTCCAGCGGCCAAGCGTGCCGGTCAGCGCGGCCTCCGCCTCCGCCGCGCCTATGTCGCCGACAATGACGATCTCGCTGTTGGCGGGGTTGAACCATGTGCGATGGTAGACGGCAATGTCCGCACGCGTGATCTTGCTCACCCCACTCGTTGTCCCCAGTCCGCTCTCTTGGGCGACATAGGGGGTGCCGGCCCCGTAGAGGAGGCGGCGCACGGTCGCGCGGGAAAGCAGTCGCGGCGCGTTCGGCACATCCTGCACTTCCTGGATCTGCTTCTTCTTCTCGCGCTCGACCGCAGCCTCGGGAAACGTCGGCGCGGCCACCACGGTGCCGAAAAGGTCGAGCGCTTCCTTCATCTGCTCCTTCGGAGCGGTCAAGGTCAGAGTGACCGTGTCGACGTCGGTCGTTGACTGAAGGGTGGCATCGAGCCGGGCCAGTGCGTCCGCCAACTGCTCCTCGCTCATCTTGCCGGCGCCGGCGGTCAGCAGCGAAGCCGTAAGCCGGGCCAGACCCTGCTTATCCTGCGGGTCGACACCAGCGCCGCCGCGCACGATCAGCGAAGCGAAGACGAGCGGTCCGCCTTGCCACTGCGCATGGCGCATCTTGAGGCCGTTGGGCAGAGTAGCAACGCGAGTTTCAGGGAAGTCGGCGGGCTTGAACGCCGTGGCTCCGGGGATCCGGCTCCTGTCCACGTCGGCCGACGTGGGCCGATATTGCACCGTCGGTTCCAGGTCCAGGATGTAAGCGGCGCGATTCAACCAGCGCCGGGTGGCGGCGGAAACATCCGCCGGTGTCGCCGCGCGCATCTGCTGCAGGTTCGCGTCCAGCATTCCGGCATTGCCGTTGCTCAGCGACCAGATGCCGGCGAGCAACGCACTCTGCCCATCGTAGTCGGCGGTTTTCTGCGCGAGGCGGCGCCACTCGAGCAGCTTGGAGCGTTTCGCCCGTTCAAGCTCCTCGCGGGTCGGTTCTTTCGCCGCCAGCGCCGCGATCTCGTCGCGGATGAGGCGCTCGATGGTCCGGAACTCCGCCGGAGACGCCGCCTTGGACGAAACGCGGAACAGGCTGGCCATGGTCCGGCCATCGACCTCCCAGGACAGGTCCGCCGCATTGAGCCCGGCAGCGGAAAGGCGCCGCCGCACCCTGGATGAGGCGCCATCCACCAGGATCGATCCCGCCAGCCTGAGGTAGACATCGTCGATCGTGCCGTAGCCCGGCATCGCCCAGGCGAAGAAAACCTGCGGCGCGGCCGTGTCGAAAATTTGCTCGCGCTTGTCCTGGGTGAGCTCAGGCGTCCACGCCGTTCTCCGACCGGGGCGCGGTCCTGTCTGTAAACCACCGAAATAGCGTTTGACCTTCTCGAACGCTTCGGACGGAGTGATGTCGCCTGCGATGGCGACGGCGGCATTGCTCGGCGCGTAGTGAGTCTTGAAGAAGCTCCGGACGTCGTCGAGGGCGATGTTGCCCAATTCCTGCGGATCGCCGGTCGGTTCCCGATGGTAGGGATGTTCGGGCGGAAAGACGGCGGCCGCAATGTGGTAGCGCGCATCTCCTCCCGGCTCATCCCGATTCATGTTGATCTCGTTGCGGATGATCTCGATCTGCTCGCTGAGCGTTTTCTGGTTGAGAGCGGGCAAGAGGTAACCCATCCGGTCCGACTCCAGCCAAAGCACGGCATCGAGCTGCGAGATCGGCACGGTCTCGAGAAGGATTGTCCCGTCAAGATCGGTGCCGCCACTGACGTTGGTACCGCCCAGGCTCTGCATCGTCACCAGGAAATTGCGTGGATGATGCTGCGATCCATAGAACAGCAGATGCTCGAACAGGTGCGCCAATCCTGCCTTGCCCGGCGGATCGTCGCGCGACCCGACGTTGTAGATCACGGAGACGGAAGCGATCGGCAGCTTGTGGTCCTCGCGGACGAGGACGGTCAATCCGTTGTCGAGGGTGAACTGCGTGAAAGGCAGGATGGGCTCGGGCTGCGCCGTTTCCGTGGCCTTCTGAGACCAGGCCGTCGTCGACATCGGGAGAAGGGCAAGAACGAACAGCCACTGCGATGCTCTTGCGGGAATGGTTCCTGTGAGAAACATGTCTCTATTCTTCTCCCTGAGTTCCCCGTTCGCCCCCCCGGGGGGGGGGACCTTCTCGCATTCAACCCAGTTCAGACTGGCGCGCCGGAAGAGTATTGAACAGGATTAACTTCCTTGGACGCGGTCAACGGGGTGCTGGTTAGGCCAGGAGAGCAAAAAAATTCCGGCTAGCGCCCTGTCGAAGCTCGAGCGGTAACGCGCCGGAGTCATTCCCACGAGGCGTTTGAAGGTTCGGGAAAAGTGGCTCTGGTCCCTCTGATCTTCCCGTACCACGTCACAATCCGCGGATCACGCCACGCAGCGCCCGCGCCTGGCGCTCGCTGACGTCGATAACGGTCTTCCGTTCGTCCTTCATGATCAGCTGAAAGGTGCTGCGGGCGTCGGCCACGACTTCGCCGACACGCTCCAGGTTTACCAGCATCGAGCGGTGCGCGCGAAAGAACCTGCGTCGCGTGAGCGCCGTCTCGAGATCCGTCATGGTGTGGTTCACCCACCAGCTGTCGGCCGCCGTGTGCGCCCGCACCATGCCGGCTTCCATCGAGAAGAAGCAGATGTCGGCCGGATCGAGCAGCAGCATGCGGTTCGCCTTGCGGGCGACGATGCGATCGAGCGTGGCCGGAGCGACGGCCAGCACGTCGCGCACGCCGTCCTGTTCGGATTGCCTGTCCGAGTGGGAGTGAATGCGCCATGCGCGTTCGACCATGAGATCGAGCGCTTCCTGCTCAATGGGCTTCATCAGGTACGCGAGCGCGTGCGCCTGGAAGGCGCGCAGGGCGTGCTCGTCGAAACCGGTCACGAATATTACGAGTGGCAGGGCGCCGCGACTCGCGACCTCGCGCAGCACCTCGAAGCCGTCGAGGCCGGGCATCTGCACGTCGAGGAACAGCAGTTCCGGTTTTTCCGACTCGATGAGCTGCACGGCCTCCAGGCCATCCTGCGCTTCACCCACGATCGCAATGCGCCCGTGGCCGACGAGCATGCGCCGCAGGCGCGAGCGCGCCGCGCGTTCGTCATCGATCAGCAGCGTGCGCATCGAAGCGCTCACGGTTGCGGCAAAGGAACGAAAATGGCGGCACGACTGCCGATGCGAGCGCGCGTCTCGAATTGCAGGCGGCCGCGGTCGCCATAGAGGGTGCGCAGGCGCTCGTTGACGTTGCGCAAACCGATGCCGCTCGACGCGCTCGCATCCCGCGCGGTGCTTTCGGTATCAGCGGCTAAGCCCTTGTCAGGTCCAGCCGCGCCCACTCCGTCGTCCTCGACCGCGAGCACGAGATGTTCGCCATCCTTGGCGCCACTGATCACGAGTCGGCATGGCCCCACTTTCGGTGACAGACCGTGCTTGATCGCATTCTCGACCAGGGGCTGCAGGATCAGCGACGGGATCTGCACGTCCGCGAGCGCGTCGGCGACGCGAAAATCGACCTTGAGCCGGTCGCCGAAACGGATCTGCTCGATGTCCAGGTAGGCGCGCAGGAAATCCACTTCCTCCCGAACCGTCGAGAACGGCCGGTCGGTTTGCGCCAGCACGTGGCGAAAAATGCGCGCGAGGCGCACCGCCATGCGCTCCGCGACCGACGGATCCTCGTGCACGAGCGAGGCAATCGTGTTCAGCGAGTTGAACAGGAAATGCGGATTGATCTGCGCGCGCAGTGCACGCAGTTCTGCCTCGACGAGCTGGTGAAGCAGCGCAGCTTCGCGACGCGAACGTTCGAGACGCTCCTGCTCCCGCTCGAGTCCTTCCAGCCGGCGGCCGACGAGCTGCGCAGCCTGGGTGAGCATGCTCATTTCGGCACTCACCAGCAGGTGACGCTCTTCGGGCGCAATGATCATCACCAGCGGTTGCGATTCGCCCGTACCGAGACCGATCTGCTCCATGTCACAGTGCTTCGCGCCACACCGGGGCTGCGGCTGCATCGCGGCCTCGATCGTCGCAGCAATGTCGCGTGGCACGATGCGGGCGTTCACGCGCAGGCTATCGCGAACGAATCTCTCGGCCATGGCCAGCACCGAGGCGGCATTCTCTTCGCGAAACAGCCGTTCTCGCAAATCCGTGAGCGCGGCATCTGGGTCTATTCGTCCGAAGACGCGCCGATCGACTAACGCATCTCCGAGGTAGCCCAGCAAAGTGAAGGCGAGAATCGCGAGCGCGATGACGAAGCTCACGGCCACCAGCGAAACCGCACTGGGTTCAGGGCCCGGGGGCGGAACAGGAAACGCACCCTCGAGGATGGCACAGCCGGCGGCGACCGCCAGGAACCAGCCGAGTGCGATACGAAGTCCCAGCTTCGCAAACCGATCGAATGTCCGGAACCGGCCGAAGTAGAACAGGCCACCCATGAAAGTGAGCACCATGCTCTGTTTCATGAGGACGACCGCGGTCGTGTACCACGACTCGGGAAAAACCGCGGAAGCGAGCCCGGCGTGCAGCGCGGACATGAGTATCGGCCCGAGCACGATGAAGATCACGGCAATGCGTTCGGCCCTCGTCCGCAGGTGACGATAGGTGAGAAGCACGCCGAGTGTGAGGAAAAGTGCGGCATTGTAGGCGACTACGATGCCATGGCTGCTGTTGATTACCCCGCGCGGAAGGTCATAGACGAAAGCGCCGATCAGGATGACGGCAGAAACGACCGCGAGCCTGACGAGCCAGGTGCTGAGGGTTTTCTCGCGCGGCGAGAGATCGTCGCTCGATTGCCAGAGCAGCGGCAGGCTTATCGGCCACAGGGCGGCGGCGCTGTAGCCGAAAAAATGGAGTGCCGTGGGGAGCGCGGAATCCTCGCTGAAACCCGACGTGGTCAGCGCAAAGCGAGTCAGCCCAGTCGCAGCCCAAGTCAGGCCGCACAGCGCGAAGAGCACTCTCGCCGCGCGCCCTGGGCCGCGGAGCTGCCAGACGAGGATGGCGAGCAGCAGCCCGAGCAACGCGCTCAGGCCGTAGCCCATCAAGACACCAAAGATCAGGGTTTGTGTCAGCACCGGGTCCACCGCGTCAGCCCGCAAATTCTGCATCAGCGAACCTTCGCGCGCACAGGTTTCCTGCGAGCGCGGAAATACGGGGACTGAGCGCGGTCAGCGCAACCGTCTCTGGCTAACGAAGGCCCCAGCTCGGAGTGCCTGCCCGGGTCCGCGGCTTGCGATGCGGCAGCGGTGCCCTGTTCTGGTGCGGCGCGCTCCTTGCAGTCTTTACGCGCGCGCTCGGACAAACGTCTGCCGCGTTCGCCTGAAATTCCACGCGTTCACCCTGGTTTCACTTGTTCACCGCTCGTGAATCGTTAGCCTCCGCGTCACCGGCCAATCCAAACAGGCCGACGGGAAGGACCATGACCATGACCATGAACAGGTACCCGGCGTCACGCACCAGGTGGACGACCGCGACTCTCGCGCTGGTTGCTTCCAGCGCCCTCGCGACAACCGCGCAATCAGCCGAAAGGGATTTCCAGGTGAGCGTGGGTCCGGGAGTCGTGATCGTGCCGGAGTACCCGGGCTCCGAAGATCTCGACACATTGCCGATACCTGCGCTCGACCTTTCGTATCGCGACGTGCTGTTCGCGAACACACGACACGGAATAGGCGCATGGCTGGTCAACCGGGAAGGCAGCCAGGTGGGCGGCGCGATTTCCTTCCGGCGCGGCCGCGACGAAGACGACAGCGACCGTCTGCGCGGGCTCGGCGACATCGACGATTCAGCAGTGGCACAGATTTTTGCGGTCCGCGACCTTGGACCCTTGCGGCTCACCGCGCAGCTCGCGCAATCGATCGGCGAGAGCAGCGGCCTGACGCTCGATACGAGCGCGGCATGGCGATTCCGCCTGGCGCCGGCGACGCAGGTGGCGTTGGGTGTGCGCAGCACTTTTGGCAACAGCGAATACATGCGTACGTGGTTTGGGATTGATGCGGAGCAGGCACAACGCTCGGGCCTGCCCGAGTACGACATGGATGCCGGAATTCAGAGCGCGGGTACGTTCGTGGGCGTGAACCATCAACTCTCGCGCGCTTGGGCGATTGCCGCCGTGGCTGGCTACGACTACCTGGTGGGCGATGCCGCGGACAGCCCGATCGTCGAGGACGACGCAAAGCCTACCCTGATGATCCACGCGGCCTATCGCTTCGGAAACGGAAACTGATGCCAGGGAGATTTGCGTGAAGCTTGCACTACTCGTCTTCGGCCTCGTCGGCGCGTTTTTCCTCGTCCGTGCACTGTTCGCGGACTCATCATCAACCGCCACGGTAACGCCGGGCGGCGCGCGAATCGTCGACGGGCGCTTCGAGAATCCGCTCGATCGGCGCGAAAGCGCGGGCTTTCTGCGCAGTACCGGCTTTTCCATTCGCAAGATCTCCACCTCGATCGTGGCGCGCGACGGCGCTGCGAAGCGCGTGCCGTTCGACAGAAGTGCCATGGCACACAACCCCAGCATCACGTGGATCGGTCACTCCACGTTCCTCACGCGCATGGATGGCGTAACGTTCCTGACGGATCCGGTTTTCTCGAAGCGCGTGAGCCCGGTTTCGTTCGCCGGTCCAAAGCGGGCCGTCGATGTCGGTGTGCCGCTCGAGGAACTGCCGGCTGTGGATTTCGTGCTCATCTCGCACAATCACTACGATCATGCGGATCGCGACACAGTCCGCGAGCTGGCTAGACGAGGCGTGAAGTTCTTCGTGCCGCTTGGCGTCGGCGAACTGATCCGCGAGGAGGGCGGTGAAGCCGTGGAGCTGGATTGGTGGCAGAACGTCGAAATGAATGGCGTGCACATCCACTGCGTACCCGCGCAGCATTTCTCGGGGCGGTCCCTGACGGATCGAAACCGCACGCTGTGGGCGGGATGGGTGGTGAAAGGCGCGACGCGCAGCTTCTATCACACGGGTGACACTGGTTACTCGCCCGACTTCAAACGCATCCGCGAGCGTCTCGGCAGTATCGACCTTGCGGCCGTGCCGATCGGCGCCTATTCGCCGGGTGCGATGATGAGCTATGTGCACACGACACCGGAGGAAGCAGTGCAGATCGGTGTGGATGTCGGCGCGGGGCGAATCATGGGCATGCGCTTCGGCACGTTCGACCTGGCGGATGAACCACTCGACGAGCCACCCGTGCGTTTTCGCGCGGAAGCCGAGCGCCGCGGACTGGATGCTGATCGGGCATGGGTGCTCAACGTAGGTGAGACACGGTCATGGTAAGCACGGGAGTCATCCGGCGGGGAAGCGAGCTCATGCGAGACGAGGTCATACGAGGCGAGGTCATGGCAGACACAAACTTGAATCGCAGGCGACAGACACTTCGCACACTGGGCGCGCTTGTGTTCGCGCGCAGCGCTTTCGCTCTCGACCTGGATGAATACTTCGAGCGCATCGGGCATCGCAGTGGCAGCGTTCCGGGCGTCGAGAACCTGTATTCGCTCGCCGAGTGTCATCCGCAGGCGATCCCGTTCGAGAACCTGGATTCGTTCGTTGGCGCCACTGCGGAGCTGGATATCGGTTCGCTCGTGCGCAAGCTGGTGCGCAGCGAGCGTGGCGGCGACGGATTCGAGCACAATCTGCTGCTACGCCACGTCTTGCGCGCCATGGGCTATAGAGTCGAGTGCCTTTCGGCGAACGTGCTCCGCGCTGAGCCGCACAGTTGCTCGTGGGCGCGCGGACACCTCATCCTGAACGTCGAGGCGGAGGGCACGCAGTTCATCGTCGATGCGGGCTTCGGCGCGCCCACGCCCACTGCGCCTCTGCGGCTCGTCATGGGCGTGGAGCAGTCCACACCTCACGAGATCTACCGCCTGTTGCCGCGCGGGGATGATTTCTTGTTGCAGGTGAAGCGCAGTGTTGGCTGGCGTGCGCTGTATCGATTTGGCCTGGGCGAGCCTCGCCTTCCTGTTGGCGATCCTGACGTCGACGGCACCGCTACGGACCTGATCGTGACCCGCCGTGCGCCTCGCGGTCACTACGTACTTCACAACACGGAGCTGTCCGTGCATGACACGAGCGGCGGGTTCGATCGCCGAGTGCTGTCAACGACTGCCGAGCTGCGCGGGGTCCTGGCGGATTGCTTTCGCCTACAGGCGCCGGCCTCGCCAAGCGTGGAGCGCGCATTTGCGTCGCTTTTCAGGTGACACTTGAAAGCGCGCGGTGTGGTTCCTGCTGCCTGGGCTGGTGCTGCTTACCTTGGTCAGGCGCAGAAGGGAAGTGATCGCTAGCTTTCGCCGTTCTCGGTGCGACACGGGCGTTCGCCGGTGAACCGTGCTGCAGCGTCGTGTTTGTGAATGCCGCTACGAAGGTCGTCACGATCCAGGCGAAGGCGAACAAGGCCGCTTTCGAGGTCACGGTGGCCGATGCGGCGGCTGTTCGCAAGGTTGCGAAAGGGCAGGCGGTGAGCCTGAGCGGATCTTAGATGACGCTCTTGCTGCACGAAGCTGGTGCATCGCCGATACCGGTCAAGGTTACGAACGTGCGTTACGTTCCTGCCCCTCAGAGCGCGGGCACTGGAGCTGTTGCGAGCGCAGCAGCAGCAGCTCGAGCGGAATTTTCCGGCGCGACGCATCCACTCGAGGGGTCTGTCCGCCGATCAAGGAGACATCCACGCAGCAATGCGCGCTGACGCACGACAACACAAGCTCGGGAAAAGGATGCGAGTACTACTGCGTGCCGATCCCCAACAGGTGAGGACTGCGACAACCGCATCTAGCGTCCTACATAGACAGGAATCACCATCGTGGTTGTCGGTGTGTTGACGCTGATGTCGTACCACTCTTTTGGTTCGACCTGCCGAATGCCCGCCGCGACCAGGCTGCCGTAGATCTCTTCCGTCAGGCGCGAGTTGATGAACTCCACGCCAGCGATGTAGAAAGCGAGCGTCACCCCTTGATGCGTCAACTGCACTTGCCGGGTGTTTATCGCTTTCCCCAGTGCCACCTTTTCGAACTCTGAGATCGGGAAACGAGCGGCTGGTTCGAACGCCTGCTTCTCGGAGTTGTAGGTCATGAAGTTGACCTGGTCTGCCGTCTGCACATAGATGCACTGTACCGTCGGGTACTTGGTGCCGCGCTTGACCCCGGCGAGACACGTACCCTGATAGCGGACCTGCTCCGGTGATAATCCGAGTGCCCGCAGTGCGCTGCCGTCCTTCGTAGCCTTTTGCGCGGCGTTGTACTCAAGCGTGCCGCAACCAGCCGCCAGGGCGACCAGCCCCACGAGCAGTGCTCCATGGAAATGACGATAGGTGCGCATTGGAAGGTCCCTCCCTCCCAAGTGAACCTTAGTGTGGAGGTAGTCGGAATTCAAGCCGCAGGCAGAGCGGGTAGAGATGCAATCCTGTTGCGGGCGGCGGTTAGAGCTTTCTCGCCCCTGGTTTGTCGTGCGAGTGTCGGGGCTTCGGGGCACATGCTACTTCTGCGACCTTCTATGGGCTCGCCGGGCGCGCAAATCTCTCATGACTTCTTCGTGCGGTATCAGCCGTTCGCCGCGGGCCATCATTTCCCTCTCGCGGCGCCTGATTTCTCGACACCACGCGGCAGCCCATCTCGGGTCTTCCGGCGTGTCGTCGCCCCATCCGGCGTATGCCCGCGCCAACTGAGCTTCCCGCTCTGCGACGACTTCTGGATCAGGACCGCGGTTTCGGTTCGCGATGGCTTTGACCAAGACGGATCCACTTTCTGTTTGGTACACAATCGTGTACGCGAGCGCTCCCGGAGGACACGTTGGCTGGTCGGGGTCGACTATGCGTCCACTTCGAGGATTCTCGGCCAGTAGTGCAAGCTCACTGGCGATGGCCTGCATGAACTCCTGACCGAGGCCAGGGCTCTGTTCGTTGTACCTCTGCATCGCACGCTGCAGATCGCGGCCGGCCGAGCGGAACATAGTAATCTCTGCCCCAGGCCGTAGATGACCTCCCAACTCGGCCAGGATTGTGTGCGCGTTGACTGCTTCATCTCTGCCCGTATGGTGTTCGTCATCGCGCCAGCTCAGTTCTTCGCCCCAGTCATCCAGCCACTGACGCGAAAGAGGCGTTCGGCGGTCCTCGGCCAGGAGCAGCGGGTGGTAGTTTGAATCTGCGTGGACCTCGGCGAAGACTTGCTCCTCAGGTATCAGTTCGACGAGGCCGGCCTCGTATTCAGCCCAGCGCCGGTCGCACTCTCTTTCCCATGCGGCTTCCCATTCCACATCGACCGGCTCATTCGGATTCCATGGTTCCAGCTCCTTCCCGTCGTTCGAAACCGCATCGTGCGACGCGATTTCGGGCAGGGTATCGTCGGGTGTCTTTGCTTGCATTGGGGTCTTGACCATTCAAGCCGCTCGACACGACATACTCGGCCGCCGGCCCGCAGCCTCGATCAGCTGTAGCCACGCCGAAGTGTCGAACCGGTACTTCACCTGCGACTCAGGAGTGCATCCAGCGCGTCGAGCGCTTCTTCGCCATCGATCGTGATACGCATGGCCGGGTCGGCCCTTCGGCGCTTGATCTCTTCGAGCCAAGCCTTTTCCCACTCCGGGCCGAACAGACCTGTCGTGTCATAGGTGGGCTCGAGATCGTCGAGATTTTCGTCTGGAGTTTTGGCGTGCATAACGGCAGTCCTCTTCCATGGTGGACGACACCCCTAAGACGAACGAGAGGGCGAAAACGGCAAGGCGAAATCAAGGATTTTTCGCGGATTCGTGGTCAGCACGGCGATGCCGCCGCGCGACTCCAGCCTCTGAGAGAGGCATGTGATTTCAATGTTGGCGTAGCTGTTACGGCCGCCTTTGATCGTGATGCGTCTCGCCGAACGGCGCTATTGGCTTTCGCCGAGCGCCATGCCGTGCTTTCCGGGCTGCTCTCGTTCCGCGCTACTCCCCAGCAGAACAGCGCTTACTCCCGCTCGTACATCTCCGCCGCCCCATAGCTGTTCCAGGCCGCCCTTGAACTTAGTGGCGAGCACTTCCGCGGTGGCATCGGTGATCTCACGCGCTTCCGCGAGAACGTCTTCGCCGTAGCCGAGCGCGCGCAGTTCCGTCGCCACCTGCACGGCATCCTCCTCGGCGGGGGCGGCGGGCAGATATCAGCGACTTCAGTTCCGTGCGAGTTCCGGCCAGCACATCTCGAGCCACAACTCGAGTGTCAGATCGTGCCTCTTCTCGTTCGCGATAAAGTTTGGACGTAACTCGCCCTGGTACCGCTCGTTCAATACCTTCGCGTCGAGGTGTCCTCCTTTCGCCAGGCCACGGACATCTTCGCGGTCGCGACTGTTGTTGCGTTCGAGCTTCGACAGGGCGAGGTCATGAGCCTCCAGCGCGAACAGCCGGAGGTGTTGCCAGGGGGCTGCGGGGAACATGCGGACCAGGCGTGCAGCGTAGTTCTCGGGGTAGGTCGCAATCGTCACGCGCTGAACGTAAACCCCGTACTTGCCGTGCAATGCAGAGTTGATGCCCCCTGTGGACTCAATCTTCTCATAGCTGGAGCGTGGAACGACGGCCAGAAAATCGATATCGGAGGTTTCGCGGCCAATGCCGTAGAGCTGCGTGACGACGAAGCCTCCGAGGCAATGCAGGTTGCAGGCGATGTCAAGTTGCCCGTCGAGCGCCTGCAGGAATGAACGCCACGGTTGAGACGGTTCATTCGCCGGACGGATAGGCGAGCTACGCGGCATAGGAGAGCTGATCGGTGCTCAACGACGTCAGCAGATTCCAGTGCCGTGCCAGAGCAGGCCGATTTTCCCGGAGCCAGCGACGCTCGGCTGCGGGCATTGCTTCCTGGCACAAAGTGTCTTCTCTCACGAGACGGGCGCGTTCGAGCTGCTGAAGAACGGTTGACAGTCTTTCGTGCGTGTCCACCGGAGCGTTCTTGTTCGCAGCTACGAACAGAGCAGTGGCGACCAGAAAGCCGAGGCGATTCTGCACATCCTGTTCCTTGGCATTCCTGACGAGCCAAGGCCAATCGAGAGTCGAATATTCGAGTAACACCCAGGGCAATGCTTCCGAGAGGCGGACCTCCAGATCATTCTGGAGCAATGCTTCGACCACTACTGTGGCCGGGTTGACTCTCGAGCGCGAATGAAGGTGAGAAAAACCGGGATATCCGAGGCTTCCAAGCTGGCGGGCAAGCCGAGCAGGATCTGCTGGTTTTGCTCCTGACACCGTTTCCGGTTTTGGCAGCACGGTAGGAGAGAGGCGATACAGAGCCGCCGCCGAGCGTGCGAGCGCTGTCGTGACTGGACGTTCGCCTTTCTCCAGCTGCGAAAGATATGGCTGCGAAACATTCAGGCGAGCAGCGGCCTGGACCTGTGTGAGGCCCGCTTTGACTCTTCCTTCACGGAGCTGTGCGTTCAACATGGAGAAGTATAATATTGCAAGATATGCAATACTTAAATAACAAAAACACATTAAGAATCAGTTAATTATCGCACAATAACTCATAGACCGACGCTGTCTATTGCCCGCCGTTGTCCGCGGGGGGCGGCTGCGGCGCGCGTCCACGCCTGATTCGGCCTCTCAGAAGATAGGCCGGTCACGATGCCGGCGCCGCCTGATCCAATCGGACACGAGGCGGTAGTAACCGTCCGTGATTTGCGTGCGAGTGCGAGTGCCATCCTTCGCCTCCCCGAACTCGTACATATGCCTTCCTGCAGCCGTAAGGTTGCATGGAACCCCTTCTGAGGCATGATAGCTGCAAGACGGCGATCCACGGGAGGCGCCATGGAAAAGAAGAGCGAAGTTGCGCTCGGACGCATCGTCGCAGTTGCCGCTGTAGTCGCAACTGCAGCTGGGTGCAGTTCGGTGCCGTCGACCTGCGCTGCTGTATCGTATCCGTGAAACCTTTGATTGCCCCTCAACAAGAAAGAAGGAAAGGGAGGCCTCATGAATCGTTCAATCTCGATCCCACTGGCAATTATCTCCGCGCTGGGTGTCACCGCTTGCGGTGTCACGCCCACGGTCACCAATGTGTCGCCCGCGCGTGGTTCTACTTATGTGCTGCTTGGCACCGTCGACTCGGCCACCGGCACGGATCCTTCGCCTGTTTGCACCGGCACACCGGTGCCGCCAGTGACCAACGTACCAGCATGGTGGGCGGGCATCGATACGCAGACGCGCAACCAGGTGGTCGTCACCGGCTTCGAGCTCTGGAGCAACACGCTGCCGAGTTGCCTGAACGCGCGTCACGACGTCTACCGCGGGCATTTCGTCTACGATCTCGCGCAGCTCAGAGCGCTGGATCAGCCGAACTCTCCGGTCGCCACTCGCATCAACTCCGCCACGATGCGGCTCACCATCCAGGGCGGCGTCAACGATCGCGCGACCACCACGTTGCGTTGCTTCAACCTGGCCGGTGGAGTCACTGCCATCAACCTGCTGGCGCCCGGCACGACAATCCTGACGGGGTTGAACCAGGTCAACGCCACCGCCGCTTTCCCGCCAACCGTGAAACGGATCGAGCAGATCATTCCGTTGCCGTCGCCGCTGCCCGGCACCATCGGCCCGCTCACCTTCTCGCCAGGCGGCGCCGGTCTCCTGATCGTTGACGTCGACCTGCGCGACGAAGTGATGGGAGCGCTGAATCGCGGCGACGCCGCGATCGGCTTCTCACTGATCAGCGTGGCCGAGGCACGCCCGACCGTGACCGGCGACGAGATGCTTGATTGCCGCACGTTTGTTACGCCGGGCGTGTTGGAAGTGAAGAGCTTGTAGAGCGAAAGAGCTGAAGGGCGTTTGACACGAAACTGGGCGCTCTTTCCTGTGCTTTGCGAGGGAGAGCGCCCGATCCTGCGCGGGTGGGTCGACAGCAGGTCGTGAAGACGAGCGACCTCTGCGATGAAGGAAGCCCCACCATCCATGCCGCGTCCTGGACGAGCGAGCTCATATCCCGCGGCCGCCTGCAGGAGTTCGAGCCAGGCGGTATAACCGAGCGCCGGCGTCATGAGCGTTTGAGGAGAGCAAGTGCGAGCGCGAAAGCTGCTTCAGCGTCCAGCGTCGCGGCGAATTCGGGATGCTCGGCCTCGCGTCGCCGGATTTCGTCGGCCCACGCCTTTCCCCACTCCGGCGTAAAGAGTCCCTCGGTGTCGTAATCGGGCTCGAGTTCGGGAGGAAGACGGGCTTCGTCTGATTTCGCGTGCATTGATGACACTCCTTAGCGACTACGCTGCTTCGCCGTAGACGGCAGCTGCTTCCTCTACTCGCCAGCTTATCGCTCGCCAGTATCCCGGTTCCCTGCGGTTAGCCATGCGAACGACGTGCGCGTCGATCCGGTATATCAGGCCATACGGAAAACCCCTCAGAGGCATCCGACGATGCTTGTCGTCTAACTGCCTGGCGATCGCGGGATGCCGGCCGATGAGGTTGGACACGCGCACGACTTCAGCAGGAAATCGCGACCGCGGCCGCAAGCCTCGTAGTAGCGGACGGTTGATGCGAGTGCCTGTCTCGCATCCAAAGTGAGGACGACCTTCATCGCCGATCAAGTTCGGCGCTGATCTCCGCAACCACATCCTCCAACGGAATGCAGTCCGCAAGTCCGCTATCGAATTCGGCAAGACTGCGCTTGGCTGCATCGAGCCAGAGCAGTTCGATCCGCGGATCCGCCGTCTCGGATTCCGCTTCCAGCTCGATCGAGAAGTCCTCGGGCGTCTTGGCATGCATCGGGAAACTCCCCCCTTGGTGACGATGCACTATAGACGGGTGAGATCAGGAAAACGGCAACGGAAACGAAGAGAAAGTGTTTTGTGTTCGGCTATCCGACAGCGGCGCGCATTCGATCTCATCAATCGATGCTAAGGCCGATGCGCACGCGGCGCTTGGGAACGCCTGTGTCAGTGATGCACGCCTTCAGGCGCTTCGTCATGCGTTCCGTATAGCAGTTGGCGCATCCGGGACTGACCTTCGTGCAACCCGTCACCGGGTTCCAGGCCATCTCGGTCCATTCGATGCGCGTGTTTCCTCTTGCGAGGATCCCGCAGTAACGTAGTCGAAGTCGACCGCGTGCACCACCCAGTAACCGGGGCGCTGAATCACCAAAACGGGAAGCGATTCCATCGTAATCACGTGAGAGCCAGCGTCCGTCTTGCCGATCACGCCGCTCGGTCAAGGCCAGAACATGGTGCGACACGATAGCTGGCAGGGGCTTCACGCACGCCCCGTGGGTCATTGCGCCAATAGCCAGGCCTTCGGCTGCCGTGTGCGACGGCGCTGATCACGACGGCATCGTTCTCCACCCTGTAGATCAGCGCGTATCGAAATTTCCTGAGTCGGTATTGCCGATGCTTTTCGTCGATCCCTCGGCCGATATAGGGGTGTTCCAAGAGCAGTCCACAGCGGCCGTCAATGTCCCGATGAAACTCATCACCGAGACCCGGCTGCGCAAGTTCGTACCAGTCGAAGGCTTCGACTAGTTCATCCTCGGCGCCGCTGCGCCATTCGATCCTCATCGCCTGGACCGCGCGCGGAGCCTGGCCATCACGACTTCATGGGGGATGAGCGGTTCGCCGCGAGCTACCGCATCCGCCTCCCTGCGGTTTACTTCTTCGCTCCAGGCTCTTTCCCATTCGGCGCAGAATGGCGTGTCGAAGTCCAAGTCATCGCGCTCTGGAATCGGTTGTTCGCGCGATTGGGTTTCGCCGTGGCCCGCAGTGTCGGGCAAAGCGACATCGTCTGTGTTCGCGGACATCGAAGTGACCCTCCTTGGTGGCTGGTCACATCATAGACGAACGACCAACCGAAAACGGCAACGTGCAACAAAGAAAATCTGCGCTGGAGCGAGCGTGACCTCCGCTGCTTCCGGCTGTCGACCGCCTCAAGGGCAGCACCGGATTTAGCCTTCGGCGAAGGGGCGGCGGCAGCCTTCGATTAAGCCTCACACAAACCGCACCAAATGCTCCTCCGCCACCAGCGCGATCGGCACGCCCTCAGCCCGAAGCTGCATCGCCTTCTCGATCTTGCGGCCGTGCGTGGAGTGCATCCATTCGTGCGAGCCCACCGAGCCGACCAGGCCAATCCGACCAGGAGGTAGTGAGTCTTGCGAGACGGAGCGCTCACGAGTTTGATTGGCGCGGATCGTCGTAGGGGAGGCCAGCCGTGCTCATCCCGCTGCTCTCCAGCGGCTCGCTCGCCGGCTCGTCCGTCGGCACGCCCGCAACCTTCGCGATCGTGTCGAGCAGCTCCTTCTCTTCCTCGGCTGTGATCCTGCCGTCCGCCAGGATGCGCGCGATGCGCTCATAGAGAAAATTGTGCGGCCACGTGCCCGAACATTCGCGATTGCGCTCGAGCCAGTCGAGCAGGAACTTCGCCTCCGGCTGCACGACAGCGCCATCGGCCAGCACGCCGTAGCAGACACCGATGAGCTCGTGGATCTGTCGATCCGAGAGCCGGCGCTCGCTGGCGAAACGCTTGGCGTAGTCATTGTTATCGGTGCCCTACACGTGGGAGTACCCTCAGAAGTCGCTCATCAAGGCGGGCCGGTCACCGACTTTGGCTCGGAATCTTCTGCCGGGATTTCCTGCGCTTGCGGCTGCGGGGATTCGATCACTACGGCGTCCGATTGCATGGTGTAAGCAGGAGTGGAAATGGTACCTCTCAATGCCACGCACACATCCGACGCCACGTTGGTCAGCATGCGATTGTCAGTGCCACCGACGGTCACCGAGCCTAGAAACCAGTTGCCGCGCCGGCTGACTGCTTGGCGCCGGACTTCCTTGCCAGCTTTATCGAGGACGATAACATCTATGGTTACGATGGAGTTTCCTCGAAACGGACCTATCAGGAAGCGGCTGGCGCCGCCAACCTTCTTTAGCCGTAGGAAGTGAAGGCGAACCCGTTCTGTCGCGTCCTGCTCGGAAGCAGTCAGACTATCACCGCAAAGGGTGCGCACACGGCCGACCACGCTTTGCGCCACGGCGATCTTTTCAGCAGCACTGGCCACCTCTGGCGAAGCAGTAATCTGCTCGAGGAAGTAGGGGGTGCCCCAGGAAAGAGACGGTGCAATCAAACAGAGGAGAAGCAGGACGATGCGATGCATGACGACTCCTTGAGCCTGAAAGCTCTTCCTATCGTTCTTGGCAGGGATGCACTGCGCGCCTTTCACTTCGAGTTATAAAAATGGGCGCGCCAGTTACTTGTACTCCAGCTGGCGCCTTTGAGGAAGACAAAGATCACACAACATCACAACGTAGGCTTACAAGGCGGAGCCCTGTGGGGAGCTCTCTCGCAAGCCAGCCGCCACTAGGGCCTGGCGCCGGCAAGGCACTGCCGATACTCCAGTGCCTCCGGTACTTCTTGATATTCCAGTAGGTCCCCCGCCAGCTCTGCGAGATGCGCCTTGACCTCCGACGGTGTCGCGCGGAAAAACTCCCTGCGTCGATTGACGATGTTGACGCGCGCGTCAGCCAGGCGCTCGTGCATGGCGGACTCAATTCCGACCGCATCCCTGGAGAAGAACAAGGCATGCGTGTCGAAGTTGAAGGGCACCGAAGCGTCACTTAGCTCGCGGATGCGGTCTGTCGGATCCAGACGGCGTGTCATTCCCACCTTGACTATGCTTTCTCCGAACGAACCGATGTTGGAGATGACGTACACGTAACCAGCACGGATATTCGCGGCTCGGTAGTCCACATCTTCAATCTTGCGGACGACGTCCTGCATCTCGTCCTGCATACGGGCTGCACCCTCGGTGTCTCCCTTTTCTATCAGCGCCTGAAGCGCGTTCTCATAGTGTCGGCGCTCCTTTTCCAGCTTCTGCCGCTCTCGCTCGATCTCCTGCTGTACTTTCTTCTCTTCGCGTATCCGCTCTCGCTCGAGGCGCTCCGCCTCCTTCTCTTCAGCCTGCTTCTCGAGAAAGTCAGCCGTAAGTGCCAACTCCTCAATGCGCAGCCGGTGATAAGCGTCTTCGATCTCGATCTCCATTACTTTTCCAAGCTTCTCGATCGTTCGCTCAACCTTATTGAGCCTATCGATCGCGGAGTCCAGCTTGTGCGGCTTCAGGCTGCGCACGAGGTAGTCTGCTTCAGCATTGTAGGCGCGAAGCATCAGCTTCGAGATGTCACGCACCATCGCACGTCCCTTGGTCAGCGAATTGTCGACGGTCCAATTTCTCGCTGAGCGAATTGCGCCGCCATCCTTCTTGGCCATCTCCTTGATGACAGCCTCAATCTGTTCCAGCCTCCTCTGATACTGAACAGCATCCGCCAGGGGGTGACGATACTTGTACACGCCGACCTCCTGCAGGACGGCAAGCTCCTCAGTGACAACGATCTCCTTGCGAATGGTCGCAAGCCGCTGCAGCAATTTGGCCCTTTCCTGCTCGCCTGCGCTCTGTTCCCGCTCGATTCTTTCGATCTGCTCCTTGAGTTCTGACTCGAGTTGTCGTTTCCGTTGTTCCAGCGCGATCACATCCAGCGCACCGAGCTTCTCGAGATGCTCGCGCATCAGGTCGCGCTCCTTCCGTACGGCGTCGAGTTGACTGATGAGTGCGCGTACCATCTTGCGTGCGCCAAACCAAGGAATGCGTGTGGAAGTTCCGAGACTGGCATTCACGAGCCGCTCCTCCGTGTTTCTTCTTGTTCTATCGGCTTCTAACGGCGTTTTGCGCGTCGAAGAGCGTAGCGCAGGGGCCAAGCGTGCTTCGACAAGGTCACATAATGCCGACTTAAGGGTTTGCATTCCAGCGAAAAGCTGGACAGGGCGCACAAGAAGTCGTATGTATAAAACAGCGACTCAAGGAGCGCATCAGGGAACTGGCGGGAGATGCCTCGGCCGTCAGGACTGATGCGCCGCGATAACTAGAACAATAAAGGGAGTAACTACAATGAAGACCCTCCGTTACGCGGTGGTCCTGGCGCTGCTCATCATTTCGACTGCGTCCCTGTCCTCGACCTCGCCCACGGCTATTGATTGCGCTTCGAGTCCGATCGGCCAATTCACGGCAACGTACGCGGGCGTCGCGATCGATTCGCCGTGGGTGTTCGCATCAGCGAACCAGCAGCAACCACCGCCTCCCGGCTGCTGCAAGGTTTGCACGAGAGGGAAGGCATGCGGTGACACGTGCATCGCGCGAGACAAGACGTGCCACGTGGGTCCGGGCTGTGCCTGCGATGGATAGAAGGAGCCGGCGGGTCCTCAGTGAAACGACCTCAGGCGGCCATGTACGGCACCGACGGCTCGCGCACCCATGCCGTGTTCGTGCGCCAGTAGTCCGGACGTCGCCGACTGTCCACGATCGCGGAGATCACCACTCCTTCCTCCATACGATATACCAGTGAGTAGTGAAATCCTTTTAGCGGGAACTCCCTGAATTCCGCATCCAGTTTCTGACCCATCGCGGGTTGCGTCGACAGCAGGTCGTGAAGGCGAGCGACCTCCGCGATGAAGGAAGCCCCACCATCCGGTTTCATGAGCTCGAATCGCGCAGCGGCCTGTATCAGCTCGAGCCAAGCTGCGTACCTGAATGGAGGTCTCATGATGGCCGCAAGATGGCGCGAGCCAGAGCAAAGGCTGTTTCGGCGTCTATCGTCGCGGCAAGGTCCGGCCGCTCAGCCTCGCGACGCCGGATCTCAGCGACCCATTCCTTTGCCGCCTCGGGGCTCAAAAGGCCCTCGGTTTCGTCGTGCGGCTCAGCGTCCGGCCGAGGATCTTCGGACTTCTTTACGCGCATTGAAAACTCCTTCCCTGGTGGACGATGAATCGCGGCTTCACCCGCGGAACCTCAGCAACGCCCGCGCGAGTGCGCATGCGTCATCAGCGTCGATGGTCTCGCTGAACGCTGGTTCGGCTTCCCGACGGCGGATCTCGTCGACCCATTCCTTTCCCCAGTCGGGGCCGAAAAGGCCCTCGGTCTCGTACTCGCGTTCCAGTTCGGGAGAAAGACGGGCTTCGTCTGATTTCGCGTGCATTGATGACCCTCCTTAATGGCTACGCTGCTTCGCCGTAAGCGGGAGCTGCCTCCTCTACTCGCCAGCTTATTGCTCGCCAGTACCCGGGTTCCCTGCGGTTCGCTGCTATCGCCCCGATGCGAACGACACCCGCGTCGATCCGGTATATCAAGCCATACGGAAAGCCTCTAAGAGGCATCCGACGATGCGTGTCGTCTATCGGCCTGGCAATCGCGGGATGTCTGCGGATGAGATCGGACACGCGCACGACCTCAGTCAGGAAATCGCGACCCCGGCCACATGCGTCGTAGTAGCGGACAGTTGATGCGAGTGCACGCCTCGCATCCAAAGTGAGGACGACCTTCATCGCCGATCAAGTTCGGCGCTGACCTCAGCAACCACATCCTCCAACGGAATGCAGTCCGCAAGACCGTCATCGAATTCGGCAAGACTGCGCTTCGCTTCTTCGAGCCAGAGCAGCTCGATCCGCGGGTCCGCCGTCTCGGATTCCGCGTCAAGTTCGATCAAGTACTCTTCGGGCGTCTTGGCGTGCATCGGGAAAGTCTTTCCATGGTGGGCGATGCACCATAGACGAGTGACATCACGAAAACGGCAACGGAAACGAAGAAAAATTTCTCGTGTTCGGCTCTCCGACCACGCGACAGCGGTGCGCATCTGGCCTCATTGATCGATGCTATGGTCGATGCGCATGCGGCACTTGGGAACGCCTCTGTCGGTGATGCACAAGGGGGCAGTGATGCACGAGGACGGAGCTGCGCTCTGCGTGGTCGATGACGGCACCTGCACTCGGCCCTCACTGCGGCTGCAATGCTGGGTTCACACGAGGTGCGGCCTTAGGGAAACCGCACCCAGTGCTCCTCAGCAACCAGCGCAATCGGCACGCCCTCGGCGCGCAGCTGCATCGCCTTCTCAATCTTGCGGCCGTGCGTGGAATGCATCCATTCGTGCGAGCCCACCGAGCCCTCGCCGTCGGCACGCCCGCAACCTTCGCGATCGTGTCGAGCAGCTCCTTCTCTTCCTCGGCTGTGATCCGGCCGTCCGCCAGGATGCGCGCGATGCGCTCATAGAGAAAATTGTGCGGCCACGTGCCCGAACATTCGCGATTGCGCTCGAGCCAGTCGAGCAGGAACTTCGCCTCCGGTTGCACGACAGCGCCATCGGCCAGCACGCCGTAGCAGACGCCGATGAGCTGGTGGATCTGTCGATCCGAGAGCCGATGCTCGCTGGCGAAACGCCTGGCGTAGTCGTTGCTATCGGCGCCCTACGCGTGGATGAGTAGCGCAGAAGGCCGGGCGGCGCACTCGGAAAGGTCACATAATCCTGACGTAAGGGCCTGTTTTACAGCGCAAAGCTGGACAGGGCGCACGAGAAGTCGTATGTATAAACGTGCGACTCAAGGAGACGCAGAGGGAGCTGGCGGGGTGAACGGGGTGGCCGACCCGTCCGCCGGTAGTAATAAGAGTGAGCCGAACCCGCGGTAAGACGGGCGGCGAGTCAGCAGAAAAAGTGAATCACAACGAGCTTCCGCACCGGTTGACGATCTGATGAACGTCATCCACCAGAACTCGCGATTCCATTCGACTCTCCGCGCAGGTTCGTATCGCGTCTAGGCGGAAAGAATCAGGAGCTCATTAGATGAGCAATGGAACGATGACGGCCGCGCCTTGGACGCGCGTCGCCGTAATGCTTGCAGGGTTGATCGTTATCGGCGTGATCTCCCGCTACACGACAGGAAGCGTAATTCCAACAGACGCACCTGATGCTCTCATATTTCAAAACGCTCTCTTGCTCATAGTCCTCGGGTCCGCGCTACTGGAGTACAGGTTTACGAAGCCGGCTGACTCTGTCGTCAACGGACTCATGGGAGTCCTTACACTCGTGCCTGTCTATGGGCTGTCACCATTGTGGGCGTGGTGGTGGGTCTTTGGTTACTGCGCGGCAGTGTTCATTGCGGCGACTGCCTGTGTTGCTGCGAGTTCGAGTCCCTCAGTTGAGGGATGGCGCAGAAGGTTGGTTGACTTGACATATCAGCCATCCGTCGTCCTCGGTCGCGCGCGCGTGCTCTACTCATTGGTCTTCCTGTATGCCGTGTTTTCATTCTACGGAACGCAGTCCACGAAGACAGCCATACTGGTTGTTTTTTGGGGGGTATTTCTTGCCATCTGGCCTCTGCGTCTCCCGGAGCTAGTTTCCACGCTTCGCTTTCGTCAGCCAACCACCAAATCCATTGGCAAGGTTGAGCGAACGGACGAGCCGGACATCGTTCACGTCATCATTCACGCGGCAACCGATTGGAACCCAGAATCGATAAAGTTACTTCAGCAGTCAGATGGAATTCAACGCTACGTACTTCCGCTCTTTTCTCAAGCCGCTGATGCCCGGGTTTTGGGGACAGGAATGTGCATAGCGGATGTGTCCAGCCCGGTTCCCGGCCTTGATCCGGGCTACGTCTATGAGGTTGCGGGACCTCGAAGGTCTCCAGAGGAGCTTCTGGGTGCCGGCGAAGACTCACGTTTGGTTGGCTTTGTCGATAAAGACTCCGTGATGGGGAGGCTGCGTTTTCACACATGGGATCCGTCAGAGTGCAAGGAAGGAATGCTCATATGGTCGCGCGTGGGAAAGCAGCGTGTTTACTATCAGATAACCGAAGGCACCACCGAGGAGGAAGGGTTAGCGACGAATAAGCATGGTTATCAGGTTGCGAGCGCGTCACAACTTGGGTTAGTGAATCCAGAGCGTGGATTTCAGAAATTCCCGTGGCTACCCGCAATGAATACACCGGTCTTTGCGACGCCGCCGAGATTTGGTGCAGGAGTGATGCACGCTGCTCCTGACGAGTTTCAGTATGGAGTAGTGCCTGGAACCGAGCTCGCAGTAACCGGGCGATTCGCTGATTTAATGGAGTATCACACCGCAATCCTGGGTGTCACAGGCTCAGGTAAGACTGAGCTGACATTCGATCTCATACGCCATGCCATCGGTCGCGACACGAAGGTTATCTGTATCGACCTCACGGCCCGCTATGAAGAGCGCCTGAGCGATCTCAAGCCCCACAATCTCTCAATTTCTCCTGCCCTGTCAAAAGAGCTCGGTGACAAACTTCTTGATGTGGAGACGGGCAAGTATGGCGCTGGCGACGAAAAGAAGGCCTTGAAGCAGTTCTCGGACAAACTACGTGCCGACATTGACAAGTACTTGCAAGAATTTCTGCTTTCGACGGATGAAGACAGGCTAGTCGGCGTCATTACGCTCGACGAAATCTCAAATACGAAGGCAACGATATTCATCACAGAGCTATATCTCACGGCGCTGCTGACCTTCGCGCGTGACCAGCCGGACAAATGCCCGCGCGTACTTTTGGTGGTGGAAGAGGCGCACACCGTGATGCCGGAAGCGTCAACAATGGGGCTTGCCGACTTCGATTCAAAGGGGATCGTAGCGAAGATAGCCCAGATCGCCCTGCAGGGACGCAAGTATGGCGTCGGGTTACTTGTCGTCGCGCAGAGGACGGCGACCGTTAGTAAGACAGTGCTCACCCAATGCAACACCATCGTTTCATTTTCCTGTTTCGACGATACCAGCCTCCGTTTCTTGGAGAACTTCTTCGGCAAAACGCATACGGACGCGATTCCCAATTTGGGGTTTCTACAAGCAGTCGTTTTTGGGAAAGCGATCAACAGCGAACGTCCAATCATTGTCCAAATCCCTTATGACGAACGCAAAGCTGAGATCGGCAAGCAGACCACTGGGCAGGAAAGTTCATCAATTCCAGGCGTTGATGTTTCTGCAGCCGAAGAAGCGTTGTACACGCACGCGTCCCCGTCAGCCGGGTAGTCAAGGGAGAGTACAATGACCGTTCCTGATTATCAGACTTTGATGCTTCCCTCCCTGCGGCACATCGCAAGTGTTTCGGAAGTCCACGTAGAGGAACTGCGGCGCCGCCTCAGAGACGAGTTTCACCTCACCGAGGCCGACGAGAGTGCGCTACTGCCTAGTCGCAAGGGACGCCTATTCAACAATCGAGTTGGATGGGCACTCACTTATCTCAAGCGAGCTTTGCTTGTTCAGGCGACTAAGCGCGCAACTTATGCTGTAACCAAGCGAGGACGCGACGTTCTGGAGCAAGAGCGGGAGAGAATTACTGCGTCGTATCTGCGCCGGTTCCCTGAATTCAGTTCCTTCTATGACGATCAAGCCGCGGCGGAAAGCGACGAGCAACCGCTTGCCGACGATTCGGCTGTGCTTGAAGCCGTCGAGCAATGGCGAAATGCGTGCTGGATTGAGGACAGGTCTCTTTTCAGCGTTTCAGGTCGATGGAATCAGGAGGGTCTCAACGAACTTCAGCGATTCTATCTCGACAATCCTGATGAAGATCCGGATCAGAAGTTTCTTGAAAAACTTGAGGGTCAGTTATCGAGTGCGCAGCCGTCAACGAAGCAACTCGCCGCCGAAATGCTTTGGGTGCTCTATTTGTTCCCTGTGCCTGCCGCCATGCGGCCTGACACGAAGCGTACCTTTGTAGCGCAGGTCTGGAACTGGTCAGGAGAAGCACTTTCTCGAGACCATCCAATGCTGGGACTTCCCCTCGAATCGGGCATCGGGCACCCGGGAAGTGGTTATTCGAGGCATCGTTGGCTAGAGCTCAAGTACCTCATTCGCCTAACTCAGGCGATCAAGGCAAAAAGTGCCGCGGAGCGAAAACAGTTGCTGACGGATCCTTGGCGCACGGCAGAGTTTTTTGACGAAATCGCAGCTGGTGAGGAACCGCAGCTCCGGCACATTCTGCAGTATATGCTCTTTCCACATACTTTTGAGCCTGCTGCAGCCGGAGGAGATAAACGCCGCATCGTATCGGCTTTTCGCAATTTCTCCCGCGCGGAGGTGTCTAGGATGAGCTTTCCTGAAATAGACCGCGCGATCTTGGACATTCGACTGGGGGAGGAGAGTCGACGGGGGTCGCAAGGGCGGCTGAGTTTCTACCGCAAACCGTTGGTGGATGCATGGCGCAAGAAGACTGAAGCCGTTAGCCACGTCCGATACTGGAAGATCGCGCCCGGCGCTCAGGGCGTGTTTTGGGACACTAGCCTGAGAGATGGTTACATCTCCGTAGGGTGGGACGAGCTCGGGGACCTCTCGGAGTGCGACCGCGAGGACTTCGAGGAACGGCGTGACGAGCAGCGTCGCCTGCATCCCGACTGGAGTGAGGAGGCATTGGAGCAACTCTGGCGTTTCCGAAGCATCAATGTTGGTGACCGAATCGTGGCCAACCGTGGCACCACCGATGTCCTCGGAATTGGTACCGTCGTCGCTGGATACTTTTTTCTGGATGATACGGAACACGGCCATAGACTCAAGGTGCGTTGGGACGACACTCGTCCGCGAACAGTGGATGAGCCCGGCTCGCGCCGCACACTGATAGAGCTCACGCCGGAGAAATTCGCGAACATAGAACGCTTGGGTCGCAGCGAAGAGCAGGGAGAGAAGGAGGTCGTAGAGCCTGAGCCTGTGCAGCCTTACGCAATGGAACAGGCGCTCAAGGATCTATTCATCGATCAGCGGACGTTAGGCGAAATAGTCGCAACGGTGCGCCGGAAGAAGAACATCATTCTGCAAGGGCCCCCTGGCGTCGGAAAAACCTTCTTTGCGAAACGTCTGGCGTACTGCTTGCTCGAAGAGAAGGCGGACGACCGGATAGGGATGGTCCAGTTTCACCCGGCGTATTCATACGAAGACTTTGTCCAGGGATATAGGCCATCAGGAACTGGCTTCACTCTCAAGGATGGTGTCTTTCATCGCTTCGCTGAGAGAGCACGCCGAGATTCCTCTCGGAAGTATGTCTTCATAATCGACGAAATCAATCGAGGCAACCTGAGCAAGGTCTTCGGTGAGTTGATGATGCTCATGGAGCCGGACAAGCGGGTTGCTGAATGGGCTGTCCCATTGGCATACGCACAGGAAGGTGCACCGCCGTTCTACTTACCACCAAACCTCTACATCGTCGGTCTCATGAATACAGCAGACCGCTCGTTGGCTATGGTTGACTATGCCTTGCGGCGACGATTCGCATTCATCACTCTTGCACCGGCTTTTGGCACAGCTACTTTCCGCGAGTATCTCTCCGCGAATGGCGCCTCCGACAGTTTGGTGGATCGCATCGCTTCCCGAATGACAGCCTTGAACGAAGAGATAGCAAGAGATACCAGCAATCTCGGTCTTGGCTTCTGCATTGGGCACAGCTATTTCTCAGCGCCTAACGGTGGCCAACCCGATGAAGCTTGGTATCAGCAGGTGGTTGAGAGCGAAATCGCTCCAATGCTACGCGAGTACTGGTTTGAGGATGTCAGCAAGGCAGATGGCTGGGTGAAGCGCCTTCTCGAGTAATCCATAATGACTGCTTCCGGAATTCCGATACGAAACATCTACTATCTGCTCTGCTACGCATGGAACAGGCTGCCGGAATCTAACGTCGTCGACGTCTCCAGGCTGCAGTCAACCGAACTTGCCGATTTGTTTGCGCATGTGCTGATCGGTGGCGTCAGACACGTGGCGAGGCGTGGGCTCGAGAAAGGATATGAGGAGCACTCTGATGAGCTCCGCAGCGTACGAGGCCGGGTCAATGTTCTGGAGTCAGCTCGCAGGTTTCTTCTAAGACACGGGCGGGCGTCTTGTTCGTACGATGAGCTGACCGTCAACACGCCTGCGAATCGCATTGTGAAGGCGACACTGCGTCATTTGGCTGGTGTCCCGTCTTTGGACAGGCATCTAAAGACGGAGCTATTGGCGCTTTACCGGTCCCTGAGCGGTGTAGATTCTGTGGCTCTCTCGTCGCGTTTGTTCCGCACGATCCAACTGCATAGCAATAACGGTTACTACCGATTTCTGCTGAATGTGTGTGAGTTCGTTTGTGATGCTTGGCTCGTCGATCAGAAAACTGGCGACTACAGGTTCAGAGATTTTCTCCGTGATGAAGATCGGATGGCGTTGGTATTCCAAAGTTTCGTCTTCAACTTCCTCCGGCTGGAGCGTCCTGATCTCGCTCCGAGAGTGGAGTACATCACTTGGCGTGTCGAAAGCGAGACTGATCCGGCTTTAGCGCTTCTGCCAAGAATGGAGACGGATATCTCGCTGGTATCACAAACCGACAAGCTAATTATCGATACAAAGTACTATGCAAAGACGCTGCAAGAGCGGTATGACAAGGAGTCAATACATTCGGCCAACCTCTATCAGATGTTTGCCTATCTGATGAACGTGCCGGACGAGAACCGGAAGGTTAGCGGCATGCTTCTTTACCCAGTCGTGACGCGCGCGCTGCGCGAGTCATACCGCTTTCAGGGAAAGGTAATCCGCGTCTGTACTGTGGACCTTTCGCAAGACTGGCCTGAGATTAGGGACGAGCTATTGCGCCTCGTCGCCTAGCGGTTCGAGCAACTTTGGGTTGCGCAAGTCAGTTCTCGAGGGAAGGGCCGACCGAGCGCGAGACGATCGAGGAAGGCGCGCTCGACTTTCCAGGTCAGCGCGAGGAAAGCGAGCTCGTCCTTGGCGAAAGATCGTCCTGCTACTTTGATCTGCTTGACCATGAAGGAGGCTGATGGCATCTACTTGGCTGTTGTTCGCTTGGCGGCCGGCCGACTTTGCAAGTGTGCACTTCAGCATCGGCCCGCGCAGCTTGATTTGCTTGCAATGGCCGTCCGGAGTAGTCATGGCCAGACTCGCTCTGAGCGCGAATCCGGTGATCACATAACATTGACCTAAGGCCTTGTTTTCGCGCCGAAAGCTGGACATGGCGCGCCAGATTTCGTATTAGGGAGCGGCGACTCAAGGAGACGCACAGGGAGCTGGTGGGGAGAACGGATGGCCGACCCGTCCGCCAGTATTATAAGAGTGATGCCAAACCGCCGTAAGACGGGCGCGAGTCAGCGTTGATGCTTCAGCACCAGATCCACGCGCAGCACAGTTGCGCACCGCCATTTTGCCGCCATTGCGCCGTTATTACGCAAGCGCTCAGGCATGACTCCTACTGCGCAGGCTCTCTGTGATCAACCGCAGCGAGCTTGCGACTTCGCTGCGTGATTGGGTGGATCGGGCATGACATCGAATCGACGGAAGGCTGACCAATGGCCCTGAAGAAATCCCAGCTCTACTCCTCCCTCTGGCAGTCCTGCGACGAGCTGCGCGGCGGCATGGATGCCTCGCAGTACAAGGACTACGTCCTGACGCTGCTGTTCATGAAGTACGTGTCGGACAAAGCGGCCAGTGCGAAGGGCTCGCTGATCGATGTTCCGAAGGGCGCAAGCTTCGCCGACATGGTGGCTTTGAAGGGTGACAAGGAGATCGGCGACAAGATCAACAAGATCATCGCCAGACTCGCCGAGGCCAACGACCTCAAGGGCGTCATCGACCAGGCCGACTTCAACGACGAAGGCAAGCTCGGCTCGGGCAAGGAGATGCAGGACCGGCTCTCGAAGCTGGTGGCAATCTTCGACGGCCTCGACTTCCGCGCCAACCGAGCCGAGGGCGACGACCTGCTGGGCGACGCCTACGAGTACCTGATGCGCCACTTCGCCACCGAAAGTGGCAAGAGTAAGGGCCAGTTCTACACCCCGGCCGAGGTCTCGCGAATCATGGCGCAGGTCATCGGCATCGAGCGCGCCGGCGAGCTGCGCGAGCCCACCGTCTACGACCCCACCTGCGGTTCTGGCTCGCTGCTCATCAAGGCGGCCGACGAGGCCGGAACGTCGAAGCTCGCCATATACGGCCAGGAGATGGACGTGGCCACCTGGGCGCTGGCGCGCATGAACATGATCCTGCACGGCCACTCCACCGCCGAGCTATGGCGTGGCAATACGCTTTCCGCCCCGCACTTCAAGAACAAGAACGGCACTCTCAGGACCTTCGACTTCGCCGTCGCCAATCCGCCGTTCTCGGCCAAGGCGTGGTCGAGCGGCCTCGACGCGGCCAACGACGAATTCAAACGCTTCGAGCTCGGGATCCCCCCGGCCAAGAACGGCGACTACGCCTTCCTGCTACACCTCGTCGCATCGCTCAAGAGCACCGGCAAGGGCGCGATCATCCTGCCGCACGGCGTGCTGTTCCGCGGCAACAAGGAAGCCGACATCCGCCGCAAGCTGGTCCGGCGCGGCCTGATCAAGGGCATCATCGGGCTGCCGGCGAACCTCTTCTACGGCACCGGCATCCCGGCCTGCATCGTGGTGATCGACAAGGAGCACGCCCACGCGCGCACCGGCATCTTCATGGTCGACGCGAGCAAGGGCTTCCTCAAGGACGGCAACAAGAACCGCCTGCGCAGCCAGGACATCCACAAGATCGTGGACGTGTTCACGCGCCAGACCGAGCTGCCGCGCTACGCGCGCATGGTGCCGGTGGCCGAGATCGCGAATTCGGCCAACGACTACAACCTGAACCTCCCGCGCTACATCGACGCGAGCGAGCCAGAGGACCTGCACGACCTCGACGGGCACCTGAACGGCGGCATCCCGGTCCGCGACATCGACGCGCTGGATGCCTGGTGGCGGGTCTTCCCGACCCTGCGCATAGCGCTCTTCCAGGACAACGGCCGCGCGGGCTACCGCGAGCCGCGGGTTCCCGCGAACGAGCTCAGGGCAACGGTCCTCGGCCATGCCGAGTTCAAGGCCTTCGCCGAGCGCGTGGCGGGCGTGTTCCAGGCCTGGCGCGCGGGCCACGCGCCAGCGCTGAAGGGCATCAAGATCGACGACCGACCCCGCGAACTGATCCACACGCTGTCCGAAAACCTGCTCGCGCGCTTCACCGACCTGCCGCTCGTGAGCCGCTACGACGTCTACCAGCGGCTCATGGACTACTGGGCCGAGGCGATGCAGGACGACGTCTATCTCATCGCTGCCGACGGCTGGCAGGACGCCGCCAAGACGCGCGGGATCGTCGAGGATAAGGCGCGCAAGATCAAGGAGACGCCCGACCTCACTATCGGGCGCAAGAAGTACAAGATGGATCTCGTGCCTCCCGCGCTCGTCGTCGCGCGCTACTTTGCCAAGGAACAGGCCGCCGTCGAGGCGTTGCAGGCAAAGCAGGAAGCCGCGGCGCGCGAGCTGGAGGAGTTCGTGGAGGAACACAGCGGTGAGGAAGGACTCCTCGCCGAGGCCGTGAACAACAAGGGCAAGATCACCAAGGGCGGCGTCAAGGACCGGCTCAAGGCCATCGACGGCGAGGCGGAGAGCGATGAAGAACGCGACGCGCTCGAGCGCTGCCTCGCGCTGATCGACGCGGAGTCTGACGCGGAGAGGGCGGTGAAAGAGGCTCAGGCCGCGCTCGACGAGAAAGTGCTGGCGCGCTACGGCAAGTTCACCGAGGCCGAGATCAAGACGCTGGTAGTCGACGACAAGTGGCTCGCGGCGTTGCGCGCCGCGATCGACGGCGAAGTGCAGCGGGTGACCCAGCAGCTCGCCGGACGCGTGAAGGAACTTGAGGAGCGCTACGCTCAGCCGCTGCCGGCGCTGGAGCGCGAGGTCGAGGCGTTCAGCGCCAAGGTCGAGGCGCACCTAAAGAGAATGGAGCTCGCGGGGCGATGAGCGGAACACGACCGCAGGCAACACGGGTGCTGGAGGAGACATTAGCCGACATGTCCCCTGCCAGTCGTTCTGTGCCGAAGGACTGGCCATTGATCCCGCTTAGCGCGCTATGCTCCTTCGCGAACGGCGTCAACGCAGACAAACAGGCGTACGGGAAAGGCGTCCGCTTCATCAACGTGCTTGAGGTGATCACTTGCTCGCGCCTTCAAGCGGCCGACGTTCCCGCCCGCGTTCTACTTTCCAAGGTTGCGTGCGAAACGTTCGAGGTGCGTCGAGGCGACATCTTGTTCAATCGGACATCGGAGACACAGGAGGAGGTCGGGCTATCGGCGGTCTACGACGACGACGAACGCGTGGTCTTCGGCGGCTTCGTGATTCGCGGCCGCTTCACGTCTGACGCGTTCAATCGGGCATATGTTGGCTACGCCTTCCGCGCGCCGATCGTCCGATTGCAGATCGTTGCGCAAGGCCAAGGCGCGATTCGGGCGAACATTGGACAGGCGAGCTTGGGGCGAGTCCTGGTGCCGGTTCCCCCCAAGCCCGAACAACGCGCCATCGCCGAGGCGTTGTCGGACGTGGATGGGTTGCTCGGAGCGCTGGAGGCGCTGATCGCCAAGAAGCGGGTCATCAAGCAGGCCGCCATGCAGCAACTCCTCACCGGCACGACCCGCCTGCCGGGCTTCAGCGGGGAGTGGGAGACGAAGCGGTTGGGGCAGGTGGCTGATATCGAGAGCGGCGCGACTCCCAGTACGCAGCTCCCTGCGAACTGGGATGGGGACATTCCGTGGTGCACGCCCACCGATATCACTGGGACGCCTGGCAAGTACCTTACTTCGACGGAGCGCCGAATCACACGGCAAGGACTTGCGAGCTGTGCGGCGAACCTACTTCCTCGTGGCGCACTTCTCTTGTGCAGCCGCGCGACCATCGGTGAACTGAAGATCGCGACTACTGCAATCTGCACGAACCAGGGGTTCAAGTCGCTCGTATGCAAGCCGGGCACTTCCAACGAGTTCCTCTACTACATGCTGCTGACACTGAAGAGTGCGCTGATCGAACGGTCGAGTGGCTCGACGTTTCTCGAGATCGGGAAGCGTGACGTTGCATCGGTGCAAGCACTCTTTCCGAGTGAGGAGGAGCAAACCGCCATCGCCACCGTCCTCTGCGACATGGACGCCGAGATCGCCGCACTCAAAGCCCGCCGCGACAAGACCCGCGCGATCAAGCAGGGCATGATGCAGCAGCTTCTCACCGGTCGCGTCCGGCTGGTCAAACCCAGTGCCAAAGCAAAGGAAGAGGCGATGCCGCAAACGCGTGCCCGGCAGGCGAACGTTCATTTCATCAGAAGCGTGTTGGCAGCCGAGATCATCGACCAGTTGCACGAGCAGCCGACGTTCGGGCACGTCAAGTTCGAGAAGATGATGTTTCTCGTGGAGCACCTGTGCGAGGTCGAGACGGGCTCCACCTACCACCGTAAGGCTGCCGGCCCATACGACAACCGGGCGCTGCGTTCGATAGACAGCCAGTTGCGAGCGCAGCAGTGGTTCGATGCGCGCAAGAAGGGCAAACGATATCAGTATGTACCGATGCAGAGACGGGGCGGGCACAAGCGCTATTTCGACCGTTACTTCTCTGCAATAGGCGAAACCTTCTATAGAGTTATAGGAGCGTTCAAGGAGCTGGATACGGAACGATGCGAGATCGTCGCCACGCTTTTTGCCGCGTGGAGCGATTTGTTGCGCGATAGAGGGTCCGTATCCGATGAGTTGATTGTGAATGAGGTTCTGAACAACTGGCACGAAGCGAAGAGACGGATACCTGAGGAGCGCTGGCTGAAAGCCCTTGGTTGGATGCGAAGCCAGGGCTTCGTCCCAAAGGGGGCCACGTAGTCATGAACGAGGCCGATTCGCTGCAACTGCTGGCGCGCGGCGAAGACAGCCGCCATTTCAAGCGCGACGCTAGCAATGCCGACGGCCTGACCCACGACGCTTCGATCGACCGGCTGGATGCCGCAGCGGTGAGGCGGCTGAACCAGTGGCTGGGTGTCGGCGCTTCGAAGCATGTGCACCCGCCCGCGCATCCGCTGACCGAGAACGTGCAGGAAGCAGGTTCATGGGAGGATTGATGAGCGGCGTCGGCCAGCGCGAGATCCGAACCCAGCAGCGCGTGATCGCGTTCCTGCGCGACGCGCTCGGCTACGCCTACCTCGGCCACTGGAAGGATCGCGAGGGCAACAGCAACATCGAGGAGCAAAAACTCAGCGACTGGCTCCGGCGTCAGGGTCACGATGACAAGCTCATCGGCCGGGCGCTGTTCGAGCTGAACAAGGCCGCGGCGCTGGGCGGCAGCACGACGCTCTACGACGCGAATCGCGAGCTCTACGGACTGCTGCGCTACGGGGTGAAGGTCAGGCCTGAGGTCGGCGAGCAGACAGTCACAATCTGGCTGATCGACTGGGCGAACCCCGCGAACAACGACTTCGCCGTCGCCGAGGAGGTGACGGTGTACGCCGTATACACGAAGCGGCCCGACCTCGTGCTCTACGTGAACGGCATCGCCCTGGGCGTGCTGGAGCTGAAGCGCTCCATCGTCTCCGTGAGCGAGGGCATCCGCCAGAGCCTAGACAGCCAGAAGAAGGAGTTCATCTGCCCCTTCTACACCACGGTGCAGCTCGTCATGGCGGGCAACGACACCGAGGGGCTGCGCTATGGCGTGATCGGGACACCGGAGAAGTACTGGCTGCGGTGGAAGGAAGCGGAGGCGCCCGCGGAGGTGCTGGCCGCGGCCGGCGACAACCCGCTGCTGCGCGAGCTGGGCCAGCTCTGCGGCAAGTCACGGCTGCTGGAGATCGTCCACGACTTCATGGTCTTCGACGCCGGCATCAAGAAGGCGTGCCGCCACAACCAGTACTTCGGCGTGCGCGCGGCTCAGGCGCGAGTGCGCTCGCGCGAGGGCGGCATCCTCTGGCATACGCAGGGCAGCGGCAAGAGCTTGATCATGGTCTGGCTCACCAAGTGGATCCGCGAGCACGTGAAGAACGCGCGGGTGCTGATCCTCACCGACCGCACCGAGCTGGACGAGCAGATCGAAAAGGTCTTCAAGGGCGTCAGCGAGAACATTCACCGCACGAAGAGCGGTGCAGACCTGGTGCAGGTGCTGAACGCGAGCGAGGAATGGCTTGTCGGCTCGCTGATCCACAAGTTCGGCGCCTCGGACGAGGGCGACATCGACGCCTTCCTGAAGGACATCGAGAACCACCTGCCTAGGGGCTTCCGTGCCAAGGGGGAGATCTTCGTCTTCGTGGACGAGTGCCATCGTACCCAGTCGGGAAAGCTGCACGACGCAATGAAGGCGCTGCTGCCGGGCGCGATGCTCATCGGCTTCACGGGGACGCCGCTGCTCAAGAGCGACAAGCGCCGCTCCATCGAGACCTTCGGCCCCTATATCCACACCTACAAGTATGACGAGGCGGTGCGTGACGGCGTGGTGCTCGACCTGCGCTACGAGGCTCGCGACATCGACCAGAGCATCACCTCGCCGGCGAAGGTGGACCAGTGGTTCGAGCTGAAGACCAAGGGGCTCACCGACGTGGCCCGCGCCCAGCTCAAGCAGCGATGGGGGACGATGCAGAAGGTGCTCTCCGCGCGCGACCGGCTGGAGAAGATCGTCGCCGACATTCTGATGGACATGGCCACCCGCGACCGGCTGAAGAGCGGGTACGGTAACGCGCTGCTCGTCTCCGGCAGCATCTACTCGGCCTGCCGTTTCTTCGAAATGTTCCAGCAGACGGACCTCGCTGGGAAGTGCGCCATCGTCACCTCCTACCGGCCGCAGCCCGCCGACATCAAGGGCGAGGAGAGCGGCGAGGGGCTGACCGAGCGGCTGCGGCAATATGAGATCTACCGGAAGATGCTCGCCGGGCACTTCAACGAACCGGAAGAAACGGCTATGTACAAGGTGGAGGAGTTCGAGAAGGAGGTGAAGAAGCGCTTCATCGAGCAGCCCGGACAGATGAAGCTGCTGATCGTCGTGGACAAGCTGCTGACTGGCTTCGACGCGCCGCCCGCCACCTATCTCTACATCGACAAGAAGATGCAGGACCACGGCCTGTTCCAGGCGATTTGCCGCGTGAACCGGCTGGATGGGGAGGACAAGGAGTATGGTTACATCATCGACTACAAGGATCTGTTCCGATCGCTGGAGCAGTCCATTCAGGACTACACGGGCGAGGCCTTCGGCGGATACGACAAGGAGGACGTCGAGGGCTTGTTAAAGGACCGGCTGCAACAGGGCCGCGAGCGGCTGGAGGAGGCGCGCGAGGCTGTAAAGGCGCTGTGCGAGCCGGTCGAGCCGCCGCGCGACACCGCTTCCTACGTGCGCTACTTCTGCGCGGCCGAGAGCGGAAATGCTGAGCAACTGAAGGAGAACGAGCCGAAGCGGGTAGCGCTCTACAAACTGGCCGCCGCCTACCTGCGCGCCTACGCGAACTTGGCCAACGAGATGCGAGAGGCTGGGTACACCGACGCCGAAGTGGAGGCGATCAAGACCGAGGTCGACCACTACGAGAAAGTTCGGCAAGAGGTGAAGCTCGCCAGCGGGGACTACGTGGACATGAAGATGTTCGAGCCGGCCATGCGTCACCTGCTCGACACCTACATCCGCGCCGAGGAAAGCGAGAAGGTCTCGGCCTTTGATGACCTGACGCTTGTGGAGCTGATCGTCGAGCGCGGTGAGGCGGTGGTGGACACGCTGCCGGACGGCATCCGCAAGAACCAGGAAGCAATGGCCGAGACGATTGAGAACAACGTCCGCCGGCTCATCATCGACGAGATGGCGGTCAACCCGAAGTATTACGAGAGGATGTCGGAGCTGCTGGATGCACTGATCGAGCAGCGCAGGCGGGAAGCCCTTGACTACCAGGCGTACTTAAAGAAGATCGTCGAGCTGACTCGCCAAGCGAGCAAGCCGGAGAGCCGGTCGAGCTATCCTGCGGCCATCAGCACGGGACCGCTCCGGGCGCTGTACGACAACCTGGATGTGCCCTCAGCTTCCGAGGTCCGGGAGCCGCCGCCCCCCCAAGGTGACGACCGTGCGCCCTCCGCCAGTGAGAAGCGGGCACTTGCCCTGGATCGCGCCATCCGCGCGGTGAAGAAAGCGGACTGGCGCGGCAATCGATTCAAAGAGCGCGAGGTCCGCAATGCCATCCAGGCCGAGCTCATAGGCGACAACGAGCTTGCGGACCGTATCTTCGAGATCGTGAAGGCTCAGCGTGACTACTGACCGGCACGAGATCGAGATCGGCGGCATCGCCGTCGAGGTCGTGCGCAAGGAGATCAAGCACCTTCATGTAGGCGTCTATCCGCCCGCGGGCCGGGTCCGGGTGGCGGCGCCTCGGCGTCTTGACGATGAGGCCGTGCGGCTGGCCGTGGTCTCGCGCCTTGGGTGGATCCGCCGCAAGCAAAAGGAGTTCGCGCGACAGGATCGCCAGTCACAGCGGGAACTGGTCACGGGTGAGAGCCACTACTTCCAGGGGCGCCGCTACCTACTGGATGTAAAGGAGTGCGGCAGCCAGCTCGGCGTGCGCCTCGTGGGCCCTACGAGCATGCAGCTTCGCGTGCCTTCCGGCGCCGACCGAGACCAGCGAGACACAGTCCTGCAGCGTTGGTACCGTCGACAGCTTAGGGAGTTGCTCGCCCCGCTCGCCGCGAAGTGGGGGCCCAGAGTGGGCAAACCGGTCGCTGAAGTGCGGATCAAGAGGATGAAGACCCGCTGGGGAAGTTGCAACGCCGACGCCGGGCGAATCTGGCTGAACCTCGAACTGATCAAGAAGCCCGTGGCGTGCCTGGAGTACGTCCTGATCCACGAGATGGTGCACCTGCACGAACGCCATCACACCGAACGATTTCAGGAGTGGATGGATACGTTGCTCCCTACATGGCGTGTTCATCGTGACGAGCTGAATCGAGCGCCGCTCGCGCATGAGGAGTGGACGTACTGAGATCGCTCCCGAGCGAAACACCCGAGCCTAACGATCGCAATCATTTCAAGGTCCACAGCTGCGACGAGGTGTGCGGCTGCCGTGGCGGTCTGTGAGACCGTCCCCGGTTTCTGCGGAGAAGCCAGTTCAGCGAAATGCGTGTGCGGCTCGACGCCGAAAGAAGAAACACCGCCGCGAGAGTGATGTTGAGACGCAATGGCGGGCGACGCTCGCGACGGGCAGGAGAAGCCCGAGCGAGTGTCGCGCGAGAAGACACAGCACGAGCGCGTGCCGCATGGCTGCGCGAATATGTGCAAACTCACCAACCTGATTATTCGATCTCCTTGACTTCCTCCGCTAGCCTTCGCACGTGGACTCATCCACAAGGAGCGACGCGCGTTTCCGCAGAAACTTGAAGCTGCGATTTCGCGCGTCGCGTGTTTGAAACGAAGTGGCAAGCGGCGCCCGCCGGTGCTTGAACACCGACGGACGCCTGACCACGGCCGATCTCTAGGAGGATCAGCAGATGGCTGACAAGGACGATATCACCCGGCGTATCACTGTTCGCAAGGCTGTAGACGAGGAGGAGGGCGCGGCGCTGAGCGACGGCGTACCCGGCCCGCGCGCTCACGAAGGTGTGAGGGGCGTTCGCGAGGACGCTGTGCAGGACATCCGTACACGCCTTGCGGAGCACATCGAAGCAC